>TARA_R110002096_G_scaffold257381_1_pt1 | contig 434065 bp, 389 predicted proteins | sample TARA_R110002096 | Tara Oceans TARA_R110002096 (sample SAMEA4397295) | marine metagenome | biome: Polar Biome; feature: [DCM] deep chlorophyll maximum layer (ENVO:01000326); material: water (ENVO:00002006), including particulate matter (ENVO:01000060) such as... | depth 35 m
GTAAAATGTTATTGAACATTTTTTTAAAGTCATTTGGAAACAGAAGGTCTGTCTGTTCCGCTACATTCCGTTCAAGCATTCGCCCAAAGGGGCGCACCGCCCCCGGCATGCTTTTACAAAACCCAACACCGCGCTTACCGCGCACTTCAATTTCAAGAATGGTCTCACCGGTAAGATCGTCATCTACGATCTCTATATCCCGGTATTCGAGACGTTTCGCTTCATCAGGGCGCAAACCAGTGTTTGCCATGATCAGCACATAATCGTGTAGTTGCTCCGCATAATATCTAAAACGTTCACTTTTAGGATGAGCCGCGTTCTTACGCGTTGCTTCATAGAACTGTTTATATTCTTTTTGAGTAAACCATGGACGGTGCTCAACCTTACTTTGCCTTCGGTAAGGATCAGAAAGATCAGGAAGATAGTCGATCCATCGATGGCGCAGGGCCGTTTTAAGAACCATGTTCATGGTGACCACTTCATTATGAATGGTCTTCTGAGCAGGATGCTTCCAAGGCCTATAACCTTCATCACCCTCCTTGAGCCAATTCTTAGGCTTGGTCATGCGATGAACGCGGTATTCCTGTCCAACACCTGACGTTATCTCTTTAAGCACTTTGCTGCCCATAAAGGGCAATATATGCAGACGTAAGCGGTCCTTATGACCTTGAACCCATTTAGGACTACGGCGATCCGCCGTAATGGCTTCATACTCAACCTCAAACTTTTTAGCGGCCTGCTTAAATGTTCTTCCAGACTTAAGTACACCCTCGCGGTCCTGCTGATGCAAACTTAAATACCAGTCTTGCGCTATATCCTTAGCAGCAGCAAGACTATCTTGTTTGGTAGATTTACGGTACTGACGTCCTTTGATCGATGTGGAACAATGCCATTTCTTACTATCAGCCCTCTGAAACAGGCTGACCTGATCACCTAAAATCTTATGGATTTGAGTGTTTGACATGGATATTCCCCCCTAAGTTGAGCCGTGATAAATCGTGCTAGAACTGTGCTAGCAATAATTACAGTATAAAGGGGATATTTTTATTGTCAAATTTGAGGCATTAGATATAGAAAAACCCTGTTAGTACAATGCACTAACAGGGTCTCTATTTGGTTGCGGGGGTTGGATTTGAACCAACGACCTTCAGGTTATGAGCCTGAGGGCAGGCTGATTCTAGAATCCAACGATTATGTATAAACATTTTTGTCAAAGACATTTATCTTTGAGCTTATTCGCACTCCCGCCAACAATTCAACGCACCAATTACCGAATTTAAATGAACACGGCCGAATGCTTACAGTGAAAGAAATAGGCCTTTGTGAAGTCCCCTGTGTTCGTCTCGATCATATGACAGAAAAGCACACATGGTTTTTACCAACCCTCCTTATAACGTCCCTAGAGATTTTGCTGATTTTTCTAATATTTTCTCTGATATTGGCGTCTCTCCACCAACATATTTGCTCCATATATGCCCAACATCCGCAGAAGACTGCGGATGACACACGATCACCGAAAAATAGTGATAAAACTGGGGAGGGAGTGGTGGGCCTGGTAGGACTCGAACCTACGACCGAACCGTTATGAGCGGTTTGCTCTAACCAACTGAGCTACAGGCCCTCCAAAAATTATGTTCGCTTAACTAGCAGATAATAAAAACAATGAATAGAGGGGAAATTCACCAAAGCGATTTTTTTTATTAAGCCCGCCGTAAAAGCGGGCTTAATGTATTTATTTATCCAGAAAACTCCGAAGTTTTCTCGAGCGACTTGGATGTTTAAGCTTGCGAAGCGCTTTGGCTTCAATTTGCCTGATCCGTTCCCGCGTCACAGAGAACTGTTGACCGACTTCTTCAAGTGTATGGTCAGTATTCATTCCTATACCAAAACGCATGCGCAGGACGCGCTCCTCGCGCGGCGTAAGCGATGCAAGTACTCTTGTTGTTGTGTCTCGCAAATTGGTCTGGATTGCACTGTCCACAGGAAGGATCGCATTCTTGTCCTCAATAAAGTCACCCAAGTGGCTGTCTTCCTCGTCACCAATTGGCGTTTCAAGCGAGATCGGCTCTTTAGCTATCTTCATGACCTTGCGTACTTTTTCAAGCGGCATAGAAAGACGAGCGGCAAGTTCTTCCGGTGTCGCTTCACGTCCTATTTCATGCATCATCTGACGACCCGTGCGCACCAGCTTATTGATGGTTTCTATCATGTGAACCGGGATACGAATTGTCCGCGCCTGATCGGCGATGGAGCGGGTAATAGCCTGCCTGATCCACCAAGTGGCATAAGTGGAAAACTTATAACCACGGCGATATTCAAATTTATCCACCGCCTTCATCAAGCCAATATTACCTTCCTGAATAAGATCAAGGAACTGAAGACCACGGTTGGTATATTTCTTGGCAATGGAGATCACCAATCGCAGGTTGGCTTCAACCATTTCTTTTTTAGCGATGCGGGCTTCTTTCTCGCCCTTTTGAACTTTGTTCACAATGACGCGAAACTCTGAAACATTGAGCCCCACATCCTTGGCTATTTCTGCTACCTGATCGCGCATGTTCTGGATAATTTCATTTTCTGATGTGGCAAAGCTGTTCCAGCCCTTGCCTTTATCCGTGGACATGACTTTGATCCAGCCCGGCTCAAGCTCGCGGCCCCAGTAATTTTCCAGATAAGATTTGCGGCTTACTTTATAACGTTCCGCCAGACGCAACATTTTACCTTCAAGTCCCATAAGGCGCTTACTGGAATGGTAAAGTTGCTCCAATAGCGCTTCAATACGGTTGTTATTAAGTCTCAGGTTATTAACCATAGTAATAAGCTCGTCACTTAACTTTCGGTATCGCCGTTCCTGAGCAGGCGAAAGCTCGGTATTGCCAATGTTCGATTCATGGCGAAGATCTTGAAGTTTTGCAAACTTCTTGTGGACTTTTCTGATTTCGGCGAAAATTTCCATCACCCGTGGATGAAGTGCTTCTTCCATACTCGCCAGTGACATGGTGACACCTTCTTCGTCATCATCATCATCGTCGTCTTCGCATTCTTCAAGCCCCTCTTCGATTTTGCTGCCATCTTCGTTCTCACCATTATTCTCGGGACTTTCTTCATCGTCCTGATCGGCGATCTCATCAACTTCCTCTTCTTCAGCAACGGCTGCGGGAGTGGCGTCAGTCTCTTGAGTGGGGTCATTACCGTACATGGCATCAAGATCGATAACATCACGCAGAAGAATTTCTTCTTCTTCGAGCATCTCGCCCCAAGCGGCCAACGCATTAAAAGTCAACGGGCTGTCGCAAAGACCGGAAATCATCGTTTCACGGCCTGCCTCAATACGTTTGGCAATTGCAATTTCACCCTCGCGAGATAGAAGCTCCACGCTTCCCATCTCACGCAGATACATTCTCACCGGATCATCGGTGCGGTCTACCGGGGCTTTGGCCTCTGGTTTTGCCACTGTGGCAGCTTTTTCTTTAGCGCTAGCTTGTTTTTCTGGCACAGCTTCTTCAACTTCCGCATCGGCATTATCGATCACATTTATGCCCATCTCAGAAAGCATGGTCATGACATCTTCGATCTGCTCAGAAGACATTTGATCTTGGGGAAGTGCCTCATTCATGGCGTCGTAAGTGATATAGCCGCGCTTTTTCGCTTCGGCGATCATCTTTTTAACAGCATCTTGACTGTTTACAGCTGGGGCGTCTGCTGGATCAGCAGTTTTTTCAGACTTGGTGGCTTTTTGCGCCATTTATAAACCTCGAATTATTTTTTAAAGCAAAAATACTTTCCTTAAGGATCTTTCCCTAAGGTATCGCTAATTTTTTTATTGCTTGCTGACTGTTCATCTAACAGGGCTTGCAAGCGCGCAAATTCTTCTTCGTTCAAATCTTTAGACCCTAAGATTGCTATGTCTTTTTCAATCTTTTCCAAATGGAAAAGCTCAATAGAATGCAACCAAGTTTCTTCCGTTTCTTCCGTAGAAGAGTTTCGCCCAATAAATTTTTGGGCTGTCAACACGCCTTGCCTGGATATGGTTTCAACCACCTGGCCCAATCCATTTTCTAATAGTTGGTGTCTCAGGCTTTCATTTTCAAGGTCCGAGTCGCGACTTGCTATACGTATTATTTCATTACGTACCTTGTCAAGCTCAAGTGATTCGAATTCGAAGGTCGCAAACTGCTCTTCGTGACGTTCGAGCAGCCAGGGATGCTCCAAAACCGTTAGTATGATTAGCCTTTCTCTGTCTTTCACGGATAATTTTGTCGTTTTACCTATTTCAGTTTTATTGAGATTTCCTATACTTTTTGCCGACTCATTCCCACCGTACCCTTTGTTTTTATAGGGCGCTTTTTGCCAACTTCCCTGCTGATTCTCTTTATCTCGCTGAGACTTGCCTCTTTCATGGAGGTCTATTTCCGGAACAAACTCGCCGCCAAACAGTTTTTTGAGACGTTTTTGAAAGTCACTTTCATAGTAGCCACGGATTTTTGCATCTTTAATTTCAGTTAGAATTTGGCTTATCTTTTGCTCTAGACCGGCCCGTTGTTCAGGGGTATCAAAATGGACATTCCCAACCAGCTCGGTCCATAGAACTTTGGCCAGCGGCAGACCTTCACCGAGCAGCCTTTCAAACGCAGCGCTGCCCTGTCCGGCGACAAAACTATCCGGGTCCTCACCTTCTGGAAGATAAACAAATCTTAGCGAATGGCCTGGCTTTAAAAGTCCAAGCGATCTTTCGACCACACGGATCGCGGCGCGCTGCCCGGCTTTGTCACCGTCAAAGCACATCATCGGCTCAGGCGCAAGGCGCCACATCTCCCTGATTTGATCTTCGGTCACGGCCGTCCCTAATGGGGCCACCGCTTCCGGAAAACCCGCCTGCGCAAGGCCGATTACGTCCATATATCCTTCACCAACAAGCAACCTTCCTTTATCAAATGCCGCTTTTCTGGCACCGCTTAGATTGTAAAGAAGTCGTCCTTTATGAAATAGCGGTGTCTCAGGTGAGTTTAGATATTTTGCCTTTGCATTTGCTGAAAGAGCCCGCCCCCCAAAAGCAACCACCCGGCCTTGTCTATCGGTAATCGGAAACATAAGGCGGCCTCGAAACCGGTCATAACTATCGCCGCCGTCTTCGGGCTTGATGAGCATACCGGCTTCAATAAGCATTTCTTCGCTAAATTCCGGGCGTGCCAACATCGCACCTTTGAGGGCCGTACGGTCATTTGGTGAAAACCCAAGCCGAAATTGTTTCACAGTATCTTTAATTAAGCCACGCTTTTGAATATAAGCGCGCGCCTCACTTCCGACTTGAGCCACGAGCTGACTTTCAAACCAATGGGCCGCTGCCTCCATCACATCGAAGAGCGTCTTCTTGACCTGTGAGCGCTGTTTATCTTCCGGTGTGTATTCAGGGATTTGAAGGCCGGCCTGACCAGCGAGCCGTTCAATAGTTTCAGGAAAAGAAAGCCCTTCCGTTTCCAGAACGAAATTAATCACATCGCCGTGCGCGCCGCAGCCAAAACAGTGATAAAAGGATTTATCGTCATTAACCGTGAAAGATGGGGTCTTTTCATTGTGAAATGGACACAGACCAGTGTGCTCACGTCCCTTACGGACAAGGCGTACCTTGCGGCCAACAATTTCGCTTACTGGCAGCCGATTTCGAATTTCATCAAGAAAATCTGGTGTAAATCCCATTTGCGGACCTTTAATCCCATAAAATAATAGTCGGTAAGTTTAGGATAGAACCGGGTCCAAGACAACAGTATTCAGGAGAGTAAACCTTTTGCCATGGCACTGGCTTTCGAAAAGTCCATTTGGCCAGAATATTCCTGCTTGAGGGTCGCCATGATCTTACCGATATCCTTGAGGCCTGACGCAGATGTGTCCTCAATGGCCTTCTTTACGGCAACCTCTATTTCACTTTGGTCAAGCTGTCGTGGCAGAAATTCGCGGATGATATCAATCTCATCGCTTTCCTGTTTGGCAAGTTCCAGCCGTCCCGCATCTTCATAGGCTTTGATGCTGTCGTTTCTCTGTTTGACCATCTTGGAAAGAATGTCAATAATTTCAGAATCGCCAACTTTACTATCTGATTCGGTACGAACTGATATGTCCCTGTCTTTTACCGCTGCCATGATTAAACGGATCGTTGAGAGGCGGCGTCGGTCTTTTGACCTCATTGCCTCTTTCATCGCAGTGTTAAATTTCTCGCGCAACATATTGTTTTATATCCTTATTTTACAAAAACGCCGACTAATGACATCTCAAGGTCCGTCGGCTTTTTCTTACAGGAAAGAGAGACTCTACCCGAATTCGATAAATAATGCAACAGCAAATTATCTTGTAAGTCATTGTTTTTAAACAGCTATTTTTATGCAAAATTCAACCGATATTCACTTGACGGGACCATAGCTATTTATTATGTTCCGGTCAATTTACGTATTAGTACGGGCCTCGCTCGAAATATGTTAAAACAATTGAGCCATAGCAATCTTATTATATAAAGCCTTTATTCTATGACGGACAAACAGACCTACCAAATACCTCCTCACGATAAAATTACAGCCGTATTAGTGCTCGCGGACGGATCAGTTTTTTGGGGATATGGACTTGGCAAGATCGGCGAAACCGTCGGTGAAGTTTGTTTCAATACATCCATGACCGGCTATCAGGAAATCCTCACTGATCCTTCTTACGCTGGTCAGATTATCAACTTCACATTTCCTCATATTGGTAATGTGGGTACCAATGATGAGGATGAAGAAACAGCTCAGTCCGCCGCGCGGGGCTTGATCATCCGTCAGGATATCACCGAGCCCTCAAACTTCAGATCCTCAAAACATTTCAATGACTGGTGTATCGGACAAAACCTCACTGGCATTTCCGGCGTAGATACAAGAAGACTTACAAAACATATCAGATTAAATGGCGCCCCCAACGGCGTCATTTGTTTTAATCCGGACGGTCAGTTTGACATTGATGCTCTTCTTCAAAAGGCAAACGACTGGCCGGGACTTGAAGGAATGGATCTGGCCATAGAAGTAAGCTGCAAACAATCTTACACTTGGGATGAGATAAGGTGGTCTATTGATGCTGGTTATAGAAAACTGGAAAATCCGAAAGCTCATGTGGTCGCTGTGGACTATGGCATCAAACGGAACATTCTGCGCTGCCTCGCGAGCACCGGTGCTCGTGTTACTGTGGTATCCGCGAACGCCACAGCCGAAGAAATACTCGCCCACAAGCCGGACGGTATATTCCTCTCCAACGGCCCCGGCGATCCTGCTGCCACTGGCCAGTACGCCATTCCCGTTATTCAGGACCTTCTCAAGACCAACATTCCTCTATTCGGGATTTGTCTTGGACATCAAATGCTCGCTTTGGCGGTCGGTGCTAAAACAACCAAGATGCATCAAGGCCACCGCGGCGCCAACCACCCGGTCATGGACTTCAATACCGATAAAGTCGAGATCACCTCAATGAACCACGGCTTTATGGTTGATAAAGACACATTGCCAGACGGTGTGCGCCTTAGCCACATATCCCTGTTTGACAAAACCTGCTGCGGTATTGAGCTTAAAGACAAACCCGCCTTTTCAGTACAGCATCACCCGGAAGCAAGCCCCGGACCACAAGACAGCCACTATCTTTTTGACCGCTTTATGGAAATGATTTTAAACCATGCCTAAACGTACCGATATCAATTCAATTCTCATCATTGGCGCTGGCCCCATCATTATCGGGCAGGCCTGTGAATTTGATTATTCCGGCACTCAAGCCTGTAAAGCGCTACGCGAAGAAGGCTACCGCGTTATTCTGGTTAATAGTAATCCCGCAACAATCATGACCGACCCTGATCTGGCCGATGCAACTTATATCGAGCCGATAACTCCGGAAATGGTGGAAAAAATTATTGATAAAGAAAGACCCGATGCCATCCTACCAACCATGGGCGGACAAACGGGACTCAACACGGCACTTGAGCTTGATAAAATGGGAGTGCTCGAAAAATACAATGTAGAGTTGATTGGCGCTAAGGTTGAAGCCATTAATATGGCCGAAGATCGACAGCTCTTTAAAGACGCCATGGTCCGTCTTGATATAAACACGCCGCGCAGCCGTGTTGTCAATTCCCTCGAAGAGGCGCTTGATGCGCTTGATTATATCAAACTGCCCAGCATCATCAGACCGAGCTTTACCATGGGTGGTACTGGCGGCGGTGTTGCTTATAATAAAGAAGAGTATATCCAGATCGTTAAAGGTGGCCTCGATGCTTCACCGAACAAGGAAGTGCTGGTTGAGCAATCAGTTCTCGGCTGGAAGGAATTTGAGATGGAAGTGGTCCGCGACACCGCAGACAATTGCATCATCATCTGCTCCATCGAAAATTTCGACCCTATGGGTATTCATACAGGCGACAGTATCACTGTCGCACCGGCACTCACCCTCACCGACAAAGAATACCAGATCATGCGAAACGCGTCGATCGCTGTTCTACGTGAAATTGGTGTGGAAACCGGCGGATCAAATGTACAGTTTGCCGTAAACCCGGTTGATGGCGAGCTGATCATCATCGAAATGAACCCGCGGGTTAGCCGCTCGTCGGCCTTAGCCTCCAAAGCAACGGGTTTTCCTATCGCCAAGGTGGCCGCTAAGCTGGCCGTTGGTTACACCCTTGACGAACTTCAGAACGAAATCACCGGCGTTACGCCGACTTCGTTTGAGCCAACCATTGATTATGTGGTCACAAAAATACCGCGTTTCACGTTCGAAAAGTTCCCCGATAGCGCACCAACACTGACCACCGCAATGAAATCAGTCGGTGAAGCTATGTCGATTGGCCGTAGCTTCCCGGAAAGCCTGCAAAAAGCGCTGCGTTCTATGGAAACTGACCTCACTGGCCTCAATGAAATACCAGTACCGGGATATGATCCGGAAAGCGGCGACATTAATGCCGTGCGCGCTGCCCTTGCTGAACCGACAGCCGACAGAATATTAATTCTAGCCCAAGCGTTGCGCCTTGGCTTGTCAACAGCGGAAATTCACGCCACCGCAAAATATGATCCCTGGTTTATCGATCAGGTGCGCCTTATCACCGATGCCGAACAGGGTGTTAAAGAAAATGGTCTGCCAAATGACGAGATGGGTTTCATAAGTCTTAAATCGCTTGGTTTTTCCGACCAGCGCCTCGCTGAACTTGCGGGCATCCCGGAACAAGACGTAACTGCAAAGCGCCTTGCCCTTGGCGTGCGTCCGGCCTTCAAGCGCATTGATACCTGCGCTGCTGAGTTCCAGTCACAGACCCCTTACCTTTATTCCAGCTACGAGCGCGATGCTGCTGGCATATCCGAATGTGAAGCCGACCCTTCTGATGCCAGAAAAATAGTGATTCTTGGCGGCGGTCCAAACCGAATTGGTCAGGGGATTGAATTTGACTATTGCTGCTGTCACGCTGCGTTTGCCTTAAGCGAACAAAATTACGAAACCATCATGGTCAACTGTAATCCCGAAACCGTGTCCACGGACTATGACACCTCAGACCGCCTTTATTTCGAGCCCCTAACGGCCGAAAATGTAATTGATCTTATTCACCGCGAACAAGAAAATGGCGAAGTAGTAGGCGTGATCGTGCAATTTGGCGGGCAAACACCGCTAAAACTATCCCACGCACTTGAAGCTGCCGGTATTCCAATCCTTGGGACAACACCGGATTCCATCGACCTTGCCGAGGACCGTGAAAGGTTTCAGGAACTTGTTAATAAACTGGAACTCAAACAGCCAGAAAACGGTCTTGCCACTCAAACAGACCAAGCTGTTGAAATTGCGGAAAAAATTGGCTACCCGATCCTGATCCGCCCTTCTTATGTGCTCGGTGGCCGCGCCATGGAGATCGTTTATGACACCGTTTCCTTACAACGCTACATGAAAGAAGCGGTTAGCGTTTCCTGGGACAGCCCCGTTCTTATCGATAAATATCTTGGTGGTGCGACGGAAATTGATGTGGATGCTCTTTGTGACGGCGAAGAGGTTCACGTTGCCGCGATCATGCAACATATTGAGGAAGCCGGCGTTCATTCTGGGGACAGTGCTTGCTCATTGCCGCCCTATTCCCTCAAAGACAGCGTGATTGATGATCTAGAGACGCAAACGAAAAAGCTCGCCCTCGCCCTCAATGTTCGCGGTTTAATGAATGTGCAATTTGCCGTAAAAGACGATGTGGTCTACCTGATAGAGGTAAATCCTCGTGCCAGTCGCACCGTTCCGTTTGTCGCCAAAGCGATTGGCGCACCGGTCGCCAAAATCGCTGCTCGCCTTATGGCGGGAGAAAAACTCAAAGATTTTGATATTCCGAGTTACCGCACTGGTCACTTTGCAGTTAAAGAAGCGGTCTTACCGTTCAACAGATTTCCGGGCGTTGATATTCTACTGGGTCCAGAAATGCGCTCAACCGGAGAGGTGATGGGACTGGATGACACCTTCCCACGTGCCTTCCTCAAGTCGCAAATCGCCGCAAACACGCATCTTCCCTTAGAAGGTAGCGTCTTTATTTCCGTTAAGAATAAAGACAAGGTGAAGATGATCACCCCGGCAAAAGAGTTGATTGATATGGGTTATACGGTCATAGCCACCGGCGGTACCGCAGATTTTCTAATTGCCGAAGGTATTGAAATCACTCGTATCAATAAAGTACTCGAAGGTCGGCCTCATATTGTTGATGCTATCAAGAATGATGAAATTGACCTGATATTTAATACCACCGAGGGCGCCCAATCGATTAAAGATAGTTACACGCTTCGTCGCACTGCATTAATAGATAATATCCCCTATTACACCACCGCTCGTGGTGCAATTTCGGCCATGGAAGCAATAAAAGTCTTGAAATCTTCGTCTCTTGAAGTTAAACCCCTTCAATCTTATGTATAATTGATTGAATATTTAAACGAAAAATATTGAAAAAATTAATTCCGCATTTGTGTCGAATGACCAAATGTGCCAATATTTTTTTGAATAGTTTTTTTTGAAACAGAGAATGTTGAAATGGTAGAAAAAGTTCCCATGACTGCGGAAGGTCATTCAAGGCTTGAAGTCGAACTAAAAAATCTGAAACACACAGAGAGACCGGCTGTGATTAAGGCGATTGAAGAAGCAAGAGCCCACGGCGATCTTTCTGAGAACGCGGAATATCATGCTGCCAAGGAACAGCAGGGTATGATCGAAGGACGCATTCAGATGATTGAAGGTAATTTAAGTCGTTCAGAGGTCATTGATCCAGCAGACCTTTCGGGCACAAAGGTTGTCTTTGCATCAACCGTCACAATAGCGGACGAAGATGACAATGAGAGCACCTACCAGATCGTCGGTGTCGATGAAGTAGATGTTGCTGCTGGAAAAATTTCTTATAGTTCACCAATCGGGCGTGCCCTGATCGGCCGTAATATTGGTGATGAGGTCGAGGTTAAAACCCCGGGCGGCGATACTTATTATGAGATTACAAAAGTTGAATTTATTTAACCAGCTTGGCGTTTGTGCGTAAAGCACTACCCGAACTTGTTACACATGTCATTGATTAGCTTTTGAAAGTGAAGCCAGAGTGTATTCTGAAAAGTCGCATTTTTCAGGATCCACTAACCAAGCATTGATCATATCAGCCCATTTGAGATCCAGACATAAGTCATGCCACTCCAGTGCTGCATTCTCGCATCGGCGCTTGTAATCAGAGTAATCCGAGCACATTTTCAATATGGTACGGGCAATATCATCTGGATTATTCTCCATATAAAACTCAACAGCACCCCGGATTCCCACACGACCAACAAACATAGGGTGATCAGATGCTGCAACGGGCGTCCCAACCATTAGACTTTCCATAATCGTCATAGGTAGTCCTTCTGGATAATCATGCCGACTCGGGACAGCCACAAGATCGGCATCATTCATGTTTTGCAAAACGTTATCATGACTTATTTTCCCAAGTATTGTTACATTTGCTTCCAAATCCATAGAACTTATAAAATCGGTAAGTTCCTCATTCCCACCACCGGCAATCTGTAAGGTTGCCTTACGCCCACTTCTTTGGATGCATGGTATTGCTTGGATCAAGTCGTAAATTCCCTTGGCCTTTGAGATCGCACCCGCATAGAATATATCGATTGTCTTTGTAGCAATATCAGTAGCAGCAATTTTACTCCATTCTTCTGGTGAAGAGGAATGTAACCAATCATAGGGTAGAATTTTTTTCTTTTCGACGCCCAATTGTTCAACAGATCGAGAGGCATTGATCTGATGATTTGCAATCCACCTTATTCTTCTATTGGCAAGTTCCCGAGAAAGAAAAAACTTATTTATTCGCCCTCTAAATCGCCCCATCTTCTCAAATGAATCAGCAAAAACAGGGAATGTTGGAATATTCTTTTTTCTTAAAAGTCTTAGAATTTTTATATCTGGAAGCCGCAAAATAACCCTATCTGGTTCAAATTCTTCAATTATTTCATGCATTCTTCGATATTTATCATCAGCACGAGTAAGTCCGATAGAACGTAAATTTTCTGTAAGCTTGCAAGAATAACCGTCGCTGTTCAGCACCACTACCAAAACATCCATCCCGTTTTGAGCCTGATCAACAACCGCCCCCACTGAATATTTTTGGCCGTAATAATTTTCCTTTCCATGTTCGACGAAGAGCCGTGTATACGCTTCCGAAAAATCACCTGCATACTGAATATATAAAACCTTCATAACATGCCTCTGAGTTTAATAACTAAATTCACTTTTATTCAACAAACACCGCGTCTGGCGTAAAGGGCACGCCTGGACGATGTTTCCCGCATCTGATACTAAGTGAGGTTTTCACACTTTCTACGTTGGGTGCGGGCGTCAAATGAGTGGTAAGAAAGGTCTGGAAATGATTTAGGTCGCGGGCGACAATTTTCAAAATAAAATCAATCTCACCATTTAACATATATGCTTCCCGAACCATCGGCCAGCCACCAACCAGCTTTTCAAACGCCTGAAGATCGCTTTCGGCCTGACTATGAAGTCCAACCATAGCGAATACTACAAGGTCATATCCAAGTGCCTTAGCATTAAGCTCTGCATGATATCCCGAAATAAGCCCTGCGTCTTCCAACGCTCGGACCCGCCGCAAACAGGGTGGCGGCGTAATACCGGCACGCTGTGCCAACTGAACATTGGTTATACGGCCCTCTTCCTGCAAAGCTTGAAGTATCACTAAATCAATTTCGTCGAGTTTAATATGTTGCATTTGCTTTCGCTGAAACCTTTATTAAATCAATGGTGTTTTTGCCAATTTGGCTAACATTATTTCTCATTTGCGAAATTATATATCACATTATAGCAAAATTTCATAATATAATTAGAAATAATTAACTCTACCTACATTTTGTTTTTTTATGCCGTTAACCATAGCTTTCACTGGATATGACCATAATAACAAGCTATATTAAAATTTGGAGAAGGCTTTAAGTGATCAATCTATTGTGGTGGGGAGTTTAGCCACTTAGGTGCAAGTGATTTTTTATGTCATTTGAGGCAGTTTATTAAAAGAGAGTATTTTAAGGGGCATAGGGCAAATGGTGCACAAAAAAGCACAATTTGATGACAGGATAAGGAACTTACTTGCACTAGCAGAAGACAATTCTGTGGAAAGCCGAACTTTGCTGTTCTCCCATATCTGTGACTTATTCCTGCAAGACCGCCCTATGGAATCTGACAATCAGGTCAGAATGCTTATCGAAATCATTAATGAGTTAATTGGCGATGTTGACCTAGCCATCCGTAAGGAACTGGCAAATATTCTTCTAACAATTGATAGCCCACCCGAAGAACTGATCAAACTCATCAGTGAAGATGTGGTCGAAGTATCTGCAAAAATTCTTGAAGAAGCTATGATTGACGAAGAACAGCTGCTCTATCTAATCAAATATGCGTCCGATGACCACCGCGAACACATAAGTAGGCGGTTTGGTCTCTCTCCACTCCTCAGACGAGAACTCGACAAAGCGAGAAAAGAGTCCGACCGCATCAAATCGGAAGTGACTGAACTGCTCACCCAGGCCGAGAGTAAAAAAATAAGTCTGCAGGAGCTGGAAGAAGCAGAGCAAAATTCAACTGTTCTCAACGAAGATGCTACCGCGAACATCCTTGAGGTACTCAGGTCACAAAAAAACAAGAAATCTGATATCTCTATTGTCCCTGAAACTCCCGACGATATTGAAGCCGTTGAAGCGACCATCATCGATGAACCGACTGAGCCGGGGCCTGTCAGTCTCACCTCTAAAATCACTCAGATAGAAGAAGTGGGCAAAGACTTAGAAGAGCTACTAAAGAAATCGGTCGAAGACGATGAATTAGAAGACAACAGAACAAACGAACCCGTCGCGGATGAGGCGTCTTTAGAAGATGAACTTATTCTTGATCATGAAGCCCCGCAAAGCGGCCCGACATCGGTCAGCGATGAATGGTTCTGGGAAATAGATCGGTACGGCAATATTCGTTACCTCTCCGAAAATGCCGAATCCGTATTTCTGCAAACACCGCCTTCACTGGTGGGAGAAGACTTTTTGTGTTTGTGGCGTCGCGACGGAGCGGATGAAAACGATACAAACGAGTTCATCGCCCTATTTGAGAAAAGGCAACCATTTCGAAATGAACCGTTCCAGTTTGAAATATCCCCCAACGTTTTTCAAGGCTATCTTCTGAGTGCAATCGCAACATTTGATCTCGATAACGGACGATTCACAGGGTTTCGCGGTAGTGCACATTTAGATGAAACCGAAATTGAAATACCACGCCCACAAGAGACCAACGACAACGACCAAGCAACCGAGGCCATATTTGAAGCCGAGGAAGAGGCAGATTTAATACTGACTTCACCACTGGCGGATGATGACGAGATTGACGAGAACCACCGTCCCGAATTTTCCGATAGCCTTATTAATGAAAGTGACGAAGACCATAAGGGAGAAATTTCAAAGGAGGGAGATTTGCCCGCGTCTAAGCCTACTGCAATTGAGCAAGATGAAGTTGCTTCCGAGCTCCTCCATAATCTATCTCACGAATTTCGCACTCCTTTAAATGCGATCATTGGTTTTTCACAAATGATAGACAATGAAATGTGGGGACCTGTAAGCGATCAATACCGTAAGAGCACCAAAGATATTATAAATGCTGCCAACCATTTAAAAGAAGCCGTCAATAATATACTCGATTCTGCGAAAATGGAGGCGGGACTAATTGAACCATCGCCCGAATCTTTTTCATTAAAATCTATCATTCAGGACGCGATAAACGCCGTATCACCAATCTTTGAAAGCAGAGAAATAAACGTAAGCGGAGTCGACGATAATATAGACGTTATACTTTATAATGATAAACACTGCATTATACTTTGTCTTATAAAGATAATCACCTTTGCCACCAAACACGCCGATATTGGCGATGATTTTCATCTGTCAGCCCTAGTGAACAGCAATGCCCAAGTTCGCATCGAAATACCGATTCTCAATCAGAATATAAGTGAGGACGATGCTCCTCAATTATTCCAAAAAACCCATAAATTGGGATTGGTTGACGACGGACCACGATCAGAAACAGCTGAATATGAAACAAAAATCTCATCCGGGTTTGGATTATCCGTGGCTCAGGATATCGCAAAATTAATCGGTGGAGAGCTCTCAACCATGTCAAAAAATGGCAAAGTCACCCATGTAATAATGACGATTTCCACCTATCCTATATAGGATAAGCCTTTAAAATAGTTCTATAAAATTACTTTATCTCTCTCGTTTCATGAACGATCGAGCACTACTCGCCCTGCTCATCAAACAACATTATTAGATAAATTTTTATTTAATTTTAAATCTAATTTATCGACTAAGTCTTTGTTATTCAATAGAAAAAAAAGACTTACGTTAACTATTTGTTCATAATATCTAGCCATACTGATTCCTGCAAACATGATATTAATGAATTTAATTCAGCAAACTATAGACATAAATGGAGTAATAACTATGACTAAACTTTTTGCACAACTACGTAAGTCCGAAAAAGGTGCTACAGCTATTGAATACGGTCTAATCGCCGCACTTGTTGCTGTTGCTGCCATCACTGGAATGGGCCTAGTGGGTACTCAACTTGAAGCCACTTTCACTAGTGTAGGCGGATCACTTAAAACTGCTAACGAATAAGATTAATATCTGATAATTCCTCAACTCAGGAATACACAGAATTAATCCATTCACAAAATATCTTAAAGAGGCCTTGTTTACATAAATCACGTGACCAAGGCCTCTTTTTTCTAGCCTAATTTCTAAATAAAAAAGTGAGATCAAAAATGAAAAAAATAAAGTCACTTCTTAGAAATGACCAGGGCGCCACCCTAATCGAATATGGACTGATCGTTGCTGTCGTGGGGCTTGCCGTTGCGACCATGCTTTTTTCATTTGGCGAAACAATCACCGGCACTTTTACTACAGTTGGTACCACAATCGAAGACACCCAACCGTAAGCCTAAATTACCAAGACACGCATCTAAAAAATATGCCCCCGAACCATTCCAAATTTACCATATTTTAACGCCGTCTAGCGTATCATCCTTCCAGAATTAACCTCAATGTTTTTATATATTTCTGGAACTAAGTTGATCGCAAATTTCATTCTCATACTATTTTGCTGCCTTATGGTCTGGGCTGTTATTTCTGATATTCGCTTCTTTATTTTATCTAATAAACTGTGCCTGAGTGTCGCTCTTCTCTACCCTATATTCATTGTATTGCTTTACATAAACGGCACCCCACTCGCTCTGGAATATATTGGCTGGTCGGTTGCAATTTCTCTGACCATTTTTGCCCTCTTAGTTACACTTTTTGCTTTCGGTTACATTGGTGGCGGTGACGTTAAGTTAATACCAGCAATCGCTCTATGGGCAGGTCCGGCATATACATTAAAATTCCTTTTAATAACAACCATTTGCGGCGGAATAGTTGCCCTTTTAATTTTGGGCTCACAATATATAAAAAAATATCCTTTAGGCACTAAATCTTCAGAAAAAATAAACCTTTCTGTGTCAAAGTCAGCAGAGTCGGAAGATGAGGAAAAAAACATTCCTTACGGAATCGGAATAGCGGCCGGGGGGCTATATATAGCCTTCGAGCTGTTTCAGGCGCTTAATTAGGGCCAACAACAGGATAACAAGATATGATAAACATGAGAAGCATCGTTCTAATCGTAGTAGCACTGGTCGTCGCTGGTATTACCGCCTTTATGGCCAGAAGTTTGGTTTCAACACCAGAAGCTGAACAGACAACGATCGTTCAACAAGTCGCCGCAGAAACACAAATACTTGTGTCCGCCCGAGATATCCAAACAGGTTACTTCTTAAAAAGAGAAGATCTTGCATGGCAATCCTGGCCAGGTGACAATATCAATGACAATTACACACAAAAAGGACCGGAAGCATCAGCCGACAATCAAATTGAAACCCTGCTCGGTTCTGTTGCTAAAGGGCCAATTACTGCTGGTGAGCCAATTCTAAACGGGCGCATCGTCAAGCCAGGTGCTAGAGGTTTCATGGCCGCAGTACTTCAGCCTGGTTATAGAGCTGTGTCTATCAACATCAATTCTAGAACAGGTCTGTCCGGCTTCATTTTTCCAGGCGATTCTGTCGATATCCTACTTACACATTCTATTGAGGAAGATACGCCGGGTGATGAAGACGAAACAATTGAAATTCAAGCAACTGAAACCGTGCTTACCGACATCCGGGTGCTGGCCATTGATACGCAAATGACCAATGAAACAAACACACCTGCTATTGGTAAAGTGGCCACATTTGAAGTCCTGCCTAAACAGGCTGAAAAAATTGCCCTTATGTCCCGAATGGGTGAGCTTTCCCTCTCCCTGAGAAGTTTGGCCGTAGAAACAGATGACGACGTAGTAAAAACCGCAGCATATAGCAACAATAACGTCACCTATGCCGATGAAGTGAGTAAAGTCATAGCCGAACAAAATGGTACAGGTGTTGGCGCAGGAAAAAAACAGACCGTAAAAATCGTCCGAGCAACTACAACAGAAGATCTTGTTTTTAGAGATCCGAACAAGAATAACCGCTAGGGGGCAACAAAAATGAAGAAGAACATGATGACTACGAAAATGTATCAAAGGAAGCTGGCGAGCATTACGTGCATTGCTTTTTCCTTCGCCCTCTCCTTTTTAACACCGGCATACGCAGGTGATAAAGAGCTGATCAAAATTGAGGTCAGCAAAGGGACACTCATTCGATTTGACAAAGCTGTTGATAACGTCTTTATCGCCGACCCAACCATAGCGGATATACAGGTTAAGTCACCTACACTTGCCTATGTTTTTGGCAAAAAACAAGGGCAAACAAGCTTGTACGCCATCACAAGTGATGATGAAGTTGTTTATGACGGCGAAGTGTCCGTAAACCACAATCTTGGCCATTTTGAAGCCGCGATCAAAACTGTGATGCCGGACACAAGGGTAAACGTAGAATCCTACGAAGGTCTGATCATTCTAACGGGACATGTTGATAACCCGGAACAAGCAGAAGAAGCACGCAGAATGGCTGCTGAATTTATTGGATCTGAAAGCACAATTATCAACAAACTAAGTATCGCGACACCTATACAAGTTAACCTAAGAGTTCGTATCGCCGAAGTCGGACGCGAAACCATGAAACAGTTTGGCTTTAATTGGGAAAACATTCTTTCCACAAGCGGCGGAGCAACTGTCGGACTCGCACAAGGAAAAGATTTTTTCAGCATCGTTCCTGATCCTTTCAATCCCAGTCAGGGTATTAACAATTATCTCGTCGATGGTACAAGTTTGTTTGGCACTCTTCCGATCGGCAATCTTGATATTAATTTTCTGGTTGATGCCCTTGAAGAAGAAGGTGTGATCTCAGTCTTGGCAGAACCGAATTTAACGGCGCTCTCCGGTGAAGAAGCAAGCTTCCTTGCTGGCGGCGAATATCCAATTCCCGTTTTTCAAAGAGAAGGTATTTCTATTGAATATAAGGAATTTGGTGTGGCCCTCAACTTTACACCAGTGGTCCTCGATAGTGGCCGTATCAACATTCACTTAAAACCGGAAGTAAGTCAGCTTACATCCTCTGGTGCGATTACGATCGAAGGATTAAACATTCCTGCCTTGTCCACAAGGCGTGTTGAAACAACTGTTGAACTTGGCAGCGGACAAAGCTTTGCCGTCGCCGGGCTTATTCAGAATAACGGTGTTCATGATGTTACAAAATTCCCTTGGCTATCTGATATTCCAGTGCTTGGTGCACTCTTCAGATCAAGCGAATTTACCCGCCAGGAATCAGAACTGGTAGTAATTGTAACACCTTATATTGTTGAACCAAATGAAGATGACAAAATGCATCTACCAACAGACAACTTCAGGTATCCGAGCGATAAAGAAAGATATCTTGATGGTCAGTCATATGTGAGCACACCGCCGCTTACCAAAGAACCAATCCAAGCTTCCGGTGGCAAAACACTAAAAAGTGCCACTGGCTTTATGTTGGAATAGGAGAAATAAAATGACAAAAACAGAAAAACAAAAAATCTCCGGAAAATTTACTAAAACAGCCGTAAAGTCAGTTTTATTGGGCGCATCTTGCATCTTTCTAACCGCCGGTTGCGCAAGCAATATGTCCAATTTCAATGGTGCTGAACAACAAACACGTAACGAAGTCGAAATGGTGAGAATTCCTTACAGTATCCATTTTGAAAGTGGTGCCGTTGCCATGAGCAGCGAAGAAGTAGGAAAACTGAATTATTTTCTTCGAACGGCAAATATTTCTTACGGCGACGAGTTCAGCATGGACTTCCCGCTAGATAGAAATGGCGATGTCAGCGATCTTGACCAAGAGCGCTTGTCATATATTTCCAATATGCTCAAAGATAGTGGACTTAATATGTCTGGTAAAGTGACACCTTACGGTATGGAACCCTCCAGCGATACTGGCAGACTTCTTATTTCAAGATATGTTGTCACCCCGCCTGAATGTGGTGACTGGTCGCAGAGGTCAAGTCCAAATTATGAAAATGCGTCACTCAACAATCTTGGCTGCGCCTCTCAAGCCAACCTTGGATTGATGATTGCCAACCCACGTGACCTTATTGTCGGAGCCACAGGTGCAGCGCCAAATGCCGAAAGAACAGCAGCTGCAGTTCAGCGATATCAAGAAGGAACAACCACAGTTGCTCCAGCCACAATTGGCACCACAGGAAACTAAGGATTAGAGAAAGCTCATGAGTGTAGAAAAATTATTAAATACAAACTCTAAATCTGGCGGCAATCAGGAATTTGGTGCCTATTTATGTGATGATGAGACAACCCAGCAACTGGTTCCTGTGCTTAGTGAGCGCGAGTGGGATACGTCAAACGTGAAAACCGGTGGTATTGAAAGTGCGATCCGCACTTTGGCAACCATTGGCTCACCCCAGTACCTGCTTGTTGATCTGTCAAACTCAATTGATCCAGAAGAAGATATTAATGCTCTTGCAGAAGTTTGTGAGCCGGGAACAATGGTTATTACCATCGGTAAAATAAACGATGTTGCATTCTACCGCAATATGTTGGCTTGCGGCGTTCAGGATTATTTGGTCAAACCAGTTTCAACGGATCAATTGAGAGAAGCATTTCTGTCCGCTGAACATACTTTGAGAACGCCTATTGAATCCGCCGCTAACGAAGAGGCGCCCGATAAGGAAAAAGTTATCTCTATTATCGGCGTACGTGGCGGCGTAGGAGCAAGTACACTGGCAACCAATTGTGCTTGGATTCTCGCAAATGAAAAGCAACAGAAGACAGCTCTGGTTGACCTAGATATGCACTTTGGAACCGGGGCTCTTACATTTGATCTTGAACCTGGGCGCGGTCTAACCGATGCCTTGGAAAATCCAAGTCGTGTTGATGGACTTTTCATTGAGCGCGCCATGATTAAGGAAAGTGAAAACCTGTCAATACTGGGCTCTGAAGCACCACTAAATGATGCTTCATACACCGATCCAGCTGCCCTAAATCACCTGCTTGTTGAAATGAGGAGTAATTTCAAATATGTGATCCTCGACCTACCGCGAACAATTGTCGCGGATTATCCGATGCTGATCAGTGAAACGGATGAGGTGATCCTTGTTTCCGATCTCAGCCTGATAGCAACGCGTGATGTGGTCCGCTTCATCGCTTTTTGCAAAGCAGTTGCCCCACAAGTGAAGGTCCGCATCCTTGTCAACAAGGCAAGTGGTCCGGGACTGGTCGAAGTGAGTAAGAAAGACTTTGAAGCAACAATTGAACAAGCCGTTGACTGGGAAATCCCGTGCGACAATAAGCTAATGATCCAGGTTGCCAAGAGCGGAAAAATCCTATCGCAATCAGCGAAGCACAGCAAAATATCAAAGCTTATTCACACTGTTTGTGACAGCTTTACCGGCGGAAAAGCAGAGGACTCCTCTGGCGGATTATTTGAAAAATTGGGCTTGGCTAAGAAATAGTTGAGATAATAAGTTAATTGAGCGATTAGTAGAAAACATGAAACCTGCATTTGGACGTAAACTAGCATCGAAAGCATCAGTTCCCCAAGGAAAACCTTCGGGAACCATTATGCCAGAGAAGAAAGTTCCCAACCTCAACAAGAGGGAACTCGACCAGTCTGTGGAGTCCAAATATCTCTCTTCTGATGCAAATGTTGTCGATAAGGCATATGAACTAATAGAGCCTTTACTTAACGATAAAATCTCCCCCGAACAGGCCAAAGAGCTTGCACGGAACGAGGCTGTAGCGATTATTGATGAATTGGTGTTAGAGACCGTTGCCAAGCATAAGATGCAAATAAATGATCTTGAAAGACGCGACCTAACGACTGTTCTCCTCAATGATCTGTTGTCCGCTGATGAAATAAAAGAAAAGCAGGAAACGGAGCCTGAGGAAAAGACGAAACCGACCGGCAAACCAAAAAGCAAAAAAGATCAAGTTGAACAAAATAATTTGGCCAGTAAAGAAAGCATCATCGATGCCAAAGACCGCCTTCAGCCTCTCCTTTTGGAATATATTGATGCCGCCGCCGCCAACGAAATGGACCGGACAGACCTTGCCGATCAGGTAAGCGAAGCTGTAAATGAACTTATGGCACAGGAAAAAATCAACCTGAACCTTAGAGAGCAACGCGAATTGGTCAACATGCTCCTCAATGATATGTTGGGACTTGGGCCGCTTGAACCACTTCTTGAAAATGAAGAAATTACCGAGATTATGGTCAACGGACCAAAGCAGATCTACATTGAGAAATCGGGTAAAATTCAACTGTCTGACATTACGTTCCGCGATAATCAGCATCTTATGAATATCTGCACAAGGATCGTAAACGCTGTTGGCCGCCGCGTCGATGAAAGCACGCCGATCTGTGACGCCCGTCTCATGGACGGTAGCCGGGTTAATATTATTATCCCGCCGCTTGCACTTGACGGGGCTTCTATATCTATTCGTAAATTCGCCAAGCAAAAAATCACCCTTGATAAGATGATCGATTTTGGCAGCATGTCCCACAAAATGGCGACGGTCTTGAAAATTGCATCGGCCTGTCGACTAAATATTCTGATTTCCGGTGGTACTGGCTCCGGTAAAACAACTATGCTCAACGCGCTGTCACGAATGATTGATGTTGGTGAACGTGTAGTAACCATTGAGGATACGGCTGAACTTCAAATGCAGCAACCGCATGTAGTAAGACTTGAGACACGCCCCGCCAACCTTGAAGGCAAAGGCGAAATATCCATGCGTGATCTTGTGAAAAACTCTCTGCGTATGCGTCCTGACCGAATAATTCTAGGTGAGGTTCGTGGTGCCGAAGCATTCGATGTGCTACAAGCAATGAATACTGGACATGATGGCTCAATGTGTACGCTCCATGCAAACAACCCCCGTGAAGCCCTTACCCGCATGGAAAATATGATCGGGATGGCAGATTTGAAACTTCCACAAAAAGCTGTACGCGAACAAATCGCCGGTGCCGTTGATCTAATCGTCCAAGTTTCCCGCATGAGGGACGGCGGGAGGCGCTGTGCTTCCGTAGCCGAAGTGGTTGGTATGGAAGGGGACGTTATTACGACGCAGGAATTATTCCTTTATGAATTCACAGGCGAAGATGCAGACGGCAATCTACTCGGCCAGTTTAGATCTACAGGAATGCGTCCTCACTTTATTGATAAAGCCAAATACTACGGTCTCGACCGTGCATTAATGGAGGCCTTATAGGAACAATAAATGATAGTAGATAATCCCAATGTTTTAATGTTTGGTGCTTTCGCTGGCGTCTTAATACTTTTTTTTACGACCGCTTTTGCCATTGGCGTGTTTGGTAAAGCCAACAAGGTGACGCAGGCTAAACTCCAGAAAATAAAAGGCCGTCACAATAAAGATGCCATGATTGAACAACAAAAAAAGGCGCTTTTTAAGAAAGACGACACTTCCATACTTGATGGATTAATTCCCAAGCCCGACGAGCTTCGCAAACGACTGCGCAGAACGGGTAAGGAAATCTCTTTCAAGCAATATATTATTGCCAATGCCGGGATCGGGACAGCCATACTTTTGACGTTGCTAGTGGTGAGTAGTTTGTCATTTATCCCTTGTCTTGCAGTGGCTCTTGCAGCTGGATTACTACTTCCCCATATGTGGGTCAATATCACCATTAATCGCAGGTTGACAAAATTTACAACTCAATTCCCAGAAGCCATCGACCTGATCGTACGCGGGCTAAAAGCTGGCCTGCCGATTACAGAATCGATTTATGCAGTAAGTCAGGAGATGGACGCGCCAATCTCAACCGAGTTTAAAACCATCACAGATGAAATCCGCTTCGGTAAAACCATGGACGAAGCTTTGTGGCATGCCTCAGAGAAACTAGATACGCCGGAGTTTAAATTTTTTGTCATTTGTATTTCGGTGCAGCAGGAAACAGGTGGTAATTTAGGCGAAACACTTGGTAATTTGTCAGGTATCCTTCGCGGACGTGCACAGTTGAAACTGAAAATTAAAGCGATGTCCTCAGAGGGTAAAGCCAGTGCGGCGATTATTGGATCATTACCGTTCATTATGCTTGGCGTTATCTCGTCTATTAACTACGAATATATGAGTATTATGTTCGAGGATTCCCGTGGACAACTCGCACTTCTTGTCGGCCTTATATGGATGAGTTTCGGCATGTTTATTATTTCTAAATTAATCAACTTTGAGACTTAATCATGGACCAATTTCTTCCTGAAGGCATAAGTGGCGAAGACGTCATCACATTACTCGCAGCGGCATCAGCTTTTCTGGTGATGATGGCCATATGGAGTACTGGGATCATAAAAGATGGTATGGATGGCCGCATCAAAGCATTGCAGGAAAGACGTTCTGATCTAAAGCGCGGATATGTCGCGCCAGTTAAAAGACGTCAAACCATGAAACAAAAGAAGCATGTAGGCATCATGCATACTTTGCTGAACAAACTTAATTTTATGAAAAAAGAACAGGGTGATAAGTTTCAACTCAAGCTCACCCAAGCCGGTTACAGAAGCAAAGAAGCACTCATAATTTTTCTATTTTTTAAGCTTATCCTTCCTGTTCTGATCGGCATCATTGCACTCGTGGCCATTTACGGCTTCGGCATGTTTGACCTTACCAGTCCTCAAAAATTATTGGCTGTTATCGGATCTGCGCTTGCCGCATCCTACTCGCCGGAGGTTTTTCTATCAAATGTAACATCAAAGCGTAATTTGCAGATGCAAAACTCGTTACCGGACATGCTTGACCTTTTGGTTATTTGCGCAGAGGCCGGACTGACCTTGGATGCGGCGATGACCCGCGTTGTTCGTGAAATGGGCCAATCAAACCCCGAGCTTTGCGATGAATTTAACCTGACAGGCATTGAACTTGGATTTCTACCTGAACGACGAGTAGCACTACAAAACCTTGCCAACCGTGTATCACTGCCAGCGGTCAAGGCCGTAACTGCGACGCTTATCCAATCGGAGAAGTATGGTACTCCGCTTGCTCAGTCACTCAGGGTGCTCTCTGATGAGTTTCGTACCGAGCGTTTTATGAAGGCCGAGGAGAAAGCAGCACGCCTACCCGCGGTGATGACTGTTCCGCTTATCGCCTTCATTCTACCGACACTTTTTATCGTTCTTATGGGTCCAGCGACCTGTCAGATCAATGACAAGTTTATCAATGGTGGACTTTAAATAACCTTTTTCAAGGGCATCCAAAATCACATCTAAGTCGGTGAATCTCACCGACTTTTTTGTTTGTGGTTAACAAAAAGTTAATTTTTTTAGTTGACCTCGAGAATCAGATAGGAGATGATTCGCTATCTGATTTGGTCTTTTGTCAAATTAAGACTTTTTGTAACGCTGCTGGATTTGTATTAAACATGGATGCTTCCTTCGATATTATTGAAGAAACTTCTGCTACGAATATCTCTAAACACCCGAGATATATTGACGAAAACGGTCTTTTCAATGTCGTTTTCAATGAAGTCAGCGACGCTATTATTCTCCTTTCCATTGATCCGGAAAAAGATATTCCAGTCATTAATGACATAAATTATCATTTTGAAATGATCACTGGTTATTCATTTCACGACGTGCGCAACAAACCTCTTTTCGATTATTTTCATAAGAATTTTGAACAACATATTATTTATGATGCACTTAAGAACAGAAAATCCGCATTCATTCACTGCGACTTTATTTGTTCAAATAATCATATCCATAATATGAACATGACTGTTCGCCCCTACAATGGCGACCTAAAATCATCGCGCTTCATTTGCGTCTTCAGAATGAATAAGGATCATGTCCAGCTTAAGGATGAAGCCGCCCGCGATATCAAACATAAATTGCTCGCGGCAATGCATCATAATTTCAAAACACCGCTCAATGGTATTCTTGGCTATTCCGAGGTCATAATGACCGAAATGCTTGGTCCGATCGGTAAAAGCACTTACAAGGAATACGCCTATGACATCCATGGTGCAGGACAGGAACTCCTCGAACTTATTGATAGTCTTCTTGAGCTTAAAGAACTGGAAACCACAGAGTTTGAACTCCACGAAGAAACTTTTGACCTCATCAATTTGATGAAGGACTGCGTCAACAAATATAAAGAAACCGCTTCCAAGAAAAATGTTGTGGTTGAAGTCTCATATATTCTCAATTTTCCAAATATATTTGGTGACAGGACAAGACTGCAAAAATCTATCGAAAGTGTCATCGACAACGCCGTTAAGTTCACGCAACCAGAGGGCAAAATTGCCGTAAGTCTTTCGACGGACGCTATAGGCAACTGTGTCATCGGATGCACAGATAACGGCAAGGGTATGACGCCGCAGGAAATCACCAAAGCATTTAGCAATGATACTCAACTTGATGATATATATTCCGATCCCTGCACTGGCATCGGTTTTGGCATTTCCTATGTTAAAAAACTAATTGAAAAACACGATGGAAGCTTATCTATTATCAGCGCGCCTGGTGAAGGCACCAAGCTTAACCTCAATTTACCTAAAAGCCGTCTTAATTATCCCACTTGCTAGTGGCAGGAACAACGATGATTGTTAAACAACTCTACGCTGACAATCGATTAAGAAATTTTCATTACCTGATCGCCTGTGAACAAACACGTGAAGCCATGGTAATCGACCCGCTTGATGCAGAGCGCTGTATTAGTGCCGCACGAAAAGAAGGTTTCAAAATTACACAAATTCTCAACACTCATGAACATTGGGATCATATCGATGGCAATGGTGAAGTGCGGGAAAAAACTGGCGCCACTATTCTGGCTCACTATGGCGCTATGGATAAAATACCTGATGTTGATCGTGGCCTAAAAGCCGGTGACCGCATCGCTGTGGGCACATCGGTCTCTTTTAAGGTGCTTGATACACCAGGGCACACGGACAGCCATGTCTGCCTACTTTCCGAGGGCTCTGATCCTGCTCTTTTTTGCGGCGACACTCTATTTAATGCGGGTGTTGGTCATTGCAAGATGGGCGGCAATCCGGATACGCTTTATGATACTTTTTCAAATCAACTTTCTTTGCTCGCTGACGAAACACGAATTTTTCCCGGGCACGATTATATGATCAATAATCTCGAATTTACCCTCGACCGCGAGCCAGACAATGAAAATGCCAAGAACTTTCTTAGAAACCTTGAACATCAAAGCTCTCACGATGCTTATATTTCTAACATGGCGGATGAGCGAAAAATTAACAGTTTCCTGCGACTTGAAAACCCCACGATTATCGCACATCTTCGAAAAGAATTTCCTGATATGTCGGCATCCCCCAGCAACAGGGAGGTTTTCCTCGCTCTTCGCAGTTTAAGAAATAATTGGTAATTTTGATCAAATCGTGAAACGATGCAACAGCATAAACATAGATAGATAAACGACTAAGGAATAAAGCATGTCACTTCAAGAACATACAGATTTGGTTCGGAAAAAAACGGCCGATGTTAGTGATCTGAATAAAAAAGTAAAATTCGATCTTACGGACGAAGGGATAATCCATGTCGATGCCACGTCAACCCCTCCTGTCGTCACCAATGAAGATCTCGACGCAGATGTCACTTTCGTACTTTCCATGGAGAATTTTGAAGGAATGATGGACGGCTCTTTAAACCCGCAAATGGCCTTTATGATGGGCAAGTTGAAAATAGAAGGTGATATGGGCCTTGCTTTAAAGCTTGCTGATATTTTCTAATGAGGATATATAACGTCACTAAATATATTTAGTGGTAATTATTAAGAGGAAGGACCGTCATGGACCTGAATAAAATTGGGTTACATATCCATGAAATCAGAAACCAGCTCACCTATATTGAAGGCAATATTGGAATCCTGAACCAATCGCTGGAAAAAAATAGCAGTGTCGGCGTATTTATGTCTCTGCAATCAATCTTTGTCTCACTCATGCAGGTCTCACGTATTCTTTGGGCACCACGTAAAAAAGGCAAAGCAAGATCAGAAGCGATCAGAAAATTTCTCGGTATTCCAGATGAGCATCCGCTAAACAATAAGGACATACAGACCCTATTTGATTTTTGTGATGAAGCAAACGAAGAGTGGGTCAAGAAAACTGCGGGAAAATATATTCTTTATGATTTTATCGGTGACGTTGGCGACAGCCAACATAAAGATGTAGAAATCGAATATATCTTCCGTTCCTTCGACACCAAAGGCAAAATCTATGTTTACCGCGGTGTAGGATTTCATATGGATAACGTCATGGCCTCACTGCAAGGCATTTCAGAGGCCGTCAACAAAGCCCATTATCATTTATTTCCTGATCAATGGGCCGATCCTGAAGAAAAGAAGGATGCCGCCAAGGACGCACCGAAGAAAAAAACCAAAAAGAAAAAGTAATATACCAGTATCAACTGGCGAAAGAAAAAACAGGGTCGCTTGCGCACCCTGTTTTTTTATTTGAACATACCAACGGATTTGATGACCATAATACCAAACCGGCCGACCAGAAACATCGCGCAGTAAAGAATGATCAAATTGCCATTCTTCATTTCATAGTTATCCGTAACAATTCCGCCAAGAGAAAGAAGGAGCAACAGCAGCCCAAGATACTGCACCGTCACAAGCATCAGGCTTAGGATCTTTATTGCCCGTTTCTTACGCTCACTCACGGGGCGAACTTCTTTGATACCGCGTTTGCGATCTGCCACTCGTTGTCGAAGTGACTTACGGGCGGGCTGCTCTTTATTCATCTTGTCTTACTCATAATGATTGTCTGCACTTAATTTTCCGAGTATAGAAAGTTCTTTAGCAATGTTCAAATAGGATATTTAAAATGTCTGCCTATAAAGTTACTTTGAAATCCGATCTAAAGCGCGGCACTTTTTATTGGGTGACCACTGTCAATGCGCAGAGCGAAGAGGAAGCCGTCACAGCTGCCGAACATTTATTTCTCGATCAGCTTAGTACTAGCAAAGAATGGGATTTTTCCGATTATGATGCGGAAAAAATATAACGTTCAAGATCCTTTTCTGGGTACCAGGGGCCGCGCCAGACGCTAGCCGGAATAATTTCTGCCAGCGCGCCATTTTTGTGAAACCATGAATCGACAACAAAATGTCCGTCGCCTTCTACCACTTTATCTTTGTCGATTTCGTGGATGGTCGCGGTGCTGTGAGGGTAACTAAGATTACCCCAATTGCGCCTCAGCTTGACACCGAGAGTATGATACCTGATCAAACCGTCCTGCCGCATTAGATAGAGATAACTCGTACTATTGGTGGACTCGTCGATACAGTCCATTTCCGTTCCGGTGCTAAAATTTATGACTGGTGCCCGTGCTTTATCGTGATCAGTGCCTGTCTTGGGACCCACAAACTGTTCAATCATCGCGATTGCTTTAGCGATCCTTTCTCTTTCTTGCTTGGCTGACGATACTTCAGGTGAGAAAATATTACGTACCGCTTGCCACTCCTGATCGCTAAGACCGGTTTTCTGATAATTCTTGCAGGCATAGCCGTAACAAACGCCAAAACGCTTGTAGCTTTTCAGATCATCTGCGTGCCCGGCAAGTTGCGGGTTAGGTGAAGACGCACATGCCGCCAGCAACAGAGTACATATCAAACTTAAAACAGCTCTCATCTCTACCTCATAAAAAAAGCCGTCACTCAACGTTATGAGGACGGCTTTCGAATTTTAAATAATCGTTTAAAGCTTAAACTCCACCGTCGCGTTCGAGACGTTTACGGTCAAGTTTACGGGACCGACGAACTGCAGCGGCATTTTCACGGGCTCTCTTTTCAGATGGCTTTTCGTAAAAACGGCGCATTTTCATTTCGCGGTAAACCCCTTCGCGCTGAAGTTTTTTCTTCAATGCACGCAAAGCTTGATCAACGTTATTATCGCGGACAATAACCTGCATGGTTATAGTCACACTCCTTCCTAGTTTGTGTTATATCCCAGAAACTTATGTTTCAAAGAAGACGCTTTCTAGCAAATGGGGGTGGGTTTGGGAAGCTTTTTCTAGTGTTTTCGCGGTTTTTGCAACATTTTATCTTTACGTTTTAACAAATCAGGCTCATATTCTACCTATGAGTAAACAAAAAACCGAGAAAACTCCAGACGAAGCGCGCGATTCGCTACTTGCAGCTGCGCTTGATCATGTGGCTTTTGATGGCTGGTCACAAAAGTCACTCTCTCAGGCGGCAGAGGACGTTGGCGTTGAGCCAGGCATCGTCGATCTCGCGTTCCCGGATGGTGCAGTTGGAATGATTGACCTCCATGCGCAGCATTGTGATATCGAGATGGTAAAAAAAGCTTCTAAAACCAATATTGATAAGTTGAAAATTCGAGAGAAAATTACACAACTTGTAAAACTGCGTATAGAGACGGAATTTCCTTATAAGGAAGCCGCACACAGAACCGTTTCATTTCTTGCCCTGCCTCAAAACCACCTCGCAAGCCTGCGGATTTTATACCGAACCGTTGATTTAATGTGGAAAACCATCGGGGATCCGTCAACCGATTTTAATTTCTATACAAAACGCATGACCCTAAGCGGAGTTTACACCAGCACGTTTCTGTTTTGGCTGGGTGATGAAAGCGAAGACGCGCAAGATACTTGGGCCTTTCTCGACCGACGTATTGAAAATGTGATGCAGATTGAAAAAGTGAAAGCCAAGGTGCGTAAAAAAGATATTGATCTGAGTAAAATCTGGCGTGAGCTTGGCAAAAGAAGGTATGGAAATTAACTACTGGCTGCTTTAATTCTCGTAACATGCCCCATTTTACGACCTTCTTTTATGTCATATTTACCGTAGTGATGAACATGCGCACCAGCTTCTTTGAGAAGATCTGGCATCTTTAAAATATCCTTGCCAATTAAGTTGGTCATACGCGCCTCGCCCTCAAAATTCACATCGCCCAGAGGCAAGCCGCAAATAGCCCTGATATGTTGCTCAAACTGGCTCGCCGTGCAGGCTTCGATAGTCCAATGGCCAGAATTATGAACCCGTGGTGCAATCTCATTAACCCTCAACTTTGGATCAGCGCTGGAAATGAAAAATTCTACGGTAAGAACGCCAACATAGTCGATATTTTCAATAATCCTCGACGCCTGCTCTATAGCCGCACTCTTTAATTCACTAGAGATACGTGCCGGTGCTATTGATAAATCAAGAATATGATTTTTGTGCTGATTTTCTACCGGGTCAAAACATTTTACTTCGCCGTCCTGCCCGCGCACCGCGAGCACCGACATTTCCATGTCAAATTCGATAAAGCCTTCAACGATGATATTGTCACTGGCAAGTTTTTGCCACGCTTGCACGACGTCACTCTTCGATTTTACGATTGCCTGACCCTTACCATCATATCCAAAACGTCTTGTTTTCAGGACCGCTGGGTAGGTTATTTCCTTAAGCGCGTCTGTTGCCTCATCCACACTTGTAACGCCAGCATATGGTGCTGTTGCTATGCCCAGCTCATTGAGAAATTTTTTCTCGATCAGCCTGTCCTGTGATATCTCAAGCACCTTCGAGCTTGGGAAAACAGCTGTTTTTTGCTTTATTGCTTCTACGGTCGCTACGGGAATGTTTTCAAACTCGTATGTGACAACATCAACCGCTCTGGCAAAGCGGTCCAAGGCGTCGACATCATCGTAATTTGCATGCGTTGCTTCATCAGAAACCTGCTCCGCAGGATTGTCGGCTTCCGGACAGTAAATATGACATTTATAGCCGAGTTGAGCCGCAGCTATTGCCATCATGCGGCCAAGCTGACCACCGCCGAGTATTCCAATCGTTGAACCGGGAGTAAGCATTTTCATGTTAATCAACCGGCAATTCGGTCACGGCCTCTGTCTGTGCTGCCCGCCAGCTATCAAGCGCCTCGGCGACATTGTTATCACCAAGTGCAATAATCGATGCCGCAAGCAAACCAGCATTTTTTGCACCCGCCTGACCGATCGCAAGCGTGCCTACAGGAACACCACCGGGCATCTGGGCGATGGAAAGCAGACTATCCATACCCTTGAGCGCTTTGCTTTCGATGGGAACACCGAGCACTGGCAGGCTTGTCATTGATGCCGTCATCCCCGGAAGGTGGGCTGCGCCCCCGGCCCCGGCTATGATAACCTTTAAGCCACGATCTTTCGCTGACTTGGCATAGTCATACAAACGGTCCGGCGTGCGGTGAGCTGAAACAATTCGGCTTTCAATGGAAACACCAAGTTCTTCCAGCACGTCAACTGCGTTTTTCATAACATGCCAATCAGACTGGCTGCCCATTATAATCCCGACAACGGGTTTGTTTTCGCTCATAATTAATCCCTTAAAATAATAGGATAACGTCAAATCGATTCAAAAAAAAGGGGATTATAACGATCCACATCAGATAGGCAAGTTTACAGTGGTATTCGCAGATTCGAGATGGTATCTTTAATTGTCATATATACTAACTGTATGTATAGTAGAGAAGAACAACCACAAAATGTTGAATGTTCCTCGGGATTTTTATATTTGACTGGATAAGATTACGCGGACAAACAAGCAAGGTTTTCTGAGAAGATGAAAATACCCAGTACGAGCAATGTTGGAAGAGCCCAACCTATTCGCCGCAAAACCATTGAAAAAAACCGTGCTGCAGCCGATGCGACGGCGGCCGCACCGGTGCGAAACATCCGCGATACTGCCAGCGTTCTGGGTATTCCCCACGCAGAAATGACGCCCAAGGTGAGAAACGCCATCATGACGTTGATGGCAGAGGTTGATAATATGCGTCAGGAGTTAGAAATCGCCCATAGGCGCATTTCTGAACTGGAGAAATTGGCAGACCAGGACAGTCTGATCGAAATATCAAACCGACGTGCCTTCGTCCGTGAAATGACAAGGATGATTGCCTATTCTGATCGTTACGGCATTAACAGTTCACTGATTTTTCTTGATCTGAATGACCTCAAGGTCATCAATGATACTCACGGTCATAAAGCCGGGGACCTAGCGCTGGTTCACGTGGCAAAAACCATGATCTCCAGCCTTCGCGATTCTGATATTGTTGGTCGTCTCGGAGGTGATGAATTTGGCATAATTCTACCCAAAGCCAGCGAAGCCAACGCTGATGCGAAGGCGCAACAAATTCTTAAGTCACTTGATGACAATCCGCTGATATTAGACGATAAAGAAGTGCCTGTGAGAATAGCTTACGGCATCTATGCACTTCATTCTGGTCTGAGCCCTGATCAAGCACTCGATCATGCCGATAAAAAAATGTACACCCATAAACAGTCAATGAAAAAAGACGCAAACTAATTTAGGCAATGATATCCGGAAGAAGGTCATCTTCGAGTTTGGCTATTTTATCCCTAAGCAGAAGTTTTTGTTTCTTAAGACGTTTTATTTGCAACATATTGGTTGTTCCAGACTCTATTAGAGCTGAGATCGCATCATCAAGATCACGGTGCTGCACACGAAGCTGTTGAATTTTTTCCAGTATATCGTCTTCGTCAATATTCATTGCTTAGAGCTTTCTCCTCTATTTCTATCTGATTGTACCACACTTCCTGAATAATCTGAAAGGGTTACCGTCTTTTGGTCACTATGATTTCCAACGCTTCAAGGTCGCTACTTCAAGATTAAAAAGATCCAGTAGCCTGCCTAGTGTCTGTTCAATTATATCATCGATAGTTTCAGGGTTGGTATAAAGTGCGGGCACGGGTGGCGCAATAATAGCCCCCATTTCGGTAAGTGATGTCATGGTGTTCAGATGCCCCAGATGAAGCGGCGTCTCGCGCACCATCAAGACCAGCTTGCGACGTTCCTTAAGTGTTACATCGGCAGCACGGGTGAGCAGCGAAGATGTGACGCCAGTATTTATTTCAGACATGGTTTTTATTGAACATGGCACAATCAGCATTCCCTCTGTCTTGAAGGATCCACTGGCTATGGACGCACCAATATCATCCACTTTATGGACAACATCGGCCAGCTTGTTTATTTCGGAAATTTTTCTATCTGTTTCAAGACCCGCGGTAACGGCCGCAGCTTTGGACATGACCAAATGACTTTCAATATCTAATTCTTTTAAAAATTCAAGGAGTCGAATTCCATATATAATACCGGAAGCCCCGCTGATGCCAACTATGAGTCGTTTTTGATTTTCATTCATGTAATAAACCATCTAAATGCGATAAAAATTGTACCGGCTACTTGATTACCGATAGTTTATATCAAAATATTCGCGCTTTATATATAGTTCCAGCACTTTTCACAAGAAATAGGTGCATTTGATGCGTGTAAATGATGACAATAATCAAAAAATATGATGTAATAACTATTAGTGTTTGCTGTGTTGCTCTGGGATGTTGGAGTGTACAGATCGACGTGATCAACGGGAGTATTTATGGCCACCATACCATTTATCAAACAAAACCTCTTACCACACTGCGATATCTGCTCGCATATGTGTCTTGAATTTCAATCATTCGCTCACCATATATACACTCAGCACAGAAACCTAAAAACCTATCACAATTTTAAAATTAGGAGACCTTAACATGCATTCAGAAGCTCATATCAATGCACTATCCAGAAAACATGCTGCCTTAGACGAAAAAATTCACATTGAAGAAAATCGCCCGGCTCCAGACAGCACAATATTACATGAGCTTAAGAGAGAGAAATTGGTCTTAAAAGATGAAATGACGAGGCTGCAAACCTAATAAAGGCGTCGCCAGATATTTCAATAAAAAACCCGCCATTATCTGGCGGGTTTTTGTTTAATAATTCAAATGCTGAAGTTTAATTTTCAGAATTTTCTTCTTCACCTTCAACCTTTGCCCGCCTTGGTGCTGCCTTTACAACAGCAGCATCAAGTTCGGTTTGTTTGCAAAGACCAAGCAAAACTGGATCAACCGGTTTAATATTACTCATATTCCAATGCGATCTCTCGCGGATCGCAGTGATCGTTGGTTTGGTTGTTCCAACGACTTTTGAAATCTGCGCATCCGTTAGTTCAGGATGGTTGCGGAGCAACCATGCGATCGCGTCAGGCTTATCTTGTCGTTTTGAAACTGGTGTATATTTTGCACCGCCACTTCTTGTTTTTGCTGGCACGTCATCTATGATGATTTGAAGTGACGCTTTTGGGTCTTTCTCGCAACGTTTAATCTCTTCCCAGGTAAGCTGACCATTGGCAACCGGATCAAGGCCAACAATATTTATCGCGACCTGCTCATCCGCAATTCCCTGTACCTCAAGTTCATGTAAACCGCAAAATTTTGCGATTTGTGAAAAACTGAGGCTGGTATTGTCCACTAGCCAAACACCTGTAGCCATTGGCATCAAAGGCTCTGTCATTACTACTCCTAAAATATTATTATATTTACCGTTCTAAACATCGCAGCATAAAGACAGTTTACCCAATTGAAAAGGCCTTGAAAATAAACTTTTCAAGGCCTTGTAAATAAACAATAAATTTTTAGATTTATTGATTTCTAGCATCTAATTTATTATTGAAGTGCCCACCCAAGCGGAACAACCATGGTAAGTTCACTTTCTTTCGCACCAGAAGGTGGCTTCGGAAGTGGACTAACGCGTTTCAGTAGTTTCGGAACTTCATTATCAAGAATCTCGTGGCCTGACGATGATTTAAGGCTATGGGCAACAATATTGCCGTCACGATCAATATTAATCTCAACCTTTACTCTACCCTCTAGTTCCTTGCGAAGTGCGGAACGTGGATATACTTGTTTCTTGGCGATAGCTTTGCCTACTTCTGCCTGCCAGTCATTGATCTCGGCAGCGCTTGCTGTGCCAGAAAATCCTGTAACCATTAAAAATGATGCTACCAATAGTGATACAAATACTTTTAAAACTCTAACTTTACTCATTTAATAAATCTCCAAAATTGTAACTTAACGTTCTTGATTAAAATTGTTTTTCCTTTTCGGAATATCAATTGTGACTATTCCTAAATCCTAAAGATGTACAAATGCTTAAAGATAAATTTCTATATATATAATTTTTCCAGATTTTTAAAATTTTACCCTATATTTCAATTACATATATTCGCCATTATTTCGTTATGATATATCATTATCCTATTGATTGACAACGATTTTCGGCTAAAATAGAGTCCCAAACTCTACGCTAAATAGACAAAAAATAGGATAAAAATAAAAGATAAAAAAATTTGAAAAATATAATTTCTCAGCCGCCTGATTGATTGCACCATCTAGCAAAGGCAGAAACACCGCACATATAAATTGTCCCTGCAAAATCTGTTGGACAAATAAAAAAGGCCTTGAAAAAATTCAAGGCCTTTAAAGATCGTAAATTTACGAATTATTCTATTCAAGCACCCACGCAAGTGGAATAACCATTGTTAGCTGACTATCTGCGGCTTCTGCAGGTGGTGCAGGAAGCGGGCTTGCACGTTTCATAAGTTTTGGTACTTCTTTGTCCAATACTTCGTGACCAGTTGAACTTTGTATTGTGTGAGCAACGATATTGCCTTCGCGATCAATATTAATTTCAACTTTTGCTCTTCCCTGAAGTTCCTTGCGAAGTGCTGCGCGCGGATATGATTGCTTCTTGGCAATCTTCTTGCTCACAGCCTTTTGCCAACCGCTAATGTCTTGCGCATTTACAGAAGATGCGAACCCTGTGAAGGCTAATGTGGTGGCTACGATAACCGATGCCATAATTTTTACTAAACTCAACTTGCCCATTTTTTTACTCCTAAAAATTTCTGATACAATTTGTTTCTGGTTTCTGTTACAAACTCCCCACGTCCGTTGCGATTATTCACATCCTCCAGAGGGAAACTTCATCTGTATGTAAAGACTATAATCAGAAATGGTAAACTGAAGCTTAAAGATAAAATTTTATATAATTATATTTGGCTTAATTTGTTGCTTTTTACGCGGAAACAGCCGATAAATCAGTTGGGCTCAACCAGTAAATAAAAATTTAATAAAGATATAAACTATTGTAATTAAATAATTTTGACAGGAACACAGCATGGTAAAAGCAACAATCAAAGGCTTGATTGCGTTTTCTATATTTTTTTTAAATATTTTTGCGGCACAAGCCCAGAACACTCTTGATTCAATCAAAATTGAGCAGTATTTGTCGACCTTGCCTTCACTTGCAAGGTTAGAAGAAAAGTACAAAGCGGCTGACAACAGCGAAAATGAAGAATATGTAAGCATGCTTGATTCGCCAGAAATAACGCGAACTCCAATTTCGGACGGCCTTATTAGGTTGAGAGATCATCCACGCTACGACGAATTTAAAGACATAGTGACTGATGCGAATTTTTCAGATCCCGAAGAGTGGGCCTCAACTGGCGATCAAATAATGATGGCCTATTCAGCATATCAGCTTAAATACCCCGAGAGTGCAAATGCGCCGTCCTTAGCTGAAATCAAGAAAGACATGCAGGAGGATCTTGAAAAAATAAACAAGAACCAATTTATAAGTGCAGAACAAAAACAAACACTCATCAATAAAATTGAAAATTCTATGGCATTACTAAACGATCCTAATTATATTGATAGCGAAAATATATCCATTATCAGCCCCTATATTGAACGGCTTAATACACTCTTTAAGGAATACCAATGACACGTACTGAAATTTTACGTATTCGAAAATATCTAAATAACAAATTTGGTAGCGACAAGTTTACGTTGGAAAATAGTCAGACCACGGATGAGAGTATGGAAGTTCATTACGACGGCGAGTTTATTGGTTTGATTTATCGCGATGAAGATGAAGGTGAGGTATCCTACGCATTTCAAATGGCTATTCTTGAAATGGATCTTCCCAACGCGGCCGACGCATCACTAATCTAAATCATAAACTAACGGTCTTAAGTTCACTGCTGGCATGCCTGATTATTTGAAAGCTGGCAACCATTGAGAGTGTCGCCATCAATACGGCAACAATAAAGTCCGGCCAGCCACTATTCATGGCAAACACCCCTGACGCCGCGATCATAATGGCGATATTACCGATGGCGTCATTTCGTGAACAAAGCCAGATTGAACGCATGTTGCTATCCCCGCTTCTAAATTTGTAGAGCATCAATGCACTGACCACATTTGCCACCAAAGCAACAAGCCCAACAGTTCCCATAACCCCGGCCAGAGGCACGATGGCGTCCTGAGCGTTGACATACGTGCGGACAAAAATCCAAATACCGAGCACTCCCATACTAATCCCTTTAAGCATTGCGACTGAGGCCCTCATACGCAGCGAGCTTCCAAGGACAAGAAGCGTCACACCATATGTCATCGCGTCCGCCAAAAAATCCAGAGCATCTGCCTGAAGCGAGACTGATTTGGCAAAAAATGCCGTACCAAACTCCACCACAAACATGAGAAAATTTATAGCAAACACAATCCATAGCACTCTACGGAATTTGCTGACTTTAAGCTCTTCTTCGTCGATATCGTGTTCGCAACAAGCCATCAATTAGCCCTAATTAAAAATTACCAATAATAGATTCAATAACACTAACAAAAAAACACATTTTACTATATAGGCTTACTTTTGACTATGACTTTTTAAATGGGAAGGATAAAATATAAAAATGCGTCATTTATATCACTATTGGTTTTGCCCTAATTCGCGAAAAATCCGCATGGCCTTACTCGAAAAAGCCATGGATTTTGAGCTTGTTCTTGAGTTGCCATGGAAAAGACGCCACGAATTCCTAATACTAAATCCCGCAGGCAATGTACCTGTACTTGTTGAAGACGATGGATTGGTCATTTCGGGAACGTCCGCCATATGCGAGTATTTGGAAGAGACTAACAATGAACCTGATTTCCTGGGCAGCACACCCACCACCCGCGCAGAGGTGAGAAGATTGACAGAATGGTTTGACAGTAAGTTTTATCAGGAGGTCACAAATTTGGTCATCGGCGAAAAAGTGATGAAGAGTTTTTTAAAACGCGGAAATGCTCAGGCCACAAATATTCGCTTTGCAGGACAGAACATCAAACATCACCTACAATATATTGAATACCTTACTGACCGCAGAAACTGGTTGGCCGGAAGCGAATTTTCCTACGCTGATATTTCTGCTGCAACACAAATTTCCTGCGTCGATTATTTTGGCGATGTGCCTTGGGATAATTTTCCCACCGCAAAAGACTGGTACGCCCGAATCAAATCGAGACCGAGTATGCAACTTATTTTAAAGGATAAGATTTCCGGCCTTACGCCCGCGGCTCACTACCGCAATCCCGACTTCTAAACCTAAAGAAACCCTAATGACAAACCCCACCCAACCCGCTTCACCGAAATCAGATATCTTAGCTTTGGCCCAAAAAGTGGGGTTTGAAAGTGTCCGCATCACGTCGCCAGAAGGAATTGAGAAGAACGCTGACTATTTTAGCGAATTTTTGGATAAATCCCGCCACGGTGAAATGAAATGGATGGAGGAAAAAGTAGAGAGGCGCAAATCACCGCTCAACCTTTGGCCAGAGGTAAAGTCAATTATTATGCTGGGTATGAATTACGGGCCGGCCCATGATCCGCTAGAGACACTCAAGCGTAAGAGTGACGGCAATATATCGGTTTACGCTCTCGGAAAAGATTATCACGACGTGGTAAAAAAGCGTCTTAAGCAAATCGCCCGCCACATTCACCGCGAATATGATGCAGAGGTAAAAGTATTCGTCGACACCGCTCCCGTGATGGAAAAACCACTCGCGCATAAATCCGGGATGGGATGGCAGGGCAAACATACAAATCTTGTTAGCCGCGATTTTGGATCATGGCTGTTTATCGGCAGCATATTCACCACACTTGATCTTGACGTGGACAGCACAGAAGAAGACCACTGTGGCTCCTGCAGTGCCTGCCTGGATATTTGTCCCACCAATGCATTTGTTGCCCCTTACCAACTTGATGCAAGGCGTTGTATTTCCTACCTGACCATAGAGTATAAGGGCCACATAGATAAAAGTTTTCGAAAAGCCATGGGCAATCGCATATACGGCTGCGACGACTGTCTTAGCGTATGCCCGTGGAATAAATATGCCAACCTCACAAATGAAAAACTATACTATCCACGAATCGAGCTTAAACATCCCAATCTGGCCACTTTAGCCATTCTTGATGATCCATCATTCAGACAGATCTTTTCCGGCTCCCCCATCAAAAGAATTGGCAGGGATTTCTTCATCCGCAACGTTTTAATAGCCATGGGCAACAGTGACAATAAAGATTTTATCCCGTTGCTCATTTCTAAACTTGAGGAAACCAACCCTCATATTCGCGCCATGGCGGTCTGGGCCCTAAAAGAGCTTAGTAGTGCGGATCAGTTTGCAGCGTTCAGAAAAACACATGCGCAAGTAGAGCTTGATGATGATGTTATAAATGAGTGGATTTAATCACTGGCCGATGAGCGAAATATTCTCCTGCACCAAGTTTTGCCAATGGCTATTAGGATATTTTGCGATCAGTTTTTCCCATTCCTGCAATGCTTTTTCATCATTATTGAGCATCCGGTAGTTTACACCGCTCTCAAAAAGTACATCAGGATGGCTGGGTTTCAGGACGAGGGCCGCGTTCAAATCCAACCTTGCCTTTAAATGTTCATTTATTTTTCGAAATGTTTCAGCACGGTAAAGATACGCATCAATCATTTCCGAGTTCAGTTCAAGGGCTTTGGTAAAATCGCTCAGCGCATCCTCATAATTTTCGGATGCAACCTGAACCAGTCCCCTCTCAATGTAGAGTTCATATCCATATTCAGAGCCAACATCTAATCCGACAATTGCAGAATTTAGGGCATTGTAGGCCTTGTCATAATTTTCATCCGAGTGCCAGGCAAGGCCTGCGAGATAGTTAAGCTGCACGGTTAAAACGTCTTTATTTTGCCTTGCGAAATCGCCAGCCCCCTCCTCGCGGGCGAGTTTACCGACAATAGCTTCGAAAAGACTTGCGGCCTCGCCGTATCTTTTTTGATCATATAGCGCGAGCGCTTCACAGTGCTGGGCCGCCACTGCCCCACCTTCAATATACCACTTGCGCGCACCAAGTATTGCCGCCGCACTATTTTCTTCGACCTGCACAAGACACTCCTGGTATTTTTCCGACTGGGCTCTGTCCGAAAAACTTTGAGCTTGAACGCCCGCAGTTAATACGAAGAGAGAAATAATAGTTGTAAGTTGTAATCTCATATTACCTGTACCTGTTTTCCTACTGGAAATTTGCAAATTACTGTATAAATATAATCCACATAAATCGCAATTCGTAAAAAGTGACCCACCATGAAACTCTTCTGCTTTGGACTTGGTTATACAGCAAAACACCTGAGAGACGAATTATCGTTATCATCAAGGCATTTTTCAGGCACCCGTAAGTCCGAAGGGAATTTCCGTTTTGATGGCAATGAACCGCTTGAAAATGCAGCCAAAATTTTGCAGGATTGCACCCATCTGCTAATTTCTGTACCGCCTAATCCACAGCAGATTGATCCTGTTCTGTATCATCATAAAACCGACATAGAAAATATGCCCAACTTAAAATGGGTCGGTTACCTCTCGGCGACGAGCGTCTACGGCGATCATAAGGGGGCCTGGGTTGATGAAAACAGCCCGACAATACCATCAAATGAACGCGGTAAACTTCGCTTACAAGCGGAAAGGCAGTGGCTCGCGCTAAATAAACCCGTGCATATTTTCAGGTTGGGAGGTATTTACGGCCCCGAACGCAATCAGATTGACGCCGTAAAAAATGGTTCCGCAAAAAAAATTATCAATGAAAATAACATGTTTTCACGGATCCATGTCGATGATATTTGCTCAGGCTTAAAAAGTTCGATGGAAAATCCATCATCTCATAAAATCTATAACCTCGTGGACGACTGTCCAGCTTCAACGTCCGATGTCCTTGATTTTCTGTGTTCCGAACTTGACCTGCCGCCGATTGAAGGCATAGATATTAATGATCCAGCCATTAGCTCCGCACTAAAAAGCTTTTACCAAGATAATAAACGAGTGAACAATGATCTCATCAAAAGAGAGCTTAACTGGCACCCACAATTTCCAAGCTACAAAGAAGGATACCGCGACATTTTAGCTAAGCTCAGCGAGCGCTCGTCTTAAACGTTCGAGATCAGCCGGAGACGATAAGCTGTGATCGCCGGATTTACTGTAACTGATAATCACATCCTCACTCAAAAGCTTATCTGCAATACGCGCAGATGTTTCACTTGGCACGTCCTTATCCTTGAGCCCGTGAAACAGCCTGACAGGACACTTTAGCTCAATTGCTCCATTCAGCAGGATGTGATTTTCACCGTCCTGAATTAACCCGTAGGATACCTTGTATGGCTCGTCGCTATACTCTGAAGGCTCCAAATAAACGCCGTCTCTTTTAAGGATCTCCCTGATCCCCGGCGAATACTTGTCCCACATAAGCTCACGCGTGAAGTCCGGGGCAGCGGCGATACCTATAAATGCACGAACCCGTTCCTTTCTGGCCAGTGAGACCAGAAGCCCGATCCAGCCACCCATGCTCGAGCCGATAATAATAAGCGGTCCTTCGCTGAGCTGATCAATAACCGCCAGTGTGTCATCACGCCAACTTGCTATCGTGCCATCAATAAATTCCTCAGACGAGCTGCCATGACCGGAATAATCAAATCGAATATATGATAATCCAAGTTCACCGCATACTTCTTCCAGAAAAGTTGCTTTTGTTCCTTCCATATCGGACATATAACCACCACAAAAAATCACGGTTGGTTCTTTGCCTTCTGATTTATGATAGGCAATGCGGCGATCATTTTTAGCGGTGATAAACTTGGGTTCTTTACTCATTGGGGCGCTCAACTCCTATTATTTTTCACTTATTAACATAATATCGAACCAGAACGCCATGAAAACCGCTTTTTTTAAGGTTTGTTCACTTGACTTGCGCCCTAAAGAATATAAATTCCATGCTTCATGATTAAAGTAAAAAGATGAGATCCTAATGAACGCCAAAAGTAAAGTTGCCTTAACCCTGCCCGATGGCAGTGTCCGTGAATATGATGGACCGGTGACTGGCATGACGTTGGCCCAGGATATCGGGCCTGGACTTGCAAAAGCAGCAATTGTAATCGTCGTAAACGGCGAGCAGTGGGATTTATCACGCGAAATCACTTCGGATGCAGACGTTTCTATCATCACTAAGCGCGATGAAGAAGCGCTCGAAATACTGCGCCATGATGCGGCACATATATTGGCGGAAGCCGTAAAAGAACTTTGGCCCGAGACTCAGGTCACCATCGGTCCAGCCATTGAAAATGGTTTTTATTACGACTTTGCCCGCGAGGAACCTTTTGTACCGGAAGATCTAGAAAAAATGGAAGCGCGTATGAAAGAAATCGTCGCCCGCGACGAGGATATCATCCGCAGCGAAATGCCACGCGACGAAGCGGTCAAATTTTTTAATAAAATGGGCGAAATCTATAAAGCTAAACTCATTGCCAGCATTCCAGCAGATGAGCCAGTCACACTCTATAAACAAGGTGATTTTATTGATCTTTGCCGCGGACCACATCTACCATCAACCAAATATCTAGGGGGCGACACTTTCAAACTGATGTCCATTGCCGGGGCCTATTGGCGTGGGGACAGTAATAATGAAATGTTGCAACGTGTCTACGGCACAGCCTGGCGCGACAGAAAAGAACTCAAAGCTTACCTTCACCGCATTGAGGAAGCCGAAAAGCGGGATCATAGAAAACTTGGCCGTGAAATGGGTTTGTTTCACTTTCAGGAAGAAGCAGCTGGCATGCCGTTTTGGCATCCAAACGGCTGGACCATCTATACCCAAATAGAAGGTTATATGCGCCGCAAGCAACGTGAATATGGTTACCAGGAAATTAATACCCCGAAACTTGTCGATAGAAAGCTTTGGGAAAAATCGGGTCACTGGGAAAAGTTCCGTGATCATATGTATACAACCGAATCCGAAGAACGGGTATTCGCGCTTAAACCTATGAACTGTCCCTGCCATGTGCAGGTCTTTAATCAGGGCACGGTCAGTTACCGCGATCTTCCGTTGCGCCTAGCGGAATTTGGCAGCTGTCACCGCTACGAACCCTCGGGCGCGTTGCACGGGTTAATGCGCGTGCGATCATTCGTGCAGGATGACGCGCATATCTTTTGCGAAAAAGACAAAATCACTGAAGAAACCGAAATATTTTGCGGTATGCTTCTTGATATTTATAAAGATTTCGGATTTGAAGACGTCAAAGTTAAATTTTCTGACCGTCCAGAAGTACGCGCCGGTTCCGATGACGTATGGGACGAAGCGGAAAAATGTCTGATTGATGCCGTTAATCATGTTGGGCTCGACTATACCCTAAATCCCGGCGAAGGCGCTTTTTATGGTCCAAAGCTTGAGTTTGTTCTCACCGATGCCATTGGCCGTGATTGGCAGTGTGGTACACTACAGGTTGATTTCGTCCTGCCTGAACGTCTTGATGCAAATTATATCGGCGCCGACAACACCAAACATCGCCCGGTAATGCTGCACCGTGCTATTCTTGGTTCGTTCGAGCGTTTCATCGGAATCTTAATCGAAAACTTTGCGGGTCGCTTTCCCATGTGGTTGGCGCCAACTCAAGTGGTTGTTACCGGCATTACCAGTGATCAGGACGCCTATGTGAATGAGGTTTACGAGAAGTTAAAAGCCGCAGGATTACGTGCGGAAATTGATCTTAGAAACGAAAAAATAAATTATAAAATTCGAGAGCATTCCCACGCAAAAGTGCCTGCAATATTCGTAGCTGGCGGCAGAGAAGCTGACAACAATACCATCACTGTACGCCGCCTTGGATCAAAAAATCAGGAAACCCTTGATTTAACGGACGCGATTAATACACTTGTCACCGAGTCTATAGAGCCAGATAAACGATAAATTAAGCTTATCTGGCTAAAACACATGATACGCAAACAAAAAACGGAGAAATTAAATAGCTAAGAGACCAATGCAGGGCCCCTCGTCAAAAAAAGGACCACGGGTCAACAATGATATCGAAGAAGTTGAAGTCAGACTTATTGATGAAACTGGTGAAAACCACGGTGCTGTTGCAACTGATAAAGCCATAGGTATGGCAAAAGCCGCAGGACTGGACCTTGTTGAGATATCACCCAATGCTACTCCTCCTGTTTGTAAAATCCTTGATTACGGAAAATATAAATACGAAGCTCAGAAAAAAGCCAGCCTCGCCCGCAAAAAACAAAAAACGGTCGAAGTGAAAGAAATCAAGCTGCGTCCCGGTATCGAGAAACATGATTATGATGTTAAAATGCGATCAATCGAAAAGTTCCTCGGCGCCGGCGACAAGGTAAAAGTAACCCTTCGTTATCGTGGTCGTGAAATGGCCCATCAGGAAATTGGTATGGATGTTCTTAATCGGGTTAGGGAGCAGTTCGCGGAAGTGACAAAAATTGAACAAATGCCGAAAATGGAAGGTCGGCAGATGATTATGATTTTGGCGCCGAAGTAATTTATAATTTCATTAGAAACATGGTCGAGAAATCTATAAGAGCAGCTCGCGTTTGGGCTGCTTTTTTTATTTATTACGAGTCGCCCGGACTTAATCAATTTTAAGTCTCTGATTGGTCGACACTTTTGTATTTTAGGCCAATTTGTGGTACGATACCCGTGACCGTGCGCCCATTGGTAGCACGACATTCCGCGCTGGATCGGGTCAGCTGAACTAGACAGCGTGGATGCAAAAGGAACCCGCCGTACGTGGAAACACTCGGCGGGTTTTTTTTGTGTTGGTTGTACTCGATGTATAAAGTTATCTTCCCGATCTTTGTTGACAATAAAGTGCAAACAGTTGATCATTTACCAACGATCAAACAATATACCGCCGAAACCATAAACAGGGGGAAATCATGAACTCAAAATATCTCGTAATAATCACGTTATTGTTGGCCGCGCTGCCATTTAGCGCATCTGCACAGGGAAGTGGGCTATACGCTGTCGCGGAGATTGGTACAATTCGAAATTCAATGGATCTTAGAGGTGATCTGGCAGGACTTGCCAATGAGAATAATGCTGCGGCTGCATTTGGGGTCGCACTCGGATACAGGGCGTTCGTTGTCAATAATTTTGTCGTCGGTATCGAAGGCAATATTTCTTCTTCATCTGCAAATAGTTCCGTGACCGATGGATTTGATACCATTACATTTGATGAAAATATGGTGGCAGGCGTCTATCTCACTGGTGGTTTCGCGCTTGGCGATGACAGAAGAGCCCTGCTTTACGGCCTTCTTGGCGTTGGTTCCGTCAATGCTGACACGTCAGTGGCGGGTGTGTTTACGGGCAGCGAAAGTATTGATGATAGCGGTAACGGCATTTCATTTGGTGCTGCTTTAGAATATGGCTTTACAGACAGTCTCGGCATCCGCGTCAAAGCACTTCATACTCGTTATAAAGGCGACGTCGATGAACTAAAGATCCGCGATACGTCGATCATGGGCGGTCTGGTTTACAGCTTCTGATTTAAAAATACCTAACTATACCAAGCGCGCGCCGTTCGGTACGGCGCGCTCAGGCTTCGCGACAACCACATCGCCACTTTCATCATAAAATCCCGTGAGCAGAAATTCTGACTTTATCGGCCCGATTTGCTTGACCGGAAAATTAACCACGGCAACGATCTGTTTTCCGATAAGTTCCTCGGGCGTATAGTGCACTGTGATTTGTGCACTTGATTTTTTGATGCCCAAATCACCACCAAAATCGACCCACACTTTATAGGCCGGCTTCCTCGCTTCCGGAAATTCTTCGGCCCGCACCACGGTACCAATCCGCAATTCTACCTTTTCAAAATCATCCCAAGATATAGTATCACTCATAATGTCCACCTGTCTGTTTTACTGAATACGTTCCACATCATATCCTTTTTCCCTTAAAAGATCGACGACGCCGCCCTCCCCAACGAGATGCGCTGTCCCGACCACTACAAGCGTTGTCTGTTTTTTGGAGGCAAGATTTTCAAGCGCCAAAATCCAGTTCTGGTTTCGACCCGTTATGATTTTCGCATATAATTCTGGTTGCTCCTGCATCGGCACCAAGAACGTATCCACCAGTCGATCCTCATCACCACTGGCCCAGACATCAACCATCTCCAGCGTTATATTACGGATATCTTTTAGCTCACTGATCGTATCTTTGAGCATATTCGCCTGTGCATCCAACGGATGATTATAGAGCGTCTCCATCTGCGCCTCTATGGTCTCGAGGCCCGATATCTTTAACTGCCGCTCAGTTGCGATCTCCAGAATATGTTTATCAACACCGGCATCAGGATCCCATCCTTCCTGAATTATGGCGCTGACCGAAAGGGCTATAGAAGCAAACCATGGTTTAAAGTTTGCGATCGCTTCTGCCGGTATACCAAGCTTTGGTGCGAGTTCTTGCAAAAATGCGTACTCTTCTTCTGAAACATAATTGCTCAATACATCGCCACCGCTGAGCATACCGTTTTGCATGGTGATAGCTTGTGCCTGTGCTTGTGTTTGCGCCGTCATGTGAACTTCAAAAACAACTTCTTGGGCGTCATCCACCAGTTTTTCTATTTGCCCGCCGTACCATTTCATATCCGGAGGCAGCAGATGAATTGAACCGAGAAGATAAACCTGAGCATCACCGTTACCCAGCTTCCAAATGGCAGGATGTGCATCAAGACCATCCGGCTCTGGTTGCTCTGAACAGGACGCGATAACAAAGAAGATGAGTAGTACAGGAACTAGTTTCAGTAAGAGTTTGCGAGCATACATATAAATTGATTCTTTCTATCCTTAAGAAGGCAATAAATTTATTGTTAAAGTGGTTTTCAAATATGTCAACTTAATGTAAATAATCCCTTAATCCAAGGGTGCTTACTTTTCTTATCAAATAGGCTTGCAATCCCCAGAAAACAGAGCTATACACCTCCTCTCGACGAACGATACGGCCTGTTAGGGCATGCCTATCCGTTTAAAAAGCTGGTCAGTTAACACTGACAATAAAACTGAAGGAAAGCTAAATGCCCAAAATGAAGACGAAAAGTGGCGTCAAAAAACGCTTCAAAATCACCGCCTCAGGCAAAGTGAAATCAGGTCAAGCTGGTAAGCAGCATGGTATGATTAAACGCTCAAACAAACAAATTCGCAATCAACGTGGCACAACGGTCCTTAGTGATCCTGATGCTCGTGTTGTGAAAAAATTTATGCCTTACGGTTAATGGAGCAATAAAATGGCACATGTAAAACGGGGCGTAACATCAAAAGCCCGTCACAAAAAAGTTCTCAAAGCCGCTAAAGGTTACCGCGGTCGTCGTAAATCCACAATTCGCGTTGCGATGCAGGCTGTCGAAAAAGCAGGCCAATATGCATATCGCGACCGTAAGGTTCGCAAGCGCCAATTCCGCGCTCTGTGGATTCAGCGTATTAACGCAGCGGCCCGCCTTGAAGGTTTAACTTACTCACGATTTATGAACGGCCTCAAACTCGCAGGCGTCGAACTTGACCGTAAAGTTCTGGCTGATTTAGCCGTTCGTGAACCAGAAGCCTTTAAAGCCATCGCAGACCAAGCAAAAGCTGCAATCGCTTAAAGACCCCCTTTCAGGGTTCAAAAAAATTCAAGTTTGAGGAGCCTGCCGCTTGGCAGTAGGCTCCTTTTTCTTTATGTTCAATTTTAATCATCTAATAAATAAATTTTTGGGTAGGAAATAATGCAAGACCTCCAATCACTGGAAACAGAAATCACCGCAAACCTCGCGGCAGCGACCGATGTCGACGGCGTGGAGACTATCCGCATTGCTGAGCTCGGCAAAAAAGGTCGCGTCAGTTTACTCATGCGCGAGCTCGGCAAAATGACGCCGGAGGAAAAGAAAGAATTCGGCCCAAAATTAAATCAGCTTAAAAACACACTGAACGACGCCGTCCTCTCTCGAAAAGACACCCTTGAGGAAGAAACCTTAAACATCAAATTACAGTCAGAAAGTGTCGATATCAGCCTTTCCTCTGCCCGCGAAGACAGTGGTAGCATTCATCCAATCACACAGGTAATAGATGAGGTCACCGAGATATTCACGGAAATGGGTTTTTCTGTCGCCGAGGGACCGGAGATCGAAGAAGATTTTTATAATTTTACCGCGCTTAACATCCCTGAAGAACATCCTGCCCGACAAATGCATGATACCTTCTATTTTCCCGAAGATGATGAAGGTAAAAGAAAAGTGCTGCGCACCCACGCATCACCGATGCAAATCCGCACCATGCTTGAAGGCGAGCCACCCTACCGCATTATTGCACCGGGGCGGACTTACAGAAATGACAGCGACGCAACCCACACACCAATGTTTCATCAGGTAGAAGCCCTGGTTATTGATAAAAACATCCATATGGGTCATCTGAAATGGTGCATTGAGGAATTTTGCAAAAAGTTTTACGAAAGAGACGATATTGAGATCCGCTTCCGTCCAAGTTACTTTCCGTTCACTGAGCCGTCCGCCGAAGTGGATATCGGATGCTCGTTTAAAGACGGTGAAGTGCTGATCGGTGAGGGTGATGACTGGCTCGAAATTATGGGCTGTGGCATGGTCAATGAACGGGTGCTGGAAAATGTCAATCTTGATCCCAAGGAATATCAGGGTTTTGCATTTGGGCTTGGGCTCGACCGTGCCGCTATGCTAAAATGGGGTATTCCAGACCTTAGGGACTTTTTCGCTGCCGATCTTCGTTGGCTAAAACACTATGGTTTTCAGGCACTGGATATTCCATCCTTAAGTACAAGAACTTCCACAATCAAAGGGAGCAAGTAAGATGAAATTCACATTGTCCTGGCTTAAAAGTTACCTCGATACTGACGCCGATTTAAATACAATTTCCGAAACACTGACCGCCATTGGCCTTGAAGTGGAAGAAATTGTCGATCCGACAGAGGATCTAAAACCGTTTGTAATTGCGAAAATCGAGAAGGCTGAACAGCACCCCAATGCCGATAAGCTTCGAGTGTGCACAGTTAATAACGGAACCGAAATAATACAGGTTGTCTGCGGCGCACCCAATGCAAAAACTGGTCTTTTCGGTGCATTCGCGCCTAGTGGGTGTACGATTCCGACAAACGGCCTTAAACTTAAACCAAGCAATATTCGCGGTGTTGATAGCAACGGCATGATGTGTTCAGAACGCGAACTTGGTCTAGGTGATGACCATGACGGTATAATCGAACTACCAAACAATGCCCCTATTGGCACCAGTTTTGCAGAATATGCTGGACTTAACGATCCGACCATTGAAATTGCCATCACACCAAACCATCAGGATGCGCTTGGGGTTTATGGGGTCGCCCGTGATCTTGCCGCAGCCGGAATTGGTACGCTTATTGAACCTGATATTTCGAAAGTACCAGGAAAATTTGAAAGTCCGATCACCGTAAATATTGAGAACAGGCAAGCATGTCCGGCATTTGCGGGACGCTATATTCGCGGCGTCAAAAACGGTCCCAGCCCCGAATGGATGCAGCGCAGACTCATATCACTGGGAATGAAACCCATATCCGCACTTGTTGATATCACCAACTTCATGACCCATGATTACGGTCGCCCTCTCCATGTTTTTGACGCTGACAATATTGCCGGAAACTTTACCGTTCGTCTTTCGAAATCTGGTGAAAAATTGCTGGCTCTTGATGAAAAAGAACATATTTTTGATGACGAAATGTGTGTCATATCCGATGATAAAGCCATCAATTCCATCGGCGGTGTTATGGGTGGTGCTGGTAGCGGAACTTACGATGATACCACAAATGTATTTCTTGAATGCGCCTGGTTTGACCCGATCCGAACCGCCATGACGGGCCGTAAACTGGGTATAGAAAGTGACGCCCGGTACCGCTTTGAACGGGGCGTTGACCCCGCGACAGTTCTTGACGGCATAGAAATCGCAACCCGCCTGATCATTGATATGTGCGGCGGTGAACCAAGCGAAGTGACACTTGCTGGTGAAGTGCCAGTAGTAAGTAAAACCATCACCATGCGGCCCGAACGCGTCCGCGAGCTTGGTGGCGTCGATATAGCCAAGTCCGAAATTATCGACATCCTCATCCGCCTTGGTTTTAAAGTAACCGACAACGGAGAGACGTTGGATGTGACCAGCCCCTCATGGCGCTGTGATATTGACCGCGAACCCGATCTGGTTGAAGAAGTCCTGCGCATTCATGGTTACGATAAAATTGTTGGCGAGCCACTGCCCAAATCCAGCCGTGATATCGTCACGGGTCTTAGCCCTATGCAAAAACGCATTCGTATGGCCAAGCGCCAGGCTGCTGCATGCGGTCTGCGTGAGGCGGTGACATGGTCGTTTATACCAAGTTCTCAGGCGCAAATATTTGCCGATTTAAAACCCGAGCTTATACTTGATAATCCTGTCAGTTCTGATCTTGATGCCATGCGGCCAAATTTGCTGCCTAATCTAATCACAGCTGCTAGCCGTAATAACGACCGTGGCATCAAAAATGTGGCGCTCTTTGAAGCAGGAAACCAATTCTCATCTGATGAACCTGATGGTCAGGATTTTGTCATTTCTGGCATCCGCCGCGGCCAGAAACATGAACGTCACTGGCAAAAAAATCCTGAGGACGTAAATGTCTATGACGCCAAAGCCGACGCCATTTCGATTTTGAAAGCAATCGGTGTAAACGCCGACAACGCGCAAGTGGTCGCCGAAGCTCCAAGCTGGTACCATCCAGGTCGCGGCGGAGTGATCCGATTGGGCCCCAAGAATGTTATGGCTTATTTCGGCGAAATTCATCCAACAACGCTCAAAAAGCTCGATGTAAAGGGTCCTCTTGTTGGTTTTGAGATCATGCTTGGTAATATTCCATTGCCAAGACCGAAGCGCGGAAACAGCCGCGGCCCACTAAAATCATCTGATTTCCAATCCGTAGAACGTGATTTTGCCTTTGTCGTCACTAAAGACCTTGCGGCTGAGCAACTCGTTAAGGTAATTTCCAGCGTAGATAAGAAACTTATTGATAACATTAGTGTATTTGATATTTATCAGGGTGCCGGAATTGACGATGATAAAAAATCGATCGCCGTCAACGTCCGCCTTCAACCTGTCGATAAAACCATGACCGATGATGAAATCGAGGCGTTTAGACAGAATGTGATTGCCACCGTTACTAAGAAAACTGGCGGAATACTTAGATAATTAAGACATTAACCTATGCTTATTAACCATATTTAAAGATCATCAAATTATAGTGTCCAATGTATGGAAATTGAGGGGACTCTAAAAAAGCGATGACAAGTAAAGAAACCACAGTAAAAGTACCCATGAAATGGCGATTGAAAGCCTGGTGGGAAGGCTATGATCTCGATGATATCAAGGCACGGCTTGCGCGCGGCGAAGACATAGAAGAAATCGCCAATGAACCTGAAGAAGTGACGGAGCCCGAAAGCGATGCACCGGAAGCTATGGTTTGGGATGATAAACGCCTCGAGACAGCTCAACTTATCTGGGGAGAAGGCTATTGCGGTCCCGGCGGTCCTGAATATGTAACCAGCATGTCAAAACTGCTTGGTATGTCTTCTAAAATGAGTGTTGCTGTGATTGGTGCTGGACTTGGTGGTCCTTCACGTGTGCTTGCAAATGAATTTGGCGCTTGGATCACGGGTTATGAGCAATCGGAAAATCTCGCTGATAAAGGCATGGCCCTATCCGTTAAGGCCGGGCTTGAAAGCAAAGCCCCTATTAAACATTATGACCCCTCAAGCGACGAACCCTTTGAGCGTACATTTGACCGTGCATACTCGAAAGAAGCGCTTTATACCGTTGAAGATAAACCCAAGCTCCTACAAAATGTTTTTGACCAGTTGAAAGATGGTGGACTTTTTCTTATCAATGACTACACATTGAGCAGTGCTGATGCTCTAGCGGATAAAGACGTCCAGAAATGGATACGCCAGGAACCCAGCCAACCTTTCCCCATTCCAAACGACAAGATGGAAAAGCTGCTCACCGATTGCGGCTATATTCTGCGTGTAAATGAAGATATCACCGATCAATATATCGATATGATTGCCAAAAGCTGGGCCGGCGTTGATAAAGTCATCGAATCGCTAACTAAAAGTAAAGAAGATCAGTCCGAAACCATTCAGAGGTTAATTAAAGAAGCTGAATACTGGATGTTAAAATCAAAAACCATGAAAGACGGCCACGTCAAAGCATGGCGTTTTCTGGTCTATAAACCATCAGAAATAAAATAATCACCACATAGTCTTGTATGTTAAGGGGGGCAGTGGTAAAAGCCCCATCATGACAGACCTAGCACATATCAGAAACTTTTCTATCGTCGCCCATATCGACCATGGGAAATCGACACTTGCTGATCGCATGATCCAATTCTGCGGCGGACTGAGTGCTAGAGATATGAAAGAGCAAGTGCTGGATAATATGGATATCGAACGCGAGCGCGGAATCACCATTAAAGCTCAAACCGTTCGCCTTGAATATAAAGCTAAAAACGGCGAAGATTATGTCCTCAACCTCATGGACACCCCCGGTCATGTTGATTTTGCCTATGAGGTCAGCCGCTGTCTTTATGCGTGTGAAGGGTCAATTCTCGTCGTCGATTCCAGTCAAGGTGTTGAAGCACAGACTTTGGCCAATGTTTATCAGGCCATCGACAACAATCATGAAATTGTTCCTGTTCTTAATAAAATTGACCTTCCCGCTGCAGAACCCGAGCAGGTCCGCGCGCAGATCGAAGACGTCATTGGTATTGATGCATCCGGTGCCATTAGCGTTTCGGCGAAAACCGGTGTCGGCATCGAAGAATTATTGGAAAGTCTGGTCGAGATACTCCCCCCGCCGCAAGGAGACGTAGACAAACCCCTAAAGGCACTTCTTGTTGATAGCTGGTATGATACTTATCTCGGCGTTATGGTCCTTGTACGCATCATTGACGGCAAACTAAAAAAAGGCATGCGCGTTAAAATGATGGCTGCGGATACGGATCATCTGGTTGATCGCGTTGGCGTTTTTAAACCTAAAGAAACTCTGGTCGATGAACTTGGCCCAGGCGAAGTTGGTTTTTTCACCGCCTCAATCAAGGAAGTGTCACAGACCCATGTCGGCGATACGGTCACAGAACTTAAAAATGAAACCTCCGAAGCCCTTCCCGGCTTTAAACCGGTTCAAAGCGTTGTGTTTTGTGGTTTATTCCCGGCCGATGCTGCAGATTTCGAAGTGCTTCGCGAAAGCATGCATAAACTTCGACTAAATGATGCCAGCTTTGAATTTGAAACCGAAACCTCCACCGCGCTTGGCTACGGATTTCGGTGCGGCTTCCTCGGCATGCTTCATCTGGAAATCATTCAGGAACGCCTTATCAGAGAATTCGATCTCGATATTATCACCACGTCACCAAGTGTGATTTATAAAATCCACCTTAACAAGGGCACCACCCAGGAAATTCATAATCCTGCCGATATGCCCGATGCAGTTTACATAGACCATATGGAAGAACCGTGGATCAAAGCGACTATATTGGTACCTGACGAGCATCTCGGTGCGGTGCTTACACTTTGTCAGGAAAAGCGCGGAGAACAAATTGATCTTACCTATGCCGGCAACCGGGCCATGGTGGTTTACCGCTTACCGCTCAATGAAGTGGTATATGATTTTTATGATAAATTAAAATCAATAAGCAGAGGCTACGCAAGTTTCGACTATCAAATGGATGGCTACCGAGAAGGCGATCTGGTTAAGTTATCGATACTCGTTAACAATGAGCCTGTCGACGCCCTGAGCATGATGGTTCACCGTAGTCAGGCCGAATACAGAGGTCGTGCCCTTTGCGAACGCCTTAAGGGATTGATCCCACGCGCCCTATTTAAAATTCCGATTCAGGCAGCAATCGGCGGCAAGGTTATCGCTCGCGAAACCATCAGCGCCATGCGTAAAGATGTGACCGCGAAATGTTACGGCGGTGATATCAGCCGGAAACGAAAACTTCTTGAGAAGCAGAAAAAAGGTAAAAAGAAAATGCGCCTTTACGGCAATGTGGAAATCCCACATGAAGCCTTTATCGCTGCGCTCAAAATGGGTGATGATAAGTAAAACTAATTTACCATATCGGTTCGGATAAACTGGCACCTTGTCATTTCATCGCCATGTGGTCGTTCATATAACTCTTCGCAAAAATCAAACATCTCTCTCGTAACTTCAAGCGAAAATGTCTCACCTTTCTCTAAATTTCTATTTTGAACCCTCTGCCAACGAATAGCTTTGTCCGCCTCAATGAGATGCGTTTCAATTTCATAACCATGCGTTGCCGCCAGCTCATAAAATTTCTGCCTGTGTTCAAGTTTAAGGAGTCCCAAATCTAGAACTGCTGTAACGTTAATACTTATCAATTTTTCAACCATCGACCAGATCTGATCCTCAATCCGGTATATTCGTTCCATTGACCACTTGAAATTAAGATCATCCGACCAGTCGGCCTTAAAAAGCGTTGCCATCCATTCATCGATAGAAAAGCGGACCGCTCCATTGGTTTTCTCTAACTCGCGGGCATATGTGGATTTACCGGCACCAACAAGTCCGCTGATAAGTATGATTTTCGACATAACCTGCCTCCTATTTATTTCCAGACATAAAAAAACCCGGCTGATGATACAGCCGGGTTTTTATCAATCGAAATTAATTCAATTAAAAATTATCTTTTGGTTCAAGAATTTGACGGCCACGATATTTGCCCGAACTCAGGTCAATATGGTGACGACGGCGTAGTTCACCGCTTTCTTGATCTTCCACATATGTGTCTACACTGAGACTATCATGCGAACGACGATTACCACGGCGGTGTGGTGATACTTTCCTTTTTGGAACTGCCATTTTCTTATCCTTACTTTTCTAAGAGCCAATTTTCTCGGCTCTGAATCTCAAAAACAGTGTGTTATCGTTAAAGTTGGCCATAATGTCAAGCCTTTCTTATCACAAAGACCCATATTTCCGGACTTAATGAGTTAACTCAACGAAATCTTGATCGCGATAGAAAAAACAATATCCCGGATAAGATCATACTAGCAAATAAAGCGGAAAAATTTGACAGCGGCTCAAGGATAATTTCCCAACTCCTTTTCACATTTGCGCCCTCAGCTTCGCTCTCAATACCTGCCGTCTCCGCGAGAGGAATAAGATCAACCACTTGGCCAACAGTGATCCATTCGCCGTCACCGCCCTCAAGCAACCGAAGCCCCTCCGCACCCAAAACCATAATGGCCAGGCACAAAAAAATATAAGCAAGCAAGCGGCCAACAATCATTTAAATCTCCGTAATTGGATTATCACACTAACGCGACATTGCGGCCATTAATAGACCCAAACCCAAAAAAGAGCCACAACATACATCTCTTTACTTGCGAAGTTTTAAAAGCACGCTATATTGCGCCTGCAAAGCCGCAATCAAGGAGAGGTGGCCGAGTGGTTTAAGGCGCACGCTTGGAAAGCGTGTAAAGCGCAAGCTTTCGAGGGTTCGAATCCCTTCCTCTCCTCCATTTATTTTAGATAACATGTTATTATATAATGTTTTAAATAACTATTATATTATCGTACCCACAATTATACCCACATTTTGATTTTGCTTCAATAAACACATTGTTTCTATTTATACTCGTATTTAACAAGAATTTACGATAGTTTGTTCACTGAAGTGTTGGGGAGTTCGATGACAGACGTAAACCAAAATCCAGAGCAAGTAGCGCGAGATAAGATTGATGCACAACTCCGCGAAGCAGGTTGGGTCGTGCAGGACAAGAATTCAGTTGATTTCTCGGCTGGCCTCGGCCTCGCCGTACGTGAATGGTCAACCGATGTTGGCCCTGCCGACTACATGTTGTTCGTGGATGGTAAAGTCGCGGGCGTCATCGAAGCTAAAAGAAAAAATCAAGGTCACAAAATCACCGAAGTTGAAGAACAGACTAAGGGTTACGCTGAAGCTAAAAAAAAGTATGTTCATGATGATACACCACCGCCATTCCTCTACGAAGCCACCGGTGTTATCACCCGTTTCACTGACCGCCGCGATCCAAAACCAAGATCCCGGGAAATATTTACCTTCCACCGCCCCGAAACATTAAAAGACTGGTATGATAGTGGTGAAAGCCTTCTAGCACGTATCAAACGCCTTCCCGCTTTAAATCACGAAGGCCTGCGCGATTGTCAGATCATTGCCATCGAAAACCTGGAAATCAGTTTTAAGGGCGGCAAGCCGCGCGCCCTCATTCAAATGGCTACGGGGGCAGGGAAAACTTTTACTGCCATTACCTTTATGTATCGCTTACTGAAGTTCGCAAACGCGAGTAGGCTCTTATTTCTTGTCGATACAAAAAACCTCGGTGAACAGGCCGAACAAGAACTCATGGCTTATGTGCCAAATGATGACACTCGCAAGTTTACAGAGCTTTACAATGTCCGGCGACTATCATCTTCACACGTTCCAAAAGACGCACAGGTCTGCATAAGCACCATACAGCGTATGTATTCAATACTGAAAGATGAAGATCTTGATGATGGTGCCGAAGAAATGAATCCCGCCGAAAGCGCGTTAAAGCCAAAAGCGCCAGTGCCGGTTGGTTATAACGAAAAAGTGCCGCCAGAGTTTTTTGATTTTGTTATTATCGATGAATGCCACCGCTCTATCTATAATCTCTGGCAACAGGTACTCGATTATTTTGATGCGACCCTCGTTGGCCTGACCGCAACACCGGACAAACGTACTTACGGATTTTTCAAAAAAAATGTAGTGAGCGAGTACACCCATGAACAGGCCGTAGCAGACGGTGTAAATGTGGGTAATGAAATATTTGTTATTGAAACAGAGATCACAAAAGGTGAAACAGTCATTAAAGCCGAGCAGCTTGTAGAAAAACGTGAACGAATAACCCGAGCCAAGCGCTGGGAAACACAAGACGAAGACGAGAGATACAACATTAAGCAGCTTGATAAGAAGATCGTGAACCCTGATCAAATCAGAACCGTGATCCGAACTTTTAAAGAAAAACTGCCTCAAATTTTCCCCGGCCGAACTCACGTCCCAAAAACCCTTATCTTCGCCAAAACGGACAGCCACGCAGACGACATCATCCAGACAGTCCGTGAGGAATTTGACGAAGGTAATGAGTTCTGCAAGAAAGTCACGTACAAAGCCATTGAAGATCCAAAATCGGTCTTGGCGGCCTTTAGAACCAGTTATAATCCACGCATCGCCGTGACCGTCGATATGATCGCGACAGGCACTGACGTAAAGCCGCTCGAATGCCTGCTGTTTATGCGAGACGTAAAAAGTAAAAATTACTTTGAACAAATGAAAGGGCGCGGCACCAGAATTCTTGGCAAAGATGATATGGAGAAAGTCACACCCGATGCCAAAGGCGCAAAAAGCCATTACGTGATCGTCGATGCCATTGGCGTGACCAAGTCGGTAAAAACCGCAAGCCAGCCATTGATAACAAAACCATCTATACCACTCAAAGACCTCGCGATGGGTGTCATGATGGGGGCTGCGCGCGACGCGGACACCGTCAGCAGCCTTGCTGGTCGTTTGGCCAGGTTAAACACTCAACTCGATCCTGAAGACCACCAAAAAATTGAAACCAAGTCAGGCGGCACCCCGCTTACCGCAATCGTAAGTACTTTGCTTGACGCCATTGATGCCGACCGAGCGGAGGAAAAGGCCAAATCGCATACAGGCAATCCAGAGCCAACGGACGCTGAAATGAAAACCGCTCAGGATGAGTTGGTTGCTGATGCTGCCAAAATGCTCAATGGTGATCTTATTGATACGCTGGATACCATCCGCCGCGACAAATCGCAAACCATCGACCATCATAACCTCGATAAAGTTCTGACGGCTGAATGGGACGGCGATTCCAAAGAGAACGCCGCAACCCTAACAAAGGAACTCAAGGACTTCTTCCTTGAACATAAAGATGACCTGACTGCGCTTACGATCTTTTTCGATCAACCATACCGCAGACGCGATCTCACCCTAGATATGATCAAAAATGTGATGGAAAAATTACGGGCTGAGCGACCAAAACTCGCCCCACTGCGTGTGTTTAACGCGTATAGTCTGCTTGATGATTATAACGGAAAACAGCCGATCAATGAACTCACTGCCCTCGTCGCACTGCTCCGACGCATTTCTGAAACCGACGAGCGCATTGCCCCATTCAGTGATACTGTAAAGGCCAATTTTCAACGCTGGGTCATGGACCATCATAAAGGCGGTGATACAAAATTCACCGAGGAACAAATGGAGTGGCTCCGGATGATCCGCGAACATGTCATGACAAGTTTCCATATGGACCGAGAAGACCTCGATATGGCCCCCTTTGACGCCAGCGGTGGTATGGGTAAAATGTATAAGCTTTTTGGTGGTGATATGGACAATGTGATAGAACAATTAAATGAGGCACTGGTAGGGTGATGACAATTCCTGAAAATTGGTCTACTACATCTTTGGAAGAGTTGACAGTGCATATTCTCGGAGGAGATTGGGGTAAATCACCTGATTATGCTGACGACCTTTATACTGATGTACGTTGCGTTAGGGCAGTTGAAGTAAACGGATGGCAACAGACAAGAGGAAAAACAGCTGCCCTACGAAAAGTCAAATTGCCAAGCCTCGAAAAAAGAAGACTAATTGAGGGTGATCTAATTATAGAGATTTCGGGCGGAGGTCCCGAACAGCCTGTGGGTAGATCAATTTTAATCGATAAGATAGCCTTGAAAGATGAGAATGCTCCTCCTTTAATATGCACAAACTTTTTCAGACAAGTTCGGCCGTCAGAGCATATTTTTTCATATTATTTGAATTATTTCCTTAGCTTTTTCTATCAATCCGGTGAGATATTGAAATTTCAGAGTGGCAGCAATAATCTGCGTAATTTGAAATTCAAAGAGTACCTCACAATATCTATACCTATCCCACCACTTGATGAGCAAAAGCGGATCGTCATTAAGATTGAAGAGCTATTTTCGGAATTGGACAAGGGTGTTGAAAACCTGAAGAAGGCACAAGCGCAGTTAAAGGTCTACCGCCAAGCGCTTCTTAAATATGCCTTCGAAGGCAAGCTGACCGCCGACTGGCGCGAAATCAACAAAGACAAACTCGAAAGCGCCGATGACCTCCTCGCTCGCATAAAAACTGAACGTGAAGCCCGATTCAATTATCAAATTAATGATTGGAAAAAAGCAGTCTTTGAGTGGGAGAAAAATGGTAAAGAAGGAAAAAAACTTACCAAACCGAGAAAATTGAAGGACGTTGAACCACTAGATATTGACGAGTTAAATCTATATCCGAAACTACCAGCATCTTGGAAAAGTGTAAAACTCGGTGAACTGGTTTGGTCTGTTAAAGACGGACCACACTTTAGCCCAAAATACTCGGATGAGGGCGTTCCATTTCTCTCAGGTCGAAATATCCGCCCTGATGGTGTCAATTTTAATTCGGCAAAATTTATATCTGAAGAACTGCACGCAGAATTGTCTAGACGATGCTTACCTGAAAAAGGAGATATACTTTACACCAAGGGTGGCACCACAGGCATTGCAAGAGTTAATACTTACGATGAAATTTTTAATGTATGGGTACATGTTGCCGTATTAAAAATAACAGAATCCCTGATGCCATTTTATCTTCAGCACGCGTTAAACGCTCCAACTTGTTTTTCACAATCGCAAAAATATACCCATGGTGTAGGCAACCAGGATTTAGGACTCACAAGGATGGTCAATATCATTTTGCCTTTGTGCAGTGAGGCAGAGCAGCTTGAAATCATTCAAAAACTTGACAAAATGAGTTCGCAACTTGATCAAATGGAAACTGATATTAAGATGCAGCTAAAAAAATCAGAAGCCCTGCGTCGATCTATCTTGAAAAAAGCCTTTTCCGGTGAATTGGTTGAGCAAGACCCGAATGATGAACCCGCATCAATATTGCTTGAGCGCATAAAAGCCGAGAAGCAAGCTCAGGCTGTTCCCAAAAAAACTAGGAAGAAGGCATCATGACCGAGGAAGAGAACAAGATAGCAGCTGTTCAAAAGGCATTGGGCGAACCAGTCTTCGTAGGATTTTCAGAAGAGACACTGAAGGTGCGTCGCAATATGCTGGCTTTTACTTTTATTACGCTCAGTTACGCTTTGTCCGGAGCTTCCATCGAATCTTTTTCACCTCTTGGCATTACGTTTAATGACTTTGACCTTAACCACATCAACACCGTTTTCTTTTTTCTAGTAGCCTATCATCTTGTTCACTTTCTGTGGCAAAGCATCGACGCTCTTTTGGAATGGCATATCCGCATTACAGGGACACGCCTAGCGTTCTTGACTGGCTCAAAATTTACAGATAGCAATGCAGATTATCCTGATGATCCAAGACAGTCCTCACTTATGACTTGGTGGCAAATTGAAAGCGGTAGATACACCTCTGTCGAAGAGGCTATAAATACACTTGAACAGGCGGCAAATAATCTGGATATGGAAAAAGTCCAAAGAGAAGCGGAGAACGATATTAATTTGCAGAATGTGACTGGTTACCTCGCTCGCGTTCCAGAAGAAACATCAAAAATCAAGGCTTCGCTTGATAATCTCGAGAGAGCATTAAACTCGGATCGCATTCCAGCATCTTTGGACCGATTTGAAAAATGGTTTCGTCTGTTTAGCTGGTCTCAACTATCGCGGTGGTTTGTTTTGGAATGGGGCGGGCCAATAGTGTTGGCTCTTTGGGCGCTTTACCTTATTAATCCATGGACTGGCGAAGCCTCTACAGGAAATTTTATTGAAACCACCTGCACAACGCCAGATCGTATCGAAGACAAGCAAGAAAACCATCTTAAGTGCATCACCATAAAGAAGAAAGTATCATGACCGGTGCAACATCAAATTCAAATTTCCAGCGTGAAGGAGCCGTCAGTAATGCGCATGTAGGGCGCGATTTTGAGAATGTAGCATTAAGGGCTTTAAGATCAGAAGGTATCTCACTTTACCAAAACCACCGTGTCGCCGTAGGGGTGGGCGGTAAGAAGAAAGATCATGCATTTGATCTTGGGAGTGGCGAGCAAAAGGTGCTTGTCGAGTGTAAGTCACATAGATGGACAAAAGGAAACAATGTACCGAGTGCGAAGATCACCACATGGAATGAGGCCATGTATTATTTTGCCGTTGCACCGAGCAAATACCGTAAAATCATGTTTGTGCTAAGGGACGCGCGTAAGTCAACGGGCGAGACGCTGGCAGAATATTATGTACGTCTCTATAGCCATCTTATTCCGGATGATGTTGAACTCTGGGAATATGATGAACAAACAGACGGTGTTAAGAGGGTCATAAACGATGCCAGAACTTGAAATCATTACATTTGACGAGGCGCTAAGGCTAACAGAAGGTGCCGAGCGGTCATTGCTTACGGGGAACGGGTTTTCGATTAATTATTTCAACTATTCTGATCTCATGGATGCGGCGGGAATAGAAGAAGGAATGTCGATAAAAGCTCTTTTTGACGTCCTAAATACGGTGGACTTTGAAACAGTGATGAAATCATTGCAAGATGCGGTAGTCGTTGCCACAGCATATGACGATGCCGATCAGGCTGAAAAATACGAAAATGAAAAAAATGCGGTACGTCAGAGCCTAGTGAGAGCTATTCACGCATCTCACCCAGCTCATAGGAGCGACATAGGGTTCCATTTTAATAACTGTATTGATTTTTTGAAGTATTTTTCTAATCGCTTCACATTAAATTATGACCTACTTCTCTACTGGGCACAGCTTGATGACACTGGAGTTTTTAACGATGGATTTGGGTTGGATCGAGAGGAACGTCGAAATTTTGTTGGTCCTTTTGCCGAGAACGCACATTGCAACACATACAATATTCATGGCGGTTTGCATTTGTTTAAAAATGACGACGGGACCGTATCAAAAAGGGTGCGAGGCGCAAATGGAATGATTGAAGCTATCGCCGATATGATCACAAGAGGTAAACGGTTACCATTATATGTGGCAGAAGGAACCAGCCGTCAAAAGTTAGGGAAAATTTATTCTGTAGAATATCTAACTCACTGTTATGAAAGGCTCTGCGAGAGTGAAGGCCCATTTTTTATTTATGGTCATTCTGCTCATCCCAATGACGAACATATCTACAAAGCGATATTCAAATCAAATGTAAGTCATCTGTATTTTTGCATTCATCAACCTTCTGCAAATGTACAAGAAATTTCAGGCGAACTTGCAAGATTTAAAGAAAAGTATGGATCTAATATCGAGTATACATTTGTCTGTTCAGAAAGTGCCAACGTATGGGGCAGGATTCAAGGGGAGGAATAAATGAGTACATTTGACAGCACGAAAATAGCACTCACTGATGTAATAAAAGAAATTCAAGACGGGAAAATTCAATTACCGGACTTTCAGCGTGGGTGGGTGTGGGACGAAGAACATGTCCGTTCTTTATTAATTAGCATTGCGCGCTCATTTCCAGTAGGTGCCGTGATGTTTTTAAGTACCGGCGGTAACGTTAAATTTCAAATGCGTCCTATCGAAAACGTAGAGTTGGAAGATCATACAATTGAACCAGAAAGATTAATATTAGATGGGCAACAAAGACTAACCTCCCTTACTCAGGTATTGGCACTGGATAAGCCCGTAAAAACGTTTAATGAAAAAAAGAAAAAGATAAATAGATATTATTATATTGATATTGAAAATGCACTCTTAGATGATGGATTCGAAGATTCCTTCCATGCGGTTGACGAAGATAGGTTAGTAAAAACGAATTTTGGTAGAGATGTTGTTTTAGACCTTACGTCGGCTCAAAAAGAATGTGAGGTTTTTTATTTTCCTTGCAATCAAATCCTCAATTCTGATTCCTGGGAGGAAGATTTACAACAATTTTGCCCTGAAAAATTTCCAGAATATATGAGATTTAGAAAGCTGGTGCTGAATGCTTTTCGGAATTACCATATCCCCGTTATTGCCCTTGGGAAATCCACTAGTAAAGAAGCCGTATGCCTTGTCTTCGAAAAAGTTAATACCGGCGGGGTTACGCTTTCAATCTTTGAATTAGTAACCGCAAGTTTTGCTGCGGAAAACTATAATTTACGCGATGATTGGTACGGCAGTAAAAAACGCAAAACTAAGGGCCGAAAACGTAAAATTAAAGAAGAAGCAATTCTTGAAAGTGTTGAACCCAGTGACTTTCTGCAATCAATAAGCTTATTGAACACGTATGCAATGCGTCAAAAAGATTTTGAGAATGGTAAAACCGGTAAGGCTGCTTCAGCTGTTAGCGCCAAAAGAGTGTCTATTTTGGCATTGACGCTTGGTGATTATCTGAAGTGGGCTGATAAAGCTGAGAATGGTTTTATGCTTGCTGCAAAATTTTTGCGAAAAGAATGCTTTTACGGAACACGTGATTTACCGTATCGAACACAATTAGTACCGTTGGCAACGGTACTTTCTATTTTACAAGAACGATGGCTGGAGCCAATAATATATGACAAACTAAGTCGCTGGTTCTGGTGCGGTGTACTCGGAGAGCTCTACGGCGGCGCGGTGGAAACTCGAATTGCTAATGATATGGAAGAGCTTCTTGATTACATAGACTCTGAAGGGCCCTTGCCAAAGACTATCTATGAAGCAGACTTCCAATCAAGCAGATTAGATACTTTACGTACACGCAATAGTGCAGCCTATAAAGGGTTAAATACTCTCGTATTACGCGGGAATGCGAAAGATTTTTTCTGGAAGGAATCGGTACAACAACTCGATTTTGAAGAAGTGGCACTAGACATTCATCATATCTTTCCAAAAGCGTGGTGCGAAGATGAAGAAATTACACCCGAAGTGTTTAATTCAATCCTTAATAAAACACCTATATCGTATAAAGCAAATCGTATGATTGGTAGAAAAGCACCTTCGGTGTATTTAAAATCACTCCAGCAGCATAAAAATGTATCTTTAAATGATGAAGAAATGAATGAAATACTTACAAGCCATTTTATTAATCCGGCGGCACTACGCTGTGATGACTTTTACGCGTTCTATGAGAATAGAAGAGCTCAATTGCTGGAATTAGTGGAAGGGGCAATGGGAAAGAAAATCCGCAAACCGGTTGAGGGGGAATATGAAAAGTCGGAAATTGAAGATCAATATGAGGAAGAATAAATGACACCATCAACAATAATTTCGAAGGTATGGAGCTTTTGCACGACACTGCGCGATGATGGTGTGGGGTATGGCGACTATCTTGAACAGCTTACCTTCCTGATCTTTCTGAAGATGGCAGATGAATATTCGAAACCACCCTATGAACGTGATGTTGGTGTGCCAGAAGAATTTAACTGGAAAAGCTTGTCTACGCGGCGCGGCGCGGAGCTTGAAGTACATTATGTGCGTCTCCTACTGGAGCTTGGCAAAAAACCGGGCATGTTGGGCCAGATATTCACCAAGGCACAAAACAAGATTTCTGACCCGGCCAAGCTGTCGCGACTAATTGCTATGATTGATGGGGAAAACTGGCTGGCCACAGGAGCAGATGTTAAAGGTGAGATATACGAAGGCTTGCTTGAAAAAAATGCTGAGGACACCAAATCTGGTGCAGGGCAATATTTTACACCGCGCTCATTAATCAAAGTGATGGTCAAATGCCTTGATCCAAAGCCCGGCAAAACAATTGCTGATCCGGCTTGTGGTACTGGTGGGTTTTTCCTAGCCGCCTACGATCATCTTGTTGCCAATAATCAGCTTGACCGAACGCAGAAAGAAGTGCTTAAGCACAAGACCTTCCACGGAAACGAAATTGTGCCCAATACGCGCCGCCTGTGCTTGATGAACATGTTCTTACACAATATTGGTGAGATGGACGGCGAAGCTTCTGTGACATCCGCAGACGCCCTTATCGCAGATAACGGTCTACGTGTTGACTATGTACTTGCCAATCCACCATTCGGTAAGAAAAGCAGTATGACCATCACCAACGAAGATGGTTTGCAAGAAAAGGAAGAACTAACATATAATAGGCAGGATTTTTGGGCTACCACATCAAACAAACAACTTAATTTCATCCAGCATATCCACACTATGCTAAAGACCACTGGCAAGGCAGCCGTGGTCGTTCCAGACAATGTATTGTTTGAAGGTGGTGCAGGCGAAACAGTTCGCAAGAAACTTCTTGAGACTACGGACCTTCACACGATCTTACGCCTTCCAACAGGTATATTCTACGCTCAGGGAGTTAAGGCAAATGTCCTGTTCTTTGATAATCAGCCAGCCGCAAAAAAACCATGGACGAAAGATATCTGGTTTTATGACTACCGGACAAATATTCATCATACGCTTAAAAAGAAGACGCTCAGGATCGAAGATCTTCAGTCGTTCATCGATTGTTATAGCCCGGAAAACAGACACGCCAGAAAAGAAACCTGGAATGAAGAAACAAGCCCGGAGGGGCGGTGGCGCAAATACGGTATCGATGAGATCATGTCACGGGATAAAACCAGCCTCGATATAACATGGATCAAAGACGACACCCTCACCGATCTAGATAATCTGCCTGAACCAGAGGTGCTCGCAGAAGAAATTATTCTCAATATTGAAAGCGGCTTAAGTAGCTTTAGAGAAGTTTTAATCGGTCTGGAAACCAAGGGTTAAATATGCCTTTTAACTAGTTTCGGCACCAATTATTTTATACTCTCTAATATGTATCCAGCTTTATACATACATTGATTGAATGTTTGCGTTTTAAGATTATCCAGTGCTCTCTGTCTGTCAGATTGTGCAGCAAGCTCCTGTTGTCTCAACTGGTTCTCTTGTGCCTCTCTCATTCCTTTCTGAAAGGGTGTTGTCGTCGACCGCTCCCCAACAATAGTGGAGTTTTCAATATTGACATAAGTTTGGGTAACTTGTTGACCATTGGACGACGCGTTTAAATAAGCCACAGAAGCTACTTGTTCACAACGGCTCCGTTCTATCTGCTGTTGCTGTGCAGTCATTCCTATTGGCGCTTGCCATTGAAGCTGCGAACCGGTGTTACATGCTGATAACAATCCGGACAAAATGATTAGCGCAATCTTGGTTTTGTTCGTAATTTTATGGTTCATAATAATCCCCCGATAAGTGGTTTCAAATTTGTGTAACGGATAAATTAAATGTCACTCATAGTCTGTAGACTAAAAGTCTACATATTGTCAATTATGTTCTATGGATATTAAGAAAAAATTTGGCCAGAATGTTAAGCGACTGAGGTTGATGAAGAACCTTTCTCAGGAAAAATTCGCGTTTGAAGCCGACATTCACCGAACATACGTAAGCGATGTTGAACGAGGCATTCGCAACCCAACTATTACAGTTGTTGAAAAACTTGCTAAAGCGCTCAACGTAACACCGGGCGAACTTCTGGATGGCAAAAATTAAAATTGCCACTTTTGATATTTCGTCTTAACGCGTTTCACACATAGCAATCCAATCCCCCCTCGAAGGTATCCCCGCACCCTCTCAAATCTTTAGGTAAATAGTATTTATATTTTCCACATGGTGTTAAGAGCTTAAATAAAATTAGAGAATACTCTTCTTATAAGCGATAATATTTTGTGTTTTTCTTTATTTTAGTGTATCCATGTACTAGGTTAAGACTTCATTCGAGTAGGGGGATACTAAATGTCTAACTTATCTGGCAAGGCTGATGCATTAAACGTTCTAACGCCAATGAAACCTTATCGTACTTGGTTTAATCGCTTTATTTTTATGGCAGCAAGGGCGTTTCCAAATTTCCTCAATGGTCTTCTTGGTTTATCATTTATACATTTTGCACGATGGGTAATGATAAAACGGGATCAATGGCCTGATTTAGGTCAAGGCCCTGAAAATTTACAATATGACTACATGCTGTTTTGCAGTAATTTTAACGGAACTTGGGATCAATATATTGATGCATTCGCTGATGGAATCCCGGGTGGTTTAGATCTGTTTTGGTATTCTAGTGAAAAATACCCCGGCTCCATACCTGTCACGCCTTTTAAGAATTACATTAATCATAATTCTATAGAGACAGATTATTATTATAATTCTGTTCCCGGGTCAGCGCAGCGGGATATTAAAGCATCTTTAAGCGTGTTAGACGCTATTCACGCGTTAAAGCAAAAACATGAGCAGGTTAATTCGAAAGCAAACGGCATCACCATAAGGCAATTCGCAAAGCTTTATCGCAAAGAACTCCAAAATCAACAATTAAATCTAGCATCACCTGGATATGGACCCGTGGCCAGTAATGACACGGAGAAAGCAGATCGTAACCGGGTTGAATTCATCGAAGAATGGTGGGGTAAAAAAGGTTTGTATAGAAAATGAGGGGAGACGGGTTATGCCAAATGTAGATGGAGGTCATTATTTTTTAACGGTGTTAGTACCGCTAAAAAACGAAACATTTATTGACAGGGACGGGGCGAAGAGATCCGCTTCAGAAGTGATGCGTCGCGCCTTAGCATGCTTACCAACGGCGCAACATTCCGCTGCAGCAAAAGCAAGTGGTTTTAATAGCCCTTTTGCGCGAAATAAGCGGACACATTTTACCAGATTTGTGGTGATTAATGATGTAGGTTATGAGGGCAGGCCACATGAATGGGCGTTGACACGTGAAGCTTCTGGGGGAAATCCTTTGATTCCTCAAAAAGTTGATCATTTGAAATCATCCTATTTATTATGGACGGTGGATTTTGATAAGGCGGTTGATGGAAAAGATGATCTGGATTCATATTTGAAAGAATTGTGGAGCGAAATGGAACCTGAATTGAAGGTGATTTTCGAAACCTGTTATGGCTTTCATAAAGTAACAGATGCAAATTTGTTTAGTGAATACATCATATCTTGCCAACTGGAAACAACGATGTCATTTAACGACTATTGGAAAGGTCCTCCACCACTAGCACCACAAAATAAAAAGAATTGGATAATGTTAATTGTAGGTGCTCTAGCGGTTATTATGGGAATTACGGGATTATTGCATGAAGCCTTTGAAGTTTCTTGGTTGAATTCCGGTTTATTCGGCATTGTTTTCGCTCTGATTTTTGCGTATTTATTTGTTATGATAAAGGGCGGAAAGGCGTTTCCTGCTGCCCCGAACTCAGATCTTAAAACGGTTCTAAAGTCCCTTTATTTGCAACAAAAACTAGTAAATTTTGCAATAAAGAATCAAGCTGTAACGGACCAACAAATCTTTGATAACTTTGGGCAATTTATAGTAGACCATGAGCCTGATAATATGGATAAACCTACTCAAGGAGCTGGTTTAATAGCGTCTAGCCAAATCGCTAGTTTTTCTGCAAAGGAAAATTATCATGACTAAAAACTTAGATTTAGACGATATTCAAGGCAACATTATTCGTGCCTACGGAAAGTTTGGTTACCCGAAAGCAAGACATTTTTTCCTTCATGTAAAAACAGAAACAGATAAACATGAATTGAATAACGAATTAAATAAGAAGGCGCGTCACTTCATTAGAGAATTGAGACGCTATATTACAACTGCGCACCGTTGGAAACCGGCACTAGGTTCCGGCGAGGCTGGAAGTAAAAATGAAGAGCCGGATGGCAACATTGAACGACCAGAAGTAACGATCAATGTTGCATTCAGCTGGCGTGGTCTGCAGGCTATGGGGCTACCGACAAGAACATTATCGGGCATGCCGCCGGAATTTATCGACGGTATGGCTAATCGAGCTTATATATTGGGTGATGTCGGAAAGAGTGACACTTCTCAGTGGGATGACATTTGGCGCAACAGCATCACTGAAAAAGATAAAGATGTTCATATTTTAATTTCCATGAATGTCGGTATAGATCGGACTACTTCAACAATTTATGAATCAAAATTAAATGAGCAAACAAAATGGTTGAGGGAACTGTGTCTAAAATCTGATGGCGCCGTTTCAATATTAGATGGTGTAGGACCCGATGGGTTAGATTATCAGGAGGCTTGCGCTAATTTGGCCACCCCAGAATCCAGTTCAAAAGAGCATTTTGGATATGCTGATGGCTTTGGCAATCCTGTTTTTGAAGGACAATATCCGGTAGAAATTGAAAAAGAAAGAGTTATTGGGCGTGGAAAATATATCCCTAATGATGAAGGTGTTTTAACATGGGAGCCAATTGCGACGGGTGAATTTTTGTTAGGCCACCCTGATGAAGCTCAAGAGCTTCCGGAGGCACCCATGCCTAGTTCTTTCTTAAGAAATGGTAGTTTTATGGCTTACCGAAAATTACATCAGAATACATATACATTTGACAAATATGTCTCGGAGAAAGCCAAAACATATAAAGAAGTGTATGAGATAGAGAGTGAAGATATTGCAAAACAAACATTAAGTGCAAAAATGGTAGGGCGATGGCGAAATGGTGTGCCATTGATAGTTGCACCTACATGGGAAGATTTACAAGAGTTTGTTAAGAAATGGGCGGGTAAAGAACAGACTCCAGAGTATAAACAGCGTTTAATTGATTTTACATATGCTGAAGATCATTATGGTGAAAAATGCCCTGTTTCAGCGCACATACGTCGCGGCAACCCTAGGGACATGCTTGATCCAGCTGCCTATCTCGGGGCAAAAGAGTCTGAAAATGGATCTAGTTTAAATAAAAGGCGGCGAATTTTGCGTCGCGGCCTTCCTTACGGTGTATTTGAAAAAGAAGGTTCTAAAAAAGATGATCGCGATCATGGGATAATTTTTATTGCTATTTGCGCCAGTTTGTTCAGGCAATTTGAATTTGTACAGCAACAGTGGATGCAATATGGTATGGATTTCCGGTCTGGTAATGATACATGCCCAGTCATTGGCAATCATGATGTTCAAGTCTCTAAACATGTGATACCGGCTGGCAAGGACAGTGAAAAAGGTCCCTTTATTGCAGACGGTCTGCCGCAATTTGTTGAGACGCATGGCGGAGAGTATTTCTTTATTCCCAGCATGACAGCGTTAAGAATGATTGCCATGGGTAGTGTTGATCCTACAACTTAACACTTAATTTATAACGCAGGGAGTACTTTTTCGCGCGCGAGCGCTTAATTGAGGAAAATTTTACCAAGTTTGTGAACCTTTTTTACAAAACAACTAAACCTTCATAAAGTTAGTATTAGGAGATGATTTATGAGTGAAATTGATGAAAGAATATTTAAACTTGAAGTACGCTTAGAGAATTACAAGAAGATTATTACATATGGAGGGATAATAATCTTAGGCTTTTTAGGCTTAGAATCATTTTATCTAATACCTCAAAAGATTGAAGATGTGGTCGGTGACGATACAATAGAACAATTAGAACAATACAAACAATCTGCTCAAAAGGACGCAGAATTCTTAAAAACCCTTGCAAATGAGAATTCACATTTAAGCAAGATTCAAACTGGAACCTATCACTGTGACAAAAATCACGTCGTTGGCCCAGAAGGTATGGACACCGCATGTTCAGTTACTATTAAATTCAAGGAAGCCTTTAAAACAGATTATACTGTTCTTTCGAGCGTAATTTCATATGGTCCTAGCAAAAACAATTATTCTCCGGTCTATCAAATCTTGGATGAGATTCATGAGCCTGATGGATTTTATCTCGACATAAAGTCTGCATATCATCATCTCAATCAAATCACTGTGAGATGGATTGCAATCCCTGTAACGGGAGAATACGCCACAAATAAGTAAACTATTTGGGAAGTAAAACAATATTTATGAAGTTCAGCGTCACGCTAAGAACTGAGCCATAACAATTGTTGAGTAACTGCGAGCAAGCAACCAGATGGATATTGAAAATGCCGAGTTTTAGCATTTCCTATGAATGCAGATCTAACGTATCAATCCACTTCACCTCTCGAAGGTATCCCCCCCCCCATCGCTCCCTCTCTCATCTACAGCTCTTTTATTAAACACTTCTTTAGTCATCTTTATATCGTTCTGCACTTTCAGCTAGTCTGTTTTTCATCTTATCTTTGTTAGAAATTCTTTTGGTCTTATTGAAAGGTATTTTAGCTTCTAAAACTCCTTCATCCCTAGCAATCAAGTCGTTCTCTTGGTCTAATATCTTAAGTAAATCTTCAACAGTCTCTCCGCGCTGAGGAGCATTTCGTGAGGCTACTGGCCCTATACCCCTATCTAACAACTCTTTCGCAGCGCTAAGTTTTACTGATGGTGGTGCATCACGGGCAAGGTCATACAAGACTTGGATTGCCAAGCTCACACCGTCCTTCAACTTTCTTTCAAGCATTTCATCAATACAAGCACGAATCCTTGGGTTACGTTTAAACTCAGATGCTCTAACTCTCGCGCCAGACGCTGAGTAGCCCGCAAGTAATGCTGCTTTCTCTCCAGCACCTATTTGTCCTCCAAGAGCAACATAGTGCCGAACAAAGTCAGCTTGCATGGGAGGAAGGTCTGCTATTGTTACGGGGTTAATCTCTACCATTGACCTTGAGGAGTGTTTCATTTTCTTTACTTTCATAGTTATCTACCATCAGAACTTAATTACTTTCAATTACTCATCCCATATACACCGCACTTTAAATGATAGGTACCGCACCAAAGGCGTACCGCATCATTATATAGGGGTATGGGGATATGATGCGGTGCCCATTCGTTAACGCCCATCCGGCACTTCCGATGAGGATGCGGTTGAGGATGCGGTGCGCTTGCCCTTTCTTCTTTTGAGTTTACTTTGACGTTTATAATTAGGCCCTTTCTCATATGTTGCTTTCCTCGTCACGCTCTTACTTTTATCAGATGGGATGTAACGTAACAGACCTTTCGCCTCTAACTTTTCTAGTTGCACATACAATTTCTTCGCATCAATTATTATAGCTTTCTTACTTTTTAAACTTTTCAACAGCTCTTTAGGTGAAACAGCATTAGATCCATGATTTCCGTTGTTCTTGACAACTCTTTTTCCAGCGTCCAGGTATTTGACAACTTCATTTAAAATCAAATTTCGTTGCAGTTTTATTGATTGAGGGGTTTCTGGGATAGGAGGCGTGGTAACGCAACCACTTAGCCAAATCTCTTTTCGCGCGTCACTACCATAATTCGACTTTGCAACACTCAACATGAGTGCTTTAGGCGCTCCCATTTCCAGATTTTCCTGACCCTTTACAACTTCCAGTGTAAGTCGTTGGCGAACAGCATTATTAAATGCCGTCGAACCGCTATAATGACTTCCATCACTTTTTGACGCCTTAGAGGGATGAGCTAGCACAAGAATTGTACAATCAAACTCACGGCATAGTCCTCCTAATACTTTTTTTAAAGCTGCATTAACAGGAGGGCGTAAAATTTCGTTCATATTGAAGAGGTCAATTAAACTATCAAGCACAACAAATGTCGGCTTCCCAATTTTCTTGAGTTCCGCCCTTAGATTATGAAGCCGTGATTCCTCGTCAATTTCCCCCGTATCACCAATCGTAGCCAAAGTTGCTCCATCCACCGGATTGCACCAAAGATAAATAGGAGGATTTTTCTTTAAACTGCTGTCAGATGTAGTACCTCTTTGTTTACAGTTCTGATCTTTAATAGAAGAACAAATGGCGTTGGCTCTTCTATGCACTTCCGCTTCTCCATCTTCCGCAAATAATATCAAAACGGGTGTCGATTTGGTTCTGTCACCAATAAAAGGAAGCCCTGAAGCGCAATGAATGGCCAAATTAAGTGCTAACATTGATTTGCCAACTCCACCATCAGCGTACAATAGGTTCACTTCACCTTCGAGGACAAACTTATCCCATATCCATTGTGTTGGAGGGTAATCGGTGTCCATTATCTCTCTAAGAGTTTTTGGATGCGCATAACTTTCGGGTGTCTCGAGCGTGCTCAATAATAAGTCAAATAGATCATCATCTGAATGACAAAGCAAATAATCATCAGCACCGACTTTCTCATCGTCAATCCCATCAGGAAGTCTTACAGGATATAAAGTTGAACCGCGACTTTGCAACATACCAATCAACCTTTGCTCGGCAGCTTGTATACGAACATTTGCATTAATGTCGCTATCAAATATTACATAGACCTCGCGATCAACCCATTCAATAAGGTCTAATTCCGGTAGCAATATAGATTTAGTCACTTTGCATTCGACTTTTTCGGACGGTAAGAAAAACAATCTACCCCGCTAATACCAATTGTTGGTAATCCTGTCATAGAAACTCTAAGAGCTTTTAACTCTCCTTCCACAAATGCAAGGGGACTTTTATCAGTCATCGTTTCTGACCATACTGGAAGATTTTTACATCTGGGAATATACGGCATGGGTGGGCTACCTTTTAGATGGAGATATTTAGGCATCTTTTTGACCGTAAATGACTTCACCTTATCAGTATCTAATATTCGGATTGCAATATAATCTATCTTTTGGCCATCTCGCATGAACTGGATTGGATTATCCCAAAAATCAAAATATGGAATAACGAGCGCAGGTCTGGCAGGAAACTCATCATGCAATTCTTCTTTAGCATAATCGACACTGTACATTCCCGCGTATTTCGCAATTTTCTCACTTATCCCACTACCTAACAGTTTTTCTTTAGCCAGTGCTGAAAATGGTTTCGTATTACTATGCATCCCCTCGCTCCTTGATAAAGCGATGGATTGAATCAACTTTTACCAAAGTGCGTCGACCAAACTTAATAGTATCGATCTTACCTTGATTGATAAGTGAGTAGATAGAGGTGCGACCTAAGGACAATGTCGCCGCAGCTTCTTTTATAGATATAGTTATAGGGTTCATCATAGATCTCCGTTAATACACGCCGCAATACGCTCGTGCTTACGCAGATATATTTAAACCCCTAATGAAAAATTACAGCCAGTCTCGGCCACTTCTGGCCAGAAATCAGGATTAGGTCGATGTATCTTCCCTCATTCTATCCAAGACAGTATTAACAGTTTCTTGCACAATTGTTCGACTCAATGATTTGCAATTTCTAGCTATAAGTCTCTCTTCTATGGCATCAATTATAGTACTTTGGCCAGTGTGACCTACACCGGGTGGAAGCCCATTTTCATGGTAGTATGCGATCAGTTCAGCGATCCAATGATTCCAATTATTGGATTTTGGTTTATCTAAAGTGTTAATTTTTTCAATTACTTGAATAGGAATATACGGTTGTAAATCCGAATGAAAGAACTCAATTTGTAACGCCTTCCAAGTTTCTAGCTGACCACTTTGCGCATTAATTACTTTAGTCACAACTATCCCTCGCTTCCAATCATGGTCTAAGACATTCGTTTTTGCTGCTAACCAAAAATCCCTTTCAATTTGTTCATCATCGAACGCTTCATTATTCTTAATAAACTTCTTTGCCCGACTACATATTAGGCCCTCTCCAGCGTATTCACATAACGTAGCTGGCACTTTTCGCCACTGCTTCGAATTCTCAGAAAGAAGTTCTATCGCTTGCCACGCACCAACCCATTCATTATCAATTTTCATCATCATATAATCCTTCTTTTCACAGTAAACCTAACATCCCATGAACATGCTCCAGTCGGCCATAAGTTGTTTCCTTTTGTCCAAATAGTTTGTTCGTCTATATGCAGCCTCAACACGATTTCTTATTGTGTGGGCAAGAGCAGCTTCTACGACGTCCCCTGCGTATTCCGTTTGCTCAGCAGCCCAATCTCGAAATGACGACCTAAACCCATGTACAGTTGCATCTACAATACCCATCGACCTAAGCACTTTTAATAGCATCATTTCTGAAAATGGTTTCCCAGGCCTCATGCCAGGAAAGACATGCTCATCAACTTTCCCCTTTCGCATAATCTTCATACGCTCCAATACTTCAAGGGCACTTTCACCAAGTGGGACGATATGTTCTTTTCGGGCTTTCATTCGACTAGCGGGAATAGTCCATAATTTTCTCTTAAAATCTATTTCTTCCCATTTTGCCTCTCGAACCTCACCAGTTCTTGCTGCACCCAAAATGAGAAATTTTAGAGCAAGGCGAGAAATACTTTCCTCAGCATCCAACTTAGCGATAAAAGCCGGCACTTCATCATAGGGCATTGCTTTAAAATGATTGTCGTTTTTGACCTGTTTGGGCAATCCCCTTCCAATTGAACGCATTGGCGCTTCCGATTTTCTATACCCGTTGGCATATGACCAGTCTAAAACTACACCTATTCTTTGCTTTACTCGCCTTGCCGTTTCAGGTTTTTCTAACCAAATTGGCAGGAGTAATTTTATGATATCCGGACCTTCAATTTCATCTACTGGTAGAGCCCCGATAAAGGGAGAAGCATATCTTTTTAGTGAAGACTTCCATTGATTAATATGTCTAGCATTACGCCAACCACTTTCATGTTCGGCAAATACTTTTCGTGCAGCATCAGAAAACGTTGGTACGGTTATATTTGCTTCAAGAGCCTTCTTTTTAGCAACGATAGGGTTTATCCCTGTTTGATAAAGTTTTCGTGTTTCAGCAGCCTTCTCTCGCGCATCTGCAAGTGAAACAGAGGTGACCGACCCAAGCCCAAAGTCACGCCTTTTACCATTTACCTGTATTCTTAAAATCCAAGACCTTGATCCGGAAGCTTTAACAACAAGCATAAGTCCGCCACCATCCTGATAACGCCCCGGTATCTTAGCTGATTTAACTGAAAGTGCTGTTAGCTTGCCCATTAGATAAAATTATCCCCACATTTGTACCCACACTTTACACTGAGTTTAGACGAACGTCAATAAACATCTATGAACATTAATTTGATTATTATATTGTTTTTATTAGGTAAATAATCCATATACGAACTTTAATGATCAAATATAATTAGGACTTCCTCTCCTCCATTTTTCTTGATAACCAATTATCATCAAAAGATAATATCCCTTTATTTTTGCAATTTATTGCAAGACTGTGATAGGGCATTTTCTAAAAAAGCAACACAGCTTACCTGCGTTCGAAAGATGGTATCTTTTACTATCGAAAAAGGCTTTCTACTAATATTACGCAGCACTTAAATCTATCAGATGTGCGCCGATCACCAAGAACTGAAATTATTGAAGAGGCTAGACTAAGGTGTGCTTACATAGACATTCGGCGAAAGGGAATAATAGGGACGGCCAAAACAATTGTATCTCAACGACATAACACGACCCGCTTTAAAGATAGCTCGTGAATATTTTGAGGTAGGAATTCTAATTAGCCAGATTTGTGCGGTAATCCTTAGAATATATCAAAATCATTTGCTTGGTCGTTATGATGATGTCGCAGTCAAAGACTCATTGTTTATGCCTGCGAAGAATGTCATCTATTTTTCCAATCCTGATGTGGAAGAAGTGACTTTCGAAGTGGCCATCATAATTTAATTCATTTAAGCCCTTTCGATAAACAAATATTATCGGAAGGTGACTGATCCAATTATCCGATTGATTACACTTAACTGCAGGAATGACTGTAGCTATAGCTATGCACTTAAGCGCAAGACTTGATAAATAATGTGAATGACTGCTATCGACCCAAATCGGACATCGCGATTAAGTTAAATACTGATAATCTGATCCGTTGCTTAGATAAGGCGTATAAAGCCATATTATAATTATGGAAAGCTAAGTGTTATGAAAATTATATCTCTCCTTTTGGGAGTTATGGGAGTATCTGCATGCTCGTCTGGATCTGCTAATTTCGCAAAGCTAGAAACGGTTCAAAATGTTGATCTAAATAAATATGCAGGTGATTGGTACGAAATCGCTCGTATAGATCATTGGTTTCAAAAAGGTTGTGTGAATAGCATGGCGACTTATAGCGTTCGCGACGATGGTGAGATCGATGTAATCAATAAATGTAAAGTTGGTTCTGCCGATGGAAAGATTAAGGAAGCCAATGGCCGAGCATGGATTGCTGATCAAACAAGTAATTCTAAACTTAAAGTACAGTTTCCTTTGTCCGGGATTAAGTTACCGTTTCTTGCTGGTGATTACTGGATAATCGAATTAGATGAGGACTATCAATTTGTAATGGTTGGGGAAGAAAAACGCGAATATCTATGGATTTTAAGTCGGGGCAAAATATTACCTGACGAGACCTTGAAGGCACTTGTCGCCAAAGCAAAAAAGGCTGATTTTCCTGTTGATAAGTTAGTCTATCAGGGATTCTAACGATGAGAATATGGTCAGTACATCCAAAATTCTTGGATAGCAAAGGACTTGTTGCGCTGTGGAGAGAAACGCTACTCGCGCAAAAAGTTCTGCAAGGCAGGACAAAAGGCTACAAAAATCATCCCCAGCTTCATCGATTTAAAAAACAACATTCACCTCTCACTTATATTTGTGCCTATTTGCACTCGGTTTGCGATGACGCAGACAGCCGTGGTTACAAGTTTGACCGGACAAAAATAATATTATCTCGGGATAATTCATTGTTGCCCATTCCGGTCACAACCGGACAGGTCAGATATGAATGGCAGCATCTTTTAAGGAAACTTCGTGTTCGCGCCCCAGAACTTTTTTCTCGATATGAAAATATGATTGATCGGGATTTGCATCCACTTTTCCAAATAACTACAGGCGAGATTGAGGACTGGGAAATAGTTCTTAAAAAATGACGAGAGCCTAAATCCAATTGAGCAATTCATACGTAAAGAGCTTATTAACCCAGTTAGGAAAACGATTATGCAGAAAAGCAAGAAGAAGAAAGTTGCGATAATTGGCGCGGGAATTTCAGGCCTCAGCGCGGCATGGTTGCTTTCAAAGAAGCATGATGTGACTGTTTTTGAAGCGGATAAACATTTTGGTGGTCACGCCAACACTGTTACAGCCGTTACTCCGGATGGTGCCATACCTGTTGATACAGGTTTCATTGTTTGTAATGACCGAAACTATACCAATTTCCTTGAGTTACTTAATAAGCTTAAAATTTCACCTCATCCAACAGAAATGTCATTTGGTGTTAGTATGGATAAGGGTTCATTTGAATATGCCGGCAGCTCAGATCTCAGGAGTCTCTTCGCCCAGCGACGAAATTTGGTTCGCCCGAGGTTCTGGCGCTTGGTTCGCTCTATAATGCGTTTTTATGAAGAGAGTAGTAAAATTAACCCTCAAGACGCTGAAAATATCACTCTACGACATTATTTAGAGCAACAACAATATGATGGCGCATTTTTGCGTGATCATATTTTACCGATGGCCGCTGCGGTCTGGTCAACACCTTCCAGTAAAGTTGGTGACTTCCCCCTCACCAGTTTTTTAAGATTTTGCAAAAATCATGGATTGCTACAAGTTAAAGATCGACCGCAGTGGTTCACTATCCCCGGTGGAAGTCGAGAATATGTTAGCGAAATTGTCAAGCAGACTGATGCAAGGTTTGAGATAAACACGCCAATAAAGAGCGTTAGGCGTACGGCCAACGGTGTTTTGGTGACCGTTGCGGGAAAAGATTGCGAAAAGTTTGACAACATCCTTATCGCGACCCATGCGAACACAGCCTTAGAAATGTTGAAAGATGCTGATCCACTAGAAAAATCTATTTTAAGTGCATTTAAATACGCAAGAAATGAAGCGGTCCTTCATAGTGACGTAAGATTTATGCCTAAACGTAAACGCGCTTGGTCCAGTTGGAATTACATGCAAAATGACAGCAGTGACGAAAATAGTCTGTCTGTAACCTATTGGATGAATAAGCTTCAACCACTTGATACTGAAACGCCCCTTTTTGTCACGTTGAACCCACACATAGAGCTGAATGGCGAACTTGTTCACTATAGAAAAGACTATGACCATCCAATTTTTGACTTATCAACATTAGAGGCGCAGAAGCAGCTTCTGAACATCATGGGACATCGCAATGTTTGGTACGCTGGGGCTCATTTTGGCTATGGGTTTCATGAGGATGGATTGCAAAGTGGGTTGTTTGCGGCCGAACAATTAGGCGAAGTTAACCGGCCGTGGAACGTTCCAGAAATGAACGGTCGGATCATAGCACTCGATAGTGAAACAAGTGAAAATTTTGAGCCACTTTTGGTAAAAGGTGAAGCTGCGTAATGACGAAAGATTGCCTTTACATAGGGACTGTTTTTCACAAACGGTACGCTCCTAAAAAACATGAGCTTAAGTACAAGGTTTTTACGTTATTTGCCGACCTAGATCAATTGCATAATACTGCTAAGAAGAACCGATTATTTTCCCTCAACCGCTTTAATTTAGTTAGTTTCCACGAAGCCGATTACGGCAACCCAAACTCGTCTAAATCTACTGATCTAAAAGAAAGACTATTGGAGTTATTAGCATCGAACGGAATTGATACGTCCAGAGTTGAAACAATCAAAGTGCTCGCTTACCCGCGCGTATTAGGGTTTGCCTTCAATCCTCTGACAGTTTTTTACTGCTACGGTAAGAACGATAAGAATGTCGCCGTTATCTATGAAGTGCGCAATACATTTTCAGAACGTCATAATTATATTTACGCAGTGCCTGATAATGCGACATTCAAGGATCAGCATACTGCGGAAAAATGCTTTCACGTAAGCCCGTTTTTCGATCGACAAGGAACCTATAATTTCTCGCTTGTCCAGCCGGATGAAAAAGTAGCAGTCACTATCGACTATGAACATTCAGGACAGTCAAGATTGACTGCATGTTTCTCAGGGAACCGTAAGGAAATAAGCGACCGCGCACTTCTAGAGCTAAGCCTTAAAATGCCTTTTATGACTTTGAAAGTCATGGGGGGAATTCTAATTGAAGCCATAAAACTAAAGCTCAAAGGCTTGAAGATTTACCCCCATTCCGATCGTCATGCATATCAATCATCTGAGGCGCTGACGATCACCAAAAAGCAACACAAAGAAGTTCCAAGGGATACTAAATGAAAAATATTGAGATGTTAAAAGACAAAAGCGGTGAATATTGTTTAGTAAATGAAAATGGTGGCAATCTAAAATTGTCTCGAAATTCGCTAACGACTGACTTTTATGCAAAAAGAATTCTCTCTCGCATTAAAAAGGCCGAGTGTGGCCGCATTGAAATTACTCTGCCTAATCACCAATCGGTCAGTCATCTGGGCAAGCAAACTGGTCACAATGTCTCGATAGAGTTTAAAACATGGAAAAGTTTTTTTCAGTATGTTCTCGTTGGTCAACTTTCCTTTGTTGAGGCCTATATAGATGGCGATATAAATATAAGCAACTTATCCGCGCTGTTCCATTGGTTTGTAGACAATGAAAAATATTTTCCAGAGAAGCAAAATAGTCGCTTCTCGGACATAATAAACCGTTTCTCTCATCTCATTCTCAATGACAATAGCCGCGACGGATCACGTAAAAATATCTCTTTTCACTATGACCTAGGGAATGATTTTTACAAAAAATGGCTTGATGAAACTATGACTTATTCTGCGGGAATATTTGCTGACACAAAAAACCTACCAGCGTCGCAGGCATCCAAATATGCCCGCATTGTTGACCAGCTAGAATTGAGCGACGGCGATAGTGTGCTTGAAATTGGCTGCGGATGGGGTGGTTTTGCTGAACATACGCTAACAAGACATCATATCGACTATCGTGGCATCACAATTTCAAACGAGCAACTGGAATATGCCAAACGACGACTTGATAAAATTACCGTCAGAAAAAACCTCGCCGTGTTTGAAGACTACCGTGACACGAAGGGCACCTTCGACAAGATTGTATCCATTGAAATGTTTGAAGCCGTTGGTGAAAAACATTGGCAAAGTTATTTTGAAACCATAAAAAGTCGACTTAAGCCTAGCGGTAAAGCCGTAATTCAAGTCATCACTATCGAACATGACCGCTATTTAAGATATCGAAACCGTGTAGACTTTATTCAAAAATATATTTTCCCAGGTGGCATGTTGCCGAGCAAACAAGTGTTTGTTGATCATGCCCAAAAGGCCGGCCTAAAAATTGTCGATGAATTTGCGTTCGGACAAGACTATGCGCAAACCTTGCGCCTGTGGAAAGAGAATTTTCTACACAATTGGTCTGACATTGAGCAGTTGGGTTTCGATCAGAGGTTTTACCGATTGTGGCTCTATTACCTAGATTATTGCATCGCCGCTTTTGAGCGAAACACGATCGACGTAATGCATTATAGCGTTGTCCATGACCATGCATAAATGGCTTATTTTACCGACGATACTTTTTATTTTAACAGGATGCAGCACGATGGATGTTAGCGATTACAAAGACAACTCACCGGAATTTATACTAGAGGAATATTTTAACGGCAAAACAGTAGCTTACGGTGTTTTTGAAAACAGGTCCGGCGAGGTCATAAATCAGTTTAAAGTCAATATAACAGGCTCTGTAGAGGGAGATATACTGACCTTGGACGAAGATTTTATATACAAGAACGGCAAAGTCGACAAACGCCTCTGGAAGATAAATATCTTGCCGGACGGACACTATGAGGGCACCACCAACGGCGTCATTGGAACGGCACGCGGCAAGCGTTCCGGCAATGCATTTAACTGGATATATGTTTTTGATCTACCTGTGGGCGAGACCAGCTACAAACTCAAATTTAATGATTGGATGTTTCTTCAGGACGATGGTGTAATGATTAACAGAGCGTTTGTTACCAAGTGGGGTTTCAATGTCGGCAGCGTGACGCTTTCCTTTTACAAAGAATAATTAATTTCCTCCTCTCAAACTAGAGACACGGTTATCGGGTCTCTTTTTTTTGGTTAATATTCTTCATAATACGAAAAAACAACGTGTAAGGAAGAATGCGGAGCAACTTTAAATAAGAAAGAAATGGATTTGGAAAGGAAATGTCGAATTTCTTGGTTGATAATCCCTTTAAGGTGCGGTTCGCAGCATCTTCTGCGCTCATCAACTGAGGCATTTTAAAACTATTTTTGTCGGTAAGTCTTGTTTTAATGAAGCCAGGATTGACCACGCGGAGATCAAACCCATATTCATCAAGTTCTGGTTTCATGCTTTCGATCATGTTTATTACGGCGGCTTTTGATGGCCCGTAGCCAATTGCACCCGGCAGGCCTCGCCAACCACTCGGCGATGTAACAGTAGCTATGGTGACGCGCTTGCCTGACGCTCTATATGGCAGGAGTGCCGCGAACATATTGACGACGCCTAAATAATTTACATTAATCATATTGGATATTTCAGCGACGTTATAATTTTCGACATCCATAGGTGAATAAACCGCGGCATTTAATATGATCAGATCAGGCAGGGCATTTTTTGATCTGTGAATGTCAGAAGCCGCCCGAACACAGGCGGTTTCATCTGTGATATCAAGTGGATAGGCTTTTGTGGTAGCGAATTTATCGCAAAGCTCATTTAACCGATCCCTATTTCTCGCTGAAACATGTGTGTCTATTCCCGCTGCAGCCAATTTTCTGACCAGTTCGGCACCTAATCCCGCGCTGCCACCGACCACCCAGGCACTTTTCCATAATATATTCATTCATCACCACATAAATTGCATTCATAAGAAATAATTGAACCGTCTTTTCCTTTAAAATTTAGCCCGACCCACCGCATTTTTTTGTCGTACCACGTGGAGATGTTATTAAGGTCGCCAGCGTATCTATGATGGATGGCTGCGCGTTCATCACCGCTAATAGGGATTGTTTCCTCTCCCATTTGGCTAATCTGCACCTGGTTTAATTTTCCGGTGACAGTATTTAGCACCACATTTGCATTGAGCACATTCGGGTTCCAGTGATTTGTGGTATATACCGAGCTATTCAAAGTATTTGAAAAACTATCGTCATCACTCGTAACGTTTACAATATCAGTGTCGTAATCCAAATTTACTTTTGATTTTTTGCCGTTGTCATTGGTCGTTGACAAAAGCGAAATAAGCTCTCCATTCTGCCAAACTTCCCTAGCTGTATAATCAAATTTATACGCGGTGAAGAATAGAAATTTCACTCTTATCTTGGTTGTCGCCACTATATGGAGTTGTTCGTCGTTTGATTTAAAACTCACTACATGAGAGCCGATATTATTGCCATTTCGTTTAATGTTAAACGAAATTTCTGGACCATAAGATTGAAGCGCCCAATCATGAATATCAATCGTCGGTGCTGTTGCCTGCTGCGAAATGCTGGTTAGTGCCAAGATGAGTTTGATCATACTTTAAATCCGAATTTGTTATTTCTTTTATACGAAAAATCCTACCCGTTAGATCTAGGCGGGTAGAAAAACCGTATAAAAAGAAAATCTCTCAAGTCAGGACATTGATGGTCAATCTGTTTAAGTACGGTTTCTTTTCATTTCCGGCGGCGATATCGCTGCTAATCATGCAAATATATATTCCAAGCTATATTGCGCAAATGGGCGTGTTTAGTCTCACCGCCATTGGCCTAGTGTTCTTTGCAGCACGGTTGATTGATATGGTAACAGACCTTCTAATCGGTTACGCGTCTGATATAACGCCACCAAAATATGGCCGCCGCCGCATGTGGATATTGCTTGGAACGCCTGTTTTTCTTTTGATTTTTTACCAGCTACTCGCCATTCCTAGTACAATCGGAGCACTATTTGTCATCGCCGCCCTTTGGTACGTCGCTGGAACCTGTATGATCGTGCCATATTATACGTGGGGTGCTGAGATCGAGAAAGGCTATGATGTCCATACAAAATACACTGGCGCACGGGTGATATTTGGTTTGCTTGGTTCGCTTTGTGCTCTTATTTTACCGACATTATTGATGCCGGACGCGCTACTAGAAGATATTTTAAACTTCAATTTTATTCTTGTTACCTGCTTTTTTGCAATAGCTCTTGGGCTACTTGTGTTTTTACCGGACGCAGGGCGTGTAAGTTCCAAGAGTGCAAATTTGCGTGATCTCATCCTGATTTTCGAAAAGGGTTCTTGTTTTAATCAACTCATTTCAAGTCAGCTGTTTAACGGGGTCGCCAACGCGCTGCCGGCCACATTATTTATATTTTTCACGACATATGTCTTAAAACGTCCCGATCTGGCGGGACCACTATTGGTTGTTTATTTTCTTTCGGCGGCAGTATCCGTTCCTATATGGGTGAAATTTTCGAACATCTGGCGTAAAGAACGGTGTTGGCAGGTGGCCATGATCACGGCAGCGATTACATTCCTGGGTGTGCTGCTTGTTGATGAAAACTCAATCACGCTTTTTTTCACGATTACCGTCATCACTGGCCTAATGGCAGGTGCTGATTTAAGCATTCCGGCGTCAATGTTAGCCGATATTGTTGATCACGATGCTAAGAAAAATGGCTCCCGCCGGCCGGGCATCTATTTTGCTGTTTGGGGTACGACGTCAAAATTAACACTTGCGCTCGCTGTGGTTATTGCATTTTCTCTGCTCGGAATGGATATTTTTGAGCAGCAGCAGCTAGACGCGCTCGTTGATACAAGCTGGCTGGTAATTCTATATGCGCTATTACCACCGATATTTAAGATAATATCAGTCGCTTTGCTGGTTCATTACAAGTTAGAGCCCGATGAAGGGTTGTACTAACCTGCCGATGAAGCTGTGAATTTTAATCGGTGCTTCTGTCACCACGAGGCAAATACAGTCTTCACCTTGATCGATGATCGGCATGTGGTTCAATGTATCATCATCAGCAATTTCAAGCATTCCGGAACTATAACATTCATTACCAACATGATAGCTACCCTGCAGGACAAGTGTCATTTCCAGCCCGTTATGATCATGGGCAGGCACCTTTGCCCCGCCCTTAGCTTTTAACAACCAAAGGCGCTCATCATTGGGACCGGTCCATAACCGTACTTGAGATAAACCCGGGCCCATCATACGCCACTTTAATTGATCAAGTGACTTATTGTCCAAATAATCTACAAGCGGAGTTGGAAGATTGTTGTCGTTTGACGGGAGATGTTTCTTTTCCATTGGCAAATCATCAATTTTGTTCATTAAATCTTCAAAAAGGTGATTAGATATAGTCGATGGTTCACTATTCTCCACAAGTGAGCCGCCGATCTCTTCTGCGTCGGCCACTTTGTTCTGTAAGTCAGGATGAAAATGGCAATGCGACGCAACGACCAAAGCATGGGCTTCGCTTAGCGCGCCAGATGCATATGACACAATCCATTCATCGGGAAGGATGCCGTAGGTTTTCATTGATAGTCTCCTAATTCTTTTCGAAGCGTCTGAAACGCCATTCTAATTTTTGATTTCACCGTGCCGAGCGGTAAGTCCGTTGCTTCAGCAATTTGGGAGTGGGATAATTCTTTAAAAAAGGAAAGTTCTATAACTTTTCGTTGATCCTCATTAAGGACTTTCATCGCTTTTTGAATACGTCCAGAATTTTGTTTTTCGTGCAAATTCTGGTCAGTTTTTTCTGGTGCAACCATCAAAGCGACATGATCATCGGCATTAACTTCCGGGTATTTCTGTTTTCTGACCTGATCAATATATTTATTACGGGCAACTCGAAAGAGCCAGGTCGAAATTTTTGCTTTGGCAGGGTCAAATTTCTCGGCCTTTTGCCATAATGTCAGCATCACATCCTGGGCTAAATCCTCGGCTTTCTGATCGGCAATTTTGAAATTCAACAGATAACTTTTTAGGCGCGGGGCAAAATATTCAAATAATATTTGAAAGGCGCTCCTGTCCTTGTTATGCGCAACCATAGAGACGAGCTGTTCATGGCTTATATTAGATAACGTGGACGGTTCATCCATGGGCCTGCCTTTTGTTGAAAATATGGGATAAGTATCAGACATAAAGACTGATGTCGTCAAGGATAACGCTGCTCTTTCTATTGGATTAATATGTCGTACTATATTTATCATGCTCTCTTTACGAACAGTGAGCACTTTTGGATCAATATTTTATTGATCGTTAATTGTAAAAAATTCGACAAGCGCAACGTCAAAGTATTTTTAAATACTACTGCTGTTACCAGAATCAGCAATCGATTCCTGGCTGGCCTATTTTGGTCGTTGGCAGTCGTTCAGAAAAGGCACTTATGATAATTTTATATTATCGAAAAGCTCCAATAACCGCGATTGTTTGCACTTATGTGCAAGAATTGATGGCTAAAGTAAATGGCTGCTTTCGACGGCGATCTCAAGTGGGTGATGCAACCTATGCTTCAAATTTCTTTGCCGGACTTTAGAAGTCCAGCGTCTTTCTTGGTCGGTCATTTTGTCTAAATTTCTAACTAACGTTAACCATATGTTAATAATTTTCTCTTGTTTACAGCCATTTTACTTCCTAAACTATAGATTGTTTAGTAATTATAGTGTAAATTGGGGGCATGCGTTATGTGCAGTAAAAATGATATTGACGACACTTCTTTCGCCGATGCGACGATTCCAAATGAGAAATTAAAAAGAAAATTAAAATCCGGTGGTCTGTTTATGTCCATTCTGCCGCTTGCTGCCTGCGGCGGCGGCGGCGGTGGGGCCGCACCTGCTGGTAACACGCCAGCCCCGGCACCCATCCCTGATCCAGATTTTACCGAAAGCCCGACCAACGTTTTTGTTGCCCTTGATGATAGTGACCGCACTCTGTCCGAAGGTGGGGCGACCGCAAATTTAACCGTAACTGGCAAAGCCGGCAGCGATAGTATAACAACCGGTTCGGGCGCAGATACTATTATTGGTGCTGCGGGAAATGACACTATCATTTCAAACGGCGGCAATGACATCGTAAAAGGCGGCACTGGTAATGACACATTGTCAACAGGGAGTGGCGCCGACAAAATTCGCGGCGGCGAAGGTGCTGATACCATCACCGCAGGTGACGGCAACGATGCTATTGTCATCGTGGGTACAACCACGGCGGGACAATATGCCAATGGTGCAATAACGAACTCTGGTGGTTCAGAAATGAACTTGTCCGATCTGATCACTCTGGCTGATCTGAACGGTCGTACGGTAAGCGAAGTGACGGCAGGTGAAACCATTGACGGTGGCGCAGGTACAAACACCCTATATATTTACGGAACGGTTGATCTAACAGGGGTAACCTTAAATAACGTTACTGTGCTTGTTGTCAATTCCGATGTGACACTGAGCCCAGAACAAATCGCCCAGTTCACCACCGTTGATGGTGACGGCAACTCGGTCATCAATATCGAAATCCCACCGGGTTCAACGGATAATTACATCCTTGATCTATCGGCTCTCAATATGACTGATGTTGGAAGCATCCAGATTGATGGTGACATCACGGTCGTGATTGATGATGCAAGTGACCTTAATGGCATTGGTACTATTTCCTCAGGCGCAGGCGATGAGCTTATAGTTGCCGTGACCGGCAACGGTGCTACAACTGTTGTTGATCTCGGTGATATTGCTGATACTTTTGAAAATGTTGATGCAATTGAAATTGACGAAGACGTCACTCTGGAAGTCAGCAGTGCTAGCGACATTGCCGCACTCGGCCTTTCAGAAATTACCGGTGACGGCGATATAGACACCGGTGGCGACACGGATGTTATCGATGCGCTGGATAATGTCGATGTTGATGAGACTGTAGAGGTCGCATTGCCGACCATCAGCATTGATGATATTTCGACCAATGAAGAAGACGAAATAGACACATTTACCGTTACACTATCCGAGACATGGGATAGTGTGGTTACAGTAGACTATAACGCCCCTGATGGTACGTCCGGCACGCTGACTTTCAATCCCGGTGATACTGAGAAGACGTTCACCAGTACCTGGACTGATGACAACACGGATGAGGTTGACGAAACTGTAAATGCCACTCTTTCCAATCCGTCTAACGCAACAATAACTGATGGAACGGGGGTGCTTACCATTGATGATGATGATGGCGCACCGAGTATTTCCATTGATGATATCTCAGCCAATGAGGCGGATGAGACAGATACCTTCACTGTTTCACTGTCCAGCGCAAGTGGTAAAACGATCTCAGTTGACTATGATGCCCCGGATGGAACGAATGGTACTCTGACCTTTAACCCAGGTGATACTGTGAAGACATTCACCAGTGGCTGGTCTAATGACAATATTGATGAAGTCGACGAAACAGTCAGCGCCACGCTAAGCAATCCGTCAAACGCGACCATATCGGATGCCACAGGCGAGCTGACCATCATTGATGACGACGGCGCACCCACGATTAGCATTGATGACATCTCCACCAATGAGGCCGATGAAACAGATACGTTCACCGTTTCGCTCTCCGCCGCCAGTGCTAAAACTATCACCGTTGACTATACGGCCCCGGATGGAACATCGGGCACCCTGACCTTCAACCCCGGTCAGACCTCGAAGACCTTCACAACCGCATGGAGCGATGACAGTCTTAATGAAGCGGACCAAGTGGCCGATGCCACACTAAGTAACCCGTCCAACGCAACCATATCAGATGCCACAGGACAGTTGATCATCATTGATGATGATGGTGAGCCCTCTGTCAGAATAGATGATATTTCAATGAACGAAGCCGATGAGACGGCAATGTTCACTGTGTCTCTTTCAAACTCAAGTGCCAAAACCATCACTGTTAATTTTTTAGCGCCGGACGGCACCTTTAGCCTTCTAACCTTCAATCCCGGTGAAACCGAAAAAACTTTTGATAGCAGTTGGACGGACGATAGTACCGATGAAGCGGATGAAGTGGTGAGCGCCACGCTTTCAAATCCTATAAATGTCACCATTGCTGATGGTAGTGGCCAACTCACAATCATTGATGACGACAACGCCCCCACCATCAGTATTGACGATATATCAGCAAGTGAGATTGACGAAACGGATACTTTTACGGCCAGTCTGTCTGCTGAGAGCGGTAAAACCATCACTGTTGATTATGACGCCCCAGATGGAACCAGTGGTACCTTGACTTTTAATCCTGGCGAGACCGAAAAAACATTCGAAAGCACTTGGGCCGACGATGCGATCGACGAAGCCGACGAAGTGGTCGATGCCACTCTCTCCAATCCGTCAAATGCGACGATCGCCGACGGCACTGGCGAACTTACCATTCAGGATGACGATGGTGTACCAGCCATTAGTGTGGACGACCGTTCTTCAAATGAGAATGTCGAGGCCCACGGCGTATATCTCAGGCTTTCTTTGCCAAGCGATTTTACAATTACGGTCGATTATGCGCTTTCTGACGGCTCAAATGGCACCGTTACCTTTAATCCCGGTGAAATCCAGCAATTTATCGATATAACCTGGACCGATGATGAGCTTGATGAAGAAGATGAAATCATCACCGTGACCTTAAGCAATCCAGTGAACGCAACTATTCTTGATGGTACCGCCAACTTTACCATCCGTGATGAAGACCCCGAACCGATCATTACCATTGATGATATTTCCGCAAATGAAGCTGATGAAATCGATACCTTCACCGTCTCCCTTTCCGCGCCCAGCGGCAAAACCGTCACAGTGACTTATGCCGCACCTGACGGCGGCAGCGGTACGCTAACCTTTAATCCCGGTGAAACCGAAAAAACTTTCACCAGCAGTTGGACCGATGATGACGTCGACGAAAGCGATGAAATTCAAACCGCCAATATTTTGAACGCGACAAATGCCTTAATCGAGGATTACACAGCAACACTCACCATCCTTGATGATGATGAAGGGATACCTATCCTTAACCTGCTAGGATCCTCGTTAGATGAATCCGCTGAAAGCGGCACCTTTATCGTACGGCTTTCGAGCCCGATCAGCAAAACGGTTACTGTGGACTATGACTCGCCGGACGGTACCAGCGGTACCCTAACCTTTAATCCTGGCGAAACTGAAAAAACGTTCTCGTTCACCTGGACCGATGATGACATTGTCGAACCTCATGAAGCTATGTGGGCGACCATTTCCAACCCAACAAATGCCACTATTAATCAAGCTACAACCAGTTTCGTAATCGTCAATGACGATACCACGCCCCCCAGTGTCAGTATTAACGATATAAGCACAAACGAAGCCGATGAAATTGATACATTTACTGTGTCCTTGTCTATGGAAAGCGGCTACACAATCACTGTTGATTATAATGCACCGGATGGCACAAATGGAACCTTGACCTTTAATCCGGGAGAGACAGAAAAGACATTCACTAGTAGCTGGACTGATGACAGTATTGATGAAGTAGACGAATTGGTCTACGCCACTCTTTCCAATCCCGCAAATGCGACCATTACTGACGCAACAGGCCAGCTAACAATTCTGGATGATGATCCCGCCCCAACCATCAGCATAATTGACAACTCACGGAGCGAAGTAAACGTTTCCGGTGTGTTGAGGGTTACTTTATCGGAACTGTCGTCAGAAACGATTACTGTAGACTACAGTGCCACTGACGGCTCCAGTGGAACATTGACCTTTAATCCAGGGGATAGATCTAAGACAATTCTATTGACTTGGGCTGATGACGCAATAGACGACGATGATGAAGTTATTACGGTAACTCTATCCAATCCAAGTAACGCAACGATCGAAGATGGAGTGGGTCAATTTACCATCATTGACAATGAAACAACACCTTCGATAAGCATAAATGATATCGTAGTTAACGAGGTTGATGAAACAGCCACTTTTACAGTCAGTCTTTCAGAAAACAGTAATTTACCTGTAACGGTGGACTATGTAGCACCAGATGGCTCAAGCGGCACGCTTTACTTTAGTCCTTATCAAACTGAAAAGTCGATCATAACTAGTTGGACAAATGATATTGCGGATGAGGATAATGAAGTTGTATTTGCCATACTTTCTAATCCCACTGGCGGCATTATATCAGATGCCACAGGACAGCTGACTATTATCGATGATGATGGCGCGCCGAGCATCTCTATTGATGATATCAGTGCCAACGAAGTCGATGAAACGGACACCTTCACCGTTTCTCTATCTGCTGCGAGTGGTAAAACCATCACCGTTGATTATACGGCTCCTGATGGCACCATCGGCACCCTGACGTTTAACCCCGGTGAAACAGAGAAGACATTTGTCAGCACTTGGTCCGATGACAGTACTGATGAAGCGGATGAAGTGGTCAGCGCTACGCTTTCCAATCCGTCAAATGCAACCATATCAGATGCCACTGGACAGCTGACTATTATCGATGATGATGGAGCGCCGAGCATCTCTATTGATGACATTAGTGCCAATGAAGCAGACGAAACGGATACTTTTACCGTCAGTCTCTCGGCTGCTTCCGGTCAGGAGATCACTGTTGATTATACTGCCCCTGATGGCACCAGTGGCACACTCGTGTTTGCCGCCGGCGAGACCAGCAAGACATTTGCATCTACCTGGACAGACGATGCCCTTGATGAAGCCGATGAAGTTGTTAGTGCAACCCTGTCTAATCCATCAAACGCCACGATCCTGGACGGCAGTGGCGAGCTCACAATTATAGATGATGATGCACCCGCTGAAATCACAGTAAGTCCTATGGCTGACGCTTCTGGTTTACTGGAAATGTTTGAGAGTTTTCTTTACCCAAACCAATGGGGGACATCGGGTCAACCGTTGACCATTACGTACTCATTTCCTCAATCATCCGATCAATACGACCCTGATACCAATTGGGGTGGGTATGGCACAACCAATACAACGTTATTCGACGGATATGTCCCATTCGAAGAAGACACACAAAACTCGATTAATCTTATTTTAGACATGTTTTCAAAAGTGACAGACATAACTTTCGTTGAGTTGAAAGGTGATGAAGCGCCCGACGCTACCCTGCGTTTTGCAGCATCAACTGCGTTACCAACTACACGCGCCGAAGCATTTGCAAGCTTCCCTGGCACTAATTTGCGTGATGGAAGTATGTGGTTCTCTGCACAAACATTAGACGATTTGGTGCCAGGATCAAACTTTTGGACAACAGTTATTCACGAAATAGGCCACGCTGCATTTGGACTTACACACCCGATTGATAGCAGTTTTCCTGGCTATACTAATGGCTTAAATAGTCGTGATTACACTGTTATGGGAGCTTCAAAATATGCACCTGCTGCCGCGACACCAATGGCAATTGATATTTTAGCAGTCCAACACCAGTTTGGCATCAATTCAACCACCCGGTCTGATGACACAGTATATAATTTTAGAGATTTAAATGAAACAATAATTGGCTGGAATGATAACGGGTATGATCCCAGTTTTATCGGCTATTCCGGTGGCCAGAAACACACGATCTGGGACACTGGTGGCGAGGATACCTTGAGCTTTTCAAAAGAGTTCGGATCGTTTGATATTGATATTCGATCAGGTCATTTTTCAAATAACAATCGTGATCGCGATTTAAATCAAATAGATCATAGTACGTTTGGCTCCGGCAGCGTCTTCATCGGATTTGACGTTGACATTGAGCATGCTATCGGCGGATATGGGGATGATCACCTTATTGGAAATGATCTTAACAATGAACTAACCGGCGGAGAAGGAAACGACGATATTAAAGGTAACGGCGGAGATGACATTGCCATTTTAGCCGATAATCAAAACGAATACACTATTCGTCGATTGCAGGACGGTTATGAATTAGTTCACAGCTCCACCGGTGATGTGGATTACATCCACAACGATGTTGAGTATATCCGCTTTGGTGATACCGGCGATCTGTTGTTAACGGATATTGTAACGAGTGACGCTCTTGGAAGCGCTAACAACCCAATAGCGAGTGGCGACGTTTTTGTTCTGCCGGAAGGATCTCAATCTATTATATCACTTTTGGATATCTTAGCTAACGATACCGATGATGATGGTGATGGAATATGGATTACCGATGTTTCAACATTAGCATCCAATATCAATCTCAATATAATTGGTAACGAACTCAGCATTTCTCATGAGGACGGGGCACCGGATGAGTTTGAAATTACCTATACGTTGACCGATTCACATGGGGATACGGATACTGGCACCATTAATATATTCACTAGCAATATGCCTGACACAATATTTGATGGTGATGGACTAACTGAGCTAGCATTTGTTTCGAGACATGCCAAAATTTCAACCGATGGGGATAGAATTCTTAGTACAACAGATCGCGGGATACTTTTGTATGACAGCGCCACCAACAGAGAAATAGCACTCCCTAATCCCGATGATGTAGGTATGGACGGGTGGCGTTTTAGTTACGGTGCACTTTCCGAAAATGGCCGTTATGTTGCTTTGACTACCGACAACAATCAAGCGGTTATCTACGATACTGATATATCCTCGACAACTGTTGTCGATATTGGTTCCTTCATTCAAACCTTTCCCATGTTTATTTCAATTGATGGAAACAGTTTAATTTTTAGCCAGACTTCCAATAAAATAGTGTATTTTGATGTAAGCACAAATAGTGTTTCTGATACCGTTGAGTTGCCTGGATCTACCTTGTATCTCCGCGATTCCAACTCCGATGGATCAAAATTATTGGTCGATACAAATGCTCAAATGGTCGCGGGCGATGTTGATGCTACTCGCGATCTTTATGCTTTCGACAAAAACACAGACACTTGGACAATAATAGAAGGCACAAGCAATTTCGACCTTGGCGAACCAGTCAAGATGACCCCTGATGGCCGATATGTCGTGTTTTCGACTAAATCTACACTTGTTGGCGAAGATCTTAACGGTCGTGAAGATGTGTACCGATATGATACTCAAACTGATACTCTTGAATTAGTAACAATAACAGCGGACGATACGCAACCATCTACTTGGGCTGGTTATACAAGTATCTCTGATGACGGTCAATATGTTCTATTTGCCTACCTCGGAACTGATCTTATTCCCGGTTACAATCAAACTTACAACAGTTACTATTATATCCGAGATATGAATAGTAGCGAAATTCGGCCTGTACAAGTTGATTACAATTTGACCAATTTGAGAGGTGATGATTTTCAAGCGGTTCTCTCTGGTGACGGCACTACAATAGTTTATTATAGTACTCCTCAAGGTGAAATATATATTCTAGATGATACAGGGCTTCTTATTACTCAAACATCTGCCAATCCATTTGTTGATGATAACTTGCGCCCAAATGCCGTTGATGACGATATCGCCCCTACTGCCGACGATGTCATCTCTATATCAATCGCAGAGCTCCTCTCAAACGACAGTGATTACGATGGGGATTCACTAACAATCTCGGCTATTGGAAACACGCGAAACGCGACAGCTGAAATTGTTGGGAGTGATATTATTGTTACACGTTTAGGGGGGATTGATGATCAAAACTGGAGCTTTGATTATGTCGTAAGCGACGGCAACGGAGGTTTTTCTCAAGCAACTGCACGTGGATGGAACACTGGTTATTTTCAAGTATATACAGGTAAAAACACAGTTGTTGAAGGAGAAACCCTTTTTATTGGTCTTAGTTTTATTGGCCCCGACAATGGTCCTCTTATCCAAACTGAAGATCATATAATTCATGTTCGTATTGTGCCCATCTCAGAAAATGGCACCGTCGCTGATTTCGGTTCGCTTAAATTTGATGTGACCATCCCGGCTGGCCTTAATGCAGCAACGTTTCAATTCAATCCAGTCGCGGACGGTTTGGTGGAAGGTGTAGAGAAATTTGCCATTCTGATTGAAAACGAATTAGCGATGGAAATTAAAAATTCATTTTCTCCAACCAACGGTTCGATAACTACCGCAACAATTAATGTCTTGGACGAAGATTTCACTATAGGTTATGATTCATTAAATTTTAGAGATATCATAACAGCTACAGATGATGATAATTATTTAGGAGGAATAACCAAACTCCTTAACACTGAATTTTTTGGAGAAGGCGGAAATGATGAAATATATGGTTATCACGGAGATGACATCCTCCATGGTGGGGCGGGAAATGACAAACTTTTTGCCGGGGATGACGACGATGAAGTATACGGGGGAATTGGTGAAGACGAAATCGACGGCGGTCGTGGTAACGATATTCTCAACGGTGAAGAGGGCAATGACACTATACTCGCCGGGCCTGGTGACGATATTGTATCCGGGGGTCTTGGTGATGACTATATCGACGGACATGACGGCAATGATCAGCTAGACGGCAATGGTGGGGCGGATACCCTTCGAAGTGGATATGGCAATGACATAATCAACGGTGGTTCTGAAGATGATACAATCATCACTTTTGACCCTGAAAACGACACCATTGATGGTGGTACTGGGATAGACACTCTTCACTTGATTGATGTTGGCTTTAGCGTCGATTTAACTACAATTTTGGACAACACCTCTATCACATCAATTGAAAAAATAGATATGAACGACGGCGCTTCAGGATCCCTTAGCTTTGAAGTCAACGATATTCTGGACCTATCAGCAGATACTAACACTCTTAGTATAATCGGTGACAGTGGCGACACTGTCACGTCAACCGGCCAAGGGTGGGCACAAGGTACTGATCAGCTGATTGACGGTGAAAATTACCACACCTTCACTGCGGGTGGTGCAACATTGCTTGTTGATGAGGACATTACACAGGATATAAGTTAGACAATTCGGTCTATTAGTCCCGACGCCATGCCAATATATCGCCGGATTCGCATTCTAAAAACTCACAAATCGCTTCAAGCGTATTAAAGCGGATACCTTTTACTTTCCCGGATTTAAGTAGTGAAATAAATAAAAATACTACCGAGCTTACAGAAAAAATATACTATAAAAAAATTGCCGACGAGGAAAATGAAATAGCGGGATACGTTTGGTTTTCAATTGGTCAAGCTATTCTGAAGCAAGGGACGTATTTAAATGTCGTCGTAAGCGGACCCAACGGCGAAAATAAAGAAAGCCTCCACATGTCCGCCGGATCAACCAGCCAGATCGGCGGTGTCGATGCCTTCTCTCTTTCGGGCACCACAAGCATTGACATCGGGATTACCGGCGATGGCGACGATACAATCCGAGGCCTTGATACAGGTGACAGCGTCCATGCCATGCGAGGTGATGACATCATAGAAATCTCAACCACTGACTTTACACTGATTGATGGATATGAGGGCGAAGATACGCTCCTTCTGGATAGTTCAAACACTCATCTTGACCTATCAGACGGCACCATCATCAACATGGAAGTGATCGATCTGACGGGTTCGGGCAACAATAGTGTCACACTCACCTTACAAGATGTTCTCGATGTCACCGATGAGGACAACCAACTGATCATTGATGGTAATGCGGGTGATAGCGTTAGCTCTACCTCTGAAGGCTGGACCCAAGGTGTAGATCAAAACATCGGTGACGAGACTTATCACAGCTATACTTCAGGTAGAGGCATATTGCTGATTGATGACGATATTACTCAGGCAATTAGTTAGTTAGCTGGACTTTCTGTAAGCTTGAGAACGACAATATCTAAAATTCTGCCCTAAAATAGGTATAAAACTTTTCGATATTTCCAATTGATAAATAATGATATCGAATGTCTGCTTTGGGTCGAAAGCAGACATTCGAGAATTACATAAATTTAACCAATTTATCGTCTTTACCCTCCAGTGATCCAGCAATAGCGCCAGCAATTCGATCTGCGGCTGCACGTGCTGGATCATCGGCAATATGGGCGTATCTAGCGGTGATCGTTAGTGAGGATTCCGGTTTCGTTACCGGACGTCCTTTACCACGGCAGAGATTTGCAGACGGTGGCCAAATGATCAACGAACAATCGCAACCGAGTTGACAAATAACGGTTGGGCATAAAAACAGCGTGTATATCCCGGTTTGGCCAGGTGGTGTATTGTGGTAATATCTTGATGAGTGAGCCGGTTTTCAAATGCTCCGCAACGTAAAATATTGGTAGAATAGCAATGCCAATCCCTTGCAGTGCTGCTTCACACATCATTTGTCCACTGTCGCTTTTAAATGTTCCTTTCAAGCTGACCTGACCGCCCTTCCCATTGCGAGCTTTATACCGCCATTCATGCAAGCCAGTGTTTCTGGTGTAGGCGAGCACATTGTGGTCAGCTAAGTCTTCAGGTGAATTCAAGGGTCCGTGGGTTTTTAAATATTCACTACTGGCGCAGATAGCGAAAGGGCATGGCGCAAGCCGCCTTGCGATAAGTGAACTATCACGCAGTTCGCTAATCCTGATCACCAGATCAAACCCCTCGCTGACAATATCAACGATCCGGTCGTCAAAACTAACATCAAGGTGAATGTCGGGATATTGCTTTGCAAATGCAGCAATGTCTTTACTCAGATAATTGATACCCAAGCTGAGAGGAATACTCACTTTCAAAGACCCTTTTGGGTTTGTTTTAAGGTCGTGTACTTGTTCTTTTGCTTCATGCAAATCTTCCAGTGCGCGCGCGGCACGTTCGAAAAATATGGCCCCCTCCTCTGTCGCGGAAACCTTGCGTGTGGTTCTGTTGAGCAGTTTTACCTGCAACTCATTTTCTAAATTCTGAACCTGTTTGGACACGGCAGAACTTGTTATGCCCAGTTCCCGCGCTGCACCAGCGAAGCTTTGGTTTTTAACGACAGCAATAAAAATACCGATACGTGACAGATGATCCATAATTATCAACTATTTGGAATTAATTAAATTCAATATTAATATATTATCAAATATTTGGATCGGAAGTAAAGTTAAAACATAAATTGGAACAAACGAAAATTTATTAACAGGAGAAACATTATGACACACACAACAAACAATAATTATGGAGCCTTAATCACACGCTTGGCTTTGGGCAGTATTTTACTTTCACACGGACTTTTAAAGGTTCTTGTTTTTACGGTTCCCGGCACGGTTGGATATTTTGAAAGCCTCGGGTTGCCATCAATCGCAGCTTATTTGACTATATTTGGTGAACTCGCTGGGGGTACCGCTATTTTACTCGGTCTTTATACGAGGCTTTCCGCCCTTCTTTCCATCCCTATTTTAGCAGGCGCCGCCATTGTGCATGCAGGCAATGGCTGGGTATTTAGCAACCAGGGTGGTGGTTGGGAATTCCCGGCCCTTCTTAGTGTCTTGGCAATAGCCGTTGCATTACAGGGTGGTGGCTCATTCGCACTACGGAAACTGCCGTTCATTGATGCCTTTGTCCCAACTATCTTAAAAGCCTAGAAAGGAAATAATTATGATTAAACATTATCCATATGGCGATCTTGGTCACCACAAATTCGGTTGGTTGGACGCAAGGTATCATTTCAGTTTTTCTGAGTATCAAAATGCACAGCGTATGGGATTTGGAGCCTTACGCGTTATTAATGACGATATCATTAAAGCAGGAGGTGGCTTCGATACTCATCCGCATAAAGACATGGAAATCATTACTTATGTGCGCAAGGGTGCCATTACCCACCGCGATTCAAAAGGAAATGCCGGGCGCACAGAGGCTGGCGATGTTCAGGTGATGAGCGCTGGAACCGGCATCTATCATTCGGAATTTAATTTGGAAAGCGAAGACACAAACTTATTTCAAATTTGGATTTACCCCCGCGAGAAAGGCGTGGAGCCGAGGTGGGATAGTTTGAATTTTCCCAAAACGAAAGTCGATGAAACTTTGCCTCTCCTTGTTTCTGGATTTACAGAGGATTTGGGCAAAGGCGTCTTAAACATTCATCAAGACGCAAGAATATTTGGCGGCGTTATTGGCAGCGGCCAAAGCATTCGTCACTCCATCACCAACCAAGCTTATCTACTGGTTTCGGAAGGTGAGATAATCCTTGATGGAAAAATTCTTTCAAAAGGGGACGGCGCAGAAATTACGGATGTTGCGAACATCATCATCGAAGCAATGAAAACATCGGAAGTTGTTATTATCGATGTTCCCAAAATCCATTAATAATTAGATACAGGAAAATAAAATGACAAAATTACTATTTTTTGCCGGAAGTGCAAGACATGGGTCTCTCAATCAAAAATTAGCTCGGAAAGCTGCAAAAATAGCTGAAGATAAGGGCGCCGAAGTAACCGTTATTGATTTGAAAGATTTTCAAATGCCTTTATACGACGGCGATTTAGAAGCGGCAGAAGGTCTTCCAGAAAACGCCATCAAACTAAAGAAACTGTTTATTGAGCATGATGGCTTCTATATCGCTTCACCAGAATATAACAGCTCGTTCTCAGCACTGTTAAAAAATGCCCTTGATTGGATTTCTCGTCCTCATGAAAAAGACGAGACCCCGTTAATTGCATTCAATGGTAAGACAGCGGCCATCGGCTCTATAGCACCGGGGGCGCTTGGCGGCCTTCGTGGATTGGTGCCACTGCGCATGATGCTAGGCAATATTGCGGTGCATGTTGTCCCCAATCAGGTTGCTATTCCGTTTGGATTTGAAGCGTTTGATGACCAGGATGAACTAAAGGATGAACGTCATGTACAGATGCTCGCAGCGTCCATTAAGCAATTTGTGCAGACGGCTCATGTGCTCTAATTAGTTCGATAAAGAAAGTGTGGTGGTAAGCCGTTTTATTATGCCTTACCACCATTGCAGGATTAATTTGCTCGAACGTGTGCATTGGATTGAAAGCAGCCGTATAATATCACCCGCACTGGGCCTTGTGACGCAGGATGTGATCGGCAAGGACGCAGGCCATCATGGCTTCACATGGGGAAGGCCTTTACGTTTACACGTAGTGAGTGGCAGTCTTTGCATAGCGGGCGATATGGTTTAATTGTCCTATAAAGCTGTGAACGTCGGATATGGTTGAGAGCCAATGATCTTCCACTCTTATTTCGTCTTGGCCTTGCTTGCCAAAAATGACAACTTCATCACCAGAGGTTATTTTTTGATGTCCATCTGTTATATCGACCATGGTGGTGTTCATGGACATATCGCCGACCATTGGGTATCTTTTTCCACCGATCAAGACGTCAATCAAATCTCTCGGAATGCCATTAACTTTTCCGATAGGAAGATTGGCCAGATAGCTGTCTCGCAGCAATGTGTAGTTACTGCCATAGCCCACTGTACATCCTTTGGCATAAAAATTAATTTGTCCAACTTTCGTATAGACTGACATCAATTGTTGTAGTGTCTCCGGCGCCTCTTTTTCCAGCTTTTCGCCAAACGCTAGTGAACCAATACGCACCATATCCAAATGGGCTTCCGGAAGACGCAATGTGGCAGAGGTATTGGCGACATGCAGCAATATTTCCTGTCGATTAAGATTCCCTTTTTCAAGGATCCAGTGTGCTCGTTTCTTAAAGTTTGCTAAAGACGTTCTCATCCTTTCAAGGTTCGCAGCATCGGCGTTGGGAAAATGGGTCATGATACCTACGATTTGAATGTTTTTTAGCATCAATAGAGACAGCAATTGATCTTTTATTTTTGGGGTGTTCATATCAAAACCGTTTCTCGACATCCCACCTGTATTTAAATTCAGATGGATTTTAATCTTTCGATTTTGTTGCGCGCCAAGCTTTGAAAGAAGCTCGGCCATTTGAATGTTTCCCACCATTTCTTCAATATCGCCGTACTCATCCCAGTTGGAATGCACCGTTAAAAGCTCATCATTGCTTGCCAACCGCAAACGCACAATTGGCACATTTAGCGCCAGTTTGTTCATAACTTTTAGTGAATGATTTTCGGTGATACCAAAATAATCAGCACCCGCCATTTCAGCTACGCTTGCGAGCATTTTCAATCCATGCCCATATGCATCGGATTTTACGACGACCATCATTTTTGTAGTATCATCCAATACCTGTGACTTGACGAGGCGAATGTTATCATAAAAAGCCAATTGATTTATTTCTATATAAGTATTCGGCCTTGGTTCTGTTTCTGCCTCTGTCTGATTCCAATCACCCACATGGTTTAAAAGGCATTCAGGATAAATCTCTGGATACCGCACTTCTTGGGAAAAAGCGTAATTGAACACGCTTTCCAGTGCAGTCAACGGCGCCGAAACGAGGAAGAAAAAGTTACGCAACGTAATGCCGTAAGATTTTATCTGGTTCGGGCTTTTATTCTTTCTATACAATTTATTGTCCAACTGAGATTAAATTTCCATTTGCGATGCTTGTGCTATACGTGGAGCACAAAATCATACGGCAACGGGAAATTCTTTTTTCAACTCAGGAAACGCGGAAAAAACAATATCTATAAGACGGTCATGTGGTCGTGTTAAAACATCAGTAACGCCCATCTTGAGATCATTCTCAAATTGAGTAATAGATTGATCGATCTCTTCTTCGGTCATGTTTTCGTGGTTAATCGTTAGTCCGATGACTTTGGTATTTGAAAAGGTTTCGATAAGATTGATCTCACTCTTTACGCTTGGCATCGGTATTTCAGGATAGTCGGACAGATTAGCCCGTTTCGGTGCATGCTGCAAAATAACAGCGTCAGGGCAACTTCCTCTTAGGATATAAGCTGACGTTAGATAGGCAGGATGGCTGAGCGCGCCTTGTCCTTCAATAATAATGATGTCAGGATTTTCTTCTTCAAAGGCTTCAACAACCGCGGCTTCCATTTCACCCGAACAGAATTGTGGTGGGATTGCATCAATTGCGATGCCGTGTCGGGCCCCTTGAATTAATCCAGTTTGACCTGTTCCGACCATCACTGCTTTTATGCCATGGTCATTCAAAGTTTTTGTCAATATGGTGGCGGTGGTGCGCTTACCGATAGCGCCGTCGGTACCGAGCACGGCAATACAAGGACAGGTGACTTCTTTGATACGTCCACTAAACACCTTCAAATCTTTTTTATCGCGTGGTCTTCGCACGTCAAGGATCGTTACATTATTTGCAGCGCTTGCTAATGCGAATTCGCGGTCATCGTTCAAAAATTCATGAAGGCCGTTTACAATATTCATTCCCAATTTAATTGCCTTGAGAATTATGCTGCGTTCGAGCTTAGACAGCATGCCGCTCAAAGGGGCCATGCCGTAAATGAAGTTATCCGGTGTCTTGTCAGCGTTCTCCAAAGCTTCAGAGAGATCGTTGTAAACTGGGATACCATTGGGGATATTATCCAACACCATTCCTGAATCAAGACCTGCTTTTGTACTATCAATTATCGAAAGAATTTTATATTTTTCTGAGTAACGGGTGAGTCCATTGGCTGTTTTACCATCTATTTTGCCAAAATTGTCTTCACAATAAATAATTGCTGTTTCGCTCTGACTTGATTTATCGATGGGGTGTGTTTTTTGTGATTTCCGATTTATCATTGGAAATTTCATTATGGGCATATCTATGCCTCCTAATTTCTATAAACGCTAATATAAATGCGTTCATGCGTGCACCTCACATAATGCAAGGGTCGCATTTCAAAGCCTGAATAGGCGCAAAAACTATAAAGTTAAATTAGCTGAAGGAGGTGAGGTCCAGTATGTTGTCACCAATTGCCTTAGTAGGCAATCTGTTTTCCGAAAAAATCGTCTCAATAGAGGGCTTTTGCCAAACTCTGAGCGCTTTATAGTTGGTTTAGGACAAAAAGTCAACCTAACATGCATTTTAAGCCATGGGAGAACACCCTTTTAAGTGTTCCAGTATTGCTTGAAATTTACCTAAGCGCCCACTCTGGGGCAATAACAGTTGTCTAATTCTAACCGCACTGGGCCTTGTGACGTAGGATGTGATCGGCGAGGACGCAGGCCATCATGGCTTCGCCTATGGGGACAGCTCTTATGCCGACGCAGGGGTCGTGGCGACCTTTGGTGAGTATTTCGGTTTCGTTACCGTGCTTATCAATGGTGTCTCTGGGGGTGAGGATTGATGAGGTTGGTTTTACGACAAACCTTACAACCACATCTTGCCCCGATGATATGCCGCCGAGGATGCCGCCAGCGTGATTGCTTTGAAAATGGGGGGTGTCACCTTGCATGCGGATTTGGTCGGCATTTTCTTCTCCGGTCAGCGCCGCCGTTTCAAAACCAGAGCCGATTTCAACTCCTTTAACGGCATTGATGCTCATCATGGCGGCCGCAAGGTCTGCGTCGAGTTTGCCGTAAATAGGCTCCCCGAGACCAGCAGGAACGCCGCTGGCGCGAACTTCGATCACTGCACCGATGGAGCTTCCGTCTTTACGGATTTTATCAAGATATGCTTCCCACTCAGGGACCATATCGGCATCCGGGCACCAGAAAGGGTTTTGGCTAATTTGCGCGTCATCCCAATTGTCCGGGTTGATTTTTTTATCACCGATTTGCACAAGTGCACCGGTGATTTTAATGTCAGCACCGAGAATTTTTCGTGCAACGCCACCGGCAGCAACGCGCATGGCGGTTTCACGGGCGGAGGATCTGCCGCCGCCGCGATAGTCGCGGATGCCATATTTTTCATTATATGTGAAATCGGCGTGACCGGGACGGTACTTATCTTTGATGTCACCGTAATCTTTTGAGCGCTGATCTTTATTGTCAATGATCAGGCTTATAGGCGTTCCGGTGGTTAGTCCTTCAAAGACGCCCGACATAATCTTGACCTGGTCCGGTTCCTGCCTTTGGGTGGTAAAACGGTTCTGGCCAGGTTTTCTTTGATCGAGGAACGGTTGAATATCAGCTTCGGTGAGCGCAAGGCACGGCGGGACGCCATCAACCACACATCCGATAGACGGGCCATGCGACTCGCCCCAGGTGGTGACCCGGAACAATTTACCGTAGCTATTATCCGACATAATTACTCATCCTTACGAAGGGTGAGGTCAGGACTGTCTTCGCGTTTCATTCCCATGACGTGGTAACCGGCATCCACATGATGGTTCTCGCCAGTGACGCCTGATGACAGGTCGCTTAGGAAATAAACAGCTGCACCACCGACTTCTTCAATAGTGATATTTCGGCCCATTGGTGAATTAAGCTCGTTCCATTTAAGAATATAACGAAAGTCACCAATGCCAGAGGCGGCCAGTGTTTTAATGGGACCTGCTGAAATGCTGTTGACGCGAATATTTTTTGGTCCAAGATCGCGGGCCAGATATTTAACACTGGCTTCAAGCGCGGCTTTGGCAACACCCATGACATTATAATGAGGGATCACTTTTTCAGCACCGTAGTAACTGAGTGTGATCATACTGCCACCCTCAGTCATCAGTTTTTCGGCGCGCTGGGCAATGGCGGTAAAGGAATAGCAGGAAATATTCATGCTTCTGGTAAAGTTACCCTGAGTGGTGTCCACATAGCGGCCAGTGAGTTCATGTTTATCAGAATAGGCGATCGCATGGACAAGAAAGTCAAGTTTGCCCCATTCCTTTTCCAGCGCGGTAAAAACCGCGTCAATGGAATCCACATCAGTAACGTCGCACGGCAGAACAATATTTGATCCAACGCTTTCCGCGAGCGGACGCACGCGCTTTTCGAGCTGTTCACCCTGATAAGTGAACGCAAGCTCGGCACCTTCCTCCGCTGCTTTTTTGGCTATACCCCATGCGATAGAACGGTTATTGGCCGCCCCCATGATGATACCGCGTTTCCCTGAAAGAAGCCCTTTTTTTTCACTCATTTCTTATTCCTCTGGGTATTTGTCCCAAAATTCTTTCATTGGTAAATTATCTTGTATCGATGTAACCACATCCTACACAATTTGCGCTCAAATTCAATCACTTGGCTCATTTTTTTCTAATTTAACCAGCCGTTGGTGATAAAGGGTGGCATTGATCTCGGCCCCCATGATAAATCCAACGCTGAGGAAATAGAAAAACATCAGCGCAATCATTGCACCAGCAAGGCTGCCGTAGGTAACATCATAATTGCCGAAATACTTAAGGTAAATCGAGAAACCATTGGCAACAACCATCCATAAAATGATGGCGGCAATAGCACCTGGCGCCACAGGGCCAGCTACTTTTAAGCTGCGTGGCCTAAGGACAAAATAAGCCAGACAAAGTGCACCAAAAATAAGCCCGAAACTGATGGAAAGTCGGATGATATTCCAGAGAAAGTTCCAGTCCGCATTGATGGGACTGTATTTGATGATCGCTTTCCAGATCACCGGACCAAAAACGAGCGCGGTCATGCCAAGAATGATGCTGCTGGCGGATAGGATTACAAGCACGAGCCCTTCTGCGCGGCGACGAAGGTAGGGACGTCTAGTAACCGAGGAATAGGCCCTGACAATAGCGAGCCTCGCGGCATCAATAGCCGAGGACGAAACCCAAAGCGCACCGATAATACTAAATGTCATGATGCCTTTGCCGGAGGTGGATACCATCTTTTCTATTGGCCCACGAAGCACGACTGCGACGTCATGGGGCATGTTTTCAAACATCGCCGCAAGGGCGTCGGTGCCAGCGGTCGACTGTCCAAACGTTCCCGCTAGGGAAACTAGAAAAATGATAAAGGGAAAAAGCGCAAGCATACCAAGAAAGGCAAGGTGACCTGCCATAACCATGCCGTCATGCTTATTAAAGTTTGCAATCGTTGTTATTAAAAATTTTGCAAAACTAATTGTTCTTTTCATTTATTGCAGATGCCCACGAATGGTTTGAATATCATCTTCTTTAGTCTTACTCGACCATTTTTTGATGTTTTTTTCAAGATCAGAATCCAGTTTTTCTGGAAGCATAATCATTAGCTTGACCACTTGATCGCCAGCTTTCTTGCTTTTTGGGTCTGTGGCTCCCTTACCCTTAAGGCGCATTTGCTTTCCTGAGCTGGAGTTTTTTGGGATGGTTAGTGCTATTTTTCCGGAAATTGTCGGCACTGTAACTTTGCCACCAAGAATGGCCTCCTCAAGCGTGATGGGAAGGTCCATATGGATGTTATTGTCTTTCATTGTAAAGTACGGATGCTTTTTGATATGCACTTCGATCAACGCGTCGCCGTTCGGGCCGCCGCCAACACCGGACCGACCTTGACCTTTTAGTCTTATTTGTTGGCCATCTTTAACATTAACAGGGGTCTTGATGTTAAGGGTCTTGCCACTTTCAAGTTTGACTTGTTTTTTACTACCAAGGACTGCATCGAGAAAATCAATGCTAATTTTATAGGTTCTGTCTTCGCCTCGTTTTCTTGCCTTTGGTCGTTGGGTGCGCGTACGGCCGCCACCAAACAGGCTTGAGAATAAATCTTCTGCATCAAAGCCTGCACCAAAGCCATGAAAGCCACCAGCGCCGCCAGCGCTTGCATATGGGTTACCACCTGCACCGGCATTTTGCCGGTAGCCAGCAAAGCCTTTCTCAGAACCATCAGGATTAATCTCGCCGCGGTCATATCGCGCTTTCATTTTTTCGTCAGAAAGCAGCGCATAGGCGGCGGAAACTTCTTTAAATTTCTCGGCCACCTCGTCGTCACCGGGGTTTTGATCCGGGTGAAGTTTCATTGCTAACTTGCGATATGTTTTTTTTAAATCGGCCTGGCTTGTGTTTTTATCGACGCCAAGGACTGTATATGGATCTCTCATATTTTCATTCTTACTTTTAACAAACTATATGGTCAATATAGTTAGCTGTTGACGATTTTCCAAGAGCCATCTGGTTGGCGGCAAGCGGTGCCGTAAGCTGTTTCCGGTTCTCCGGCGATGGTCACTGTTTGTTGATATTCACGGCAATACTGACCGTCGTTATTTGTATAGGAAGGTTGTGGCGTTATTGATCCGCTATTACCACTATCCGGGTTGTGCCACTGTGCGGCACTTCCCGAAACGCCGGTTTCAAGGGCACTTTGGGTAGTCTGATACATTTTTTGTTGGTCAGCTTCATCAAGTTGGCGGCCGATTTCCCGACCAACATAAGCACCCGCGAGTGTACCAATAGCGATACCGACGCCGCTATCGCCAGAAACCTCACTGCCAATGAGAGCACCTCCGATAGCGCCAAGCAGGGTGCCGCTATCTTCTTTGGTACATGAAATCATCGTCAGCGACAAAGCAGAAATCAATGCAATATTTGCTATAGAATTTGATTTTGACACTATATTATCCTTTAGCTTGATCTATAGATATTCTCTATTATATACCATATAGTTAATAATGAAATAAAGCATTACAAGGTTGGAATGATTATGCAAGATCCCTTTGAAAGATTTGCTGAGTGGTTTGAAGAAGCTCATAAGCAAGAAGATATGGCCGAAGCCATGTCAATTGCCACCGTTGATGAACATGGACGACCTTCTGTCCGTATGGTGCTTCTAAAGGATCACGGGCCGGAAGGATTTACATTTTACACTAACCTTTCGAGCCGTAAGGGGCGCGAAATAGCGGGCAATCCCAATATGGCCTTTTGTTTCCATTGGAAAAGTATGGCCCGTCAAATCCGTATCGAGGGTGAAGTCAGCCCGGTCAGTGACGAGGAAGCGGACGCCTATTTCGCCTCACGTGCTAAAGATAGTCAAATCGGGGCCTGGGCATCAAAGCAAAGCCAACCCATGGAAGGGCGATTTGAATTTGAAGCGCGAATTCTTAAATATACCACCAAATTTGGCTTGGGCGCGGTGCCACGACCAGAATTCTGGTCGGGGTTTCGCTTAAATCCAAGACGAATTGAATTTTGGCAAGATCGCAAATTCCGGCTTCATGACCGACATATTTATGTACGCAATGAACGGGGAGGGTGGGATACAGACACCCTATATCCGTAATGAAAAATGGCATCGAAAAGTCAGAAGCAGAGAAGCTCTTAAAACGGGCGACAACCGCGTCCGTTAGCGTCGCTGTCGCGCTTATTGTTTTAAAAACTTGGGGGTATATGGAAAGCGGGTCGGTGGCAATATTCGGCACATTGCTTGATAGCGTGATGGATAGTTTGTCATCGCTAATTATTTTTGCGGCCGTACGTTTTTCAATGGTACCAGCCGACGAGGATCACCGCTTTGGTCATGGCAAGGCCGAAGCAATAGCCGGACTAATACAGGCGTTCGTCATCACCGCTACATCTGTATTTCTTATGTATGAAGTGGTGGATAAAATCCTTAATCCACAAAATATCCGCAAAACTGAATTGGGTATCGGTATAATTGTCGCATCCATATTTCTGACGGTTCTACTGGTGCTTTATCAAAAGTACGTGACCAAAAGAACGGGTTCCGTCGCCATTGAAGCCGATGAAATGCATTATTCTGGTGACATTCTCCTTAATATTGGCGTTGCGGTATCGCTTGTACTCGGGGGGTATTTTGATGTGACCTATGCTGATCCACTTTTTGGGGCGATTGCCTGTCTCTACCTTCTCCATAGTGCTTATCAAGTGTTTATCGCCAGCACGGACGTGCTGATGGACAAGGAAATGAACGATGAGGAGAGACAGAAAATAGAAGACATTATTCGCTCTCATAGTGAAGTTGTTGGCATTCACGAGCTGCGTACTCGCCGCTCTGGGCTCAACGTTTTTATTCAGTTCCATATGGAACTCGAAGAAGGTATAAGCCTTAAAAAAGCACACACGATTTCTGATCAGGTGGAAAATAAGATTATGGAAATCTACACCAATGCAGAGGTATTTATCCATGCGGACCCTTATGATGACAGCACGGATGGAGCAGTGTAATGATTAAAATATTCGGAATTAAAAACTGCGATACCATGAAGAAGGCTTTCAAATGGCTGGATGCAAATGGACTTGAGTATACATTTCATGATTACCGCAAGGACGGCATCAATGAACCGATGGTCAAAACGTTTGTTGATCAACTTGGACTTGATCTGGTTCTAAATACGCGCGGCACCACATGGCGCAAACTGCCCGAAGATATCAAAGCCAACCTTGATGAGGGCGGTGCAATCAAATTGCTCTGCGAAAATGAAGCAATGATAAAGAGACCAATTTTCGATCTGGGGGAAAGTTATGCAATTGGATTTTCTCGCAAAGACCAAGAAGTACTGGAAGATAAACTGCTAAAATAACTATTTATTATTCTGGTATCTATGTTACTATTAAGAATAGTTATTAATAACAGGGTAAAAAATGACAAATCAATCAGATAGCAGGAAGACAATCGTACTGACCGGAGCAAGCCGTGGTATTGGTCATGCGACAGTAAAACGCTTTTCCAGCGCGGGTTGGCGGGTGATAACCTGTTCACGTCATCCTGTTTCAGAACATTGTCCGTGGGAAGCGGGACCCGAAGATCATGTCGTAATTGATCTGGGTGATCCTGTCAGCCGCATAGACGGCATTAAAGAAATTAAAAGCCGACTTGGCGGCGGGCCATTAAATGCCCTTGTTAACAATGCCGGCATCTCTCCCAAGGGCGACAACGGAGAACGGCTTAATACGCAAAATACCAAAGAAGAAGACTGGAAAAAGGTTTTCGAAGTTAACTTTTTCGCCCCCATTCTTTTGGCGCGAGGCCTTTACGATGAACTGGCGCTTGCGAAGGGCGCCGTTGTCAATGTCACATCGATCGCGGGTGGACGGGTTCATCCTTTTGCCGGTTCGGCCTACGCCACATCCAAAGCGGCGCTGGCATCACTGACCCGTGAAATGGCTGCGGATTTCGGCCCTGACGGCATTCGCGTCAATGCCATCGCCCCCGGCGAAATTGATACGGCAATATTATCACCGGGGACAGAAGATATGATCGCGGACATCCCCATGAGACGGCTTGGCACCCCCGAAGAGGTGGCCAAGACCATCTATTATCTGTGCACGGAAATGTCCGATTATGTGACCGGCTCAGAAATCCACATTAACGGCGGCCAACACGTCTAATACTCACCACACGCTTGATCAAGGTAATGATTTAGGCTCGGTCGTGCGGTGGTTTAGCGGTGGATAATAAAGCGCCATTAATGATCCAATAAGCATCAGAACACAGCCGATCAACGCCTTGGAACTAAGCATTTCTTGCAGGAATAAATAACCCGCGCCAGCAGCAAAAACAGCCTCCGTATTAAAAATGAGTGCCGCTTGTGACGGTGGTGTGATTTTTTGGCCGTAAATCTGAATTGTGTAGCCGATGGCAATGGCGATGACGCCGCTGATCGCGATATAGCTCCATTCCAGTGCAGACGAAATCAAAAGACGCTCGTCCGTAATGATTGCGGCAATAAGATTGAGCAGTCCACATACAATAAACTGCCTGATCGCGAAGGCAATGGGATGATGACGGTGAGAAAACTGGTCAATGACAATGAGATGGGCACCCCAGCAAAAAGCACTGACCAATATGAAGAAATCACCGCGTTGCATCGTTAGCCCGTCCATTCCCGACAGAAGATAAAGACCAACGCAGGCGATCAGAATTGCCAACCATATTTTATTGTTATATCGGTGGCCGACACAGATGCCAATCAGTGGCACAAAAACAATATAAAGACCGGTGATAAAACCCGTGTTTGAAACCGTCGTATGTTTGATACCAACCTGTTGAAAGGCGACCGCGACGAACATGATGGAACCCGCCACTATGGTGCTTAAAAGCATGTGGCGCTTATCGGAGCTTTCCATTATGGAAATGTTGCCGCGCCGGATATAGCGTATCGGGATTAGGCACAAGGCTGCGAGGAAAAAGCGCAGGGCGTTAAAAATAAACGGGTCCATGATATCCATGGCAAGTTTTTGAATAACAAAACTGCTGCCCCAAACGGCTGCGGTGAGTAGTAATAATAAATTTGACTGTATGAGTGTCATGGCAACATTCCTTACCAATTAACATTTTTGGGTCATTAAAAATATTCGGACCGATATTACGAATGTGGCCGGAGTATGCCTGCTTAATTTAAATAATCAAGCCCAATGTCAATGGCGGGTGCTGATTGTGTGATACGGCCAACAGAAATATAATCAACGCCGATTTCAGCGATCTCTTTTATGGTTTCAAGCGTGACACCGCCGGATGCTTCCAGTTTGACTTTATCGCCAAAGTCCGCAACAGCAGCGCGCAGCATTTCAAGGGACATATTGTCAAGCAGAAGTCGGTCCGCGCCAGCCGCGACGGCCTCTGCGGCTTGTTCGAGCGTATCACATTCAACGGTGATGCCAATAGTGCTGGCGGACGTGCCGTAATTTTTTGCGGCTTCAACAGCATTTTTTACCGATCCAACGCTGGCGATATGGTTGTCTTTGATCAAGATACCATCATCAAGGCGCATACGGTGGTTCATTGCCCCGCCCATTTTCGCTGCATATTTGGCAAGCTTGCGCATCATCGGAATGGTTTTTCGGGTATCAAGAAGGCGGCAGTTTGTATGTTCAATTTCACTCACATACTGCCGGGTCAGAGTCGCAATGCCCGATAAATGTTGCAAGACATTAAGCGCAGAGCGTTCAGCAGTAAGGATGTTTCTCGCGTTTCCTTCAAGGCGCATCAGCGTATTGCCTGCGGTCACTTCAACGCCGTCCTGGACAAGCATTTCAACTGTGATGGCGGGATCGACCGTGTGGATAATCCGCTCCGCAATATCAATACCGGCAATGACCATCGTTTCACGGGCATTCATTTCCGCTTTTAAAACTGCATCGGCTGGGATGGTAGCGAGGGTCGTAAGATCACCCGATCCGATATCTTCATCAAGAACGTTGCGGATAAAATGTCTAAGTTCTTCTCTAAAAAGTGGCATTCTAAAAGGCTCGACCAGATTTTGGTGGCCTGTTTGATGCTACAGATGGTGACATTTCGAGCATTTTATTAAGCGGTGCCAGTGCCTTGATCCGGGTGATTTCATCCACTTCAATTTGCGGCTCAAGAGTATTGAGGCACTTGTAAAGCTTTTCAATCGTATTCAATGCCATATACGGGCATTGGTTGCAGTTACAATTGCCATCTGCGCCGGGGGCGCCAATGAATGTTTTATGAGGGGCACTTTTTTGCATTTGATGGATGATACCGGGTTCAGTGGCGACCAGAAATTTTTCAGCCGGATTATCAAGAACAAATTTCAGGATTGATGATGTTGACCCCACATGATCAGCATGGCGCAGGATATGTTCAGGACATTCCGGGTGCGCCGTAACGGGTGCGTCCGGGTGCTCGGCTTTTAATTTGATCAGTTCTTTTTCAGAAAATCGCTCATGGACAATGCAGCTGCCGGGCCAGAATATCATTTCACGGCCGGTTTTCTTCGATAAGTAGGCACCGAGGTGACGGTCCGGTGCCATCATGATTTTTTGATCCTTGGGAAGTTGATTAAGAATATGTTCGGCGTTAGAAGACGTAACAATAATATCTGACATCGCCTTAACAGCGGCCGAGCAATTAATGTAAGTAAGACAAAGATGTTCCGGATATTTTTCTCGGAATTTGGCAAATTCATCAGGCGGGCAGCTGTCTTCAAGTGAACACCCTGCGTCCATATCCGGGAGTACCACGGTTTTTTCGGGGCTGAGGATTTTGGCAACTTCCGCCATAAAGCGCACACCGCAAAAAACAATGACATCAGCGTCCGTAGCTGCGGCCTTACGGGACAGATCAAGACTATCACCGACAAAGTCAGCAAGGTCCTGAATTTCTGGGTCCTGATAATAATGAGCAAGGATCACCGCATTTTTTTCTTTACGCAGACGCTTAATTTCACTGAGGAGCTCAACTTTGGGCAAACTCGCGCTCGCCTTTAAGGGTATAGACATTATTTTAACTCTATTGTCACAATTGCTTAATTCCTATGTAAGACGTCACGCCCATTCTTTCAAGCATAATAAAGCAAATTCGAACTTGTCTGGTTAGTCATAAGCTGCGTAAACGGCGGGGCTGCCATGCATTATAATTGATTTGCATTTGCGCAGAAATGCCCTAACTATAAAAATACGATGAAATGAACGAGTGAACAACCATGACAGAACATGACGAGAGAACGGTAAAATACAGCGTTGCCAGACGTTTTATTGTCAAGCTCGGCATTATCGCCCATGGTTACGGCCCGTCAGCAGCACGGCTCGAAAGTTATTTGACGCAGGTGATTGAAGCGCTCGGGTATCACGGTGTCTTCCGCTCAACCCGCTCTGAAATCATGTATGCCTTTTGGAAAGATGATCCCATGGATCAGATTGTCCATGTTGAGAAGGTCGAAAAAGGAGCCTTTAATATGGCGAAGCTCGCGCGGGTTGGTGAGCTGGTCGAATCTGTGGTTGACGGCGGCATTTCCCTTGACGATTCCTACTCACTGCTTCATGAAATTGATGAACTGCCAAACCCGTGGGGTCCGTTTGCCAAGGCGGTCAGTTTTCTGTTTATCGGCGTTGGCTTTTCCGGCCTTATGTCCGGTTATATGTGGGATATATTGCTGGCGGGCGGGCTGGCACTGATCGTCTACACCAATGTCTATTTAGCTCACCGATTTTCTGGCCGGTTTTTGGAACTGCTGCCGTTTTCAAGCGCTTATACTATCGGCGTGCTTGCCGCGACCGTTCAAATATTTCTTCCCGACATAAATGTTTCAGTGGTCGTGCTGGCGGCAATCATCCCAATTATTCCCGGCTTTACCGTCGCCGCGGGTATCGTTGAAATTGTCAGTGATCATGTGGTCTCGGGAAGTGCAAATCTTATCGCCGGTGTGATTTATTTGCTCAAGCAGTTCTTCGGCGCTTGGTTTGGATTGGCGACCGTTGGTCTTCTTTGGTCGGGAAGTCCGGTGGCCGCAGTGCCGGTGGAAAGCCTTGGCCCGTGGTTGTTCCTGCCGTTGCTCTTCATTGGTCTTGGTATCGCCTACCAGTCATTGATGCGCGATTTTCCCTGGGTGATTTTATGCTGCCTCGTGTCCTATTTCGGGGTGATGTTCGGCAATGCCTTTGAAATTCAGTATCTCGGCACCCTGATGGGCGCGATTGTTGCCAATATTTTCGGTAACCTCTGGGCCCGCAAATTCAACCGCCCGACATCCATCGTGCTGGTGCCCGCGATCACCGTCATGGTTAGTGGCTCCGTCGGCTTCCAAGGCCTTCTCATCGCCGCCACCGAAGAAAGCAGCAAAGGCCTCAACCAATTCCTACAAATGTTCATCGTCGCCCTGGTGATTGCAGCGGGGTTACTGATTGCAAACACCATTGTCAGACCGAAGGTGACGCTGTAGGATTGCTGAGAGAGTAAGTCTCAAAAAGTAGGGGGAATTAATTAATTGATCAATCGATAATTAAGTATTGCGTCCCCCGATCACTGCCCCCTGATCCTAAGGTACTTTTATTGAGAGAGGAACAATTTAATGTTTTGGAAGAATAGCATAGCTTGTCTAGTTTTATTTGGAATATTATTGCTGAATAGTAATAATGCCGCTGCTGATTCCTTTGATTATGTAGATTTAGATGAACTTGTGGCGACATCTGATGTAGTTATTCATGTAAAAATTACAAACGCTAGCTTAACTCAAGATACCGAAACAACAGAAATTGATGATAGTGTGGGCTTTACTTACGAGGCTAATATTCTTACCTTTTTTAAAGGTTACGATATAAGTATGATAAAATTTAATTCGTATAAAAGTCTGAATGTTGGGCATGAGTATGTTCTATTATTACGCGGTGATGGAGCCGTTTACACCGCAAATCCTATGTTTGGAGACATATTTCAATTTCATCGAGAATTTGGAGCAAGTAAAGCAAATATTTGGCTCAAAAGTATGGCGAGCCATATAAGAGTTCCGGACGTTATCGATACTATCGAAGTGAATTACGTTAGCGATGATCGTTCAGAATATTATTCGCGGTATTTTTCTTATCAATTAATTGATTGGCAGAGCTTTAAGGCCCATCTTCTAAAGACTTTGGAATAGAGTTGAGATCGGAGGACATCATACTTAAATGTCTAAATGAAGAGCATGATACCGGGACCAAAACCGAAGAGATAACAGTTAAGTATGATGTCCTCTGAATCCATCCTCTGAGTTTTATTTTCAAGACTAATATTCTATTTCAAAGTCGAGTTGCTGGGCAAAATCAATTATCATTTTCATATCACGCTCGCCAATGTGAGCGTTATAAATTTTTCTATCGTCATTAAGTTGTTTTATTGTCTCGTATAATTTTTTGTAATCTGCATTGGCAACTTTCTCGGTTGTGTCATAGCCGGATTCTAACAATACATACGCAAATGTATGATTTACCCATCTTATTCTAGAAAGATCAGTTAATTTAGTAAGCTTCATCATTTCATCCTTACTGATCCCTAATTTCTTTGAAAATTCACTTCTTTTTTCAGGTGTAATGACGGTGTCATATAATTTAAGAGTATTTTTGAAACCCAATTTATCAAGTTTTCCTATCACGTCTTCAGACAGGCAAGAGAAATCCCTTATTCTATTTGGTTTTTGTCGGTAACCATTTACCACTCTTTTAAGCACTTCCAGGTAATTAGGTGATAGTCCACTTTGCTTCGAAAATTCCTGAATTTTGGTTTTGTCCTTTAAAGCAATTAGTAGTTCATCAAGGTTTCTGATGTTGTATTTTTTTAAGATATCAAGGTTTCTATCAATGTCGTCTTCTAAAATTTTCCAGCTAGGAATTAACTCAGTTTTTCTTAAAATTTTTTTGTATTTTTCAATGCTTATGCTTTTTAAATAAACATAATATCCCATTTTCATCTCCATTTCATCGCCGAAGGACTTCTGATCGCAAACACCATTGTCAGAGCCAAGGCCACATTGTAAGGTGTTTCCATAAAAAATAGAATCAATTTATGGGAGAAACCAAATGGGATTAAAGTCAAAATTACTCAACTGTGCGCTGAGCGGGATTGTTGGCGCAGGGTTGATGAGCACCCCGGCCAGTGCCGTTGACGGCATCATTAATGAAGATAACTTAAAAGGGATTGAATACCGCGAAGTGGGGCCGTTTCGTGGCGGCCGTGTGACCACGGTTGTTGGTGTGGTTGGTGACAACCAGACTTATTATATGGGGTCCATGGGCGGGGTGTGGAAAACATCAAATGCCGGTCATACCTGGGAAAATGTTTCTGATGGCTCGTTCGGTACGGCATCGGTTGGGTCGGTTGATGTGTCACCGACAGACCCCAATGTGGTGGTGGTCGGTATGGGGGAAAGCCCCTATAGGCATGTGGCCTCAAGCTACGGCGACGGGGTCTATCTTTCCACTGACGCCGCCAAAACGTGGAAGCATATTGGCCTTAAGGACGCGCGGCAAATATCATCGGTAAAAGTGAGCCCGCAGGATCCGGACACCATATATGTGGCGGTGCAGGGCAGCCCGTGGGAGCCAACAGAAATGCGCGGTGTTTATAAAACCACCGACGCCGGCGAGACATGGGAACGAAAGCTTTTTTCCAATGAAACTTCAGGCGCCATTGATATGAAGCTGGACCCGAATAATCCACGGATTATTTATGCGTCGCTTTGGGATCAGGACAGAAACCCGTGGGGCATGCGCAGCGGCGGTCCGGGAAGTGGGCTTCATAAATCGCTGGACGGCGGTGAAACCTGGACAGAAATCAATGAAGGCCTGCCGGATTATCTTGGTAAAATGGCCATTGCGCCATCGGCGGCGCAGGACGGGCTTGTTTACGCGCTGGTCGAAGCGGGTGATGATGAGCGAACCGGCGAGGATAGCGGACTTTATAAATCCACCGACGGCGGTGAAAACTGGAGCCATGTGACCGATAATCGCCAGCTTGTGTCCCGGTCATGGTATTATATGCATCTTTATACCGATCCCAATAATGCCGATACGGTTTATTCGCTTAACGCGCCGCTGATGAAATCAACGGACGGCGGTAAAAACTGGTCACGGATACAAACACCGCACGGCGACCATCATGGTCACTGGATCAATCCGGAGAATAGCCTGAACCAGATCAACGCCAACGACGGCGGTGCGACGGTGACTTTTGATGGTGGTAAAACATGGTCATCCATTCATAACCAACCAACGGCGCAGTTTTACCGCGTCAATACCGATAACAGCTTCCCCTACCGGATGTTCAGTGGTCAGCAGGATAATTCGTCAGTTGGTATCCCCAGCAAAGGCGTATCCGGCGATATGAGCGAGAGTGCATATATTTCTGTGGCCGGCTGTGAAAATGCCCATGTGGCCATGGACCGAGATGATCCACGCTATATGTATGGTGGTTGTTATCTTGGACAGCTGAATGAATTTGACAGCAAAACTGGCGTGCGCCGTAATGTGGAGCCGTACCGCGAGCTTGGCTTCGGTGTTAATCCTAACGAGCGGACTTATAGATGGAAATGGAATGCGCCTGTGTTGGTTTCCACCCATGATCCAAAAGTGATTTACCACGCCAGTAACGTGATCCATAAATCATCGGATCGCGGGGTGACGTGGGAAGATATCAGCCCTGACCTTACCAAGGACCAGGAAGAATATCAGCAAGCCCATCCGGATACCATCACCCGTGAAATCACAGACAGTTATAATGCGCTACTGAGCGTAACCGAAAGCCCGTATGATCCAAATGTGATCTGGGCTGGGGCTGATGATGGAAAACTTTCCAAAACCGAAGACGGCGGCGCCACATGGGACGATGTGACACCGTCTGGGAATAAGGACGGTATGGTCAACTCAATTGAAATATCGCCCCATGATCCGGAAACCGTTTATATCGCCACACCGCGCTATAAATATGATGATCATGAGCCTTATATCTATAAAACCACCAATAGTGGTCGTAGCTGGTCCAAAATTACAGACGGTATTCCGGAAGGGGCGTTTGTGCGCGTGGTTCGCGAAGATCCGGTTCGTAAAGACATGCTTTACGCCGGAACCGAAACCGGGCTTTATATTTCACTTGACGGTGGTGATAACTGGCAGGCGTTCCAACGCAATCTACCGGTGGTTCCTGTTACCGATATTCAGGTAAAGGGCCGCGACCTTGCCATTTCGACCCAAGGGCGCGCCTTTTGGGTTCTTGATGATCTTTCACCGCTGCGTCAGGGCGCGGAAGACCGCGACGAGGACACCATGTATCTTTATAAGCCGGAGGTCGCATATGATGCCCGCGTCGGTAATATGACCATGCAAGCGGTGATTTATTATACCCTCGGCGAAGAAGCGGACTTATCCGAAAACCCAGTAAAAATGGAAATTCTTGACAGTGCGGGCAAAGTGATCCGTACGCTAACATCAGACGAGAAAAACCGTGACGGTGGTGGTTCAGGCAGTGCCTATAAGCTTCCCGCCAACAAGGGAATGAACAAGGCAACTTGGGATTACCGTTCAGATAATTATACTGAAATTAAAGATATTTATGTGCTTTCCGGTGGCGGTGATAATATCACCGACGGCCCAAAACAGCGCCCGGGCGATTATACCGTACGTATTAGTTACGGCGATGAAGTGATGGAGCAACCATTAACGGTTGAATATGACCCACGGGTTGAGGTAACAAATGCCCAGCTCATGGAAAAATATGATCTGACCGACAAAATCGATGCCTCATTACGTGATCTCACCGACAGTATCAAAACTGCCCGTGACGCGCGCACGCAGGCCAAGGCGCAGGCATTCGATGATGCCAACGACGCGGACCTTAAGAAATTGGCACAAGATATAATTGACGCGGTCGATGCCTGGGAAGCTAAAGTGGTCAGCGTTGACCGCACCTATTTCCAGGATACTCTCAACTGGCCGGATATGGTGTTTGCCGATCTTCAGGATATATACCGTGTAGTTGATGCCATCGTACCACCAATGACACAGCGCATGGAAAAACGCTTTAACGATGTGAACGCAAGATGGCAGGCACTTAAGCCGGAATATGAAACCATCCTCAGCGGCCCCGTCGCCGCCTTCAACGAGGCATATTTCGATAAACGCAATAAAATCATCCTTGCTAGCGAATAGGTGAAGATCATATCAAATTGAAAGAGCGCCCGACAGGCGCTCTTTTTTATTACCCAGCTGGTCTTAAAAATGAGGACAGGCCGCCTTGCTTTGATTCTTAATTGATTTATTGTCGGTACCTGCCCTCAAATTTTCTACCTTTGTCTATAGATGGCTCAAGGTAGATTGTCGGTAGAAGCATTAATATTCGTCGTCATATCGTTCTGACTTATTTTTATAATATGGATAATATCCTCTTTTTAAGTCGTCGCTCGTGTCCCGCAAATATTCCCCTTGTTCGGAATCAATTAGGCAGAGACTATCGTCTTCCTCGAAATCCAAGTCATCATCAAATTCGAAATCCTCGTCTTCATCATCAAAAATATCTTCGATATCATTGTCGATTAAATCCACTGTTCGTTTTCCTGGCAATGTCTGTCTCCATCCACATCTACATTGATTTCAAATTTATAGTATTTAAAAAATCACCGTTGAATAACGAATTTATTGAATGGTTAGTATTTAAAAATTAAATACTTCTCTCGATTGACAGACAAGCTATATACGCTCTAAATGATTATCAAAGAGACGCCAGAATATAGGAATTAAAATGGATAGTTTTTTAGTAGGTTGGGAAGAATGGGTGGCTTTGCCGGAATTGGGGCTACCGGCGCTGAAAGTAAAAACTGATACAGGCGCAAGAACGTCAGCGCTTCATGCTTTTGCTATTCAACCCTTCGGCAGTGAAGATAAGCCATTTGTCCGTTTTGGAATTCACCCTGTTCCTGAAAACCCCGAGATTGAAGTTTTCTGTTCTGCAGCGGTTGTTGATAAACGGGAGGTCACGTCATCCAATGGCAGCAAGGAGCTTCGATATGTGATCAAAACCCCAATTGTTATTGGTGATAAGCGTTGGGATATAGAAATTACGCTGACCAACCGTGAGAACATGTCATATCGGATGCTGCTTGGACGTACCGCGTTAGAGGAAATATCGGTTCATCCTACAGAAAGCTTCATGCAGCCGGATCTTTCATATGGGTTATATGATAAGGTTTCCAAACAAAAGCCCGTGAAGCGACCCTTAAGAATTGCAATATTGACGCGAGAGCCAAACAACTATTCTACAAAACGTTTGGTTGAAGAGGCAGAACTACACAATCATGTTGTTGAGCTGATCGATACCAAAAGATGCTACCTAAATATCCAAAGCCACAATCCAGAGGTTCATTATGATGGTAAGGCTCTGCCAAATTACGACGCCATAATTCCCAGAATTGGCGCGTCTCTCACTTTTTATGGCATGGCGGTCGTGAGACAATTTGAAGCCATGGAAACTTTCTGCCTTAATAGCGCCAATGCTATCGGTGCATCTCGTGACAAGCTTGCCGCCCATCAGATACTGGCAAGGCACCGCATACCAATGCCGACGACAGCCTTTGCCAATTCACCTAAAGATACTGGTAGCTTGCTTGCTTTGGTCGGCGGCGCGCCCACTGTCCTTAAACTTCTTCAAAGCACCCAAGGCAAAGGTGTGGTTCTTGCGGAAACAAAAAAGGCTGGTGAAGCAGTAATAAGTGCATTTCAAAACCTTGACGCAAACTTTATCGCCCAAGAATTTGTTAAAGAAGCCGCAGGTTCAGACGTGCGGTGCTTTGTCGTTGGCAAGCGTGTGGTTGGGGCAATGATGCGAACTGCTGATTCGGATGACTTTCGTTCAAATTTACATGCAGGGGGCAGCGCAAAAAAAGTGAAACTAACATCAGAAGAAAAATCAATTGCAATAAAGTCTGCCAAAGTTTTGGGGTTGACCGTCGCAGGTGTAGATTTGATTAGAACTGAAACGGGTTCGAAAGTACTTGAAGTTAACAGCTCACCAGGACTTGAGGGAATTGAAAAAACCTCAAAAAAGAATGTCGCAGAAAAAATAATTGCACATATAGAAAAAAGTGTTCCATCAACTATATGGCAGGGACGGAAAAGACGGTAATTAAGGATCAATAAATAGAAAATCTCTATCTTTTTTTATTGCTAAAATAAATTTGGTCTACCAGATTTTTATATTCCTCTATTGTAATCGTATCTGCATCCTCATTTGGAGGGGTAATCGACAGACGGTTTTCGATTGAAATTAGTCTGTCTTCACAGTTTTCGGCACTGCTTATATTACCTTGGTCATAGTCTATGACTAAAAATACACCGTTCATTTATCGCTAACCCCTCAGTATAAAATTCAAATTAGGTGCAATTATATATGTTTTACAATCCTAGAATAATGAATATTATATGATATTATCATTTAAATACTAAATAGATGAAGGTTGATTGTTTATGGACATACCTCAAATAAAAACGTTTGTTGCGGTTGCAGATACGGGCAGTTTTATTGCCGCGGCTGAAAAAGTATTTGTTACCCAATCAACGGTAAGTATCCGAATAAAAAACTTGGAAGACCAGCTTGGTACAAAACTTTTTGAGAGAAGCAAACAAGGTGCCCGTTTAACCATTGCAGGCAAGCATTTTCATAAACATGCCGTTGCCCTAGCAAAAATCTGGGATGAGGCGAGACTATCCGTCGGTATTGGTGAGCAAATGGATGCTCTTCTTCGTATAGGTGGGCAGGTCAGTTTGTGGGACGGGTTTCTTTTAAAATTACTGCCCTGGATGCGTATTCATGCACCGGAAATCGCCATTAGAACTGAAATGGGCCATTCACCAGACCTGATGCAAAAGCTTACAGATGGTTCAATCGACCTCGCCGTAATGTATAGGCCAGAGCACAGATCTGGTTTTAAAATAAATCAAATATTCGTGGAGGAAATAGTGCTGGTTTCATCTTTGGATGAGGATGAAGAAATATTTGAACATGATTATATATTTGTGAATTGGGGGCCAGAATTTTTAGGGGATCATGCCCTCAATTTCCCCGACCTAACCACACCGCGCGTGTCTTTGGATTTGGGTTCTATGGGCATCGAATATCTACTTATGACGCCTTCAAGTGGCTATTTCCCAAAGAGAATTGCTGACCCGCTGATTGGTGAGGGTAAAATTAGATTGGTCGAATGGGCACCGAAATTTACTTATCCGGCCTATTTGATTTACGCAGACGATATTGAACCAGAGCTCATTAATATAATATTAAAAGGCGTTTCATCAATTAAGAATGAAGCATAGAAGCTCGTATAATATAAACAAGCCGCTCGATATATCTGGGATAGACAGATATAATTCAAGCGGCTTGTTGTCCCGTTTTTTGTGAACTTGCTAATAATCCTTCACGTAATTGTGAAATGCGTCAGCATAGCGAGTACTATTGCGCGACGGACGTTTGCGTTTAGATCGTTGAATATTTCTCTCTTCAACCATATCAAAATAGTAATCATCATCAAATTCCGCATAATCATAATAATCGAGCTTGTCATAAAGTTCGGTATCTGCGGTTTTGTTTGTTCTATAATGTTTCATAACTATTCTCCAACACGACTCAATGTTAACTTGTAATTTCATGTTACAGATTTTTATCTATTTGAATAGCGAATTTATTACATAGTTATTATTTAATTATTAAATGTTATTAATGCTTTATTTACCATAACCAATCGGATGATTCTAGAGGCGTTCGTTAAAATATCTTAATTAGCTCTAGGCTTACCGAAGAACCACATGACCGATTTAATTGTCATCAGTTGAATAAGTATGACAGCGAAAATTATATAGGGTGATGGGTAGTAGGCTGAGATCAAAAAAGTCAGCAATGTCATGCCCCCTGGTATTATTGCATAAGAAAACTGCGTAGTCACATGGTCAATATGCGGGCAGTCAGCGCCCATTGATGCAAGGACGGTTGTATCTGAAATGGGCGACGTATGATCACCGAATAATCCGCCGCTGAGCACGGCGGCGATGGTAAGTTCAAGAGGAGCATTTAAAGTATATGCGACTGGAATAACAATGATCAGCAATATGGCAAATGTACCGTATGATGACCCCGTCGCAAATGACATGATCGCCCCAAGCATAAAGACGATCGGCGGAATAAAGCTTGGTGAAATGGTGTCACCAATGAGTGCCGCCAGATAATACCCCGTTCTAAGGTCTTTGCAGATGGAGCTTAATGACCAGGCGAGAACCATAATTAGACAGAGAAAGACAAGATTTTGCATTCCTTTTACATATTCCTGAAAACTTTGCTCATAAGAATATTTTCTTTGTTTTTTCATTAAATACGCGCAGGCTATAGAGGCGAATATATAAGCCGTTAATATCCCGCCGCGCATATGGATGCTTTGAACCCCTTCTGTAATAACGAAATAACCCATATAGACGGCCATGGTCAGGAAGAGAACGCCTAGCGGCAACAGAACAGTGCTTATGGTTGTTTTTGCATCTTCGGTAATTTGGCTGCTTATTTCTACATCACTTTGATCGCCTATTTTGCTTTCTTTACTAAAGTTCGCTTGTGCGCGGGCCATAAGTCCGTAATCTTTGCCCGTTGATAAAAACATCGGAATGGAAAGAAGCGCAAGAAAGGCATAGAATTGATACGGCCATACGCTCAGCAACACCTGATACGGTTCTGCCTCAATACCAACGTCGCCATAAGTGTTTTCGATCAGGTTCATGATATATATTCCCCAACTGATGAAAGGAACAAGAATGCTGACTGGTGCAGCTGTGGTGTCAATAATATAGGCAAGCTTCTCACGGCAAACATTTAACCGTTTAAAAATAGGGCGAAATAAGGGACCAACGATCAGAGCGTTCCCTGAATCCGTAAAAAATACACTCACACCAGCGCACCAGGCCGCGAACTGCGCACGGGCAGGACTTGAAACGAATTTTGCCACCACTGACGAGAACGCACTTGCACCACCGGATTTTTCAAGCAGGTGAATAAATCCACCAATAGCAAACATTATGACGATGATCTGTGCGTTTGATCCGCTTGTTATTTGAATAAATATATATTCTTCAACAAGCTCGGCCATTGCAAAAAACGGATTGAAATCTGCAAGGATCATCGCACCACTAAAGGCACCAACGGTCAAAGATAGCATAATATTTCTTGTCAAAATCGCCAGAAAAATACTCAGCGCAGGTGGGAGGATTGAAAGGACGCCATAGTCACTCATTGATTTTTTCCAGTAATTGTTCCGCAGCACCAAATGCCAGTATCCAGCCGTTTGATCCATGACCGGCGTTCACAAATAAATTTTCTACCCCCGCTTTGCCAATCATCGGCAAGTCGTCGGGTGTTTGAGGTCGAAGGCCCGTCCAGACGTCTGGTTGTTCCTCAAAACGCGCCGCATTAGGCATTAGGGATTTTGCTTTTGTCGCAAGTAGGTCAATGTGCATTTGATTAACATCTAGATTATCAGAGAAAATAGCATATCCAGCAACACGCACTTTTTCCCCAAGTCTTGCGACAACAAATTTACCTGCCGCATCGGTAACGCTTAAATTTGGCGGGTGCGAACCACAAGGATAGGTCAGACTGATGCCTTTGACGCCAGCGATGGGTTTTCTGCCAGTAAACTGTTTCGGCAACAATCTGTTGCTCACCAGTCCGGCGCAGACGATAAATATGTCGGCTCTCAATGTCTCCGTTGAGGTTTCTATGCCGACAACGTTACCTTTATTGACCAGCATATTTTTGGCCGCAACATCATAAATAATTTTCCCGCCGAGCTTCGAGGTCAGTAACTCGGCAAGGTTTTTACAAAATAGTCGGCAGTCGCCAATCGCAGCATCAGACAGATAGGTTCCACCAGCAATTTTTCTGGTTGTACCAATGAGAGCGCTTTCTCTCTCGAAGCATTCTTCTTTTGTTATGACCGTGTGAGTGCCGCCATTTGCGCGCTGAAATTCAGCAAATTGTTTTGCGGCGGCAAGGTCTTTTTCAGTTTCATGGGCGTATATTTTCCCGTCGTGACGCCAATTAAATTCGATTTCATGACGGCTGCGAAATTCATTCAAAGCATCACGCGATCTGTGTGCCATTTTTATAAGCTCTAGAGTATTTTGTCGCCATGCTTTTGACGTGCACTGCTGCGTAAAGGAAAGTGCCCACGACCATTTACTTGGATGAATTAATCCGGTGGCTATAACACCCGAAAGAGCTGGTTTTAGGAGCATTTTTGGAAGACTGCGTAAGAATGAAGGAGAACTCATTGCACTAATGTTATAAATAAGCTGCCCGGCATTTGCTTTGCTTGTGCCCTCTGCAGGGGCGCTTTTTTTCTCAAGAACGGTAACCGAATACCCTTCTTCGGCAAGTCGGCAAGCGGTTGTTAATCCAACTATTCCGGCGCCAATGACAATGGCTTCTTTGTGGTGATTATTGGAGTTGAGATGATTTAACACTCAATCATTTTCCTGACCCGTTTTTTAACACTATATCTGAATGCGTCCTGACATATTCGAAGGGTACAAGTATTTTTGATCTTAGTCTAGCGGCCAATTTTGAACGCCCGCCACGCATCGTTTTACCCACTCAAAGAGAGCTGTAATCGTCAACTGCGAGACGCATATCGAGCGTTTGCTCTCGCATGGCTACGTGTATTTACTTGTCTGAATTTAGGTGTTTATAATTGCTAACATATTATTTCACAAATTATTTTTCATCGGGTGTGAATTTTTATCACTTGAATAATAATTTATGCTAATTTCTAATATCATTTTTAAACAGTTTAATCGAGAATTATGATGATATCTGAAAATACCGCAGAGCAAGACCGCCTTGTTATGGAGAAATATATATCTCGTGTTCCTGATACCACGTCAGTTGCCCATTTCAAACCATCGGCCGACATTAAAAAATTGTCACTTAAATTTGATATTGAAAAACTGCGTCAGGCAGTTGATGACCTTTCAGATGACAAAGGCTTTATTAATTTAGGATCAGGATTTCAAGCAACGACCCTCACCAAGCGTCCAAATGTTGATGTAGTAACGGATAATGATCTATCCGGTCGTTTTTATACCCGCACCGATGAAACATTAAAAGAGTATGCCCGCGATGACGTCATTGATGAAAGCGAGTTTACCGATTTTGTCGAAGATTTTAAAGGCACCTATTTTGAATATGTGCATCAGGAGCTTACAAAGCGCTACCCGATTGGCCGTATGCGTGTTCTATTAAAAGAAGTTTACAACTGCAACAGCTGGCACCGGGATCCGGAACCGCGTCTGCATATTCCGATTTACACCAATCCGGGCGCATTATTTATTGTTAATCATCACTGCACACACCTGCCGGCGGACGGATCAGTTTATTTTACAGATACACGCGGTTACCATACGGCCTTAAATGGTGGTGAAAGCAACCGCGTCCACATCGTCGCGGCCCTTGCCTATCCCGAGGCTGTAATTTTATGAACCAATATGTAGGAATGAAATCCAGCAGCGGCGAAGCAGGTTTTGTTGATTTTCGTAGCGACACGGTTACAAAACCAAGCGATGAGATGAAACAGGCGGCCATGGAATGTCCCCTTGGGGATGATGTATACGGTGAAGATCCGACTGTTAATGCGCTTGAAGAAAAGATGTCCAAAATGCTGGATAAAGAAGCGGCGCTTTTTCTTCCTACGGGCTCCATGAGTAACCTTGTGTCGTTATTGGCGCACTGCAAGCGCGGGGAAGAGATTCTGGTGGGGGATCAGTATCATATTTACCGTGATGAAGCACGCGGAGCTTCCGTACTTGGCGGTATAGCTATGGACCCGTTAAAAACTGATGTGTTTGGTGCTATGAAGCTGGATGATATGATAGAAGCCATCAAACCAGATGACAGTCACTGTGCGATTACCAAACTACTTTGTCTTGAAAATACCGTTTCGGGCTGTGTTCAAAATCAAGCGGATATTGATACCATCGCGACTACAGCGAAAGAAAAAGGTTTGACCGTTCATCTTGATGGTGCCCGTTTATTTAATGCAGCGGCCGCACAGAACGCAAATGTCGCTGATTTAGCGAAGAATGCTGACACGGTATCGATCTGCCTTTCAAAAGGTATTGGTGCCCCTGCGGGGTCCGTCATGGTTGGACCCAAAAAATTGGTCGATTATGCCCGGCGCCAGCGTAAATTACTTGGTGGTGGTATGCGCCAAATCGGCATTATTGCTGCTTGCTGTCTTTATGGGCTGGAACATAATGTGCCGCGCTTAAGGCATGATCACATGAAAACCAAACATCTCGGTACCGAGCTTTCAAAAATTGCTCAACTGGGCATTAATTTGGACATGGTTCAAACCAACATGATGTTCATAAACCCCGGTGAGAACGATAGGGAGGCTCTAAGCGCATTCTTATATGAACGTGGCATACTCATCGGCGGGCAAAATAGGCCCAGAATGGTCGTTCATCTGGATATTTCAGAAGATGATGTTGAACGCACCATCAGCGCGTTCAACGAGTTTTACCGAAACTAATATTTAAAATCCTGTGATGGCTTTAATCTCAAGATAGTCGTGCAAACCCCAGACACCTTTTTCACGGCCATTACCAGATTGTTTATAACCACCAAATGGCGTATCGGCATTTCCACTTTTATAATTGACGATCACCTGACCCGCACGAATTTGTGTTGCGACGTCTTTTGCGTGATCCAAATCACCCGAACTTACATAGCCCGCTAAGCCATAATCCGTATCATTGGCAATATCAATGGCTTCTTCCTCTGTGTCATAACCGATCAATGTAATGACAGGGCCAAAAATTTCTTCGCGTGCGATGGTCATGTCATTGTTGGCATTTGCAAAGACGGTAGCTTTGACGAAATATCCTTTATCCAGATGGTCAGGAAGGCCTGTACCGCCCGTGACCAATGTGGCCCCTTCATCGATACCTTTTTGAATAAGATCTTGGATTTTATTAAATTGAACATCACTTACCACTGGTCCAAGATCAGTGCTGGCATCTGCAGGGTCGCCAATTTTTAAGCTTTCGGCTGCTTTACGGGCCGCCTCAATGGCGACATCCATGGCTTCGTTTGGCACTAGCATCCGCGTTGGTGCATTACAAGATTGCCCGCTGTTATCCATACAGTAAATTACACCATCAAAAACCGCTTGGGCAATATCCGCATCACGCAAAATTATATTTGCCGATTTACCACCAAGTTCCTGACTGACGCGTTTTACCGTCTCAGCTGATGCGCGGGCAACGGCAATTCCGCCGCGTGTTGAACCTGTGAATGACATCATGTGAATGTCTGGATGGCTTGACATAGCTTCACCGACATCGGGGCCATTTCCATTGACCAAATTAAATACGCCCGCCGGAACACCAGCTTCGTGCAAAATTTCCGCAAGGATCATCGCGTCGAGCGGCGCAATCTCACTTGGCTTTAATACCACCGTGCAACCTGCGGCCAATGCTGGTGCCACTTTGACTGCGACTTGGTTCATAGGCCAATTCCACGGCGTAATGAGGCCACAAACACCAATTGGCTCATAACGTATAATGACCCCACGGTCTTTTTCTTCAAAAGTGAAGTTTTTAAGAGCATCAAGCGCGCTCTTAAAATGAATTGTCCCAACGGCCGCTTGATCGGCTTTGGACATGGTTATCGGCGCGCCCATTTCAAGAGAGATCGCTTTTGCAATTTCATCATGTCTTTTTGCGTATAAATCAAGAACACGTTCGAGTAAGGCAACCCGGTCTTCTACCGACCATTTCGAATAAGACGGAAAAGCTGCTTTCGCCGCCGCGACGGCCTTATCGACATCAGCTTTTGAGCCCATACTAATTTGCGTAAATGCTTCTTCCGTCGCCGGATTAATTACGTCAAATTGATTTGGGACAACTGGATCAACCCATTCTCCATTAATATAAAACTTAAGATTATTTTCCATTTTTTGATCCTTCGTAATCAGCCTATTATGGTCTCCGGTTCTTCTTCAATCCGGGTCATGGTTTTATCCGCATACCCAAGGTATAAAGAAACCACCGGCGAAATAAAGGCAAAAAAGACATATGGCAAATAATCAATGGTCGCAACCCCGAGTGCGGTGGTGCAAAAGACGGCATTTGTGTTCCAAGGGACAAGCGGGGCGGTCACGGTTCCTGCATCTTCGACGGCTCGTGACAATGTTTTTGGGTGAAGGCCAAATTTCCGGTATGCCGAAGAAAACATACGCGCTGGAATAATAATCGCCATTGACTGGTTTGCTGCTGTGAAATTAACGAATACGCAGGATGCCAATGTGGATGCGACAAGGCCACCAACGCTACGCACTCGTGAAATTGACGCCCCGGCAAGCGTTTGCAACATACCGCTTGCTTCCATAATGCCGCCAAAAGACATAGCTGCAAGGACCAGAAAAACGACATTAAGCATAGAAGACATGCCACCACGGTTAAAAAGCTGATCAACCATAACATCGCCGCTTTCTATGGTAAAACCGCTAGCGACAATATTAAGAATTAACGAATAGCTTCCCGATAATGTAACGCCGCCTTCAATTGCCGCCGTCAGGAAATCCCATTGAAACAAGGGAACGGCAACGATCGCAAGGAATATCCCCAGTATCAATGCGGGCATTGCTGGTAAGCCACGGGCCACAAAACCAACAACCGCAACAGGGCCAAGCAGCAACCAAAGAGAAACATTAAAATTTAAACTGATGAGGTTTTGCAGGTTTCTAATTTCTGTTATATCCAAAGAAGGAGGTGGATAGAAAATATCAATAATCATAAACATTATCAGTGAAATTGTAATGGCCGGCCCCGTGGTATAGACCATGTGTTTAATATGGGTAATCACGTCAGTCCCCACCATGGCCGGTGCGAGATTGGTTGAATCGGATACTGGCGACATCTTATCACCAAAATAAGCGCCCGATATAATGGCCCCAGCTACAAGTCCCGTATTTATCCCCATCACTGTTCCAACACCCACTAACGCAAGACCTACTGTTCCAATGGTTGACCAGCTTGATCCTGTACATACTGCTACAATGCCGCAGCTAATGCAGCAAATGGTCAGAAACGCATTTGGTGAAATAATTTCAAGTCCGTAGTAAATCAGTGTTGGGACAATACCGGAGGCAATCCAAATCGCAATTAAAGCCCCCACCAGCAACATTATTAGATTGGCTTGCATGGCCATATCAATTGATTTTAATATTCCGTCTTCAAGTTTTTTATAGGGAATTTTAACGATAAAAAAGGCAACCAGACCTGCGATAACGGCTGAAACAAACAGGATCATTTCGCTTGGAACATAGGCGTCTTCAAGAAATAAATTAAGGGTCATTAGACCAACTAAAAATACAATAGGTATAAAGGATACCAGTATACTCGGGCCCTTCTGTTCAGCGCCTTCATCATTTGATTGTTCCATTATTCTCCCTAACTTTTTTTTATACCCTTACATATTTAAAACACTAACTCCACGGAAAAGGGCTATTTGATGTTGGGTGCAGGTCCCCTTCTTCGTAGCGGGAAAATCTAAATGGTTTTAGGAGGTTAGATTTCTGACCGCAGATATGCTCTGCAACCAGTTTACCAACCCCAAGCATTTTGTACCCATGGTTACTGTCCGCTATCACGAAGCAATTTTCTTTAAAGGTGTCAAAAACCGGAAAACTATCGGGCGTAAAGGCGCCGATACCGCCGGATGGTTCATTTTTATATTTGCCAATTTGACCAGAAAAACGTTTTTGGCAGTGCGCCAGGGCCGATACCCACATGTGGGCGAAATCATCACCAACAATAAATTCTGGCGATTCAGGGCCGTAAGGATCCACCGCTACATCGTCCGCCTTCTTATCAACAATAAACGGTGCTGCACCGCCCTGAACACCACCAAAATGGAAGTCGGGTTTATAATAAATTCCCCACATTTCATCGGTGATTAACGATCCATCGATATCGGAATAAAGCGGTGCATCGGTATCAACATGGATCACCGGCGGCATTTTACCGTCATTGGTTTGCTGCAGGTTTGGATCAACACCCAGGGTGCCTTCCTGCAAAGACCAGTAAATCCACATATCAACGTCATCTGACAGTTCCCCGGTCACAGGATTTTTGATATTTATGGTTTTCGGTAGCGATAACATATCCCATATTTTGGGCGTCCACGGCCCTGCACCAACAACAACATAATCACAACCAATTGACCCACGATTTGTTTCAACCGATGTGATGGTGCCAGATGCGTCTTCTTTAAATCCAGTGACCTCAACGCCGCTGATGATGCGCACGCCTTCAGCTTCTGCTTTGGTCGCTAGGCCATACATTGCTTTGGTATTGTTGGCATATCCGCCCGGTGCTTCATGAAGGACAGATGTGATATTTTGCGCCTGCCAGTCATGAAAAATATCCTTCATGTAATTTGCACAATCTTTCTCGCCTTCAACCAAAGTGGATGAATAATCAATAGCTTTTTGTTGCTCATAAATTGAAACAATATCTTCATGCATGCTTTCTGAGCTGATTTGCATATAACCAACGGGATGGTAACTGTATGCCTTGGGATCACTTTCCCACACGCTGACGCTATGGGCCATAAGTTCGCGCATTGCTGGCTGGAAATAATTATTTCGAACCACACCGCAGGCAATACCTGTTGCACCTGCACTAATGCCGGACTTATCAACGATTAAAATATCAGCACCACTTCCTTTGCCTTTTGCTTTTAGCTCAAGCGCCAGATGATAGGCGGTACTTAAGCCGTGAATGCCTGCGCCAACTATGACATAGGGGGAATGACTGGGAAATGACATCAATGTTTCCTTTTGTAAAAATTGCCAGATAAATCACTACCGGAAGGGCGCCGCACTTTAAACCGCAAAAACATATCATAATAAACATTAATCAAGGCTAGTAGTTTTTCTTATGCCGCCATTCACAGGATTGACGGTTCAAAGATTGCCGTTAAAGATACATGTAGAAAAATAATATGATGAGGCCATCAATGGATCATTTAAAAACCATGCTGAACCGCCGTAAGGTCGGATATAGTCTTGAGGGTGATTTCTATCATTCTCAAGCGGTACTGGACGTTGAATTAAAAGCTATTTTTGAAAGAGAATGGGTGTTTGTTGGCAACAGTTCTGAACTCCCAAATGCTGGCGATTATATTACTGCGGCGGTTGGTCGAAACAGCGTCATACTCCTGAAGAAAAAAACCGGTGAAATTGGTGCTTATCTAAACAGTTGCCGTCACCGTGGATCGCTAATTTGTTTGGGCAAAAAAGGCCATTCAAACCAACTTGTCTGCCCCTATCATCAATGGACATATGATGAGGATGGCGCGTTGATCCATGCGGGGGAAATGCCGTCGTCGTTTAATCCGGAAAATCATTCGCTAAAGTCGGTGAATGTGCAGAACATGTCTGGCATGCTTTACGTGTGCATCAGCAAAAACCCGCCTGATTTCGAAATTTTTCGTGCACAGGTTGAACCCTACATCGCACCCCATCAACCCTACCGCTGCAAAGTGGCATACGAAGAAAGCATCATCGAAGAGGCCAACTGGAAGCTTGTGATCGAAAATAACCGTGAATGTTATCATTGTGCTGGCTCCCATCCTGAACTGACCTTTTCCTTAACCGCTTTTGCCATGCCGGATGATCCCCGTGCTGACGGATTTTTCACGGAACTAATGCCGCGAATGGCAAAAAAATGGGAAAAGCTTGGCCTCCCGCATAAACCAGTACCAGGCGGTGACAAATTCCGCTGCATTCGATTGCCGTTTATCAATGACGCCCTTTCCATGACCATTGACGGCAGCCTCGCCTGCCGCAAATTGTTGGGCGATCTAAAAGAAAAAGACCTGGGATCCGCACGAATGTTTCACGTGCCGGGCAATTGGAACCATTTTGGCTCGGACTATATCCTGCACGCAAGTGTCACCCCCATAAGCCCCGATAAAACCTTGCTCACCACAAAATGGATGGTTCACGAAGACGCGATCGAAGGATGGGATTATGACGTAAAGCACCTCGCCCGTGTTTGGCAAGCCACCAACGAACAGGACAGCACCCTTGCTGCCAATAATCACCTTGGCACCCGTTCGGTTGGTTACGAGCCGGGTCCTTACGCTGAGTCAGAATTTATGCTGACGGACTTTACCAATTGGTACAGCGCCATGCTGGAAAGATATATTTCTGAGGAGGACGCGAAATGAAAATCGGAACGCGCTCTCCTTTACCCCAATTTGAAAGAAGCACGGTTGGCAACTGGAAATCAGGTGAATTACTTGAATGCACAGATATCACCGCCGAAAATGCGACCGTCAACAGCTACAGATTTAAAGCAGCAAACGGCACAGGTTTTAATTTCAAACCTGGCCAACATATCAGCATTCGTTTGCCACTAGAAAGTGGTGATGAGTTCCGCACTTTTACAATTTGCTCTTCACCAATGCGCTACGACGAAATAACCCTTACCGTCAAAACAAATCGGCCCGACGGCGCAACCGCATGGATGCGTGATTACACAAAAGTTGGCAGCACTTTTTTTGCAGCAGGACCGACAGGTTTATTTAACCTGATTGATTATCCATGTGAAAAGCTGCTGCTGATTAGCGCTGGCAGCGGCATCACCCCGATGATGTCAATGCTTAGGTGGTTATCGGACCGACAAGACGACCTGGACGTCACCTTTATCCATTACGCGAAAAACTCTGATGAATATTTATTCAGCGATGAACTTGCGCAAATAGCCCGTGAGTATGAACCCCTTCAATATCATCAAATATCAACCCATCGGGCGGACACTGAAATTCATGGCTTACCAACAATGGTCCAACTTGCCTCATTAATTGATGTGACGGATCATCAAGTATTCTGCTGTGGTCCAACCGGCTTTATGGTTGCCATTAAAGATATCTTGTTCAATAGCGGCATAAATCAAGATCATTATCATCAGGAAAGTTTTGGCACCGATTTTAGTGAGCCGGACGTGGTTGATGAAAACGCAGAAACGGTCACCGTCAAATTTAAGGATAAGACATTTGACGCAAAGCGCGGTGAAACATTGCTATCGGTTTTAAAGAAAAACAAGGTTGTTGTGCCGACTGGTTGCAAATCCGGCATGTGTGGCACTTGCCAAATGAAACTGATCAGCGGTACAGTTGATATGAACCATCAGGGCGGATTAAGCGAACAACAAATTAACGCGGGATATATACTCGCGTGCTGTTCAACGCTCAGCGAAAATATATCAATCTTATGAAGGTGGATTTAAAGTGAAACACGCCATACTCGATTTTATTCACGATGAAAATCCTAATTTTTCCGATGAACTCTATCAGCATGCCAAACGCTGCCTGATCGATACATTGGGTGTCGCCATCGCCGCGCGCTCCACAGAGACCAGTCGGATCTTGGAAATATTTGTAAAAAGTCAGTTTGGCGCAACAGAGAGCAGTAGCGCAAAATTATTATTCGCCGATCAACTGACCAGCGAATGTGGCGCCGCCCTTTACGGCGCCGGATCAATTGATAGTCTGGACGCGCATGATGGTCAGGTGCTTACCAAAGGTCACATTGGTGTGGTTATCACCCCAACATTATTCGCCATGCCGGAAACAGCGAATTTAAGCGGCAAAGCACTGCTGGACGCCATCATCATCGGTTATGAAATTGGCACCCGCGCGGGTATTGCACTGCATGCGACCGCCTGTGATTACCACACGTCCGGTGCATGGAACGCGCTGGTTGCGGCCGCACTCGTCGCACGGGTCAAAAAAATGACCCATTCTGACACCTACGAAGCACTGGGGCTCGCGGAATATCACGGGCCGCGCAGTCAAATGATGCGCTGCATTGATGAGCCGATCATGGCCAAGGATGGCTCCTGCTGGGGTGCGCTTTCCGGCTTTTCCGCGGCGCTTCTTGCCCGTGACGGCTTTACCGGCGCGCCTGCGATTACAATATTCAATGACGATGTGGCGGATATTTGGGCCGATTTAGGCACGCGTTTTTACACTTTTGAGCAATATATCAAAGCCTATCCCGTTTGTCGCTGGGCCCAGCCTGCCGTTGAAGGGGCACTTTATATAAAAACAGAAAATGACATTGATATTACCCAAATAAAATGCATCAACGTCCACACCTTCCATGAGGCGAAACGTCTGCACACAATCATGCCAAAAAATTCCGATCAAGCGCAATATAGTCTTCCTTTTTCGGTGGCCTGCGCGCTGCGTGATAGCACGGTGACCACCAAAGCAATCACTGATGATCTGAATGATCCATTACTTTTGGAATTAAGCCACAAAGTAACCTGTATTGAAGAAGACAATTATAATGATCTGTTCCCGGCAGAGCGGTGGGCCCATGTGGGCATCGAAATGAATGACGGTCGCCGATTTACTTCACCACCAAGCATCGCTCGCGGTAATCCTGAAAACCCGCTTTCTGACGCTGAGGTTAAAGATAAGTTCTATGAGTTGGCATTAACTTTAAAAACGAAAGCAGAATGCGACCATATATTTGATGTTGTAATGAACCTTGATGATATGTCATCAACACGTGTCCTAACAAAGCTTTTGTGAGGGAGGACATGAGACGAAACCTACCACCCTTTACCGCTTTAAAAGCATTCGAAGCTGCGGCAAAACATGATAGTTTTAAAGCAGCCGCGGAGGACGTCTCCCTATCCCCTTCCGCGATTAGTCACCAAATCAGATCACTGGAAGATTATCTTGGATTTCAGCTGTTCATACGTGATAAAGGACTCGTACGCCTAAGCGAAAGAGGCCGCGAATATTACACCCAAATCCACCATATTCTTGACGGTTTAGAGCAGACAACCCAAGATTTTCGTATCCACCAAAACAAAACAAAAATTGTTGTAAATCTGTTTCATTCATTTTTATCGTCATGGCTTTATGAGAAATTGCCAGACTTTCAAAAAGCACATCCCGAAATAGAACTTTCCTTAATCAGTTCCGATAATCCGCCGGAATATGACAAGTTTGAATTTGATGTGGCTATTTATTTCGGACAAAAACCCCTAAACACCGTCAAATCAGTTCATTTGCTCGACGATTACATGACACTGGTGGCAAGTCCGGAAACGGCCGCATCATTGCCCACTCAGGAAGACATATTTGATCTTGAACAGTTCCCGTTTCTCCACTGCACCTGCGAAACAAAAGAATGGGAAATATGGTTTAATTCGTTTGATCAACCCTGCCCAAAGCGGGATTATCAACTCTATACAAATGACCGATCAATGGTGCTCAATGGCGCCGCCCAAAATATGGGCATTGCCATCGGTAGGCAGCCTTTTATGGAAAATCACTTGCAAAAAGGCACGTTGGTAATCCCTTACGAAAAATATATTGATACGGGTTATAAATACTTCCTCACCTATCCAAAATCATTAGAGCAAAATGAAAATATCAATCATTTTGAACGCTGGCTTTTAAAAGAATGTCAGAAATTAACAATACCATCCACCACCCCTGAAAGAATTCCGTCATGAGCAGATATTCGGCTTTTTCACTGATTAAAAATGCACTAAGTGGTCATAAAAATTGGAAACGGGTCTGGCGCGCGCCGGAGCCAAAATCACACTATGATGTGATCATTGTTGGCGGCGGCGGCCATGGGCTTGCCACCGCTTATTATCTCGCGAAGGAACACGGTATGCGCAATGTCGCCGTGCTTGAAAAAGGCGGCCTCGGCAGTGGCAATATTGGACGAAATACAACGATCGTGCGCTCGAACTATATGCTGCCCGCCAATACAAGATTTTATGAGCATTCCATGAAACTTTGGGAAGGGCTTTCCAAGGATTTGAATTACAACATGATGTTTTCCCAGCGCGGCGTCATTAATCTTGCGCACACGCCTGGGCAAATGGATGCTTTCGCCAGGCGTGGTAATGCCATGCTGCTTGAAGGTGTTGATGCTGAACTACTGGATACACAAGAGATTAGCCGCAGAATACCGGGGCTATACACCGGACAAAACACCCGTTTTCCCATTGTTGGCGGGTTATGCCAACCACGTGGCGGAACCGCCCGCCATGATGCTGTGGCATGGGGATATGCGCGCGGTGCGGACCAGTATGGTGTCGACATCATCGAACATTGTGAAGTTACAGGATTTATCAAGGACGGTGATAGGGTCACCGGCGTTAAAACAACACGCGGCGACATATCGGCTAAAAAAATAGGCGTTTCCGTGGCAGGCAATACATCAACCGTCATGAAACTCGCGGGCATTGATAAAATGCCTATTGAAAGCCACGTGTTGCAAGCATTCGTTTCAGAACCCCTTAAGCCACTGCTTAATACTGTAGTGACCTTTGGTGCAGGGCATTTATATATTTCGCAGTCCGATAAAGGCGGACTTGTATTTGGCGGTGATCTTGACGGTTATAATTCATACGCTCAGCGCGGTAATTTGCCAATTTTTGAACATGTGGCCGCTGCCGCCGTAACCATGTTTCCAAATTTGGCGCGCTTAAGGTTACTGCGAAATTGGGGTGGCATCATGGATATGTCCATGGACGGTAGCCCGATCATTTGTACTGGCCCACTGCCGGGTATATATTTAAATGCGGGCTGGTGCTACGGCGGTTTTAAAGCAACGCCGGCAGCTGGATGGTGTTTTGCCCACACAATCGCCAAGGACGTACCCCACGCCTTGAACGCCGATTTTACTTTGGACCGTTTTTATAATGGTCGCCAACTTGATGAAAGGGGTGCTGGGCCATATCCGGCGCATCAATAAGGTTTTGCCATGATTATTAAATGCCCCCACTGCGGCCCAAGAGAAGCCAGCGAATATACCTATATCGGTGACGCAACCATCCAGCGGCCCGACCATAATGATACGGATATGGATAAATGGAACGAATATGTTTTTATGCGCGAAAACCCGCGCGGTACTCACATGGAACATTGGCAACACACTTCTGGCTGCCGATCATTTGTGAAAGTCGTAAGAGACACCGTTAGCCATGAAATTTCTGACGTTACTCTTGAAGGGCCGTGGCAGGCAGGGGATAAATCATGAGCGGTAGCCGTTTAAATAATAAGGGCCATTTCATTGACCCCAACAAACCAATTGAGTTCACATTTGACGGCAAGACTTATAACGGATTTGAAGGGGACACCCTTTCATCAGCGATGATTTCTTCCGGCGAAATGATGATGGCGCGGTCTTTTAAATATCACCGTCCGCGCGGCGTTTATTCAGCCGGACCGGAAGAACCAAACGCCCTTGTCAGCCTTAGAAGTGACGGACGACTGGAGCCCAATTGTACAGCGCCTACCATTGAGCTTTATGATGGCCTTGATGCCCACAGTCAGAATGCCTGGCCGAGCTTGTCCTTTGATGTCATGGCAATAAATCAGCTGTTTTCACCGTTACTGGTGGCTGGATTTTATTATAAAACATTCATGGGTACAGGGCAAAAATTTTGGCATTTTTGCGAACATTTCATCCGCCGTGCCGCCGGTATGGGTAAGGCGAGCTTTGAGCCCGACCCAGACCGCTACGAAAAAGCAAACCTATTCGCAGATATTTTAATAGTCGGATCAGGTCCGGCCGGGCTGGCGGCGGCAAAGGCAGCGGCATCGTCAGGTGCGAAAATATTATTGGTTGATGAAAACGCGCAATTCGGTGGGTCACTCCACGAAGAACAGGGAAATATTGACGGCAAAGCCCCCGATGCATGGGCAACAGATACGTTAAAAGAACTTTCAGAAAATGACAATATCACCTTAATGTCTCGTACGACCGTTTACGGGTATTTCGATGATAACACGTTAGGTGCTATTGAGCGCGTCGCCGATCACAAAGCGGTCCCCGAGAATAGTGAGCCAAGACAGCGTCACTTAAAAATATTTGCAAAGCGCGTGATCATCGCAGCTGGCAGTATTGAACGCCCCCTTGTTTTTGACGGCAATGATACACCCGGTGTAATGCTTGCCAATGCGGCCTTAAGATACGCGAACCGCTACGGCGCAAGTGTTGGAAAAAATGTCACACTCTTCACCAATAACGATGATGGATATACCACGGCACATCGATTAAGGGACCTTGGCGTCAATGTTACTACCGTGATTGATGCCCGTGAAAAAATAAGCGGCGAGTTACTTAAAAACACCGGCATTGATTATAAAACTGGGCATGTGGTCACATCGGCGACGGGCGGAAAATCATTATCAAGCATTAAAATTGCACCGTATGACGCGCAAACAAAATCAATTGGCCAGCAAAACACTATTAAAACAGACGCGCTTCTTGTGTCTGGTGGCTATACCCCGACCATAAATTTATGCAGTCAAACGGGAACACCAGCGATTTTTAGTGATGAAATACAGTCCTTTATTCCAGGCCGTGCAAATCGACCATGGGTTGCCGCTGGCGCAGTTCTCGGATCATTTAATCTAAACGCATCTCTTAAAGACGGTATTATTGCTGCCAATGATAGCCTTAAGGCGCTTGAATTGCCCGCATCAAATATAATGGTTCCTAAAGTGGTTGGCCAAAGTCCGGTTGCCATCCCGCTCCCCCTTACGGAAATTCCATCATCCAACAAATCCGCTAAGAAGTTTGTCGATTTTCAACATGATGTATCGGTTACTGATTTAAACATAGCCCACACGGAAGGCTTCAGATCAGTTGAACATTTAAAACGTTACACCACACTCGGCATGGCTGCGGATCAAGGGAAAACATCCAACATGAACGCGCTTGCTATCATGGCTGAACTACGCGGCATATCAATTCCGCAGGCCGGCACAACCCGTTTTCGCGCTCCCTATAAACCCGTCGCCCTTGGTGCGCTTGCAGGACGTGATGTCGGTAGTCACTACCACGTCACAAGACGCACGCCCATGCATAACTGGCATAGAGATCACGGCGCAGAAATGATCGAAGCTGGCATTTGGCTCCGGCCACGTGTTTATAAAAAGCTCGGTGAAACGTTGACGGATGCATACATCCGCGAAGCCACCGCCGTCAGAAATTCGGTTGGCATAGTGGACGTCACCAGTCTTGGCAAAATTGATGTGCAAGGGCCCGACGCCGCGGAGTTCTTAAACCGGATTTATGCAAATCCATTCCTAAAAGTTGCCATCGGCAAAGCACGCTACGGGGTTATGCTGCGCGAAGATGGCTATATGTTTGATGACGGTACGTCTTGGCGCTTATCGCAAACACAGTTCCTTATGACCACGACAACCGCAAATGCCGCGGGTGTTCTATCGGAAATGGAACGACTTTTAACGCTTGTCTGGCCAGACTTAAAAGTCCATGTCAGTTCGGTCTCGGATCAATGGGCTGGCATGGCCGTTGCCGGGCCAAAAAGCAAGGAAACTCTATCGAAAATAATTACGGATGTTGATTTTTCCGAAGAAGGACTACCATTCATGGGTGTCACCGACGGATCAATTGGTGATATTCCGGTGAAGGTGGCGAGACTTTCATTTTCAGGTGAACGCGCCTATGAAGTTTACACCCCCACGCATTTTGGAACCAGTATCTGGGAAGCTATCATAAAGGCAGGTGAGCCCTTTGATATCACGCCTTACGGTACAGAAGCTCTTGGCACCTTACGTATTGAAAAAGGACATATCAGCGGACCCGAACTTGATGGCCGCACGACGATGGCCGATGTGGGGCTTGGAAAAATGGCGTCGTCCAAAAAACAATATGTGGGGTCTGTGCTTAAAGAACGCGGTGGGTTGGTTGATCAAGACCGTCAAACAATGGTGGGACTAATATCCCATGAACACAAACCTTTACTGGCGGGGTCACACGTTTTGAACGGCGCTGAAAATGTTGGCCATGTAACCTCAACCACGTATAGCCCCGCTCTTGGAAAATATATCGCGCTCGCGCTGATCAAACAAGGAAATGCCAAAATCGGTAAAACATTATGCGCCACATTCCCCTTAAAGAATGAGCGGAACAGCGTACTTGTTGTTGAACCGCACTTTTACGATAAAGAGGGGGAGAGATTATATGACTGATAAACTCTCAATTAATGAAGTTCGCTATCAAAATATGATTCTGATTAAGTCGTGGCCGGATAGTGCAAAAGATGCTGATGCAATACTTGCGACTTATTTAGGCGTTAATGTGCTTCCGACGGTAGGCAATTTTGTCAATCCGGAAGAGACTTACTGCGCTGCATTATCACCGGGACATTTTATGATATTTTCCAATAATCGATCATTGTATAGTGAGGTACAAAAACTACTCTCAGCGGATATAGCCTCCGTAGTTGATATTTCCCATTCCAGGTGCGGCATTCACTTAAGCGGGAAAAATAGCACAACTCTTCTGAATAAGGGGATATCGATTAATTTGAATGACGACGCCTTACCCGAAATGAGTGTGCTTCAAAGCAGCGTCCATTCTATCGGTATTATTCTATTTAAGGTGCAATATGATGATTATCTTATTTTCAGTTACAGCAGTTTCTTTGATAGCTTTTATACGTGGGTAATTGATTCCGCTGCAGAATATGGATATGCTCCCACCTGATCGGCGAACGTCCAACAGGTTTATAATTATAATGAGGAAATCCGTGTGCTACCAGCAGGGTTTGATCTACGTGCCATTCAAATATTCGTGCTCGTCGCCGATTTAGGCGGTATGACCCAAGCCGCGATGAGGCTTGGCATTAGCCAGTCGGCAGTAAGCCAGGCCATCGCTTCGATTGAGAAATTAACCGATACCCAGCTATTTGACCGCAACATGAGGCCCATGGCGTTAACATCTGCTGGTGACCGCCTTTATTTGCACGGCAATGCATTACTGGCTGCCGCAAAAAATACATTTAATGAAGTACGTAAAAAAGAACGCAAATCTTTTTCCAATGTAACAATTGCCATGCTTGAAAGCTTTGCCAACACAATCGGCCACTTGGTTATCCGTGATTTGCGTGATCAGGTTGAAAATTGCCAAATTTGGTCCGGCAATTCACCAAATCAACATAAAGAACTTTTATCCCATGAAGTGGATATATTGGTGACGGCCAGTCGTGATTTGGATGATGTGGCGGGCATGGAACATTATGATATTTTTTCTGAACCTTTCTTACTGGTTTGTCCGTCCGACTATACGGGACAGACAGAAAATTTCGATGAACTGGAAAAAATGCCTTTTATTCGATATACGTCCCGTTCCGCTATGGGGCAACGTATTGAAGGCCAGATTAAAAGAATGGGTTTAAACCTTCCATCTTCATCCGGATTTGACACGGTCACCGGTCAATTAAAAGCCGTGGCCAATGGCATGGGCTGGTCCATGACCACACCTCTTTGTCTCCTTCAGGAAATACACCTGCTTGACCGTTTGCGTATTGAGCCCATGAAAACTGGGAAATTCAGAAGAGAAATTTCATTGGTAGCTAGAAAACACGAATTTGGTGATCTGCCAAAAACAATTGCTTTAACTTCACAAAATATCCTCAAAGAACACGCATTTCCAAAGCTCTATAGTAAACTTAATTGGATTGAGGATGAAATTAAGTGGGCGCCTTTCCCTTAAGAAATCATAATTTCCTCGCAGCGAATATAAATTTCTTGCAATTTTAATGGTTATGATAGAGCCTGTTTCACGGGTCATATCAAAGAGGATATCGTTAGATGCATCTCACAACAAAAATAATTACAATCCTAAGTGTCTTTTTCTGTTTTATTATCAGCGGACCGGCGAATGCTGCAAATTGCAGTAACGCACCTGATATGCTCGAAGAAATACTTAAACGTGGGAAAATTCGCATCGGATGGATCAACTCAAAGCCATTTCAATTTCGCAACGAACGAGGAGAGCTAGAAGGCGCGTTTATAAATGCTGGAAACATGTTAGGCAAAGAGCTTCTTAACGTAGAGGTCGAATGGGTCGAAGCAAAGTGGGACACGTTTATTGCCGGACTACAATCGGGAAAATTCGATGTGGTTATTTCAAACGTGGCGCGACGCCCGAACAGGGCGGTATCAGTTTGGTTCACCAAACCCGTGGTTATCGGCTCTCAAACATTTTTGGTGCGTAAAGACGCAAATATCAAGCAGTTATCAGATATCGATAGACCGGGAAATAATATCGTAGTGCGCCTTGGTAGTGCGGCCCATATTACATATACGGAAAATGACAAAGAGTTTTTCTCAAATGCAACCATCAAGTCAGTTGCACCGCCAGCGCTGCCAGAACAGGAAGTTGCAAGCGGCCGTGCAATTGCGATGGGAGCAGGATCAATAGAAACTCAGCAGGTTGCGCGTGCCAATCCAGATTGGGCAGAAGTCGTTGTTCTGCCAGAATCGCCCCGCTCGGTTGGCGCGGGCTTCGTGATGCAGCAATGCCAACACAACTTGCTTCACTTTATGAATACATTCGTTGATACAATCATTGAAACCAACTTCATGGCCAAGCAAGCTGAATTATATCCTGATCTTGTCAATGATGCTGTTGTCGCCCCCACACGTTTAAATGGTGACATCCCTCGCTAAAAAAAGGGAACTAATTTCATGAGCATTAAACATGGACTTTGAATTTCGCTTCGACATTGTATGGAACAATATGTCTCTCCTCTTAGAGGGGGTACAAACAACTATTCTACTTTCTCTTTTAACGATGATACTTGGTACTATTATCGGCCTTTTCGTTGCAATTGTAAGACTTCGTGCTCGAAAAATATTTGCTCTTCCGCTGATAATTTATGTTGAAGTCTTCAGGGGAACACCAGGACTTATTCAAATCGTTTGGATATATTACTGCCTGCCGATTGTAACGGGCCTACAATTGGATGCGCTTACATCACTGGTGATCGCAATGGCCCTAAATGTGGGCTCCTATTTATCGGAAGTATTTCGAGCCGGTATTCAAGGCGTCAACAAAGGACATATTGAGGCCGCTGCTGCGCTTGGTTTTAAACCGGGACAAATTACCCGCAGAGTGGTTGTCCCGCAAGCGGCCTACCGGATGATACCAGCGATCGGAAATGTATTTGTCTCCGCCATTAAATTATCCTCACTTTGCTCGGTGCTTGGCATGTCTGAATTGATGTATCAGGGACAAATCATCATCGCCAATTTCTTTAGACCGATAGAAGTATTCACTGTTGTTGCGATAATTTATTTGATTATGGCCTACACAACATCATTATTCATGATGTATTTGGAATGGAAGCTTGCTTGGATCAAACGTGAAAAGGTTTCCTTTTGGGAAAAATTTAAGCAAATTAGCCAATCCGCGTTTCAGATCAAGCCGCAGGGGGACGTATAATGTCAGCATCTGCATCCACCAATAACGAGAATATACCGGCCGTTAAAATCAACGATCTGCACAAGTCATTTGGCAATCTTGAGGTTCTGAAAGGTATTGATCTGGAAGTTGCACAGGGCGAAGTTGTTTGTCTTTTGGGCGCTTCTGGTTCTGGGAAATCAACGCTGCTCAGGTGTATAAACCAGCTCACCATTCCAGACCGCGGGACGGTCATGATAAAAGATGAACAAATAGGATTTGAACCCACATCCAAAGGTGGTTTAAGAAAAGCCAGCCAAGCAACGCTTGCAAAACAAAGAAGCCGTATTGGGTACGTTTTTCAGCAGTTTAATCTTTGGCCTCATCGCACCGTGTTAGGCAACGTGATTGAGGCCTTAAAAATAGTAAAAAAAATATCCCATGATCAGGCAAAACAAATTGCCATTGATAGAATTACCGAAGTGGGGTTAATCGATTGGAAAGACGAGTATCCGGCAACTTTATCAGGAGGGCAACAACAAAGGGTCGCCATTGCCAGAATGCTTGCCATGGAGCCGGAAGTGATGCTGTTTGACGAGCCGACGTCTGCACTTGATCCAGAGCGCGTTGGCGAAGTAATCGATGTCATGAAAGCACTGGCAGCAAAAGGACATACCATGATCCTCGCTACCCATGAGCTGAATTTCGCCAGAGATACTGCCGATAGAGCAATTTTTATAGATGAAGGTGTGATCTTGGAGCAGGCACCTGCGCAAACATTCTTTAACGAACCCAAATCTGAACGGCTTCGTGCATTTCTAAAGCGGATGAGCGTGTAAAATATGGGTCATGACAAAACTGATAACACCCATCCTGAGCTGATATTGGCAAAATATGTTTGTGATTTGTCGTTCGATGGCGTGGGTGACGACGCCAAATTACAAATTTCAAAAATGATATTTGATGCGGTCAGTATCTCAATAGGTGCATTCAATGAGAAACACGCATCCGGCCTGATCAATGAAGATTTTATTCTAGAAACCAATAAGCGCGAGAACGGACCCAAGCTTTGGTCTGGTCGCGGCAGCTTACCTGCTGACCTTGCAGCACTCTGTAACGGAACATGGGCGGAAATACTCGACTATCAGGATGTTGTCGTCGATCCCAGAAACAACGGCCACCTTGGGGTGACGATTATTCCAGCAGCAATGGCTGTAGCGGAACGAGAACATAGTAGCGGCGCTGAATTGATAACGGCTATAGCCGCCGGACTTGAAGTGGCCATAGCTGTCCTGCGGGCAGTGGGTCGCAGGCACCGTAGTGATGGCCGCGGATTTCGCACAACAAGTATTGCCGGCCCGTTGGGCGCAGCAGTTGCATGCGCAAAATTGCTTAAACTCAATCAAGAGCAAGTCTTAAGCGCTATGGGTATTGCTGGCGCTTGTTCGCCAAATGGACTTATGCCTTCGCTGTCTCCCGCTAACGGCACTTTTGGCATGGACAAGGACTGGGTCAATGGTATGGCCGCGCAGCTTGCCGTTAACGCTGCCGATCTCGCAAAGCGCGGATTGACAGGCAGTGACCGCGTCGTAACCGGTGAAATGGGCATAGTGGCCAGCCATAGTCACGGGGACGCACAGGCCCTAGAAGCACCGATCTCCGGAACGCCAAATATACGCAGCATTTCTTTAAAGAAGTATGCTTGTTGTTACGGTGTACATAGTGCGATGGAAGCTTCGATTGAGCTCTGCACAAGCCATCAACTTTCGCCGGATGATCTCGATAAAATCATTGTCCGCGTGAAAGAGGATAGCGCAAAGACACTCTCGACCAGAAGTATCACCAATCACATGGCGGCGCGTTTTAGCCTTCCTTACGCTGTTGCATCAGCCATTGTTCGCAAAAATAACTCTTCAATGCATGATTTTGAAGAACCAGCAATATTTGATCAAACTGTTCTCGACTTGATGCAAAAAATAGAGGTTGTCGCCGATCCGGAGCTGACCGATTTTCATAAACTTACTGGCGGTTTTCCGGCTCACGTGGAAATACACGCCGGCAATTTAACTGTGGATAAAAGGATAGATTATCCGATTGGTTCTTCTCAACGCCCAATGTCATGGGATGATCTGGAAAAGAAATTTATTGAGCTGACAAAGGATCATTTTTCCAGCGAGCAACAACAAATTTTCACAGACGTTGGCAAATCACTTGCAACCACGCAAGATATTGGCCACCTCACTCGACTGTTGTAATATCAAGGTTCAAATTTGTTTTTCTCTAAATAACAATATGCTGGATGGCAGGTTTTTAAACCTTCTTTTTAAACCAACAATGGCGAGGTAAAGTACCGGGACCAGAAACAAGGTAATCGTAGTCGCAAAGAGCACCCCAAATGCCAGCGAGACTACGGTTGGAACCATTTCACGGGCCTGGGCGCTTTGTTCCATCATAAGAGGAACGAGCCCAAGGAAAGTAGTGAAGGAGGTCAGAAATATGGCCCTGAACCGCTCACCCGCTGCGGTAACTACGGCGTCATAGGGGTCAACACCGCGCTCCCTGAGCTTGTTAATATAGTCCATCAGCACCAGATTGTCATTGACCACCACTCCTGCGGCCGCAACGATGCCAAGCACGGAGAATATAGTGATATCATAGCCTAGAAGAATATGACCAATAACTGAGCCCATATAGCCAAACGGGATTGCTGTCATGATAATGAAAGGCTGCGAGTAGGATTTAAAAGCAACCGCCATCAAGCAATAAACGACAACCAGTCCTATTAAAAAATTGACCGCCAGCGACTGCATAAAGTCGTCCTGCTCTTGTTGACCACTACCGAATGTAAAGCCAACGTTGGGGTATTTTTCTTCCATTTCCTGAAAGAAACCGTCTCTGAGATCGCTAACAATATTGGCCACGTCGGTCTTATTTTCTTCGCCGATAATACCGATCACGTCAATATTGCGCTCTCTATCATTTCTAATGATTTGCGTCGGTGCCGGCCGGTAATGAATGGTCGCCACCGAATTAAACGGTACTTCGAGGCCGTCCGGAGTACGAATTCTTAGTTGCTCCAGTGTGTCAAACGACTGACGGTCATTTTCAGGAAGGCGTACCATCACTTTTACATCATCAGCGCCACGCGGAATTCGCTGCACTTCTTCGCCGTAAAATGCCTGTCTTACCTGCCTGCCCAGATCAGCAAGGCTTAAATTTAAATTTTCGCCCTTGGGCAGTAGCGATAGCACCGCTTCCGATTCCGCTGCCGCGCCGGTGTCTGTCACATAAAACACGCTGGCGTAGGACGAAAATTTATTTCTCATGTCCTGCTTGGCGCCTTCTATCTGTGCGATATCAGCTGATGACAGGCGGACGGATAGACGTGTTGACCCACCGCCCTCATCCCAGCTTATATTTTTCGCATCCGGAATATAAGGCTCGAACGAACGCCATCTCTGGACGATATCGCCGATGGTAAGCTCTCTATTTTCTGATGGTTTCAGATATAGATTGACGTAAGCCTGCGCTTGGCCATGGTTGGTACTGGCCTCAATGTGATGGATAATTTCTTCACCCGGAAACTCTCTCTGAAGATCAATTTTTAACTCCTGAGCTGATCTCTCAAGCTCGGTCATGGCATTAACAAGATCCTCATAAGGTGCACCCATGGGATAATCCACCACCACAAATATCCGGTCACCCGGAATATTGACCATGAACGCGGTCCCCACAATGCCGCCAAGCTGCAACGACACGAAAATCATAAAGGCACTTATGAAAGACGCAAAGGCGAGGCCTTTTCTTTTAAGAACAGCTGCGAGCGAAGGCAGATATATATGTTCTACGAACGATTTAAGCCCCTTATCAGCGCGAACTCTGAGATAGGAAAATAAAGCCCGGATTCCAAAAAACTGGAATATCATACTTGCCAGTTTGCTGATCCGGCCGGGGACGCTGTCCTGACCGTGTCTTAAATGAGAAGGTAGAATAAGTAAGCTTTCAAAGAGCGAAAAGGACAGGGTCAAAATAACCACAACCGGGATAAAGATAACCACCTGTTTTATAAATCCCTCGACAAACAGCATCGGTGAAAAGAATATCATCGTTGTTAGCGCAGAAAAAATAACTGGCTTTGCCACCATAGAGGCACCTTTGATGGCCCCTTCTTCGCCTTCAAATCCTTTATGGTTTTGTCGGTGAATGTTTTCACCGACAATAATCGCATCATCCACCACAATCCCGAGGATCAGAATAAACGAAAACAGACTGATCATATTTAAGGACATATCAAGATAGGGAAGCATAAAAAATGTCCCCATAAAGGATACGAGTATGCCAACACAAACCCATCCTGCGAGGCGAGGCGTTAGAAACAAACTGAGGCCAATAAAGACTAGCACCAGCCCAGATATTAAATTCCACAGCATCATATTAAGACGACTTGAAAAGCTTTCCGAATTATCGTTATAAACGATTACTTTTGTTCCTTCAGGTAGTGATGGCCTCACCTCATCATCGAGAAATTGATTTATATCACGGCTTAACTTAACCGCATCCGGGTTATCACCAGCTATTATACTAAGGCTGGTAGCTTTGTTTCCATCCATGCTAAGCTGGTATTTATTTTGTTCGAACCCATCAGTGATCGTCGCCACATCCTTAAGAAATACACGCGTACCGTCCGCGCGTTTTAAAACAACGATATTCTCAAAATCCTCCTCCACATAACTTTGGCCGCGGGTCATGATCTGAATTTGCCCTGCTTCATTATCAACCCGACCTGCGGGCATATTTACCGACGAACGTTTTACAGCGTCAGCGACCTGATCAAAACTCAAACCATATTTCTGAAGTCCAAATTCTGAAATTTCGATGGCGATCTCATAATTCCTTACCCCCTGAAGTCCAATTTTGTTTACACCATCCACCGTGGAAAGCTGATCACGAACGCGGCGTGTCACTTCCTTTAGTCCCTTTTCATCAAAGTTACCGCTTATGGCAATTCGCAGTATCGGCTGTTCACCTTTAAGCTGCCTAATTTGTGGGCGTTCCGGAGTGCGTGGGAACGTATTGATCGCGTCTACTCTTGCCTTTACTTCATTGAGCAGTTTATCAAGATCATATCCTTCTTCTGCAAAGACAAGAACCTGACCAAAACTATCAACGGCAACTGATTGGAGCCTTTTGACGCCGTCAACATTATAGACGGCTTCCTCGATACGGACGATGATCCGTTCTTCGACCTCTTCCGGTCCAGCGCCGGGGTAAACCAGCGACACTTCAACGATGGGAGCCATGATCGGGGGGTTTGCTATTTTGCCAACCCTGAACATACCAAGTATCCCGCCTGCTAAAATAATGATCATCAATAAATTAGCCGCCACCGGGTTTTTGACAAACCAATTTACGACACCCATTATTCGCCCCCTTGTTCAAGGGCCGCACTGACAAGCATGCCGTCCATTCCGGAACCCAGCTGACTTATATTTACCGTATCACCAGCACTCAACCCGTCAACAACCACGATAAATTCCCGGTTGGTTTCCATCAGGCTAACTTTGCGCGTTCTTAAAGTATTTTGTTCATCAACGATCATGACTTTGTTGCCTTGATTTAATGTTCCGCGTGGCAGAATAATAACGTCGTTCAACGTTTTGCCGGATATTTCAGCGTCTACGAATTGTCCGATCTCGATGATTTCACCGTTCTCCAGTGAGTTGAGCTGCGTGCCCTTTAATTCGGCGACAAGCCACATCACATCGGTATTATCAACGATCATCCCTTCTGAGCGGACAATATTCCCGATCCAGCTATTGGTCGTTTCGCCAATGGTGACCGTGAATTTGACATCAATCTCAGCACTTCCTCTTTTGAGTGCCGCAAGGTCAATTTTTGTCCGATCAATCGGCGAAAGAGGCAAGCGGACTTCTCTAATATCTGTCGAATGAAATTTGCCGATAATGACACCTGGACTTAAAAACTGCCCAAGGTCAGCATTTTTGGTGGTGAGCAGTCCGTTAAACGGTGCCTTGATTTCCGAACGCTCGAGGTTTAACCGCGCGGTCAGCAAATTGGCCTCACTGGCCTTAAGCTGTGCTTGCGCCCCGGCGAGTTGTGGCTTCCTTAACGTCAGGGCGCTTGCTTCACCTTGTCCCAGTTCCTGCCATTCGGAAAGCGCAAGAGCGGCTTCTGCTTTTTCTTGCGCCAGCCGCTGCAGACTTTCAGCAACCTTGCTTTCGGCAGAGACAACGGCAACTTCATAATCACGTGGATCAATTTTTAAAATCACTTCATCTTTTTCGAACTGTCCGCCGGCCACAAATTTTGGTGAAACATAAGTAACCGCGCCGGACACTTGCGGCACAATATCGATAACCTGTTTCGATTTTACGGACCCTTGCGTAAATATTTTAAGTTGAATATCGCCGCTCTGCGCCACCACCGCCTTAATATTACGTGGTTTGGTTTCAACTTCCTGGCTCTGGGGTTGCTGTTTTGAACTGATAATCGCAAATGAAATACCGGCGCCAACCACCAAAACAATAATTGGTGCCAAAATTCTTATAAAACGCATTGCGCGGTCCCTCCTCCGGCCGAATTTTTGATACACGTTATTACCCCCGGACGGGGAAATGTACAGACGACAAGGATAACTCAAGGCGACGGAGATTGCGATATAGTGAGCCCCGCTTGGTCGCAAAAATCGACCCTCTCATCGCAAATAAACAAGAAGATGACTTAAATTAACCTTCTAATTATTGTCCAGGCAGCATTTTTGAATGTGTGTAAGGCTGGCCGCTTAAGATATTGATCATATCCGTTTCAAGGCCTTCCACTGGTGTCTCGACGATCCTGTTAAGTTCCTGGCCATCTTTATAAAATATAAATGTCGGCGTGTTGGTGATCGACATGCCATCGATTTCGCCAGCGGGAGCCTGCTTATTCCGGTCAAGCGCGATCATTTCTGTGCTAACATTGCCATTTGCCGCCTCGAGAATTTTGTAAAAGCGTGGAACTTCTCGCTTGCTATCGTGACACCAAGTTCCCATAACAATCTTAATCTCCACCCCGTCCAGCAGGGTTTTGAGGTCGCTGAGTGAACTGTCGTCAACGTCATAACCTTGGGTGTTTTCAGTGTACCATTCGCCGTACGGCGCTTCTTGCAAATCTTCGCTCGATATCACACCGAGAAGGTCCCTTTCGTCTTCTTGCTGCGCGCAGCTTGCTAGTGTGATCGCTGCAAGTAAAAGAACAAAATAAGTGCCGGAGAAGATTTTTTTCATGTATAGCCCTTTTTTGAAGCGACAAATTGCTTGGGCTCGTATTATACTCACGACTTTCTAAGAACCACAACAGAGAATTTTATGAGCGATTTCGTAAACAAACTTTTATCTGACTACAGCGAACGCACAGTCCTGACTGGAGAGGTCATTTCCAACCGCGCCAGTAGCTATTGGGACGCAACCCCAATTTCGGCAAAAGCGATCATCAGACCGTCAAATACTGAACAACTGTCTGAAATCGTAAAACGTTGTAACCAAGCAGGGCAGATAGTCGTCACCCACGGCGGCCTCACTGGGTGCGCAAAGGCGGCAGACACGACAGCGGATCATGTGGTTATTTCACTTGAACGGATGACGGACATTGAAGAGATCGACGAAACAGGTGGTATCATCACAGTGCAGGCAGGGGCAATCCTTGAAAATGTGCAAAAAACCGTCGCAGAGAAAGGATTTTACTTTCCCTTGGACCTTGGCGCCAGAGGGAGTTGTACCGTAGGCGGCAACGCCGCGACAAACGCTGGCGGTATCAATGTTATTCGCTACGGCATGATGCGAAATCATATACTTGGCCTTGAAGCGGTGATGGCCGACGGTACCATCATTTCATCCATGAATAAAATGATCAAAAACAATGCCGGTTACGACCTTAAACAGCTTTTTATTGGTTCAGAAGGAACACTTGGCATTATAACCAGAATTACCGTGAAGCTTGAAATGGCCCCAAAAAGTTGCGAAACAGCGCTGGTCGCACTGAACAGTTTCTCACAGGTGACAAAATTTCTCAAACATATGAAAAATGCTACTGGTCCCCGTCTCAGTGCCTTTGAAGTGATGTGGGGTTCTTACTATGATGCTGTGACAGTAGAAGGATGGCACAGCGCCCCACTGGCGCGCAATCATCCCTATTATGTGATCGTCGAATGCACGGGCTCGCACGCCCAGTCTGATGAGCTGATATTCATGGAGGCCCTAGAGACCGCACTTGAAGAAAATATCATTGTCGACGCCGTCATCCCCAAATCGGAAACGGAACGAAATTCTGTGTGGACGGTGCGGGAGAATTTTGAACCCGTGCTCAAAAATAACCCGATGTTTCTATACGACGTCAGCCTGCCGATAAAATTTATGGAAAACTATATTCAAGAGGTAGAGAGTAAAATTCTGGGGACGTGGCCAAAAGGTGATTGCTACGTGATCGGTCATATTGGCGATGGAAATCTTCATCTGATGATTTGCCCGAGAACGGGCGATGAGAGCCTGCATGAAAAATCAAATGAGATTGTTTACGGACCGCTGCGGGAGATTGGCGGCAGCGTGTCAGCGGAACACGGCATTGGCAATGAGAAAAAGGCCTGGCTATCCTATAGCCGCTCACAGGTCGAAATTGAACTCATGAAGTCACTCAAGAGGACCATGGATCCAAATAATATATTAAACCCCGGTGTGATCTTTTAAACTGCGGCTTTTTAGGATATAATTCCGATTCTTACAGCAAACACTAGAATTATTTTCTAGGATTACAGGGAATATGCCTTATGGACGAATTTGACAAAAAAATACTAAAGTGCCTCCAGGAAGATGCAACCATCTCAACAGCGGCACTTTCTGAAAAGGTCGGGTTATCAACAACTCCGTGTTGGCGGCGTGTGCAAATCCTCGAAGAGAAGGGCTTCATAGAAAAACGAGTTGCCATCGTCAATAAGCAGAAAGTCAACTTGGGCCTCAGTGTGATCGTCAACATTAAAACCAGCCAACATTCCAAGGACTGGCTCGACAATTTTCGAAACTCACTCATCCATATTCCCGAGGTTGTGGAAATTCTGCGCCTCAGTGGAGATACCGACTATTCCTTAAAAATATTGGTACCCGACATGGCCGAATATGACAGGGTCTATAAAGATATTATTTCAAAGATCGATGACCTTTATGACGTGAGCTCCAGCTTTGTAATGGAAGAGCTAAAAAGCACAACAAAACTTCCACTAAATTACGTCTAATCAGTTAATTCTTACACTATTATTTATAATATTAGTGTTTTTTGCCTTACATATAACAATAGTCGGAATTATATTCTAAATTATTCAAATTTTAATCAAATAAAGCAAAAAACTTCTATCGATGCCATGTTAGTTTCCAATTAATCAGGTTAATACTCAAGGAAACAAAATATGCGCATTTCATTTACAGAACATCCAGCCTCAGTCGGCGAAACATATTTCGGTCACCTATTTTCTGCACTATCATTTTGCGGCAAAATGACGATTGCGCTTTTGGCATGTCTGGTTCATGCGTTTCTTCCATTTCTTTTTGAAAAAACCGGTAGTCAAATGATCATGCGCCTTATGGATGACATGGTTCATAACCGCGATAAACGTCCCGCCGCTACCAACGAAATTGCGGTAGAGTAAGCCCAAACGGACATGGGCTGACACATTTCTATAATATTATGATTGCTTAAAAAGGAGCCTCACGCAGGCTCCTTTTTTTATGCCTTGATAAGCTTCGTCGCTATAAGACCAACGAACATTGCTGGCAGGAAATATAATATTCCCTCACTCCCTAAAAACATGGCAGACAGAGCCGGACCAGGACAAAACCCACCAATTCCCCAACCAATACCGAAGAAAGCTGCCCCCAGAACGAGGTTCTTATCAATATCTTTGCGCGTTGGAATATGGAAAAGTTCACCCAATATCGGCTGATCACGTTTTAGAACCAGTTTATAACCAACAAATGCAACCGCGATAGCGCCGCCCATTACGAAAATCAAGCTTGGATCAAAACGACCAAACAAATCAAGAAAATTAAGCACCTTCGCAGGATTGCTCATACCCGAAATAACGAGTCCTAAACCAAAGATCAGACCTGAGGCAAAACCAATAATTATCTTATTCATTATGACGCTCCCCCTAAAAGATGACGGATGACAAAGACCGTCAAAATACCAAAGGCAATGAACGTAGCGGTAGCTATGACCGACCTAATGGAGAGACGTGAAATGCCACAAACACCATGGCCGCTGGTGCAGCCACTGCCAAGGCCAGTACCAAACCCAACGAAGAGCCCCGCCGCAATCATGACCAGCTTATCGCTTGATACCACGTGATCGATTTGCTCGCCAGTTACCGCTCTATAGATGAACGGTGAGATGATAATTCCAACGATGAACGCCGCACGCCACCCGTTGCCACTTGTTTCTACCCACGGCGGTAATAATCGCCCGAGTAAACCACTAATACCCGCTATCCGACCATAAAATAGCATAACAAGAACTGCCGATAAGCCGATGAGGCCTCCACCGATCAATGCTGAAACAGGTGTAAAATCCGTCATTTTTAATTTCCTTGTACTTCTTTCATCAATGGGAGTAAATTTGTTTGATTATACACCATTCTAATAGAAATAAAATCAGAACAGTAGTGAGATATGAATTTTAGTATCAATTTTCTTAAAGTTGACCAAAACTTGGATGACAAGAAGCAATTGTTCATTGATGCCACTATCTGCTCCTTGGCAAATCATGGCTATAAAGGCACCACCGTTAGGCAGATTGCAAAATATGCCGGGGTCGCACCGGGACTGCTCACGCACTATTTTATAGGTAAAGAAGCGTTGATCGCTGAAAGTTACAAATATTTTGCCAACAAGTTTCTCGACAATTTCAAGGAAGAGATCATCAAAAGGGAAGCCAATCCGCTAAACGCGCTTAAAATTTACATCATGAGCACTTTTGAGCCGCAGACAGTGGACAGTAAATATTTAAGTGTCTGGCTGGCTTTTTGGTCACTGACCTTAAAAGAGCAGGAGCTTAGAGACGCGCACAAGGAAATATATGGCCAATATATAGACGCGATTGAACGTCTTCTACGCGCAGCTTACAAGCAAAGTAACATGAACACAAAAGAACGCAACCTAAAGTCTCTGGCTGTGGGAATATATGCGCTACTTGATGGCCTTTGGCTCGAGTGCTGCCTTGATCCTGAAGCATTTTCGCAAGATGCGGCCCTTGAAACCGTCTATAAATTCGTTGAAAATGCTACGGAACTAAACCTCAACTCTTAAAAGTCTGCCGGCGGTGTCAGTGTTTTACGTGGCGGGTTCCAAGCGGGGTCTTTCACGACCGTACATTTGGCCCAACGTTTGTTCCATTTAAGCTCTTTTTGGTAATATATTTCGGCCCAAACGATATCACCCACTTCACCGAACGGCATATCCACAAATCCAAGCGCAACATTGGTCTTCGCTGACGGCGCCCATGCTGTACTACTGACGTGACCAATGGTTTTACCGTTTTCTTTATCAAACAGATAAGCGTTACAGGCGGTTTTATTGCCTTCCACATCCAGTTTTACAAAACGGTAACGAGATCCATTTTCCTTTTCCTTGATCAGGGCACGACGGCCATTAAAGGCAACGCCTTTATCAAGCTTCACCAGCCAGCCCAGACCAAGTTCATAAGGAGATTTGGCGTGACCTGGCCGTACGGTTTCATTCGCCGGAGAGAAATCCACATGCGCCGCAATAAGGCCGGCTTCAACACGGGCAATTTCAAGTGCATTGCCACCGATCGGGCGAATGGCGTAGTCTTTGCCACCTTCATATATCGCGTCCCAAAGCGGCTCAGCCTGATCATTCTTGGTCCAGATTTCATAACCAAGGTCCCCTGTATAACCGGTGCGTGAAATCATAATTTCGCCGCCAGGGAAATCGAAGAAACGAAGATCAAACATCTTCATAGTTTCAACGCCTTCAAACCCCATATTTTTTAGAATTTTGCAGGTACATGGTCCCTGAAAAGAGATCGCCGCGACTTCATCAGTTACTTCTGAATATTCAATATCAAAACCGACGGCATTACGGCGCAATATTTCCAGTTGGCGTTCTTGCGCACAGAGAAGATACTCGTCCTCGGCAACGCGGAACACCGTTCCATCATCAAGAACCATACCTTCATCATCGCACCAAACGGTATACGCAACCCGGCCCACGCGAATTTTTGTCATATCACGGGGAAGCAGACGGTTCATGAAATCAAGCGCGTCAGGGCCCTTAATCCGGTATTTCGACATCGGTGTGATATCAAAAATACTTGCAGAGTTGCGAATGGCAAAATACTCAATTGTGGTATCTTCAAGAACTGTCGCAGTTGTATATTCTGCCCAGCGATGCCATTCATTTACATAATCATGTTCTTTAATTTTATTATAGAATGGAGAATATTTTACCGCACTGCGCCAGTGATCTGGTTTAAGCTGGGATGTCATTTCACGTCTCCTTTGATAATTGCCTGTGCCGCGTTTCTGCCAGCGGCTCCCATAACGCCGCCACCCGGGTGGGCGCCTGCGCCACAGATATACATGCCGTCCAGTGGTAGCGCGTAACGTGACGCTTCCGGTACGGGGCGTAACATCAGCATTTGATCAAGGGTTAGTTCCCCATGATGCCAGTTGCCGCCGATCAACCCAAAACGATTTTCCAGATCTTTTGGCGTAATGAGCTCCGCGTGTTCAATTTGCTTGCGAATATTTGGCGCATATTCAGCGATTCGGTTTATACAAACTTCAAGAAATGCTGCTTTAGCTTCTTTGGTCCATCCACCTTTTAAGTCATAGGGCGCATACTGCACGGTCGCCGATAAAACGTGACCGCTGTCAACAAGACTGCTATCAACCAGCGATGGAATGGAAATTTCCATCATCGGTGCGGTTGACACTTCGCGGTATTTCACATGATTAAACGCACGCTCGACCTCATCCTGCGAAGGTGCGATTACCAGACGGTTTATAAGGTCATTATTTGAAAGCCCATCAAATTCAGGAAGGTCTTTAAGAGCAATATGAAGTTTGGCCGCTGCACCGCGCATTCGGATATCACCAACGCGCTTTACAAAGTCAGCTTCAAAATGTCGCGCTCCGACCATATCAAGCACAGTGGTTTTCATATTGGCATTTGAGACAATAAGTTCAGCATTAAGCACTTCACCGTTTTCAAGAGTAACACCCGTCACAGCGCAGTTATCAACATTGATCGCCTTTACCCGTACATCGGTTCTAATATGAGCACCATTCGCAGTAGCCGCACTCGCCATCGCCGCCGAAACTGCACCCATTCCACCCTCAGGTATATCGACAGCGCCGCCATTGCCGGAAGCTATTCTATAAAGGAAGTTGAGAAAATTACCCGGTGAATAAGGACCCGTGTGCGTGCCCAACACGGCATCAAACGAAAGTGCGCCTTTCAAAAGGTCACTATCAAATTCATCATCAAGCACGTCGCGAATATTCATTCCGATCATACGGAGGAGTTCTGACATCTTTTCCGCACCGAGGCCAAACCGAAGTTTCCAGCCCAGCTTCATTGCCGCGACCTTGTCATCCCAATCAAGATTGAAAATATCCATTGGCGGGAGATCGATCAAAAATCCGAGCGTTTTGGCATATTCATGCATGAGTGCCATGAATTTTCTGTAATTAGCAGCATCGCTCTCACTGATGCCACCGCCTTTTACACTGGTCTTTGTCAAGTGCATATGATCACCAGCGACATCAAGGGCAATGGTGGATATATTGCTTGCAGAAAGTTTTAGACCGTGTGAAGATAGATTTAAATCCTTGGAAACTTTAGGGTTCAATTGATTAAGATAGTGGGCACATGATGACACTTTCTTACCGTAGCAAAGCTCAGCCGTAACGGCGGCACCGCCAACTTGAGCATTTGCTTCAAGCACAACAACGCTTTTTCCTTCTTTAGCAAGATAACCTGCGCAGACAAGTCCATTGTGGCCGCCACCAACGATGATTACATCATATGAGTTATTTGAATTATTAGTCATCGCCTTCGTCCTCCGGTACGGTGGTACTTATATTCATATCCATCAGTATTTCACGGGCAGAGTTTGCACCCGGCGCGCCCATAACACCACCTCCTGGATGGGTCGTCGAACCGCTTAAGTATAATCCGTTGACTGGCCCGCGGTACTGAGCACATCCATGGAACGGTCTGTTAAACATGAGCTGGTTAAGGGAAAGCTCCCCTTGGAAAATGTTCCCTTCTGTCAATCCGATCTCATTATCAATCACTTGACCGGACCTTATCTCCACATGTTCAATTAGATCTTTGAAGTTCGGGCTATACTTGGCAATACTATTAATAACATTGTCACCAAATTGTTTGAGAAGATCATCATTCCAATCCTGACCTTTTACCTTAGCTGGGCAATACTGAACAAAACATGTCATATAATGTTTGCCGGGAGGCGCCATTGTTGGATCCGTCAACGTTGGAATAAGAAGATCAACGTAAGGATTTGTTGACCACATGCCATCTTTCCACTCGTCATATCCACGCTCGTATGCTTCCATATTATCAACAATATGAAAATCACCCTTAATCAGTTCACTGCCTTTTGGAAGTGCGCTAAATTCCGGCACACCATTCAGGGCAATATTTAGCTTGCCTGATGAGCCGCGGCTTTTATAACGTTTTGCCGCTTTTACGACCTTTTCACCCGCGTCTTTCGGGTCCATCAATCCTAGGAATGTCTTCTTGGCATCCAGATTTGATACAACCCGGTCCGCCAGTATTTCTTCACCATTTTCAAGACGCACGCCAGTGACTTTGCCACGCTTGACCATAATCTGATCAACACCAGCGCTTGTTCTGATCTCGCCGCCATGCTCTTGGAATGCACCCGCAAGGGCGCCAGACACTGCCCCCATACCCCCGCGGGGAAAGCCCCAGGCACCCACGGCACCGTCCACATCACCCATATAGTGATGAAGAAGCACATATGCGGTTCCCGGTGATCGTGGACCAAGGTTTGTACCAACGACGGCCGAACCAGCCTTATGCGCTTTAATCAGATCTGATTCAAAAAACTCATCAAGAAAGTCCCCAACACTAACGGTGAAGAACTTCATAAAATCGTAAAGGTCTCTCTGTCCAAGTTCGAAAAACTTTTTACCAAGATATTTAAGTTCATCTAAGTCGCGAATTTTAAAACTTGTCGGATCTGGCGGCGTCCGCAGCAACATTGGACGAATAAACCGACACCATTTTGCCATCTGATGATAATAGCGGTCATAAGCATCCACATCCACTGGACTGTGACGTCTAATCTCACGGCGCATGACTTCATGGTCGCTATAGCTGCCCAGATAATCACCGCTGTCCGTCAGTGTAAATCCACCATTGTAGGTGACAACCTGTAACCCATGCTTGGCCAGATTAAGGTGCCGATAAATTTCTGGCCTAAACAGACTGGCGAGGTAGGAACAATTGGAATATTTCCAATCTTCATGAAGATTACGGCTGACTGTAGCGCCGCCAATATAGTCATTTTTTTCAACCACCAGAACATCAAGTCCTGCCTTGGCTAGAAATGCCGCATTGGTCAGGCCGTTATGGCCAGCGCCAATGACAATAACATCATATTTTTTCATAGCATCTTTTCCCTTGGCGGTAAGATTTCAAGAATCACACCTACATTACCGATGGAATATGCCAATATTGAATAAAATTGTCCAGCAAAATATGAATGAACGCTTATTCAGTAACTTACACTAACCTTTTATATTGACTTAATTAATTATTTTCATACTATTGATCATATTCGAATATGGAGCAAAGCATGACGGCACTACCAAAATTGCAGCCAAAAAGACGAGCCGCTAAGGTCGTTCGCCGTCGTCAACTTATTGAAGCGGCCATCGAAAGCATCGCCCAACGGGGTTTGGGGGATACAACCATGGCCCACGTATCGAAAACAGCTGGCCTCAGTCAGGGCATCGTCAATCTTCATTTCAAAAGTAAAGACAACCTTCTTTATGAGACACTCAAATATGTTCGCTCTGAATATGAAGAAAACTGGCGGTCCGCTCTTGAGAACGCGTCCGAGGCCCCAGCTGATCAGCTCGCTGAACTGCTGCGCTCCGACTATAACAAAAAGGTAGCCGATATTAAAAAGCTCGCCGTGTGGTTTGCCTTCTGGGGCGAAGCAAAATCAAGGCCGACCTATAAGAAAATATGCCAGGAACGGGTAGCAGATTATTCTCAATCGCTAGCAGGTATCCTTGAACGTCTCATCAATGAAGATGGATATGATGATATTAACATCCCACAGTTAGTGGAGGGTATTGTTGCTATGGCCGACGGTCTATGGCTCAATATACTGATCTCGGCCCACGGGTTTAGGCGCCGTGACGCTGAAGCCGTAATGATGCAGTACTTGTGTCAGATTTTTCCAAAACACAAAAACGCTTTTAAATAAAATATTTGCATATTTCGCGGATAATTATAATATACTGTACAAATGTACAATGTGTTCATCCGGGAGAATGATTTATGAAATCAGAAAATTCAATATCGAAACTTATAAAAGGCTATAAACCGGGGTATTCATTAGAACAGGCCTTTTATAAAAATCCAGACCTTTATAAGAAAGAGATCGAAAACATATTCCATAAGCATTGGATATTAGCGGGACACATTTCGCAGATTCCAGAAGTGGGGGACTTCTTTCTTTTCGAATTTGCTAACGAGTCTATTATTGTAACCCGCTCGAAGGACGGTTCGATAAAGGCTCTTTTAAATGTCTGTCGTCACAGAGGATCGCGGGTTTGCTTGGAGGATAAAGGGAACGCCAAAGCCTTTACCTGCCCCTATCATGCCTGGAGTTTCGATCTTGATGGTAAATTGATTGCTGCGCGCTATATGAACGATGACTTTGACAAAAGCGAAAACGGCCTTCACCGTGCTCATGTGGAACTTGCCGGAGGTCTGATTTTTATCAGCTTGGCCGAACACCCTCTCTCGCTTTCACAAATGCAGGATGATTTGGCGGATGTTTTTGACCAGTTTGGTTTTGACAATATGAAACTTGCCATACAAAAAACTTATCCGATAAATGCAAATTGGAAGCTGGCCAACGAAAACTATCAGGAATGTTATCACTGCGCCCCTTCACACAAAGATTTCGCAAAAATACATGCAATGGCCCTAAACCCTGCGAAATTTGATCAACAAAAAGAAACATTCCTAAAAACGTCAGAAAGCAATATTAGAACAAAGCCTTCCTCTTTTTATTTTGATTTGGCCAAGGATGGCCAGGAAGGATACCAATATGACAGAAATCCACTCATAAAAGGTATGATGAGCGGAAGCAAGGGCGGTAAACCAGTCGCCCCACTGCTTGGTAAGCTTGAAAAATACGAATGTGCCGCGTCTGAGTTTATGGTCGGTCCGGTAACCTTCTTTTTGATCTATGATGATCATATGCTTGGCTACCGCTTTCTGCCAACATCTCTGGATGAATGCATTTGTGATCTATTCTGGTTCGTGCGCGGCGATGCCGTTGAAGGAAAAGATTATGACCTTGAAACGCTAACGTGGCTGTGGCACGAGACCATACTTGATGATGAGAAGATCATCATCGACAATAAAAAGGGCGTTGACTCCCATTTTTATAAACCGGGAAAATTATCGGATATGGAAGCCATGGAACAGCATTTCCTCGACTGGTATATAAAGTCAATTTCTTGAGATAAGAGCAATCAGATATCCGAAATTGTTTTATTAAGGGCTGGATATATCTTCTTGAACAGTTCGGCATCTCTCTGCTCGTCAGGATTGTTCGCGTCAGCAACCATTAGCTTTAGTGTGGTCAACACCTGCAAGACGTCTTCTGGTTCTGGCTTTTGATCATATTCACCGGATAATATTTTCCGCAACCACTTGCAAATACGTGTCACCCGTGGCCAGCCAAATGTAGACGCCTCAGTTTCCAAGTTATAAGCTATCCCCGCCGCAGTTTCCCTCTCATTGTTCTGAATAGCTTTGCCAAGCGCGCCAACCCGCCCGCTCAAACCGCTGACAAATTCATCAGCAACTTTGTCGACAGCATTATTCGCCCGAGCGAGCATGGCATCTCGTTGTTTTTCTAATTCTTCATCCATTTGTAAAACCAAGCTATTCTGTTTGATTGTTTGTTGCTGATAGACGGCGATCATTTTCGCCTTCCCATTCAGTGTGATTTTCTCTGCGGCGGCGGCGATTTGGCCCTACAAACTCGTCGACATCAATGAAATCGCGTCTATTATTAACCGCGTTATCAAGTTTCTGAAGAACCTGTTCCGGTGAAAATGGTTTACTGATAACTTCCGTCACCCCAGCATCCCGCGCCATGACTATGGTATTCACATCTGTTACACCCGTATCTAGTATGATCGGCAAATCAGAATTATTTTTGCTGCTGGGGTTCGTCCTGATCTTTTTAATAAATTCAATGCCGGTTCTATCTTCCATTATGAAATCAACAAACACACAATCTAACGCCGAATTGTAAAATTTTTTCTCCGCTTCCCCTAACGTCTTACAAAGAATAATTTTCCTTACTCCGAATGCTTCCAAGATTGTCGATAAAGTCTTAGCGATAAATACATTACTATCGACAATGAGAACGCTAAGGTCCTGGATTTCAGTTTTTGCCATCGTGGCTCATCCGTATTTTTTTATTTGTTTCCAAGTTGAACGTATAACTAATCTTACTGACAAAGTATAAATAGATCGTTACAAACTATGCAATCTAATTCTCAAGGTGATTAAAATGGTACAGTTTAAAGATCTTCCTTATTGGCATACCAACGCTGAAACGCCGACGATCGCCGAGACTGATATCCCCAAGACGGTCGATGTCGCTATCGTAGGCGCTGGTTTCACAGGACTTGCAACCGCACTTCATTTGCTTCGCGGCGGTAAATCAGTCGCACTTTTTGACGCCATGACACTTGGAGAGGGGGCGAGCGGGAAAAATGGCGGCATGGTTGGTCCCAGCCTTCATAAACTTGGTCTTGACGGCCTGACAGGGATATACGGCAAAGACAAAGCCATTGACATACTCCAGGAAGGCATGACCGCGATCAGTTATTTCCAGGAGTTTATCGAAGCCGAGAAAATTGACTGTGATCTTAAAATGACAGGCAGATTACGCGGCGTTACCAATCAAAAAGCTTTGGACAGCGTACTGCGCGACAGCGAAAAGCTCACCGCTCTTAACGGATTTAAATTTGACGTGGTAGAAAGAGAAAATATTCGCGGCGAAATTGGATCTGACATATATCAGGGCGGCGTTATTTATCATCAGGACGGCGGATTGCATCCGCACAAGCTGGTTTTATCTCTTGCTCAAAAAGTGATGGATTTAGGCGGCACCATTCATCAAAAAACTCAAGTCGGCGACATTTCAAAAACACCGGCTGGCTTTCACGTTGAGACCGATAAAGGTTCTCTGGTGGTCGGAAACGTCGTTATCGCCAGTAATGGTTATACAAAAAAATTCTCAAACGGAAAACTTCCTTATTTTTATAAACGGCTTCTTCCCATCACGTCAGCGATGATCGCGACCGAGGAACTACAAAAAGAGACCATAGATAGACTATTTCCAAAAAAACGTATGCATGGCGGCAATCACCGGCTGGTTCAATATTACCGTGCCAGTCCGGACCATAAAAGAGTTTTATTTGGTGCGCGTGGTCCTGATGCTCATGACCGCTCACTACAAAATGGTAAGGTCCTTAAAAAACATCTCTGTAAAATATTTCCGGAACTGGACGCGGTGAAAATCGACTATTCCTGGTGCGGGAAAGTCGCGTATACTTTTGATCACACACCGCACCTTGGCTCGCAGGATGGCTTATATTACGCCATAGGGTACTGCGGGTCCGGCGTAACGCGGTCAATTTATCTGGCGCGGCAACTTTCCCGCAAAATATTGGGAAAAGATGATCACCACACTGCTTTTGATGATCTGCCTTTTAAAAGCAAACCCTTTTATTCTGGAACTCCATGGTTTATGCCCGCCGTTCTCAAATGGCACAGCTTTCTTGACCAGATTGACGGAAATTAGGGATAACCGATTGATCACAACCGCATTTTGAGTATATAGTTTTTCCTAAACAAAGGGATAATCTTATGAAACCAGCAATCAAGGTCGCGGTACTCGCTATTTTGGCAACCTTCTCGGCCACCGCACAGGAAAATGACAGAAAATTCACGGCACTGGATGTATTTAACCTCGAATATGCTACTGATCCGCAGCCGTCCCACGACGGCAGCGAAATTATCTATGTCCGTCGCTCAAACGATATTATGACCGACAGCACAAGATCGAACATCTGGAGCGTAAGGGCAGATGGTTCTGAAAATCGCCCTTTACTTTCCGGCAGAGACAATTACTCATCCCCACGCTGGTCACCGGATGGATCAAAGATCGCCTATACCTCCACGGCTGAAGGCAGTAACCAAATATATCTTCGCTGGCATGACAGCGGCCAAACCGCCCTGCTTAGCAATCTGACCGTAAGTCCCAGCGGTATTACCTGGTCCCCGGATGGAAAATGGTTGGCGTTTACCGCCCGGGTAGAGGTGAAAAATCCCACCCTCGCCAAAGCACCTCCAAAGCCCGAGGACGCTGAATGGGCCGAGCCTATGCATATCATTGATGCGGCGCGTTATCAGCGCGATGGTCGCGGCATCATGACCCCGGGATATACTCAGATATTCGTTTTGCCGTCGGATGGTGGAACACCACGGCAACTAACCACAGAACATTTTGATCATGGCGGACCATTATCCTGGTCGGCCGATAGCACCTCCATTCTTTTTTCATCAAATATGCACGATGGTTGGGAAATGGAAAGCTCTGAAGCAGACATTTTCTCGATCTCGTTAAATGACGGCTCAATCAGCCAGATCACCAGCGACCCGGGATCAGAGCGAAACCCGAATTATTCGCCCGATGGCAGCAAGATTGCATTTACCAAGCAATCTAACGCCAAAGTCATATTTAAAAATACATATCTCGCGGTGATGGACGCAGATGGCAGCAATGAAAAAATACTCACCCCCGACCTTGATCGTCCCGCCACTAGCATCAAATGGGCTGCGAGCAACAACAGTCTTTACTTCCAGTATGATGATCATGCCGTTCGTAAAGTAGCGCGCACGGATCTTAATGGTGATATTGAGGTGTTAGCCGAAGGCTTGAGCGGCACATCACTTGGTCGTCCTTATTTAAGTGGTAGTTATAATGTTGGTAAAAGTGGCCTACTCGTCGTGACACACGGCACCGCCCAGCGCCCAGCTAATATAGCGGTTATGGATGATGGTGAAATGAACGTCCTGACCCATCTGAACGAAGATTTCCTGAGCCACAAAGATCTCGGCCAGGTGCACGAAGTCATCTATAATTCCTCTATCGATGGTCAGGAGATTCAAGGCTGGTATCTGACGCCACCAAATTTTGATCCTGCCAAAAAATATCCGCTCATTCTCGAAATACACGGCGGTCCAAGCTTGGCATACGGCCCTGGATTTTCGGCAGAATTTCAACGTTTTGCGGCTGAGGGCTATGTTGTCTTTTTTGACAATCATCGCGGCAGCTCAAGTTACGGTGAGGAATTTTCCATGCTTCTGCATAATAAATATTCAAGTGAATATGACTTTGCAGATCATAATTCTGGCGTCGACGCCATGTTGGGTCTTGGATTTATCGATAAAAATAACTTATTTATCACTGGTGGCTCCGCAGGTGGTATCGCTGCGGCCTATGCTATCGGCCTTACGGACCGCTTTAATGCATCCGGCGTTATTAAGCCGATCGTAAACTGGCTCAGCAAATCACTTTACGCCGATAGCTCCACTGGACAGCTCCGTAATCAATTCCCCGGTTATCCCTGGGATCATGTGGATCATTTCTGGAAACGTTCCCCCATGTCACTTGTCGGTAACGTGAAAACCCCAACACTGCTCATGACTGGTGAACAGGACCGACGCACACCGATAGCAGAAATTGAGCAATATTATCAGGCGCTGAAACTGCTTGGTGTCGATACAATTATGGTACGTGTACCGGGATCGCCGCATGGCATCGCTGGTAAACCGTCGCGCCTCAACGCAAAAGTTGATAATATTATGGCCTGGTTTGAGAGGTATAAAAAGTAAGTTTAAACCAGATGATCATATAGCCGTGATAGCTGGCTTCCGCATTCATAAAATAACTCACGTATTTTATTAAACGGGACCGACTTAACAGGGCTTAGACGCACAGGCAGATCGCGAGAATTCACGCGGCCAAGCAGAAAATCCGCCATCACCCGCCCAAATGCGGTCCCCGGGGATATTCCACGCCCGCTAAAACCACTTATACTATAAAGACCTTGCCCAAAATCATGAATATTGGGAACATAATCTTCCGAGCACGCGATACGCCCGGCCCATTTATAGGTCCAGTTCACTGGACCCACTTTTGGAAATGTATCCCGGATCATTTTATCAGCCCACGATTTAAACAGCGGCGCATTTTCCATGTGTATATTGCCGATGGTACCGATTATGAGACGACCGGCCGCATCGGTGCGGTATGACCGCATCACCGTTCGGGTGTCCCAAGTGCCGTGTTTGCCCGGCAGAAAGTTATCAAGCTGCGTGGCGCTGAGCGGATCGGTTGCCAGCTGTGCGTAATACATCGGCGTAAAAGATGATTTTATCTGCGGATAAATATGCTCCAGATAAGCATTGGTTGCGATCAAAACCCGACGCGCCATAATTATACCTTGTGGTGTTTTGATATGCCACTGACCGCGCTTTTGACGAATTTTCAATGCCGGGGATGCGGTATATATATTTGCCCCCGCTGCTCGCGCCGCCATCATCAGGCCGTGACAATAATCAAGCGGCTGGATAGTTCCCGCCCGCATATCATGAATGGCACCAAGATAATTTTCAGCGGCTGTTAGCTCAAAAGTCGCTGCCCTATCCAGCAGCATCACACTTCCACCTCTTGCATTAATTTGCCACGCTTTATCCTCAAGCACTTTTAGACCCGCCTCGTTATGAGCAAGATGAAGTGTACCGTTACGAAGAGCCTCGCATTCAATGCCATGCTCGTCAATTAGACCATGAACAAGGTCTGGAGCGGTGCTCAAAAAATGGTTAAGCATTTCACCGTAGCGCTTGCCGATCGCTTTTTCCACATCCTCTGGATTAATCCAAAGGCCTGCATTTGTCAGCCCGACATTGCGACCAGAACCGCCAAAACCACTAAACTCAGCTTCGAGCAAAGAAACTTTTGTGCCAGCTTCCGCCAGCCGAAGCGCGGCAGAACAGCCTGTAAAACCACCACCGATTATTGCCACATCAACCTTTTCCTCATGCTCAAGAATATTGGTGTGAATATCAGAGGTCCGAGAAAGCGACCATAGTGAATTATTTACTTGTTGTGTCATACAGTTTTACGGCATTGTTGTTTAATCATTGGCCCGAAATATATAAGTTATCTAATATATAAATCAAAAGTGAGGGGAACATAAGTGAAATATTTAGACGCAGCTGAACTTGCCACCTTACTTCCTTATGGTGAATTAATCGAAGCCCTGCGAGAAGGCTTTAAAAAAGGCGGTAACGCGCCACTTCGCCATCATCACACCATCGAAACAGAAAATGGTACTGAAAACAATTTCATGTTGATGCCGTGCTGGCAACAGGGCGGTATGATGGGTGTAAAAATGGTTATGGTGTGCCCGGAAAATGCCGCCAAAGGCCTTGAAAGTATCCAATCCACTTATATCCTTTCCGACGCGACGACAGGAGAAGTAAAAGCGGTCCTTAACGGCAATGAACTTACCGTACGTCGCACTGCATGTGCCTCCGCACTGGCATCCTCCCGTCTTTCAAGACCGGAGTCGAAAAGCATGCTGATGATGGGCACAGGAAAGCTCGCGCCGCACCTTATTCGTGCCCATATGGCGGTGCGCGATCTTAGTGATATTTATATTTGGGGTAGGCGGTTCCAGCAAGCCGAAATGCTAGCAAATGAGCTCAACGAGGATTTATCAGTGCAAGTAATCGCTATTGACGACTCTGAAAAATACGCCAATATATGCGACATTATATCCTGTGCAACACTCGCCAATGAGCCCATATTAAAGGGAAGATGGTTGAGTAAAGACAAACAACAACATATTGATCTTGTTGGTGGATATACTTATGATATGCGTGAAGCGGATAATGATGCAATTGGTCACTCGTCTATCTATGTTGATACCTTTGATGGTGCTCTTGCAGAAGCTGGCGATATATTAAGACCAATTGAAGAGGGTATCATTACAAAAGACGATGTAAGCGGTGATCTTTTTAATCTTGTGGACGAAAATTTCACAGAAATCCCAGAAAATCAAACAACCCTGTTCAAGTCTGTGGGTACTGCACTGGAAGATTTAATCGCGGCACAACTTGCTTTTCAAAAAAGCGCCGACTGATCCCTATTGATCTTAGGGTCAATTAGGAGTAAAGCTTATCACAGATGGTGCCCTTCGGGGGTAAAAGGGAACACGGAATGCCGTGACTGTACCCGCAACTGTAATTGGAACGCTCACTTTCACATGCCACTGAGATTATCGGGAAGGCGATTTTGAGCATCAAGCCATAAGTCAGGAAACCTGCCATCTGATCGCCATACCTATTTACCGGGTTAGTGAATGGAGCGGATTTTCCGTACGGGTGATATCACTCGCTTTGTACGGGAGGCATCACATTTTTCCTCATGTATAGAGCTAAATTATACTTTATGAGGATATCATTATGAATAAATCTCTACTGTTAAGCTCTGTCTGCTTAATATCTCTATCTTACTCACCGTCGCTACTGGCACAACAGTCGGTCGATGTCATCGTCACCACAGCAACACGCTATGAAAAACCTCTTTCAAACGTTGGAAGTAGCATTTCGGTGGTTTCCGCCGACGATATTGAAATTGCCCAAACGACCTTCCTCCAGGACGCCCTCACGACCGTGCCAGGCGTATCAATTAATCAAAATGGAAGCTTTGGTGGTGTCTCTGCCTTGCGGATTCGCGGGGCAAAACAAGTCACGGTCCTGATCGACGGTGTTCAGATCAACGATCCGTCGACAACGGACGGCAGTGCCAATTTCGCAAATTATGATGTCAATGCCATCGACCGCATTGAAGTATTACGCGGGCCTCAGTCGATCCTTTATGGCTCTGACGCTATGGGTGGGGTGATCAATATCATTTCCAAATCCGGCGAGGATGGCTTTGGTGGTGGCGCCTTTATTGAGGGCGGATCATTCGGCACTTTTAATGGCGGTGCCAATATTTACGGTGGCAATGAAAAGATAAACTTCAATCTATCGGCACGTGGGATTACCTCTGACGGCATCTCCAAAGCCGATGAGAATGATGGAAACACCGAACAGGATGCGTACTGCAACGCATCCTTCCACTCAAAAATAACAGGTCATCTCTCCGAAATTCTCAAAACTGATCTGATTGCACGCTATTCAAAAGCCAGAAATGAATATGACAGCTTCGGCCCCATTGATGGCGATCAGATCGATCATACCACCGATTACCTTATTGCGAGTAGAAACCATCTCGATCTCATGAACGGAAGACTCAAAAATACAGTCTCTTTCGAGTATTCCCAGACTTTGCGTGAGGGGGAAGCAGACATGACGAAGTATGAAGTTGGCAAAGGCAACCGCTTTAATATTGATTATTTCGGCCATTATAAACTAAACGATACCTTCGATTTTTCCTTCGGTCTACAGCACGAGGAAACTAAGGCGCAAAGTGCTTCAGAGCAGAAGTTTAATATAGATAGCGTACTTTCCGAGGTTAGCTTTCAAGGACTTGAGAACTTGACCCTAACGGCAGGTGGGCGCTACGATCATCACAACCAGTACGGTGGTACATTTACACCACGCGTTACCGGTGCATATTACCTGCAGGACAGCGGCACAAAAATATTTTCTAACTGGGCAGAAGGATTTAAGGCACCAAGTATCTTCCAGCTAACTTATATTTGTAGTTTTTGCGGTCTGACCGAAGCTAATCCCGATCTTAAACCGGAAGAATCCAAAGGTTGGGAGATCGGTATTGAGCAGGAATTACTAGGCGAGAATATCATTGCCGGCGTTACCTATTTTGATCAGAAAACCAAAAACCTAGTCGATTTCAGCTTCACGGCCGGCTACGATAATATCGCAGAAGCCAGAAGCAAGGGAATTGAGCTTTTCATAAATGCGACCATCACTGATGCGTTACAAGTAAACGGTCATTATACCTTCACCGATGCGACCAATGTATTGACCAGTGATCCGCTGCCACGGGTTCCACGCAACACGGCCTTTGCTGAAGTTCGCTGGCAGGCTCTTGACGCGCTTCATGTTTCGCTTAGTGTTACCCACAATGACAAATCGACCGATCCTTTTAGTCCCGATGTTGAGGCCTGGACCAGAACTGATCTAAGAGCAAGTTACGCGCTCAACAACAGGATTGAAATTTACGGCCGAATTGACAATCTATTCAATGTTGAATATCAGCAAGTATATGGCTACGGAACCCCGGACCGCTCCGGATATATCGGTGCCAGAGCAAAATTCTAGAGAAGGTTCATGACAGCAGCCGCAAATATTAGAGAAATAGTTCTATTCGCAGCTCTTGCGGCTGCTTCCTGCTTGTCCGCTTCGTTGGCTCATGCGGAGGGACCAAAGGCGGTTTCTCTTGATTTTTGTGCAGATCAATATTTGCTCGCATTAGCGGATCCAGTGCAAATCATGGCCGTCACAAAAATGGCGACTAACGAAAATTCCTATTTCAGGGAAAAAGCCACGGGTCTCAACCAATTTGGCGGCACTGTGGAAGAGATCCTGAAATTGAGACCGGATGTTGTGATCGGCACCGATTGGGCATTCATGACACTGCCAGTTCTAAGTCAATATGATATTGAAACAACCATTCCGGATTACGGCCATCAGTCAGAGGTTTTCTTCAGGAATATAGCCCGGTTTGGAGACGCCCTCAGCCGCAGTGATCAGGCGAGAACATTGATCGAAAACTACCAAAAACGTCTAGACGCGTTAAAAAGCATCCCAATGTCAGAGTTAACCGCCGCTTATATCACGCCAAGTGGCTACACTGGCGGGACCGGTACTTTTATTGACGATGCAATTAAATTGGCTGGTTATTCTTCATTCGCTGAAACCCATAACATTGTCGGCTGGCAACCAATTTCCCTTGAAACACTGTTGCTTAATCCGCCTGATCTTATCGTCAGCAGCTTTTTTGATCAGAATGATGTCCATGTGTCACATTGGAGCCTCATCCGCCATCCAAAAATAGAGCAGATGATGAGCGAAATTCCAACCATATCAATTCCCGGAAATCTGATATCATGCGGCGGCCTGTTTTCCATTGAAATTGCCGAATATGTTAGCGCGGTAGGTAAAAAAGAGGGAAACAAATGAAACAAATCCCCTACGCACGCATGAATATTATTCTTATCACCCTGCTCGTGCTGATTTCATTCTTGTCTCTGTTTATCGGTACTGTCAGCTTTTCGCCAGCCGAAGTATTTTATGCTCTCATTGGTCAGGCCGACCAAGCAACATCCATAATTATACTTGAGCTAAGATTGCCGCGCGTCTTTATGGGAATTCTTGCCGGGGCGACACTGGGTCTTTCCGGTGCCGCGCTTCAGGGTATGCTGAGAAACCCGCTCGCTGATCCCGGGATTATTGGTGTGACCTCAACGGCAAGCCTTGGCGCAATCATTGCTATATATTTCGGACTTTCTGCCCTCTTTCCCGGTGCAATACAGATCATGGCCATTGTTGGTGCGCTGGTTGCCACCCTGATCCTGGCGATGATCGCCGCGCGGGACAGCAGTGTTCTGACCTTGATCCTTGCCGGCATCGCTATCAGCTCGCTGGCCACAGCCGCTATGTCATTGGCCATGAATTTTTCCCCCAATCCAATGACATTGCAGGACATGATCATGTGGATGCTGGGATCCCTTGAAAACAGAACAATTTCCGACATTTATATTTCACTTCCTTTCATCATTGTCGGTTGGGCGCTCCATCTGGGCATTGCGAACGGACTTGATGCTTCGAGCCTTGGAGATGATACCGCAAAATCACTTGGTATCGATACGCGGCGAATGCAGCTTAAAATTATTATTGGTGGCGCTCTATCCGTCGGCGCGGTTGTCGCTGTATGTGGAGCAATCGGCTTCATTGGACTTGTGGTTCCCCACATGGTGCGGCGCTTCATCGGCTATACGCCCGGCAGGCTTCTTTTCCCGTCGGCATTGATGGGGGCGATACTTCTGATCAGCGCTGATCTTGTAACCCGCATACCATTTGGGCAGGGGCAATTGAGGCTGGGTGTGGTCACTGCCATCATTGGTGCGCCGCTCTTCCTTTATATCATTTTTAAAACGAGGAGGGCGATGAGATGACAGATCTTAGCATTAAAAATCTCAGCGTCACCATCGATGAAAATCAAATCTTATCCGATGTTTCCATGAACCTGGAACGTGGCAGTCTCATGGGATTGATCGGGCCAAATGGCGCCGGCAAAAGCATCCTATTAAAATCTATACTTGGCTTAATAGAGCAAGCAACCGGCGATATTACTCTCGACAATAAAAATCTGGATGACTGGACTTTGAAGGAACGCGCACAAAAGATCGCCTACGCGGCGCAAGGTGCACCCGTCCACTGGCCGCTGACGGTGGGCCATCTGGTTTCCCTCGGCCGAATTCCGCATCTTTCGCCTTGGCAATCCACCAATGTTGAAGATCAAGCTCTTACTCTGCAAGCAATGAAAAAAACCGATGTTGATCACCTTGCCGCGCGCAGTACGACCACATTATCCGGTGGCGAGCGCGCCCGCGCCATGCTGGCCAGGGCTATCGTTACCGGTGCCGAATTTTTGCTGGCTGATGAGCCTATAGAGGCTCTTGACCCTTACCATCAGATCAAAATTATGACCATCTTAAAAGAAATCGCCAACGCAGGGAATGGAGTGCTGCTGGTGCTTCATGACCTCAATTTTGCGCAAAGCTATTGTGATAAGATTGTCCTGCTCAATCAGGGGCATATCATAGCTGCAGGAACGCCTGGCGAGGTTCTCACCGATCAAAACCTGGAAAAAGCTTATAATGTGAAAGCTGCCCGCATCGAAAAAGACGGTAAAAGCTATATCATTCCAACTGAGCTTTTAAATTCTAATTAGCAGGTTTTAATTCAAGATGCCATTTCGTTTCCTGTGGTAAAAACGGCGTTGGATTTCCGTTCGCCCACTCATCATGACCCGCGCCATAATACGGCGATAACGGATGGCCCGATTGCCCGGCAGGAAGGTTCATGATACCATTTTCCTCATAACCCGGACTAACAACAATGCGTTCAGATTGTCCTGACACATTGCCCGCAATATGTGGCATGTTTTCGGTATCCCCCGACTGCGGATCATTTGGCATATTGGTGAGGTTAGCAAGCATCGGCACAGCGCCACTAAGTGGATGTCGAATATCTGCGCGGTTGCGTTCGCCCCACGTGTAATCCGCAAGCGAAACATCGCCGCGAATTACCGCTTGCCAAGCATCAAACGCCTGTTTTTCAAAGAAATACTGCCAGTCGCTATATCCGTCCGGGAGCCAACCATCGGGCATTTCCGTAACCAGTTGCCAAAGTGGTCCCTCCCACTGTCTGGTGGCGGCGTCATATTCACACTGCGCGTCATAGCTCACACACGCTGCAGTGGCTGTGGCAAAGAGCGTTTCATAGACTTGATCTCGGAAATCCCTGACAAGCCTAAATCCCACCGAACTTTTATCGGCAAAACCACCCCAATTTTTAACCGCCACTAAATATTGCTCAAAAGCAGGATCGCCAGATGTTTCAAGAACGCTAACCAAATGTTGCTGCCATCGTGTTAAAAATATCGCTTCATTATCCAGCATTATGTCATAAAGATCGGCCTCAATCACCGGTGCTTCAAGCGCGATTAATCGGTCACGGATTTGTTTTGCACGGGCGCCAAGATCATAACGGCTAAACCCAACTTTTGCGAGATCGTCACCCGATAACACCCGCGCATTCGCAGTCCAAAGACGACCATTACTGGGATTAAGAATTCGGGGATATTCCGCTGAGGAATACCAGCCGTTCCAATCATGCGAGCCATCAGACCAATTATAGATGTTTAGATAATCGCCGTTGGGACGGCGGGGAATTTTCCCAAAAATGGTCCAACCTGCGTTGCCGTCCTTATCGACCAGCATCGCGTTCTGGGCGGGTATTCCCATATTGGCGGCTATATTCATCGCCTCTTCAACGGTTTTCACCTGTTCCATCTTTAACAGAGATGCATTTACGCCGTCCGGCATGTGCGCCACCCAGCGAAACGCGTACTTGCCGTTTTGTCCTTTATCAATCACAGGACCCCAGATCGTTTGTTGAAAACTTAGCGTTTCATTTGGCAGCCCTGTGACCTTGATTTCTTCTTCGATGACATCAAAATCTTTATACCCCTGTGGTGTCAGATACTGATCTTTATTTTGCGGATTTATGCTCAGCTCGATCAAATCAGATGTATCAATATTACTATTTGTAAAGCCCCAGGCAACAGACCCATTGCTGCCGACGACAACTGGCGGTGCGCCCGCCAATGAAACACCCGTAATATCCAGAGAGTTATCTTCTAACTTTAGTCTAACTTTATACCAGATGGATGGTGCGCGTATCGCAAGATGCATATCATTTGAAAGCATCGCCGCACCAGTTTCAGTTAGCTGCCCGCTCACGGCCCAATTGTTGCTGCCGATCATCGGGCTGTTATCGCGGTCAAATGCGACTGCTTTACTGCCATCACTCGGGGCAGTTGGAATTTCCGCTTTGATATAAGACGCTTCATCCTCTTGCATCGGCGCGTCCCATTCGGTGCGATCAGGAAGTAAGAATGCAGCCAATTCAGGTGAAAGTGACTTTCTCAGCACATGATTTTGCCACTCAAATCCACCGTCCGAGCTTTGAAGGGTAAAAAACATGGAATAAATCACAAGGAACGTGTCTTCTTGGGTCCAAGGTTGCGGCTGAGCGCCAAGAAGCCAATATTCAAATGGTTTTGACTTTAGCCGCTCCAAACCGATATTCACACCTTCGACATATTTGCTCAGGACCTTTTTATCATCATCACTGACGTGCTCTAAAGCGATGCTTGCTCTGTGGCGAAATTGATGAAGGCGATTATTTTTGTCCGTATCGACAGCTAGAGCGCCAAACAATTCTGACAACTCGCCAGCCGCCATACGGCGCGATAAGTCCATCTGAAAAAAACGTTCCTGCGCATGTACATATCCCGTCGCAAAGGCAAGATCATCTCTATTTTGTCCGCTTATTGTTGCGCCGCCCTGTTGATCACGATCAATTGAAACCGAAGACGTGATGCCCGTCAGGTTAATGTCCCCTTCGATATCCGGGAGGCTGGCTTGAAATCCATAATAGATCACCACCAGAGCCGCAATGGTAATTGTCGACGAGAAAACCGCAATACGCAGGAGCCACTTGATCATATGATATTCCTTTTTTCGTTATAATAATATCAGCAAAAAAAATAGGCCAGACAATTTAATGCCCGGCCTATAGAAAAATATTTGAGTGAGGTTAATTATTCACCCGGATGATAAGAACGCTCCATATTGGTATCCACATCTTCACGGTAATAATGGACATCACGGAAAGTACCTGTGCCGTACATCTCACCCTGATCAAAGAAATGCGGTGAGTTTGGATCGCTATTAAGACCACCGGCCATTAGAGCCTTGGCGCGAACCTTGTCACCAAACTCAACGGAGGCAATAAAGCTGTTGCCGCTTGTCACATACCAATTTTTCGTACCCTCATATTGGCGGGTGCCGACGGATGCTAATGCGCCCCAACGGCCCGATCCGAGCTTCACTGGATAGCTTGGTTTGCTGTCATCAAATATCTGGCGAATATTGCCATCATTACGTTGGAAGCGGTTCATATCACCCCAAGCAACTTTCCATGAGCCGAAGTCAGCTTCCATTTGTGCCATCGCCGCTTTAAGCGCTGCGAGATACTGTTCGCCGCTAATCTGTTTTTCAGCATATTCATAGGTGTCGTATGGACCCATACTTCCCCGTGGCGGTTGATATTTGAAAAGTTCATTGCCAAAATGGTGGGCAAGTGACGTTTCAACTGATGTCATGCTTGACATTTTATCCCACGCAACAAGCATATCAACGGCTTCTTTCAAACTCTCATCCGGGTTTGCGTCATAGGCTGCTTTCAGTACGGGCACAAAACGTTGGAAGGACGGAAGAAGACCGCCGTAACCAACTTCAATCAGGCTTTCTACTGTGAAATCATTGATCCCCGGATAAACCTGCAAAGCATGCTCACCACGAGGATTTTCAAAATTCACAGACATATAGCTTGGATAGTCTTCTTTTTTCGGGCTATGGTCCGGACCAGCGGCTGAAAATGGCCAGTTGTTTGAGTTATAAAGCCATCCTGAACCCGGGTTCAAAAGATTAATCGCCTCTTCAACAGGGTGCAGCCCCTTCCAATCGGTGTCAGGATTGCTACCATCAACCGGTTTATTAAAGTCATATTCCGTATTGCGGATCGGATGGTAGTTACCATGAAAATAGGCAATATTGCCGTCTTTGTCCGCATAAACGGTGTTGTTTGATGAGTTAGATTTAAGTCTCATCATTTCATAAAACTCATCATAAGATTTCGTTTTGCTACGCACATAAGATTGGTTAAGCGCAGTCAGCGGAATATTCATCAGTTGAACGCTGATCCACTTGTCACCTTCGGCGCGGATCACCGGACCGTGATGGGTGTGATAAACGGTAAAGTCACGGGAAGCCATGCCAGTATCCGTTTTATACTCAATGGTTTCAGTTGAAACGGTTACTTCGCGTTCCTCGTCACCATATTTGTAAAAGAACTTACCATCTTTTTCGATGATAGTTTCTGCATATTCATCAATCACGTCAGCGCGTGAGGATGTATGCATCCAGCCATTATATTCATTGAAGCCCTGATAAATAAAGAATTGACCCCATGTGAGGGCACCGTAAGCGTTGAGGCCTTCTTCACTCACCATGTGTGCTTCTTCGCGGAAGTAATGAGTGGTGTGTGGATTGATATAGAGAAGTGCTTTTCCGTTTACGGTTTTCTCAGGCGCAATCGCCATGCCGTTTGAACCACGCGGTTCCAAGTCAAGATCTCGCGGTGCTTCGGCCATCTTTTGTGTACCGCCATAGAAATTTTCCAAGTTATTTATGGAAATACTTTCAATGTCACCGCCGATACTACCTTCTGAGAAGGAAAGTGCCATCCATGGCTCAAACCGCTTGATCACTTTCGGCTGCGTCCCCGGGTTCTTATAAAGATAGTAGTTAAGGCCGTCTGCGTAAGCGTTCATAAGTTCTTTTAACCATTCAGGTGCTTCTGCGTAAAGGCGCTTCATATCATCACGCTGAATAAACAGACGCATTCTAAGATCACGGAAAATCTGACCTTCACCTTCGGCCTGGGCAAGAAGTCCCATTGCGTTCATATAGTTTACTTCAACCCGGTTAAAGTCATCTTCTGCCTGCGCATACATGACACCGAATACGGCATCCGCATCTGTTTTGCCATATATGTGTGGCACCCCCCAGTTATCACGAATAATCGTGATATTCGCGGCTTGCGCTTCCCAGCGCGCCACCTCATCAGAAACAGTCGCTTCTGATCCAGTATCCGTAGCTTGCTCCGATTGACCACCGTCCTGAGAAGAACAGGCGGAAAGGGCAAACAGCATTAGAATGAGTATTTTTTTCATTGATTTTCCGTCCCTAAAATATATTTGGAATTATGGCAAAAACAATACCCTTCCGCGTGGCCAGTGTAAAGGCTTGATCCACTAAAAAAGGCCTGCACTTACTAGTGCAGGCCTTTTCTAATTTTTACTGATGAGCGTTTAGAAACGTATCCGTGCGCCACCATAAAATGCCCGTGGTTTACCAACGAAATACCGTGGTGTTCCAAATGATACATCGGCACGCTCCGCGTACCGAACATTGGTTATGTTCATCACACGCAAGAATACATCAACATTTTTCATTGCTTCTGCTTCAATACGAAGGTTAAAATAGTTGTGACCCTCATATTTAAACTCGGCAACTGGATCCATCGAATATTCACCCATCCAAATCCACTCAAGGCCTGCTTTCACTTTATCAGCAGGTGCCCAATTAAGCTGCACGCTACCAAAATTACGCGGTGCCGTATCAATATCAAGACCGTTCCAGTTGATATCTCCGGTAAAACGATCAAAATCATACTGATGCTTGGCAAGGCTGCCGTTTAGACGAAGGCTTACATCAATCGGGAAGCGGTATTCAAACATACCTTCAACGCCAACATGTTTTGATTTGCCATTATCAACATTGATGCGATTGTCCTGGAAAATCACATTGTCTTTTTTCATATAGAAGGCTGTAAACTCATAGGAGTAGGTATTGGCATTGCCGCGAATACCGGCTTCAATACTATCCAGTTTCACACTATCAATATCGGCAACAACCTGACCACGCTGAAGTCTGTATAGCTCCGTTGTTTGCGGTGCGCGAAAACCGCGGCTATAGCGAGCAAAAAATCGATTAGTGTCATCGAATTTGTAAAGCATGCCAGCTTCGAAAGAAACATTGTTAAAACTATCTTCACGGTCAGCCGGGCGCGTATAGCGACAGCCATCGGGGTGAGCACAGGCAATACCGTTTTCATCGACCTGACCACTGACCATGCGGTTGTCATAATCATATTTCACATGCTCCGCGCGAACGCCGCCCACCAGATTTAACTGATCCGACACATCAACATCGGCACGAACAAAACCAGCGATTAATTTTGTATCAACTTCATAATCATAGTTCTTGCCAACTGGAAGTCTTGTAACAAGAAACCCCTGCGTAGGTGGATTGTCCTGCGTTTGCTTAAGCTCCCCTTTGGCCATTTCGCCATCAATTCCGGCGATTATTTCAAAATCAGATCCTTCATTAAGGTAGAACGCATTTTGGAAACCGGCGCTTTTCTGTTTGTTTTCCTCAAGCGGTTGACCAGGAAGGAAGTGCATCAAAAATTCCATATCCATAGATCTTAAGTACGGTGAGAATTGCCAGCGTATATTGTCTGAAACATCTTTAGAAACTGTTGACCAGTAACGGAACGATTTTGCCTTACGGTAAGCTTCCGGATTGCCATTGGTTCTAGCAAGCACTGGGTCCTTATAACTATCTAGCTCTTCCAGATAACCTGCTGTTTCCTGATCAAGATTTGTCACAAGAAAATTAGATGAAATTTTCCAGTTTCCGTCGTCATATTCATGACGTATCTGACCCTTTTGCTGATCAAAGCCGCTCTCTTCGATATATCCGCCGTCATGCATAACGCTGCCCGTGACACGAAGACCCGTGTTGCCATCTTTAAATGCACCGGTGGCGTTAAATTTAAGATAACCCCATGATCCCGCTTCCATGCTGGCAGACGATCTGGCGTCACCCACCGGTCTGGACAGGATATTGATGATACCGTGCATGGCGTTGGAGCCATAGAGTACGGAACCAGGTCCGCGAACAACTTCGATACGTCCGGCTTGCTCGGCGAAACTTTCAAAAAGTTCGTTTACGTTACAAAAACCCGCCGCACGCAAGGGAATACCATCCTGCGCCGTTAAAAATGCACCACACGCACCTGCGCCCGTGAAAATAGGTGATCTGATCGCAATTAAACTTTCCTGACCATTATTTCTTGAAATGTTGGCTCCTGCGATACCCTGAAGCGCCTCATTGATATGCGTAGGGCTTAGGAATTCAACTTCCACACCTGATACGGATGCCTGATTTCCGACGACGTCGCTGGCAAGTCTTTCACTTCTCGTTGCAGTGACTGTCACAATTTCTGTTTCACTCGCCTCCTGCGCTGCCCCCATCGAAGGGATAAGTCCAAACACACTTGCGCCCAACAGCACCATATTCTTATAATTCATTTCTAACTCTTTCCAGTTACCCAATTGTGACATTATCCTACGTCACTTTATATTTTCAGGAGCACAGTTCGTGTCTCCGTCCTTAAAATCTCAATTTCTTAAACCATACTCAATTCACTTATTAGAACACAATCAAAGTCTCGCAAACATAAGATCCCTCGAATATGTTATAATGTATCTATCACTCAAAAGCCGCCGATTCCATATATATTTTCAAAAACTGAAACTATTACTCAAAATATTAAAGATTTCAGTTAACAAATTCTAGGATGTCCTTTGATAATAAAGCTAGATGAATCTAAACTGAATATTACTTATGAAGCACTTGCCTTGAAATTTTTAACAGAATTTTACTTATTCAACTTGAACAATAATCCCAATGATCATATGATTATCGGGATTTTGTCCTAACATGGACAACATACAAATAACCAATCAAATTTCACAATATTCATATGGGAGTAAATAATGAAATTTAGCTTAAAGAAGTCTGCTTTAGCACTTGGGGTGCTTGCCGCTGGCATTGCATCTTCGGGGGCACAGGCAGACGAGCCTGGCACCGCAAATGGTGAATGGCACCAATACACTGGGGATATAAAAGGTTCTCGCTATTCCCCCCTTGATCAGATCAATGCGGATAACTTTGAAGATCTAGAACTCGTCTGGTCGTTCTCAACAAAAAATCTTGGTACACGCGGCGAATATAAACTGGAAGTCACACCTATCATGGTTGACGGCGTCCTTTACGCCACTGCTGGCACGCGCCGTACGGCCATTGCCCTTGACGGTCAAACGGGTGAGCTTATGTGGCTGCACAGTATGCGCGAAGGTCTTCGTGGCGGCATGGCCCCACGTCAGCTTTCTGGCCGCGGCCTTTCTTACTGGTCCGACGGCGAAGGCGATGACCGTATTTTCTACGTGACAACGGGCTACCGCCTGATTGCGTTAAACGCCCATACCGGAATACCTATCGAAAGCTTTGGTACTGATGGGAATGGCATCCTTGATCTTAAAGTGGGTGCCGTTCAGGGCAACGAAGTACAGATCGATCTGGTCACAGGTGAAATTGGTCTTCATGCGACGCCCACCGTCACTGGTGATCTGGTAATTGTTGGTTCAGCCATGAAAGAAGGCATGACCATTGACAATTACAACAATACCAAAGGCCTTGTTCGTGCATTTGATGTTCGCACTGGAAAACTCGTGTGGCAGTTTGACCCCATTCCACGTCCTGGTCAATTCGGTAACGATACATGGCTTGATAATTCATGGGAAAGAAACGGCAACACTGGCGTTTGGACACAAATCACCGTTGATGAGAAGAACGAGCTTGTTTTCCTCGCTGTTGAAAGTCCATCATCTGATTTCTACGGTGGCCACCGCCCTGGCAACAACCTGTTTGGTGAAAGCCTGGTTGCTGTTGATCTGAATACCGGTGAATATAGATGGCATTTCCAAGTGGTCCATCATCCAATTTGGGATCACGACCTGTCATCAGCACCGCTGATTATGGATGTGACCATTGACGGTGTCGAGCGCGAAATCATCGCTCTACCAACCAAGCAGTCATACATCTATGCCTTCGATCGTCTTACTGGTGAGCCGATATGGCCAATTCCAGAAGTCGAAGTTCCAATTGGTAATATCCCTGGCGAATGGTACTCGCCAACTCAACCAATGCCACCTGAGCGTCTGCATTATGGTCGTGGCAAGCTAAAATTGCCTGATGATCTGATAGACTTTACACCCGAACTGCGTCAAGCTGCGCTTGATAAAATGCATCTTTGGAACTGGGACAATGGCGGCATGTATAATCCGCCACTTCTCGGCGATGTAAACGGTGTTCTTGGTGCCATTAATATTGGTGCAACAAACGGTGGTACAAACTGGCCTGGCGCTTCGTTCGATCCCGAAACAGGTATCGTTTACGCCCCGGCCGGTCAAACATTTATCGCCAACCTTTCAATGGCCCCTCCGCCAGAAGGTTATTCAAATGTGGATTATATTGCCGGCCGCGTAGGTCAGCCGTTCCGCATGAGAAACGCCGCTGGGACTGGCCAAAACCCTGATGCGCCGAAAGAAGTGAACTATCCTGTTTATGATGGTCCACCGGTTGTGGTGCCGAGCCTAAATGTGGAAGGCCTCTCAATCCTGAAACCACCTTATAGTGTGCTTTCTGCGATCGACATGAACGCAGGTCAAGTGCTTTGGAAAGTACCGCTCGGCGTAACACCGGATAATGTGCGCAACCATCCAAAACTACAAGGTTTGGATATTCCAAATACTGGCCAACCATCAACTGTTGGTGTCGTTGTCACCAAAACACTTGTGATTGTCGGAGATTTTCGTGTGACAAACCCTGGTGACCGTGAGCGCGGTGCTATGCTTCGTGCCTATGATAAGGTGACAGGTGAGAATGTTGGCGAAGTCTGGATGCCAGCCGGTCAGTCCGGCTCACCCATGACATACATGATTGATGGCAAGCAGTATATCTGCGTTTCCGTCAGCGGTGGCGCTTACCCTGGTGAGTTCAGAGTTTACGCTCTGCCTGACGATTAATAATGATGTCATGGGGGTCACACTTGTGATCCCCATGAAGTCCAATCAATAAAATTGTGTATTGAGTGTCTCAAAAATAGAATCACCTAATTCTTAGAAATTTTCAAACCTCCTCTGAACTGTTGTTTAGAGGAGGTTTTTCTGTTTTTATGAGTAAAACCGATAAAAACGCCTTAATTCTGCCAAAAATTTCATAAAACCTTGACTTTTTGTTACAACATAACAATTATGGCTTCGCACAAAATATAAAACGGGAGAAGAAAATGAAATTTAATTTAAAGAAGTCTGTTTTGACGCTCGGGATGCTGGCCGCTGGCCTTGCCGCATCAGGCGTTCAAGCGGACGAGCCGGGTACGGCAAATGGTGAATGGCATCATTACACCGGGGACATCAAGGGATCCCGTTATTCCCCCCTCGACCAGGTCAATGCTGACAATTTCGAAGATCTTGAGCTTGTTTGGTCATTTTCAACAAAAAATCTTGGAACACGTAGCGAATATAAGCTGGAAGTCACACCGATCATGGTGGACGGTGTTCTTTACGCCACAGCTGGTACTCGACGCACGGCGATCGCCCTTGACGGTCAAACCGGTGAGCTTAAATGGATGCACAGTATGCGCGAAGGTCTTCGTGGCGGCATGGCCCCACGTCAGCTATCTGGCCGTGGCCTTTCTTACTGGACAGATGGTAAAGGCGATGACCGTGTTTATTATGTGACTACAGGTTACCGCCTGATCGCCCTAGACGCTCACACAGGTATTCCAATCAATTCTTTCGGAACAGATGGTAACGGCATCCTAGATCTCAAAATCGGTGCAGTTCAAGGCAACGAAGTACAGATCGATCTCGTAACAGGTGAAATTGGTCTTCATGCAACACCAACCGTGGTCGGCGATATGATCATCATTGGTTCTGCTATGAAAGAAGGCATGACCATTGATAACTATAACAACACCAAAGGCCTCATCCGCGCATTTGATATTCGCACTGGTGAAAAAATCTGGCAGTTCGACCCGATTCCACGACCTGGCCAATTTGGTAACGACACGTGGCTTGATAATTCATGGGAAAGAAACGGCAACGCAGGCGTGTGGACACAGATCACCGTTGATGAGAAAAACGAGCTTGTTTTCCTTTCTGTAGAGAGCCCGTCATCCGATTTTTACGGTGGACATCGTCCTGGCGACAACCTGTTTGGCGAAAGCATCGTTGCGGTTGATCTCAACACAGGTGAATATAAATGGCATTTCCAAGTGGTTCACCACGCGATTTGGGATCATGACCTGTCATCTGCACCGCTTGTAATGGATGTTGAAATTGATGGTAAGATGCGTGAAATCCTCGCTCTTCCAACGAAGCAGGCCTTTATGTATGTCTTTGACCGTGTCACGGGTGAGCCGATCTGGCCAATTCCAGAGGTTCCTGTCCCGCAAGGTAACGTGCCGGGCGAATGGTATTCACCAACTCAACCACGTCCATCTGAAAAACTTCTTTACGGTAATCCTGAACTGGATTATCCAGATGATCTGATCGACTTTACCCCTGAAATGCGTGAGATAGCCATCAAAAACCTTGAGCGCTGGGTCTGGAAAGACGGCACACTTTACAACCCACCAATCGTTGGTGATGTAAATGGTATGCTTGGCGCTATCAACCTTGGTAATGCTGGCGGCGGCACAAACTGGCCGGGCGGTGCGTTCGATCCTGAAACAGGTATCGTATATGCATCCGCAACCACTGGCGCGATTGGCGGTATTTCACTTGCTCCACCACCAGAAGGTTATTCAAATGTGAATTATATGGCCGGCCGTATTGGCCAACCGTTCCGCATGAGAAACGCTGCTGGTACCGGGCAAAACCCTGACGCACCGAAAGAAGTAAACTATCCTGTTTATGATGGCCCACCAGTTGTGGTGCCAAGCCTAAACGTGAAAGGTCTTTCGATCCTTAAGCCGCCATACGGCGTGATTGCGGCGATCGATATGAATGCTGGTGAAGTTCTTTGGCGTGTTGCTCACGGTGAAACTCCGGACAATGTACGTAACCATCCTGACCTTCAAGGCACGGATATTCCACGCACAGGTCAGCGCGGCAGCGTCGGTTCAGTGGTAACCAAAACTCTGCTCATTCTTGGTGATCCTCGGGTTACAAACCCAGGTGACCGCGAGCGCGGTGCAATGCTTCGCGCCTACGACAAGATGACTGGTGAAAATGTTGGCGAGCTTTGGATGCCTGCGGGTCAATCCGGTTCACCAATGACATACATGATTGATGGCAAGCAGTATATCTGCGTTTCCGTCAGTGGTGGTGCTTATGCTGGTGAGTTTAGAGTGTACGCTCTACCTGACGATTAATAAAATATTGATTAGGGAGATTAAAGTATAAAGATCTCCCTGATTGTTTTCATATTCAGTTTGGATTAATGTCAGAGATATATAATCGAAACCGAAACAAGTAGAACCAAAATATCCAAAAATTGACCTGATTGTCATGCAGGATAAGACTTTAATAGTAAAACGAGATAGAAATGAAGCTAATATATAAAGTATTGATGATTACATCCGCCACTCTATTCGGCGCATCCTTCGCTAACGCCCAAGCGGTAAAAAACGTGTGGGACGGTGCTTATACCGAGGCACAAGCGGTGAGCGGCGAAAGATTGTACCAAGAACATTGTGGAGCATGTCACGGCTCGCAAATGCAAGGCATTGAGGAAGCACCTACGCTCAGACAAGGTGCCTTTATTTATAATTGGGACGGCATGGGTGTTGATATCCTGTTTCAACGCATTCGCGAAACAATGCCGTTAGATGACCCAAGAGGCGTATCTCGTGCCATTAAAGCGGATATCCTTGCATACATCATGTCACAGAATAACTTCCCTGCTGGCAAGGTGAAGCTTCCTTATCAAAATTCTAGACTAAAAAGAATAAAATGGAACGCTCAAAAGCCCGCTGAATAAAAGATAATCTTGTTCAATACCAACTTGCGAAAAAGCCTTAAAGGTCATATGATCTTTGAGGCTTTTTATTACACAAAAAATAAACATAAAATGGGAGATCATTAAAGTGATTAACTTGAAGAATACTGCTTTGGCACTTGGGATGCTGGCCACCGGCCTTGTTGCATCCGGTGCCAATTCACAAGAGCCAGGCACGGCAAATGGTGAGTGGCACCACTACACCGGAGATGTCAAAGGATCCCGTTATTCTCCACTTGATCAAGTCAATGCGGACAATTTCGAAGATCTGGAACTCGTCTGGTCTTTTGCGACAAAGAACCTTGGCTCTCGCAGCGAATATAAGTTGGAAGTCACGCCGATCATGGTGGACGGCGTTCTTTACGCCACAGCCGGTACCCGCCGTACGGCAATCGCTCTTGATGGTGAAACTGGGGAGCTTAAATGGCTTCACAGTATGCGTGAAGGTCTGCGTGCAGGTCTTGCACCACGTCAGTTGTCTGGCCGCGGCCTTTCTTACTGGTCTGACGGCGACGGTGATGATCGTGTCCTCTATGTGACAACTGGTTATAAATTGGTCGCCCTTAATGCCCATACAGGCATTCCTATCGAAAGCTTCGGTACTGATGGCAACGGTATTCTTGATCTTAAAATTGGTGCCGTTCAGGGTAACGAGGTGCAGATCGATCTGGTAACGGGTGAAATTGGTCTTCATGCGACCCCAACTGTCGCAGGTGATTTGGTTATTGTTGGTTCAGCCATGAAAGAAGGTATGACCATTGATAATTACAACAACACCAAAGGTCTTGTTCGTGCATTTGATGTTCGCACCGGAAAACTCGTGTGGCAGTTTGACCCCATTCCACGTCCAGGACAATTTGGCAATGATACATGGCTTGATAATTCATGGGAAAGAAATGGTAACACTGGCGTTTGGACACAAATCACCGTTGATGAGAAAAACGAGCTTGTATTTCTTGCTATAGAAAGTCCGGCTTCCGACTTCTACGGGGGTCACCGTCCTGGCAACAACCTGTTTGGTGAAAGCCTTGTTGCTGTTGATCTGAACACGGGTGAGTATAAATGGCATTTCCAAGTGGTCCATCATCCGATTTGGGATCATGACCTGTCGTCAGCACCACTTGTCATGGATGTGACCGTTGATGGACGTGAACGTGAAATTATCGCACTACCAACCAAACAGTCGTTCATTTACGCCTTTGACCGTGTTACTGGGGAGCCGATCTGGGATATTCCAGAGGTCGAAGTTCCTATTGGTAATGTGCCCGGTGAGTGGTACTCGCCAACACAACCAAAAGCGCCAATGGATCTTATGTACGGCCGTGGTCAACTGAACCTACCGGACGACCTAATCGACTTTACTCCAGAATTGCGTCAAGCCGCCCTTGATAAGATGGACCGTTGGGATTGGAGCAATGGTGCTATGTATAACCCGCCACTTCTTGGTGATGTAAACGGCGTACTTGGCGCCATCAACATCGGCGCAACAACGGGCGGTACAAACTGGCCAGGAGCATCATTTGATCCTGAAACTGGTATTGTGTATGCACCGGCATCGCAAGCATACCTTGATAACTTGTCGCTGGCACCTCCACCAAAAGGGTATTCAAATGTGGACTATATCGCCGGCAGGAAAGGTCAGCCGTTTCGCATGATGTATGCGTCTGGTACTGGCCAAAACCCCGACGCCCCAAAAGTGGAAAGCGAATTTGAAGACCGCAGTGCGGCACCAGTGGAAATTCCCGGGTTGCGTGTTGAAGGCCTTTCAATTCTTAAACCACCGTACGGTGTTCTTTCTGCGATTGATATGAACGCGGGTAAGGTGCTTTGGAAAGTACCGCACGGTGAAACACCCGATAACGTACGCAACCATCCAAAACTTCAAGGATTGGACATTCCGCGTACTGGTCAACCAGCCAACGTAGGTGTGGTTGTCACCAAAACACTTGTGATTGTTGGTGATCAACGAGTAACAAACCCAGGCGACCGTGAGCGTGGTGCTATGCTCCGTGCTTATGATAAAATGACCGGTGAGCAGGTCGGTGAGATTTGGATGCCTGCGGGTCAATCCGGTTCACCAATGACATATGCCATTAATGGTAAACAATATATCATGGTTTCCGTCAGTGGTGGCGCTCATCCCGGCGAATTTAGAGCCTATGCACTTCCTGACGATTAATACTGTATCAATGGCGATCGACACCTGATCGCCATAGATTTTAGAATTGCTTTAAAGCCTCAAAGACCTTATGGTTTTTGAGGCTTTTTTGTTGGGATTAACTCAGCATACATTATCCGTCAAAAAATAAAAAATAAGGATGAAAAGCATGCTGCTTAATATTCAAAACACTCTTGCTCTCTTAGCGCTCTTCACCGTCTCAATTCTCAGCTCATTTGCACACGCCGATGCCCCGGATACTACAAGTGGCGAGTGGCCACATTATGCTGGCGACATCAAAGGTTCCCGCTATTCGCCGCTTGATCAGATCAACGCGGATAATTTCGAAGATCTTGAACTTGTGTGGTCATTTTCAACAAAGAATCTTGGCTCACGCCCAGAATATAAGCTTGAAGTGACACCGCTAATGGTCGATGGCGTCATTTATGCAACAGGTGGTACACGGCGCACTGCCTTCGCCCTTGACGGGGAAACCGGAGAACTTAAGTGGCTTCACAGTATGAACGAAGGTTTACGAGGCGGCATGGCCCCGCGCCAACTTTCTGGTCGCGGTCTTTCTTACTGGTCCGATGGCAACGGTGATGATCGTATTTTTTATGTTACAACTGGCTATATGCTGGTGTCTCTTGACGCTCATACGGGTGTTCCCATCAGTTCATTCGGCAACAAAGGCAGCGGTATTGTTGATCTGAAACTTGGCGCTGTTCAAGGCAATGAGGTTCAGATTGATCTGGTTACTGGTGAAATTGGCCTTCATGCGACCCCAACCGTGGTAGGCGATCTGGTCATCATTGGTAACGCCATGAAAGAAGGCCTTACCATTGATAACTACAACAACACCAAAGGTCTTGTTCGCGCCTTCAACACTCGAACTGGTGAAAAAGTCTGGCAATTTGATCCCATCCCGCGCCCAGGGCAATTTGGCAATGATACATGGCTTGATAATTCATGGGAACGAAACGGAAGTAACGGCGTCTGGACGCAAATCACCGCCGATGAAAAAAATGAACTTGTTTATCTTTCCGTAGAAAGCCCGTCCTCAGATTATTATGGCGGTCACCGCCCGGGCGACAACCTGTTTGCGGAAAGTATTGTCGCCGTTGATCTGAACACCGGTGAATATAAATGGCATTTCCAAATAGTTCATCATCCAATCTGGGGACATGACCTTTCGGCTGCACCAATGATTATGGATGTTGAAATTGATGGCCGGATGCGTGAAATACTTGCAGTACCAACCAAGCAAGCGTGGCTGTTTGTATTTGACCGCGTTACTGGTGAGCCGATCTGGCCTATCGAAGAAGTGCCGGTGCCGGCGGGGAATGTACCCGGTGAATGGTATTCGCCGACCCAGCCGCGGGTGATGGAAAAGCTCAACTATGGCCGTTCCGAGATGCACGTGCCTGACGATCTGATTGATTTTACCCCTGAAATGCGCGAACAAGCCCTGAAAAATCTTGAACGTTGGGAATGGGAAAATGCAACTATTTATAATCCACCGATCCTCGGCGATGTAAATGGAAAGCTTGGCGCCATTGCCCTTGGGAATTCTGGCGGTGGCACCAATTGGGCTGGCGGTGCTTTTGATCCAGAAACCAACATTTTATATGCACCGGCTAATGTATCTGCAATTGGCGGCATTTCACTTGCCCCACCTCCGGAAGGGTATTCTAATGTGAACTATCTTCAGGGCCGTAGTGGTCAACCTTTCAAAATGGCATTGGCAGGGGGCACGGGACAGAACCCTGGTTCACCGAAGGAAGTGAGTTATCCAGTCTATGACGGTCCTCCGGTTCGGGTTCCTTCACTAAACGTGGACGGTTTATCCATTTTAAAGCCGCCTTATGGCATCATTGCAGCTTTCGATATGTCGAAGGGTGAAATTCTCTGGCGCATTGCCCACGGGGAAACACCCGACAATGTTCGCAATCATCCAAAACTACAGGGAATGGACATTCCCCGCACTGGTCAGCGCGGCAGCGTCGGTATGATGGTAACAAAAACACTCGCCATAGCCGGTGATATGCTGGTGACAAACCCAGGTGACCGTGAACGCGGTGCCATGCTCCGCGCTTATGATAAATCGAGCGGCGAACAAGTGGGCGAAGTTTGGATGCCGTCACGTCAGTCCGGCTCGCCGATGACTTACAGTATCAATGGGAAACAATATATCATCGTTGCCGTTAGCGGCGGGTCGTACCCCGGAGAAATAAGAGCCTATGCGCTCCCTGATGATTAATACGCTTACCCACTTCAAGCAAAAACCCCCGGTAAATTTTTACCGAGGGTTTTTTAATGTCTGGATGTCAGCTTAAATTATTTTGTGCCGGCAGGCCATAACGCGCCTTGATCTTTCGCAGGAACATCTTTTAGCCCTTGATAGACAAACTTCTGAATACGCTTACCTTCGTAAGTTTCAGTGGTATAGATGTTACCTTTTGAATCGGTTGCGATACTATGTGGCGCAAACCAAAGACCAGGCTGACGACCACCGCCACCAAACATTGTCACCATTTCTAGGTTTTCACGAAGAAGAATGTAAACACGTTGGTTTTGACCATCGGCCAGATAGACATATTTCTGCTCAGGGTCTTTTGAGAAATCAAGATCCCATGTTGAACCCTGTGACATCGTTTCTGGCATAATCAGCTTTTCATACATAAATGTACCATCTTGTTTAAAGACCTGAATACGGTCACTAGAGCGGTCACAAACGTAGAGAAGTCCGTCATTGGATGGTTCCGCGCAATGCACCGGACCCGTAAATTGGGTATGCGGTGGTGTGGTTGGATCGTGACGATATCTTTCAGTTGGGTCTTCTGGCTTGTTACCATAAGCACCCCAATATCGTTTAAATTCACCCGAGGTCGCATCAAGAACGGCAATGCGGCGATTACCATACCCGTCAGATACAAACGCTTCATTGGTTTCTGCAACCACGGTAACTTCCGCAACACGTGAGAAACGTGTTGTGTCATTACTATCCGGCTCGACAATGCCCGGTGTACCAAGTTGCTCCAGGAATGTGCCGTCACGGGTAAATTTCAATATATGACTATCCCCGGCGCCATTACCACCGATCCAGATGTTGCCATGATGATCAATTTCTATGCCGTGGTTTGATGATGGCCATGTGTACGGTGCGCCTTCAACTGGTCCGCCCCAAGCATTGACGACATTTCCGTCAGGATCAAATTCGATAATAGGTGGTGCCGGTGTACAGCAAATAGACACGCCTGTTTGAAGGCCGATCTCTGTTCTTGGTCCAAATATACCTTCGCCACTGGCACGGTGAACGATAAAGATATGGTCACGTTCGTCGATGGCGACACCGATCACATTACCCAAAATCCATTCGTTTCCTAGTGGTTTCGGCCAAAATGGATCAACTTCGAATGACGGCGCCTGTGTTGCTTGTGCAGTCGCTTCATCCCCGGGGCTACAGGATTGTAGTCCAAGACTTAAGCCGACAAGAGAAACAGCAAGCGCAGCTCCCATCAATATTTTGTTTTTTTTCATGATTATCTGTTCCCTCGATTATTTATTTAATATTTAGCTAAGTATAATAATTTATACGCCCCCAGGCTAAACAGAAGATAGTCCCAGAAAACTGTACATTATATCAGTATTGGGTTCAAGAATTGAATCGTACCGCCAGATTTTGCTTATAGACATTTTTAATGTGGACTTGCATCAATGAAAAACCCCCGGCAAATATTCGCCGGGGGTTTCAAAATGTCTAAAAAATTAATTGCTTGCGACTTAACCTAGTTAAGCTCACCTGCTGGCCATAGTACGCCTTGATCCTTGTTAGGAATATCTTTAACGCCTTGATAGATAAATTTCTGAATACGCTTACCTTCGTAAGTTTCAGTGGTATAGATATTACCTTTTGAATCGGTTGCGATGCTATGTGGCGCAAACCAAAGACCCGGTTGACGACCACCGCCACCAAACATTGTTAGTACTTCTAATGTTTCACGAAGAAGAATGTGAACACGTTGGTTTTGACCATCGGCCAGATAGATATATTTTTGATCAGCATCCGTTGAGAAACTAATATCCCAAGTCGAGCCTTGAGACAGTGTTTCCGGCATAACCAGCTTTTCAAATATAAATGTACCGTCTTGTTTAAAGACCTGAATACGGTCACTGGTACGGTCACAAACATAAAGAAGACCATCATTGGATGGCTGTGCACAATGCACCGGACCCGTAAATTGGGTATGCGGTGGTGTGGTTGGATCGTGACGATATCTTTCAGTAGCGTCTTCTGGCTTATTGCCATAAGCACCCCAGTAACGTTTAAACTCACCCGAGGTCGCATCTAGAACCGCGATACGCTTGTTACCGTAACCGTCAGCTACGAATGCTTCGTTGCTCTCTGCTACTACTGATACTTCAGCGACACGAGAGAAACGTGTTGTGTCATTGCTGTCTGGCTCAGCAATACCGGCTGTACCAAGTTGTTCAATGAATTTGCCGTCACGGGTAAATTTAAGAATATGACTGTCGCCACGTCCATTACCACCAATCCAGATGTTGCCGTGATGGTCAATTTCGATACCATGGTTTGATTCTGGCCACGTATATTCACCAGTATCCGTTGGGCCACCCCATGCGTTGACAAAATTTCCGTCCGCATCAAATTCTACAATTGGCGGTGCTGGTGTACAGCAGATTGAAAAGCCTTCCCGAAGCCCAAGTTCAGCAAACGGCTTGAAGATACCCTCACCCCATGCGCGGTGAACGATAAAAATGTGGTCACGTTCGTCGATTTCAACACCAATTACATTCCCTAATATCCAACCATTTGGTAGTGGTTGCGGCCAAAATGGATCAACTTCAAATGATGGTGCTTGTGGCGCTTGCGCTGTCGCTTCGCCGCCCGTACCAATAAATTGTTGTCCAAGGCTCAAACCGACAAGAGAAACAGCAAGCGCAGCCCCCATCAAAACCTTATTTTTTAATTTCATGATTAATTTCCATATTTCGTTTTTAGTTATTCAGCTCAGCGTAACGCTTTAACGCCCTCCCATGCCGTGAGCAAATGATACAGTATATCATTTCTACGTTCAAGCATTGAATCTATCGATAATCTTTTAAAATTTGACTCTTCGCCTACGTTTTTTTATGAAGAACGGCATAAATCATAAATCTCGATCAGATATCAGAGAAATAGGGAAATAGGGAAATAATGACCAAATTTAAATTTATCCACTCAGTAATCATTGTGCGTGTTCTCATTGCAGTAATAATGATGACGTCGACAATGACATCGCTCGTGAAAGCCCATGATATTCCCGCTTCGGTGACCGTCCACATGTACGTTAAACCTGAAGGTGATACCCTTAAGTTATTGCTCCGCGTGCCTCTAGAAAGTATGAGCGAGCTTGTTTATCCGACGTTTGGCCCCGGCTATCTGGATTTTGAAAAATCTGAATCCGTCCTGCTTGATGCCGCGCATATTTATCTTACTGAAGAACTTCAGGTTTTTGAAGAAGGTGTGCTTATCGAAGATAAAATGATTACCGCACTCCGCGCTACCACGCCGCAAGATAGATCAATCCAAGATTGGGATTTGGCCATCGAGAATATCAAGCGTCCCGCCCTGACGAATGAAGAAAAGATTTATTATAAACAGGTGGTTGTGGATGTCCTTTATGAATTTCCGATAAAATCTGATCAATCAAGGTTTTCTATTCAGCCAACACTGAACAAACTCGCGAGCATCACAAATACCGTGCTTCGTTTTATACCCGCAGGTACTGGTGAGCGGGTCTTTAATTATATGGGAAATCCCGGTGTTGTAGAACTTGACCCTAGTCTTCTTCACGCACTTTATGAATTTATGGAACTTGGTTTCTTTCATATACTCGAAGGGATAGATCATATCTTATTTCTTCTTTGTTTGGTGATACCATTGCGTAGCTTTAGGGGATTAATTCCCGTGATAACCTCATTTACGGTTGCCCATTCGATAACCCTCATATCAACGGCCTTCGGGCTGGCGCCCCAAGCTCTGTGGTTCGCACCTTTGATTGAAACACTTATTGCGCTTTCGATTGTTTATATGGCATTTGAAAACATTGTTGGTGCCAAACTTGAAAGAAGATGGATTGTTGCATTCGCCTTCGGTCTGGTTCACGGCTTCGGTTTCTCATTCCTGCTTTCTGACAGCATGCAGTTTGCCGGTCAGCATCTGTTTACCTCACTGCTTTCCTTCAACCTTGGGGTTGAGCTTGGTCAGCTATTTATCCTGATTTGCGTACTGCCGGTGCTTAATCTTCTGTTTAAATATGTGGTCCAGGAAAAAGCTGGCACTATTTTGCTGTCTGCTCTTGTCGCCCATAGTGGCTGGCACTGGATGACTGAACGCAATGATCGCCTTGGCGAATATTTCTTCGTCATGCCGGAAATAGACGGTGCTTTTTATGCAGAACTCATGAGGTGGGGGGTCCTTTTGATCATCATCTTCATAGCATCTTGGCTCATGTATGAACTGACCAAATATATCAAAAAGAGAACCGGATAAAAAAAGGCCCCTGTAACAGGGGCCTTTTTAATTTATAGACGATTAGTTTCTAGGTTGCGGTGGATTTGCGAAATATCCTTTGGGTACATATTTACGCATTCTCTTTTGCAGCACTTCGGCGCCGTAAACATTACCAGCTTCATCGGCGGTCACGCCTTCAGCAACACTCGTGTAACGTGGCTCCATCCCATTGTTAGGATCAGGAATAAAGGCGGTAACCCAACCGGTTTTTGAGCTACCTATACGGATACCGCGTTCCCAACCTGGATTTCGTTGCCAACCTGAATTTGATTCGCTGTCTGCGGAGTACATAATATCATTCTTGTCGATATAAAGACCGCTGGGGCGACCAAACTGTGTCCAGTAATCCAAATGCTTTCCGTCTTGATCAAATATTTGTACACGGCTGTTATGACGATCGCCTACAAAAATTTTACCTTCGGAATTAATTGCAATGGCATGTGGCTCGCGGAACTGACCTCGTTCGGACCCCGTTTCGCCAAATTCCATAAGATATTCGCCTTTACTGTTATATTTCACTATCCGGTTATTGCCGCCAGCACCATGACCATCAGCAACAAAAATATCCCCGTTCTGCGCCACCGCAACATCATTTGGCTGGTTAAAGATATATTTATCCTGTCCAGCAACACCGGCAGTCCCCAAAGACATTAGAAGCTCGCCGTCCGGGCTAAACTTATGAACCTGATGGCCTTTTCCACGCGCTTCGTCGCCGCGCGCGTCAGCAAGCCAGAGATTTCCGTCAGGATCCACATGCATTCCATGAGGCCAGACAATCATATTTTTGCCGAAACTTTTTAAGATATTCCCGTCCACGTCCACGAGCATAATCGGGTCAATTTCCGGCGTATCAAGGCAGTTCGTATTGCCGCCGCAGCGTTCTGCAACCCAAATATTGCCGTTACCCGCATAATAAACAGTACTTGTTGACCCCCACTCGCGTCCATCCGGCAGTTCGATCCATTCTCCCTTTATCGCTTCGTATGGATTAATGACTTGCGCATTCGAGACGCTTGAAAGCGCCGCAACACAGGCGGTCGTCGCCAGCAAAGTTTTGGCTATTGTTTTTAGTTTCATGATGTGTCCTCCGTTAATTGATTGTTTTTTATGAAGGACATTGGACAATAAATTGCACGTTTTGTAAAGCCGAACTTGGAAGTTTCACAACACAGGCATATGTCCGGTCTTAACATAGATCAGCGCGCCATCATCTTTGGTAAAGGGGTGATGTTTGCTCAGGTGCGGACTTCTGATCCAGGTGCCTTTTGGATAGCTGCCGTGCTCATCATAAAAAGTTCCCTCAAGCACCAATATTTCCTCGCCGCCCCAATGCTGATGTGGTTTAAAGACGGTATTTGGTGCCCATTTAACCAGCGCAACATGTTCCGTGTCATATTCATGAAGCGGCATGACCGAAAGCCCTGGAACCAGGCCGGAATACCAGTCTGCTTCTTTTGTCTTCACATGAAATTGCTTTTGATCCTTTGCGTCAAACTGACATAATTTGACAAATATGGTCGCACCTTCTTTTCCGATATGCGGTGTATGGTGAGTGCCAACTGGATTGCGAACATAGGTGCCGGCGGGGTAGTCCTCATGTTCATCAGAAAAAACACCTTCAAGGACAAGAAATTCTTCGCCGCCGCCATGATCATGCGCTGAAAATTCACTGTTAGGCGCGAAACGAACTATGGTTGTGGCCCGCGCCACCTCATCACCGACCCTATCAAGCATCATTCGTTCGACACCTGCCATGGGTGATGGCACCCATTTATAGTCTTCCGGCTTCATAACCGCGACCTGGTCAAAATCAGCATTTAACTTTATCATCAGACACTACCCTCTTTTTCAATCACCAATATTCTTGCCTCGCCTTTAGGATGGGCGACATGTTCAGTACCGATGTCGGCGTAGAAAATGTCACCTACAGCGAGAATTTCAGACTTTTCAACACCGTCCTCACGGTAAAACATTTGTACTTGGCCATCCAAGACTACAAATACTTCCTCACCATCATTAATGTGCCAAATATACGGTTGATCGGCCCAATGAAGACGCGTGGTAATTCCGTCCATATTGGCAATATCTTTGGCACCCCACGCTTTCTTCGCAGTATAATTTTTTGATTTGATTATTTCCATTGAATCTTACCCATAAAAAAGCCCTCATATTTTCCAATATGAGGGCTTCGTCGAAAATGTCTAGTTTAAATTGTCCAGATTAATTTCTGCGGCGTGGCTCACCCCGATATGTTTTTGGGACATATTTACGCATTCTCATCTGCCGCACTTCGGCACCGTAAACATTACCAGCCTCATCAGCGGTGACGCCCTCGGCGACGCTGGTACCTGGCATATATCCTTGATTGGGGTCAGGAATAAATCCTGTCACCCAACCAGTACGTGAATCCCCAATTCGAATACCCCGTTCCCAACCGGGGTTACGGCGAAAACCAGTGTTGGATTCACTATCAGCAGAATACAGAATATCGTTGCCATCAATATAAAGCCCACTTGGACGACCAAATTGTGTCCATGTATCAATATGTTTTCCGTCTAAATCAAATATCTGAACGCGACTGTTTGCACGGTCACCGACAAATAATTTACCTTCGGAATTAATTGCAAGGGCATGAGGTACACGGAACTCACCGGCCTCGGCGCCAGTGCCGCCCCATTCCATTAGATATTCACCCTTGCTGTTATATTTGACAATCCGGTTGTTACCGTTTGCAGAATGGCCATCGCCAACAAAAATGTCACCGTTTGTTGCCACCGCAACATCATTTGGTTGGTCGAAAGTATAGTCGCCTTTTCCAGCAACACCGGCTTGACCGATAGACATCAACAACTCTCCGTCCGGGCTAAATTTATGGACCTGATGACCCTTGCCACGCGCTTCATCACCACGCGCATCAGCGATCCACAGATTGCCATCGGGCGCCAGATGGATGCCGTGAGGCCAGACAATTAAGTTCTTACCAAAGCTTTTAAGGATGTTGCCATCAACATCGACCAGCATAATCGGGTCGATCTCTGGCGTGTCAAGGCAATTTGTGTTGCCGCCGCAGCGTTCCGCAACCCAAATGTTGCCATTTCCAGCATAATATACGGTGCTGGTCGAGCCCCATGTGCGGCCATCAGGAAGTTCAATCCATTCACCCTGGATAGGCTCATATGGATTGTCCTGTGCCATGGCAGTTGTGGAAAAAGCAGTGGTCACCGCTCCCGCTACAAACAAAACTTTTGCAATGTTTTTATTAATCTTCATCTAAGATCTCTCCTCATATTTGAATTTTTTATATTTTTAATAGAGTCCCCACTCTTTTGCCAAGCATTGGACTATATAATGGAGGTTTTGTAAAGGTTAACTTGCAACGATATACTATTCCAGAATGCTTATTGGTCCGGCATTTTGATAAATATTTTGAGGCCCCCGAACGCTTCAGAAGGGGAATATTTTATTTCTGCGCCGTTAAGATCAATAATTTCACGCACGATCGAAAGTCCAAGACCAAATCCTTCCCCCGCTTCATCAAGTCGAATGCCACGATTTTCAATTTGTGCGCATTCTTCGATTGAGATGCCGGGGCCGTCGTCTTCAATGATGAATTCCAGGCCATCTTCATGCTTTACGGTGACAGAAACAACATGGTCTGACCATTTACATGCATTATCAAGAAGATTACCAAAAAGTTCCATCATGTCATGACGGTCTCCAATAAAGGTCGCTTGCGGGTCTATATTCAGATTAAACTGGATATTTTTATCGCGGTATATTTTCTTTAAGGTGGAAATCAGTGGGTCTATTAACTTTGCCAGATCAATTTTTTGGCCGTGCACTGAAGAACCTATAATACGTGCGCGGCGAAGTTCACTATTGAGCTGATGTTTAATCTGTCTCGTCGCGCCTTTAATCTCGTCAGGTTTAGCGGTTCCCGCTTCCCCTGAAACATTCTGTTCAATAAGTGCAAGCGGCGTTTTCAAGGCATGAGCGAGGTTTCCAAGTGCCGTGGTCGATCTTTTAACCCGATTATCAACCATAACCATCAGCTTATTAATTTCCTTTACTAGCGGCAGAACTTCCTCGGGCACTAGTTCATCAAGGAACAATTTTTCTCCCGCACCAATAGTCGAAAGCTCTTCGGTGGTTTTTTGCAGCGGCGCCATGCCACGATTGACGATAAAACGCTGGATAAGCATCAGAAGAACAATGATCCCGCCGTTCAGAATAATCAGCGCGATCGTCAGTGACTGCAGACTAGTGGTGATGGGGGTATAATCCTCAGCCACCGCGATACGAATAATCTGCCCTTCTTTTAAATAGCCCCCTTCGAGAATTAATAATTTCTGCTCTGTAGGGCCTTCTCCTTGAATGAGGAATGTCTCACCCACAGCAACCCTAGACACGTCCATGTTTTGATCCCAAAGCGATCGCGACAAATAAACCTGATGATCCATTTCTATTCGAAAATAATGTCCTGAAAACGGCTGTAAGAAAATTGGATTGAGCGCTTCTTCATTTAAGGTCAGGTTGCCGACATCATCCGGTTTTAAATTCGCAAGAAGAGCATCGGTATCGTGTTGCAATCGCGTTTGAACAAAATCTTCCCCGAAACTGTTGAAGAATATGATATTGACGACGATCAATGAGCTAAAAAATACCAGCGAGATGATAAACACACCAATGTTAAGACGCGATTTCAAACTGCTCATGACTGTTTCCCGAAAATATAGCCTTGCCCGCGTCTCGTTTGGATGAATTCATCACCGAGGATGTTCCGAAGCCTTCTGATATAAACTTCGATGACATTGCTGTCTTTATCGGAAACATCATCATAGATGTGCTCCGTCAGATGAGTTTTAGAGAGAATTTCATTTTGGTGCATCATCATGTATCGCAGCAGTCGAAATTCCGTTCCGGTAAGGGAATGTTCTCTGGCGTCTTTGGTTCTCACAGTTTGCGTTCTTTCATCAAGACGTATGCCAGCAACTTCCATATCCGACCCTACCTTATGATTGCTACGGCGGATCAAAGCATTGATGCGTTCAAGAAGTTCCTCAAAATGAAAGGGTTTCCCCAGATAGTCGTCGGCTCCTGCCTGGAAGCCGTCAACCCGCTCTTGCCAGTCATCGCGCGCGGTCAGGATAAGTACGGCGCGACTATTTCCTGATTTTCGCCAATTCTTAAGGACATCCAATCCTGATATATCAGGAAGGCCTAAGTCAAGAATAATAACATCGTAGGCGATTTCGTTGCCCATAAATTCCGCGTCAACCCCGTTATCCACAAGGTCGACAGCAAATCCCTTGCCCTTAAGGTCTTCAGCAAGTCTTGGTCCCAATTTGAGATCATCTTCGACCAGTAAAAGGCGCACTTCAATCCTCCAGCAAATGTGATGCGTTGTCGCCCGTTTTGCCATCCAGAAAATAAGTCACAACCACCCCATCAGCCTTCAGCACTTCAATCTGATAAATCAACACTCCATCATAATTGAGAAGCTCCACTTCAAGCATACGGTCATCGTGATCTCTATCGATTGTCTCAATGATTTTCTCTAAGCTAAGAACGTCACCGCTTTTTAATATTTCGGTCAGTTCTTCCCTTGATAGGTGAGTAGATTCGTATTGTTGTTCCTGCGCACTCACTGTAGCAACAGAGAAAATGCAGCACAGCGCCGCAAAAATAAAAATTATAAATTTAAAGGCGTTATTTTTCTTCATATGACATTAAATTCCCGGCATCAATCATTGGTCTGATCATATAGTGAATATCACTTCTTGCAAATTGCTTCTTTAAACGGCCAAGGATATTGTGGGCATCTGCCTCGCCTACATGTGTCTGAAACATCACTTTTGCTGATTTACCAGTAACTCGTTCAGAGATAGACATGCCACTTTCGTGTGATCCATGACCATAAAGAGCTATACTGTTAAAGCCATTGATATCATCCTGTTCAAGAAGCCAGTCGATGATAACACCTTCGATAGCTGTCGGGATGATAATTGATAACATACATAGGGTCATGAGCGTACCTCCTGGTAATTATGGCCAAACTTGCGGTAAAGTATCGGCAGCAGGATCAGCGTGAGCAATGTTGAGGTTACAAGGCCGCCAATCACCACAATTGCAAGTGGCCTTTGGATTTCAGAACCTGGACCTGTTGCAAACAGCAATGGCACAAGCCCAAACGCGGCAATGCTTGCCGTCATCAGTACAGGTCTGAGCCTTCTGATCGCACCTTCGGTGATCACATCAGCAATCGGTTTTCCAAGGGCGTAGAGCTGATTAAAATAGCTGACCATTACCACACCGTTGAGCACCGCGATTCCAAGAAGCGCGATAAAACCGACTGAGGCAGGAACAGATAAATATTCGCCGGAAAGCCAAAGCGCGATAATACCGCCGGTCATAGCAAACGGAATGTTGCTAAGAACCAATAGGGCCTGACGGATTGATTTGAAAGTGACAAATAAAAGCAGGAAAATAAGTCCGAGCGCCACCGGCACAACGATGCCAAGCCGCGTTGCGGCCCGTTGCTGATTTTCGAACTGACCGCCCCATTCAAGGGTATAACCGCTCGGAAGATCGACATTTGCGGCGGTGAGTTCTCTTGCTTCCTCAACAAAGCCGACAAGATCGCGGTTTGCAACGTTGGCGATCACGACAACCATACGCGATCCTTTTTCGCGCTGCACAGAAACGGGGCCTTCAACCCGTTCAATTTTCGCCACCATTGATAGTGGTACGCGGCGCCCTTCCGGTAAAGTGATTTGCAAATTCTCAAAATCAGCTGGTGAATTTCGAATATCTTCTGCACCTTTTATGACCAGTGGTGTACGCCGTGCGCCTTCATAAACGAGCCCAACATTTAGACCTTCAACCTGACTGCGAAGAAGCTCAGATATTTCATCAACTGATAATCCCATACGACCAGCTGCCATTATATCGATGGAAAGACGCAAATACTGTGCCCCCTCGTTGGCTGGTTTATAGACATTATCAGCACCATCAATATCCTGTAAAATATTGATCATCTGTTCACCAATGGCATTGAGTTGGTCCTGATTTTCACCAAAAATCTTGATGGCAATATCGCCGCGAACACCCGTGAGCATTTCTGAGACCCGCATTTCAATCGGCTGGGTAAAGTTAAAGGCGACACCCGGTATTTCCGCCAGCACATTGCTTATGTTTGCGAGCAGTTCTTCCTTACTGTCCACAGTCCATTCATCCTCGTCTTTGAGCACAAGGAAGCCATCAGTCTCATTGAGTCCCATTGGATCAAGACCAATTTCATCAGAGCCAACGCGGGCAACCATGCTCGAAATCTCAGGGATATTTTTCATCAAAATTTGCTGGATGCGGTTATCCATTTCAATGGATTTTTCCAAGGTCACCGAAGGAAGTTTCTCCCACTGTATGATCACATCTCCTTCGTCCATGGTTGGCATAAAGGTTTTGCCAACCTGAATATAGACCAGCAGCGCGACCGCAAGCAGCACAGCTGAAGAAATGGCCACTTTCTTTGTATTATCTAGCGACCAGCTAAGAAGCGGTACATATTTCTTTTGTAGAAAACTGACAAATTTTGTCTCTGTATGGCTTATTTTTCTCGGTAAGTAGGACGCCAGCACCGGAATAACCGTGAGCGAAAGAAGTAACGAGGATGTCAGCGCGAACACAATGGTCAGAGCCACAGGTGAAAATAATTTCCCCTCAAGTCCCTGCAATGACAGCAGTGGCAAAAACACTATTATAATAATCAACATGCCCGAAGTTACCGGAATCGAGACTTCGCAAACAGCACGGTAAATCAGATGAAGACGCGGATGTTTACGGTCTTTTTCGTGAGATAAATACGTGACAATATTTTCAACCACCACCACCGCAGCGTCAACCAGAATACCAATGGCAATCGCCAGACCTCCGAGGCTCATCAGGTTCGCTGACATGCCAAATTGGCCCATCCAGATAAACGTTGCCAGTGCCGCAAGCGGTAAAATCATTGCCACCGTCAATGCCACGCGAATGTCACCAAGAAACACGATAAGAAGAATAAGCACCAGAATAATGGCTTCACCCAATGCAGTAGAGACCGAACCAATGGCCTTATCGATGAGCTTACCGCGATCATAAAAAACATTTATTTTGATATCATCCGGTAAACTTTTTTCAATCTCCGCCAGTTTTTCATTCACACCCAGCACCACATCCTGTGCGTTGGCACCACGAAGACTTAGAACCAAGCCTTCAACCGCTTCGCCATTACCACCAGCTGTCACACCGCCGTAGCGCGTGATTGAGCCAATGCCAACTGTTGCGACGTCGCTAATTCTGATCGGCTCAGTAACGCTTTCACGGACGATGATATTTTCAATGTCCGCTATTGCCGTGATGCTACCACTGGTCCTCACAAGCAGCACTTCTTCGCCCTCATTTAGGCGGCCGGCACCGTCATTTTTATTATTTTCTTCAATAGCTGTTATTAGTTGCGAAATTGTTATATTCTGCGCCATCAGCGCCGAATTATTGGGGGTAATTTGAAAGGTTTTAACAAGTCCGCCCAGCGCATTAACATCTGCGACCCCTGCCACCCCACGAAGGGCCGGTCTGATCACCCAATCGAGCAGTGATCTTTTTTCCATAAGGCTCATGCTGTCGCCGTCGATGGTAAACATGAACATTTCACCAAGCGGTGTTGTCATCGGCGCAATGCCACCGGTAACACCAGGAGGCAAATCTTCCATTATGGCGTTCAAACGCTCTGAAACCTGTTGACGCGCCCAGTAGATATCAGTGCCTTCTTCAAAATCGATAGTAATATCTGTCAATGCATATTTAGAGATTGAGCGCAACATGCTTTGATTGGGAAGACCGAGCATCTCAACTTCAATGATCGCCGTGATGCGCTGTTCTATTTCTTCGGGTGTCATACCTGGCGCTTTGAGAATAATTTTCACCTGAGTGGTTGAAACATCCGGGAAAGCATCAATAGGGGTGTTACCAAAACTGACCCACCCCCCGGCAATAACAAGTGCGGAGAGCAACAATATAATGAGCCGCTGGGTCAGCGAGAATTGTATAAGCTTGTTGAGCATTATTCCTCGCTCCCCAGTCCTTCAAGCATCCCTTTTAAGGTGACTAGGCCTTTAACGGCAATCTGATCGCTGGCATTCAATTCTGCTTTGATGACCAATGATGTTCCTTCATCAGCAATAATATCGACCTGTTCGAGCAGGAATCCGCTCGAATTTTTAACAAACAAACTCGCCTCGTCACCGCTTCTGATCACGGCCCCGGTCGGAATCCGATAAAAACTTCCCTCATCTATTCGCTGCTCAAGTTTTGCTTTGACGAACTGACCCGGAATAAACCTCGTCTGTCCTTCGGCCATCATACCGCGAACTATAATACCTTGATCTTCAGCGTGAACCATTTGACCAATGGTCATAATCCGGCTTTCAACATCAGATCCTTCGATGGAAATATTGTTACCAGTAGCGATAGAGTACCGCAAATGAAACGGCACATGGATTTCAATCCACAGGGGATCAATTTGTCCCACGTGATAGAGCGGGACATCTTCGTCTACATGCTCACCGGTCATCGCCGTCTGCTTGAGGACCACACCATCAAAAGGGGCAGGGACCACCATGGTTTTTTTCATTTTTCGAGAGGATTTCAGCTCTGAAATTTCGCGTGCACTCAAGCCGGAAAATTCAAGTGACTGCTCAGCACGGAAAAGGGATGCCGTAGCGTCTCTGGCAGCTGCTTCGCCGCTCAGATAAGATTTCTCAGAAATAATTCCTTCTTTCAATAGCTCTATATTGCGCTGATGATTTCTGTCCATTTGCGCATGAGCTGATAGGGCGGCGAGGTAATCCTGCTGGGCATCCAAAAATTCGGAACTGGAAATTTCCGCCAGTATCTGACCTTTTTCGATGTGATCCCCTTCAGCAACGTATAGAACATTTACCAAACCAGGGAGCATTGGATTTAACACTCTGATCTGGGCGTTGGGAATAACCACCTGTGCGGGAAAACTATTGCTCCAAACGGAGGACACTTTTTCGACACCGCGCGTTTCAATGGCTAAATTCGCAATTTGGGACGGGCTAATGTTGATCTGCTCATCGGCGGCGCAGATGGCGCTACCCCACAAAAATAAGCCTACCGTTGCTTTCAAGATTATTTTCATGGCAACAATACTCCCTTTACCTGATTATGTCGGGCTATGGCCCGCTTGCATTCAATGATGATTTGTGTGTTTTCAGCAGAGGAGCTGAAAAATTGTTCTTGAATTTTGAGAAGGTCGAACAAGTCCGTCTCCCCCATATCAAAAGCTTTTTGAGCGAGACGCAGATTTTCTTGGGACATTTTAAAATGGGATGCGGACAGTGGAAGCTGGACTTCGCAGACCTCAAGCTCATGCTCCGCTTCATGAAGCGAAAGCTTATATTCTCTATTTACTAACGCCTGTTCCCGTTCCATTTCGGCAAGAGCCAAGGCAGCCTCTGCCCGTTTTGATTTTACATGGGCGCTGGCGCCAAGTGGCACGGAAAGGCCGACACCGACCGAGTCGATATTTTGATCCATAAAGGAGGCTGTTTCTCGTTTAACGCCAATCGACAGCGTCGGTGCTTTACCCCAGCTTTTTCTCCGGATATTATATTCGGCCTCAAGACCATCGACCTTGGCACGGTAGAGTTCGAGGATCGGCACATTTACCATATCCGCACCGTGATCCACCGCCTCTTCGAAATAAGCGGGCATTTCCGTAAGTCCCGTGATGCTTTCATATTCGCGGCCAGCGTGAATATACTCTGCTTCTGCCTTGATCAGCTCAATCTTGCGGGTCATTATATCTTTTTGGGCAAGGATTGAATTTTGCCGCGGTAGATTTCCTGCTTCAATTTTTTTGGAAATATCGTTACCAAGATCCTCAGAAATTTGTAGATTGTCGCGGGCCCGACCAAGCGCGGCCGTAGCCAATTTTATCTCCCAAAGCATCTCTCGCACCAGACCAGTGACGTTAAGCAGCGCTAAATTTTGATAGGCCCTTGCTTCCCGATCAGACATCCGTGCTTTTTGACGGCTGGCGGACTTTTGACCCGGCATCCATAGCGGTATATCAAGTGAACTTTCCCATTCTCTTAAGCCCTGATTGGAAAATAATCGATCATTTTGAAGCCTAACAGAAATTTCCGGGGTATCAGCAAAAAGGCTCGACGCCTGCCCCGAAAGTGCTTTTGCATATTGTTCTTTTGAACCAACCACCAACTGATCCGGAGAGTTATCAAGGGCGGCGCCCACCACATCCTGCGTGGTCAAGGCCTCGTTTACCCTAATTTCAAACTCAAGCGTCTCACCGCCCTGCGCCGCAACGGCGAGGGGCCAGATCATAAGTATGAAAATTGCCACCCTTTTATGCATTACCACCACTCCACAATTTCTATTGTGTATTTGGTATCATGTGGAACTGAAATGAACCTGAATTAGAACAGCTACAAAATATTTAAAAAAAAATTTGCATTATTCAAATCTATTCTGTGTAAGATACTTCAGGCGACTATTTAGCGACTTAACTGGGTAATTTTTGAGCATGCATACACTTGAGAACCTGACCATAATCTGGATTGGTGTATTGCTTGCGCATTTCATGGCGCGGGCAACCCGGCTGACGCCGGTTCTGTTTTATCTGTTTATGGGTGCCGTTTATGTAAACACAGGTATACTTCCCACTGAACCCGGTGAATTTATCAGGGTTTTTGCCGAAGTCGGCATCATTCTGATCATGTTTGCCCTTGGATTTGAAGAAAGCACCGATAACTTCATCGCTGGTGTCAAAAGAAGCTGGGGCATTGCCTTTTTTGGCGGAATATCACCGTTTTTGACCGCCTATTTGTTGGCTTTGTATTTTTGGGAAGATACCAATATGGCGCTTGTGGTTGGGCTTTCTATGGCCGCCACAGCCGTTTCGCTTACGCTAATCTCTTTAAAAAGCGAAGGGCTCAATAAAACCAAAGCAGCAACTGGTATAATGACGTCGGCCTTGCTCGATGATATTGCATCACTTGCTATGATTGCCGTGATCATACCCATCGCCAGTGGTCAGGCCACCGTAGGACTCGCCAGCATTGGTTTTATCATGGCCAAAGCGGTTGGGTTCTTTGTTGTCGTCACTGTTCTCGCCCTTTGGGTGCTCCCCAGTGAAAGCAAAGGCCCTCTTTATTTCGTTCCAGGTCTTGGACGATTTGGTATCAGTCATATTTTTGCGTTCTCTAGAGGACAGAGGACCTTGGTCATTCTTATCTTTGTCATGCTGGTGGCGATAAGTTCTCATGCGCTCGGTCTTCATCCGGCCGTTGGTGCCTATATGGCCGGACTTATCTTACGTGAAGAATATTTCAAGAACGCCCCAACTGCCATTGCTGGAGTTGAAGAATATGACGACGCTCCGGAAGATTTTAAAGGCATAAAACGGGTGATCGATAATGTCGCTTTCGTCTGGATCGGACCGGTATTTTTTGTCGCTCTCGGTGCAAAAATTATTTTTGACTGGGACCTTCTGGTTTCTGTCATCCCCTATGTTGCCGCGCTCACGATCAGCTTGATCATCATTCAAATTCTTTCAGCTGGTATTGCCGCGCGCTATACTGGCGGCTTTAATTTTGCCGAAAGTGTGATGATCGGCCTTGGAATGCTGGGCCGGGCAGAACTTGCTTTTGTGGTTATGGACATTGCTTATGTTCAGAATGATATTCTTACGGACACGGCCTTTTATACGCTCATGGTCACGGCGTTCTTTATGAACATATCAGTACCTCTTAGCATCCGGCTGTGGAAGCCTTATTTTGTCAAAAGCAGAAATTAAATATTTCCCATAAAGTCTCTTTTGTTAGAATTATTTTCCAAAACCTTGCCGAATCCATGGCAGTGCGCAATCAATATCCTCTTATTTCATAGTATCATGATCTTACAAAATTAGGGATAATATAAGGTTAGGATATTGTGAGATGACAGACGCACAACCGTGGCGACGGGTGCTGTTTATAGCGCTATTCGTTTCTTTCTTTTTTTATTCGGCCAACGTATATACGGCTGGCACTGCATTGCGGAATGGGCCCGTTGCCAGTGAGGACGCGCAGCGTGGACAAATATTGTTTCGCGAAAATAATTGCTGGGCCTGTCATCAGATATATGGCCTTGGTGGTTATATGGGACCAGATCTAACCAATGTGGTGATAAATCCGGATCTCGGAGTTGATTATGCTCGCCTGTTTATTGAAGAAGGTACCGACCGCATGCCCAAATTCGACTTCGATAAGCAGCAGGTCGATGACCTTATCGCCTATCTCGAATATGCCGGGGCCGCTGGCAACTACAACCCGAAAAAAGGAAAGGTAACCTGGTATGGAACGGTCGAATATGAACGCTGATAGTCGCTCAGGAGTTGCCTTTGTCATGCTCGGCCTCATGTCACTGGGCGCATGTGTGTTGATGGGGGTATTGGGTGCTTTTAAATATTTATACCCGGAAGCTTTAAGTGGATTTGAGTTTCATCAACTGCGCCCTATCCATGTGAGTCTCGCGGTCGCATGGATTTTCCTTGGTGCGATTGGCGGCATCTATCATTATTTGCCAAAATTTCGCGGTCTCAGCCTTGCCTGGCCAACAGCCATGCAACTGCATTTCTGGATTTTTGTCGCAACTGGTTTAGCAATTTTAGGCGCGTATCTTATGGGTAATTTTGGCGGCCGCGAATATTGGGCGTATCCACCCACGCTCTCAACACCAATTTTTGCCACATGGATCATGTTTGGCATCAATATTCTTTTCACTATGAAGAAAGAGAAAGGCCCGTGGCCAGTTTATTACTGGATGTGGATGACCGGGATTATTTTCTTCCTGATTACATTTACCGAGGCTCATCTTTACCTGATCCCGTTTTTTAATGAAAATGTCATCCGCGAAACAACCATTCAATGGAAATCATACGGCGCACTGGTTGGATCCTGGAATATGCTGGTTTATGGAACCGCTATGTTTGTTATGGAACGGATCAGTGACAATAAGAAATTGGCCCATTCCAATGAAGCTTTTCTGCTTTATATTTTGAGCTTCATCGCCTTGATGGTCGGCTGGTCACATCATGTTTATGCGGTACCAAGCGCAGCATGGATCAGAATGCTTGGTTATGCCGTAAGCATGGCGGAGCTTGCAATCCTAGCTGATATTATCTGGAAGTGGCGCAAATCGCTTACCCCCGATCAAAAACATACCCACCGCCAGTCGTACCGATTTATATTCGCGGCCGACATCTGGGTGTTCCTCAACCTAATATTGGCGATCTTGATCTCCATTCCCGCCTTCAACCTATTCTCACACGGCACTCACATCACGGTCGCCCATGCCATGGGCACAACCATTGGCATCAATACAATGATCTTGATGGGTTCGGTATTTTTGATTGTGGAAGAATTAAGAGGCCCTGCATTTTCTGGTTGGTCAAAAACTTGCGCAAGTCAGGGCTTTTGGGTCACCAACCTATCACTTGTCGTCTTTCTAGGGGCACTGATGATTGCTGGCTCAATGGAAGCCTTCACCGAGTGGGAAGATTTTTACGAACAATCAGAAGCCGTCGTGCCGTTCTTACTGGCTTTCTCCATTTCAGGTATTGGCTTGCTCGGTGGATTATGGATGGTGGTGGTTTCTGCGCTCAATATGCTAAAGCCAGTGGACCCCAATGAAGAAGTCGCAACAGCAGAATGATTTAACGGGAAAGCGTTACGCCGCTTTACGGCGGCGTAAACCTAGTTTTCTAAATCCAAACATCCCACCAAGTGCAGTGATCATCATCCAGACTGCGGCTGGTAGTGGCGTTGCCAGGGTAAAGGACGATACGTGGCTCACTTTTCCAATGACATTGAAATCCGTACCTGGAAGTAAATTTGTTAACAATCCTTGAAAAAAGTTCAGGTTTAATACAGCGTAGCCAGTTTCTGAATTATTGGTAAAAATAAACGAATATTGCTTGTCCTCACCACCAATGTTTCCGGTCTTAATCAAAAAATGTGAACTTTGCGCGCCCGCAGGTAATGCCATTGCATAGACGTCCGCAGCATCCGTAAGTTCTATAAAACTGTTTCCTGATTTTACCAATTGCGGCACGGTTGTAGAAACACCTGCGCTACCAAAACACGCGACTTCATTTGCATCGGAGGGCGGGAGATCTGGGCAAAGATATAGATAACTATCATCACTGCCAACTGTTGCTCTGTTTAATACAGCTGCTTGTACTTCAACCATTAACAGCTGAACTACAAATATAGATAAAAACACTCTTAAGAAAACCATAATAATTTCACTTCATTTTGCCCAAACATCCCGGAGAACCGAGAAAGTCATTATACATTGATTTGGTAAGCCGTTTCAAATAGTCTCTGCAATATTATTTTTAATTATTTCAATGACTTATACATTAACCATATTTATTAACCATACAAATTCAGCCCCTAAATGGCGAATTCTAAAGCGGTTTAATTAAAATTTTATCTATTTAAAGTCTGTTTCGTTTCACTCGCAAAGATTTAAAACTCGGAAATCACCGTCACGCCGGTGTTTTGAAAATCATTCATGTGAATAAGAGCATCAATCGATTGCTCAAGTGAGATAGTTTGGCCGATCAATTTTTGTGGCTCGAGTTTTCCAGCTGCGATCATATCCAGCATTTCCGGATACCTGAATGCCTGAATGCCGTGACTACCGATAATTTCAAGTTCATTGGCAACGACAATATCCATGGGCAGATTTGGTGTACTTTGATCAGCAACCAACAGCCCCACCTGAATATGTTTGCCGCGTTTTTTTAATGACCTGATCGAATTCGCACATGTCTGCGGATGACCGAGCGCATCCATTGAAATATGTACGCCGCGTTTGGAAATTTCAAAAATAGCCTCCGGCACATCCGAAACACTGTTCGCATTTACTGTAAACTCTGCGCCAATGGAGCGTGCAAAATCCAATTTACCATCATCAATATCGACAGCGATCACCCGTGCGCCATAAGCCCTCGCGATCATAATCGCTGAGAGCCCAACACCGCCGCAGCCATGGACCGCGACCCACTGCCCGTCGGCGACTTTACCTTGATCAACAAGGCCGCGGTACGATGTAACGAAGCGACATCCAAGGCTTGCCGCCGTGATGAAATCAAGACTGTCCGGCAAACGTACCAAATTAATATCGGCGTAATGAATACCCACATACTCTGCGAATGAACCCCAATGGGTGAATCCTGGTTGAAACTGATTATCGCAGACCTGATGATTACCGCTTTCACATTCCGGGCACGCTCCACACCCCCCGACGAAGGGAACCGTTACCCGGTCACCGACTTGCCATTTCTTCACGTCCTTGCCAACGGCTTCAATAATGCCCGCCAGCTCGTGTCCCGGTACATGGGGAAGTTCGATATCCGGATCATGACCAACCCAGCCATGCCAGTCGCTGCGACAAACACCGGTGGCCATCACCTTAACAACAACACCGTGGGCAATTGGGGTTGGGTCGGCAACGCTCTGAATTTTCGGCCGTTGGTTATAAGCTTCGAACAGAACGGCTTTCATTAGTCTTCCTCGCGTGGTTCCAGTGACATTCTCAGGATGAAGTACCCTAAAGCACCTGAAAGTACTGATCCAATAATGATCCCTATGCGTTCATCAAGAATATTATTAATGCCAGTTTGCCCGAACGCCAACGAACCAATGAATAGGCTCATGGTATAGCCAATGCCGCAAAGTGCTGCTGTGCCATATAGTGAACGCATGTTCATACCCTTCGGAAGTTCCGCCAGTTTTAGTTTAATTCCTAGCCAGCAAAGACCAAATACCCCCACTTGCTTGCCCACAAACAGGCCAAGAATTATACCAAGCGGCATCGGGTGTAAAACGTCGTCAACCCCAACACCTGAGAAACTAATGCCTGAATTGCAAAATGCAAAAACAGGAAGGATGACATAAGCCACCACCGCATGAAGATCATGTTCAAGCGTCTTCAGCGGAGAAACACCTGGCTGTCGTTTGCACTGAATGGGAATAAACATCGCCAGTACTACCCCGGCCAGCGTCGCATGTACACCTGATTTAAGCAGCGCGACCCACATGATAATACCAAAAACAATATAAAGACTTTTCTCAAACACACCACGGCGGTTTAAAAAATAAAGCGCACAAATACAAAGTCCAGAGACGATGAGTGCTGTTAGTGATATTTCACTGGTGTAAAAGATTGCTATAATCACAATGGCGCCAATATCGTCAAATATTGCCAAAGATGTTAGAAATATTTTGAGCGTTATCGGCACTCGCGATCCCAGCAAAGTGAGAACGCCAAGTGCAAAAGCAATATCCGTCGCCGCCGGTATCGCCCAGCCATTTACAGTATCCGGATTATTCAAATTGAAAAATAAATACACACCAGCAGGCGCGGCCATGCCACCAATGGCACCTAATCCCGGTAAAATAATATTTCTTTTGTCAGAGAGCTCCCCTTCCAGAAATTCCCTTTTCAGCTCAAGTCCCACCAGCAAAAAGAAAATGGCCATAAGACCGTCATTGACCCAAAGAAGGAGAGGTTTTCCCACATCCAATGCGCCAATTTGCACACGGACCATGGTATCAAGCAACATTGCGTAATATTGATAAAGCGGAGTATTGGCGCAGACAATGGCAAGCAACGCCGCACCAGCCAAAAGAATCCCGCCTGCGGATTCTTTTTCAAGAAATTTGGCTATCGATGACTTATGTGTGGATGTATTCATTTAAACCCTGACTTTCTCGTGTAAATGCCTTCGCGCTAGGAAGGTATTTACACTAAGTGGTATCACAGGTTTTATTTGAATTCCACATCTCTATAAACAGCAGCGGAGAAAATCCAATCCTATGGCGTTTGATAGTTTTTCTAATTCCTCTTAAGCCGGCCATGTGCTGCAACAATCGCAGCGCTGTCCATCATGAAATGTTCATAAAGATCAGGTAAATCACCCGTTTGACCAAAGGCTTCTACGCCAAGCGGGACCACCGGGTTACCATTGATGCTACCAAGCCAAGAAAGATTAAGCGGATGACCATCGCAAACCGTAACAACAACACAGTCACGAGGTAGTCCACTCATCAGCGTTTCAATATGGGAGGTTTTATCTTTTTTCTCAATTGCACTTTTCCTGCGTGAGACCGACCAGTCCCGGTAAAGGATATCAGACGATGTCACCGCAAGAACAGCCATGTCTTTATTCTCCTGTTGCAGATCTTGAACCGCCTTCATCACTTCCGGTGCCATGGCGCCGGCGTATATTATGGCTCTTGAGGTCGTGCTGGTCGGCTTTCGAAGCCAGTATGCACCTTTAACGATATTGTCTTTATCTTCAGGCGTTAGGACACGTGGCAACTGTTCAATCTTGCGGGTCGAAAGACGCAAATAAACTGATGATCCATCCTCCTGCTGCATATAGTCAAAACCCCATTCCATCATAACCGCAAGCTCATCTGCATAAGACGGCTCAACCGACGTAAGGCCCGGCTGCGAAAGACCGATAAGTGGGGTACCAATAGACTGATGAGCACCGCCTTCAGGGCCAAGTGTGATCCCGGACGGTGTCGCCACCAACATAAAGCGCGCACCTTGATAAGCAGCATAATTCAGCGCATCAAGCCCGCGGGCGATGAAGGGATCATAAAGGGTCCCCACGGGAAAAATCCGCTCATTAAAATGATGATAGGTGAGGCCAAGTTGCCCAAGCAATGAAAACAGATTATTTTCCGCAATCCCAAGCTCCATATGCTGACCGGTCGGCCCTTTCTGCCACAGCTGTGAGCTTGGAATATGCTTATCCTTAAAGACATCAGAGACCTGATCGCGGGAATAAAGTTTACGCCGATTTACCCAACCACCAAGATTGGTGGAAGATGTCACGTCCGGACTAGTGGTTACAATCCTGCTCGCGAGGGCGCTGTCACCCTTAGCAAGTTCAAACATAATTTTACCAAAGGCTTCCTGCGTCGATTGATCATCTTTGGGAGCACTGAGCGCTGGAATTTCGATTTTCGCGGCATTCTGTTTATTTTTAGCTCTTTTTTGGTAGTCGCAATTGTTGATAAAATGTTGAAGCTTTTCGCTCTTTTTTTCTATGCCACCAAATTTATCCCACTCCGCACCGTCCGGAACTCCTTGCATTTTCTTAAATTCTGCCATCTGACCGACACTCATAAGGCCAGCATGATTATCTTTATGGCCAGCAAGGGGAAGCCCCTTTCCTTTTACGGTATAAGCAATGAAGCATTGGGGTTGTTCACTATCTCCAGCAGCACTGAACGCATCAATCAGCGTTTCAAGATCGTGACCACCAAGATTGGTCATCACCTCGGCCAGTGAGTTATCATCCTGACTATCCAGAAATTCGCCGATCCCACTGGTGCCAGCAAGATCCAGCTCAAGATGACTTCGCCACTCGGCACCGCCTTGATAAGTAAGGGCCGAATAAAGCTGATTGGGGCAATTATCAATCCAGTTGAGGATCGCCTCACCGGCAGGACCATTTTGCGCTTTGAGTAGTTTTTTTCCGTACTTAAGTGAAGATACTTTCCAACCCAGACTGTCAAAGACACCACTGATCCGTTCAAACAGCGCATCATCAACCACGCCATCAAGGCTTTGGCGATTATAATCAATAACCCACCAAAGATTTCGTGCCTGATGTTTCCAGCCTTCAAGCAGGCTTTCAAAAATATTGCCTTCATCAAATTCAGCGTCGCCAGCAAGGGCAATCATCCGTCCCATTGATTGCTCTTCGCACCAGTTATGATCGACCATATAATCTTGTACCAGAGTATTAAACAACGTTGCCGCAACGCCCATGCCGACGGAACCCGTTGAAAAATCAACGTCCGTTGTATCTTTGGTGATGGACGGATAAGACTGCGCGCCGCCAAACCCACGAAAATTTTGCATTTTTGGTAAGGTTTGCCGGTCCATAAGATACATAATTGCATGCATTATCGGTGAAGCATGTGGTTTTACCGCAACCCGATCATGAGGTTTTAAAATATGAAAGTAAAGTGCGGTCATGATGGTCACAAGAGACGCACTTGACGCCTGATGACCGCCGACCTTAAGTCCATCACGGGAAGGGCGCAGATGATTGGCGTTATGTATCATATAGCTCGCCAGCCACAGAACCTTTTCTTCAAGCACTTTTAAAGTGTCCAAATCTGAAGTGGATACGGACTTCATAGAAGCTTTTTTAGTACCTTGCGCGTTCATGTTTTACCTCGAATACTTAAAATCATTACCCGATGGTAACACAATACACCCTAAGCACCAAGCATTATTGTTACCGATCGGTAACATAATGGTTTGGACGATAATGCCTCAAAATTAAATCCATAAATCCAATAAAATTAAACGTCCGCTTTCGACCCAAAGCAGACGTTTGGTTCAATGGTAAGTTTGTGCTAGAACCGTATATTGTAAAGAGCTGTTTCGGGGGAAGATCAAATTGACCAATATCCTTAAGTATTCATTCATAGCCCCGTGGCGGGTAGGATGGTCGTGGTGGGCGATTTTCTTGCAATTACTATTTTGGGCATTTTTATTGTTTTTGTTGCCTACATTGGCTGGAGCATTTTTCCCTCTAATCACCGCTCTAGACCAACTATATTTTGAAGGTAGCGGCGAGCTGGAAGCAAGCTTCGATGCAATCATATATAACTTATACGTAAGTGTAGAGACTATTATATTAGTAATGGCTGTTGACTGGGCAGAGCAAAATAAAACCCTATCTTTTCGTAAAATCTGGCGCAAATTGTGGATCAATAGTAAATCACTGACATTGGTAGTGATTTTTATTCTCTGTGCTATGCAAGTGGTAGGATATGTTATTGTTGAGCTTGAGCTGACCCAAAAATTATTTAACCCTGAAGCCTATAACGAAGCAGCCGACCCGATCATACGATATCTGATATGGCCCGTGTTGCTCTGTTTGTTTTCCATATTTTTGATCACTATATCGAAGGGCTACACGCAGTACCGCTATTTTTTGCCGGATATTTCGCAAGCGATAGGGACGTTGCTGCAGAAGAAACATATTGGTTGCCTGGTGATATTTTATTTAATGTATGTCGTGTGTATCGATCATAAAGATTTCATCGAATGGTTTTTTATTGAGAGGAACGCCGTCTATGGTGGCGAAGTAATTGTATTAGGCCCTGATGACACTTTGGATGAACCCATACCAATTTCTATGTTAAAGGAACTAAGTTATCAGGCAAGTTTTTTGATAACTCAGGTAATTTATCTAGCGGCGCTTTATTATCCGCTTCGGGGCGAACAGCACACTGCATAATTGTCATTGAACGCAATCATGGCGTTCGGCTATTGTAGCCCCTCTGAGTGTCTGCTAACGACCCAAAGCGGACGTTCAAAAGGCTAGAATTGTATTTCAATGAAATCACGTTTAATAATAATGGAAACTAAATTGAAATATTCTACACGTGACATTTATTTCTGATGATATTTGATACAAAACCGACGCAAAGCTTTGTTGTTTATCACTTCTTGTTGATAGGATTTCCTGTCCTTATATGGTTATTTGCTGATGCAGCAATCGAAACATATCGTTATTGGAAATATGGTGTGGAGAAAAGTGCGATGGTGATCGAGTTAAGTAATACCAGTGGTTACAAAGGACATACAACTTATTATTATAAAGTGGAATTGGAGGGAAGTTTATTTACAAAGAGAGTTCCGTACCAATTGCGAACCAACGAAACTTACAGTGTTCTTGTAATTCCAGACGCACCCAAAGATTTCGTCATTGGGAATAATAAAAGTAGTTTGTACCAATTATTTGAGAATATTGTAGGCAATGGCTTAATACAAATTTATTATGTCACAACTTATATTTTTATATTCATTTTTGCCCCTCCATTTTATGTCGGTCTCCTTATTCATCGAAGAGAGTATTTGTATCGTGGCAAATTCTGGAAAAAGAAGTAGAAGAGAATAAAGTCAAGTTGAATGTCTGCTTTGGGTCGAAAGCAGACACTCAGAAGATGCAGTTGCGGACAGTGTTAAACGGGTGATCTATCGTCTTAATAAGGATTTGTTTTCCTCAAGCGCCGCAATCACGGCGTCAATATCCTGATCATTGTTATAAAAATGTGCTGAGATGCGGATGTTGCCGCCTCTGCAGGAGGCTATAATATTTCGCTCAGCGAGTTTAGCGACCAGTGCATGTTCATCTGTCGAAGCGATAGCAAGCATCGCACCATGCTTATCTGGATCAAGTGGCGATGCCAGTGTGCCGCCGATTTTCTGCACGCCTTCTTTGAGACGTTCATTAAGCGCAGCCACATAGGTGCGGATATTTTCCACCCCCACTTCAAGGATCATTTTAAGACCCGCTTCAACGGCATATAGATTGGGAACCGACGGTGTCCCCTGTTCAAATCGCCTTGCGTTGCTCGCCGGAATATTATCATGGATGAGCATGGCATGGATATCTTCCTGGGCGAACCAACCGGTTTGTGTCGGATTTGATTTTGAAATCAGATCCTCACGCACATAAAGAAAACCAACACCCGCCGTCGATAGCAAATATTTAAGAGAGCCGCCAACAATAAAATCAACGTCCCACTCAGCCACGTCAATGGGCACGGCACCAACACCTTGGTAAGCATCAACAAGGATGAGCGCACCTTTTTTACGCGCGATATCCCGGATCGCCGGAACATCGGCAAGGGCACCATTTCGGTAGCAAACAAGCGGTATCGCCACGAGCAATGTTGTCTCGTCAACCAACCGATCAAGATCCTCAAGATCAATCATCCCGTCTTTTTCCTTAACGTGAACCACATCTGCGCCATGTTTTTTGAGGGCATGCCAGGCTTGCGCCTCGGTCGGAAAGGCCAGATCGGTTGTTATGATCTTTTTACGTGGTCCGGAAAAATCAAGACTGCTGGATATGGCGCTCAAGGAAGCGGACGCCGAAGTCGTCACCGCAATTTCGTCCACTTTTGCCGAAAGCAGTTCAGCAAATAACGCGCGCACCCGTTCCAGTCGGTCACACCAGTTGATCCAGTCAGCCCCGACCTCGTGACGGTCTTTCAGATATTCTAGAAATGCCGCTTCTACCTCCACCGAAAGCGCAGCGTAGGAACAGCTGTTTATGTAAACAGTGTTTTTAAAAATCGGGAAATGCTCCCGGTACGCGGTCATGGATTTCATTTTTGGTCCTAATAATTGATCGCTGGACTTCCGGACGGGTAGAAAACACCCATCAACAACATACCCCCATCGTCTGTACATTCCAGCGAATGTCCCTGACGGTGCGGAAGGAAGAGCACATCTCCGGTATTTACCTCGGCCCACTTGGTACCCGTCCACATGCGACCAAATCCTGTGAGAATGACAATTGCCTCTTCATAAAGGTGGCGATGCATGGCGGCGCGGGATTTTGGGATTTGCCCAATAAACTGGGTTACTTCGTTCGAACCGACTTTTTTATCGACCAGTTCCTGATAAAAACGATTGGCCATGATATTTGCAGTTGCCAAATCAAAGGCCACATAACGTTCAGGATAGTCAGCTTGAAATTCGTTGCTGTTTTGATCAGACACGCTTAGTTCTGTGAGCATAGGGCATGCCGTAGCGTAAACGGTCATGTCATTATCGGTCATTATCCTAAAAGCTTCACCGGGCCGGACGTATATTCCTGCTTCTTTTGCCACATCGAATTCATTTCCGGCTATATCAATTTTACCTGCGCCGGAAACGAAATAAAGAACCGTGTCCACTCCTTTATATTCCAGCCATGGTGTTGTTCCAGCCGATACGCAAAGGCGGTGTAGGCTTAATTTTGTTGCGCCGTCCTCCATGGAAATCACCGGCTGATATCTTAAATTCCCCGCCACCCGGTCATCATCTTCTGAAGGCGTAAGCACATAGGCGCCACCATCAATAAGTGCTTTGCCATTTTCCGGCGGGATGACGACGGATTCCTTCATGCTTTCCACCTCTTCGGGTGTCGCTTCCGCGTAGACATCCTCAAGATTATTGTGGGCACCATCACAGAACGGGCCCGCCTTTGTTGCTTTACATGCACAAAGTAGCACATCTTCTGTTTTATCTGCTGTGAAGACCATCGGTCTCATATCCGTGCCCTTGTGGGACCCATCGCAAAAGGGCTGGTCTTTACTATGTTTACAAGTACACCAAGCATATTTCTTGCCCTGTTCAAGGCTAACAAGTACAGGTTTATTCTCAACCACATGGTTCAATTTTTTTTCTGGCATTTCTTTACCTATTTTTAGTTGGCCTTTACTTCATGTAATCTTGCATAATTTCCTTGACATGCTTTGGAAGCGGGTGACTTTTCATGACTGCGCCTTTTCCCTTTATATAAGCAAGGGTGACAATGGCGTTAAGAATTTCGTTCTCTCCCACCTTGGCATCTATATCAACGGTGAAGGATGAACGGCCAATTTTTGTAACATTGAGGTACCAATCAACATAATCTTCAAGCTCCGCCGGACGTTTAAATGTCACATTGAGATTGACCGTAGGAACCCCGTAATCTGTTTCGACAATCATTTCCTTGTAACTAAATTTTATCGCATCCGCGAAGAAATCTTCAACGATATCATTAATCATTTCCACGAGCCGTGGATAATATGTAATCCCAGCAGCGTCGGTTTGTCCGAAGCGTATTTTACGTGTCACCTTAAATGTGGCCATCTACCCATGTCCCGCTATTAGCTATATGTTTATTTATGGCGGCTGGGCTTTGATTTTTGTTGCCATTCAAGCTGCTGCAGCCGTGCCTTCTCTTTTAAGCTATAGGCTTGAGCTTTACCAGTAAGATATTGTTTTTCCCAGTCACCCTCTTCAAGGGCTGCGCCGTACCACGAAGCGGCTTCACGGGTAAAATAAGGGTTCCATAAATGTGGCCTGCCAATAGCCACCAGATCGGCTCGTCTGGTGTGGATAATAGTATTCACTTGTGCTGGCTCGGTGATATTGCCCACAGCCATGGTCGCCACGCGTGGGACATTTCGAATTGCTTCCGCAAAACCAAGCTGGAACATACGACCATAAACCGGTTTTTGATCCGGCACCGTTTGTCCGGCGGAAACATCAACAAGATCAACGCCCGCATCGCGAAAGGCATTGGCGATGTAAAATGTATCATCCTCGGTAATGCCGCCCTCTTTCCAATCACTGGCGGAAATCCTTACCGACATGGGTTTTGCGTCCGGCCATTCTTCACGCATGGCAGCAAACACCTCGAGCGGGAAGCGGGTTCTATTTTCAATAGAGCCACCATATTCATCGGCTCGAATATTGGTCAAAGGTGACAAAAACGAAGCAATCAGATAACCATGGGCCGCGTGCATTTCGATCATATCAAATCCGGCCTGATCGGCGCGGATGGTGGCTTGACGGAAATCGGCAATTATTTTATCCATTTCTGCACGGTCTAGCTCTTTGGGGGTCTGGGAAATCCCATCAAAATAAGGCAGTGCAGAGGCAGATTTAATGGGCCAGTTTTTGTCTGGATTTTCAATGGGATAATCCATTTTCTCCCAGCCAAGCTGGCTTGAACCTTTGCGACCCGCATGACCCAGCTGCATACATATTTTTGTCTCGGTACTTGAGTGGACAAAATCGACGATCCGTTTCCAGCCCGCTTCATGTTCGTCGGTCCAAAGACCGGGACAGCCAAGGGTTATACGCGCTTCCGGTGACGGACAGGTCATTTCAACATACATCAGCGCCATACCGCCTTTGGCAGCCCCACCGTAATGAACCAAATGCCAGTCGGTTAAATTACCGTCTTCGTCAGCAGAATATTGCGCCATCGGTGACATCACCACCCGGTTTCGAAGTTCCATTTCACCAAGCTTGAACTTTGTAAACATGGGGGTCGGGCGGCTGTCCCTATAATCATATCCGCTTTCACGGTAGTAGCGTTCGTACCAGGCCGTATCAAGTTTTTCGGCAAATTCAGGATCGCGCAATATCAAATTATCATATGTGACTGATTTTGACCGACACATGACCACCGCTGCGAATTGCATAAGATCCATATCCCATGAGCGGTCCATATGTTCAAACCATGCCATAGAAACATCCGCATTATGCTGTAATATTTGCACCGACGTTTCACGCTCCGCCACATAAGCCTTGAAAGCATCCTCAACCGAATTTTCACCGTGCTCCAGCACCGCGTCTGATAGTGCGATAGCACATTCCATGGCCAGTTTCGATCCCGACCCGATGGAAAAATGGGCAGATGCTTTGGCATCACCAAGGATTGCGATATTTTTATGGTACCAGTTGTTACAGTATATGCGCGGAAATTGTCGCCACATAGATCGGTTGATGATCAGGTTATGACCTTCAAGCTCATCGGCGAATATCTGCTCCAGCTTATCGGCTGATCCCTGCTCATTAAATTCTTCAAACTGCCATTTCTGCCAACATTCATCGGACATCTCAAACACCCAAGTCGATGTATCTTCTTCATATTGGTAGGTATGAGCACAGATTGGACCATGCTTCGTATCTTTAAAAAAGTAGGTAAAATCCTCAACCTTTCGAGAGGAACCCATCCAGGTAAAACGGTTTGATTTTTGTGTAATACTGGGATCAAAATATTCGCTATAATGTTCCCGTATCGCGGAACCGATTCCATCACTGGCAAGAATAATATCAGAAGAAGCAAATTCCGTTTCAAGGTTTTCAACATCAATGCGTTTGCCAAAAGTCAATTTGACGCCCAGTGCTTCACACCTGTTTTGCAACACTTTTAAAAGATTAAGTCTTGAACAACCGGCAAAGCCGTTGCCGCTGCAACGCACTTCTTCGCCTTTATAACGGATGATTATGTCATCCCAGTAGGCAAACTCATCACGAATCAATTCGTAAGATGCAGGATCTCGACTTAAAAACTCGTCCAGTGTATCGTCAGAAAACACAACCCCAAACCCAAAAGTGTCGTCTGGCCGGTTTTGTTCAAAAACCTCTATCTCCCAATCTGGTCTGGCTTTTTTTGTCAGTAAAGCAAAATAAAGACCCCCAGGTCCGCCGCCGATTACGCTGATTTTCATATGATTTTCTCCTTGGATTACAGACAACCTAACTTGATTTATCTTATGTGTAAACTATTTTTGCACTCTTGAAGTTTTCCGAGTGGCGGATATAGTGCAATAGCAAGGAGAGAGTGTGAAATGCCTGATACAGAATTTAGTGAACGACAACGAGCATCGCTCAAACTTTGGATTGAATTGCTACGCTATTCAAGCAAGCTTGAACAAATCATTGATGATAAACTCAGACAAAATCACGGACAAAATATTTCACGTTTTGACGTCCTCTCTCAATTGGTGCGCGAAACTGAAAACGGATTGACCGTCGGTGAACTTGCCGGACGTATGATCGCATCAAAAGGCAATATAACAGGACTTCTTGACCGAATGGGCAAAGACGATTTGATCAAAAAAGAAGCCAAAACCGATGATCGACGCAGTTATCTAGTCCACATCACCGATAAAGGGCGGGCCCTTTTTGACAAGATGGCTAAAAATAACGCCCATTGGGTGGAACAAGCTTTAAAGGCAATAGACATCGATCATATGAATGAGTTCACTCAGTTTCTCAGCAAAGCAAGAAATTCGCTTGATTAACTTTTAAGGTTCTTACGAAGAAGTTTTCCCGTTGCCGATTTTGGAAGACTATCCATAAATTCTATAGAGCGAGGATATTTGTAAGGAGCAATGGTTGCTTTAACAAATGATTGAATATTTTTAACCAGTTCATCACTGGCATTAAATCCGTCCTCAAGCACAATAAATGCTTTTACGATCATGCCACGGTCAGAGTCGGAAGCCCCCACGACAGCACATTCTGCGACAGCTTCATGAGCATTGACGGCCTGTTCCACTTCCGGGGAGGCGATGTTATAGCCCGCAGAAATAATAATGTCGTCACCACGGGCAACGAACCAGAAATACCCGTCTTCGTCCTGGATGAAAATATCGCCGGTCACATTCCAGCCATCCACCACATAATTTTCCTGCCTGTCGCCATTAAGATAACGACAACCCGTCGGCCCTTTAACCGCCAAACGTCCCGCGCTACCCGCTGGCAATGGATTATTATCCTCATCCCAAATTTCTGCTTGGTAGCCGGGAACCACTTTACCGGTTGCGCCGGGCCGGATTTCGTCACCGGATGCTGAGATAAAAACATGGATCATTTCGGTCGCGCCAATACCGTCTATAAGTCTTATACCCGTAGCATCAAAAAAATCATCGGATACAGAAAGCGGTAAATTTTCCCCCGCTGAAACGCAGGTTTTAAGGCTTGTGACATCGCGGTCACTAATCTGGTCAATCAGCACCTTATAGGCGGTCGGCGCGGTGAACAATATCGTCACCTTATATTTTTCGATAACATTAAGGATTACATCAGGTCCACCACCATCAAAATAAACCACACTAGCACCAAAGCGGGCCGGAAAGACCAGCAGCCCACCGAGGCCGAAGGTAAAGGCAAGTGGCGGCGAGCCGCAAAAGACATCTTCAGGCGATGGATTTAAGATATATCTGGCAAAGCTATCGGCCATGGCAAGAATATCACGGTGAAAATGCATGGTTGCCTTCGGCAGGCCCGTGGTACCGGAGGTAAAAGCAAGAAGCGCCACATCACCAGATGCCGTTTTGACTGCTTCAAACTCACCATTCTTAACGGCCATAGCGGTGATGATATCATTAAATGATAGAACATGTTTTGCTTTGCCTTTTGAGCTTTCAAGCACATCAATCGGCAGATCATTTTCGATGATAAGGATATCAGGTTGACCAACCTCGATAATTGCATCGAGTTCTTTCTCCCTGAGCATAGTCATCGTCGTGACCACAATACCACCCGCCTTAAGAACGCCGTACCAAAGAGCCGCAAGCATTGGCGTGTTGCCGCCGCGCAGAAGCACTCTATTACCAGGCATAAGATTTAAATCCTGCGTAAGTATCTGGGCTATCTGGTTGGCTTTCTGATTAAGCTCAGTGTAGGTCCAGACCAGATCATTCATATAGATAGCCGGACGGTTTTCGAAACCATTATTAAGGAGTGCCTCGGCCGCGTTCAACTGGTCTGGATAGGGCGGTACATGCGCGTCAAAAATAAACTCTGGCCAGGTGTCCGGGGCAGGTAGCCGCTCGGCTGCGAATTTATCTACATGCGCTGTTTTAACCGCTTCTTTTGACATTCTCACCTGATATTACTTAAGTTTTTTCGAACCTTCACAAGGACATTTGTGAAGGCCATTATATCTTCATCGTCGATGCCGTCAAATGCTGTTTTATAGATTTCTGCAGCCAATTTACGCAACTCCGCCAGAAAATTTTTGCCCGTATCTGTGATAAACACCTCAATGACGCGATTATCCTCGGGGTAAGGGACACGTCTTACCATGTCCTCCTTTTCCATGCGCATGAGTATGCGGGTGATGGTAGAAATTTTGGTCACAGACCGTCTGGATAGATCGCCGACGGAGCTTGGATTTTTATCGCCGAGCAGCATAAGCACCCGCCAGCTCGGTTGATCCATCTTAAAGTCTTTGAGGCGCCGGGACATCTGGTCAATATAGGTTGCCGATGTCCTGTTCAGGTTATAGAGCGGGTAATCATCAAGAATAAAATCAGGATGATCTGGCCCCTTTAAACTCGCCTTGCTATGCGTCATATCTGGTTATGCCTTTTTCGATTATTTGATTAAACTCTATTGCCCCTGGGTCCGCTAAGGCGGCGTCCCTGAGTTCGGTGACTTTTATCACTATATCCCGTAAATTTTCGTTCGCTTCGACAAAATCCATAATTCCGCAAAAGCGGTTTATGCCGCGCGCATGGGTATCGCCATATCCTTTAATAAGACGCGGGCATTTTGCAAGCTCCAGAGCCAATGGAGGGTTATCATCTGCATATTTGGCGACGAGCCGCAGCCAGGCTTCAATTCGTTTATTCTCAACATCAAAACGCAGCGATTTCCGCCTCATAAAACGTAGCCGTGCCACCATACGCAACATCAAATAGCCAAATATGGTTTTCGGGCGAATAATACGTCCCTTGGAGAACAGTGGTGATAATATTTTCCTTGCAAGAGATGAGTTTGACATTACCCTGCCAAGCCCTGCGGGTAGTAGGTCAGTAAATTCCTGGTAGCGTGGATGAAAATAATCGTGACCGTACCAAATTTGTTCTTTAGCAGCACGAATTTCTGTGGCGATTTTCTCTGAGCGTTCTACCCGTGTTTTCAAATCCGCAACCCGGATCACATCCTCAAATCCCATCCAAAGCGCCAGATGGCGGGCCACCTCTGTGCATAATTCTGTATTTTTGAATTGTTGCAAACGATCAAGATAGAGATCGGCATAGTCAGCATCCTGATAATCAACAAGACGGTGAATGCCATAAGTCGCTATTGGTTTCGCCTCTTCTGGCAGCGCCGCAATCCGGTCTGTGAGGGGCGACATTGAGTTTTCAAGTTCCTGTCCGCATGGGGCTTCTTTTTCTTGAATATTCCCGCTGGCGTTTTCATATCCCAAACCGAAACCGGCTAGATTTGTTTCAACAGCACGCCCGGATTTACGAATTGTGTTCTCAAATTGATCACGTGAAAATGGCAATGTTCCCGATCCCGCCAGCGCACCAAAAAGTACGCTTGAAATAACACTCGACGTCTCAAGAACCGCCGTCTCCATATCAAATAAGATGAGCTTTGCAGCCGCATTTTTAATGGCTTCGCGCACCGTATCGCTGTCAACGCGCCCATCACCCATTTGCTCTTTCTCGCCAATGGCATAAACCCGGTGATCAGAAGCAATAAGAGTTGTTTTATCAGGCGTAACGATACCTCGGTTCACCGCCCGTCCCGCTTCCATAAGCTCAGAAGCCAAGCAAATATCAACATCCCCGGCAACGGGCATCAATGAAAGCACCGGTTCCCGGCCCCGCTCCTTAATCAGTGTTTCCGCAAAAAGCTCTATGGCGTATATAGTGGCACCGGTACGTTGGGCGACACCAGCGATGGCGGTATATTGAGCAACAAAGCCATTGGCTTCGGCGAGTTCGACAATCCATTGACTGAGGACCCCACCGCCTTGTCCGCCGAGTGCGGCAATTGCGATTGAAATACGGCCTTGGCTCATATAAGCCCCGCTTTCTCAAGTCGCGATTTGCGTTTCTTTTCTGCGCCCCGTTGCATCCAACCAATGATCGCCGCGCGAAATTCATTCTTAATTTTGTCCCAGGGGCCCGGATTATAAACCAGCGTCACTTTCGAAAAGGACGGGCATAATACAGACGCATGTGCGACTTCACCGCAGTGGCCACATCCAACACAGCTATTATCTACATAGGCCACAGGATCAAATTTAAGCGGATCAGGATTTTCCTTGAGTGTCAGTGACGGACAGCCCGACATACGAATGCAGCTATGATCACCGGTACAAGTGTCACTGTCCACATAAAAACGATCCCGCTCGACCCTTTTCCCTGACTTGACATTAGCATTAAATATCGGTTTGACACGCCGCTGACGGTTCAATTGGCATTCACCCTTGGCGATAATGACTTTGGGGCCACGCACTTTGGTGGTCATAGCCTCAAGCAGTGTGCTGTGCATTTGAACCAGATCGTACGTACGCACTGTTTTAACCCAACTCACCCCAACTCCGCGAACGGCCGTCTCGATATCATGCTGCGTGCTGCGTTTTTCATGTTCCCCCGAAGATGAAAGAAGGTCCTGCCCCCCTGTAGCAGCAGTGTAATTATTATCGACGATCATCAATACATTGTCAGTCTGGTTAAAGACCGCATTGCCAACGCCTGACGTAAGACCGTTATGCCAAAACCCACCGTCGCCCATGATCGAAAGTGTTCTTTGCTTGGCGTCTTTATTAAAGGCGGAAGCACCGGCCCAGCCAAGACCGTAACCCATTGTTGTGTTACCAATATTAAAAGGCGGCAAGATCGAAAAAAGATGGCAGCCAATATCGGCGCTGACATGAAAAGCGCCAATGTCCTTTTCAACAAGTTGGATGGCAGTAAACATAGGCCGCTCAGGACAGCCAGTGCAAAACCCTGCCGGACGTTGCGGCAAATCTATGACTGGCACCGTCGTTTCCTCGGATTTTTTATCGCCGATAAGATTGGCCGCGCAAGCAAATTTTTCAAGACCGCATTTGATCACATCGCTGGTATATTCACCGATGTCACTAATCAAGTCCTTACCGTTCAGGACCGTTTCTATACCGTTATGACGCAGAATGGTATTCAGTTCTTGTTCGATGAAATTGGGATGCCCTTCTTCGACCAGCAGCACAGCTTTTTTATCTTTCGTAAAAGCAATAATTTCATCATCAATGACCGGATAGGTGACATTCATCACATAAATCGGCAGTTTAGCATCGCCAAACGCATCACTAAGACCGAGCAGTTCCATGGCGCGAATAAGACTGTTGTAAAGCCCGCCCTGCACGATTATGCCGTAGTCTCCGTCCTCAGCACCAAGATGTTCGTTTAACTTTCGCGATTTTATGAACTCAACGGCGGCAGGCCAGCGCTGGGTTAATTTTTCATGTTCATGAAGATAATTGGCCGGGGGCAATACAATCCGTGACGTGTCACGGTTTGGATTTTCCATGGCATCCTGAATGCTAAAATCAGGCCGTTTGTTATCCTTGGCGTTAAAACGGCCATATACGTGACAGGCGCGGATACGAAGCTCAAGCATTACCGGTGTGTTCGAACTTTCGGACAATTCAAACCCGGTTTCAACCGCATCAACAATTGAGGTAAGATTGGGTCTTGGATCAAGTAGCCACATTTGTGATTTCATAGCAAAAGCGTGGCTGCGCTCCTGCATAATAGATGATCCCTCGCCGTAATCTTCACCGACAATCACCAGCGCGCCCCCGGTTACCCCACCCGACGCTACATTGGCGAGTGCGTCACTGGCCACATTGGTACCAACCGTCGATTTCCAGGTCACCGCACCGCGCAATGGATAATTAACCGAGGCCGCGAGCATAGCCGCAGCCGTCGCTTCACTGGCAGAGGTTTCGAAATGAACATTAAGTTCATTCATAATATCCTCTGCATCTGCCAGAACATCCATCAAGTGGGAAATTGGTGATCCCTGATAACCACCCACGTAGGAAACACCCGCCTGAAGCAGCCCTTTGGTGACCGCAAGAATGCCTTCACCACGAAATTCATCTCCTTCGCCGAGCCTTAACTTTTCAACTTCTTTTTTAAAAGAGCGTTCTGCCATTATGCCATTGTCAGTGCCAGAACACGCAACGGGCTTCCAGAACCATTTTCAATCTTTAGCGGCGGCACAATGATCACAGACCCTTTTGCCGGGAGTTGATCAAGATTGGTTAGGCTGGCGAGCCCGTATTTATTAGCCCCGTGCATCAGTGAATGGGCCGGAAACGGCACTTCAAACATAGCCGCCTGACCAGCGTCAGTGCCAACTGTTTCAACACCCCATCCCATAATATTCTTGCTAACAAGATAATTGATACAACAGGCTGATGGTCCCGGTGAATGTGGCCCCGTATCATCGGCGTTAAGGAAATTCTCGCTTCCCACCAGACCCAACCAGTCAGTACGCATCAGCACCCATGACCCGGCCTCGATGTCGCCGTGCTCTACTTCCCATGCCTTGACGCCGTCTTCGGTAAGAAGATAATCAGCATCAGCCGCTGTTTCCTTGCTGCAGTCAATCACACAAGCAGGGCCAACTAGATTTTGAGCCGGTAGCGTATCCGTGGCCCCGTCTGGATAATCTTTGCCGCTGACCCAGTGAATGGGGCTATCGAAATGAGTGCCGGTATGCTCCCCAAGCGTGATCGTGTTCCAGTACCACGCTGGACCGTCTTCATCATATTTGGAAATTTGTTCCATGGAAAACGGTGCTGAATTTTTAGCTATTTCTTCAGGCAGGTGAATAATCGGTGTGTTTGGTCCCAGAACCTGAGTCAGATCAACCACCTTGACGCTCCCATCAAGAAGTCCTGCCGAAAGCTCATTTAAAACAGTGCTCATGCGTGTATCTCCCTTTGTATTACTTTTTCACGAATCATTTGATTTTGCAAATAATATCATATTTGATGGGAAAAGAATAAATAACTTGCTACGGTGCGCTTCTCTTTTTACCTTACGTGTAATGAATTTAGTAAAGGACTTATATGTCACTAAAGGATAAACATGCTGTTGTTACGGGTGGTGCGACCGGAATTGGCCTCGCAATCGCTCGCGCCCTTGTGGATGCTGGCGCCATTGTCACAATCATGGGCCGCAACAAAGAACGGCTTGATGATATCGCCAATAAGAGCGAGCGGATAAACTCTGTGCAGGTTGATGTCACCGATGCAAACAGTGTCAGCGACGCATTTGCAAAAGCATCAATGACCGCACCCATTGCCATTCTGGTCAACAATGCTGGTGCAGCACTGTCAGCACCGTTTCATAAAACCGATCTTGATGCGTGGCAAAAAACCATTGCTGTCAACTTGACCAGTGTTTATCTGACAACCAGCGCTGCCCTTGCTGAAATCAATCAGGCCAGCCATGGCCGCATTATTAATATCGCCAGCATCGCTGGTCTTGAAGGTGCCGCATATACAAGCGCCTATAGTGCTTCAAAGCATGGCGTTATGGGTCTGACAAAATCACTGGCCTGTGAACTATCCAAGGTGAGCACAACTGTAAATTCGATTTGCCCGGCTTTCGTCAATACTGATATAGTCGAGAACGCCATAATCAATATAATGGAAATGACAGGTCGCAGCCGGCAGGACGCACTTCAAGGCATTCTCGAGACGGCGGGCCAAAACCGCCTGATTGAGCCGGAAGAAGTTGCACAGGAAGTTATAAAACTTTGTGCACCTGAGGCAGATACTATTAATGGCACTGCAATCGTCATGGACGGGAAATAACGAGATAAACATGAACCCAGCAACATATAATCCTGATCATTTTAACTGGTCCTATAATGATGGCATTGCCACCATTTGCCTTGACCGACCAGAACGTAAAAACCCGCTGACCTTCGAAAGCTATGCTGAACTTCGTGATTGTTTGCGCGACCTAGTTTACGTCAAGGATGTCAAAGTGGTGATTTTTGGCCCCAACGGCGGCAATTTTTCATCGGGAGGTGACGTTCACGACATCATCGGCCCACTTGTAAAGATGGATATGGGTGAGCTGCTTGATTTCACCCGCATGACAGGTGATCTGGTCAAGGCGATCCGATCCTGCCCCCAGCCGGTTATAGCGGCGGTTGACGGAATATCCGTTGGCGCTGGCGCCATAATTCCCATGGCCAGTGATCTTCGGATCGGCACACCAGACTGTAAAACCGCATTTCTGTTTAATAAAGTGGGATTAGCGGGTTGCGATATGGGGGCATGCGCGATCCTACCCCGCATAATTGGCCAGGGTCGGGCGTCAGAGCTACTATTTCTTGGCCGCAGCATGTCCGGCGAAGAAGGTGAAAGATGGGGATATTTCAATAGTCTGGCAAGTTCTGATGATTTAATGAGCGCCGCGATGAAATATGCCCACAAAATCGCTGGCGGGCCCACTTTCGCAAATGGCATCACCAAAAATCAACTTAATCATGAATGGAATATGGGGCTTGATGCAGCCATTGAGGCCGAAGCGCAAGCACAGGCTATTTGCATGCAGACGAAGGATTTCGAACGTGCCTATCATGCGTTTGTAAATAAAGAAAAACCGAAGTTCGAGGGCGATTGATGACGAAAATTATAGTTGATCAGACCTATTTGGAATGGCCCTTTTTTGAAGAGCATCACCGCACCCTTGCCGCAGACCTTGAAGTATGGTGCCAGAACAATCTCGCTGATGGTCACGATCATTCAGACATTGATAAAGCATGTAAAGAACTGCTCGCCAAGCTCGCCGACGGTGGCTGGCTTAGATATGTTGTTCCCAAAGCCCACGGCGGCGTGTTTGATGATCTTGATGTCCGCTCACTTTGCTTGATCCGTGAAACGCTGGCTCGTCATGATGGACTTGCTGATTTTGTTTTTGCTATGCAAGGTCTGGGTAGCGGAACCATAACTCTTTTCGCAAGCGAAACAATCAAAGAAGACTATCTTCCGGATGTGGCGGCAGGCAAAAAAATGGCCGCGTTCGCACTCACAGAACTCGAAAGTGGTTCTGATGTTGCCAACATGACTTCGGCGGCAAAGGACAAAGGCGATCACTATCTGGTAAATGGTGCCAAGACCTATATTTCAAACGGTGGTATTGCAGATTATTATGTATTATTTGTTCGCACCGGCGAAGCGCCGGGGGCAAAAGGCCTTTCAGCAATGATTTTGGACGCGGACACAGAGGGGCTTGAAATTACCGAACGGATTGAGGTGATCGCACCGCATCCTCTAGCGACCATCCGTTTTAACAACTGCAAAATACCCAAAGAAAAATTGCTCGGCGCAGCAGGATCAGGGTTTAAAGCGTCCATGGCAACCCTTGATATATTTAGGTCCACTGTTGGCGCCGCGGCACTCGGCTTTGCCCGCCGTGCGTTGTCCGATGCGGTCGAACGAACACAAAACCGCCATCTATTTGGTGCACCTCTAAATAACCTTCAACTGGTGCAGGGCATGCTCGCGGAAAGTGCCGTTGATGTGGACACGAGTGCGCTTCTAATTTATCGGGCGGCATGGACCCGTGACACCACAGATCGGCGTGTGACCCGCGAAGCGGCAATGGCAAAAATGCACGCAACCGAAACCGCACAAAACGTCATTGACAAAGCAGTGCAAATATTCGGTGGCATGGGGGTCGTCAGCGGCATTAAGGTTGAAGAACTTTACCGTGAAATCCGCGCCCTGCGCATTTATGAAGGGGCAACCGAAGTCCAGAAAGTCATCATTGCCAAGCAACTTCTTAATAGTCATAAGGATAGTAAATAGTATGAAACACCTTCTCCCCGATGGCTGGCCACGGCCCAAAGGATACTCGAATGGTATCAGCGTTAGTGGCGGTCGCACAGTTTATGTGGCTGGACTGATTGGCTGGAACGCGCAGGAAATTTTTGAAAGCGACAAACTCACCGACCAGTTTCGCAAAACTCTGGAAAATACTGTCGCCGTACTCGCCGCCGGGGGCGCGGGCCCCGAACATATTGTCCGCATGACCTGGTACATTACCGATAAATCCGAGTATCTGGAAAATCTCAAGGAAATTGGTGCCATTTACCGTGATGTTATAGGCAAAAATTATCCGACCATGGCTTGCGTTGAGGTGGCCGCATTGATGGAAGATAAGGCAAAAATTGAAATTGAAACGACCGCGATGATCGAAGACTAAGCCAAAGACAGTCTTCACTGCTTTGGACGTGGTCAAAAGGGCAATAAAGCTGGAACCGAAAATCTAAGATGGAGAATTGTGATGCAGTATTTAAACATGGCTATGACGCACTATTTTGATTTTAGCGGACGAAATACCAGAACAGAATTCTGGATGTATTATCTCTATTATCTCATCTGCATTGTTGTTTTAACCTTCGTAGAATCATTGCTCGGGCTTCCCGTACTTTCCGGTATTTTCGGTCTGGCATTTCTTATTCCAACCCTCAGCTTCACATGCAGACGGCTGCACGACACCGATAAAAGCGGTTGGTGGCAACTTATAGGTATCATTCCAATCGTTGGTTGGATTATTCTAGTCATATTATTAGTACAGGAAAGTGATGGCGACAATCGGTTCGGGCCCGGCCCAAGAGAGAGCGTCTCTGACATATTTGAATAAACAGGTAAAATAATGGACAATAAATTATTGGTCGAAAACCGGGAATGCGGAGCGTGTACCGTTTGCTGCGTTGAGCTTGTGATCGAAGACCCTGAACTCGTTAAACTGCCGGGTGTTAATTGCAAGCACCTAAAACGTAGCGGCGGCTGCGGTATTTATCAGACCCGACCTGCTACGTGTGAGAAGTGGTATTGCATGTGGCGATTTATGCCACTTCTTGATGATGATTGGCGCCCCGACCAAAAAGGTGTGTTAATTAAGAGAGTTTTTGACAATATCCCCGCCGGATACGAAGGAAAACTCGCCCTTAATTTTGAAATCATCGGCAAGAAGTCCATCATCCACGATATGAACTTTATCGAAGTATTGGCGGGTTATATCGTGCAGGGTTTTCCTTGTTTCATATCTTATGCAAAACCGCGCCGCGCACTGCAAATGGCTTTTTTAAATGACCAACTCCTGCCCCTGATTGAAAGTAGAAATCTTGAGGCACTAAAAGACAGGCTATCCTCCGCGCTCAAAAGCTGCATTAAACATTCAACCGACAAAATGATTATAGAAGACGGAGAGGTCGTCACTGTTACACGCACATAGGGAAGCACCCATGACAAGATACATATCTATCCTCAGAGGCATCAATGTTTCCGGCCACAAGAAAATAAAAATGGCCGATTTAAAAGCTCTCTATGAGAAACAGGGCTTCAAAAATGTGGTCACCTATATTCAAAGCGGTAACGTCATTTTCGAAGCGCCATCTAATGATTTACACAATATAAAATTGCAAATCGAGGTAGCGATTGAAAAGAAATATAGTTTTCACGTGGATGTTCAGTTGAGAAGCGAAAGCGAACTCAATGAAACATGCTCTAAGCTTCCCTTTGAAAATATCAATTTGGAGCAGGACGGCTCAAAAGTTTTGGTCACATTCTTATCGGGCCAACCTGACGCGAAAGCATTCGACCAGCTAAGCAAGTATGCCGCTCCATCTGAAAAACTGATGCTAGGAGATAGGGTGCTGTATCTACACTGTCCAGATGGGTACGGAAAAACAAAACTTTCAAACGTCTTGATAGAAAAAAAGCTCAACCAAATTTCCACAACACGAAATTTAAGAACCGTGGTTAAGTTATGTGAACTGGCAAAGGAATAAAAAGTGATTCTTGGAAGAATGATTTTAATTGCCGGCAGCGTTTTAACATTGCTTTCATGCGCCGCTCCAGATGAAGAAACCCACCCGGTTGGCGAGGACATATTGTTTCTCGTACTCGGAAAAATGTCAATTTACCTGCAAGATGATACGGGAAACCACACTTTGCGCGACCATCATTTTGTCGCCGAAATTATGCCAAAAGAAACTGGTGAAATTCTTGGGGGCACGTTAACCAGTAAAGATGATCCAAATTTCAAGCTTCCCTTTAATCCAGAAGGACCGCAGTTTCTCGCCCACGGTGAGCGGGTGATGATGGCGGAATATTTGCACAACGCTCACCCTGACGGCACTTATATTTTCAATTATCAAACCAAAAACGGTGAAATGACCGGCCAGCCATTAACTATCCAGCGGCGTAGCACCACAGACGTTATGCCCGCGCCAGCGACATTAAGCCTTTCGCAAAATGGCCTTAATATAACCGCTTCCATGGTAGATCCTGACAATGACCTTACTATCCACTGGACGCCAATGAAGGGAAATATGAAAGCACCAACAAGTGAGCTTGCCGATTTGATATTTGTCCTTGGCTTTGACTGTTTTGGAAATAATATTGCCCATAGCGGCAGACCTTATAATGGAAAGCCTTATCTAACTTACAAGGATACCAGCTTTACCATTCCCGCAGCATCGTTGAATTCGGGAACTTCCTACAATTTGATTGTCGAACAAGCCACAGCAGACGTTATGCGTCATAAAGGGGTTCCGGGCATTGCCACATATGCGACCCTAACGTTTCTTGATGCAAAAACCACCGGCGAAAATGCCTGCCCGGCAAATTAGAGCTATACTTCATTGGTAATTTTTGTCATATAGCGGCCATAAATGAATTAAGGATGTCTGATTATGTCTGGTAAATACGCTCTTGCCCTTCACGGTGGTGCTGGCCCCAAAGCGGGAGAAGACTACACGGTTGTTGAGGCTCATTTGGCTGAACTTGCCCGCGAGGGAGAAGCTCTCCTGAAAGCTGGGGAAACTGCCCTTGATGTGGTTGAGATAATGGTTGTTAATCTCGAAAGCTCAGGCCTCTATGTGGCTGGTAAGGGCTCTGCCCCAAACACGGCGGGACAAGTGGAACTCGATGCCAGTATCATGGAAGGTCACACCAGACAAGCCGGTGCCGTATCGGCGATCAAAGATGTGGTGAGTCCCATAGCTGTGGCAAAAGCCGTGCTGCAAAAATCCCCTTGTGTAATGCTCACCGGCGACGGGGCAAATGAATTTGCCTTGGCACAAAAACTTGAAATAGTGACCGACCCAAAAAACTATTATGTGCTTCCCATTGGTGTCACGCAGCAAGATATTGATCAATATGAGATGATGCATGGTACAGTTGGCGCGGTAGCACTTGATATTCACGGCAATCTTGCTGCTGCCACATCAACGGGCGGCGTGTTTGGTAAACCAGCAGGTCGGGTTGGTGATACACCCATTATAGGGATCGGTACATGGGCGGACGAGGATATTGCCATTTCCTGCACTGGAACAGGGGAATTTTTCATTCGCGCTGGCGGTGCATTGACGGCCGCAAATGGCTATAAGCTGGCTGGTGATACTCTGGATGATGCCTTGTGGCGCATGCTGGATGAAGTCGAAAGACTTGGCGGAGATGGCGGGCTGATCGCAGTAACGAACAACGGCGAGATTGCGATGGCTTACAACTCTGATGGAATGAAGCGGGCGGCGGTATCAGATAATAGAGCGCTGATTTCAACCACATTCGCTCCCTGTCGTTAGCTTTCCGCTTCAAGCATTTCAAATATTTTGTCGCGCTCGGCAAGAGCAAGCAGAAGTACCAGATCACCTTCTTCGAGTTGATCAATAATATGACGCGCGCCTTCGGGTGGTGAGGCGAAATGGACGATGGACTTCGCGTCCACACCATTCTTTATACATTCCGCTTTGATGACCGCCGCCGTTTCACCGAGCTCACGCCCCCTGAGATAATCCACCATATCCATAGTCGCGACCACATCCGGCTTAAATCTAACGGCGCCCTTGGTCAGATCAATAATATCCTGATCAGAACGGTCCCCCGCCTGACCAATAAGAAGATACTTTCGCTTGGCAGGCATATTACTGAGCATGTCGGAAATGGCATTAATGGAATGCGGGTTATGGGCAAAATCAACAAAAACACGCGCTCCCTTGACCATAAATTCATTGCAGCGACCGGGATTATCATCAGGTGTGCTGGTAAAAGTGGTAAGTCCCTGAATGATGGCCTTATTATCAATGCCCATGGTCTTGGCAAGGCATAGCGCGCCCATGGCATTTTGAATATTGAACCGCGCCGCCCCACCCATGGTGATGGGGATGTCCGCAATGGCAACCTCTAAAGTTATTTCGTTGCCATTAAAATAATGAATATATTTGCCATCCGCCCAGCAGCATAGATTGCCATTTTGTTTGGCGGCTACGATAAGTTCATTCTCAGGGTCCAGTGAGAACCAGCAAATTGTGTTCGCGGATTTAAGCCCGTTCCTGACCACAAGTGCGTCATCCGCATTGAGCACCAACACACCATCTTTGGAAAGAGTGCCCGCCACCGCAAATTTAGCATCGGCAAGATGCTCAACTGTGTTGATGCCATATTCACCAAGATGATCAGCAGCGATATTTGTTACCATCGCTCCGGTCGCTTCAGTAAGCGGCAACCCCCGTCTTAAAATACCGCCGCGGGCAACCTCAAGAAATGCAATGTCGAGCCGCTTATCGCGAAGCAGCATGCGCGCGCCACCGGGACCAGAGTAATCACCGTAGTCGAGCACGTCATTTCCAAGTTTCACATAATCCGTCGAAGTCGACCCACCAACCAGCCCCGCTGCCTCTGCGATTGCTGTGGAAAGCCGTACACTGGTTGATTTTCCATTTGTCCCTGTGATCAACGCAACCGGGACATTATGAAGTGCCTCCCAATTCACGTCTTCTGGCTTTGGTACTTCGTTGACGCCCCATTTTTGAGATCCCTTGCCATGACCAAGGGAGACAAAATCATCATCCCATAGGACATCAATATTGCGCCGTAGCGCCTCTTTTTGCAGCGCAAGCATGGGCGGATTTTGTTCCATACTGATGACTTTTTTAAGATCAGCAATTAACTCATCAAAGTCATCGCCTTCTTCACCCAAAAGTTTGCAGGCGGTTAGCTGCCAACTGGTTTCAGCGACAAAAACTGCTGAATAAAGAAGATCGATACTCGCCGAAATTGCCAAATTAACCCCTGTATCAAAAATGCGCGTCTTTGTTTCGCTTTCTGTCCAGCCTATAGCGTCCAGCACGCGCTTAATGTCTTGAAGCCAGGTATTGACCACCAGTTCCTTATCAAAATAACCCGTCAACACATCAAGAATGGCGCCGGGCTTTTTCCAGAGCAGACCGGGACCCGTTACCCGGCGACTACTGTCAAGAACGAGCTTCTCCGACGCTGGAATTTTTATATCAAGAAAATCTTCAATCTCTTCAATATTTATGGTCATATTAAAGTCCTGAATTAATCGCCGTCTTCGTCATATTCTCGCGCAAGACGCACACCGCGTTCGTCGCGGATGAGCTGCTGACTATCATCGACCAAGTCTTCATATTGTGTCGCCATCAGCGTTTCTTCACCGTGACTTTCTTCAGGCGGCCTATCCTCACCAAAATTGATAATCTGTTTCCATGAGCGGGTAATATTATCGCCGAGAACAATAAGAAGGTCTTTTTCCTGTGCTGCTTTTAACGCCGCATCAATAGCATCCACTTCATTTGGAATAACCGTAATCGCATCCTCAGAAACACCGTTTTTCATGAGTATTTCTTTCATGGTATTTGGTATTTCGTCTTTGTCGCGACCACGCCGATTGTCGTCGGCCTTAAGAAAATAATGGTCATAATGCCCCGCGAGAACTTCTGACCCTTCAATTATATCCTCATCACGTCTGTCCCCGGGACATGACGCCACAATCATTTTTCTCGCATGCCCGTCAAGCTTATCCGAAAGGTCCGTGATAACACCAAACGCAGCGGGGTTATGCGCATAGTCAAGGATAACCCGGAAAGAATGTTCATCAAAAACATTCATTCGCCCTGGCGCCTGTGAGAAGGTGGTGTTAAAGGTTTTAAGACCCAGTCTGATCTGATCAAGGTCCTGATCAAAGCTGTAGGCCATGGCCACCGCAAACATCGCGTTCTGGACATTATGAAGCGCTTTTCCTTCAATGGTTGCTGGAATAAGGTGCGACCAAATCACCGGAATATGGGTTTCGTTATCATAAATGGTAATCAGATCACCGTTCATTCCTTTTTCGAGCACGCAGGCCTTACCACCAGCATCAATATGCTGCTTAACTAACGCATGATCATGATGCATTGTGACATAAAAAATATTTTCAGCATCCGCATAGTCGGCCATCAAAAGACAGTTTTTATCATCGGCATTGAGCACCACCGTATCGGTTGCCGCTTCAATAACGATGCGTTTTATTTCCGCCAACTGTTCAAGCGTATCAATCCCACCGAGACCCAAATGATCAGACGCCACATTAAGACAAGCAGAAACATTTGTACTGGCATAACCCAGACCGTTTCGCACCAGTCCGCCACGCGCTGTTTCAAGCACGGCAAAATCAACAGTCGGGTCACGCAGGACCATCTGCGCTGAACGAGGACCAGTGGTATCCCCTTTAACGGTTTGTTTGCCGTCCACATAAATTCCGTCCGTTGTCGTCAGCCCCACCGTATGGCCGCAGGTCTTGATCACGTGGGCCAGCATTCTTGAAGTTGTAGTTTTACCGTTGGTTCCTGTAATAGCAGCAATGGGGATGCGGCTCGGTGTTCCCTGAGGAAACAACATGTCAATCACCTTGCCAGATACGTCGCGTGGCTCACCCTCAGACGGTGCCACATGCATACGAAAGCCAGGAGCGGCGTTAACCTCGACGATACCACCGCCAATATCCTTATAAGACTGGCTGATATCATCCGTGAGAAAATCAACCCCACCCACATCAAGACCAACGGCCTGAATAGCGCGCTGAGCCATCTCTTTATTATCTGGATGAACCACATCGGTAAGGTCAATGGCCGTTCCCCCGGTTGACAGATTTGCCGTATCACGTAAGTAAAAAATTTCGTCTGCCGGTAATACCGTTTCCGCCTTGTACCCGGCATTCTCCATCAGTCTCTTGGCTTGACTGTCAATTTCAAGGATGGTCAGGACTTTTTCGTGGCCAACGCCGCGACGCGGGTCTTCGTTAACAATATCAATAAGCTCGGAAATGGTACTTTTGCCGTCACCAACAACATGGCCAGGAACCCTTTTTGCCACCGCGACCAATTCGTTATCGATCACTAGCATACGGTGATCAAAACCTATCATATAACTTTCCACCAGCACGGCACGGCTTGTGCCCTGGTCACGGGCAACACCGAAGGCGGTCTCCACCTCATCTGCACTGTTTAAGTTTATGGACACACCGCGTCCATGATTGGCATTAAGCGGTTTTAACACCACAGGGTAACCAATGCGGCGTGCGGCACGTACTGCTTCACGCGGGCTATAAACCATATCTTGCTGCGGAACCGGAAGGCCAAGATCATTGAGAAGATTGTGGGTATCTTCCTTATCGCAGGATATTTCAACGGCAATATGATTGGTCTCAGATGTTATGGTCGCCTGAATTCTTTTCTGATGTTTACCGTGGCCAAACTGCACCAGACTGTATTTATTAAGTCGAAGCCATGGGATATCACGTTCTTCAGCGGCGCCAACCAGCGAAGCCGTACTGGGGCCAAAGGCGTGTCTTTGGGCGCTTTTAATAAAGCGAGTAAGTTCATCTTCCCAATTGAAATCATCTTCGATTTCATAACCGGTCTGTGCCTGAAGTTCTGCCGGCAACAGATGCATCAGCAATTTGATCGCAAGTTCGCAAGCCGCAAGACCAACATCCCTATGGATGTAGGCATAGACCATGTTGTAATGCCCCACTTCACCTGCAGAACGGGTGCGGCCAAAGGTCACCTCGTTACCTGCCACACATTGAAGTTCGAGCGCCACATGTTCGATGATATGACCCATCCATGTGCCTTCATCTTCCTTCAGTCGGCGAATAAAACCACCGGGTTCGCGGTAGGAACAACCATGCTCCTCAAGGCCAGGCAGGGCTTCTATAAGGCCATCAACAAATGCGTTGCCTATTTTTACGGATGGCCAGTCTTCGAGGACGCCAATATCGAGAACATGACGAATAACTTTAAATTTAGCAAATTGATTGGGTCCCAAATAAAGGTTCGTTTTTAAAATTTTCATCTAAGTCCCTCTCTCTTTTTTATTTTTATCTTATATTTTGCAAATATTTTGTCGATCTTCCAGCGGCGGGAATGCTTCCCTTATGTTAAAATCGTAAAGACACCCCTCATGGAGGATATCAAGCTTTAATCCGAGCAGCCCAAGCGCCCTTCGATTATCAGTTCCATAAGCAGACGAATAAGTCAGATCACCACCATCAACAACAGTTACTGTTCCGCTACCGACGACTTCGCAAACATCATCGGGGCCGATAAATGCACCCGTGTCTTCGTCGATTCCCATCCCCATTAGAAACGGATTAAACGCCACCGCCGAAAGAAGCCGTCCAAGTCGGTTTCTTTCCGAGAAATGTTGATCAATAATCATAGCATTGGTAAGTCCAAGTCCGGGGGCTAAAATAGCGCCTCCCTCTTTCGGGGCTTCATTGCTATCGCCACCAGCGATCATATGTTCAGACATAATTGACGCTCCAGCGGAGGTTCCAGCAATATGAACCCCGCGTGCGTTGGCCGTTCTAATCACCTGTGCAACCGCTGTGCCGCCCAAAATGGTGGCGAGCCGTAATTGATTTCCACCAGTTATGAAAATGCCGGTTGCCTCTTCGCAGCGGCTGGCAAATTCCGGATTGTTACAATCCTCTCGACTGGTGATGTCAATGTGGCTTACCTCACCAGCACCAATATCCGTAAATATTTTTTCGTAGCGCTCACCGGTATCATCAAGGCGCGACGCGGTCGGAACGATTACAATTTTCGCATCTTTCCCACCTGATATTTCCGTAAACTTTCTTAAGATAGATGGATTGGCGTCTTTATCTTCTGCACCACCAATAGGGATGATAAAACCCCTTTGGTGTCCGTCTTCCACGTTAGCTGGACACATTCTTAATTTAAACCTTACTCTTGTTGGCTAAAAAATTCCCCGCCCCGATTGGATGAAACATAAATGCTTCGATCCGCTTAATAAATTAAGTTCTATGCTTCTCAATAGCCTAATTTTTTCCACTTTAAAACAGATTTTATATAATTGAAGCCAAGAGTCTACAATTATTACACTAATTCAGGATAACCAAATAATGCAGGGGTACCGCCCGTGTGTATAAACAAGATATTTTGATCTTTAGAAAATACGCCCTGCCGAATTAAATCAATAAGCCCCGCCAGCGCTTTACCGGTATAGACGGGATCAACCAATAATCCCTCGCAAGTTGCCGCAAGCTCAATGGCTTCGCAGACCTTGTCATTGAGCTGGCCGTAGCCGGGACTTAAGGTCGCATCCGTTAACTTGATATCCGCTTCCTCTATTATATTTTCAAAACCGATCATTTTTGCGACAATTTTTGATTTTTTGAAAACCCGTTCGCTCTGTGACCTCTTATCACGGCGCACGCAAATACCATACACAGGAACTTTATGTCCTGACGCGCGAAGTCCCGCCACAAGACCCGCGTGCGTGGTTCCACTTCCTGACGCACAGGCTATTGCATCCATAGGAATATCTTGCTGCGAAACCTGAACAAGAAGTTCTTCCGCACAATCAACATAGCCTAGAGAACCAAGCGGAATATGAGTGCCCGCGAGGGGAATGACATAGGGGCGTTTACCTTTCTTTTTGAGCTCCTCCGCCCTTTTGAACACCTCATTATCGGCGCCTTCTTCATCCTCACCTTCGGGATAAGTGAATGTATGAGCACCCATCAGTTTGGACAGAAACGGGTTTCCGGATTTATAATATTCGCTCGGTCGGTCAGGAACACGTTCTTCCAGCTGCACTTCAGCGTCCATGCCATATTTCCTCGCGGCGGCAACGGCGGAGCGAGAATAATTGGATTGAACCGCGCTGGTGATTAATAGGGTATCGGCATTATCACGCACCGCTTCACCGATATAATATTCAAGCTGTCGCGCTTTATTGCCACCGAACGCAAGCCCGGTACAATCGTCGCGCTTCACCCAGATGGTCGGGCCACCAATTTCTTCGCTCAATCTTGGTAGCCGCTCAATCGGGGTTGGCGTGTGGGCCAGTTTTGCCCTAGGATATTTTGCCGTTAACATGAATATGTCTCACTTATAGATTTATCAGCATCATGATGCCTGTAATTATCAGTATGATCAATATAAGGCCTTTGAAAACTGTCTCATTAATCTTTTTGGAAATCTGATGACCGACAAAAACCCCGAGTAGAGCTGCAGGGACAAGATAAGCGCTGGTGATCCACGTTTGACGCTCAACCCCGATGACGGCAGCCTGCAAAATCAAAATGGCGATGTAGGCAAACACAAAGAATGAAATCATGATCGCACGAATTTCATCCTTGCTTAAATTTGTACGCGACAAATAAAGCATCACAAGCGGCCCCGGCATCGCCAGAGAAGCTCCGAGTATACCCGATAAAGCGCCGGTCATCGTTAATGCCGATTTATTGTATCCGGTTTTTCTGGGGCTTTTCTTAAGCATATTCAAGCCATTCTGAATACTGATGACAATAATGAAAACCGCCACCAGAATTTTGAGCATCGCCGGATCAATGTGGCTATATATATAAAGACCGACCGGAAAACCAAAGGCACAACCAACTGCCAAACATTTAAGCAGGGGAAGCGGGATATTTGATTTCAGTTTAGGTAGGTGTGCCACCGACATCACGACCGAAAGAATGATAGTGATTTGGACCACATCCGTTGTGCCAAGGAGAAGCAGATAGGCCGGCACCACAATGAGTGCAAACGCAAAGCCAGTGGCCGACTGAACCACTGATGCTAAAAGAGTAACAATAAGGAGGAGGGCCCAAGTCATCGACTATTTAATATTTTCCCACACCCGCTTGATCCATGGCACCGCTCTGCCAACCGATTCCGGTAGCAAATTTTCCTGATGATGCGTGACTACAAACAGCTCGTGGAAGGTGACATCCTTACCGTCCTCTTTTAATTTTTTGACATATTCAACTGTCGGCTCGATATCAATAAGACCATCGACATGAGAATGCATAATATAGAGCGGGATTTTCCAATCCATATCGAGCATTTTACCGCTCTCGCGATATGTATTCATATCTGCAGGCATACCTGCGATTGGAAAAGCGCCAGCGAAGCGGTCTTGATATTTTGAGGCCCAGTGCCAGGTACCAAAAGCACCCATGCTGTACCCGGTAACGATGGTTTTTCGCTCATCAATGTTATAGGTGGCATTGACACTGTCCCATAATCTTAGCAGCGCCTCTTCATTTTCAGGCGTTTGCCAATTGCCGCTCACCGAATCCGCAGCTAGAAAAATAGCGCCAAGCGGTTTAAAGGCCTGTTCATATATTTTTTTGAAAAACCCCTCCGTCCAATAAGGTTCGGGTCTGTTGTCACCTCGCATGCCACCAAACCCATAATGAAGACCAAGGATCATCGGCACTGCGGTCTCGCCGTCATAACCTTCAGGAATATTTATGACATAGCGCTGCAAGGTTCCGTCCGGGTGAGTGACTTCCATCCGGTGAAACCCCGGACCCATTTCTTTTATATCCAGTTCCTGTGCTATGGCCGGACCGCCCAGAAAAATGACTGCAAAGAGTGTGACGTAGAATGATTTATATATTAGTTTCACCGAAAAGCTCCCTTGAATTATTCCGTTCGACAATGGCACAACCGTCCCGGAACTGCAAGAAAGACAGTGGTTGATTTCAGCGCTCAATCTTTTATTGTTACTAAAAACAAAGATGAGGGTATCAATGGTTTCCACTGAAGTATTAATGGCTATATTCACAGCGTCGCTCATCCTTGCCTTGGTCCCCGGACCGGATAATTTATTTCTCCTGACCCAAGCCGCTCTGGAAGGCCCGATTGCCGGTATTTGCCTGACCATGGGCTTGCTCACCGGAATCCTTTGTCATACGGCGGCGGTTATATTTGGTGTCACGCTCATTATTACCTCTTCCGCAATAGCGTTCACCGCGCTTAAAGTGTTTGGGGTTTGTTATTTGCTGTATCTGGCATGGGGAGCGTTTCGGTCGAAAGGCAGTAAAATTTCAACCACTGAGAGCACCCCAAGGGGAAATTTTAGGCTGTATCGGCGCGGCATCCTTATGAATATCAGCAACCCGAAAATTGCCGTATTTTTTCTCGCCTTCTTTCCGCAGTTCATTGATCCATCGCTGGGGCATATTGCCAGACAAACAATCGAACTTGCCGCCGCATTCATTGCGGGTTTTCTGATCATATTTATCGCAATCGCCTATCTTGCCGGGATGCTCGGCGACTTTTTACGGCGTTCAGACAAGGCACAAATCATATTAAATCGCGTCGCTGGTGTCATCTTTATCGGCTTTGCACTCAAACTCGCTCTAACAGAAAACGACTGATATAGTTTAGAATCGATCAAAAGTTAACCTAGATCAACTTAAAATATCTTTTCCCGGGTATATTACTCTCATAAGACATAATATCACTCAGGAAAGGACTCTAAATAATGTCTGATAACAACTTAAAAAACATAATTGTAGCCATAGACCCACTTGAAAAAGTGCAATATGCCCTAAATCGGGCTCTTACGATGAATAAGGTGCTGGACGGTGGTGTAAATATTCACCTGTTCATTTCTATGGAAATGGATAAGCTCCATAAACATCACGATACCTATCAATATGCCTGTGACGGCGAATGGTTCAACGCGCTGGTTAAGCCGATGGTCGATGGCGGTATTGATTACACGTCAGAAGTTATCTGGACCGATGCTTGGCACCGTTCGATGGTTGAAACTTCACAGAAATATGATGCGGACCTGATCATTATCTCCGACTATACAACTAAAGAAGGCCGCACTGACCTGACACCATCGAAATGGGCACTGCTCAGAGCGTCAGAATGTCCGGTTATGATTGTTCATCCTCAAACAAATCTTACCCGTAATACGATTCTCGCAGCGGTCAACATGCAAACAGACAATGCCAGATATGCTGAACTCAATGAGAAAATACTCAGATTTAGTGCACTTCTCGCCGATAAATATGGCGCAGAAAAGCATATTGTAAACGGCTACGAAGACGGTATGGAATATCCTGATCGCGCCAAACTGTTGCGTGAAACAAATACCAAACAGGAAAATATCCATGTTAAACAAGGTGGTCCAAGAGCGATCATCTCTGAGGTGGCAACAGAAATTGATGCCGATATTGTTGTGATCGGCACGCTTGCCCGCCGTGGTGTGATGGCCGCAATGCGAGGCAATAAAAGCGAACGCATCATTCGCGAATTAAAATGCGATGTGATGGTTCTCAACTAATTCATACTTCATATCTATGAATTTCCGAAAAGGGGCCTTCGCGGGCTCCTTTTTTTATGCTAGCCTAAAGAAAAAAGGTGGACCATTGGCGGACAAAAAATTATTTCTAAAATTTCTTCTGCCGTCTCTGGTCGGTGTATTACTTTTTCTTTGTCCCATCAACTATAATGGCAATGAAACCATTTTGTTGTCGGTCATTACCAGTATTGTAAGATCGCCGTTCGAAGCCTATATGCTCGAAATTATAGTCAGCATCGTGATCCTGTCCGCTTTGGGAAGCGGTTATTTCATACTATTAAAACCAGAGTGGAAAGAGACACGACCGTCGCTTTATATCATGTGTCAAACAACACCGCTGTGGTTTATTTTTCGCCTTGTCGGAGCCATATTTGCAATATTGGTTTATTTTAAAATCGGGCCCGAATTTATCTGGAGTGATGCAACCGGCTACCTGGTCTTTACTGATATTGGGGCCACCATATTCTTCATTATTACTGTTGCCTGTTTTTTAATGCCTTTCCTCACCGAATTTGGCTTCATGGAATTTGTTGGCACGCTGGTCAGCCGCCCTTTCGGCCTCCTATTTACCTTACCGGGTCGTTCGGCGATCGACGCCATGGCATCATTTTTAACGGCGTCAAATGTCGGTCTTCTGATCACCATTAGTCAGTATGAAAAAGGTCAGTACTCAACCCGTGAAGCAGCATGTATCGCGGTCAATTTTTCAGTTGTCTCCATTTCATTCAGCCTTCTTATCGCGCAGGTGGCGGGCATTGATCATCTGTTTGTAAAATGGTATCTTTCTGTTGTGGTCGCCTGCGTGTTTTGTGCGTTTATAACTGTACGCCTCCCACCGCTTTCAAGATTAGCAGATAGCTATTATTTCCCAGTCGGTAAACAGGTCGCAGATGAATTGGATCAGAGCGGCGGCGCAATTTCAAGAGCAGCCCGAAATGCAATGGCGCGAGCAAGGACAGCGCCAGAACCCAAACAATTCATCCTAAACGGCTGGCACGGTGCGGTTGGCGTTGTCTTTGGCGTGCTTGGCCCGTCGATGGCTGTGGGCACTACAACTATCATTTTACTAACACACACTCCCGTCTTCAATATCCTGAGCTATCCGCTTTATTACTTATTTGATATTTTTAACTTTCCGGAAGCAAACGTGGCAGCCCCCGGCATGATCATCGGCTTTCTCGATCAGTTTATGCCGGCAGTAATCGCCTCAAAAGCACAAAGCGAGATGGTTAAATTTATTCTCGCCGGGATGGCTGTTACCCAGCTCATTTATATGTCAGAAGTCGGATTGATTATTTTGCGTTCAAGCCTGCCGCTTAAGTTTAAGCATTTGGCCGCAATTTTTCTCATGCGCACCCTGATCTCATTTCCAATTCTGTTTATGGCGGCAATAATATTGATCTGACGCTATTTATTTGCAGTTCATCCAAAAATAAGCCACTATTTAATCATCCATCAACAATCATGACGGGGAAAATTATGTCGTTTCTACATATCATAAAAAAGTCCGGCTATGGGGCTGTACTACTGATCATTTTAAACCTTGGCGTGGCAGCGCAAGCACAGATTAATCAGGGTATGTCCCTTGAGCGACTTAGCCGCATTGATGCTGTGATGCAGGACTATATTGATCAGGAAAAAATTGCTGGAAATGTGGTTTATATTGCCAGGAACGGCCACTCAGTTTATCACAAGGCCTTTGGCCTTCGTGATGTCGCGAGCAATGATAATATGCAGCGCAGTGATATGTTCAGGATCGCTTCCCAGTCAAAAGCCATTACAAGTGTTGGCATCATGATCCTGCAGGAACAGGGCAAGCTTCTTATTAATGATCCCGTTGGCGACTACTTACCAGAATATTTGGAAACCACAGTTGCCGAAGATGATGGTAGCGGCGGTTACACAGTGGTTCCCGCAAAAAGAAAAATTACAATTCGTGACCTGCTCACCCACACGGCCGGGATTAGCTACGGCGCTGGTCCAGCATCGGAAGTCTGGCAGGACGCAGGCATTTATGGCTGGTATACGGCTGATCGCGACGAACCGATCCGGGGAACCGTGCGCCGCATCGCTTCGCTGCCGCAAGCAGCGCACCCGGGTGAGCAATTTGTTTATGGTTATAACACCGACATACTCGGCGCCGTCATCGAGGTCGTATCCGGCAAGTCGCTGGATCAGTTTTTAAAGGATAATATTTTAGATCCGCTTCACATGCACGACACCCATTTTTTCGTCCCCGAAGAAAAGAAAGACCGAGTGGCCACCGTTTATTCGTTAAAAGACGAGAAAATTAGCCTTGCGGGTACTCCGGGACAAATGGAAGGAGCCAGCCATGTGGGCCAGGGTCATTATTTAACCGGTCCACGCGTGAGTTTTGCTGGTGGAGCAGGCCTGGTTTCAACGACACAAAACTACGGTAATTTTCTACAGATGATTGCAAATGGCGGCGAACTCAACGGCACGCGGATCTTAAGTAGAAAATCTGTTGAGCTGATGACCCAGAATCATCTTGGCGATATTCCTTACGCCGCAGGACGAGGATTTGGTCTTGGTTTTGATATTATCACCGACCTCGGGGATTTTTCTCAGCCAGGGAGTCAAGGTGCTTATGGATGGGGCGGAGCGTACCATTCCACTTACTGGATTGATCCAAAAGAAAACGTAGTGTTTGTTTACCTCACACAGCTTATTCCCGCTGGCGGGCTTGACGATGCTGATAAATTACGGGCCCTGATCTATCAGGCAATTGTTGACTAACACGGAGAACGTTTATGAAAAAAATTATATTAGTTTTATTTGCAGTTATTGCGGCGAGCTACAGCCAAATCGGTTGGACACAGAATACCGATACTGTTGAATATTATACAGCCAGCCCAACATCACTTCTTTCTTCAGCGGTGCGGGTCGGAAACATGCTTTATCTGTCCGGTATGATGGGGCGGGATCCACAAACCAGAGAAATGGCAGAAGGCGCAGAAGCGGAAACTCATCAGATCATGAAAAATATGAAAGCAACACTTGAAAAATATGGCTCGTCCATGGATGAAGTGGTTAAATGCACCGTGTTTATGACTAATCCTGATGATCGACCAATAATAAACAAAGCGTACCGCAGTTATTTTGGCGAAAACCCGCCAGCAAGAAGTGGTGTTGGAAATCTTATACTTTCTGGTACCGGCACCGTTGAAATTGAATGTATGGCAACGGTAGATCTTAAGAAGGTAAAATAGTATTATGCAGTTAAGTGATATTGTAAATTTGGACACGTTCCCAATTACAGATCCTAATTTTCAAAAATCCTGTAAACATAAACTGGATGAAAATGGTGCCCTCAATCTTGAAGGTTTTTTAAGGCCGGCCGCGATTGAACAAATACGCAATGAAGGGACCGAAAACCAACATCTCGCTTATTATGTGAAGAATGATCACAATGTCTATCTGACGGACGATGATCCGGACTATCCGGCCGATCACCCCCGCAACAGACCCATTTCGTCCTCAAAAGGCTGCATTCAGGATGATCAGATTCCTGAAAGCTCGCCTCTTCACACGCTTTATGATGCTGAAATTTTCAGAAATTTTTTAACGATCGTGCTTGGCGAAGACGGGCTTTATGATTATGCGGACAGTCTATCGTCCATCAACTTACACTATGCGTCTGAAGGTCAGGAACTGGGTTGGCATTTCGATAATTCATCCTTTGCGACCACGCTTCTTATTCAAAAGCCCGAGGCTGGCGGGACGTTCGAATATGTGGAAAATGTCCGCAATTCGGACCGCGGTGAAATGAACTTTGACGCGGTTGGCGACATCCTAGATGGCAACAGCCCGGTTAAAACATTTGACGTCCCGGAAGGAACTCTCGCCCTTTTTCGCGGACGAAACGCCCTGCACAGAGTTACCCCCACCAAAGGGGGTCGCACACGAATGCTCGTGGTTCTCGCGTATAATTCGAAACCAGGCGTTGCCATTTCACAGGAGGCCAGCATGACTTTTTACGGGCGAGTTGGCTAGAAATATTTACTGCTTCTTATAGGGTAGTCCACCAAGTGTAACCTTCGAAACGCCCCCGTTATCATTGAGTTCAATATCTAAAAATCGTTCCCACGGCACATTTTTCGTTTCTGGAATTTTAAACTGATAGCGGCCAGCCTCATTGCGACTAAGATCAAAGACCACCACACCAGTGCGGGCCGTAAGAACGCTACCCTCCATTTCGATATTCAATGGGTATGATCCGGCAAGTTTATAGGTGCCGACAAGTTCCTGTGGCTCAACTGACGGAAAACTTTCTTTTTCATCTTCAGTTTCAGTCTCTGGATGATAAACCGGATAAATTTTTTCTGACCAATCGGTATCATCGCGCCCCAATAGGGTATCAATCACCTGATACATTAGTGCGTGTCGATATTCGATGTGATCGCTGTTGATGAAAACATAAACACCAATATTTTCTTCTGGAATGAGTCCGATGATGGCGATCATACCGTCTATACTACCTGTATGCATGGCCATTTTACGTCCCCTAAAATCATGAACGAACCATGCTAGGCCGTAGGAGTAATAATCGTGATCATAGGTGGTTGCAGCTGGATAAATATCAGCAGGCTCAAGCAGCATTTGCGGACTCATCATTTCTTCAATATGTTCCGCTGCGACCAAGCGCTCACCGCTCCATTCTCCCTTGGCCAGCAAAAACTTCATCCACTTCGCCATATCAACCGGGGTAGAATTAATCATGCCGGCGGACTGGGTATATTCTATATACGGGTAGGATATTTGATAATCGGCTCCATTATAATGTTGATGGGCCTGCGCACGGTTTGGATCAGAACGCACGTCTTCATCCAAAAGATGGGTATCATCCATACCCAAAGGATCCAGAATATTCTTCTTAACAAACTCATGAAATTTAAGGCCGGACAGGCGCTCTACTACTCGTCCGCTGAGTGCGAAAGTAGTATTGTTATATTCCCAACGCTGTCGGAATGTGGCGCTCTGATCGACGTCCGCCATAAGGGCCCATGTTTCATCAATATCCTGACCGATAAACATATTGATGTTGCTAAGCTGGCCAACACCGCTGTTATGACTGAATGCATCCCGTATGGTCAGATTATTCTGAACGTAAGGATCTTTCATCTTAAATTCCGGGATATGCTTGATGATCGGGTCATCCCAGGCCGCCTTGCCCTGATCGATGAGCATGGCGATTGACATGGCCGCGAACGCCTTGGTGGTTGAGCCCGCTTGAAAGAGAGTATTTTCGTTAACCGGGTCCATAGTATCAAACGATTTGACGCCGTAGCCTTTGGTTAGAATGGTTTGTCCGTCCTTGACGATTGCAAGCCCTAGTCCCGGCGCGTGCCATTTCTCCATATTCCTGAGCACAGTCTCATCAAAGTCTTCCGGCAACTGTTGAACCTGCGCCGCCGAGCTAAAACAAAACAGCAAAAATAATGTTGATAAAAAATACTTCATGACATTTCCTACTCTTGACCCGGATGATAAATGTTCTTGGCATTTGCTTTTACATCATCCAGATACAGCCACGCAGGCTTATATTTGCTCTGAGAAAGCAGCCGTGCCTGATCCATATTATGGGGTGAGCTGGGATCAGCGCTGGCACCAAAAGTATGGATTGATTTTGATTTTGTCCGCTCATCGCCAGCGGCAAAATGAACAACGGCAGTGTACGAATTGCCACCCACTTTATACCGACGTTTGTGAGTTTCAGTACGGCGGCCGTTATCAATATGACTTCCGCCTGAGCGCCCGGTTACACCCGGCGCCGGGATGCTGGGTTCATCGTCGCTAAATATAGGATTGCCCTGCTCGTCAAGTGTTGGTCGTTGATAACGGTTCATATCACCCCACGCCACTTGCCAGGTGCCCCAGTCAGCGACCAACCGGTCGGTAACTTTTTCCAGACCCGCCACCATTTCTGCTGGTGTTGGCTCGTATCCGCGCGGCTTTCCAACATAAATTGCATCCAGCCAGTTCGCATAGAGGGTCGCCTGCGTGTTTTCGAAGGTTGAGACTCCGTCCCAGTCATCAAGGTGGGCAAGGACGGGTGCAAGTTTAGTTGCCTGCTCCGCCGTCGCACCAGTCATTGCCGCTGTTAACAGTGGTTTGCTGCGCAGCCATTCCATCATTGTCGTATCAAGACTTTCCCGTTCCCACGTTTCAAAATCAAACTTTTCATAAGCGTTTAAAATGCGTCTCGCATTGCGACTTCTTGCATTATCGCCTTCGCGAACCATATAATTGGGATAGTTTTCTTCCTTTGCGTCACTTTCCGACATGCTGGCCATGAACGGGGTCGTATTAGTGTTTTGCATCATGTTAGAGACTGGATTTTTCACTTGCGGTAGATCAGAAAGGCTGTGATAGCCCTGCCACTCCGTTTGCGGGTTACTGCCATCGAGCGGCATATTCCAGTCAAATTTCTCGTCTCGAATTGGAACGGCGCCATTATAAATATACCAGATGGTGCCGGCTTTATCGGCGTACATGATATTGCCAAACTGCATGGCCTGCGGCTCAATGGCTTTTGTAAATTCATCAATATTGTTCGCTTTGCCCATATTATACCACTGATCAAGCCAGCCCGGCTCATCAAAACGCGCCATCATACCAGAAAGAAACTTTCCGTCCCGCATTGCAACAACAGATCCATGGTGAGTTTTTCTATATTTAACAGTACGCACTTCGCCGCCCTTGATTTTAATCTCTCCAGTCCATTCGGTGGCTTCGCGGGTACCATCGCCGTATTTATAGTTGAGCGGGTTTTGCGGATCTTCAAAATGTTCGATCCAACTGTCTTCCTGATTGCTGAAATTGTCGGTGCTCATCCAACCAAGGTTTTCGTTAAAACCGATATAGGGTACCGGATATCCAAAACGGGCGTAGCCAGTAAAATTCCATCCTTCGTCAGACATCATATGTGCTTCATAGACCTGACCGATGCCAAAGGATGGCAGGTGCGGGTTGATAAACAAGAAAGAACCACTGCCGTCAATTTTTGAACCGTTGGCGGCCCAGGCATTTGAGCCATATTCTTCACGGTCTTTGAGGTCCTCAAATAACACCGCCGCTTGTTCCATCTCCGGTGAACTCCCATTTATCGCTTCAAAAGCAGCTGCTCTTTCCGCCGCATTAAAACGCAGCCGGCCAAGGAAGCCTCCCAGATGATACCAGCGACGGATCAAGGCCAATGAGTACCATGGCTCGATATGATCGAGCAGAATGGTTTTCGTTTGCGGGTGAGTTTCCATGTAATAATTGATGCCGGCGGCGTAACCATCAAGAAGTGATTTTACTGCAGGTGACGCCTGCTCATAATCACGTTTGGAAAGCTCGTTATTTTCGAAGCTGTGAACAACCCAGTCCGCCACAAGTGAAGCTTCACCGTAAGCCTCGGCTGAGCGGCCAATACCAAGGATAAACCCGCGCTCAAGTTGTTCAAAATTATCCTCAGCCTGGGCATATCCCATACCAAAAGCGGTATCGCCATCTGTTTTGCCGTAAATATGTGGCACACCCCATTCATCACGGTAAATTGTTACATTCTCAGATTGATGGCTAGCAGCCCCTGCGTCCATGGAGGCTTGCTCTGTTTGTTCTCCGCTACAGGCGCTCAAAATAATCAACAAAACAAGACCAGTTAATTTGATTGCAATCCCTCGCATATCACTCTCCCAATTGTACATTGAAATTTCCTTACAACGACTTTATCAGTCAGAAATGATAAGTCAAATACAGGCGGTAATTGAGCGATTGAGAAAATTATCTACATCCCAAAAATGAACATATAGCCCGACCACATGAGTGCGGGTCGTAGAGCCATAGGAAACGCGGCCACTTTATGTTAACGTGATTTCAAAAACATAGAGAGGAGTACTAAAATGCGGATTATTTTATTACTGAGCTTACTGATACCATTGTCATTGCAAGCACAGGAAAAAGACACTTTGGAAACACTTTTTGAGCTGGATCGGGAATTTGTACAGTACCGACTTGAAAATGGAACCTATAAAGCTTTTGCCAAATATCTTGCTGATGATGCGGTGACACTGCCACCAGGGGCAGCCCCGAAAGTAGGTCTAGAAGCAATATTACGGGATGCGAGCGACAAGCCCAATACCACCGTAACATGGGAGCCCTCTGCGGGCGATATTTCGGATAATATGGGTTACACTTGGGGGCTTTTTTCCATAAACACCGCGCAGGATGATGGTTCGGTCAGCAAACAGCACGGCAAATATGCCTCCGTCTGGAAAAGACAGGAAAATGGCGAGTGGAAAATTGTCGTCGATTCCTTTAGCCTTAATCCACCGCCAGAATAGTACATTAAAATAAGGGAAAAAAACGTATGTCCGAGCAGGCAAACATTATCAGAGACCGTATCGACAACGGACCGATGACGTTTGCGCAAGTGATCATCGTCGCCCTTGCCTTTATCTTAAACTGTGTCGATGGTGTCGACGTGGTGGCCATGTCGGTTGCTGCGCCAGTGCTCAGCGAGGCCTGGCAGATTTCCCCGGTACAAACTGGCTATATATTAAGTGCCGCGCTGGTAGGTATGTGCATTGGCGCCATGTTCCTCGCCCCGCTTGGCGATATTTACGGGCGCAGAAAAATTGTTCTTTTTTCAGCGCTTCTGACCGGTCTTTCGATGATTGCGACCGGGTTTGTTGATCGCTCGGTGGAGGTGATGATTGTGATAAGGGCCATATCCGGTCTTGGGATCGGTGCCATATTTGCCAGCGGCGCCACTTTTGGCGGCGAATTTACACCGGAGCGGTTCAAGAACCTAACGGTGACAATCATCATATCCGGTTTTCCCCTTGGCGCTGCGATCGTCGGGCCGATCGCGGCTTATATTCTGCCAAACTTTGGCTGGCAAACGCTCTTTATCAGTGCTGGTGTTGCCACCCTGCTCATTTGTCTGCTCGCGTTTTTTTTGCTTCCGGAATCAGTGCAGTATCTGGAAAAATCCAAGGGTGAGGCACCAGAGAAAATCGACAAAATTAATAAAGTTCTCGGTCGCATTCACCGCGCGCCCATTGATCATTTACCTGTGTTAGAGGACGACTTGAGCGTCAACGCAGCAGATGTTAAAGCCCTTCTCGCACCAGATTTACTGGTTACCACCCTCAAACTCTGGACCATTTTCTTTATGGGCTATCTTGGTATCTATTTCGTCATTGCGTGGGTGCCGTCTCTCTTTGTGGCGAGTGGCTGGACCATGAGCCAGGGTATCTACGCCCTGACCATCAGCAATTTGGGTGCAGTGCTGGGAACCACCTGCCTGGGCCTTATAACAACCAAGTATAAATTGACAAAACCCATTGGCATTTTTTTTGGAATAACCGCACTATTGATGATCTATTTTACCCTCTCCAAGACAACAGACCTGCTGATGCTTTATGTTTTGATCTTCATGATCGGTGTTTTTCTGAATGGCGCTTTTTGTGGTATGTTTGCGGTTGCCGCACGCACGTACCGAACCGAAATAAAATCAACGGGCATCGGTTGGTGCGCGGGCCTTGGCCGCACAGGGGCCATTGTCGCACCAATATTAGCCGGATATCTCGTCGCCGTAAATTTTGATATGTACACACTCTTTGCTGTTTTCGCAATACCCGTCATTCTCGCCTCAATCCTTACAATCTCGATTAAGATTTAACCCATACGAGCCGCTTTCAAATAATACTCAAAGATACCTTTTAGCGATTTTTTTGATCAAGTTACCAGGAACACCTGGGCGGCTCCACGGGCACGCGGCAAGGCATATTCCGCAACCGGTATTTTCGTTAAAGTAAGGAAGGCATTTATCAAAATCCACGTACCATTTTTCGATCCCGCGCACCATTTTTTTGTCTGGATGGATCGCTTCGGGTGGGCAGGCGTTTTCGCAGGCTTTGCAGTTTAGACAGAAATCATCAACCCCAAAACTATCCGGGCTATCAAATTCAAGTGGCATATTGGTAACCAATCCGCCGAGACGCAGTACTGATCCATTTTCCCGATTGATAATTGAACCGTGCTTGCCGAGCTCGCCAAGGCCACTTTCGACGGCTGGCGGAATAAGCAAGATCGGCACATTATTTGACCCACCATAAGACTTGGCGTCCCAACCCTGCTCATGTATCCACGTGGCAATCGCGTGGGAGACTAGGTGGGCACGCCCATATTGTTTTATAACCTCAATCGCGGACGAGACTTCCGGCGCTGTTTTCAGGTTTTCAAAATCCATGGCGACGCCAATGGTAATAACATTTTCATAAGGCACATCAAACGTATCAATGACCCATTCAGGACGCATTTTTGTGATGCCGACGGCGACCGCGCCGCTATCCAAACCAACCTGTTTGGCGCGTCTTGACCATTCTCTTGGTTCATTTTCCAGTCTGACCGGTGAGACGGGCGGTACCGTCGTATCTCTAATTCGGTCCGTCTCCATTTGTGTCTTGTAAAGTGCCTCATCGCGCGGTGCATGGTCGACAAAAAACTCCATAAGTGGCCCAAAAGGGGTTAGTTCTGGTGATTGCCAGTAAATTGGCGATGATCGGCGGACCTCGGTCTCGCCAAGTCCATTAACTTTATTGCCAGATACATCTGGCCACAGAGCCATTTGCTCTTCACTGGGGATAAATTTTTCTTTCTTGCTCCTCGCGCCCATTTATCTACCTCTAATGCGGTTCATCTCGGCCCTCATTATGGGATCCCAAAGCTCGTAACCAAGCGGATTTAGATGCATTCCGTCAGCGAGAAAAATCTCCGACTTTAGGCTACCATCTGCTCTTAGCATCGGGCTTGAAATATCGACATAGTGAAGATTTTCGTTGGCCATCGCATATTCGATAAGTTTTTGATTTGTCTTTAATTTGTTGGCGCGTACTTCTTTTCCCAACACATCATCAATAAGTGTCGGTTTCATTGAAATCAGAATGATCGGCATATTGGGAAAGTCCGCCTCAACTTTATCAACCAACTCTTTAAATGCGTTCACTGAAAATTCCGGCGAGCGGCCATTCTCAACATCGATGTCGCAATAGACAATCATCATCGACGGATTATGTTTTTTGATCACATCATCATAATAGTGAATTATTTCGGGTAAACTGGCACCACCAAAACCGCGATTGACAACGGGCAAGTCCGGGAATGAATTTGCCGTTTCCCAGAAAACAATACTTGAACTACCAACAAAAAGGATCGGCGACGAAGGAAATTTGTTTCTATTGTCAAACCTTCGATAAATTTCAATCGTACTTTCGAAACGGTCTATAGCAATAGTGCGGTCGCGGGTATATAGCTCTCGTCCTTCATGATATAAGTCCATAGCGCCAGCATATTTGGCAGGATTATCATTATAATCAACCTTGTTTGCCATCCAGTATGCGAAGGACCGCTTGTAGAATTCTGCTGTCGCCTCGTCACTGACATCTTGCTTCAAAGCATCTTCGAGAAATTTTGTATACTGGTCCAGACTTGCGACTTGAGCATTCGACAGGCACGGCGTGAGAAAAAATAAGCCGATAATCACTATCAATTTTTTCAACATTTAAAACCTCCCGTCTTAAAATTTACATATCCTCAAGGACAACATTGCCATCAGCGGCATCACCAGCTTTATAACGTAATGATTTTTTCTTAATGAGGTCAAAATCTTTACTTTCGATATCAGAGACCACATACCAGTCTGCTATTGTCTCTTCGGCAGATATTTTGAGTGTCATATACCCACGCCCCTTGATGTTGGCATAAGCCATATGATCCATGTGATCATAATATGCCTGTTCCACCTGTTCAACTTTGTTAATGCGTTCGCCGCGCCCGGGGGATGTAATGCCCGGAACCGCAAATTCTGCACCGTAATGTTTGCCGTCCATTTCGTCGCAAAGTGACATGGCCCAACCGCAATGGGTATCCCCGGTCAGGACAATGGGATTGCCTGCATGTTGCTCAAACATATCAAATACCCGGCGCCTTGCCGGCTGGTAGCCGTCCCAAGCATCGGGATTATAAAAACCACCAAATTCTTCGGCGACTGACATGCTCAGTTGCTCGCCTGCCGGAAACGCTGCACGCTCTTCGGCTGTAAAAACGTCGGAAAGTGGCGGTTCTGGTCGATAACTCATAATGATCTGCTGGCCAAGGATTTGCCACGGAATTCCAGCAGTGACTGACGTCTCAAGCGTTTTATCAAGCCACGCTTCTTGTTCGCTACCGAGAAGTGATCTCTCTTCGGTTTCTAAACGTTTATGGAAGGCAGCGTAATCTGGCACCTCAACGCCGTCTACCTCAATCATTTCAACGTCACGTTCATATTCAAGTGGCCGTTCGCGGCCGACGATCCGAGTATCAAGCATTGCTAAAGTAGCAAGCTTACCAAATTCAAACGAACGGACGGTGGGAAGGTCAGAATTAGGCACGCGCACAGGTAACCATTCCATATAGGCTTTTGTCGCGGCGCGGCGCCGCGGGGTCCAGTCCCCTTCACCCTCATTGTGATTTAGTGCACCAGTCGCATAAGAATTATTGGCAAATTCATGATCATCCCAGGCACAGATGAACGGGTATTTTCTGTGTATTTCCTGTAAATCTTCATCGGATCTATATTGAGCGTAACGGCGTCTGTAATCGGAAAGGGATACAATTTCATGGGGCGGATCAACGAGCCTACCCATTTTTTCTGCATTCGGTGACTGATACCTGCCAACTTCATATTCATAGATATAATCGCCAAGATGGATCACCGCGTCAAACGGACCATTTTCTGCGATGGCTCTGTAACCGTTAAAAAATCCCCACGGATAGTTGGAGCAGGAGACAACCGCCAAATTTATCGGCTCCGTACCGCTGCTGCGTAAAGTTTTTGCTTCACCAATAGATGACATTTTGTCACCGACAAGAAATCTGTAGAAATAATTCCGACCTTCCGAGAGGCCGGAAACATCGATTTTTACGGTAAAATCCCTGCCCGCGTCAGTATTAAAAACGCCTGAACTGGACAGCTCCGCAAAGTCGGCTTCGGTGGATATCTGCCAGTCCACATCCACCGCTCCAGCGTAATCTGGGTCAACTGGCGAAACGCGTGTCCAGATAATAAGCTGATCCGAGAGCGGATCACCACTGGCAACACCGTGCTTAAAATCAATATCAATGACTTGTTTTTCTTGCTTCGACGTCCCACAACCGCTTACGGCAAATGCTGCACCAGCGGGCAATGTTTTTAAAATGCCCCTACGGCTTATCTTAAGGTTATTATTGGCCATTCCGTTTTCCCATTCATTCATGCTGTTAAGTTCTTATTATTATAAAATTTCGTCAATTGTTCACTATTTTTCAATAGTTTTTTAATAACATAGTTTTTTAACAAAAATATGACATCCAAAGTTATGCAAGATATCTTAGGCGACATAACGGTTTCGATCACTGTACTTTACGACTTGTTTTTTGGCCCAGATGTAAGGTTGAACTTCAATTATATTCTGGTATTTATCTTGATCTCTTTTGTACTTTTTTTAAAGCGGAGAGTACAGGGAAAACGATTTTTCAGCTGGCTATTCCCCGCTGATATTTATAAACACACCTCTCATATCGTCGATATAAAGCTTTTTACCTTAAACCGGATACTTTCTGGCCTCGGATTTTTCGGTAATATATCTATCGCTCTCGCTGTCATGGTCGTTATAAAAACCTGGTTAGGCCTGATTTTCACAGCGCCTGAGATCACGGTCACCAATAGTAAAGCTGATATCATAATCATAACAATTTTTATCACTCTCACCGGTGATTTTTCCACCTACTGGGTTCACCGATTGAGCCATAGTGTCAATCTGCTCTGGCCTTTTCACCGCGTACATCACACCGCAGAAGTCATGACACCGGTCACTACCTACCGCAGACACCCGGTTTACGATTTACTTTCAAATTATATGCGCGCATTTTTGAACGGAATAATGCAAGCCATACTTCTTTTCTTTTTCTTTCCGGAAATTGGTATCGTTGCCATTGGTTCAGTGAACGCCATTTATTATTTCTTCAATCTGCTCGGATCCAATTTTCGTCATACTCATATTGCGCTGGGATATGGGTATATACTCGAACATATATTTATTTCACCGAGTCAACATCAGGTTCATCACAGTCTTCGCGTTGAACATCACAATAAAAATTTTGGCGAAATTTTTGCGATCTGGGACTGGATATTCGGATCGCTTTATATCTCTAGTCCTGAAGAAAAACTGGAATTCGGTCTCGCTGATGAAAATGGCCAATTGGTACCGCAACTGCACAACGGACTTCGCAGCGCTCTTATCGAACCCTGCATAACCGCCCTCGAAACCTTGACCAACAACCCCGAAAAATCCACCGAGAAAACATCGTGACGGCTTATTTCTCAAATTACCTTAATTTGGTTCGGTTCGCGGCTGCCATCGTTGTTCTACTTTCCCATTTCGCCTATCCACGCTTTACGGATGGTAGTTATGTTCTGATCCGTGACCTCAATCTTGGCAGTGACGCGGTCGTGGTCTTTTTTGTGCTTTCGGGACTGGTGATTGCCTATAGCGCTGAAGTAAAAGATAAAACGGCCTCACAATATGTATTTAACCGTTTAACCCGGCTTTATTCGGTAGCGGCTCCCGCCGTTATTCTTACATTTATTCTTGATCAATTTGGCTCGACCCTTTCTCCCGCGGCTTATGACAACCAATTCTACAACGATATACCGTTTTCTGAAATGCTAGTCACCGGGCTAAGCTTTACCGGAGAATGGGGGCTTATCGGTTCACGTCTTGGCACAAACGGCCCCTATTGGTCACTATCCTACGAGTTTGCCTACTATCTGGCTTTTGCCGCCGCGTGCTATACCAAGGGGATAAGTCGTATCCTTTTAATGATTTTGCTTCTCATTGTTACAGGTCCTAGAGTTTGGATGCTGGCTCCGATCTGGTTGATGGGATGCGGTGTCTATTATCTTATAAAGAATAAACACTGTCTTTCGCCTCCGGTGGCAAATCTCTGTATTTTTATCCCTCCACTGACATATTTGACCTGCTTATTATCTAGCCTGCCACCCCTTCTAGGTGAATTCACACAGAATTATTTTGGCGCCACATTCGCCATCTATTACCTTCGCTTCTCTGATGAATTTATCTGGAGTAATTTTATTGGCCTGCTGACCGCCATTCATTTTCTCGGTATATCCTCTGTCACGAACAGAAAACCAAAAGTACAAAATCTCTTAACGTGGCTTTCCGGTGCGACTTTTTCAATTTATATTATTCACTACCCTTTGCTTCAATTTTTTGATGCCGTGTTCGATGAAATACCCATGTCACCGGGCAAGGATATAACGCTATTGACCCTCACGCTAATTGGTTGTTTCATCTTTGCTGGGCTCTTTGAAAGAAGTCTGACAAAATATCGATCGTTGCTCAAGAATATATTTCCAACTGTCACAAACCCAATCCGTTAAACATATCTTGGACGGGATTGGTTAAGCTACGAACAATTTTTACTTTACTTTTTAATAATCATTCTTAATATAAACAATTGATTCTAATAATGATTATTAATATTATAAAGTAACAAATAAAATGTCTCTTCATAAGTTGCTATACTGGCCTCATCTTATAAGCGGCGTGCTCGCAGCAATCCTGATTTTGATCATGTCAGTTACTGGTGTGCTCCTCACTTATGAACGACAAATCATCGCTTGGGCCGAAAGCGATTACGATAGACCGGTTGCGGCTCAAACGTCCCCACTTACCATGGATGCACTGATTACCATGAACCGAGATGCCATGGGCGGCAAGGAGCTGAGAAGTGTCAAAATCGAGAATGATCCTGAAGCACCGGTCATTGTGAGAGGTGCTGACTACTACTATATCAATCGTTACACAGGTGAAATACTTGGCAACGGCCCCGTTGGGGTTAAAGAGTTTTTCAGTGATATGAGAAGCCTGCATAGATGGCTGTCTATGACAGGTGAAAACAGAAATACCGCCCGCATGTTTACCGGCGCTGCAAATCTGATGTTTCTGTTCATCGTGATTTCAGGCATGTATTTGTGGTTTCCGAAAATCATAAACTGGAATAATATCAAAAAGATACTATTTTTTAGAAAAACAAAATCATCCCGTGCCCGTGATTTTAACTGGCACAATGTCATGGGTATCTGGTCATCGGTACCACTGATCGTGATCATCGCCACCGCAACAGTTTTTTATTACACATGGGCCAACAATCTGGTTTACACTCTAGTTGGTGAAGAACCACCTGTCCGTGGTGCCAATGCGACAAATGATCCGCCCCTACCAACCTTCGATCAAAATGTACCGTTTGAAACAATGTTTGCGGCCGCGGCGCTGAGACGAGAAAATTGGACTTCGATCACCATGACCTATCCAAAGGCAACAGATGAAAATATCCGCTTTTCAGTTGATACAGGAAATGGTGGCGAGCCGCAGAAAAAAGCCGATCTTTACGTTAGTCGTGCCGACGGTAGAACCGTAAAATGGGAGCCGTTCTCTGATTATAGCACCGGAAAACAACTGAGATTTTACATCCGTTTTCTCCACACTGGTGAAGCACTTGGTATCCTGGGTCAAACTGTTGCTGGATTGGTGTCACTATTCGCGACCATCATGGTCTGGACTGGCTTGGCACTCGCTTACCGAAAATATATTAAACCACTTCGAAAGAAAGAACTTCGCACAGCGTCAGAGCAATGAAACCCTTTTAAAGATATTGCCCTTTTATCATAAGCTATTATGATATTATCATGCGTCTTTATTTCACATCAATCTTGGCCCTTGTTGTATTCTGTTCGTCGGCAGCCGCCTATAATACCGAGCAAATTAAATCTCAACTAAAATCAGCAGATAATGGGTTACAAACTTCCCGCGTTGTCGAAGTCATTGATGGTGATACGCTGGTTCTTGAAAATAATGTGACAGTTAGACTGGTCGGTTTGCAAGCGCCAAAAATTGCCTTGGGCCGAGAAAATTTCAAGGAATGGCCGCTAGGATATGAGGCCAAAGATGCCCTCCGTGATTTGACTTTGGGAAAAACCGTTTCGCTCTATTACGGCGGAAGGGAAATGGACCGCTACGGCAGGGCACTTGCCCACCTATTTCTTGATGACGGAACATGGGTACAGAGTGAAATGCTAAATCTTGGTATGGCCCGTGTTTACAGTTTTTCCGACAATCGCAGTGTCGTCGGTGAAATGTTAGAAATTGAAAAGAAAGCCAGATCCAGAAGTGATGGTATCTGGGCGCTCAGGTATTATTCCATCGTCCCACAGCAGCAAAGCGGGAGATTAACAAACAGTTTTCAGATTATATCCGGTAACATCACTGAGGTTGCCACGGTCAGAAGCAATACATATCTTAATTTTGGTGATGATTATAAAACTGACTTTACGATCGTCATTCCAAACAAGGTCAAAAAAATGTTTGAGCAGTTGGACATAAATTTGTCCGAATTGGCCGGTAAAAATGTCATTGTTCGTGGCTGGTTAAAATACTACAATGGGCCATCAATAAACCTCAGTCACCCAGAACAGCTGGTCATTGAGTAACGGGAGCAATTATTATGTGGCAAAAAATTTATAAGAATATCCTCACTAAAACACTGGTTGTATTACTACCCTTAACTTTGCAAGCCTGTACCACCGTAAACCCCGCCACGGGACAACGTGATTTTACGCCATTTATGTCGCCAGCAAAAGAAATGCAACTTGGTAAACAAGAGCATCCTGCGATATTGCAGCAAAATGGTGGCACCTATGATGATCCGGCTGTGACAAAATATGTCAACGATTTGGGACAACGCCTTGTCGCCAATTCGGAACTTAGTGATTACCCCTTTACATTCACCGTGCTCGACACCCCATTGGTTAACGCTTTCGCACTACCTGGTGGTTATGTTTATGTGACCAGAGGGATTTTGGGTATGGTCAATAGCGAATCTGCTCTTGCCTCCGTGATTGGTCATGAAATTGGTCACGTTACGGCCCGACATTCTGCCAAACGTTATAACAATCAGATGTTTACCGGGATCGGGGCTGCCATCCTTGGTGCGGTGTCCGGCGATTCCGCCGTTGCTAACAGCCTCAATCAAGGTGCTCAAGTCTATCTTATGAGTTATTCACGCAATCAAGAATACCAGTCTGATGAGTTGGGCATCCGCTATTCAAGCCGAGCAGGGTATGATCCCTATGCCGCCGCCAATATGTTAAGCTCCCTCGATGCGGAACATAAATTACAATTGATCCTCGCCGACCGCGCCGGGGAGCCTGAAAAGTCTGACTTTTTCTCGACCCATCCCAACACTCAGGACAGGGTCAGTCGCGCACATGCGGCGGCAATACAAACTGGTATTCCTGAAAATTCACGTGATGCAAATCAAAGCGGTTATTTTAGGATCATCAATAACATGCGCTATGGTGACGATCCGAAACAAGGCATTATCGATGGCCGCGAATTTATCCATCCTGTAATGAAATTAAAATTTACCGTGCCTGATAAATATGCCCTGCAAAATTCATCGGATGCGGTCATTGCCCGCGGTACCGGCGACGCAGCAGGAAGTTCTGTTATCTTCTCCGGCGCAAGCATGAAGGATATGACCATTTCCGCCTATGCCAGTGAGATCTGGAAAGCCTATAAAATTGAAAACGCCATGGAAGGTAGCCAAACTTTCGAGATTAACGGGATGGACGCAGCCACTGGTTATACAAACATGGCCATTGAGAATAAAAATTACACAGTACGCCTCGTCGCCATACATCATTCAAATGATAGTGCCTATCACTTCCTGATGCTGACCCCGCAGGAAAAGTATCAAGGTCTGACGGACGGCCTACAACGTATGACCTATAGCTTCAATAAAATCAGTCAAGGCGAGGCCGATCAAATTAAGGGGCGCAAAATTCGCATCGTAACGGTTCAGTCTGGTGACACCATCGAAAGCATCGCCCGCTACATGAGCTTTGATGATTACAAGGTTGAAAGATTTGTTGCCCTTAACGGTTTGACGCAGGGGCAAAGACTCAGTCCCGGCCAACAATTAAAATTGATAGTTTGGGACGACTGATCTGATTTATATTAAGCGGTCTGTCTTTTTCGCGACCAGATAAATTCATTCCCCGGTGCTGGCACATCCGGGATCAGATTTGATGCAATTAACGAGAGTACAGCAAACCCAGCACCCGCGTAGAAGACCACCGCAGGGTTATACATCCAAATGATTCCGAAGGTAACCGGGATGATCACAGAAGCAATATGGTCTATGGTAAAGCTGACACTGGCAGTTGCCGCCATATCCTCGCGATCAGCAATTTTCTGGAAATAGGTTTTGATGGCTATTGCCATTGCGAAAAACAAATGATCAAGAATATATAGCCCGGCCGCAATCAGCGCATCATCCACCAACGCGTAACCGATAAACACACCAATGAGGCCGACATATTCGATTGATAGCGCGCGGCGTTCCCCGATTTTTGCTATAATTTTTCCGATCAGTGGAGCAACCACGATATTTGCCCCCTTGTTAATCAAATAAAGGGTGGTTACTTCCGCCAAAGTATAGTCAAATTTTTCCACCAGCAAAAAGGCTGCAAAAACCATGAATATTTGCCGTCTGGCGCCTTTTAAGAACGTCAGTGCGTAATAAACAGAATATCTTTTCTTCAGAAACAAATTCTTTCTTTGCGGTACAAGTGTTTCAAATTTTGGGAAAAGCACCCAAAGGTGAATGACCATGGCGATACCAATGGCGCCTGTAATCGAATATATAAGTACATAATCCAGCTTAAGAACGGTCGTTGCAATCCATACAGCACCGTACGCTATCAGTCCGGCCAAGGATCCGTAGCCTATTACTTTTCCCAAAAATGCTGGCGCTTCATGTTTTGGTAGCCACTGAAGTGTCAAGCTGCTGTTTATAGTTTCAAAATAATGAAATCCAATAGACATCACGAGGGTTGTCGCTATCAGACCCAGTTTGGTTGGAAAATATCCTGTAGCCAACACGCCTACCGAAAGCAGAAACAGCGCAAAGATCGCCAATGTCTGCTCACGCATAAAAAGAAGAACAAAAACAGCGGTAAAGGCAAGAAAACCAGGCAGCTCCCGAAAGGATTGAAGTTCGCCCATATCGGAACCAGTGAATCCCGCCCTCTCGATCGTGAAATTATTAAGCATCACATTCCAAACGGAAAACACAATAGCCATAATTACAGCCATGTAGATGAGGGCCAGTTTGGCCTTTTTCGCGTCGACTTCGTCCATGTGAATTACCCTGAAAATCGTTTTTCGGACATTACCAGCTATTTTCGCAAATAGCTTTCTAAAAATTACGCACCTGTTCTAACTCAAAACAGCAGCTTCAAGATCACTGTGAAAATATCTTGTGGATAGCCCTGATAATTGACTGGATGAGATCCTGAGGCAGCAACTGACAAATATATATAGCAACAAACCCGTTGAGAATAGCGATGGTCAGGAATATCTCCGGCAAGGTAAAGTCCAGATTTAAAAGCAGTATGCTGCCACCAGCAGACGCCACCATGAAAAATGCGTTAAGGATATTATTGGCCGCGATAATGCGCGAGCGTTCCTTCGGATCACTTTCCGCCTGCATGATGGTATAAAGCGGAACAATATAAACACCGCCCGAAATTGCAATGCCAAGAAGATCCGCCACAACACGTAAGTTTCTTGGTTCGCCTAGAAATTCGCCGACGCCGTAAAGCTCACCGACGATACTGAACATTGGTGTCACCACGTTGGTGCTGGCAAAATACAGATCAACGCTAAACACCGTCATCATCAGAGACGCGAGCGGCACAAATCGCGCCGTCACCATACCTTTAACCAGTTTATTACACAGAATAGAACCAATTCCGATACCCACGGAGAAAGTGCACAGCAGTAGAGTGACAACCTGCTCATTTGATCTCAGAACGTCTTTACCGAAGGTCGAAAACTGAGCAAGGTATGTGGCCCCATATAGCCAGAACCATGATATACCAAGGATAGCCAGAAACACACGGCGTTTGGCCTTGGCCCGGCCGAGTATATTGAAAGTTTCGACAACAAAATTATAATTAATGACAAGATCCGGATCGGCACCGGGAGCTTTAGGAATTTTTCGACTGGCCAGATAACCAGACGTCGACACAATGAGAACAAGCACCGAGACAACCTCAATACCATAATCTGCCATCACCAACAGCCCGCCGAGAATAGTGCCAAGCAATATTGCGAGGAAGGTTCCCATTTCGATAAGGCCGTTACCGCCAATAAGCTCGTCTTCTTCTAGATGATCCGGAAGAATGCCGTATTTGATGGGGCCAAAAAATGCCGACTGAGTGCCCATCAGGAACAAAACCGTGAGCAGCATATAAAGACTGCCAAGGAAAAACCCCGCCGCCGCTAACGCCATCAGCACGATTTCCACCATCTTAATCTTGGAAATCAGGGCCGATTTCTCAAGTTTATCCGCATATTGACCCGCAATCGCAGAAAACAAGAAAAACGGCAATATAAAAATACCTGCAGCCACATTCACCAGCATCTGCGCGTCCAACCCCGCACGCATCCCGACGTCATAGGTGATCAGCATCACCAGTGCTGTTTTAAAAACATTATCATTAAATGCCCCTAAAAACTGGGTGATAAAAAGTGGTGCAAATCTTTTTGTACTAAAAAGATGAAACTGGTCTTCCTGCATTTTGCCCCCTGAGCACTTATCTGCAATTTTGAACTAATCCAAGGTGATCATCGTTAATAACGGACATTATGGCAAGTATTTATTGGGACCTCAAATGAGACCATCTTATGATTTCTTGTGCTTAATGGAACCTCGTGATAAAAAATTCTATAAAAAATGGAAAAATGGGAAACTTATATGGCGAAATATTTTCATGGCTGGAATATCGTCGGCGCATCGATCTTTGGATTTTCTGCTAGTCCCGGCCAATTTGCCTTTGCCGCACTTGGTATATTCACCATACCACTGGGTATTGAGTTTGGCTGGAGCCGAGAAGAAATAAGCCTCGCAACCATGATTTTCACAATCACACAAGCCTTCGCCACCGCTGTAGTAGGCAGGATGGTAGATAACTATGGTGCAAAAGAAGTTCTGATCCCCTCAATCATTATTTTTGGTGTGTTGCTTGCCGCCATACCGCTGCTGGTAACAGAACTTTGGCATCTCTACGCACTGTTCTTTCTCATCGGCGTCCTTACCGCTGGCTCCGCCGCTGTGCCTTATCTTCGAATTATCAGTGCTTGGTTTAAGAAAAACCGCGGCCTGGCGTTTGGTATTACCATGGCCGGCGGTGGTATCGGCTATATGTATGTACCGCCGATGCTTCAGTATCTGATCACTCATCATGGCTGGCGGTTTGGATACTATGCTCTGGCGGCAATCGTTCTTTTTGCCGCTCTACCGCTCGTCTACAAAGTGGTAAAAAACACACCGCAAGAAGTGGGTCTCACACCGGACGGACGAGCCGCACAAGAACAGGGTGAAGAGGAGCAAATAGAAAACCTCATATCGCTGACAACTCTGCTTAAGGATAAAGTGTTCTGGATTTTGTACGCAACCATCGGCCTGCTCACTTTTAGCCTGTTTGGACTGATGTTTCATTTCGTCCCCATGCTAATAGACCGAGGTGCTGAAGACATGACAGCGGCACTGGCTTTTACATTCTTAGGAACCACTGTCACAATTTCAAGGGTCGGCGTCGGTTTCCTGCTTGATAAAATATTCGCCCCACGCCTTGCCATGATTTGTATCTTACTCTCAACCATCGGCGTGATCATTTTATCAACTGGTGCAAGTGGCGCTCTTACGTTTGTTGCGGCCATTTTCCTCGGTTTCAGTATTGGTGCCGAACTTGATCTGCTCGCATACCTGACCACCCGCTATTTCGGGCTTGGATCATTTGGCATGGTCTACGGAATTTTATTTTCTGCGTTTCTGTTCGGTGTATCGACTGGCCCTTACGCTTACGGCGTTGCCTATGAAACCTATGGCTCATATATAAATATGTTGATGGTCTGCGTAGGCGTTCTGATTATGGCCTCACTACTGATGTTCCTGATGCCTAAATACCGGGAATAAAAAAAGCGCGCCACATGACCCGCTTTTTTTAAATTACTCAGCGGTGATTTCGCTGGCTCTTGCACCTTTGAAAATTCCAAGAATATTTTTTCTGAAATCGTTGAGGTAAAGATAGACGATTGGCACCAGAAATAGTGTCGCAATTGTCGAAAAGAGCACTCCGAAAGCGAGGGCGACCACGGTCGGAATCAAAAACTGAGCTTGCACACTGGTCTCGAGCATCATGGGAGCCAGACCAATGAACGTAGTAAACGACGTTAGGAAAATTGGCCTAAATCTCTCCTCCGCAGCTATTTCCACCGCTCGAAGTGCGCTTTCGCCACGATCGCGTATTTTATTAATATAGTCCAGAAGAACGAGGTTATCATTGACCACCACACCGGCGGCAGCGACAATTCCCAGAATTGAATAAAGACTGAAATCCATATCTAGGAAAAAGTGGCCAAGCACTGCCCCCATATAAGAAAAAGGCAACGCCGTCAAAATAATAAACGGCTGACTATATGAATTAAATGCCACCGCTAGTAGGATATAAATGGCGATAAGTGCAATTCCAAAGCCTGCTACCAATGAGTTGGTAAATTCCATCTGCTGTTTTTGTTGACCTTCAAAACTAACCTCAACCTCTGGATATTTTGCCTTCCAGTCATCAATATATTTTGACTTAATATCTTCAACAATTTCATTGGCATTTGCGACTTCTTTTTCAATATTTGCTTTAACCGTTAAAGTGCGCTGACGATCGGTACGGGTAATCGAGGTATAAGCCCGTTGATAATTGACGTCTGCCACAGCTTCAAAGGGAACTTCGTTCCCCGCATTGGTGCGGATACGCATGTCATCCAAGGTATCAAATGACTGCCTGTCTTCTCTTGGAAGACGAACCATTACTTTTACAGTATCTTTACCGCGCGCAATACGTTGCACTTCCTGACCGTAAAACGCCTGACGCACTTGTCTGGCCAAATCAGTGAGCGTAAGGCCCATAATTTCTGCACTTGGCATGATCGAAAGGACCGCTTCAGTTCGCGCCGTATCACCACTATCCATAATACTGTATAGGCCATTATATTCTGCATAAATCCCTTTAAGTTCAGCTGCCATTTCTTCCAGAGCCTGAGAATTGCCAGAGGTAAGCATAATATTAATGCTTTCGCCCCCACCTCCAGTTGATGAGAAATCAAAACCCATTTCGCGCGCATCCGGAATGACCGGCATCAATTCACGCCACCGAGCCGCATATTTTTCCACATCAAAATTAACTTCTTCCATATTCTGAAAGACCATGAAGGCAGAAGCCCGCGATGAACCACCATCAGACCAGACAAGCAAATCTTTAAATATCTCGGTGTCTGGGTGTTCCTGCGCGATCTCTAGTTCTATTTGCCTTGCTTTGTCCTCAAGTATCAGCGCCGCTTCATCAACAATATCGTATGGTGCTCCCGCAGGGAAGGCTACCTGTGCCTGAATGAAATTCATCGATACTTCCGGGCTAAATGTCATTTTGATCCAACCCGCAAGGTGAATTGACGAGATAATCACGCTTACGCAAATAATGATAATGAGAGATGTTCCCTTATGGTGAACCACTTTGTCCAGAAATGGACGATAAATATTTTTGATCACATGGGTGAGAAAATTTTGTGATTTCGATTGCAGTTTTGCAACAAATCCGGAAACTGACTTAATTACAAAATCCGGCACAAACATTAAAGTAATTCGCGCAAAATCATTCGGTTTTTTTTCATGTAGATGACGTAAATGGGCTGGCAGGATGAACAGGGATTCGATGATAGAAAAAGTCAGACATAAAATAACCACCGCCGGAATGCCTATAATAATTCGCCCAATCACTCCTTCGGTAAAGAGCATCGGCGAAAAGAATATCATTGTCGTTAACGCCGAAAAAATAACCGGTTTTGCAACCTTCAAAGCACCATCAATGGATCCATCGTCGCCAATGTTTCCATGTTGATTTTCCCGATGGACGCTTTCGCCAATGATAATGGCGTCATCAACCACGATACCAAGAATAAGCAAGAAAGCAAATAAACTGATCATACTGAGTGGCACACCCGTGTAAGGAAGAATTGCAAAGCAGCCTAGAAAAGAAATGGCAATCCCGGCGGTTACCCAGCCAGCAAGGGCAGGTGATAAGAAAATCATAAGGCCAAAAAATACAAGGACCAGACCGGTTACGCCGTTCCACAACAACATATCGAGCCTACTTTCAAAAAGTTCTGATGTATCGAACCAATTGGTGATTTCGATGCCCTCAGGAAGACTTGGGATAATTTCTTCCTCAAGCACCTTATTTATTTCGGCACTTAATATCACAACATCAGGTGTAGATTCGGATCTTACGAATAATAAAAGTCCCGGTTTACCATTAAGCCTGAGCATAATATGATCATCGGTAAACCCGTCAACCACATTTGCCACATCCTTAAGAAGAACTCTTGTACCGTCAGCATTTTGCAAAACCACAATTTCTTCGAAATCCTGCTTATTATAGGCTTGACCGCGGGTAACAATTTGAATTTGACCTGCGGTGCTGTCCACTTTTCCAGCAGGTATGTTGGTAGATGATTTAGATATCGCATTAGATACCTGATCAAATGTCAGGTTAAATTTCTGCAGCTGAAGCTCGGAAACTTCAACAGATACCTCATAATTCCTCTCGCCTTCCAGCGCAGTTTTAGCAGCCCCAGGAATAGCCGCCAATCTGTCACGTACACTTCGTCCAACTTCCTTCAGCTCCAGCTCCGACGCGTCGCCATATATCGCCAAATTGATAATATCCATCTGGGCGTAAAGGCGGGAAACAATCGGTCGCTCAGAAAGGCTGGGGAAGGTATTAATTGCGTCAACTCGCGCCTTAACTTTATTGAGGATACTTTCCACATCCTCGCCTTCTTGAATTTCTATGGATACAGAACCAATACCCTCTCGTGCGCGTCCTGTAATTCTCTTGACGCCGCGAATATCAAATACCGCTTCTTCCAGACGAATGACAATTCTATCTTCCACCTCTCGTGGTCCGGCACCCAGATAAGGTACGCTGACATTAATAATATCCATAGCCGCTGTCGGAAAAACGACCTTACCGACATTGATATAACCAGAAACACCAACACATAGAATAACCAGCATGACTAGATTGGTAGCTACCGGGTTTTTAACGAACCATCTGATGAGATTATTCATCATCATTCTCCCGGGTAATGGCCGTAGTATCAGAAGACGAAGACGCCGCAATCATGTCTTGGTTAGGTAAAGAAGTCTGAGTTGTTGTTTCCACAAGCAACCCATCAACACCGATCCCAAGTTGAGAGAGGTTAACCACATCACCATCTTCCACCCCCGACGCAACAACAATATATTTGCTGTTTGCTTCCAGAACTTCAACCATCCTGGTTCGAAGTTTCTGGTCCTGATCAACAACAAGAACTTGATTACCCTGTCGAAGGCTCTCGCGTGGCAGCATCACTACGTCTTTGAAAGAACGTCCTTCAATTTCGGCACTGACAAACTGTCCGATCGTAATTGGTGTACCATCCTCGAGTGACAAAAGCTCGTCGCCGCGAAGCTCCGCGACCACATATAAAATTCTACTATTGACATCAATGATGCCTTCGGTACGGACAAGCCGGGCATTCCAAGTACTTTCCTTATTGGCAAACTGGCCTTTGAGGCGCACTTCATATTGCTTGTTGCCCGATTGTAATCCGCTTAAGTCAAATTGGGCGATATCACGGTTTGTTAACGGCAATCTTAATTCCAGCACTTCTGTGGAATAATATTTTCCCACTGTTGCACCACGATTGAGAAATTGACCAAAATCAACGTTCTTTTCAGTTAGAATACCTGAGAATGGAGCCCTGATCTCGGTTCTTTCTAAATCAAGCTGGGCTCTTTTAAGACTTGCCTCCGCTGATTTGAGTGCCGCCAACGCGCCTTCTCGTTGTGGTTTTCGTAGCGTCAAGTCAGAGGCTTCGCCCTGACCAAGCTCTTCCCATTCTGTCTTGGCAAGTTCGGCTTCGGCCTCTTCCTGCATCACGCGCTGATTACGTTCGGCGATACTGGCTTCTGCTGTGATAACAGCCAGTTCATAATCACGATGATCAATCCTTATGATAATTTCACCCTTTTCAAAACGACCACCAGCAACAAATTTAGGAGACACATACTGAATTTCACCGGCGACTTGCGGCACCACATCAATCACCTGTTTTGCCGCTATAGTTCCTTGGCTGGCAACATACAGCTTGATATCAGACGTTCTTGCCTCCACTGCACGAATAGTGCGTGGCAAAATTTCAGTTTTCTGACTTTCCGGCTCCGGCTTAAAAGTAAATATCATGCTGGTTACACCAGCTGCAACAGCAATAACAATTATTCCCGGTAAAATTTTTCTTAAAAGGCTCAAAATATTTTTTACTATACTCATGATGTTTCCTCCCCGCTATCAGAGGATTCAATTGCATCCGTTTGATAAGCTTGCGCGCCCAAGTTCGCGTTTTCTTGATCATCTAATGAATTGTCCGCACTAAAATCACCGCCCAGTGATAAATAAAGCGATATGCGGTTGTTAATGCGCTGTTTCTTAATGCTCAGAAGCTGACTTTGTTGGGTTAGACTGGAACGCTGCGACTGAAGCAAGGTCGAAATCCGAATGAGACCTTGTGAATATTGCTCAAGTGCCACGGCTTCTGCTGCAACGGCGTTCTGTGCCGCACGCTCTGTATGTTCAACCCGTGCCGCAAGTGAACGGTCTTGATCAAGTGCGTCTTCTACTTCTTTAAAGGCACGAAGCAACGTCTGCGCATAGTTTTGTTTTTGTGCTTCGAAATTCATCTGCTCAGCCTTGGCGCCGTATCTGAGTTGGCCACCCTGAAAAATCGGCTGGGTGATACCACCAACCAGGTTCCAGAAAATATTGTCAAATTTCAGCAGTTCGCCAAATTCTTCAGTTGTGTTGCTGCCGCGCGCAGTAATCGAAATGCTTGGCAGCATAGCTTTCTCAGCAGCTTGGGCCCGGTATCCCGCAGCCAGCAAACGTGCTTTTGCCGATTGAAGGTCAGGGCGTCGTTCTAGCAGATCAAGGGGAACACCTACTGGAATATCACCAAGTTCGCTTGGAATATCACCGGTGACGTCAATGGCCGCTGACGGATAACGTCCCGCGAACAGCTCAAGCTTTCTTAGCGCTTGACCATAAGAAGCCTCGCGCTGTTTTTCGGTTGCCTTCGACGCTTCAAGGCTCGTAATCGAAAGTCTTAAATCAAGGCCGCTCGAAAGACCGCGTTCAAAGCGATTCCTGATAATTTGAGTGGCCCGTTCATAATTGGCTACAGTACTTGTGGAAAGCTCATATTGCTGTCTGGCTTCAATTACATCAAACCAACTTTGGGCAACCTGCGCCGCCAGAGAAAGCCGGGCACCATAAAAATCATACTGCGCCACTTCAAAACTTGACCGTGCCGCAGCGGCATTGGCAGAAAGCCGACCCCAAACATCAACCTCCCAACTAGCGTCTAGGCCCAATGAAAAGCTGTTTGAAGTGTCCGCTACGGGTGTTTCAACGCCGGTACGGCTTGCATTCGCTGATGCACCTATGCGAGGCAACAGACGGCCCGCTGTTGCATCAGCGCTATAACCAGCCGCCTGCATGCGCAGGGCAACTTCATTATAGTTGGGATTGCTCTCCATCACTTCAACAACAAAATCACTGAGTTCAGTCATAGCGAGATCATCAAGCCAGCCATTTTCCAGTGCCGCTGCGTTTGTAGCAGCCGCTTGCCAGTTCGCATTGATATCAACAGAGTTGGCGAGTTCGCTATCTGTAGAAGGAAGTGAAGCACAGGCTGATAGAACCAGCGCAAGCGCTGTCGTAGCCCATAGTTTAGACGTATTCATTTCAAATACTCTTTTATTTCGTTGACCCAGTAAGCTGTTATTTTTTTATGTGCTTCCAGATCTAATTTTTATTGAAATATCTTCCTAACCTTAAAATAACCGACATTTTCAATAAGTGCTAGTGAGAATTGAGTATTTCGTCTCAATTCAATGTTGCTTCGTCTCAAATAACTTTGGATTTTCTTTATTTGCTCATGATTTCATCGTGTTGGACACCGTCCGGTGTAAAGCACACCGCGTGAAGTTTGCCCCCTCTACCGCAGCCACCATCAATGGTCGCTGTATAGTCTCTATTCAAGGCAACGCCTGCATTTGAGTGGTCATAGCCTCTGATGACCTTCGAAAAATCCGAAAAGCTTTGATCAATTTCGTTGAAATTCCCATTGTCCCACCAGAATTGATCCTTTTGCATGGTTAGCGGCCGTGTTGTATCGACGCTCGCATGAACAAATAAAAGTGCCCCATCTTCCGTCACGCATGCCCGTTTCAAGCAATTGGTGAGGTCAATATGACCTGGACAGTTTTGTATCTGGCGGCGGATACCATTTGTCCATTTAGTCAGTGCCATGGTTCCCTGTCTTACAATTGCTCGTGCCGCATCTTCTGTTTCACCGTATGCGCTAAGCGAACTACCTATTCCGTGGTCCAGGAGCCACTGCATAACCTGTCCTGGGTTGGGGGCAAAATGAAGCTGCAATAGTTTAAAAAACATTTCTTCCCTAGCGCCGCGCAAATAGACAAAATCTTCAGGCATAAACACTTCAGGCAGGGACATAATCTTGCGTCTGGCCGTAAGCAACTCATCGAAGGTTTCTTTATTACATTTACTGTCACCGAAATAATTGCCGAGATACACCAGCTTGTCACCACGCCGGAATTTGGAAACTAGCTGTTTGTGGACTACACGCAGATCTTCAAGCTCGCCATGGATAGAACCGATCGCCCAGATTCTCTTGGCATTTTTTAAAACGCCATATCTGTTATCGTCGAGGCCAGAGAAATCATTTGTATCCATAAATGTGATATTCCAATTCTAATTGTAGAGTGACAAGACTTAGCAATAATAAGTCTATTTAGAAACAAAAAAAAGCCCGCACGACGCAGGCTTTTTAAAATTATCAAAACGCTGTTTTACGCTGCTATTTCAGGTTCGGGTTCGGGTTCGGGCGTAAGCACTGTTTCCAGTTTTGTAAGGGCTTCCTTCTCACAAATATCCTCAACGGCCGCAACTTCGCGCGCCAATCGACTGATAGCGGCTTCAAAAATTTGTCTCTCGCTGTAAGATTGTTCCGATTGGTCACCGCTGCGATATAGATCACGCACAACCTCGGCAAGAAAAATCACACTGCCTGAATTAATCTTTGTTTCATACTCCTGAGCGCGGCGACTCCACATTGTACGTTTGATTTTTGCTTTTCCTTTTAGCGTCTGAAATGCTTTTCCCATTGTTTCCTTGTCAGAAATACACCGCATCCCTACTCCAACAGCTTTATCCGTTGGCACTCTGAGTGTCATTCTTTCCTTTTCAAAGCGAATGACATAAAGTTCGATGGACATGCCAGAAATTTCTTGTACCTGAATGTCAGTAATATTGCCTACGCCATGCTTTGGATAAACAATGTTTTGTTCGATGGAAAATTCCAATTTATCAGATTTAGCCATTAATAAACTCTCCGTTTTCGCTCAAGATACACCCTAATATAAGAGAGCATTGCACCCTTAAGCTTCAATAATTAATCTATACAAATATCCCTCAATCTTAACGAAAGAGCATTACGGCCAGTCAAATTTTACTGCAGAAAAAAATTTCGCAAAAATCCTACCAAAGCTTCATATTTGCTTCGGTAAAACAATCAATATTTTTAAATGTTAATGCAGAATCAGTTAGTTAAGCCTATCCCTATCAAACAATCGAGTTTCAATAGGATACATTGTAACATATTTTTAACAAAAAAAACACCCTTTATCTCACGAGTAACACAAAAGGTTACTTATAAGACGTTAGGATGTCTTTATTTATGGTCTTTAGCTTAAGAACCTTCGCCGGGATTCTCACTAAAATATTTGCTGAATTTATCACCTTCAGAAATCACATCATCCGCTCCAGGAAGTGGATCTTTCTGCTCGGTAATATTTGGCCAGTCATCCGCATATTTCTCAGCGAGATCGACCCACCTTTCCATGCCGTCCTCTGTATCCGGCAGAATTGCTTCCGCTGGGCACTCAGGTTCGCACACGCCGCAATCAATGCACTCACTTGGGTTAATAATAAGCATGTTTTCACCTTCGTAAAAACAATCAACCGGGCAGACTTCAACACAGTCTGTAAATTTACATTTAATACATGCCTCTGTGACGACATAGGTCATGGAGTTCTCCTAAATTACATAATTGCGAAAATATGAATTAATCTACATATAAGTTGCATATAACATTTTTCTTTAAGACGTCAAATTAATATTGAAAATATTCTAAGCTAAAATCGTTATCATTCAGCCACCATTTTTGCCGAGAACAGAGTTGTAATGTTCTACCTCAGGAAAAGGATCATAAAAGTGGTGAAGCAGTTTACTCCATTCAAGATATCGCGGGGAGCCCCGAAAGCCAATTTCATGATTATCCAGCCGAATATGCTTTACAGCAAATTTCGTTCACGCATTACTTTTTTACGGATCTCGCCGCTTTCTTTATCTGATATGTAAAGAAGTCCCGCGATACGGCGCATCAGATTGCTTTCATAATTATCTTCTTCGCCATCGGCGAAGACAACGTCCCAGAGCATTTCCATGATATGAGCGCGTCCCTGATCATCAAAATGATTTTTAATCTCTTTGGTAAAAGATAAAATCTGAATTGACTGGCTTTGCCGGTCTTCTGCCTGCTCCAGAAGTTCTCTGGCATCATCGTTCGACAGGTTAAGCTTTCCTGTCAGCGACTTTTCAATGATGCTCCTCTCTGCAACATCAAACTCACCATCCTGCATGGCCACTTCAACCATTAGGGCCGCTGCAGCAAGCTTCTCCGCGTTGATATTGTTTGTTTTATTGCTCGACAGCGAAGGTTCGCTGTCGCCAAAAATACTACCGATTTTTGCAAAAATTGACACCCAATTTTACCCTTTTATTTTTCAAATAATGATCTTGTATATAAAGAAATAACTTCTCTTGCGACAGCTCTTTTATGCTCATGTTCCGGGATATCGTTCTTACTCACGTCATTTAAAAGCAAATTTGCCAGTCCATGCACAAGTGACCAACACGCGAGACGTACCAGTTCTTCCGGCTTGTCCGGTGCATTTTTAAGCTTCATACATTCCTTGACAACAAATTCAACGATTTTGTATCCATTTTGCTCCGCTTCGACCAATTGCTGATACTTCTCTTTATTTTCGAGACTGCCACCAAACATAAGTCTGAAATGCGCCGGGTGCGCCTCAGCAAAATCATAGTAAGAAATACCAAGATTGATAAGGCGTTCAACAGGGTCATTTGTTTGCTCACAAGCAACCCGCATGTTTTCCTGTAAAATAAGCGACCCTTCTAGCATAAGTACAACGATGAGCGCTTCTTTATCTTCAAAATGACGGTATGGAGCCGTTTGCGAAACTCCAGCTTTTCTGGCAAGAGCGCGCAGACTTAGATCCTGCAACGTTCCTTCTTTCAGGATATCAAGCGCTGAAGAAATCAGAACTTCGCGCAAATTCCCATGATGATATGTCGATTTTCTAGTATTCATATTAACTTATTCTGTTCCCTGAAGTCATTTTAGGAATAATGTTTACAGTGTCAATATAAATATTATAACGTATCTTACTGTTCAATGATCAGCTTTTGATCACGAAATTCGAACCGGTCCAGTCTGTTGAGATAATTCATTCCCAAAAGCGACACCGCGAGCATGCCTTCGCGCGCGACAAATGCTCTGACTTCGTAAAGTTCGATCACACCGATAGACACCGTATCAAGCGTAACCTCAGCCATAGTCGTGCGACCTGCCGCCGTGTTGACCGTTACATTATAATCATTTTCAAAAAGATGAAGATTAAGTTTCTCCGCGTCTGTGTGACTTAATGTTACATAACTTGCGCCCGTATCAACGATAAAGCGAACTCGGTTATTGTTCACGTTCATGTCGATCCAGTAGTGTCCATCATTTTTAATCGGAATTTCCAATGAATGAACGACATTGGCATCGCTTCTGATCGGCTTGGAATCAGCACCCTCTGAGAGCCGCATTTGATTTCCCACAAGCCGTGCGATGTCATCACCATAAAAGGAGAACAGCACCGCCAAAATGGCGCAATAAAAAATGGGTTTAATCAGAAATCCCATAAAAATTCCTTATTTTTTTCGCTCTTAGCCTAGCGATAATCGGATAATTTGGCTTTAATTTTACCTACAGTGCCAAACATGCGAACTCCACAGCCGCTTAATGCCCCGATCGTTTCCGCCGTAGAAATCCTATACCGCCAAGAGCTGCGCCGAACATCAACAGTGCAGGCGGTAGGGGAACTGCTGAAACGCCAACCGCCGCAAGGGCGTAATCATCTGAGCCGAGGTTGTCGTTACTGCCGCCCGCCATAAATACCAACTTATCCGTGATAATATTCAGGTTACTTATACTTAAAAACCCACTGTCTCCGCCCGGTGTTTCAGATATAAGTGAATCAAAAAACACCGTGCCACCGTTATACTCAACGATCGCCCGCTCCTGGTTATTGCCATCCTGACTCGAAAACAAATCAAGAAATGCTAAGCTTGTTATGCGCACCACCGCTCCGAAATCTATAGTAACCCGCTGATTTCCAATTGTTATTTCATCGTCGCCTACGCCAAGACCGTCTTTCGCGCAAACCAAACCAAAACACGTACTTCCATCCTGATTCTGTCCCCAGGATAACGACCCGCCGCTCGAACTTATGGCATAGGTGGTACCCGCTACCAGCCCATTGCTGCCAATATAAGGATTTTGCGTAAAATCGAGCACCGCCGCTTGTGCTTCATAGATAGAACAGGATGCCCAAACAAATGCGCTCGCAATAAACGTGCGTATAAATAATACTTTGCCCAACATAGTCACTCCTTTTAGCTCCGCCCATGAGCCAACAATTAACTAATAATATCGTATATAAGAAAAAGATTAGCAGAAAGACGTTAACAAATTACTGATCTCTGTTCATGAGCCGGTCAATAGCACGCCGTTCGTTTTTTGTCGGCCGCCCGGCTCCCTTTTCACGGTTCGCGGTAAAGGCCGTTTTCTTTACCGTCCGGGTTTCTTTTGCAGGCGTAAGGTCTTCATAGAGTTTTTGCGCTTCCGGGGCAGGGCCGCGCCGTGTGGCGAAGGCCTTGATCTTCGCTATTAATATATCATCAGCGCGACTGAAGGTCAGTACGTCTTGCGCTGAAACAAGTGTGCTTGATTTCTTGCAAATATTACCGTTAACGCGAACCTTGCCGCCTCGTACCATTTTTGTTGCGAGCGATCTGGTTTTGTAAAACCGCGCATGCCAGAGCCACACATCAATACGCTGTGAACTCGGCATCTCAGCCACTTTACTTTTTGCCTTTCAATTGCTCTTTAAGGCCCGCGAGCGCGGCAAATGGCGAATCAGGGTCAAGCTGAACAGGTTTCTGCATCGGCTTTTTGCCGGCTTTTCTAGGTGCACTTTTCTGCGGTGCCTTTCCTTTGAAATTTGTTTTCTTTCCACCTTTACCGACTTGTGGTTTTCTGATGCGGTTATTGTGTCGCGTCCCTTCGGGCTTATGGGTAAAAATTATCACCTTCTCGGGCTGTTCTGTCAGTTTGCTTTTTGCATCTTGAGAATTCTTGTTGTCGACTGCATTATCTGTTGGCACGTCTTCGGCAGGCTTCTCCGCTGAAACGTCTTGATCTGCTTTTTCTGTGTCTTTGCGTTTCGCTAAAATCTCTGCGGCCTCGCTTGCGTTATACTCCTTGGTCACATAACCCAGGTAGCTCATAATTTCGATAAAATCATCGCCGCTGGTCCCTACCAAGCTCATCAGATCAGCATCCATAGGAAACGGTCCTCTCATTGAAACTTCACGGGCCGCATTGGCAAGTCGCTCTAGCATGTCAAGACGCACTGCGTTGTTTCCAACTACACGGTAACCGGATACTTCATAAAATACCCGCGAAGCCGTTTTATCAACTTTAATAGTGCAAAGACCAGCTGGCGGAATTTCCGGTAAACTGTCCTGGTCACTAAAAAGCGCCCAAAGAAGCAGCCTGAGCTGCGCCGGTGCCGGTTTCAAAAGTGCGGGGATATAAAGACTGGTCGCGCCAAGCCAGACGCCGAGTTTTTTAATTTGAAAACGTCCGTTGCTGTCCACGTCTTTAAAATCTTTAGCGATCAATCGCCTTGGGATCGTGCCGAGCTTTTCAACCATTTGAAAGGCTATACCCCGCGCCATTCCGCCGATGCGTTCATTACCTTCTTCATCCTTGGCACCGTTCACCGCCTCCTGCAGGGCGAAAAGAGGGGCGAGAATTTCCCCGACATGGGCATCCAACCAACGATCAAGTTTCTCCTGGACCATAGTAAGTGCGTCACCTTGAAGTACAGGGGTGGGCTGGACAACCGCTTTAGGCGTCAAAATAGAAGCGCCCTTGGCGATGCGGCCAACGACAATGCCGCGCCAGTTAATGGTGCTTCGGGTAAGCGGATCACCATAAATGAGACTAATCTCGCCGTCTTCAGCCAGATTAAATTCCTCGGCCCGTTTTTTTATTTCTTCTGAAAGAACTTTTGTGGCCGCATTACGCAAGGTTTTGCTATCCTCGCCAAACGCACCTTCATCCTCTTTAAACTGAAAGCCTTCGATGGTACCAATAAAATGGTCCTCGACATATACACTGCCATCCGTTTCAATATTTGCCATTAACTTTCCTTTTTGGCGAAGTTCCCGCATAAGTACAGACGTTCGTCTGCTTACAAATCGTTTTGTTAACCGTTCATGTAGCGCATCTGATAGCTTGTCTTCAATATCTCTTGTTGCTGATTGCCAATATTTTTGATTTTCGCACCAACCCGGACGATTGGAAATATAGGTCAATGTCCTGATATGTGCAATACGCGCCGATAGGGTATCGATGTTACCTTCTGTTCTGCTGAGCGGCTTGATCAAATCGGCAATCCAGTCTTCTCTTATGGTACCCTGATCCGCAGTAATCTGCCGATATATGCTCGTACAAAGCTTGGCATGTTCATCGTCTGAGACTTGCCTGAAGTCCGGTAATTGACACACTTCCCACAGCATTTTTACCGTTGCCGGCCCGCCAAGTATTGGCTTTATATCCGGGTTTTCACTTAGTCGCCGGAATGTGTCCATGTCGAGCTTTTCCATGGTCCGGGTTAGTCCAATTCGGTCAGGTGGCTGGCTCAGAGAACGAATCACTGTGTTGGCACGTGAAAAATCAATGAAAGCATTACGCCACTGCAGGACGGTAAGCGGTGCAAATTGATGGTTCTCTACCGCAAAAACCATTTCCGGCGTGAGACCTGTTTGATAGTCCGCCCCTTCGGTAAGGCAGCCAAAGGTTCCGTTATTCATATAGCGGCCCGCGCGTCCGGCAATTTGGGAGAGCTCAGCCGGAGTGAGTTCACGCATTTGCCGGCCATCAAATTTGGCTGTTGCAGCGAAGGACACGTGATCAATATCCATATTAAGGCCCATGCCAATCGCGTCTGTCGCCACCACATGATCCACATCACCATTTTGATACAGTGCGACCTGGGCATTTCTGGTTCTCGGACTTAAGGCCCCCATCACAACAGCAACGCCGCCTTTGGCACGACGCAACATTTCGGCGTAGCCATAAACGTTATTAGTGCTAAAGGTGATCAATGCACTACGGCGTGGCAGACGGCTCAACTTTTTTGGCTCAACATAAATAAGCTCTGAAAAGCGCGGCCGGGTTATAAACTCAACGTCCGGAACAAGCCGCTGGATAAGCGGGCGAATGGTCTCTGATCCAAGAAACATCGTTTCCTGACGGCCGCGTGCACGAAGCAGTCGGTCAGTAAAAACATGACCTCTATCAAAATCGGCCGCTAGCTGTACTTCATCAATGGCCAAAAACTCGACAGGTTTCTCAATCGGCATACTTTCGACGGTGCAAACATAAAAGCGGGCATTTTTTGGAATGATTTTTTCTTCGCCGGTAATAAGTGCGACGTGCGACACACCCTGACTTTTTACAACCCGGTCATATATTTCTCGCGCCAACAGTCGCAGCGGCAAGCCGATCATACCAGTGGCGTGGCCGAGCATCCGTTCCACCGCAAGATGGGTTTTTCCGGTATTGGTCGGGCCAAGGACAGCCTTGACGTGGCTTTTGCTCTCCACCGCTCTGTTGGATAAATCTTTCATGAGCGCGACTTAGCATATAAAATGGCTATTATCTACCGTATTTCTTAAGGATCTCGCGGACCTTGTCCACGGGCAGTTCATAAACAGTTCGTGGCGCGCCTGATGTTGCATCATTTGACGTCACGGTTCTTGCCATCAATAGTGAATTATACACCGCTTCTTCGGTCGCCTCCGCTACCGCTTGAAAAAGTGGCGAGACACGGTTATTGGGAATGTCTTCTATAGCGGCATTACTATTTCTCCGCTTTTCGGTGCGCCTCACGCTCTCGGCCGTGGAAAAGCTGATCACATAATCACCACTTCCGTTGGTCATGGCTGACCCGGTTCTGGCTAGGCCGGTGAGGGCGCGACTTCCAAGCCTTTCAAGGTTTCTATCGCTGAGCGGTGCATCAGTGGCAACGATCATCATGATCGAACCGTCTGCAATATCGCTATCAACAAATCCTTTTAGATAGTATTGGTTAAGTTCTTCGCCAACAGGAACGCCGTCCATCATCAGCGTACCACCATAATTACTCTGGACAAGCACACCAACAGTGTAGCCACCGAGCGTATCCGGAAGCACCCGTGATGAGGTTCCAATTCCACCCTTCCAGCCAAAAGCGCTGGTCCCTTTTCCTGCTCCGATATCACCTTCAGCGACTGGTCCACTTTTGGCGCCTTCAATAGCTTTGATGATAATTTCAGGAGTCAGATGCCTGCCACGAATGTCATTAAGACCCGCGTCATTGGTTTCACCGACAATAGCATTGACCGAACGGACTGCCTCATTGCCGTCCTGCGGCAGGGTCCAATCAAGTATAGCATCAGCGGCGCGGGGTACACTTAAAGTATTGGTAAGAACGATCGGTGTTTCAATTTCACCAAGCTCATGGATCTGTGAATAGCCCATCATTTTACCAAAGCCATTCCCGATCACCACTGCGGCGGGGACTTTATCCTGATATATATTACCGCCGTGAGGAAGGATCGCCGTAGCACCAGTTCTGATGCTGTTACTTTCATCAAGAGTGACATGTCCGACGAGAACCCCCGCGACATCGGTTATGGCATTATGTGCTCCTGTCTTTAAAATTCCCGGTTTGATACCAAGGTCACGAGCACGAACCTGTTCGGCCATTGCCTCAGACATAAACGTACTAACAAGAATTAGACATAGGGTAATTTTTGCAACCATCTCTCTGGAACTCCTTATTTTAATTTGGAACTATAATCTAAACTTATACAATGTAAAAAGCATTATAATATCTCTTATTTTTACATCATATTGTTCGTTATATCTACTTTTTGTCCATTTATTGCTGGATATTTGTATTATTTTACTGTACAATGTTCATATTGATCATCAAAAGGTAATAATTATGGAATTGCAACAAAGTGAGAAAAAACTCCTGGATTTGCTTAAAATCGACAGCCGCATGAGCGCGGCAGAGCTTGGTCGCAAGCTCGACCTTGCAAGATCAACGATTCATATGATGCTTGGTCGTCTTGAAGAGAAAGTCATTGATTGCTATACGGTCAAACTTAAGCCCGAGGCGATGGATAATGATGCTCGTTGCTATGTCACAATCACCCGGGACCCCAAGAAATCTGCGCAAATTGAGGAGGCACTCTACAATATGGCAGAGGTCGATTGCCTAGCCACAGTCGCGGGGTCAATCGATTTCATGATCTTGGTCCGCACCGACAATAATCAGCAGATGGATTCGGTGCTCACCAATATTGCCATGCTCGATGGTGTGATAAACACAGAAAGCCACATCATACTATCATCAAAGTTCAATAGAATGCCATAATTTCGCATCATATGACCATATTTACTAAATATATGTTCATATATTGTTGACAATTGTTCATATTTACTAGTATATCGTTCATATAATTTAATTATTTAGATAGAATAATATTGAGTTTGGAAAATTCACTGTAAACAAGACGAATCAACAGAAAACCTAAACATTCGTCGCAACTTATGAAGACTGCAAAATAACAAAAGGAATTCAGACATGATGAATAAACAAGAAATCTATAACGCTCTCGGCCTTACTGCCGCAGACGTAGAGGGTGGCAACCTCAAAGTTCACACGCCAATCGACGGCACTGAAATAGCCAACGTCACTATGGACACGGTGGAGCAGACAGAAGAAAAAATCGCAAAATCCGTTGAAGCCTTTAAAGCCTGGCGCAACGTTACTGCTCCGCGCCGCGGCGAGCTTGTCCGCATCCTCGGTAATATTCTTCGTGAGAAGAAAGAAGCCCTTGGTGCGCTTGTCACGCTTGAGTGTGGTAAAATTTATCAAGAAGGTCTTGGTGAAGTTCAGGAAATGATCGATATCTGTGATTTTGCAGTTGGTCAAAGCCGTATGCTTCACGGTCTGACAATCGTTTCAGAACGTCCACTTCATAAGATGCGTGAAATCTGGCAACCGCTTGGCCCGGTTGGCATCATCAGTGCCTTTAACTTCCCCGTCGCCGTTTGGTCATGGAATACGGCGCTTGCTCTTGTATGTGGTAACTCTGTTCTTTGGAAACCATCAGAAAAGACTCCCGTGACTGCTCTTGCTTGTCAGAAACTATTTGAAATGGCCTGTGCTGAGTTTGGTGATGATGCCCCAGCTAACCTATCACAAATCCTAACTGGTGAGCGTGATATTGGCGAAGTGCTTGTTGCTGACGAACGCGTTCCGCTAATTTCTGCAACAGGAAGCAGCGCGATGGGTAAAATCGTCGGTTCCAAAGTTGCCAGTCGTTTCGGTAAATCAATTCTTGAGCTTGGTGGTAACAACGCAATCATCGTTTCAAAGCATGCTGATCTCGACCTTGCTTACCAAGGTATCGTGTTCGGTTCAGTTGGAACATGTGGTCAGCGCTGTACAACAACACGCCGCCTTTTCATTCACGAAGATGTTTATGATGCGATTATTCCGCGCATCAAAAAAGCTTTCTCTGGTGTATCTATCGGTAACCCACTTGATGAAGCAACCCTTATGGGTCCGTTGATTGATGAAGACAGCTTCAACAACATGGAAAACGCGCTTAAAGTTGCCAAAGACAATGGCGGCGTTATTACTGGTGGTGGCCGCGCGATGGCTGACGAATATCCAGGTGGTTACTATGTGAACCCTGCGCTTGTCGAAATGGGTGGCAAAGACGCGAATGTCAAGACAGAAACATTTGCACCAATTCTTTACGCATTCAAATATACCGATCTTGATGATGCAATCCACCGTCAAAACGACGTACCACAAGGTCTATCTTCTGCTATCTTCACAACCAATATGCTGGAAGCTGAGACTTTCACATCTGAATTTGGTAGTGATTGTGGTATCGCCAACGTTAACATCGGCACCAGCGGCGCTGAAATCGGTGGCGCATTCGGCGGTGAAAAAGAAACCGGTGGCGGACGCGAAAGTGGTTCCGACGCGTGGCGTGGTTACATGCGCCGCATGACAAGCACGACAAACTATTCTACTGAATTGCCCCTGGCACAAGGTATAAAGTTTGACGCTGAGTAAGCTTATATAAGAAATGAGAACAACGGGCCCGTTAGATTAATCGCTAGCGGGCTCGTTTTTTGTTTCAAAACAAATTAGAATCGTCTATGACTTAAATGATATTAAGAATGATAATTAATAAGAATAGCAAATGACAAGATATTTAAGTGATTTGAAAATTGGTGAAACCAGTACAATTTCTGGTTTTGATACTACCCGCCTTAATGATCGGGAATTTGCCGAAGACCTTGAGGACCGCCTTCTTGAAATAGGCTTTGAAGAAGGCCTTAGTATTGAACTGCTTCATAAAGGCCCAATTGGTGGAGATCCCATTGCCGTAAGAATTGGTTCCATGACCATCGCCCTACGTAAAATGGAAGCAGAATCCATCATTCTTGGGAAAAGTATATGAGTGAACTTCGTGTTGCGTTGATCGGTGCGCCAAACTCCGGCAAAAGCTCCCTTTTTAATACACTCACTGGAAGCCATCAAAAGGTTGCCAATTATCCCGGTGTCACCGTTGAACGCAGGTCCGGTAGCGTGACCACCGAAGGCGGCCAAATGGTGAAGCTGATCGACCTACCTGGTATCTATAGCCTAAACGACCGTAGTTTGGATGAAAAAGTAAGCCGTGAAATTATTACCGGCGCCCATGAATTTGAGCAACAGCCGGATGTGCTGGTCTGTGTCATCAACGCATCAAACATTCGCGTCCACCTTCGCCTCGCACTTGAGCTTAAAACACTTGGTCTGCCTATGATTGTTGTGCTCAATATGCATGATCTGGCAACCCGGGAAGGCATCGAAATTGATACGGCCCGCCTTTCGGATGAACTGGGCTTGCCGGTCATCACAACCGTAGCCGTTCGTAAAAGTGGTGTCGCCAGATTGATCGAATATCTTAACCGCGATGCCAGTGCTTACGCAAAACCAATCGGCGTTCTGTCCGACACCTCGACGCGCGCCTTGCAAAAGGAAGCGGGACGCATCACAAAGCTCGTAACCGTTGCTGAAGGGGGTCATCATAAAATGACCCGCGTACTTGATAGCGTGGCTCTTCATCCTGTGGCAGGACCATTGCTATTTTTTGTCATGCTGTTCTTTATGTTCCAGGCGGTATTCAGCTGGGCTGAGGGGCCAATGGATTTCGTCGAAGGCTCCTTTGCACTACTTGGTGAATTTGTTGCCACCTATATTCCGGAAGGCATATTCAGAAGCTTTATTCAAGACGGCCTGATCGCCGGGGTCGGCAGCGTGCTCGTGTTTTTGCCGCAGATTATTATCTTGTTTTTGTTTATCTTAATCTTGGAAGCGAGCGGTTATATGGCACGTGCCGCCTTTATCATGGATAAACTTATGGCCAAAGTGGGCCTTAATGGTCGCGCCTTTATTCCGTTACTCTCCAGCTTTGCCTGTGCGATCCCGGGGATTATGGCCACCCGTACCATCGCCAACCACCGTGACCGCATCACAACCATAATGATTGCGCCGCTAATGACATGTTCGGCGCGCCTGCCGGTTTATACGCTGCTTATCGCCGCATTTATTCCCAACACTACGGTTCTGGGCTATTTCGGTTTACAGGGCATGGTCTTTTTCGCCCTGTATCTGGCTGGCATCGTCAGCGCGATTATTGTCGCCGCGGTAATGAAAAAAACCATAACAAAAGGTACATTGCAACCTTTTCTGATGGAACTGCCCAAATATCAAATGCCGCGTATCAATCATATCCTTTTGGGGCTGTGGCAACGTGTGCGCGCGTTCCTACGCCGGGCCGGCACCATTATTCTTTATGCCGCCATCGCCCTTTGGGCCCTGACCCTTTATCCCAACGCACCAAAAGATGCACCGGAAGCAGACATCTACTATAGCTTCGCTGGCATGATCGGCCGCGCACTACAACATATTTTTGCCCCGCTCGGCTTCAATTGGGAAATCTCCATCGCCCTCGTGCCGGGAATGGCCGCACGCGAAGTGGCCGTCAGCGCACTTGGCACCGTTTACGCCCTTCAAGGCGACGAAGATCAAGTGGCGGAAAGCCTCGCCACCGTGCTGCAATCGGCATGGCCACTATCCACCGCCCTTGCGTTTCTCGCCTGGTTTGTGTATGCGCCGCAATGCCTTGCAACCTTGGCCACCACGCGCAGAGAAACCAACAGCTGGGGCTGGACTGCCTTCATGGCCGGTTATCTGTTTGGTCTCGCGTATCTGATTGCGCTGATCGTCAATGTCACCGCAAAAGCGCTGATGGCATAAAAAAGGCTCCCAATGGGAGCCTTTTTAAATTCTATCTAAAAAAAATCAATTCTCCTGCACCAAAGTGCTTTTCAGAGTGCCTATGCCTTCTACGGTGATTTCATATGTATCACCCGGCTGCATGGGGCCGGTATCGCCCATGGTGCCGGACCAGATGACGTCGCCAGGCTCAAGGGTGAAATACTGTGAAATATAATGGACCATATAATTGAAGTTAAAAATCATGCCCGATGAATTGGCGCCTTGTGATTTAACGCCGTTGTGACGTCCTTCAATATCAAGATCGGTATAATCAAGTCCGGTGACCAGATGTGGTCCGACGGGATTAAAGTTTTTGGATCCTTTGGCCCGTGTCCACTGAATATCATTTGCCTGCCAGTCCCGTTCGGAGCCATCATTGCCGATGGTGATACCGAATATATAATCGCCGGCGTCTTCCAGCGAAACATTTTCAGCCTTCTTACCGATCACAACCACCATTTCCGCTTCATAATGAAAGTTGGTCGCGCCATTTGGCCGAACCATATTATCTTCAGGGCCAATGATTGAGCTTACCGGAACCGTAAAGAGCCCCGGCTGTTTTGTGGTGTCCTTGGTGATACCAAAAGTTTCCTTTTTGTGGTCGCTATAATTAAATGCGGTCATAAAGGATAATTTTGGATCAACCGGTGCTTTTAGTTTCACAGAACCTTCAGCGGCCGTCGTGCCTGTGCGGCTTCCGCCCAGATATGGCGCATCGGAGAGCTGATGAATGGTACCATCCACCAATTCGCCCCACGAGACCGCACCATTTTGTTCGTAACGTACGTACCGTTCTGCGGACGCCGCAGACGTAATAAGAAGCGCCGCAATTATTCCCGCCGCTGTTGACTTTAAATTCATTATATTATTTTCCTTGTACAACTGTATTTTTGAGAATCCCGACGCCTTCAATTTCGACTTCAAAAGTATCGCCAACATTCAGTGTTTCTGATGTCCCCACTGTGCCGGACCAGATCAGATCGCCGGGATTAAGCACAAAATATTTTGATATATAGCTGACCATTTTATCGAAGTTATGGATCATCTTCGATGTGTTGCCGCGCTGGCGCACCTCACCGTTGAGGCGGGCTGTCAGGTTTATATTTTTATAATCAAGGTCCGTTACAATGGCTGGGCCTATAGCATTAAAGCCTTTCGCCCCTTTGCCGCGGAACCACTGAATGTCCGCAGGAATCCAGTCTCGGGCTGATACATCATTACCAGCAGTAACAGCAAATATATAATCTGACGCATCCTCTTCCGAAACATTATCCGCGCGTTTTCCGATCACAATCACAGTTTCAGCCTCATAGCCAATATTAACACTATCGGCCGGGTGGATGATATCACCTTCCGGGCCAATCAGGGTTCCGGCCGGCACCATAAATAACCCCGGGTATGGGGTGGTCTTTTGACCTTCGGGAATATGGTTCTCATAATTAAACCCGGTCATATAGACGTCCCGTGGATCAACCGGCGCCACCAATTTGACATCAACTCTCTGCACAATGTATCCGGTTTCATCTCCACCAAGATAGGGTGCACCCGAAAGCTGGTGAATGGTGTCCCCTTTTAGCTCACCCCAAGACGTGACACCACCCTGTTCATAACGAACGTAGCTCGCCGCGAGAGCAATTGAGGGAATAAAAAAACCGACCAGCAACAACAGCAGAATATATTTAGAATTATATTTCATTTTTGGTCCCATTATTAATTTTTTATGCCTTCAGATCGTAGTCGTTAATCCATAGAATGTCAAAGTTACTTCTTTGACTTATTAAGGCTTGAATTCCATTGAATTAGTTGCAATTGATATTATAGTGTTGTGAAACAATCAGGATAAATATCCGGAGAAAAAAAGAAGATGAAAATACTTGTCCCCGTAAAGCGCGTCATTGATTATAACGTCAAGGTCCGCGTGAAATCAGACCAGAGTGGCGTTGAACTTGCCAACGTTAAAATGTCAATGAATCCCTTTGATGAAATTGCAATAGAAGAAGCCATCCGCTTAAAGGAAGCGGGTAGTGCAGAAGAAATTATTGCTATTTCCATCGGTCCGGATAAAGCACAGGAAACCTTACGTACGGCCCTTGCCATGGGTGCGGACCGGGCGATATTGGTTAAAACAGATCAAGAGGTTGAGCCGCTCGCTGTCGCAAAAATCTTGAAAGCCGTTGCCGTCGAAGAAAGTCCAGAAATAGTTCTATTGGGAAAACAGGCCATTGATGATGACTGCAATCAAACGGGACAGATGCTGGCGGCTCTGCTGGGATGGGCTCAGGGTACCTTTGCCAGCGAAGTGAAGCTGGACGGCGCGTCTGTGAATGTCACCCGGGAAATAGACGGCGGGCTTGAAACGGTAAAGTTAAGTCTTCCAGCAGTAATTACCACTGACCTTCGCCTCAACGAACCACGCTACGCATCACTGCCAAACATCATGAAAGCAAAGCGTAAGCCACTTGATGAAAAAACGCCTGATGACTACGGGGTTGATATCAGCCCGCGCATCAAAACCCTCAAGGTAGAAGAACCAGCCGGACGTAGCGCCGGTGTCATAGTTGAAAGCGTATCCGAGCTCGTCTCGAAACTGCGCGATGAAGCGGGAGTAATATAATGACCGTACTCGTAATAGCCGATCATGATAATAGTGAACTAAAAGATAGCACTTTAAATGCCATCACGGCGGCGACAAATTTTAACGGCGATATTCACGTTCTTGTCGCCGGTAGCGGCTGCGCTGCAGTCGCTGAAGCGGCGGCAAAGGTCGCTGGCGTATCTAAAGTGCTTTGCGCCGATGATGCCTCCCTTGAACACCCGCTTGCTGAGGTAATCGCGCCTTTGGTGGTAAATCTGGCCGGTGGGTACGACCAAATCATGGTTGCCGCTACCACCACAGGCAAAAACTTTATGCCGCGTGTGGCGGCCCTTCTTGATATGGCGCAGATATCGGACATCATCTCGGTCGAAAATGAAAACACATTCAAACGACCTATTTATGCCGGTAACGCCATTGCCACCGTTGAAAGTACGGACACCAAGAAACTAATAACGGTCAGGACAACAACTTTTGCTGCTGCCGCAAGCGAAGGTGGATCAGCCGAAATTGAAAATATTGCGGCTGGCGATAATCCAAATCTTTCAAGCTTCGTTGGTGCTGAACTCAGCAAATCAGAGCGCCCGGAACTGACGAGTGCCAAGATCATCATATCTGGTGGCCGCGGTATGGGCAGCGGCGAGAATTTCTCGCTGATTGAAAGTGTCGCTGATAAACTGGGAGCCGCTATTGGCGCGTCACGCGCGGCCGTCGATGCGGGATACGTACCCAATGACTATCAGGTTGGCCAAACCGGTAAAATCGTTGCACCTGAGCTTTATATAGCCGTCGGCATTTCCGGCGCTATACAGCATCTAGCAGGAATGAAGGACAGTAAGGTTATTGTTGCCATCAATAAGGATGAAGAAGCGCCGATTTTCCAAGTGGCTGATTACGGTCTGGTCGCTGATTTATTTGAAGCTCTGCCTGAACTTGATAAGGAGCTTGGCTGATGGTCAATAAAGTTGGCGTCATTGGTGCCGGTCAAATGGGCAACGGCATTGCACATGTCTTTGCCGTCGCCGGATATGACGTCCTACTCAGCGACATAAGTCAGGACGCTCTAGACGGAAGTATTTCTGTCATTGAAAAGAATATGCAGCGACAAGTGGCAAAAGACATAATCAGTGAAGAAGACTATAAGGCCGCTTTCGCGCGCATTGAAACCACCGTCGGCATTTCCACCTTCAACGATGTTGATCTTGCCATCGAAGCTGCAACAGAAAATGAAGAAATCAAAAAGGCTATTTTTAAAGAGCTTAGCGATGTAATGAAACCGGACGCGATCATGGCGACAAATACGTCATCGATTTCTGTAACCCGCCTAGCCTCGGTTACCGATAGGCCGGAAAAGTTTATTGGCGTTCATTTTATGAACCCGGTTCCGATTATGGCTCTTGTCGAGCTGATCCGCGGCATCGCCACCAGCGACGACACCTATCAAATCATCGAAGACATAATTGAGAAGCTTGGCAAGAAAAGCGCCACGTCAGAAGATTTTCCCGCCTTTATCGTCAACCGCATCCTGATGCCAATGATTAATGAGGCCGCTTATACGCTTTACGAGGGCGTAGGCACCATTAAAGATATCGACCTTGGAATGGAGCTTGGCACCAATCATCCGATGGGGCCTCTGAAGCTCGCTGATTTTATTGGTCTTGATACCTGTCTTTCGATCATGCAGGTCCTTTACGAAGGTCTTGCTGACAGCAAATATCGTCCGTGTCCGTTGTTGGTGAAATATGTGGAAGCCGGATGGCTTGGTCGTAAATCCGGTAAAGGTTTCTACGACTATAGTGGCGATGAACCGGTGCCAACGCGCTAAACAGGCTGTTAGATGAATAATTTTACCCGCAACCTATTGATCATTTCTGCCATCGTAACGTCGTTTTTTGGTGCGTACGCCTTCTATCTGGCGAAACAGGATTATGCCGCAGACAGTGTTATCTTCAACACCAGTAAGAACATTGCCATAAATGGCTATGATACGGTTTCTTATCAACTTGAGGAAAGATCCCGTCGCGGCGAATCCACCTACCAGGCCGAATGGGCAGGCTCCATCTGGTATTTTTCCAGTCTAAAAAACCGCGATTTATTTGCTGCAGACCCCGAGCGATACGCACCACAATTCGGTGGCTACGACCCAGTAGGAATATCAGAAGGATATACCACTCCATCAGATCCAGAAGTTTATACGGTGAAAGCCGGGCAGCTTTTTTTACATTATTCAGAAGCCTACCGCGATCATTGGGAAACAGACCGCGGTACGAACCTCATCCTTGCCAACAGCAATTGGGCCTTTCTAAGGGCTCAACTGCTGGAAAAGCAAAATAATTAGTAACTACCAAATCTTGACGCGATTTTCCGGTGCAATATAGAGCTTATGTTCCGGGCCCACATCAAAAGCATCATAAAAAGCATCAATATTATAAACGATGCCATTTACCCGGTATTGGTCGGGAGAGTGAGGATCAGTTGCAACTTGCTGAACAAGGGCTTCATCACGTATTTTTGATTGAAATGCCTGCGCCCAGCCAATGAAGAAACGCTGGTCGCCAGTTAGTCCGTCGATGACCGGAGCGTCCTGTCCACCTAATGATGTTTTGTATGCCTTGTAAGCGATACTCAAACCGCTTAAATCACCAATATTTTCACCGAGCGTAAAAGTGCCATTGACATTGGTTCCCTCCAACGGCTCGTAGGCGTTAAATTGCGCAACCAGTGCGTCTGTCCGCTGCGAGAATTTTTCCCGGTCAGCTTCGGTCCACCAATCTTCCAAGGCACCGTCGCCATTATAACGACTTCCGCTATCATCAAACCCGTGTCCGATTTCATGACCGATTACGCCGCCAATACCGCCGTAATTGATCGCATCATCCGCAGGCATGTTAAAAAATGGTGGCTGTAAAATAGCGGCCGGAAATACGATTTCATTCATAGTAGGATTATAATAAGCATTCACCGTTTGAGGTGTCATGAACCATTCGGCCCTATCAATGGGGTTTCCAAGTTTCGCAAGTTCGCGATTATGGACCGTTAGCGCTGAGCGTTCAATATTTCCCACAAGGTCATCTGCAGCGATTTCAAGGGTCGAATAATCTTTCCATTGATCCGGATAGCCAATTTTGGGATTAAACGTTCCAAGTTTGGCAAGTGCTTTCTCTTTTGTCGTATCGCCCATCCAATCAAGCCCTTTGATACTTGATCCATATGCACCGACAAGGTTGTCAACAAGCTCGACCATTCTTGCCTTAGCATCCGGCTTAAAGTGCTTGGAGACATAAACCTCGCCAACCACTTCCCCAAGATTGCCACTGACTGTCGCCGTAGCCCTCTGCCACATCTGACGTTGCTCCTCGAGACCGCTTAGGATTTTGCCGTAAAATTCAAAGTTTTGATTGTCGAGATCCTCATTAAGACGACTGGCCATATCATTGACGAGCGACCATTTTAAATAGGATTTCCACACCTCCAGACTTTCGTTGGCAAGCAGAGCATTAAATCCTTCCAAAAAGCTGGGCTGATTGACAATAATGTCTGCAATGTCCGGTGCACCAGTGATCCTGAGAGCGGCATCAACATCCAGATTTGAAAGTAGCGTCCTAAAATCGGTTATTTCATATTTGTTGTAGCGCTTGTTTGCATCGCGATTATCTTCTTTTAACCAATGATACCCAGCTAACTTGGTTTCCAGAGCCATAATTTGCGTAGCTTTGTTTAGCCCGTCTTCGATCTCCGCCAGCGTCAGCATCTTTTCAATATGTTCTACATATTGTGCTCGTATCTCGGTCGACTTTTCATCTTCGTTAAAATAGTATTCACGGTCCGGAAGTCCGAGCCCTGCCTGATAAACATGAAGCGCATATTCCGTTGGAATTTTTGCATCTACACTAATATAGAGCGCGAGCGGGGTGCTATAGGAATATTTGCCAGCTTGCGCGATATATTCAGACATTCCGCCCAAATCTGAAATGGCGTCAATTTGCGCCATACGCTCATTCATAGGTGTCAAGCCCAACACATTACGGGTTTCCATATCCATATAAGATTTATAAAGATCGCCAACTTTTTGCTCGTTACTGCCTTTTTGCGCACCGGAAGCCGCGGCTTCATCGATGATCGCACGAACATCAGCATCCGCTCCGTCGCGTAATTTGTTGAAGGCGCCGTATCTGCTTTTATCGGCCGGAATTTCAGTGCGCGCGAACCAGCCACCGCTAACATATTGATTAAAATCATCACCCGGATGAACGGTTTGATCCATATCATCAAAATTAACACCTGAAATCTTGTCGGAACCAATCATTTGCAGTTCCTGATCAGGCGTAGAGCTACTGTCACAACCTGCAATTAAGGCGACAAATGCCACCATGCCTATATATTTTTTAAGTCTCATTATTGCACCTTATTAGAATTTCCCAACACTCTATTTAAGCGCGCAATTTTGTATTATTTTTCGCCATTAAACAAGAATTTTTATGCTTCAGGATACTTGAAACCGACAGTTTGAAGAAAAAGTTTGACTATTTACAATATAATGTTATGTTATATCGTCTCTTAATAAGATTGTGTTGATAGAGACCTTAATAACTTCCCCCTCTCTTTTCGGCCCCCTTATTCAATAAGAGGGCCGAATTTTTTTTGCCCAATTAAAGCATTGGTTTTGGCCAGTAATGAGATATAATTTCCTGAAATAGAACCATAAGAAGACGAAGATGTTTCAGGATGTAACAGAACTTAAAAGCTATTATAGCTCGCCGCTGGGTAAAATCAGCGCGCGCCTGATCCGCAATCAGATCAGAACCCTATGGCCATCTCTAAAAGGTATGGACGTTATGGGGCTCGGATATGCACCACCTTACCTTGAAATCTTTCGTGAAGAAGCAAATCATACAATCGCCATCATGCCTACTCTACAGGGGGTGATGCGCTGGCCGCGCTATAAACATCATGACAAGGACAAATACGGCAGATACAAAGGTAATTTGTCAGCACTTGCACGTGAAACTGACCTGCCCGTTAAAGAAGCGAGCATGGACCGGGTGATTCTCGTTCACATGCTGGAGCATACAGATCACAGTAAACACATGCTGCGCGAAGTATGGCGCGCGCTTGCCCCGGGTGGTCGCGTCCTTATTATAGTCCCGAGCCGCCTTGGCCCATGGTGCCGTTCTGAGAGCACACCTTTCGGGCACGGCAAACCGTTCTCAACCAATCAAATCAAGCAACTATTAGCGGAAAATATGCTCAGTCCAACCAGATGGACATCAGCGCTTTTTCTGCCGCCCTTTAAAAGCAGAACTATGTTAACCATGCTGGCATCGCTGGAAACAACAGGTCAAAGGTGGTGGGGCAAATTCGCCGGAGTTCAGATCATTGAAGCTGAAAAACAAATATATGCAGCCAATAAAAAGCCCGCCAAAAAGAAACTGGTGACAAAGCCTATTATTATCGGTTCACAAATGTCCGGCGTTGACCGTACATCAATCACGAGTGATGACATATAGTCCCTGGGTTCCCAGGAGATTGGAAAGAACCATCGAATTTAAAGACATTTTGCTTCCTGTGCTGTCCACAGCCATGCCTTTCTCAATTCTGATATCAAGCTTTTTACAGAGATCAACAAAATCACGGATCGTGCAAAAATGAATGTTGGGTGTACTATACCACGGAAGATCAAGTGACTTGGTTACTGGCATCCTACCCTTAAGCGCAAGATGAAGCCGCACCCGCCAATAACCAAAATTGGGAAATGAGACAATCGCCCTCTTACCAACCCGGAGAAGTTCTCTAAGGATGCGGTCAGGCCTGTTCATTGCCTGAAGCGTTTGGCTCAAAATCACATAGTCAAAACTGTTATCAGGAAAATGGCCAATCTCTTCTTCAGCGTTTCCCTGAATAACCGAAAGTCCTTTGGCCACACTTTCGTTCACACCTTCGGGGCTCAGCTCAATACCACGGGCATCAACATTTTTTTCCCGGCGCAGATAGTCCAGAAGCTCTCCATCTCCACAACCAACATCAAGCACACGGGCACCATCGGGGATCATATTGGCAATAAGCAACAAATCAATGCGGATATCGGAAGCGCGGTGATTATTTTGATCTTCAACCATCAATCATTCCCCTGCTTCTGCAGCTAGAAAACCTGCGATAATATTGAACATTTCCGGGCAATCAAGCAAGAAGCTGTCATGGCCTTTGTCCATATCGATCTCTACAAAACTGACCTGTGCACCCACCGCGTTTAAAGCCCGAACCATTTCCCGGCTTTCCTGAGTCGTATAGAGCCAGTCCGACGTAAATGACATAATACAAAACTTAACCGGCGTACCTTCAAATGCTTTTGTCAGGCTCCCGTCATATTCTGCTGAGATATCATAATAATCCATGGCTCTAGTAATATAAAGATAACTATTGGCATCAAAGCGATCAACGAACGAAATACCCTGATATCTGAGATAGCTTTCCACCTGGAAATCAGCATCAAAGCCAAAGGTGAGTTTTTCACGGTCCTGCAGGTTTCGTCCAAACTTCGATGTCAGACTTCTCTCAGACATATAGGTTATATGCGCCGCCATCCGCGCCACTGAAAGACCAGCATGAGGACGACTATCAGTTTCAAAATAACGACCTTCGCGCCAATCAGGGTCAGCCATAATTGCCTGCCTGCCCACCTCATGAAAGGCAATATTCTGCGCTGAGTGGCGCCAAGTTGAGGCGATGGGAATAGCTGTTCTGACACGAGCGCTGTGATTAACCGCCCAATGGAGAACCTGCATTCCTCCCATTGATCCACCGATCACCGAAAATAGCTGATCTATTTTTAAATAATCAATCAGCCTGACTTGCGCAGAGACCATATCGGCAATGGTGATAACCGGAAAATCCAATCCGTATGGCTCGCCAGTCTGCGGATTAATTTCCTTGGGTCCGCTACTTCCGGAACAGGAACCAAGCACATTGGGGCAGATGACAAAAAACTTATCGGTGTCAATCGGTAGCCCCGGCCCGATCAACTTTGGCCACCAGCCTTCTTTTCCAGTAAGCGGATTCTCTCCGCGGGCATATTGATCGCCGGTCAAGGCGTGACACACTAAAATGGCATTGGATTTCTCACTGTTTAGCCTACCCCAAGATTTATAGGCAACATTAAACGGCGATAATGTTTCACCAGAAGAAAGCTGTAGGGGATCATTTTCACCGAGGGTTATCACCTCGGCAAAGCCATCATCCGTATCAATTTTATCTTTCTCAACTGTCATTTGAAAGCCATGCGTATATCAATATTATTCTGTTAGTTTTCTACCCTTGCACAATGGGAAGTCAACTGTTGATTGATTTATAACGATAAAAACCTCCCAAATTGTAGAAAAACTTGTATTTTTTAGTGGTTTAATGGCTTATATCCATGTAGATCAAAAAACATAGACAATTGAAAAATGATAAAGGTTACAGATGAGCGGCCCTAAAACACACAGCTGGATTGAAGACTTAAACGTGTATTCTGCGGGAAAATCGAAAGCCACTGGCGTTACAGAAATCCATAAACTCTCTGCTAATGAAAGCGCGCTCGGCCCAAGCCCACTTGCGGTCAAAGCCTATACCCACGCCGCAAGCTCGCTTCACCGCTATCCGGACCCGGTTTATCATGATCTTCGGGCAGCTCTTGCTGAAAAATATGATATTGAGGCGAATCAGATTATGTGTGGCGCAGGCTCTGACGATCTTCTCAAGCAAGTCTGCCGCGCCTATCTGCGTCCGGGCGACGAGGCTATTTTTGTTGCCCACAGTTTTCTCATGTACCCGATCGCCATCAAATCGGTGGGCGGTATCGGCATTGAGGTCGAAGATACTGACTATACAGCCAACATCGATAACATCATCGCGGCGGTTACAGATAAAACCCGCATAATTTTTATTGCCAATCCTAACAACCCCACTGGCACTGTTGTCATGAAGGATGAAATCGAACGGCTTTGGCAAAATATTCCAGATCATGTTCTTCTGGTTCTTGATAGCGCTTACGCCGAATTTGTAGACGATGAAAATTACGACTCCGGTATCGATTTGGTCCAAAGGTCAAAAAATGTCCTGATGACGAGAACATTTTCCAAGCTGTACGGCCTGGCAGCACTTCGGCTTGGTTGGGGGTATGCCTGTCCAGAAATTGCCCAGACACTGGATAAAGTCCGTGATCCATTTAATGTTCCAAGTAGCGCACAGGCCGCCGGTGTCGCGGCTCTCAAAGATCAAGACTTCGAAAATAGAGTTATCCGCTTCACCAAAGAATGGCGAATTTGGCTGGCAAAAGAGCTTTCCTCTCTAGGCCTTACGGTCATACCGAGTGTGACCAATTTTGTTCTATTCAAGTTTGAAGATAAAAACAAAACTGCCGTTGATGCCAACACCTTTCTAATTCAACACGGGTACATCCTGCGTCATTATAGCGGCCAGGGCCTCGGTGATTTCTTAAGGTTGACCATCGGAACAGCAGATGAAAATAAAGCGGTGATAAAACTGCTTAAAGAATTTTTGGAAGACTAGATGGCCTTATATGAGAAAATAACCATCATCGGTCTGGGTCTTATCGGCTCTTCCATGGCCCGTGGCATTAAAGAAAAAAATATAGCAGCCCATCTCACCGCCTACGAAGCGAACCCAGACTATGTGGATATCATAAAAGACCTCAGCTTGGTTGATGAACTAGCGACAGATCTTAAATCTTCTGTTGAAGATGCCGATCTTGTCATCCTCGCAACACCCGTTGGGGCTTATGAGGACATCGGAAAAGTTATTGGGCCACATTTGAAAGAAGGTGCAACCCTCAGTGATGTTGGCAGTATCAAGGCGGCCGTGTTTGGCATGCTTAAACCATCCCTATCCGATAAGGTTCATTTTATTCCTGCTCATCCCGTAGCCGGTACTGAAGAATCCGGACCTGCTGCTGGTTTTTCAAGCTTGTTTCATGATCGGTGGGCCATTATCACGCCAGCCAAGGATGCGGACCCGAAAGCGGTAGAGAAACTGACAAGCTTCTGGCAAATGCTCGGCAGCAACGTTGAACTGATGGACGCGGGTCACCATGATAAAGTCCTCGCCATCACCAGCCACGTGCCTCATTTGATTGCCTATAATATAGTTGGGACGGCTCGTGACCTTGAAGAAGTAACCAAGTCCGAAGTGATAAAATTTTCCGCAGGTGGTTTTCGTGACTTTACCCGGATTGCCGCTTCTAACCCGACCATGTGGCGTGATGTGTTTTTAAACAACAAGGAAGCCGTGCTTGAAATGCTCGGCCGCTTCAGTGAAGATCTCACTGCACTACAAAGAGCAATTCGCTGGGAAGATGGTGATGCGCTTTATGATATGTTTGTAAAAACCCGCCGCATCCGCAAGCAAATTATTGATGCAGGACAGGAAGAGGACGTGGCAAACTTTGGCCGCCCTCAAGACGACTGAAACTACTCAATAAGTGGCGGAAGTTCCATCAACATAATTGGCCCAAGATAGAGCTGACCATTTTGCATGCTAATCGATAGCGGCACTTCATCGGGCATGCTGCTGTTCTGCGCCTGACCTTCAAGCATAAGTCTGGTTGTCTGCGATATGGTTTCATCTTTCGACAAATTATAAAGAAAATTACCCATGTCGGTTACGGTAGCATCAAATGCGCCAAGCGGCCTTAAGTTTTCATCCAGCGTCAAGTCACCCGTTAAACTCAATCCCGAGGTTGTGGTGGTATAATCAAATTTACGAATACTGAGGGTTCCGCCATCATCGCGCCATTTCGACAGACCGCTTACGGTATAGTCCGGTTGTTCATTTGCATGAAGTAACGCATCAATTCTAAATTCATCGGCTTTTTCCCCAAGGATTGTAGACGCAAACTCACCAATGCTCACGTTATTCGCCTTAAAAAACACAGCTCTGTTTACGGGAAGGTCATAACTATTTTGCGCTGGTGCCGCATCAATAGCCCTTCGCAAATGAAGCTCGGCACCTTCCATCGCCGAACTTTCGTCAACCTCCATCTCTGCGCCATGATACCAGCTGATCCTTTGCGCCACCGCAGACAAGTTATTCAGCTGATTGGTTGCGGGATCAAGAATGATTGAGGATTTAACCATTTCAAAGCTCACATTGACGTTCGGCGCGTTTAGAGGTCCCAAAACCGCGTCAAAATAGTCGGAGACAATAATAGCATGATTTGGCTTCCACGGCTGAAACACCACGGCCACAGCGGGCATTGTAATTGAAAGCGGGTCAGCGCTAAACCGTCCACCTGGTACCACGGCATTAAACGATGATGCCTCAACTATGATTTTGTATGGGAAACCTGAAACGGTCACATCGCCGACATAAATCTTAGCTCCATCCAGTCGGCTTTCACTGTTCGCAATCCAGTCGAGCGTGGTTTCTTTAACTTGTCCCGCCATTTGAAACCAGAAAAAACTATAGCCCGCAATAAGAAGTAAAACCGAAGCAATGATCAATCTGATGCGCATTAAATATTCCCGTTCCTAAAAAAAAAGAGCCTGAATTAATCAGACTCCCTTAATAACCTATTATTTCGCCGATCAGAAACGATAATTTAGCCCAACAGATATAACAGGATAATATTTAAGATAACTAATTTCATCGGTGTCTCTAAAATCCTGCTCTGCCTGCTCAATATCCGCAAGGAGAAGAGGATTGTTTGAAAGCGTTCCCCCTGTCGTCATAATATCAAGCGATGGTTTTCCGGCGAATACGATACCCAGATCCGCCATAAATGACCAGTCGCTGTCATCTGTAAGCGGGTTGCCCCAACCGATGCCCAAATAGGGCGCGACGGATTTAAACCCGACGTCGGCCGTTAACGTACCGACTTCTGTATTTGTGTATATTGTGTCGCCGATTTCATAGGTATTGCTGGCAAGTGATGTTCCCGTTAAGCCATTTTTATTTATAAAAGCACCTGCGGTAACCCGAAAAGGGCTGTCGCTAACATACCAGTCGGCAAGCGCCGTGAAGCTGTTTAACTTTAGGTCCATGTCATAAGGGTTATCCTCGACATTGATTTCTCTGCTCAGTTTAAAGTAATTGGCGCCAAAACGTAAATTTACATTTTCCGCAGCTTCCATCGTAAACTCAACACCCGCACCTAGTGTTCCCACCTTAAGCCCCAGCGCTGTATCCCCGGGAGCCGCATTGGACGCAGTGAATAATCCAAAGATAAAGATTATCACCATAGTAAATTTTTGCATGACGTTACCTCTTATTTTAAATTGCCTCAATGTTAAGGACTGGCAAGAGAATATCCACACATCTGTTAATAAAAGGTTCCTATATTGTTAACTTTTTATCAAAGCGTTACTTGCCGCTTCGATCTTATTTTCAAGCGTGCTCATAAACTCTTCTTTTTTAAGGCCCGCTTCAATCGGCTCAAGAAAATCAAAAACAATTGTTCCTCCCGCCACCAAATGTCCTTTTTTGGGCCAGTAAACCCCTGAATTGAGGGCAACCGGTATCACTGGTTTCTTCGTATATTTATAAATACCAAAAATGCCCGATTGATATTCAACATGTTGCCCCGGAATCGTACGCGACCCTTCCGGAAAAATAATAAGTTGGCGATCTTCATCAATTGATTTTGCTGAATCCTGCATCAATTTTTTTAGCGCCTTAAGTCCGCCGTCACGGTCAACGGGGATCATCCCGGTATTAAGACAAAACTGACCGTAGAGAGGTATTTTAAGCAGTTCCTTTTTCATCACGAATGCCGGATGGCTGACCACCGTGTGCATTACAAACGTATCGAATGACGATTGATGCTTCATGGCGATAAGGGCGCCACCTGATGGGATAAATTCAGCGCCTCTGACTTCAAGACGAATATTCATTATTAGGCGTAATATGACCCGCACACCGCGCGACCAGATACCTTGAAACGCTATGAGTCCGTTTCGAGGCATCCAAAATAGTGGCAGGTAAAGAACACAAAAAAGTGCTGTCCACACATAAAACACTGCCTTAAACAAACTAGAACGCACTGCGCGCACCTACTTTTCTCCCTTATTCATTAGATTGAGGAAATTTCGTCATATAATTGATCCGAGGCCCGAGCCCGAAGCAGGCTTATAATATATTTGCTATATTCCTGTGACAAGCTGAAATAATTAATGTTTTCGGGCCGCCACCGCCCTACAGGATGTTCAATTAATTTCACTTCCGGCATAAACCGTTTAAATTCAACCATCGCCCGGGGCATATGTTCAAGCGATGTCACGACCCGCAAGCTTTTAATTTTATTCTGTCGGATCCACTCCAGCGTTTCGATGGCGTTGCCAACGGTGTCAGCTGCCTGATTACCACTTTCGATACAACACTCCTCTAGCTCTTTACTGCTGCCTAGCAAATCAAGTAATTCGACACGAGTCACTTTTTCGTCCACACCAGAGATATAAAGCTTTGCCGCCAAACCGTCTTCGAGCAACTTTACTGCGACATTCAAGCGGTTCTGACCGCCGGTAAGAACGACAATAGCGTCAGTTTTCTCATTCTCATTGAGCTGGCCGGCCGCAAGCTTATTTATGTACCATAGATAGCCGCCAAGCCAGACGAGAAGAAGTGAAATGATAATTGAGAGAATAGCGCGCATGCCGGGATCATACCATCCTTCCAAGTTCACGCATAACAGTAATTCTAGCAGTAAGCATCGTGAGTAGAGCAAACAAAACCGGCACAATCAGTAAAGTGGACATTTTTAAGTACGGTAATGTGGGTATTTCAACAAGCCCATCTGACAAGTCCTGCACGAGATTTAAAAGCCCATAAACGGTCAAAAATGCAAGAAAGAGGCCTATCAATCCGCCTTTGAGACCGTAATACATAAATCTTTTTTGGTACGCTCGGGCGATCATTTGATCATGTGCCCCCATTAAATGCATTATTTCGAGAGTTGTCTTGTGTTCCGACATGCTCGACTTGGTGCCAAATATAACAATGCAGACAGAAGCCAGCAAGATCATAACCAGTATACCTATCGACGTATACTCGACCGTATAAGCAAGATCATAAAAATGGGAAAGCCACTGGGCGTGATCATCAAGGTAAACACTTTCACTGATCTGCCTGATCTTGCTTTCCAGTGCCTCAAGATTAACATAAGTGTCTTCGTCGGTCATGACGTCCATCATCACTGGAACAGGAAGATCTTCGGTGATGTTGCCCGCCCCTAACCAAGGCTCCAGCAGCAATGATATTTCTTCATCGTTGAGGATGCGAACCGACTTAATTCCTGGAGTGCGGCGAAGCGTTTCTTGAACTTCAAGTGACTGCGCCACGATAAGATCACGGTCTTCGCCGGTGAGCTGCACGGTAATACGCCCCTGGAGCGAGCTTGCCCAATCCTCGAAGCCTGAATGTAACAACAAACTTCCCGTCGCAGCAAGAGCACTGAGATAAACCATAATCGCCATCACCCATGGCAGAAGCTTGGTTGCTTCACGGTTTTTTACGGTGGGCAGAAAATCAAAGGATCGGTTCATCGCTCTTTCCCTTTATTCTCTATAAACTCACCAATATCTTTCTTCGTACCTTCCAAATGCAGGAGTTTTCCACCAGCCAGATGAAGCCTTGGTGCACCGATTTTGCTGACCAGACCATTATCGTGTGTGGCAATAACGATTGTCGTGCCTAATTTATTAAGCTCAACAAAAAGATACATGAGCCTCTCGGCCATTTCAGGATCCACATTTCCCGTTGGCTCATCGGCAAGCAGAATATCTGGTCGTCTGATCACTGCCCGGGCAATGGCCACTCTCTGTTTTTCACCGCCGGACAAAGTTGACGGGATTGAATTCATCTTATCTTCAAGACCGACCCAGCGTAGAAGCTCCTCAACATGTTCATTAATCTGAGCTCCGCTACCGCCGGCAATTCGTAAGGGCAGAGCCACATTATCCACCGCAGACATATGATCAAGTAGTCTGAAATCCTGAAACACCACGCCGATACGCCGCCTTAGTTTCGGCAGATCTTCCCGCTCAGCCTTTGCCACATCACGGCCGAACATCATTATTTCCCCACGGCTTGGTCGCTGCGCCAGATAAATCATCTTGAGCAGCGATGTTTTACCTGCGCCGCTGGGCCCTGTGAGAAAATGCATTGAGCCGGGCTCTAGTTTAAAAGAAATATCCTTTAATACATCATGCCCTTTGTCATAGCTCATGCTTACATTTCTAAACTCAACCAATTAAGGCCCCTATATTTTTGAACAGTGAGATTTTTACTTGTTAGATCATAGTAATTATCATAATGCAAACCGAATTGGTTGATATTATGACCGCATGATTGTTTCATCAGAGTAGCATCGCTATCCGATGATATTTTAGTCGCCCTCGTTAACAATTCCTTGTCAGTTTTTGCGGTATAAAACAAAAGTTATTACTTTTCCTAAATGTTATCCTATTGATAAACATAAAGGTGCATATTATAACGTGAATTCACTTTAAACCACGAAGGCAGGAAGCGGACTTAATAAATGATTCTTACATGTCCGGAATGTAAAGCACGATATGTCGTTAATCCAAGCGCGCTAATGCCGCATGGAAGAACTGTGCGCTGTGCAAAATGCAGTCATAGCTGGTTTGAAAAGAAACCAGAGGACGATGTTGAAATCGTATCACCAGAACAGACCGCAAAGGCCGACGCGTCCGCGGCAGAAGAACAGAATATCGACGATGAAGATGTCGCGGATAAAAATGAATCTGCTGATGAGGAAACAGCTGATACAGAGGGTGGCGCAACTGAGAATTCTGACGCAGAAGCCGACAATGATTTTGATTTCCCTATAAACAAACCACGAAAACGGCGCCGACCTGTTCCAAAAGGATCTAACCTGCCAGCCCTTCAAAATCAAAAGTATGGATCAAGCAAGATGGGATGGGTTTCACTTGCTATTTTTGTAACCGCCCTTATCAGCTCGTTCATGATCTTTCAGGGGACTATAGTTGCAACCTGGCCCGCTTCGCAAAAGCTTTATATCGCGATCGGTCTGGTCGAAAATAGTGCTGCTCAAACACCCGCCGCCAACAAGGTGGTGCCAATTGAAGATCGCCTCGTTATTGCTGGCATTACTCCAAGGCGTGAAAATATCAACAATATTTCACATCTGGTCATCGAAGGGGCTGTCAGTAACATCACCGACGCACAACAAACGATTCCAGCCATTAAAGTTACGCTACTCGATGAGAACAGACGCAATATTCGCGACTGGAGTTTTACGCCAGAAACAACCGTTATTGGTCCGTCCGGTAGCGTCAGTTTTGTTACCTCTCTGCCATCGCCTCCTCCAGGAGCAAGAGACATCAGCGTCACATTTGCGACAAACTAATTCAAAATAATAACAAATTGTAAAGAATTTGCGTGTATTGATAACCTGTTAAGGAATTATTGGATACAAAATGGCGCGCATTTTAATAGCAGAAGACGAAGTTGCCGTCCGGACTTTTATTTGTCGGGCCCTCAAACTTCGAGGGCACGACACCATCGGTGTAGCTGATGGTGGTGCAGCTATTGTCGAGCTTGAAAACAGCGACTATGACCTACTGCTTACAGACATCATCATGCCCGTTATGGACGGCATTGCCCTTGCGCTTAAGGTAACGGCTGAATATCCAACCTTGCCTATTTTAATGATGACCGGCTTCGTCCATGAAAGACAGCGGGCTCATAATATGGGGAGCTTGATCCATAACGTAATCAGCAAACCCTTCTCGCTCGATGAGATTTGTCACGCTGTTGACAAAGTGCTAACAGAAAATCATCAAATTCACTAGTCAGAGAACTGGTTTGGAATTAATCTCTTTCATGATATTTTGAAGTTCTGGCGCTTTTGAGATAGGTTTGTTGAGTTCTCGCTTAAGGTTGCTCATGATAGCGATAAGCTCTGATTGGGACTGGGCGACTTGATTGGCCTCACTGTTTTTCATCTTCACAAGAATTTCATCCACAAGCACGGTCGCATTTTTAAGTAGAAAACCCGAATTATCACTTGCAAAAGATACTTTTTGGCCCAACAGCTTCACCGCATCGCCCACTTTTGATTGCAGGATGAACTGGCTATGTTTATTACTCACCGTATCCGGCCTTTTATCAGATGGCTTCATATTTTTCAAAAGCTTACCCTGCATTTGCTCATTATAAGAACTGGCCAACAACGTTTTCTGGATCGAAATCAGATTGTCAATAATCTGTCTGCCTTCTGAAAGAGCGAAATAATTTCCTAGACCGTCCTTACTCAGAATGAGACCATCATTTTGCACCAGCCCTTTGCGCATGACATCAACCATCAGCGCCGCATTATGATATTTTTCCTGATCACTAAAGGCTAGAATATAGCTGTATAATTTTCTTAATGCCAGGATATCAACATCAAGCGTATAGTCCCTTGAGCTTGTCGTTTTCCCCGCCCCAATATAATCGCGAAACAGACTGTCGACATCTCTGATCCCTTCACGGACATCATGAACTGATTTCTTCTTATGGATCAAAAGAGCGAGTTCATCCAAGGCGGCAATGATATTGTTTTCAATGGTTCCCATATCACTGTTTTCAATCTTCTGTGCCGTGTCCCAAAGAAGGTCACGAGCGATTTGTCGGTCCGCCTCGTCGTTTGGATTGACCAGACGCCAGTATGCTGAGCGCATAGCCATATAATATACGGGCGGAAGACCTTCACTATCTGGCAACAGGCCAAGTGCTTTAATCTGCCGTGTAATCGACCTCAATTCTGGATTTCGCTCCCCAAGTCCATTATATAGCGAGATTAATTTTCCCGCCACTTCATGACGGTAAGTCTTTATAGGAATTCTGATGTTATCGAGAACTATACTCGACACCTGACCCGCCTCATCCTCAAGTGATAATTTCACGTCGGCAACCGCGCCCGCATAATCAGATCCGGTAAAATCAATGTAAAATACGCTGTCATAGGATTTTACGCCGCGTACGGCCAGATTTTTTCTGTCACGGGTCATCCCATCTGAATTACGAAGCTCTATAGCCGCAGCCATTATTTTGCGGTCATCACTCACATCCACGCTAAAGGCAAGATAGCCTTTTTCGTTCTTAAGGTCTTCAAGGTTGAACCGTGCGATTTGTGGTTCTTCATCATCTAAGAGAATAATTGGCCATGCACCAAGTGTATGTGAGCCCTGATTTAACGACCAGGATATTTGCTTGTCGATTTTTGTACTGGCTTTAAAACTGCCATCATCCTGCTTTTCAAACGCAACCTGCTTTCCATCAGACAGTTTGATCACAGGAGCCCAATCTGTACCCACCACATGTACATCAAGAATGCTGCCCTCATGGATTGGATTTAATCCCGCACTATCCGAGGTAATATCGCCCATATTTTTTTGAAACGTTTCTTTTTTCAGATATAGCGGAGCGGTTATCGTTGCTGTAATTTGCGGGATTGGGTAGTCGAAAAGAGAGCGAGGTTTAAAAGCTAGAGTGGTCAGACGCGAAAGATCGCCCCAACTCGTAAGCGCGAGAATAGCGGTGACACTTGCGCAAACAACAAGCCTTGTCATCGCCTTCTTTTTGGAAAATTTAACTTTTCCAAAAAATCCCAAGACCAGAAATACTACACTGGCCATAATTGTTAGTGAATAAAAGCTCGTTTGCGCAACTGGCGGAGCAAAGGACCAGAGATCAAGAAGCGATATAATATAATAGGCGAGAAAGATTATCAGCGCTGGCGCGACACCTGCAACAAAAGAAGATTTTGTCGAGAACCCCCGCTGAGTGGTTTCAGAAATATTACGCGTATCTTGTGACAGAATATACCCTTTTGATTGTTATGATTAATCTATTCTGACAGCCAAGGGGCAAGTTGATCAAGTCCAATTATTTCCTCGTAGGAGGGACGATGTCTCACCACAGCAAATTCCGTATCATTTACAAGCACTTCCGGGATAAGCTTTCTTGTATTATATGTTGATGACATAACGGCGCCGTAAGCGCCGACCGAACGAATCGCCAGGAGATCGCCGCTTTTCATTGGCGTGATGAGACGGTTAGTGGCAAAACTGTCTCCGGTTTCACAAACCGGACCAACAATATCATAAAGGGCTCTTTCCTCATCACTTTCCACAATCGGTACAATCCCGTGATAAGCATCATACATGCTTGGGCGAACCAAGTCGTTCATAGCAGCATCAACAATAAGGAATTTTCTCTCTTCGCCTTCTTTAACATAGACCACTTTTGAAACTAGTATGCCCGCGTTTCCAACTAAAAACCGTCCCGGTTCAATAATTATCCTGCAACCAAGATGGTCTGTCACCCGCTTGACCATCTGCGCATATTCGCGTGGTAACGGTGGAAAGTCGTCGCCCTCGTATGGGATGCCGAGTCCCCCGCCAAGATCGAGACGCGTGATATCATGGCCATCGTCACGCAAGGTTTCCACAAGACCCGTGATACGCGTAAAGGCTTCTTCGAAGGGATCGAGTTCCGTAATTTGTGAACCAATATGAAGATCAAGACCGACAAGATTGATCCCGGGAAGTTCAGACGCTTTTTTACAAATTTCACGGACACTGGTCCAAGGTACGCCAAACTTATTTTCTGATTTGCCCGTCGAGATTTTTGCATGCGTTTTCGCGTCCACATCGGGATTTACTCGAAATGTAATATCGGCAATTTTATCCATGGAAGCGGCCAGATCATTTAACTGATAGAGTTCCGGTTCGCTCTCCACATTAAACTGATAAATGCCTTGATCAAGGGCGAAAGTCATCTCCCGGACGGTTTTGGCGACCCCTGAATAAACTATTTTCGATGCGGGAATACCAGCCTTCAAAGCGCGTCTCATTTCACCTTCAGAAACAACATCCGCACCGGCACCAAGATCGCCAAGGGTCTTTATGACCGCCTGATTTGTATTAGCTTTCACCGCATAACAAATCAGTAGGTCAATGTCGCCAAATGCTTCCTTAAACTGATTAAACTGGTAAGCAAGTGACGCACTTGAATAAAGATAAAATGGGGTACCAACATGTTCAGCAATTTCTGAAACCTTGATATTCTCGGCGTGCATTTCGCCGTCGCGATACTCAAAAAAATTCATGGCATTCTCTGCTTAATTGTTTTCATTTGGCGTTTCATAACCTGGCGGCGGTAACAAGTCACCTCGCTTGCCACAGGAAATAGTCACAATGCTCAATGTGATGATCAATATTATTTTCGCGGTTTGTTTCATAATTACCCAATTCTTTTCTTGGCTAGTGTCACTTGTTCTAGCACCTGTGCAGGCGCTGTCCCGCCGTAGCTTACTCTGCTTGAAACCGAATTTTCAACACTTAATACGCTAAATACATCATCAGTGATTTTCGGTTCAATCGATTGCATCTCCGTTAGCGTGAGACCATCAAGATCGCAGCCTTTTTTCTCGGCTAAGGCAACGAGTGAACCAGTGATGTGATGAGCATTTCTAAACGGAAGTCCAAGAACACGAACGACCCAGTCAGCAAGATCAGTGGCAGTGATAAAGCCAACCTCAGTTGCACGTTTCATTTGTTTCGCATTTACGGTCATATCTTCCACCATACCAGTCATAGCTGCGATGATTAGTGAATAAGTCTCCACCGCATCAAAGGTCGCTTCTTTATCTTCCTGCATATCTTTTGAAAATGTCAGCGCCAACCCTTTCATAGTGATGAGCAGGCTATTGAGTGAACCAATTATCCGACCGGATTTGCCGCGGCAAAGCTCCGCTGCATCTGGATTTCTCTTTTGAGGCATGATCGATGATCCGGTGGTGAAGCTGTCGGACATTTCGATAAACTTGAACTGAGCGCAGGACCATGTGACCATTTCTTCAGCCAGTCTGGAAACATGAACCGCGCTAATGGCTGCAGCAGAGATAAATTCAAGGGCAAAGTCACGGTCCGAAACCGTATCCATCGAATTTGCTGTGGGGCGGTCAAAACCAAGCGCCTCAGCAGTTTGGTGGCGATCAATGGGAAACGATGTTCCAGCAAGTGCGGCGGCACCAAGCGGGCATTCATTCAAACGCTTACGCGCATCTTGGAAACGCGCCCGGTCGCGACTAAACATTTCGAAATAAGCTAGCAAATGGTGGCCAAAGGTTACCGGCTGGGCGCTTTGAAGATGGGTAAAACCAGGCATAATAACATCAGCATTTTCTTCCGCCTTTTCGACAAGTGCAATTTGCAATGCTTTTAGGGCTTCATCCGCCTGATCGCAGGCGTCGCGCACCCAAAGTTTAAAATCGGTTGCAACCTGGTCATTTCTGGATCTTGCTGTGTGAAGCCGTCCGGCGGCTGAGCCAATAATTTCGGTAAGGCGCGCCTCAACATTCATATGAATATCTTCAAGTGCCGCAGAAAATTCAAATTCACCAGTTCCAATTTCACTTTCCACCTGTTTAAGCCCGTCCTGAATGGCTTTTCCATCTTCAGCAGAAATAATGCCCGTCGTAACCAACATTTTGCAATGTTCAATTGATCCCTGAATATCTTGCCTGTATAAGATCTTATCGAAATCGATTGAGGCGTTAATCTTTTCCATTATATCAGAAACGCCGCCTTCGAAACGGCCGCCCCAAAGGGTGTTTGCTTTTGGTTTTTGAGTATCGTTGGTCATTGTTCAGTTCTTTATATCTTTGTATGAGGTAAAAATGAAAAATAAGTCTATTTATATTCTCGCATTTATTGCTGTCTGCATTGGTGTTTTTTCCTTTTATGATTTAGGGAATACGCCAAATAACGATATACCGCAAGGCCTTACCGCAGGGGTAATGAAAAGATTTGTTTTTCACGATCAAAAGATGCCGGCAACAAACGCCGCGTTTCAGGACGCTGACGGCAAAGAGGTAAGTTTCTCAGATTTCAAAGGCAAGGTGATTCTGGTTAATCTGTGGGCCACTTGGTGCGCGCCGTGCATTAAAGAAATGCCTGATTTAAACGCGTTGCAAAAATCGTTAGGAGGCGAAGAATTTGAAATTGTCCTGATATCGCAAAATTCAGACGGTATTGAAAGTTCACTGGAATTTCTAGAAACCAAGAATATCACACATCTCACCACCTATATTGATGGCGATAGAAATATTGCCAGAAGTTTGAAATCAAATGTGCTTCCTACGAGTATCCTGATTGACGCTGAAGGATACGAAGTTGGGCGATTAATTGGCCCCGCCGAATGGAATTCCGGCGATGCCCAAGCACTGATAAATTATTTTATTCTAAACCGAAAAGCAGCATCTTAACACAATGAAAAAATTAGCGCAGAGCTTCGTCACACGAATCGCACGATACCATTAATTCCAGATGATAAGTGCTAACCTTATAACCGCTCTGCGCGATATTCCTATCAAATACTTCGGCGATCTTGTCATCATTGATCGATGAAACCTCTCCGCAATGCTGGCATATAAGAAGCACCGATTCTTCGCTTTTATCTTTCGGTTGTTGATGGGCAATAAATGTTCTTGTGCTGACAATTTTCTGAACAAGGCCCTTATGGCGGAGATCATTGAGTGCTCGATATACTGTCGCCGCCGCGTTGACGCCCTTTTTTTTCAGCAGTTCCAATATTTCATAAGCGCCCGCAGAGCGGCCCAGACTTAATAACGCCTCATAAACCATCCTTTGATTGCCCGTTAACTTCGGTACATGTGTGTTAGCAAGTTGCTTTACATATATTGGATCTTCTGCCCGATCCCCGGCTGTCGTTATCCTGTTTATCATAATCATTCCTTCGATATCCGATCCAACAAAACAGGCCTTGATGCACTTATTTTGTTGACCAAATAGACTATCTAACCGCGAGTTATCCTTTTGAGATAGTACGCATCATTAAATTCGGCAGTGGTTATTTTCTAGGAAACAGGAGGGGCTCGGGATAATGGTATATCCCATAATTTAGAGTAAAAACTAACTTTAGAGAAATAGGTATTAATACTGTCGGCAATGAATTGCTCAGTATAGGAAACATCGACTAAACTGGCTTTATCACTACCATTTTCAACTATCTTGCAAATCACGCAATCTTCAATGCCTGAATGATCAACCCACTCATGCTCGGCCGTCACATATTGTGTCCAAGCCAAGGCGATTGGTATAAGAAGTAATAAAAATTTAAAATGCAGTCGCATCGTGATCATTTATATTTCCCAATATTAGCAATCTATAGTTAAGTATCATTCCAACTATTGTCAACGACACTTATTAAGACCGGAATATGTTTTTCTGAAAAAAAATACATAAAACCCTTGAATGTTATATTGTAACATTATATTTTAAGCTTGAAATTCATAAATGGACTAAAAAAATGAAAAACCTTATGCTCTGCTCGAGCTTCCTGACGCTCTCCACGCTTATCGCTGTGGTGACAAATACATCCGCCCAAGAAGCTCAGGAACAAGATATCCACGATCATGGTCACGATATTGATGTGATCTTTGTGACATCTTCACCGCACGGAAAAGGAAGCTTCGATGTGCTGCAAGGTAGCAATGTGCTCACGGGGGATGCCCTCAATAAAAGTTTGGAAGCCTCAATCGGCGAAACATTGTCTGATTTACCTGGGGTCTCATCGACCTTTTTTGGTCCCGGTGCTAGTCGTCCTATCATCCGTGGACTGGGCGGCGACCGAATCCGTGTTCTTATAAATGGTATCGGCAGCATTGACGCTGCAAGCACCAGCCCCGATCATGCTGTGGCCGGTGACCCGTTAACGGCTGACCGTATTGAAATTATGCGCGGTGCCAGCACTCTGCTATACGGTAGCAATGCCGTGGGCGGCGTCGTCAACATCATCGATAGCCGAATTCCCAACGTCGTGCCCGATGGCGGCGCCAGCGGTAAGGCGCGCCTTTCATTTGATTCCGTTAGCAATGACCGTTCCGGTGGTGCCAGTATCAATGTTGGCCTTTCAGACAATCTCGCTATACATGTTGATGGTTACTACCGCCGTACGGGCAATTTCAGCATCCCCGGTTTTGCCGAAAGCGAAGTATTGAGAGCCGCTGAAGAAGCAGAACACGATGAAGAAGATCACGAGGAACTCGAAGAAGAACATGAAGAACAGTTCGGTACAGTGGAAAATTCTGACGTAGATAATAAAGGTGGTACATTCGGCATTGGCTGGATAGGCGACAATGCTACGTTCGGAGCATCATTCAGCTTGAACGACAGCGATTATGGCGTCCCCGGTCACGGTGCTCACGGCGAAGAAGACGAAGGTCACGAGGAAGAAGAGGGCCATGAAGAAGAAGCTGTCCGTATCAATCTCGATCAAAAACGCTTCGATCTCAAAGGCAACCTCGAACAGGAGTTCCTGATTTTTGAAGAAAGCCGCATTCGCTTTGGTTATGCCGATTACAAGCATATCGAACTGGAAGGCGGCACTGCAGGAACAAGCTTTACCAATAAGGGTTGGGAAGGTCGATTTGAGCTTATCCAAAAACGTGTTGGTAATGTTCATGGCTCCATGGGTATCCAACTAAGAGACCGTGAATTTTCAGCTATTGGCGAGGAAGCGTTTGTACCACCCAATGATACTTTTCAGTGGGGCGTGTTTGCTGTTGAGGAAATTGAAATCGAACCAGTTACGTTCGAGTTCGGTGGTCGCTATGATCATCAGAACACGGAAAGCCCGGATCTCGGCGTCAAAAAATCATTTCACACCCTAAGTTTTTCAGCGGGCGCGGCCATACATCCCACCGAATCAGATTTAATCGGCATAAGTTTGAGCCGTTCAGAGCGTAGTCCTACACCTGAAGAATTATTCTCAAACGGCCCCCATTTGGCAACCAACGCGTTCGAGGTGGGTAATTTGAACCTTGGCACTGAAAAGGCTATAAGCGCCGAGCTTACCATAAAGCGGAATTTGGGGGCCTTTAGCGGCAGTGTAAATATTTATCACACTTGGTATAAAGATTTCATCTATGAACATGAAACCGGCCTGGAATTAGACGGACTTAACCTGCTTGAGTTTCAAGCGAAAGATGCCAATTTTTACGGCGCTGAGCTAGAGCTAAACTACACTTTGATCGAACAACATGATTACAGTCTGCTGCTAAGCGGCACTGCTGATTTTGTTCACGCCCGGTTTAGCGACGATAGCATTATTCCGCGCATGCCAGCAGCTAGCGCCCATTTTGGTATCGAATATCAAAGTGAAATGTTCGATGTTGGTGGAGATTTAGGCATAACGGGTAGCAAAACAAAAACAGCTGCAAGCATCCTTCCCACAGATGGGTACACAACTGTTGACCTATCCGCAACATGGCGACCCTTTGGGACTGAGCGCGAGTTGGATGTCAGGCTACAGGCATTGAATATAACCAATGCCGAACGACGCCAGCATACCTCTTTTCTGAAAGATCTGGTGCCTATGCCGGGCCGGAACTTCCGACTGTCTCTGAATTATGGTTTCTAATCAACACACCGTTGGAAGGATTTTTGATAACTGGTTTTCCGGTGACCAAAATATATAGCTCTGCAAACTAATCCCCTGGATATTTCAGCTTCAATAAAGCTTCATATGTTAGCATGCTAATTCATGACTTTTGACACCTAGTCAAGTTGTGCAACCGCTTATTATTACATATGTTTACAAATATATGTTTATCGATTCTGCAGTGGAGGTTAATATATATTTAACTAATGTAAAGATAGTATCAAAACAAAAACTCTACTAAAATACAGATGGCTACTCCGGGTTTAGTATGAATTCAATGAATGAGATACGTTCCGTGCCGAACAGTACACAAGAGGACCGCTCTTGCGAGCTATGTGTAAACTCATGTAAAACCTGCATCTCTCGTCAAGTTTCTATATGTAGTGTATTAGAAGACAATGAAATTCATTTGGTATCCAGTATTTCAAAAATAAATCTCAAACCCGCAAAACAGGTCATCTGCAATGAAGGTGAAACTGCAAACTATCTTTACAATATAAACCACGGCTGTGTTCGCATCTCCAAGACGCTCCCCGACGGGCGCAGACAAATTATTGGCTTTCTTTTTCCTGGCGAATTTTTCGGTCTGGCCCGTGACAATGGTTACGACTATTCCGCAGAATTCATCACAAATGTTGAGCTTTGCCAAATGCCGATAAATAAAATATTCGCGATGTTTTCTAAATTTCCCAAATTGGGTCATAAAATGCTTGAGATAACGAGAACTGAACTTCAAATAACTCAAGACCAGATGCTTCTGCTTGGACGCAAAACGGCCAAGGAAAAATTATGCTCTTTTTTGATTGCCATGCAGCAGAAATCAAAACAACTCAAAGACATTAAAGAAAACCACGTTTACCTTCCCATGAGCCGCTCAGACATCGCTGATCACTTGGGTCTTACCATTGAAACCGTTAGCCGTCAGTTCACAATTCTTGGCAAAGATGGTATCATTTCACTCGGTGAAAATCCGTTTGTGGAAATTCTTGATAGGAAGCATTTAAAATTAATCGCATCCGGCGAATGAATTTATCACGAAAACCCTTGACAGAAGCGCTTTGAACGCTATATTTCGCCCACTTTTAATGGTGAGAAAAGATTCTCATATTTAAAGATGACATTCGTCATAACCCGGTCGATAAATATGAACACGGTTCATTACCGGCTATGACCAGAAGATAAAATAGGAACAGATTATGTTTGCAGTCATCAAAACCGGCGCGAAACAATATAAAGTTGCTGTCGGTGATGTAATTAAAGTAGAGAAGCTAGACGGCGACGCTGGCGCGAAAATTTCTCTGGATAACGTACTTATGGTCGGTGACGACAAAGGTGTTAAAGTTGGAACCCCTGCCATATCAGGAACTGTAGTAACCGCAGAAATTCTTGAACAGGCAAGAGCCGCGAAAATTATCGTTTTCAAGAAAAAACGCCGTCAAAACTACCGCCGTAAAGCTGGTCACAGACAGGAACAAACTGTCTTAAGAATTACCGAAATTGGTAAAGCTGCGGCGAAGAAAGCAGCTCCGAAAAAAGAGGCAGCAAAAAAAGACGCGCCAAAAGCTGAAGAAAAGAAAGCCGCTCCTAAAAAAGCAGCAGCGAAAAAAGCTCCAGTAAAAAAGGCAGCACCAAAGAAAGCGGCAGCGAAAAAACCTGCCGCTAAGAAAACCGCAACTAAAACTAAGGAGAAATAACAATGGCACATAAGAAAGCTGGTGGTAGTTCACGGAACGGTCGCGATTCAGCAGGTCGTCGCCTTGGTGTTAAAAAATACGGCGGTGAAGCTGTCGTCCCAGGAAACATTATTGTTCGTCAACGTGGTACAAAATTTTACCCGGGAGACAATGTTGGTATGGGTAAAGATCATACACTTTTCGCTCTGACTGAAGGCAAGATCAAATTTTATAAAGGCAAATTAAAACGTAATTTCGTTTCTGTTGATACAGACGCCTAAAATAAAATTCTAAGCCGTAAGAGATTTGAAAAAGGAGAATGATCAGTCACTCTCCTTTTTTTGCGCCTAAACTACACCATATAAGTTATAGTTACACACTTAACCAATAAAGCTCGGACCCATTATGAAGTTTCTGGATCAATGCAAAACATATATTAAATCAGGCGCAGGCGGCGTTGGTTGCCTGAGCTTTCGCCGTGAGAAAAGTGTTGAATTCGGCGGTCCGGACGGTGGAAACGGCGGCAGAGGTGGTCACATCATCATTGAAGCCATCGAAGGTCTCAATACTCTTATCGATTTCCGCTATAAGCAGCATTTCAAAGCAAGTCGGGGAATGCACGGCATGGGTCAGAACCGCACTGGTGCAAAAGGAAGTGATATCATTATGTCGGTCCCCGTTGGCACGCAAATTTTTGATGAAAATAACGACGTCATGCTTGCGGATCTAACCGAAGCAGGACAATCAGTACTGATGCTCGAAGGCGGAAGAGGCGGCCGCGGCAACGCAAGTTTTAAAACATCCGTCAATCAGGCTCCCCGTCAAACGACACAGGGCGGACCCGCAGAAGAAATGTGGATCTGGATGCAGTTAAAGTTAATGGCCGACACAGGCCTTGTTGGCCTTCCCAATGCCGGCAAGTCAACATTTCTATCCGCTGCCAGTCGTGCTAAACCAAAAATTGCCGATTATCCCTTCACCACTTTAAAACCGCAACTTGGTGTCGTTTATGTGGATAAAAAAGAATTTGTTATTGCTGATATTCCCGGCCTTATCGAAGGGGCCCATGAAGGACTTGGCCTTGGCGACCGTTTTCTTGGCCATATAGAACGCTGTGCAACTATCCTCCATGTGATTGACGGAACCGGTGAAGATATTGTCGGCGCCTATCAGACAGTCCGAAATGAGCTTGAACAATATGGTGAAGGTCTTGCCGACAAGCAGGAAATCATAGCTCTCAACAAGATAGATGCACTTGATGATGAGTTGGTACAAATGCTTACCGACGAACTATCACAGGTTACATCTTCACCCATTATGCCGATCTCTGGTGTTACTGGTGATGGTGTTACGGAAATGCTGCGAGCTCTACTCAAAAATGTAGAAAAAGTTCGAAAGATGGAGCGTACCCATCAACAGCAGGAAGATATGACATCCAGGGATGAAGAAGAAGTCAAATCTGAGCCATGGTCACCAATCTGATATGAATATTAAGCGCGACATATTCAATTCCATGAATAGGGTGGTCATCAAAATTGGCTCCGCTTTGTTGGTTGATGAAGATACTGGCAAAATCCGCTCAGGCTGGTTATCCAGTATCGCTTCTGACGTCGCCACGTTAAAAAAGCAGGGCAAAGATGTTATTTTGGTTTCATCCGGCTCAATAGCGCTGGGCCGACAAATTCTTGGTCTCAGAATGAGCAAGAAATTGGTTGAAAATCAGGCTGCGGCAGCCATTGGACAAATCGAGCTCGCCGCCACGTTCCGTGAAAAACTGGCCGGTCATGATATTGCGGTTGCGCAGGTGCTTCTAACCTACAGTAACACGGAGAACCGTGGTCAGTATCTAAATGCTCGTGGCACCATCAACCGCCTGCTAAAACTGGGGGTTGTGCCAGTGATCAACGAAAATGATACCGTGGCCACAGACGAAGTGCGTTTTGGCGACAATGACCGTCTCGCCGCACGGGTTGCAACCATGTGCGAAGCTGATCTGCTGTTTTTACTGTCTGATATTGACGGACTTTATAGCGCTGATCCAAAAGCTAACAAAGATGCAGTATTTATCGATCAGGTCAATGAAATTACTCCAGACATTGAAAAAATGGCTGGTGAGCCAATATCAACCGGCTTTGGCAGTGGTGGTATGATCACCAAAATCGCGGCCGCAAATATCGCCACCACAGGTGGCTGCCATATGGTCATCTTAAACGGTACCCTAGAGAATCCGATTGGCACCTATTTGACCAAAGGTCACGGCACCTGGTTTAATGCGTCGACAACGCCGCTGGCATCAAAGAAAAAATGGATCGCAGGTGCGCTAGCACCAGTGGGTACGCTTATCGTCGATGACGGTGCAAAGAAAGCCTTAAACAATGGCAAAAGTTTGTTGCCAGCGGGTGTAGTTAAGGTTGACGGCAAATTTAAAAGAGGCGACACGGTAAAGGTAACGGACAAGAACCACAGGGAAATCGCCCGCGGATTAGTGGCATACACGTCCGAAGATGCCCGCAAGATCATCGGCGTCCGCAGCAGCGAAATTGAAAATATTCTCGGATATGGTGGACGGGAAGAGTTGATCCACCGTAGCGACATGGTAATGAGTTAAGACAGGTAACGTGATGAATAATGAAAATGACATAAAAATTCTCATGCAGGACATTGGTAAAAAAGCCAAGCAGGCATCTCAGCAGCTTGCCCTATCGCCAACTAACATCAAGAATGCGGCGCTGACTGCAGCGGCCCAAGAAATAAGGAACGCTGTAAGCGAAATCAAAGCAGCCAATGATAAAGACATGGATATCGCAAAAGGTCGCGGCTTAACCGGTGCCATGCTTGATCGATTGCTGCTCGACGACGAGCGCATAGAAGCCATTGCCCTCAGCATTGAAGCCATTGTCCAGCTCGAAGATCCCATCGGAGACATTCTGCAAACAAAAACCCGTCCAAATGGGCTACAGATTTCACAAGTGCGGGTGCCTCTAGGCGTCATTGGCATAATTTATGAATCGCGGCCAAACGTCACCGCTGACGCAGGCGTGCTGTGCTTAAAAGCCGGAAACGCATCAATTCTACGCTGCGGTAGCGAGAGCGCCCATTCAAGCCGGGCAATCCATGCCTGCCTCGTACGTGGGTTAAAAAGCGCTGGCCTCCCAGAAGATGCCATTCAATTGATCCCAACCCAGGACCGATCAGCGGTAGGGGAGCTGCTGCGGCTTTGCGAGTATGTGGACATCATCATACCGCGCGGCGGAAAGTCCCTTATTGAACGAGTGCAAAATGAAAGTCGGGTACCTGTGATGGCCCACCTTGACGGTGTCTGTCACGTGTATGTAGACGGCAACGCGGACCTTGAAAAAGCAGTAGCGATAACCGTCAATGCCAAGATGCGCCGGACTGGTATTTGCGGTTCTGCAGAATCATTGTTGATCGATAAAAAAGTGTCTGAAACACACCTACCAGCCATTTTGTCGGCCCTTCACGACAAAGGTTGCGAAATTCGCGGCGACAGGGCTGTTTGCGCACTGTTTGAAAACGCGAGTGAAGCGACGGAGGATGATTGGGGTGCTGAATATCTTGATGCGATCATTTCAGTACGTGTTGTTGACGGCATAGAAGGAGCTATCTCGCATATCGCAAAGTATGGCTCACACCATACAGACAGTATTATCACGGAAGATGAAAAAGCCGCGGAAAAATTCTTAAATGAAGTCGATAGTGCCATTGTCATGCACAACGCCTCCACCCAGTATGCAGATGGCGGCGAGTTTGGAATGGGCGCGGAAATCGGCATTTCAACCGGAAAAATGCACGCGCGCGGCCCAGTGGGCCTCGAGCAGTTGACCAGCTACAAATATCAGGTAAGAGGCAATGGACAAACACGGCCATAGTGAGAAAATAGGCCTGCTTGGAGGGTCTTTTAATCCTGCCCATGAGGGCCATCTCGAGATAAGCCTTGCCGCTCTAGATGTGCTCGAACTCGATCAAATTTGGTGGATCGTTTCACCAGGAAATCCTCTCAAATCCACATCTGAAATGGCGGATTTTGATGATCGGTTTGCCTCTGCTCAAAAATTGGCGACAGATCCACGGATCAAAGTGAGCGATCTTGAGAAAACATTGGATACAATCTATACGGTTGACACTCTGAAACAGCTAAAAGCAAGTAAAAACAAAGATCATTTCGTCTGGCTGATGGGCGCCGATAATTTGATCCAATTCCACAAGTGGAAAGACTGGAAAAAGATAGCGAATACGGTTCCGTTTGCGGTTTTTAATCGTCCAAGTTATTCTAGGGAAAGCTTAGAGAGTGTTGCAGCGAAGACATTAGAAAGCGCCCGCATCCCAATAGATCAGGGCAACACTCTATATAGTTTAAAGCCACCGGCATGGATTTTTTATGAGCTAAGTGACAATCCACTGTCATCAACAATAATTAGAAATAATATTAAGTAATAACAAGAGGTTACATACTTTAAAGTGCAAGACACAACAGAGTTAAAGGGCGCTTCAAGTCCCACAAAGTCGCTCAGTGCGACTGAACTTCAGCAATTGGTTATCGATTCTCTGGAGGACGATAAAGCAGAAGATATCGTCAACATAGACCTAAAAGGAAAAACCAGCATCGCCGATTCGATGGTAATTGCTTCTGGTCGCTCCACAAGACAGGTCGCTGCAATAGCCGATCATCTTTACCGAAAACTCAAGCACGCGACAGCCGATGGCTGCAAGCTCGAAGGCATGGAAAAAGCCGATTGGGTACTGCTTGACGCCGGAAGCATTATTATCCACATCTTTAGGCCGGAAGTACGCAGTTTTTACAATCTTGAGAAAATGTGGGCTGCTGATTTTACACCTGAAAAAATGCTGGCCTCATCGGTTGGTGCGCAAGAAGAATGAACATCCATATCATTGCTGTCGGCCGCATGAAGAAATGCGCCGAAGCTGATCTGATGACCACCTATCTTACGCGCTGCCCATGGAATGTTAAAGTTGTGGAGGTCGAAGAAAAAAGGCCCCTCAAGGGCAGCGAACGCATGGCACGCGAAGGAGATCTTTTGTTAAAAGCAATCCCCGAAGGTGCAGCCATTATTGCGCTTGATGAACGCGGAAAACAAATGCGCAGCACCAACTTTGCTAATAAAATCCGTGATTGGCAGGATCAGGGCGTTTCTAATCTGGTGTTTCTAATCGGCGGTGCCGATGGTTACGATGAAAAAGTCAAAAACTGCGCGCACTCATTGATCTCTTTTGGTGATATGACTTGGCCACATATGATGGTCCGGGCAATGCTCTGTGAACAGCTTTACCGGGCGTCAACAATCCTCGCCGGTCACCCTTACCACAAAGACTAAAAATATTCATACTGCGTTAACTAACACTCTTTATATTTTCCTTTAAAATTAATTGGTTGTATAGTGGGATACATGACAAATATGACTTTAAAACCGACAAAACCCGTTGTTCTGTGCATTCTTGATGGATGGGGTGCGCGTGAGAGCACCGAAAATAACGCTATAAAACTGGCGAACACGCCCAACTATGACGCCATAACGGCACAGTTTCCCGGTGCCCTTTTGCAAACGTCCGGTATGGCCGTCGGCCTTCCTGAAGGACAAATGGGAAATTCGGAAGTTGGGCATATGAATATCGGCGGCGGCCGTGTTGTCAAACAAGAACTCCCACGCATTGACGAAGCGATCTCAAATGATCAACTTAAAGATATTGAGTGTTTAAAAAAATCAATTGCTGCTCTGAAAGATACCGGTGGCACCTGCCATATTCTTGGCCTCCTGTCTCCCGGTGGCGTGCACAGCCATCAGGATCATATGGTCGGATTGGCCCGAGAATATGCAAAAGCCAGTATCCCTGTTTCAATCCACGCCTTTACTGACGGCCGCGATGTACCGCCGAAAAGTGCCCTCGAATTTGTTCAAAAATTCGAAACCGATATTGCCAATATGGAAAATGTTCGCATAGCCACCGTCACTGGCAGATACTTCGCCATGGACCGGGATAACCGCTGGGACCGTGTGGCAAAAGCCCATAATGCAATCGCGGTAGCCACAGGGCTTAATGTTGCAACGGCAAATGCTGCCATTAATGACGCCTATCAAGCCGACCTGACCGACGAATTTATCGAGCCCAGTATTATTGGCGATTATTCAGGCATGAGAGATGGTGATGCTATAGTCATGGCCAACTTCCGCGCGGACCGCGCCCGCGAAATTATGGCCACCTTTGTCGATCCTGCTTTTGACGGATTTGTTAAGCTCAGGGAAGTAAACTTATGCGCTGCCGTCGGTATGAGTAAATATTCAGATCTACTGATCAAATATATGGACTGTCTGTTTCCTACGGAACCGCTGAAAAACACTTTAGGCGAAATTGTATCGGGCCATAATCTCAAACAACTGCGTATTGCGGAAACAGAAAAATTTGCCCACGTAACTTTCTTCTTTAACGGTGGCAGCGAAGATTTGTATGACGGTGAAGAGCGGATATTAATTCCTTCTCCCGATGTGGCCACCTATGATCTTAAACCGGAAATGTCGGCCCCTGAAGTGACCGATAAGCTGGTCGCGGCAATCCTTGCTGAAAAGTTTGATCTTATCGTTGTAAACTACGCAAACCCGGACATGGTTGGTCACACTGGCGTTCTTGAGGCCGCCATAAAGGCTGTTGAAGCTATTGACGGGTGCCTTGGTAGGCTCAAAGACGCTTTACAGAGTGTCGGCGGATCAATGTTGGTGACAGCCGACCATGGAAATATCGAGCTAATGAAAGATCCGAAAACTGGAGGGCCGCATACTGCCCATACCACAAATCTGGTTCCGTTCATTCTGATCAATGACCAAGCCCGTTCGAACGATGCAATAAAGCTTGAAAATGGCGCGCTATGCGATGTTGCACCAACTATTTTATCGCTTATGGGGCTCAATCAACCAGGTAGCATGACCGGACAAAGCCTTATCAAGGCGTGAGCGGAAGGGGCTTAAAAATTTTAGACACAAAACACACAGTTCATAATAAAATCATACTGGTTTGCGTAGCGTTTTTCTCTGCCATCTTGATTTTGACATGTGTGCCCGCATCAATGTCGATTGCTCAAATACGAGAAGATAATCAGGAAAATACCGAAAGACTTGATACGCTGCGAAGGCAGATAGAAGAAGCCTCTGAACGCGCCGTTAACCTTGAAGATCAGGCCCGCACCGTGCGAGCGGAAATCGCACAAATCCAGCAAGATTTGATAAAGTCAGCCGCAGCAATACAGACTATTGAAGATGAAATCTTTGATAAAGAAGCAAATCTAGAAGACCTTCGAGTGCGTGAATTGGAGCTTGAAGCGAATCTCAAGCAAAAAAATTTCGAAATGGCATCAACATTGGGTGCTATGCAGCGCCTCAGTATTCAAAAAACCAGCGTCGTCGCATTTAAACCCGATAGTGCGATAAACACTCTGAGAACCACATCTTTGCTCAAGGTCATTTTGCCTGACCTGAGAAATCGCGCCGACATTCTAGAGGATGACTTGTCCGAACTGAATAATATTCGCGCTGAAATGCGTCAAGAAAATATTGAGCTAAGAAACGAACTTACAAAACTGGTTATCGCAAACAATGACATCGATAACCTTCTTGAAAAGCGTGTCGCAAGGCAAAAGGACCTCGAATATTCAACACAGCAGCAACGAGACAAGCTGAAGAGCTTTGCCGAAAATGCCAAGGACTTACAAGACCTTATCGAGAAAATTGAAACTGAAATTGCCCTACGCGAAGAGGCGGCAAGAAAAGCACAGGAAAGTCTTCGAGATAAGCCTGGAAGTGGAAATAGCGCTGTCGCGGCCGCAACCATCCCTATGCCAAGAAGCGATTTGGCCTTCGCGGAAGCCAAAGGAAATATCCCGCTTCCTGCACGCGGTTCCATCAACCAAATTTATAATCAGCTACTTCCGACAGGCCAAAGATCGAAAGGTATTATTGTTAATACACGACTCGGTGCGCCAGTGATCGCCCCTCACGATGGGCGTATTGTTTTTTCTGGAATATTCCGTTCCTACGGTCAGCTCTTGATCATTGACCACGGAGAGGGGTATCATACGCTTCTCGCCGGTATGGAAAATATTAATGGTATTGTTGGACAATGGATATTAAAAGGGGAACCGGTAGGGCAAATGTCTTCAGAGACAACCCCGTCTAATTCTCGTCAGAAACTTTATGTAGAATTAAGACAAAAGGGAAAGCCAATTAATCCCATGCCATGGATCATTGCGATGGACCGTGGTGGGAAGTGATAGAAAGGTATTTAGTGATGAAACAATTATTTAAAACGACCGCATTTGCGATTGGCTTTGTGTGCGTCAGTTTAAGCGTGCCAGCACTCGCGGCAAAGACAGAGACATATAATCAGCTGAATTTGTTTGCGGATGTATTTGAGCGCATCCGCTCACAATATGTTAAAGATGTTGATGACGAAGAGCTTATTGAAGCGGCCATCAATGGTATGCTGACATCCCTTGATCCTCATTCCACATACCTGAATTCAAAAAGATATGAAAATATGCGCGTCCAGACCAGTGGTGAGTTTGGTGGATTGGGTATTGAAGTTACGATGGACAAAGGCGTTATTCTTGTTGTCTCTCCAATGGATGACACACCCGCAGAACGTGCCGGGGTAAAATCCGGTGATTACATAACGAGAATAAATGGCGAGCAGATAAATGGTCTGACTTTAAATGAAGCCGTCGAAAAAATGCGCGGCAAAGTCGGTACTAACATTGATGTAAGCATCGTCAGAAAAGGTGAAAGTGATATTATCGAACTCACCCTGACACGCGCCATTATTGAGGTAAAGTCCGTTCGTCATCATATTGAAGACGAAATTGGTTATATCCGCGTTTCATCCTTTACAGAGAAAACCACCACAGGTCTTCGCGACGCCCTTGACGAAATTAAGGAAGAGCTTGGCGATAATATGCAAGGTATCGTTCTTGACTTAAGAAATAATCCTGGCGGACTTCTGGACCAGGCCATTGCCGTCTCAAACTCATTTCTTGATCGCGGTGAAATAGTATCCACAAGAACCCGAAACGATCAAAATATACAACGCTATAACGCCCAATCCGGGGACAGTATCGACAGCAAATCTTTGGTGGTACTGATTAATGGCGGGTCGGCGTCAGCCTCAGAAATTGTTGCGGGAGCGCTGCAAGACCACGAACGTGCCGTAGTTGTAGGGACCAAATCATTTGGTAAAGGGTCCGTTCAAACAGTTATTCCGCTTTCCACTGATGGCGCCATGAGCCTGACAACGGCTTATTATTTCACACCCTCTGGCAATTCTATCCAGGGCGAGGGAATTGTGCCTGATGTAGTCGTGGAGCAGCTGCATCTCGAGGACACTGAAGCTGTCGAAACCCGTCGCACGGAAGCCGGCCTGCGAGGAAGCCTTGCTAATCCGAATGCCTCACAAGATGATGATGCGGAGCAAATCGATGACACTGAGGAAGACGGTAGCGCTGAGGATGGTGAAGTGGGTAGTCCCCTGGAAGACGCCGGGCAAGAGGTAAAAGCAGAGGAGGAAGAAGATATCACACAGCGCATGACAACCGCGCAAGATGACTATCAGCTCAACTTCGCGCTGAACCTCATTCGCGGCATGTCAATCGCTAGAAACAACTAAGCAAACTAGGTTTAGAGTGGAACTCAATGGCAGGTGAACCAGAATTAAAAACGGCAACACGGCAGCGGATAGTTAGTCCGTTGAGACTAGCGTGGGGATTGGTCATTTTTATGATCACCCTCACCGTTGCGTGGATATATCTTTCTGATGATCCTCAGCCTGTGGTCGAAACACCGGCACCTGTAATCGCTTTAGCGGATGAAGCAGATGAAGATACCTCAAGCATACCGCCAGCAACCAATGCGGCAGTCGTGGAAGAAGAGCTAGATGAACCCCAACAAACAAATACGGATACCCAGTCAGCCGACCGACCAGAAAAAGTTGCCGTTCAGCCTTCAACCACAATTCCACAACCGACAGTTAGCGCAGCGAGCCAACGGCTTGAAAACACTCAATCGCCATTAACGCAAGCCCCCAATGAAAATCTCTTAATCAGGGGTGACAATGGGCTTAAGCCTGCTCTTGGTCCTGATGGATTGATCGCCTGGAAGGAATATGCGCGACCTTTTGCAGGAAGCGAAGACGCCCCACGGATTGCCATCCTGATCACGGATATAGGCCTAAATTCACGCGGTAGTAATGCTGCAATTGATACCCTGCCGGGCCAGATTGATCTCGCTCTATCGCCATATGGTCGAAATCTTCAATCCTGGATGGATAAGGCACGGGCCAAAGGTCACGAGGGTTTTCTCATGCTGCCCACGGAGCCGCTCAATTATCCGGATAACGATCCGGGACCCCATACACTGATCGCCGATACAAGTCCGAGTAATAATCTGGTTAAACTTGATTGGCTTCTTTCTCAGGTCACCGGCTATGTTGGAGTTGTTAATCACATGGGCTCGAAATTCACAGCGTCGGAAGAAGCGCTTACGCCAGTCCTTACGGACCTTCAAAGCCGTGGTCTCATGTTGGTCGATAGCCGCTCGACCCGATTTAGCATGGCCGCCCGTGTTGCGCGCAACCTGAATATGCCTCGTGCCATAAATGACCGATATATCGATAACGTCATAACCTCAGAAGAAATTCAGAAACAGCTTGCAGAGCTCGAGATAACGGCAAATACATTTGGCGCAGCACTTGGGCTTGCCCGTGCGACACCGCTTTCCATAAATGAAATTGCCGCCTGGGCCGAGACGCTGGCCGAAAAAGGCATCGAACTTGTCCCTGTTACCGCAATCGCAAACCGACAGCCAGTAAAATAATGTCAGCAAACATAAAAAAACTCCCCTACCGTCCATGCGCAGGCATTATGCTTCTTAACGATGAAGGTAAGGTTTTCGTAGCCCGCAGGATAGACACGACCGTAGAAGCATGGCAAATGCCGCAAGGCGGTATTGATGATGGTGAGGACCCAAAGGCCGCCGCTATTCGCGAACTGGAAGAAGAGACTGGCGTAACACAAGCTGTTATTATCGCCGAACATGAGGGCTGGCTTACATATGATCTTCCAGATGAGCTCTACGGGAAAGTGTGGAAAGGCCGCTACGGCGGTCAAACCATGAAATGGTACGTGATGCGCTTTAATGGTGAAGACGGTGACATAAATATTGAAACCGACAAGCCGGAGTTTTCAACCTGGAGGTGGGCCGAGATGGCGGAACTTGAAAATATCATCGTGCCTTTCAAACGAGATATCTATAAAACTCTCGCCGAAAAATTTTCCTATCTTGCGGAGTAAACCATGATCGACGACAAAAATATTCCTCTCCCAATAATGGATATTCTGAGAAAAGCCTACATTGCGGTACTAAATAATGTCAAATCATGGCTCATATTTTCGTACATTTTAGCAGTTCCCATCTATTTAATCTCAAGATATTTACCTGAGCCTGCGATCGAGCCAATGAACTTCGATTACCAATCACTTGTTTTTTATGTCGCTATCAGCGTTATAATACTGGTGGTCATAAATATCTTTTTCTACAGAATATTTATGCTGGAAAAGGGCGAGCTTTTCAAAATTAATACAAGTGAATTGCTCAGTGTGTTTTTCAAGATGACCGCTTATATACTTGCCCTGCTCTGCGTTTTGTTTTTAGCTATTCTAACGTTAGTGCTGTTATTCGGGCTCTTCGTGACAATCATCCAGGCAGTTTTCGGCGAAACCGCATTGAGTGAGGCGATTTCAACGACAGTGGTTAACCTCTCAATGTTAATTGTTATGCTTCTAATAACAATGAGAGTGCAGCCAACCTTTATAAGCCTTGCCTTGAATAAAGCAGTGCTTCCTATGAAGTCTGCATATTTCTATACACGCGATAATAATAAGGAGCTGATCCTCATTGGCTTGTTTAGTTTTATACCTGCGATGTTACCATCGACAGCAGCACTGATGATAATCGAGAATTTCACAGCCAGCGAAGCGACAATCAACCTTGTCGCCTACCTTTTGTTTCCTCTTCTATTGCTTCCTAATATTATGATTATGAGCTCTGGTGCACAGATATATAAGTATCTGGTTCCCACTGGCCCTGACGACAAAAACCATAGAATGGATATCACGGCATAACATGAAACAAGACTGTACCATACTCTGTGTTAACACCAGCGTCAAAGACGCGTATGCTAGTCTCTGGCATTATAAATGGAATCATCTAATGATTTCCTTTATAGCGTTCTTGCCATTTACTCTGGTTGGATTGTTGGGCCTGTTTGACCCGTTCTTTCTCCCACGAGCCTCGCATGAAATTGTACCAAAAGGCTACAATCTGTCTTTTATGCTTTATATATTGACCACATATTTCTGGGCGATCCCTTGTGTGATCCTGTGGCACAGGCTTTATCTTCTCGGCCCACAACATCTCCTACGCCGCAAAATATGGCCGATTCTGACACGTAGTTTCGTTATGATGACGAAAGTGTTGTTTTTAGTTGGTCTCAGCTCAATGCTTATCATTGCGTTTCTTGCTATCCTAACCCTAATTGTAAGCTATCTGGATCTCAATGACAGCATTTCCGATTTTATCAAGCTCACCGACAGCGAGTTTATGCGCTATATCGTCATTATATCAGTGACAGGCATGATTACATATCTGGTGTTCTTGCGTTTTACCCTGGCTATATGTGCCCGCACCATCGGCAAACGAATTGGCCTTCTCACGTCATGGCGTTTAACGAAAAAGAATACTTTTCGCATGTTTTTAAGCTTTGTTGCGATTTTTATGCCCGTTTTGACATTCTCGCTCGGGATATTATACATCTATCAAAAGAGTATTGGACTTGATCTTTTTTACTCTGGTGAAATTTTGAATACCAGTTCCTACATCCATATTTTTATTTTAGCACCAGTGATCACCCTACCTCTTTCCGCCATGTGCTCCCAATGCGCATCATTTTACCGTCACTGCGGCGGCGAAGACTGCGATCCGGACAAATAAAAACCCCGCTAAGAAATTTCCTAGCAGGGCTTAAGTAATACTTTATGAAAGCTTAAGCGGCTTCGCGGTCCAAAACTTCGATAATTGAGACGATCTGATCACGAGCCTTTTCCGCTCGCTCTCTCGTCTCATCATCTTTAGCGTCCTGAACATCTTCTTCAAGGTTCTTCAGCTCGGCGGCGTAAGTCGCTCTGTCCACATCTGCTAGCGGCTTGGCAATTTCAGCGAGTATTGTAAGACCTTCTGAATTTACTTCAGCAAAGCCACCAACGACCAATAGCTTTTCAGTGTTGCTATCGTTATGGACCTCAATGATACCAGTTCGAAGTGTTGAAACCACCGGTGCATGTTGCGGCAACACACCAAAGTCACCTTCGCTGCCCGGCACAACGACCATATCAACATCAGCTGACTTGAGAAGTTTTGCTGGCGAAACCAGTTCAAAATGAAGCTTATCGGCCATAACCGTATATTCCTTGCTTATTATGCTGCTTCAGCAGCCATTTTCTTAGCTTTTTCGATAACTTCATCGATACCACCAACCATCAGGAAGGCTGCTTCCGGAAGGTCATCATGATCACCGTTAACGATCTCTTTAAAGCTGCGAATTGTATCTTCAAGAGCAACAAACTTGCCTGGCATATTGGTAAATACTTCAGCAACATGGAAAGGCTGTGACATGAAGCGCTGAACTTTACGAGCGCGTGATACCACAAGTTTATCATCTTCTGAAAGTTCATCCATACCGAGAATGGCGATGATGTCCTGAAGTGATTTATATTTTTGCAGGATTTCCTGAACTTCACGGGCGATATTATAATGCTCATCACCAACAACTTCAGCAGTCAGAATACGCGATGTTGAATCGAGCGGATCCACAGCAGGGTAAATACCAAGTTCTGAAATCGCACGGTTAAGCACTGTTGTCGCATCCAAATGGGCAAATGAAGCCGCAGGCGCAGGGTCGGTCAAGTCATCGGCCGGCACATAAATCGCTTGCACAGATGTAATCGATCCTTTGTTGGTCGATGTAATACGTTCCTGCAAAGTACCCATGTCGGTCGCTAGAGTTGGCTGATATCCCACAGCAGAAGGGATACGGCCAAGAAGCGCGGACACTTCAGCACCAGCTTGTGTAAAGCGGAAAATGTTATCCACGAAGAAAAGCACGTCCTGATTTTCCACGTCACGGAAATATTCCGCAACCGTCAGACCAGATAGAGCAACACGAGCACGAGCGCCAGGGGGCTCATTCATTTGACCGTAAATAAGTGCCACTTTTGAATCGTCACCCTCAAGGTCAATTACTTTGCTCTCGATCATCTCATGGTAAAGGTCGTTACCTTCACGAGTACGCTCACCCACACCAGCAAACACGGAATAACCACCAGCACCTATAGCGATGTTGTTAATAAGTTCCATGATAAGAACTGTTTTACCAACACCGGCACCGCCGAAGAGGCCAATTTTACCACCCTTCGCGTATGGCGCGAGGAGGTCAACAACTTTAATACCGGTCACGAGAATTTCTGATTCAGTTGACTGATCAATAAATTCAGGCGCTTCAGCGTGAATTGGTGACGTTTGCGTATGACCGATAGGGCCACGCTCATCAATCGGCTCGCCAATAACGTTCATGATACGGCCAAGTGTTTTTGGACCAACTGGCACTGAAATTTGTGCGCCAGTGTCCGTTACTGGCATACCGCGCACAAGACCGTCTGAACTGTCCATCGCGATGGTACGCACCGTGTTTTCGCCAAGATGCTGAGCAACTTCAAGAACCAGACGGTTACCGTTATTGTCAAGTTCCAATGCAGAAAGAATGGCAGGAAGGTCGCCGTCAAACTTAACGTCAACAACCGCACCAATTACCTGAGCTACATAGCCTTTATTTTCTGTTGTCATAATTTTATTAACTCCCGGGGCCCATTGCCCGCTCCGTTTATCTTAAAGCGCTTCCGCGCCAGAAATAATTTCAATAAGTTCGTTTGTAATCACAGCCTGACGTGATCGGTTATAAGTCGTACGAAGGCTATCAATCATATCGCCAGCATTACGGGTTGCGTTATCCATCGCAGTCATACGGGACCCCTGTTCACTGGCTGCATTTTCAAGCAACGCACGGAAAAGCTGTACACCCACATTACGCGGAAGCAGTTCTTCCAGAATTTCATTTTCATCCGGTTCATACTCATAACAAGCACCGCCAAGGTCTGTACCGCTCTCTTCATCAATTGACGCAGGGATCAGCTGAAGTGGGGTCACGACCTGGGTAAGAACATTAATAAATTTCGCAAAGAAAAGCGTGCAGACATCAAATTCACCTGCTTCAAATTTCGCTATGAGACGGGCCGATATTGGTGCCGCGTCTGCAAATGCTAAATTCTTCACGTGGGACATATCAAAATGCTCGACCATTCTGGCTGAATATTCACGCTTAAGAACATTCGCACCTTTCTTCCCGATGGTTATGATCGTTACATCTTTACCGTCATTAAGAAGATCGTTGATTTTTGCTTTCGCCGCTTTAACGATGTTTGTATTAAAACCGCCACAAAGCCCACGTTCGGACGTCGCAACAATAACCAATTGCTTTTGATCGTTGCCGGTACCTGAGAGAAGTTTTGGCCCGCCAGCTTGTCCCTTCATGCTTGAAGCAAGTGAAGAGAGAACATTTTCCATGCGTTCGGCGTAAGGACGCGCTGATTCCGCAGCGTCCTGCGCCCTTTTAAGCTTTGATGCAGAAACCATTTTCATTGCTTTGGTGATCTTTTGCGTCGAAGTCACACTGGCAATTCGGTTTCTGAGGTCTTTGAGGTTAGCCATACTGACCTATCCTATGGTTTCAAATGCTTTAAACAAAATTACCTGCAAATGCGCCGATAATATCCTTCAGTTTCGCCGTTGTATCGTCAGAAACCTTACCTTCATTGGTAATGGCATCCATCACATCGCTATGATTTGCATGCATTTCTGAAATTAGTGATTCTTCGAAACGTGTTACATCACCAACAGCGATTTTATCGAGGTAGCCATTGACACCAGAGAAGATCGAAACAACCTGCTCGGCAACTGACATCGGTGAATATTGAGCCTGTTTCAGAAGTTCTGTCAGACGTGCTCCGCGGTTCAGCAAATGCTGGGTTGAGGCGTCAAGGTCAGAACCAAACTGTGCGAACGCTGCCATTTCACGGTATTGAGCCAGTTCAAGTTTAATGGAACCAGAAACCTGTTTCATGGCTTTAACCTGAGCAGATGATCCCACACGAGAAACTGAAAGACCCACGTTAATCGCCGGGCGAATACCTTGATAGAAGAGCTCCGTTTCAAGGAAAATCTGACCGTCAGTAATCGAGATTACGTTTGTCGGAATATAAGCGGACACGTCACCAGCCTGCGTTTCAATGATAGGAAGCGCGGTAAGAGATCCGTTACCAGCGTTATCACCCATCTTGGCCGCACGTTCAAGAAGACGTGAATGAAGATAGAAAACGTCACCAGGATATGCTTCACGTCCAGGAGGACGACGAAGTAGTAGCGACATTTGACGATACGCAACAGCCTGTTTTGAAAGGTCATCATGAACAATCAAAGCATGCATTCCGTTATCACGGAAAAATTCCCCCATTGCTGTGCCGGTATATGGTGCAAGGAACTGCATCGGTGCAGGCTCGGACGCCGTCGCAGCAACAACAATGGAATATTCCATGGCGCCGCGCTCTTCAAGAGTTTTAACGATCTGAGCAACCGTTGAACGTTTTTGTCCAACCGCTACATAGATACAATAAAGCTTTTTACCTTCGTCATCACCAGCGTTTACGTCTTTCTGGTTTAGAAAAGTATCAATAGCAACAGCAGTTTTACCAGTTTGACGGTCACCAATGATCAGCTCACGTTGTCCGCGTCCTACTGGGACAAGAGCGTCAATGGCCTTAAGGCCTGTTTGAACTGGCTCATGCACAGATTTACGAGGGATAATACCTGGTGCTTTAACTTCAACACGTTCGCGTGTAACATCAGTGAGCGGACCTTTGCCATCAATCGGGTTACCGAGCGCGTCAACAACGCGGCCAAGAAGCCCTTTACCAACCGGGACGTCCACAATGGTTCCAAGGCGCTTAACTGTATCGCCCTCTTTAATGTTACTGTCAGACCCGAAAATAACAACACCAACATTGTCAGCTTCAAGGTTAAGTGCCATTCCGCGTACACTACCCGGAAATTCAACCATTTCACCAGCCTGTACATTGTCCAGACCATATACACGGGCGATACCGTCACCAACTGAGAGAACTTTACCAACTTCAGACACTTCTGCTTCGTCACCGAAATTAGCGATCTGTTCTTTCAATATTTTGGAAATTTCCGCTGCACGGATGTCCATTATCCAACCTCTTTCATTGTTGCTTCAAGATTAGCAAGTTTAGTCTTAAGTGAGCTGTCAATCATACGGGAACCTACACGAACAACCATGCCACCAAGCAATTCATTGTCCACGTCTGCTTCCACATTAACGTCACTTCCAACCATAGATTTAAGCTTGGCGCTAAGCGCGTCAAGCTGTGATTGATCAAGCTTATAAGCCGTTGTTACAGATGCGTTCACTTCACCGCGGTGATGAGAATGCATTCTGCCGAATTCATTTATAATATTTGCCAGTTGATCAAGACGGCGATTGGCGGTGACCACACCGATAAAATTCTCAACTGTTTTTGAAAAGCCCGCAGCTTTTACCATTTCGGCCATCGCGGCAGATTGATTGGCGCGGGAGATAACCGGACTTGTGGTCAGAACCTGAAGTTCTTCACTTTCTTCAAGCAACGCGCCAAGAGCATCAAGCTCGTCGGCGACCTGGTCCAGTTTCTTTTCTTCTTCTGCTAGCTCAAATAACGCCACGGCATAACGACCAGCGAGGCCAGAAAGCGATATTTTTTCAGAAGCAATATTGTCTGCTTTTTCAGATGACACTTTGATGTCTTCCTTTTAGTTCAAGAACGGTTCACACCCAGAATCATTCTACGGATAAAAAACAAATAATTTCTAACACATTATCCGCCAAAGAGTCCCGTTAATTAGTATTATTTGGGTGCGAAAAACCGTTATAAATTATCAATAGTCGGGCGATACCTAGCACACAGTTTCCCATACTGCAAGAAGGCAATTTGCCCTGATGAATTTTTTTCTTTTAATATGACAAAAATCCGCATTAGATTCATATATAATTTATCCTTTTCGCACATATTTGAGGCGGGAATTATAGTTGTTAACTTTTTTAAGCACACTATAATGCCTTGAGATAAAATAAAAATTCCGGACCGACAGGATATTGGTCTATAGAGAGTGGGTTGAATGGGCGATTTCGTCATATATAACAGAAAAAAAGTGGAGGCCTATACACAGGGCGCTATCACCCAAACTTTGGCTGCCCAAGGATCAAAAAATCCCCGCATTATCCATGATGATTCTTATAGCATCATGATCTATGAGAAGATCATTTCACCAGTTTGCAACTACGCTGAAAATGATAGCGGCGACTATTGCGCGTCAAGCGGTTCACTTTTTTATCGGGGCGCGCATGGAAAAACCGCTCTCAGCCAATTTCTCAATGATTTTGATCCGGATCATTACCGACCCAGTGGCTTTCTTGGAATTTTTACGCTGATCATAAAAAAATCTGGTCGTTTGTTTGTCCTCTCGGACCCCCTCGGCGGCTCGCGGATATTTTATAACTCTGACCAAACACTATGGAGCTCGTCTTTTCTTGCGCTGGCCGAAAACATCCCCGGTCGGACTATCGATGCTCAGGGTGTTTATGAATACGCTTTTCAGGAAACAAATTACGGTGCGACGACACCTCTGATCGAGATCAAAATGGCCGATAGCCTGAAGTATTTCGAATTTACAAAAGACGGCGTTCTGGAACATACAAAGAATGTGCCGATAAGCTTTGAACAATCGAACGCATCTTATGAAGATCTGATTGAGGAACATAGCAGCCTTTTACAAAATCAGATGCAGAGCGTCGTCTCTTCGCATGGTCCAAAAATTGCCACTGCCCTTTCCGGTGGATACGATTCCCGCCTTATGCTCTCCCTAGCACAAAACGCGGGGATCACACCCGAAGTTTATGTTTACGGTGCGGATGGCAGCCCCGACGTTAAGGTGGCAAAAGCGGTCGCCGCAGGCGAAGGGTTTAAGATCAATCATATCAACAAAGCTAAATATCCAAAGCCGACCGTTGATGAGTATGGTGGCACCGTCAAAGATAACTTCTATGCCCTCGACGGCTTTCCCAATGAGGGTATCTTCGATTTTGGCGCCAATATGAAAACCAGACGTGAGCGGGCAGAGGACGGCACTTTGATCCTAAATGGCGGAGGCGGTGAAATATACAGAAATTTCTTCTATCTTCCAGATGGAAGCTACACGGTGGATCAGCTACTGAATGTTTTTTATTCCCGTTACACAAGCGACTTCTGTACTAGCGAGTTTTCCGAGGATAACTACCGAAATACTTTAAAAGAGAAAATCAAGTACGCCTTGGGACTTAAAAATGACTGTATGAGTAGAACTGAGCTCGAATATGCATATCCAGGTTTTCGTTTGCGCTACTGGACCGCCAAGGACAACAGCAACAACAACCGCCTCGGCAGTTTCCTGACACCGTTTATTTGCTACGAAACCATTCAGGCAGCCTTAAAAATGCCCCTGAAATTCAAGACCCACGGCAAATTTCAAGGCGATCTCATTAATCGGGTCAACCCTGCAATGGCTGCTTACCATTCTGACTATGGTTATAGTTTTAATGAGCCAGTGCCGTTAAAGACCAAGATTAAAAACAATATGACCATATACCGGCCAATATTGCTGCGCCGCTATAGTTATGCACTTCAGCATAAAATGAGAGACCTAAGCCTGCCAGAAACTTTGAGTGCAGAATATTTAACTCCGATCCTGCCGGATACACCCTTTATGAACCGGTATTTCAAAATAGATAAAATCAAAGATGCGGCGTTTCTTGGTCGGGTTCTGACGCTGGAATATCTCTTCAAGCATCTTTCCCTTTAATAAAAACTGTAAGGATCAATATCCACCTGGATTTTAACACCGTGCTTTGTCTTTATTTGCGAAAGCCAGTTGCTCAGCTCATTTTGAATATTTATGTTCGCACTCGCCTTGATGAGAAATCTATAACGGTAATTGCCGCGTAGATAGGATAGAGGTGCCGCCACCGGCCCAAGGATTTTAACATCCTGATGATGAGGCGCCGACCTTGCCAGCATCTTGCAGTAAATCATGACATTATTTTTTTCCGGCCCAGAAATAATCAATGACGCAAGCTTGCCGTAGGGTGGTAAATTCTGCGCTTCCCTTGACGCTGCTTCCTGCTCAAGAAACAGATCTTTATCACCTGAGACAAGAGCCCGCAGCACCGGATGATCGGGTTGGTAGGTTTGAAAAAGCACTCTGCCCGCATGTTCGGCACGCCCGGCACGGCCCGCCACCTGTTCAAGCTGCTGCCATGTACGTTCCGCTGCTCTCGGATCCGCCCCAGACATACCGAGATCAGCATCAATAACACCCACCAGTGTCAGCATGGGAAAATGGTAGCCCTTGGTGACGATCTGGGTGCCAATAATAAAATCGACCTCATGGCGCTCTATGCTTTCGATCATTCTTTTTAGGGCACTGGCACTCGATATTTCATCGCTCGACATAACCGCGAGGCGCGCCTCGGGAAAGAGCGCCGCGACTTCTTCCGCAACCCGCTCAACCCCAGGTCCGCAGGCGACGAGAGTATCTTCCTTTTCACATTGCGGGCATATATCCGGCTTCCTTACATTAAAGCCACAGTGATGACATTCAAGGCGCTTGAATTTCTGGTGTTCCACCAGCCACGCTGAACAATGGGGACATTCCATGCGATGACCGCATGAGCGGCACAAAGTCAGCGGCGCATAACCACGGCGATTAAGATAGAGAAGGGATTGTTCTCCGTTTGCAAAATTTTCCGCCAGCGCCAGTTGAAGGGGCGCGCTGATCCATGACCCAGTCTTGAGTTTATGCTGCCGCAGATCGATAGTATGCATCTCAGGTAGCTCCGCCGGGCCGTGACGCTCACCGAGGTAAAGCCAGTCATATTTGCCGTTTTCGGCATTGATCATGGTCTCAAGAGATGGTGTTGCAGAGGCCAGAATAATCGTGCACTCTGCCTGCATCGCCCTAACCACTGCCATATCCCGACCATGATACATGACCCCTTCGTCCTGTTTGAAGGTCGCCGAATGTTCTTCGTCAACGATAACAAGTTTCAGATTTCGAAGAGGCAAAAAAAGTGCCGAGCGTGCACCGACAATAACCCGCGCCTCACCGCGAATGGTTGCCCACCAGGCGCGCCTTCGTTGCGCCGGTGTCATTTCCGAGTGCCAAATCACCGGAGCCGCACCAAAGCGTTCCTTGAACCTGTCTAACCACTGAGCGGTAAGGGATATTTCAGGTACCAACACAAGAACCTGTGCAGTCTTATCCTTCAGTGCTTCGGCTATTGCTTCGAAATAAACTTCCGTCTTACCACTGCCTGTCACTCCCTCAAGCAGGATGGCTTTGTGGGCGTCGGATCGCTGCTTTGCGACGATATGCTCCGCGGCCTTTCGCTGCTCATCAGACAAGGTCGCCCGCGCCATGTCCCGATCGGGTTCCAGAAAACTTTCCTCACCGCTCACCTCCACGGGAAGAAGCTGGCCCGCTTTGATCATGCCGCGAATAACCCCTTCGCCAACGGCGGCCTGTTCGGTCCATGTCTTAACGGCCATCGCCATGTCTGAAACCGCTGCATCTACCACCCGTTTTCTCGCAGGCGTGAGTTTCTGTGGGATATCCGCAGATAACCGGTAAAAAATCTTCTTTTTTTCTTTATCAAACTTACGCGGTACGCTCAGCGCCATTTTAAGCACGGACCCAGTCGGTGAAAGCGTATATCCAGCCACCCACTGGACAAATTTCATTAGACTTGCGGGCAGTGATGGCAGTTCTGATTTTCGTATCACATGTTTTAGTTTTGCCCGCGGCACGTCGCTTTTTTCTGGCGATAAATCCCAGACAACACCCTGAAGTTCGCGACCAGGAAGCGGCACGGTGACAAAATCACCCCGTCGCAGGTTCATATTTTCATCGGCCAAATAATCAAGCACACCGCTTAGAGGAAGCGGTAATAAGACTTGTATCCTTTTGCTTGGAAAAAGCTCTGACAATAATCGGGACCTTACGAATTAACATTGTGCAGTTACATTATCTTAATATAGTCTTGCATAAAAGATGAAATCGGGGCACAAAAGACGAATTCGGGGCACGTAAGATAAAATCACCAAACGAAGGACCAAGCCACATGAAATTTTTTATTGATACCGCAGAAATAGATGAAATCAGGCCTCTAGTTGAGCTAGGCCTTGTGGATGGTGTTACCACCAATCCATCGCTCATTTTGAAATCTGGCCGTGATATTTTTGAAGTAACAAAAGAAATTTGCGATCTTGTCGATGGACCGGTAAGCGCCGAAGTAGCGGCAACCGACTATGAAACCATGGTCAAAGAAGCCGTCGCCCTCTATGATATTGCCGACAATGTCTGTCTTAAAGTTCCGATGACACCGGACGGAATAAAAACCTGCAAATATTTCGCAGATCAGGGCAAAATGGTCAACGTCACCCTTTGTTTTTCCGCGTCGCAAGCCTTGCTCGCTGCCAAGGCAGGCGCCTCTTTCATATCCCCGTTCGTTGGTCGTCATGATGATGTCGGACAAAGCGGCATGGCATTAATCGAGGAAATCCGTATCATTTATGATAATTATAATTTCGATACTGAAATACTTGTCGCCAGCACGAGGCATAACCTGCATATCCTTGATAGCGCCTTGATCGGTGCCGATGTGGCAACGATCCCACCAAAAGTGGTTCATCAGCTCTTTAAACATCCTCTCACCGACAGCGGCTTGGCCGCCTTTATCGCCGATTGGGATAAAACAGGACAATCTATAACGGACTAGAAAATGTCAGGTAAAAAGAAACACATTGGGGATATTATTGATGCGTCAGTCGTTAAAACCTTCCTGAAGCAAAATCCCGATTTTCTCATCGACAATCCAGATCTATTTAGCGTCCTCACACCGCCCAATCGTTCGGAAGGGGACGAGGTTGTCGATTTTCAGAATATGATGATCGAAAAGATCAAAAGCAATCTCGAAGACCTTCAAAATAACCAGGGTCATCTTATTGATACTTCGCGCAATAATCTGACCACTCAAGCTCAGGTCCACGAAGCGGTTCTTTGTCTCATTGAAACGGAAAGTCTTGATCATATTGGCCACATAGTCACCCAAGACTGGGCCGATATGCTGCATATTGATGTGATCCGCATATGCTTTGAAGGCGATCATCCTATAGTTCCCCCTTCATTTAAGGAAGTTGCGTTGCTGCCGGAAGGCTGCGTGGACGAATATCTCGGCCGGGACGATATCGTCCAGCTGCGCGGGGATGTTGACGTCTCTGAAGATATATTTGGTCCTGCCAAATCACTGGTTAAAGCAGAAGCGCTCATAAAAATACCGCAAACCAAATATAACCCGCCCGGCATCCTCGCTTTTGGAAGTCGTGATGCGGATATGTTTTATCCGGGCCAGGGAACAGAGCTGCTTCGCTTCCTTGGAAAATCATTTCACAAATGCCTGATCCGATGGCTCAAGCAAAAGAATTAGATCACACCCTATATCCTGCAGTGATGCCGCTTCTTCAGCAGTGGCAAGATTACCTTATATCCGAAAAACGCGCTTCCACGCACACCCATGATGCTTATATGCGTGATGTCGGTAAGTTCTTATCGTTCCTCAGCGAATATAAGGGTGCTGCACCCGACAAGAAGCTCCTCGAAACGCTTAAGCCCGCTGATTTCAGAAGTTATCTTGCCGCACGACGGCGCGACGGGCTAACTCCGGCCAGTATGGCGAGGTCTTTCAGCGCCGTGCGCTCGTTTTATAAGTATTTAAGGCGCACGGGCGTGCTCAAAAATGATGCCATTGATGCAGTCAGCAGCCCAAAGCTTAAACGCCGTCTGCCCCGGCCGATCAGTGAGGACGCAGCGAAACGGGCGATCAAAGACGTCGGCGATTTTGCGGCGCCGACAACTCATGACTGGGTTGCTCTTCGTGATATCGCCGTTCTCACGCTTCTCTATGGCTGCGGCCTCCGGGTCGCTGAAGCGCTCAGCCTGAACATGGGGGACCTTGATAAAGGTGACATCATGACCGTGAAAGGCAAACGCAACAAAGAACGCCTAGTGCCGTTGTTGCCCGCGGTCGTCGACGCCGTTGATAATTATGTGTGCGCCTGCCCAAAGACACTTGAGACAGGAGACGCGCTGTTCGTTGGTGTGCGTGGCAAGAGACTGAACGCCAGAAACGTCCAACTTGCCATGCAGAAGGTCCGCATTTCCCTTGGCTTGCCCTCAACCGCGACGCCCCATGCCCTTAGGCACAGTTTCGCCACGCATCTTTTAACGGCTGGCGGTGACCTTCGCACCATTCAGGAACTGCTCGGTCATGCCGATCTCAGCACAACCCAGCATTATACGGACGTAGACACGGCGTATCTTATGGACGTCTATAACAACGCTCACCCGAGTGCTAAAAAGTAATTTGAACCGTTGGAATAATTGATATACACTCCCCCTATCTCAGGGGAGATTGCGATGCTACATCATCCGTATGTAGAAATATAAAAACAATAAATAATAGGTGATAAACAAAACTTTACAAAATATATGTGGGAGATAGTTAATGGAAAATTTTTTGAAACGCTACGAGGATCATGCCTATGCATTACTGCGTATGGTCACGGGCTTTTTATTCATGTTTCACGGGACAAATTACATCCTCAGTTGGCCGATGGCCAGGGGCATGGCGGATACCGTATGGTATATGGCTTATATCGGCATGCCGATCCTGACTTTTGGGGGACTTTTTGTACTCCTGGGTGTCTTTACACGCCCGGCAGCATTTCTAGGGTCAGGCATGATGGCAGTGGCCTACTGGATGTACTACGGCAGCAAAGCCTTTAATCCACCAGCAGACTCAACCAACAGCTTCATAGAATTGGTGCTTCCAATCGTTAACAAAGGCGAGCTTTCGGTCATGTTCTGCTTTTCAATGCTGTATATCGCCACGCGCGGTAGCGGAATCTGGAGCATTGATAGCGCACGTAAGTAAACCCTTCGGACGATAGACAGTGACAAAAAGGCGATCATTTGATCGCCTTTTTTTATTCTTTTTTATCATTTAACTCATCTATCAAAGGTCCGAGGTGCTTTTCGTAAGGTCTCCAACGTTCAATGGACGTTTTATAAATAGGTTTTCGCACTTGGGCCGCACTGGCGGTTTTGACCGCGCCTTTTTGGTTATGAAACTCGAGGACTGTGTCTTGCCAGTCGAGGCCGACAAATTCGATCAACTTACGTGCTTCGTTGTCCAGATCGGCGACGACATCTTCATAATCAACATCTGTCATGCTACCCTTGGGCAGGGTTTCCCGCCAGTGGCTCATCAGATCCTGATAGAGCGTGTAATAGCGGCCGAGTTCGGTCATGTCGTAAGCATAGTGCACTGGCTGTAAAAACAGACGGGTATAGATGGAAAAGCAGCAATCCATAGCATTTCGCCTCGTGTGAATAACACGGGCACCGGGCAAAATTTTTGAAATCAAACCAAGAAAGCGATAGTTCCCCGGCATCTTGTCAATAATGCGCCTCGCGTCCGGTGCGAGCTTTTTAATCTCGGCCAGATAGTCTTCGCCGATGGATCTAAGATCTTGATCCGAAGCCGTTTCAAGCCCGTGCGGGAAATTTTTGATTTTTGATTTTATGGTATTCCCAAGGGTCGTCAGTTCGCCTGCTGCGTACACATCACTATGGCTCGCAATAATTTGTTCAATCAATGTCGAGCCGGAACGGGGCATGCCTACAATGAAAATCGGCGTTGGATCATTATTGTCTGATATATGAGCCGTGGCAAAATAGTCTTGACCGAAAACTTTCTTGAGCGCCTCATTAAATTCTTCGGCTGACTTTTCATCATAATCCAGTCCCGCCCGCATCTTGGCGTTACCCTGATTATAATAGTCAAATGCCCGGTCTTGATCCAAGCTATCCGCATGAGCCTTGCCAAGGATAAAGTCGAGCCGCATCTGATTGAGAGGCGTTAGACGGGATGGGTCTTCAGCTATTTGCTCGAGAATTTTTAAATCTTCATCGTCCTTTTTGTACTTTTTGATGCCTGACAAATTATGATGGGCTTCAATATGGTCTGGGCGGCCCTTTATCGCGGCGACAAGATGTTCTTTGGCCTGTTCAATGTCCCCTTCAGCAATCATAATTGATGCCAGATTGGTCTGGGCCTGAGCATTTTTTGCGTCAATTTTGATGGCCTCTTGGTAATTTATTTTGGCATCACTCAGTTTGCCAGCACCCTCAAGCAGTGAGCCAAGATTATTATAGGCCGGGCCAAAACTGGGGTCCATGTTTATGGTCGTCTCGAAAGCTTTAATAGCTTGCACTTGCTCGCCATTGCTCATCAGTGCCAGTCCGGCAATAAAATGCGATTTCGGATCATTGCTATCAAACCCCAATGCGCGGTTGATAGTTGAAAAGGCTTCTTTTGCTTTACCCGTATGAAGCAGAACTTCCGCGAGGTCGCGGTGATAACTGGCGCGTTTTGGATCAAGTGCAACCGCATTTTTCAGCATCTGCACGGCAATGTCGGGGCGGCCGCTCTGAAATGCCAATTGAGAAAGCAAATGATAGGCGGGATGGAATTTATCATTGGAGCCAAGAAGATCCTGACAGAGTTTTTGGGCCTCGGCAAAATTGCCCTGATTGGCAAGGCCCGCCGCCATTTGTATTGCTTGATTTGGGTTCATGAGGTGAGTCTATTGATGTGGCCTCGTTTATTCAACGGTCTTTTTAAAATTAAATGATGTTATGGTGAAACCTTCGCGGAAATAAAATTTATGACCCTGCTCGCGGTGTACCCCGCTATCAAGTGCTATTGTTTTAATCCCTTTTGCTTTCGCTTCCTTTTCTACCCAATCAAGAAGGGCGTGACCAACCCCTTTAGAGCGGGTATTTTCATCTGTCACCAGATCATCCACATAAAATAGTGGCCCGGTGTACAGCCTGACTTCCTGTCTGAAAAAGGCACAGCCAACGACCTTCTCTCCCTCCATCGCCGCAATAAGCCGGCCCCCCTGATCCTCCATCTCACGGATCAAGCCCAAATAGTCCCCTTTTACAACATGAGGTCGAAGTTGGCTCATCACCGCATAGGTTTCCATAATTTCTTGTTCAGATTTACATTCGATAATATTCATTTCAAATCCTAGATTTATAAACCTTGTTCATACAACAGCATACAGAAACTTCAAATATAATCCCATTAACGGATGACCGCTTTCTAGCCAAAGCAGACATTCATCAACGAAATATAAATGCGAATTTATGTTGAGGATATCTGCGAGTAATATTTCAAAATAAAATATTTCTCAATTTTACATCTTTCAGTTAATGTATCATATCTAGGGAGAAGGCAAAATCATGATCAGAGCATTATTTATTCTACTTTCAGCATTAATTTTTTCATCCATTGCGATCGCGCAACAGCAATTTACCGAAGAATTTAATAGTTTTAACGAGGTTATTGAAACAAATAATCCCGATTATAACAGTTACGCGGAAATCAAAGGGCTTAGAGTGGACCCGGTAAAATGGATACCTTACAATACAGATTGTAAACAGTGCCAGCCACTAGCCAACCAATATAATAATGCAATGCAGGATTTATTTGATGTTCGTGGTCTTCTTTCTTACTGGGAAAGTGCGAAGGCCGTTATGGATGAACGTAACAAAAATGCTAAGATTGCTCGCGATGCTGTTGAAGAATTGAATAAGACGCTCCCAAACGTTACCGTTTCCGAACCTGAACCATTATCAGAAGAAGAAGCCGCCGCAAAATTAGACACAGCGATGTTTATCGCGGAATTTAATAATCATATCCCCATATTAAGAGAAGCACGGGATAAACTTGAACTTACCACGAAGAACTTACGCAAAGCACTAACCGAATGCGAAGCGCAGTGTGTGCCGCCAGAAGAGCGTAAAAATTTAGTAAGTTTACCTACAACCACAATCGATCAAGATCCTGAATTACCCTTTGATTGGAGTGGTCCTTATTATGAAGTATGTGAAGCATGCCGGAAACTGGCTGCACGGCTTAACGATCTCTATGATATTGGTATCGATAACGTAAATGAATTAAACGCCATCAACGCCAAGCTGGCATATATTAGAGCAAATATCACAGTTCTCGAAGGAAGTGCACCAGGAGGTGACGTAGACACGAAAGATTATTCTGACAGAATTAAAAATATTAACCGCGAGCTTAAAAGCCTACGCCGCCAACTAAGAAATGCAGAAAAAGAACAAAAGAGAATTCTTAAAAACCAAGAGAAAATCATTAAAAATTTCAATGATACACTTGCAAAATATAACGAATGTATCAGACAATGTCCTCCTCAAAAAAACGCTTGTGTGTTTCCCGATGAATTATTTGAAGGCATGACCATCGGTCCTAACAATGAAGTCGGGAGCAGCGCACAAGCCGCAAAAGAAATGCGTGATAAAGTAACTGGTGCTGCTAAGGGCGCAGCAACCAAAGCGATCGGCAATCTAATTGGGTTTGGTGGTTTTGGTGGCGGGGGATCAGGTGGTCCTAAAATGGATAAAGATCGCTCACGAGGAGATTTTACCAGAATTTCGTCGGGTGATACAGACCTCGATATTCGCGCAAGCTGGCGTGATGATCAGTTAATTGTCAGCACAGAAATTGATGATAGCCCCGATAATGGCACATTCCATGCTCAGTGGATTGAAGACAAAGACGGTAATACCTACCTTCCCGTTCGTTATATGATCTTTAAAATGTACCGGGATTGGAAACTCACCGTTTCATGGACGGAAGACCACTATGTTAACGGCGAACATGTTTTTCACGATGAAGGACAGGAAATCACCACGGGAACCGATTTACTTGGTACATGGAGCATATTTGAAGGCGCAGAAGGTATCGCAAACAGCATTTGGGGAATGCTCGGTTTTGATACTGCGGCAAAAGGCGTGAGACATCTCGGAGCCATCTATGACCTTCCTCCCGCGTCATTTCCTGATGACTGCCAAATGCAACTCGTCAATCATATCTCACAACCGGGTCAAGACCCGGTCACAACATTGCCGATTGTCGGGGATTTATTTAAACATGTGGATGAGAGTAGAAGAAAACCAGAAACTATCGTCCTGATCCAACCACATATCATAAAAGTAGATGAATAATATCCGCTGAATTTTATTAGAGTATAGAAGGTTATATTAGTTCGTATTTATATTTTACTGAAGGTCCGTTTAGCGTCGTTAGCAGACACTGTAAAAAAAAGTTGCATGTCCATCAACATTCCTACCCGATGAAAGTTCTGAAGTGAAAAAGGTTAGCCAAACTTTCACTTCTAATTGTGTGAGTGAGGATGATATTTTCAAGAGCCACGATCTATCAACCAACAGCAAACACTTTATTATTGATTACGCTAATATAGAAATATTCAGTCTAAATGTTGTAATTTCCGCATCATAGTAGTCGGGGTGATTTTTGCTGGCGTAAACTATGTTGTGAGATCGGGCAGAGTTCTACCTTTGATCATTAGTATATGTAATCAATTGTGTCTCAAAACCTATAAAGGTAACAAGTTTTTAAGTCTTTTATGTGAATAATAGTTCTGCAAGATACGTTCTGAATATATGATAGGAGTTTTGGAGTATTATTCGAAGTATGACACTTGAGCTATTTGCTAGGTAAGACAGCGTGGAGATACTATACTTGGGGTTTACTTAAAAGAGTTGAAAAACATGGCCGGTGCGGGTCTCCTGAGACAACTGAGTGCAGTAGTAGTTTTTCTGCTGATTTGGGTTATAATCATTGCTTGTCAGGCAGTGGGGCAGCCTGTCAGTAGAGAGATTGACAGTGATCTATCTAAGATTGCTGATAAGTTTATAGTTAATGCTGAAGAATTGCTTCATATGGACATTATTATGTCCATAGACGAGGTCGAAGCGACGATTACAGACGAGACCACAAGAAAGAATTTAGAATATATATTTCTTATCACCCATTATTACTTTAGTCTTGAGAACAAAGACAAACTCCAAGAATATTCGGAAATTCTGCAAAAGAATGCAACTATACTAGAGCATCATTCTTTCGTGCGAGTTGCAGAAATTTTTAAATCTTTTTCTGTTGGTTTAGGCGGTCATTATGACACAGCAATCAATGAATTAAAAAATCACCTTGAAAGCGCTATCAATTCAAACGACGAACTTGCTACCATAATTGCATATCATACTCTGATGGGTTTAGAGCCTTTAGAAGGTGAATTTTATAGCGCATTGATATATGCGGAAAAAGCCAATGAGATCATAAAATCAACCCGTTATGAATCCCAAATGTGGTTACACCATTATAACTCATTAACTTACCTTTACACGGAATTAGAGGATTTGGAAAATGCCCTAATCGCTGCAAATAAAAGTCTGAAGATTGTTCGAGACAAAGGGCTTTATGCAGATGTATCTACACTAATATATAATATCGGCATTTCATTACAGTTTAAGAAGTACTATGCAATGTCGGATAGACTTTTTGATGTATTGATCGCTTTCTACGATCGCACTGGCCAAGAAAATATGAATCTTTATTCATATTACGGAAAAGCACTCATATATCATGATTTAGAACAACCCACCAAAACGTTGGAATATGTCTATAAAGCTCTAGAATACAAGGATACAGATGAAAGCTTTGCAACTTCAGTGTTACAGTTAGGAGCAGAACAGTTAGCGGATCAAGGGGATATAGAGACCGCTAAATTATACCGCGAGGGCATACAAGACTATTTTGATAAATATCCTGAATTTAAAAATAGCTTTTGGGAAAATTTAAATTTAAAAATTGATTCAAAAATTGCCTATGCCGAAAAACGTTACGAAGATGCTTTCCACTTAATGGAACAATACAACAAGGTTAGTTCTATCGAACTTGAAAAGTCTACCTCTAATGACATAATGAATATACGCTCAAGTTTTTCCACTACGTTGCGCACTGAACAGCTTGAGAAAGAGCTTCTTCTGGAAAAACAACAAATGCAATTGCAACAAATGATTTTAATAGTTGCAGGTTTTTCCGTCATATTGATATTGCTAACATATTTGTTGCTTTTGCAACGTCGCAATTCTGAAAAGCTTCGCAAAAGTAAATTAGAAGCAGAGGCGGCCAATAGCTCTAAATCTGAATTTCTGGCAAACATGAGTCATGAAATTCGCACTCCTCTTAACGCTGTAATTGGTTTTGCAGAAGCCCTTGAAATGGGAGTGGGTGCAGATGATAAAGAAAAGAGAAACGAATCCTTAAAAATTATCGCAAATTCAGGACGAAAGCTAAACAATCTAATTTCTGACATTCTTGATTTCTCTAAGATTGAAGCGGGTAAGTTTGAATTGAATCTCGAGCCAGTTTATCCAGGTGATATTTTCAAGAAGAACCTTCCAATTATTAGGGATTTGGCTGAAAAGGGGGATGTCACTTTCCAGGGCATAAGAAACTCTGACAAGAAAGTATTGGTGGATCGAAATAGATTGGATCAGATACTTCTCAATTTTATTACCAATGCAATAAAATACAACAGGCCAAACGGGTCAATTGAGTTTGGATGCTTCGATTCTGATAATGGCATGTTGAGAATATATGTGAAAGATTCAGGCATTGGTATACCTAAAAACAAGGAAATACACCTGTTCACCCCCTTTGATAGGTTGGAACCAAGTGATATAGCCAGTTCGGGAATTGGTCTTGGTCTTTTTATTTGCAAAAAGTTAACTGAATCTATGGGAGGTATAATCGGGTATACAAGTGAAGTGGATAAAGGTACAACTTTTTGGGTTGAGTTTCCTTCTATCGTGGAGTGAGAATTTCAATCTTTAGAACAAAAAAAGGCGGTTGAAAAACCGCCTTCCAATATTTCTTTTGCCTTCGGTTACATATGGATCGGAGAACCGCCTGCGGCCATGGCTGCTTCTTTTACTGCTTCACTTTCGGTCGGATGGGCGTGGCAGGTATAGGCAATGTCTTCTGCGGTTAGGCCTTTTTCGATTGCTAGGGTCACTTCTGCGATCATGTTGCCCGCATCTGCGCCAATGATATGAGCACCAAGCACTTTATCTGTATCCGTCGAAGAGAGAATTTTGACAAAACCATCGGTTTGACTATTGGCTTTTGCGCGGCTGTTGGCGGTAAATGGGAATTTTCCCACATTGTAATCCGTTCCGTCCGCTTTCAATTGTTCTTCGGTTTTGCCGACCGATGCCACTTCCGGCATGGTGTAAATCACACCGGGGATCGCATCATAATTCACATGACCCGCATATCCGGCGACAATTTCTGCAACCGCAATGCCTTCGTCTTCGGCTTTATGGGCGAGCATGGCGCCGCGCACCACATCACCAATGGCATAAATGCCCGCAACGTTGGTTTCAAAATGGTCATTGATATCCACTTGTCCGCGGTCGGTCATATTAATACCTGCTTTCGCAAGGCCAAGACCGTCTGTATAAGGCTTGCGGCCAACTGCGACCAATACGGCGTCCGCCTTGATCTTTTCTTCCTTGCCGCCTTCCGCTGCTTCAACCGTAACAGTAGCACCAGTTTTAGTTGTCTTAACGGCGGTGACTTTCGATTTTAATTTAAACTTAAAGCCTTGTTTTTTAAGGATCCTCGCAAATGTTTTTGAAACTTCACCGTCCATTTCCGGCGTGATACGGTCCATAAATTCAACAACCGTCACATCGGCGCCAAGACGTTTCCAAACCGAACCAAGTTCAAGTCCGATCACACCTCCACCGATCACAATCATATGCTTAGGTACTTTCGGAAGATCGAGCGCGCCTGTAGAGGAGACGACGATTTTTTCGTCAATATCAATACCGGGAAGACTGGCAACATCGGAGCCAGTAGCAATAACGATATTTTTGGTATTTAGCGTCTGATCACCACCATCGTTGAGCGCCACATTAACTTTTCCTGCTCCCGTTATTGAGCCACGTCCTTCAACATAATCAACTTTGTTTTTCTTAAACAAATAAGCGATGCCGTTGGTAAGATCGGTGACGATACCGTCTTTATGATCCATCAATTTTGAGACATCAATAGAGACTTTCCCCGTTGAAATACCAAATTTTTCCATGCCGCCATTTGCTTCGTCGAAAAGTTCCGACGCATGCAGAAGCGCTTTTGACGGGATACATCCTACATTGAGGCAAGTACCGCCAAGCGCACCACGCATTTCAACGCACGCCACTTTAAGGCCAAGCTGTGCGGCCCGGATTGCGGCAACGTAACCACCTGGTCCACCACCGATAATGACTAGATCATAATTATCACTCATTATGAATTTCCAATTTCTATAAAATTAAAGATCAAGAACCAAACGCTGTGGATCTTCGAGATTTTCTTTGACGCGCACCAGGAACGTCACCGCACCTTTGCCATCAACAATTCGGTGATCGTATGAAAGCGACAGATACATCATCGGGCGAATGACAATTTCATCATTGACCACAACGGCACGCTTTTGAATTGTATGCATCCCGAGAATACCAGATTGTGGCGCATTTAAAATCGGCGACGATAGAAGTGAGCCAAAAACACCACCATTAGAGATAGTGAAGGTACCACCCATCATTTCGTCCATGCTAAGCTTACCATCACGAGCACGACCGCCAAGGCGGCTGATTTCTTTTTCGATATCGGCGAATCCGAGATTTTCACAGTTGCGAACGACCGGAACCACAAGGCCAGCCGGCGTGCTCGCCGCAACACCAATGTTATAATAATTTTTATAAACAATGCTGTCTTCACGGATTTCAGCGTTTACTTCAGGGATTTCCTTGAGCGCCGCAGTACAGGCCTTGGCAAAGAAGGACATAAACCCAAGACGGCATCCATGTTTCTTTTCAAAGGTTTCCTGATATTGCTTACGAAGGTTCATAACTGCCGTCATATCAACTTCATTATAAGTGGTCAGCATAGCTGCCGTATTTTGCGCATCCTTAAGACGCTTGGCAACAGTACGGCGCAGACGGGTCATCGGAACAACTTCTTCCTGCGGTGCTGCTGTAACAGGTGCAGTGGCTGTAGCTGCTGAGGCTGCTGGCGCTGATCCACCACTGGATAGATGTGCAAGCACATCTGCTTTGGTAATCGTTCCGCCAGCACCTGTACCGGTCACGCTGAGCACATCTATGCCTTTTTCACTCGCTAATTTGGCGGCAGCGGGTCTGACATTCGATCCTGCTTTTGCTGGAGCTGGTGCGGCCGCTGGAGCAGGCGCTTCTGATTTTGCGGGAGCGGGAGCAGCGGGTGTTTTTGCTGCGGTACCGTGTGCGGTTTCGTCAATTTTCCCGAGCAGGGCACCAACTTCAACATTGTCGCCTTCGGCCGCCGTAATTTCTTCGAGGGCCCCTGCGACAGACGCCGTCACTTCAAGCGCAACCTTATCCGTTTCAAGTTCGCAAACAACTTCGTCTACAGCGACGGCGTCGCCAACAGCTTTATACCATTTTCCCACTGTTGCTTCAGTTACTGATTCACCGAGTACCGGTACGTGGATTTCGACGGTCATATGACCTTCTCCTTGAGTTTCTTATCTTTTTTCAATTGTTAATGCCTGATCGATCAGATCAGCTTGCTCTTTCTTGTGTCTCTCCATGAGACCCGTAGCTGGAGACGCTGATGCTTTTCTGCCTGCATATATCGGTCTTGTTGCTTTGCCGTCCAGTTCCGTAAGCGCCTCCTCGATATAAGGATCAATAAAGCTCCAGGAGCCCATATTCTTGGGTTCTTCCTGACACCAGACAACAGTTTCAAGATTTTTAAATCTTTTTAGTTCTGTTACCAAGGCGGCTGACGGGAATGGATAAAGCTGTTCGACACGCAGGATATAGGTATCTTTTTGCTTACGCTCATCACGTTCGGCCATGACATCATAATAAACCTTACCAGAACAAAGAATCACACGCTTGATTCCAGTTGGTTTGTTGATCTTGATTGTTTTATGAGGATCAGATTCCGCATCGTCCCATAACAGTCTGTGAAATTCTGAATTTTCGCTCATGTCCTCTATTTTTGATGTCGCCAGCTTGTGACGAAGCAATGATTTCGGCGTCATGATAATGAGTGGTTTACGGAATTTCCGTTTCATTTGCCGGCGAAGGACATGGAAATAGTTGGCCGGTGTCGTACAGTTTACAACCTGCATATTATCCTCGGCACAAAGCTGAAGAAACCGTTCGAGACGGGCAGATGAATGTTCTGGCCCTTGACCTTCATAACCATGAGGAAGCAAGACAACCAGACCACTGAAACGAAGCCACTTACTTTCGCCGCTTGAAATAAACTGGTCGAAAATCATTTGCGCACCATTGGCGAAATCACCAAACTGTGCTTCCCAGAGCACAAGAGCATTTGGCTCAGCCATTGTATAACCATATTCAAAACCAAGCACCGCTTCCTCTGATAGTGCACTATCGATCACTTCAAAAGTAGCGTGAGCATCCGGCCCTTCACCTGCATGGGCGAGAGGCGCGTAGCGTTCTTCAGTTTCCTGATCAATAAACACACTATGACGGTTCGAGAACGTGCCGCGCTGGCTGTCCTGACCGGAAAGACGTACGCGGTGCCCTTCGCGAATCAATGTACCAAAGGCGAGGGCTTCAGCCGTTGCCCAATCAAAGTTTTCACCCTGATCAAACATACGCGCTTTGGCGTCTAATGTTCTCTGTAACGTTCTATGAATTTTAAATCCTTCCGGCACTTTGGTCAGCAACCGGCCGAGGTCATTAAGTTCATTAACATGAATTCCAGTTTCACTACCACGGCGGATATCGTCATCCGGACGTTCAAGCCCGCTCCAGCTGCCCGCAAACCAGTCTGCTTTTTCCGGCTTATAGGTTTTGGCCGCTTCAAATTCCACATCAAGATAGGTGTTGAAATCCTTGACCATCTGGTCTGTTTCTTGCGTGGTCATCAGACCTTCACGAACCAGACGTTCTGCGTATATGTCACGGGTTGACGCGTGGTTTTTAATTCTTTTATACATCAGCGGCTGAGTAAAGGACGGCTCGTCGCCCTCATTATGGCCAAACCGTCGGTAACAGAACATATCTACCACGACATCCTTCTTGAACACCTGGCGATATTCAGTGGCCAGCTTCATGGCAAAAACCACCGCTTCCGGATCGTCGCCATTCGCATGAAACACTGGTGCCTGGATGGCTTTAGCCATATCAGATGGATACGGAGATGAGCGCGAATAATGAGGTGCCGTCGTAAAGCCGATCTGGTTATTGACCACCACATGGATGGTGCCACCAGTGCGGTATCCACGAAGATCACTGAGGGCAAAACCCTCAGCCACTATGCCCTGTCCAGAAAACGCGGCATCACCATGCATTAATAATGTCATAACGCTGGTGCCCTGTGTATCGTCACGCTGCATGAGTTTCGCGCGTGTTTTACCAAGAGCCACGGGATTTACCGCCTCAAGATGAGACGGGTTTGCCGTTAAGGATAAATGAACTTCATTGCCGTCAAAAGAACGGTCGGATGAAGCGCCTAGGTGATATTTCACATCGCCGGAACCTTCAATTTCATCGGGAGTCGCCGAACCGCCATGAAATTCATGGAAAATTGCCTGAAATGGCTTGCTCATCACATTGGTCAGTACATTAAGACGTCCACGGTGCGGCATACCAAGAACAATTTCCTTTACGCCGTTTTGACCGCCAGTTTTAATCACAGCCTCAAGAGCAGGGATCAATGTTTCTGCGCCATCAAGGCCAAAACGCTTGGTACCAACATATTTTTTAGCGAGATAGCTTTCATAACCTTCGGCTTCGGTGAGCTTTTGCAGGATCGCTTTCTTACCTTCAGCCGTAAAATGTATTTCCTTATCGCGACCTTCGATGCGCTTCAGGATCCAGCTTTTTTCTTCAGCACTGTTGATGTGCATAAATTCAACGCCAAAGGTCGAACAGTAAGTTCTGTTGATTATTTCAAGTACTTCACGAACTGTCGCACTCTCAAGTCCAAGTACATTATCAAGAAAAATCTCACGGTCCAGATCACCATCGCCAAAACCGTAAGTTTCCGGATCAAGTTCCGAGTGGTAAGGTTTCTCCGTAAGGCCGAGCGGATCAAGGTTTGCATGAAGGTGGCCACGTACCCGATAAGTACGGATCATCATCAGGCAGCGAATACTATCCAGGGTCGCTTTTCGAATATCAGCGTCAGATGAAGTCCCCTTGGCCTTCTTGGCCTTGGCTTCAAAACCCGGATTAAGGGCACCGATAAGGTCGTCGCTATCGTCATAAGGCCAGTCATTACGTTTCCAGGAAGCGCCAGGTTTTTCTACCCCGGCTCCCATGAGAAGACGCGCATCTTCGGCAAGTTCTTCAAAATAAGCCTGCCATGATGGATCAACCGATGATGGATCACGAGAATATCTCGCGAAGAGTTCCTCAACAAATGCGCCACTAGAGCCGTTAAAAAGATTTTCTTTATTATCTATACTCATAATATTCGAGCCTGTTTTTATTATTCAAACGGTACTATCAACTTATATTCACAAAGGATTGATAAATATTTAACCGTTAAGAACATCCATAAGTGTTGTCCCGAGTTCTGAAGGACTTTCAGAAATAACAATTCCCGCACTTCGCATCGCTTCGATCTTGTCTTCTGCTCCGCCCTTACCACCGGATACAATCGCCCCGGCATGACCCATTGTCCGACCAGGAGGCGCCGTACGACCAGCAATAAAACCAACAACAGGTTTCCTAATCTTGTGAGATTTCAAGAACTCAGCGGCTTCTTCTTCTGCTGAACCGCCGATTTCACCGATCATAATAATCGACTGTGTATCGTCGTCATGTAAAAACCCATCAAGCACGTCGATAAAGTTGGTGCCGTTAACCGGATCGCCGCCAATACCAACACATGTAGTTTGACCAAGTCCGACGGCCGTTGTTTGGTGGACGGCTTCATAAGTAAGTGTACCAGACCGTGAAACACAGCCAACTGAGCCTTTCATATGAATGTGCCCTGGCATAATACCGATTTTGCACTCACCAGGTGTAATAACACCCGGGCAGTTCGGCCCTACCAGACGTGAACTTGATCCTTGAAGTGCGCGCTTAACTTTGACCATATCAAGAACCGGAACACCTTCCGTGATACAAACGATCAGCTCAACGTTGGCATCAATCGCTTCTAAAATAGCGTCTGCCGCAAACGGTGGTGGTACATAAATAACCGAGGCGTTCGCCTCCGTCTTATGAACGGCTTCTTCAACGGTATTGTAGACCGGAAGACCAAGATGATCTGTGCCTCCTTTACCGGGCGTAACGCCGCCAACCATTTTTGTGCCATAAGCAAGAGCTTGCTCAGAGTGAAAAGTGCCTTGAGCTCCGGTGAAGCCCTGACAGATTACTTTTGTTTCTGCATTTACGAATATGGACATTAGCTTGCCTCCTCTACAGCTTTTACAATTTTAACTGCAGCATCGCCAAGATCAGATGCAGCGATAATATTAAGGCCGGAGTTATTCATAATTTCCTTACCTTTTTCTACATTGGTTCCTTCTAGGCGCACAACGAGCGGAACATTCAAAGAAAGCTCCTTGGCTGCGGCGACAACACCATCTGCAATTACATCACAGCGCATAATACCGCCGAAGATGTTCACAAGAATGCCTTCCACAGCCGGATCACTAAGAATAATCTTGAACGCTTCCGTTACCCGTTCTTTGGTGGCCCCGCCCCCAACATCTAGGAAGTTGGCAGGCGAGCCGCCTTTAAGTTTAATGATATCCATTGTTGCCATGGCAAGACCGGCACCGTTGACCATGCAGCCAATACTGCCATCAAGTTTGATATAGCTTAGTTCATGTTTAGCGGCTTCAAGTTCCATGGGATCTTCTTCGGTTGGATCACGAAGTTCAACCACATCTTTGTGGCGAAAGAGCGAATTACCATCAAAACCCATTTTAGCATCAAGAACCACGACCTCATCATCGGCTGTTACCACAAGCGGGTTGATCTCAAGCATTGAAGCATCTTTTTCAACGAATGTTTTATAAAGGGCGGCGATAACTTTGGCCGCAGCACCCGCCGCTTTACCGGAAAGCCCAACTGCAAAAGCAATTTTACGGCAATGAAACCCTGAAAGTCCTGTTGCAGGATCAATGGTTACGGTGATTATTTTTTCCGGCGTCGAAGCGGCAACTTCTTCAATATCCATACCACCTTCCGATGAAGCGATGATGGCGATACGGCTTGTTTCGCGGTCAACAAGCAAGCTGACATAAAGTTCGTTCGCAATGGCGCAACCGTCTTCGATATAAACCTGATTAACCGTCTTGCCAGCCGGACCAGTTTGGTGCGTCACAAGGTTCATTCCGATCATTTCTGAAGCCACTTTTTTCACTTCTTCGACCGATTTAACCACTTTTACGCCACCGCCTTTACCGCGACCACCAGCATGGATTTGTGCTTTGACAACCCAGACCGGACCGCCAAGGTCCTTGGCCACTTGTTCTGCTTCTTTTGCCGTGTAGGCGATACCGCCCCCCAGTACAGGTGCGCCGTACTGCTTGAGCAGCTCTTTGGCCTGATATTCATGAATATTCATAGGTTTTTACCTTTTCCCATTGGAGATATTTTAATTATTCCCTTTGATATAGAATAAGGATTAAGAAAACCCTTACTCTATAAATAATAGTTTTAGTCAGCCAGTGATGGATCAATGGCAATAACGGCTTCCATAAGTCCTTTTACGGCACCGACGCTGTGTTCAAATCCGGATTTTTCTTCTTCGTTGAGTGAAATTTCGACAATCTTTTCAACACCGTTTTCGCCGATAATACATGGGACCCCCACATACATATCGTTCTGGCCATATTCGCCGTTCAGGGCAACCGCACAAGGGAGCAGACGACGCTTGTCACCAAGGTAGCTTTCCGCCATGGCAATTGCTGAGGTTGCTGGCGCATAAAAAGCAGAACCCGTTTTAAGAAGCGCTACAATTTCAGCACCGCCGTCGCGCGTGCGTTGAATGATTTGTTCAAGCTTTTCGTTTGTTGTCCAGCCCATATCCACGAGATCCGGTATTGGAATACCGGCAACCGTTGAGTAGCGTGGTAGCGGCACCATTGTATCACCGTGTCCGCCGAGAACGAAAGCATTCACATCTTCGACAGATACGTTAAATTCTTCAGCTAGGAACAGTGTGAAACGCGCACTATCAAGAACGCCGGCCATACCAACCACTTTATTCGCAGGAAGACCAGAGTATTTTTGCAGTGCCCATACCATGACATCAAGCGGGTTGGTAATACAAATCACAAAAGCATCTGGCGCATGATCGCGAATACCTTCGCCAACAGATTTCATCACTTTACAATTGATGCCAAGAAGGTCATCGCGGCTCATGCCTGGCTTGCGGGCAACACCGGCTGTTACAATAACAACGTCAGCCCCTGCAATATCAGAATAATCGGCCGTGCCTGAAATGCGCGCATCATATCCTTCAACCGTTGATGACTGGGCCAGATCAAGTGCTTTACCTTGCGGAAGGCCGTCAGCAATATCAAAAATAACAACATCGCCAAGACCTTTGAGTCCAGCCAGATGGGCAAGCGTGCCCCCGATTTGTCCACCACCGATTAGCGCAATTTTCTTACGTGCCATATTATATCTACTCCTAGAAAAAATGAGGGGCATAAAGAATTCATCTTAATATAGCTCAAAACACAATTAAGATAATTTCCCCTTCCCAAAATTAAAATAAATCATTGTCTCCGATGTAGCGCGAAAACGCCCTCTGCGCAACTGTTTCCTCATAAAAACAGACATAATAGCGATATAATTGTCAACGTACTTGTCAATATCGTGATTTGCTAGGCCAATTCGTCATATTTTTTAGATAGCGTGCCCTTTGGCGAGATATTCTTTGGACTGCATCTCCATCAGCCTAGAGACTGTTCTCTGAAACTCAAAATGGCCATGACCCTCTGCATAAAGTTTTTCGGGCGGCACTGCGGCACAACAGAGAAATTTAACGTTATTCTCATAGAGAGCGTCAATGAACGTCACAAATCGTTTTGCTTCATTGCGGTTTTCCGGACCAAGCTTCGGTATTCCAACCATAATCACCGTATGATATTTCCAAGCGAGTGCCAGATAGTCCGCAGATCCCAAGGCAGCACCACACATTTTCTTAAAAGAAACAACCGCAACACCGCGTGACGCTACCGGAATATGAAGAATACGGCCCTGGACTTCTATATCGTCGGGGCCAACTTCCGTACGATCATCCACCTCGTGATCAGTAAGGCGCCAAAATGAATTTGAAAGGGCTTTTGTCGCAACATCGCCAAGCGGATGATGATAAACCTCCATGCCTTTCATGCGTTCAAGCCGGTAATCGATTGGACCGTCAAGCGCCTCGATATCTAGTTTTTCTTTAATCATTTCAATGGTCGGAAGGAACAACCCTCTGTTTAAGCCGTCCCTATAAAGATCGTCGGGTACTCGGTTTGATGTCATCACCAATATCACACCGCGCTCCCAGAGAGCGCCGAACAGGCGGCCAAGGATCATAGCGTCTGTAACATCGGTTACCTGAAATTCATCAAAGCAGAGCAGGTGGCTTGATTGTGAAATTTTACTGGCGAGCGGCGGAATCGGATCATCATCCGCAGTTGAAAAATTTTTCATGCGGTCCGCGACATCCATATAGCGCCATTCATGAATTTCTTTGTGAATTTCAAGCATAAATGCATGAAAATGAACCCTTCTTTTACCGTCTATTGGAGCAAGGTCAAAAAACAGGTCCATCAACATGGATTTCCCGCGCCCGACATCCCCATATATATATAGACCTTTCGCAGGGGTTTCATTCTTTGATTTTGAGAATATTTTACCGAAGAACCCGCTACCCTCCGCAGGATCTCCCAGACTCAACGCCTGATAGAGTGACTGAAGCTTGTCAACAATCTTGGCCTGTATGGCGTCTTTCTCGAGTTCCCCACGCTCGATCATTTCCTGGTAGCGACCAAACGGATCAGAAGATGTTTTTATCATAAAACTGCACTACAAAAGAGCCCCTCGTTATACATTTAATAACCAATATAGTTTATTAGACTAGATATTACCCAACAAAACTGGATAAAAGAGATAAATATGAAAAAAAGCTATGAAATACCAGTATATAATGAAGAGGTGCGTGCTGCCGTTCGAAATAAACAGAACCATGACAGCTTTGAAGCAAGCTGGGCCGACACGCATTTAATTGTTATTCGGGCCCACACCGCTGACGAAGCCGTAAACATCTGTCGCCGCAAGCATCCGGAAAAAATGGGGTTTGTCCTCGGCGATGTATCAGAAGCAATCTAATTATATAATCAAGCCAAGTACGTTATGAACAGAGCCCCTATAAAAGAAACCAGAAATACCAATATCTACGAAGTGGTCATGTATAATACTGAAGTTCGACAGCTCGTCGAATTTGACGAATCGCACCCAAGGTGGGACGATGGTTGGGCCGATAGTCGTTATATCGAACTGCCAGCCCTTAATATCAGAAGCGTTATAAGAAAAATACGGTCCAAATATCCCCGTCGCAGAGGATTTAAAATCACCGCCATCACGGAAATACCTGAGTTTACCTATGACAAACGTGAGAAATTTTAACGGTATTTTAAAGTCTATTTTTACTAAATTTTTAGGTATATTTTTACACTTTTAACACTTTTCAATACTATAGTTAAACAAGTTTTAATTGAGTATTAAGTGAGTAAAAAACATGTCTAAAGAACACCATATATTTGAATTTTCCCTTTACAATAGTGAAGTACGAGAACTTGTCCAAATGGATGAAAGACACTCGAAACTGGATGATGGCTGGGCCGAACAACGCTATATTCAGATCAGCGCCGTGAACGAAGCGGAGGCAACTCAGAAGCTAAGGCGTCGATATCCGGAAAATAAAGGTTTCGTCATTTCGAGTATGACCAAATTTGCTGATTAACTGAACGCTATTTCAAGTGATGTATCCGGTGTGAGTTCGGGCAGTATCTCAAGCAAGTCTTCCTTATTTAGAGACACGCATCCTTCTGTTCCAAGATAGTCGCGATCATCAAGATCTTTTGCCACATGCATAAATATTGCGCTGCCTTTTCCAGGCGCAACTGGCATGTCATTGTAGCCAAGAACCACAATCACATCATAAAGGTCGTCATCACGCCAGAGCCGTTCAGCACTGGCGTGATAGGGTAACATTACGGATCTATTGTAAGCTTCATCATTTGGATCATCGCACCAGCCATCTTCTTTAAGGGTCGCCATCAGCGGAACCTGGCTATAGATTGGCTTTCGTAGTTTATCATAGCGATAGTAAATACTACGCAGGGCAAACTTGCCAACAGGACTTTTATCATCCCCCTCCGCTTTTTGCGAAATTACGCCGGCTTTACCAAGAGCACATGGATATGTTTTTGATCCGATTTTCAAGAGGCCGCGCGACGGGTTTTCAGATGTTGGTGTGACAAGAATTTCCATAATGTGATACCGTTTATTATTCATTATTTATCAAGATCGTTTATTTCACGGTGAAGATTATATTGTGGCGACGTGACATGGGCTTCTGCCGCACGTAACCTACGCTCTATATCGCGAAATTTGTATCGAATATCGCGAACTGTATTGGAAGGCTCGGTTCTTACCGATTTCCAAAAATCACCTTCTTTTTTATTTTCATACATATCCTGTGGTTTGGGGTCTAGGAAATATGCCAGGACCACATAACAAATCAGAACAAATATAAATCCACTGAAAATTGCACATATCACAGCAGCTATCCGCAGTACCATGGGATCAATGCCAAAATAGTCGCCGAGACCGGCACATACGCCAGATACTTTTGCATTCTTTTTATCAAGATAGAGTTTCTTATAGGGTGGTGTGGTGTGGTTTTTATACATTATTTATTCCTCCATTCGGGAGATTCCACGTCGAGTATTCGCTCGATATTAACAAGTCTGCTTTCAATGCGTTCCGCACTTTCCCATAACTCCCCGAGGATATTTTCATCTTCGTTGGATATGGTTTTGGTTGATTTCCACCGGGTTGAATAATGAAGAAATATCCAAAGCGGTGCCACAATCACCATAAATAATATTGCTACGACTTCAGTCATTTTTGATCCTTTCTATATCCTGATTTGCTCAGGATACACCTTTTATTATTTTTTTGCAGCTTTGCTTTCGGCCTTTGCGAACTTCTCTTTTAGTTCGGCCAGCTCGTCTGCTACTTTTTCGTTGGCTTCAAGATCAACAAATTCTTCGTGAAGTGTTTTTTCCCGGCCCAGTTCGGATGCTTCAACACGGCTTTCGGTTTCCTCAACCCGCTTTTCCATCAGCGTAAAACGGTTCATGATATTTTCGATACGGTTATCATAAAGTTTCGATCTCACGCGGAGCTGCGACGTGGCGGAGCTTTGACGCTCAAGAAGTGACTTTTGCTTCTGCTTTGCTTCTTTAATTTTTGCTTCAAGCGATATAATATCAGCCTCATATTTCTTAAGTGCCTCTTCTAAAGGAGCACGGTCCTGCTCCAATTCATTAGCGATGTCCACCAATTTTGCTTTTTCAATGAGTGCTGCATTTGCGAGATCCTCTCTGTTTTTGCTTAGGGCAAGCTCAGCCTTTGCGTACCAGTCGTCCTGTACTTTATTAAGGCGGCTTATGTGGCGGTCAACTTCCTTACGGTCTGCGATAACACGTGCGGCGGAAGAACGAACCTCAACGAGAGTGTCTTCCATTTCCTGTATCATCATGCGGATCATTTTGTCCGGATCCTCAGCCTTATCAAGGATGTGGGTAATATTTGAATTGATTATGTCGGTCAGGCGAGTAAAAATGCCCATTGTTGTATCTCCAAAAAATTAATTGCCCCTACTATGGGCCTTCGCACCCTTACTTTGCACAGAGCATGCCAATTTTGACAATTTCTCATAACTCTTTGTAATATTTATATTTTCGAGAATATTATAAACTTATTGCAGTTTCTAAAATATAGGTTTTTTTATTATTAATTAGCGTTTTTCACTAATTTTTGGTATTTTTTCAATATGAAAAGAGAACAACAGATTATTATCGGTGAAAGCCCTTCCTTTCTGGAGGTAATCGAACAAACCAGCCGGGCGGCCAGTCACGACCGGGCTGTTCTCGTCATCGGCGAGAGGGGAACAGGTAAAGAGCTCATTGCCTCGCGCCTTCATTTTCTCTCCCCCCGTTGGGAACAGAACTTTGTTCAGGTCAATTGCGCCGCCCTTCCAGATACGTTGCTCGAATCTGAACTGTTTGGGCACGAGGCTGGCTCGTTCACCGGTGCCGCAGGAAAACGTATCGGCCGCTTTGAAGAAGCAGACGGCGGCACCTTGTTCCTCGATGAAATAGCCACGACCTCACCCTCCGCACAGGAAAAAATTCTCCGCATTACCGAATATGGTACCTACCAACGATTGGGAAGCAATAAGACGCTGAGTGCTGATGTGCGGATCATCGGCGCAACCAACATTGACCTTCCGGCTGCGGCTGATCTTGGTGACTTTCGCCACGACCTACTTGACCGGCTTGCTCTTGATGTCATCACTCTTCCTCCTCTGCGGGCACGAAAAGAAGACATCATTATTCTCGCAATTCATTTTGGTCAGAAAATTGCCCAGGAACGGGGATGGGAATCGTTTCCGGGATTTTCGGGTGATATGACCGAAAAACTCATAGGCCATAGCTGGCCCGGCAATATTCGCGAGCTTAAAAATGTGATCGAGCGCGCATGCTATTATGCTGAAGATGAATTCGAAGCAATAAACCATATTGTCCTTGATCCGTTCAGATCCCCCTATCGGCCTCAATCATCCCCGAAGAGAGAGGTTTTTGCTTCCCAACCTCACGAGCCCACCGCCGAGCATGGGCCGACTGACTATCACAAAACACTCAACACTTTCGAGAAAGAGTTATTGCAAAGTGCCCTAAAGGCCAATAAATTCAATCAGCGTCAGGCCGCAGACTATTTAAACCTAAGTTATCACCAGCTCCGGCATCAGCTCAAGAAACATGCCCTTCTGGGATAGGAGAGAATTATGAAGATAGGCATACTCACCAGTGGCGGCGATGTTCCCGGCCTTAATGCCTGTATAAAAGCCATTACCGAAGGCGCTGAGAAAAACGGCTGGCAGACCGTTGGCATCAAACGCGGATGGAAAGGCCTTTTTGATTATAATCCTGATGGCGACCCAGCAGAAAACAGCCTGCTTTCAATGCCATTGAGCTCCGCGGAACTGCGCGGTATAGAAAATATCGGCGGCACCATTCTTCACACATCAAGGTTTAATCCCGTTCAGATCGACGAGGCCTTCCTGCCGGATTTTCTCCTCGGACATGTCCCGCAGTCCACGTTTAAAGAAGGCACCTTTGATTGTACCGATCATGTTCTTAAAGTGCTGGCGGCAATGGAAATAGACGTTCTTGTGCCGATTGGTGGTGATGGCTCGCTCCGCTTCGCAGCGCATCTCAGCAAACAAAAATTTCCAGTAATCAGCATTCCAAAAACTATGGACAATGACGTGAACGGCACCGATTACTGCATTGGCTTTAGCACTTGCGTCACCCGCTGCGTTGACAGTATCAATAAAATTAAAAGCACCGCCGCCAGCCATGAACGCATCGCCATTATTGAACTTTTCGGCCGCCATAGCGGCGAACCGGCCCTGCTTTCCGGTCATATCGCTGCCGCCGACCGTGTGCTGATCCCGGAGGTCCCCGTTGATCTTGAACGTTTCAGTGATTTGATCATCGCCGACCGCGAAGAAAACAGTGATAACTATGCCATCGCCGTGGTCGCCGAAGGGGTGCGGCTAACGGGTGGTGATAATATCTATCAAGGACGGACCGATCACTACGGCAATGAAAAGCTCGGTGGTATCGGAGAGATAATTTATGATCACCTGCGCACCAACCATAATGCCAGTGTCCTCACCCAACCGCTTGCATATTTGCTCAGAAGCGGCGAGCCGGACGCGCTTGATAAACTGATATCAATAAATTTCGGTGCCATGGCCATTCAGATGATTGAGCAGAAGAATTTTGGCAAACTAACGGCTATCGTCGATGGCAATTATGAAGTTACAAATAACGACTGTGTCCTTCGCGAACAACCAAGCCTGATCATCGAGAACCTCTATGACATAGATAACTACCGTCCAGACATCAAAAACATCCTCGGAAGGCCGATGTATTTATAACTCGGACAGTTTCGCCTCGTCGTAGATATCTTCAACGTCAACCACAAAGAAGAATTCATTGCTCCGGATGGCGCGGCGGAAGTAGCTTTCGTTCTGGCCGCTAATGTCATACCACAGGGTTTCAAAGGCCTGGGCGAAGGCGAGAAGCGGAAAACGGAAGTCTGTGCCAAGCCTGAGGTCATTCATAGCATCAAGAGCAATGATTTTACTTTTTTGCTGCTCCACCGTCATCGGATGAGAATAAAGGCGGCCAAAATGATTGGCGCCCCGTGGTGTCGGTGGTAATGAAATAGTTGCGCCAGCTTCGCCGTAAGGAAAGCGTTCATTAAAGACGACCTGATGATTTGTATAGAGCAGTAACGTCCCATCATGCCTGTCAATTTGCTTGAGCGCCTCAACCAGCGCATGGGTGGTATATTGATGATCGCTGTGCATATCCAGCTTTGGTGACGGGGTGATGATAATATCCGGCTTAATTTCATTGAGCAGATAAACCATATTTCCGACAAGCGAGTCCCAATTGTTAATGCCAACAAGGCCGTCCGCCAAACTTGACGAATTTTGCCTGCGAAAGGTATCCATATCAGAAACGTCCGTATAGCGGCCAGAAGCGATATAGCTGCGGTCAGCTTCCATTTTTTTAAGGCGCGCATCATTATAGCCAAGGTTTAGTATTTTTTCAGGATGAACGCCGCCCAGCATTGGCACCGTCAGACTGTTCCAGGTTCTTGCTTCCCCTTTTTTAAGATAGTGAGCGACCGGATCATCGTATATTTCGTCGTACATGAACGGGCCAGCGTCGCCAGAGGTCACCGTGACCACATACACATCATCATGCTCGCTATAAAGCCCATATGCCGCTATTTCAGCATCGTCGGGATGGGGAGCCAGCACCAATACTCTTTTGCCGTCAAGTTCGATATTTTCAAACTGGATCAGTTCTACTGCACCGTTTGCCACCGATATATTATTCCCCGTGAGGCTGAGTTTAGCGGCACCCTTTTCAATAAATTTGCTGATGTTCAAATATCTTATGCCGGCGGCACCATGCTCAAAGTATTCAAGTTCCGTCGACAATCCGTCTGAAACTTCAACAAATGGCCTATATATATTCCCCGCCAGTGCAGAGCTTACCGATATCTTTAAAAATGATGATTTATTGCCCGGCTCGTGTTGCGGTAGTTGTAGCGACCCGCCCTCCAGTATAAGGGATGTGATGGCGGCCTGCTTATCCGCAAAGTCATAAGCATGATCCGCCTCAACATTATAATTATAAAGTGCTGTTCTGCTAAAATACATGAAGCACAGAACCGCAACAAAGCCACATCCAATAATAACCAGTATTTTTTTGAGCATACCCGATCGGCCGCAGCCGCTCCCCTGACCTAAATTGTTTAAAATAATGCTATGATAAAATCGCGTCTAGGTCACGAAATTTAATTTCAAGGGATAATTTTTAGGAAAAATGGAGCGGGCGAAGAGATTCGAACTCTCGACATTCACGTTGGCAACGTGATGCTCTACCACTGAGCTACGCCCGCATATCCACGATATGCATACAACAAACCGTTGTCTGTGAAGGGGAATATACGCAACAATTTTTGAATTGCAAGCTCAAATTCAAAAAAAATTTGATTGGCTCAGGCGCAAACAACGGCTATAAATTTTCTCTGTAACATCCTTTTAATTTCAAAGAATTAACATGACTGCAACAGAAGACGACTTATTTGCTTTACTGGACGAACTGGAGATAAAGACATCCACTTTTCGCCATCCCCCGCTCTTTACCGTTGAAGAGTCGCAGTCCTTACGCGGAGAAATTCCCGGCGCACACTGCAAAAGCTTGTTTTTAAAGGATAAAAAAGATAACTTCATTCTTGCGGTTATGCTTGAAGACAGGCGGCTGAATATGAAGGCATTGTTTAAATCCGGCGGCCTTAATGTCGGACGCCTGAGCTTTGCCAGCGCCGAACGGATGATTGATATGCTCGGAATCACGCCGGGATCGGTCACACCTTTTTCATTGATCAATGTTGACCATCAAGAGCTAATTGTTGTTTTGGATAAAGCCATGCTGGCCTTTGATTATCTTAATTATCATCCCCTTCACAACGAAGCGACCACAACCATACGCAAAGACGATTTGATAAAATTCATTGAACATTTGGGCTTCAAGCCTACCCTTATCGACTTTGATCAACTTTAACAGAGAATAAACATGCAGCAACAGGGCAATAATTCCCCCCACATTATTGATGTCGACATGGCAGGATTTGTGGAACAAGTCATCGAACAGTCAACGCAAGTGCCAGTGATCGTTGATTTCTGGTCTCCCAGAAGCGAGCAGTGCAAGACACTGGTCCCAACACTTGAAAAGGTCGTCAGCGATGCCGCAGGTGCGGTCATCCTAGCCAAAGTCAATTTTGATGAAGCCAGAGAAATAGCCGCGCAGATGCAGATCCGGTCAGCTCCGACCGTGGTAGCCTTTGTTGATGGCCGCCCGGTTGATGCCTTTGCTGGTGTCAAATCCGAAGGTGAAATTCGCGCCTTTCTGGAAAAAGTCGCACCCGGCATGGGCCCTTCTGAAATTGATCAGATACTGGCCCTTGCCGACGATGCTTTCGAGGCAGGCAACCTAGAAGAGGCAGGCGGTGCTTATTCACAAGCGCTCCAGCTTGATGAAACAAATGCGGCGGCAACAGCCGGGCTTGCACAGTCTCTTATTAAACTGAGTGACCTTGAAAATGCAGGTCATGTACTAAGCGGCGCTTCAAATCCAGATGACCCGGCCATTGCCGCAGCGAGAGCGGCCCTTGAAACCGCATTGCAAATTGGCGACATCGGTGACATTGATACATTACGGGCTGCCGTGGATAAGAATGCAGATGATCATCAGGCCCGCTTTGATTTGGCGCTCGCCCTTTGGGCCACAGAAAAACGCGACGAGGCAGCAGATCAACTGCTCTATATAATCGCTGCGGACAAAGAATGGCAGGAAGATGGGGCGCGTAAACAACTTATCAAATTTTTTGAGATGGCAGGGCCGATGGATCCGTTTACGGTCGCGGCGCGCAGAAAACTATCAAGCCTGTTGTTCTCTTGAGCGTTACACTGTGAAAAAATTACCCAACCATATTCCCTTATTTCCCCTAACGGGCGCAATTTTGTTGCCCAAAGGTCATTTGCCGCTCACACTATTTGAGCCACGATACCTAGAAATGATTGAAGCCGCCCATGATGGCGATAAGATGATCGGTATGATCCAACCGCAACGCACTAATATCTCATCGGATCCAACTGACAATGATCTATTTGGCACAGCCGACCAAGGGCGCGATCTCTATAATGTTGGGTGCGTTGGGCTGATAACCGAAATGGAAAAGACTCAGGACGGTCGTTATTTTGCAGTGCTAACCGGCGTGAGGCGGTTTGAAATCATCGAAGAGCTGCCGCTTGAGCGGCCATTTCGCGAGGCGCGGATCAGTTATGCAAATTATGGCAACGATGGTGACGAACAGTTTGGGCGAGACACAAAATTAAGACAGCAGATTATCAAAAAACTTGCCCAATATTTACAGCGCCTTTCGCTGAATATTGATTTGCAATCATTTGATGATTTGAAGGATGAAGAACTGATAAATTCCCTGGCAATGATATGCCCATTTGATGCAGCAGAGAAACAACTGCTCGTAGAGGTTCCCACTTTGGAGGAACGTACACACCTTATGATAAAAATTATGGATTTTAATCTCAGCAAACATGCTATATCATCACAGGACAATATTCACTAGGACGGGCCGCAATGACAGATAAAAGCGACGACAAGAAAATCAATTACGGAAAGCTTGACCCAAGATTGCTTGACGTGCTTGCCTGTCCTGTCACAAAAAGCACCCTAACCTATGATGAAGAAGCGCAGGAGCTGATAAGCAAAAAAGCAAAACTTGCTTTTCCAATCCGTGACGGAATTCCAATTATGCTGGTTGACGAGGCGCGGGAACTCGACTGACCCTCAATCCAGAATTCTTAACGCTCCCGCCTCAACTACGATATTGATATCATCAGATACAAGCGCCGTCTTTTTTAACAATCATACTCAAAGACTAGAGCACAATTGTATGCCAATCAAAATATCCATTTATAAAGGAACGCCACGCAATAACTTTGGCAGCTTGCCCACCGTACCGCGCGCATGCTGCATAAAAAACTTTTTCACGGGTGGCATTTCCTCAACGGCCGCGATGCCCGCGCGCCTTGCAAATGTGATAATCGGATTGTCATTTGAAAAAAGCCGCGTAAGTCCGTCCATCCCTAGGGCGAGAATATTATTATCGGCGCACCGCCAGCGAACATATCGCTCAAGCACCAGTTCAGAGCCAATATCGCCGCCCAGCCGGTGCGCATCAACCAGCACTTCAGAAAGTGCCGCAATATCCCGCAGGCCAAGATTAAAACCCTGCCCAGCGATTGGATGAATGCCGTGGGCCGCATCGCCAATCAGGCAAAACCGTTCGCCCGTATAGTCATCAGCGAGTTGCATGGTTAGCGGATAGGACCAACGAAGCCCAAGTGATTTTACCTCTCCTAAAAAATCACCGAATTTTTTCTCTAGCTCTGCATTAAATGATCGCTCTGGCAGTCCCATGATGGTTTTTGCCCGCTCAGGCGGTTCGCACCAGACAATAGACGAGCGATTATTTTGCAGTGGCAATATAGCAAACGGGCCACTGGCAAAGAATTTTTCATGGGCAATGCCCTGATGGTCAAGTTCATGCGCTACGGTCGTGACAATGCCAGTTTGATTATAATCCCAAACTCTTATTTTAATGTCATTTTGCTGACGAAGTGTCGAGCCGCGGCCTTCAGCACCAATCAATAAAGCCGCTTCAATGGTTATGCCGCTTTCCAGCGTCACTGTAACATGGCCAGGAAAATTTTCTGTTTTACTGATCTTATCTGGTGCGCACAAAGTTATATTTTCATGGTCTTTAATAGCATCATAAAGCCCTGCGCGAATGTGCCTAACCTCCACCATCTGGCCAAGTGGCCCATCGCCTAGCTCAGTTTGATCGAAATGTAAAAATACCGGACTGTCGCCGTCTGTAACATGGATTTCATTTATGGCCTGAGCCTCCATGCCGATTTTATCCCAAAGCCCGATGGTTTTAAGCATCACGTAAGGCGCGTAGGAAATGGCATAGGAACGCCCATCAAATTCATCGCTAAGCGATTCTTCCACATCCAGCGTATCAACAATGATCACTTTCAAGCCCTGGTCCGCAAGCGCAAAGGCGAGCGTCATACCGACAACACCAGCACCTGAAATTAGCAAATCTGTTTTTACCATTTTAGACCTCTCTATTACGCATCCATTATAAAAGTGCTCGTACCAAGGTGCAATTACATTCGCCATTATTGTTGAAAGTGCCAACTGCCAGGGCCACCGACTAAGTTGCCTATTATTTGTTCAATGTTCTTTTTGTTTGTAAAGTTGCTCATTATTTAGTCATAAATATATTTCCCAGAGTCTCAACCCCCCAAAAAGTGGCTGTTCTTGGCCATTTTGTGAACTGGCACACTTCTTGATGATAACGAATGGAATTTAATTGCAGTAAGGGAAGAAATTGTGGAAACACTACAAAGCGGAACCGACGTCTTTTTTATATTAATCGGTGCAATCTTAGTATTTGCAATGCATGCAGGCTTTGCATTCTTGGAGGTGGGCAGTGTCCGTAAAAAGAATCAGGTTAATGCCCTGGTGAAAATCATCGCCGATTTTGCGGTCTCGTCGGTCGTCTATTTCTTCGTGGGCTATTATATCGCCTACGGCGTCAACTTCTTCGGTAGTGCTGATGTCATCAGCGGACTTTCCGAAGGGTCCTCTTTTGCTGCGAATGGTTATGATCTGGTCAAATTTTTCTTTCTTATGACATTTGCTGCCGCGATACCGGCTATTATTTCGGGAGGCATAGCAGAGCGGAGCCGGTTTAAACCACAACTGTTTGCCACTGCAATTATTGTTGGCCTCATTTATCCGGTCTATGAAGGGATGGTTTGGGGCGATTTACTGAGCTTCCAAAAAACCATTATCGACTTATTTGGTTTTCCTTTTCATGATTTTGCCGGATCTATTGTTGTTCATGCTGTCGGTGGATGGCTTGCTATTGGCGCGGTTATCATCCTCGGCGCTCGAATGGGTCGTTATAGAAAAGATGGCACACCTCTTGGTATACCGCCATCCAACATTCCCTTTCTTGCCCTCGGATCCTGGATTTTATGCATTGGATGGTTTGGTTTTAACGTCATGAGCGCACAAACTGCCGCCGCCGCAAGTGGCCTCGTGGCAGTAAACAGTTTAATGGCCATGGTTGGTGGCATTCTTACTGCACTGATTGTCGGCAAAAAAGATCCCGGCTTTGTTCATAACGGGGCATTGGCTGGTCTTGTTGCTGTCTGTGCCGGATCCGACATCATGCATCCATTAGGTGCACTGGTGGTTGGCGGCACTGCTGGGGCCATGTTTGTGTATGCATTTACGCTTTGTGGCAACAAGTGGAAAATCGATGACGTTTTAGGTGTCTGGCCATTACATGGAATCTGTGGTCTTTGGGGTGGTCTTGCTGCAGGCATTTTTGGTCAAGAAGCTCTTTGGGGCCTTGGTGGTGTCTCGTTCGGTGCTCAACTCGTCGGATCTCTTACGGGCGTATCGATAGCCACTCTGTCTGGCTTTGTTGTTTTTGGACTGCTGAAAAAAACTGTCGGGTTCCGACTTTCACAGGAACATGAATATATGGGTGCCGATCTTGCCATTCACAAAATCAGCGCAACTCCAGAAGATGATTTTGGCTTAAGATAAGTCTGTATTTGACGTCATGACGTCATCTTTTTGTAAATAAAGTGATTTTTTCATATATTTAAGGTCAATATAGCCATATATTTGCCTTGTTCTATCACATAATGGTATTGTATTTTAACCATGCTTTATGTCAGGAAAACTTAGGGAAGATCATTGGCGAGCAGACGCAACACAATAAAAAAATCAGCGCGGAAATCTCTGTTACCTGCTTCGGTAACCGAATTTCTTACTAAATTGCTTATTCGTATTTGGGGAATTGTCCTGATTGCGACTTTTGTTGCAGCCGCTGTCGCCTTTTTCAGCTATGACGTAAATGATCCAAGCTGGAACAATGTTGTCGAAGGAACGGTTACCAATCTGCTCGGACGACCCGGCGCTTACGCGTCAGACGTTTTCATCCAAAGCCTCGGCCTTAGCGCTTATATTCTCGTCCTGCCGTTTTTTACCTGGGGTTGGCGGGTTTTATCCTTAAAAGGCCTACCTTTAATATTTATGCATCTTCTCATGCTACCGTTTTTAGTGATGGCCGCTGCACTCACACTTTCGACGCTGCCGATACATGATAGCTGGCCTCTTGAAAATGTTGGTCTGGGCGGATTTTTAGGTCAGATGCTATTTGGCTATGTGCAAAGTTTCATTGCCTGGGTAGGTATCGATTTTTATCCCTTACTCGTCGGCGGATTGTTTGGCATACTGACACTCATATGCTTTTCCTATACCGCTGGACTGGAAAGAGGAGAATGGCAAGCCATTTATACTGGCGCTAAACTTGGCATTATAGCACTGCTCGCAAAAATAATCGCTCTTGTGCTAGGCATCAAAGGTCTGTTTGCCAAAAGAGCAAAAACAGCAGCAGGCACTGAGTTCGACGTCAGCCGCACTAAAGCAAAGGGACGAAAAGAGCCCTTGATGCGAAAAAGTCCAGACAAGGAAAAACGAGACATTCCTATTGTTGATCCGGAAAAGAAGGCTGTCAAGGCAAGTAAACGCGAAACCATTGAACGCCAACCAATGCTCGATATTATCACTAGCGGCGAATTTGCCCTGCCGTCACTCAGCTTGCTCGCGGCACCAAAACCGCTTAGCGACAAGGAACGCTTAACTCATGACGCGCTGCAGCAGAACGCCCGAATGCTTGAGGCTGTACTTGATGATTTCGGCGTTAAGGGCGAGATCACCAAAGTGAGGCCTGGCCCGGTGGTTACTCTATATGAGCTGGAGCCCGCACCCGGCACAAAATCCTCTCGCGTTATCAACCTAGCCGATGACATTTCCCGCTCCATGAGCGCAACATCGGCCCGTGTCGCCGTGGTTTCAGGGAAGAATGCCATCGGTATCGAACTACCAAACAGTAAACGAGAGATCGTTTCTTTGCGCGAAATCCTGTCGTCCGGTGTTTATGAAGACAGCAAAGCCAAACTTCCCATGGCCCTTGGTAAAGATATCGGCGGCGATCCCATTGTTGCCGATATAGCATCCATGCCGCATCTCCTGGTTGCTGGCACCACCGGTTCCGGTAAGTCTGTGGCCATAAATGTAATGATATTGTCGCTTATTTATAAACTCACCCCTGCAGAATGCCGCCTTATAATGGTTGATCCCAAAATGCTGGAACTTTCCGTCTATGACGACATTCCCCATTTGCTGACGCCGGTGGTAACAGACCCAAAAAAAGCCGTGGTCGCGCTAAAATGGGCCGTTCGCGAAATGGAACATCGCTACCAGAACATGGCCAAACTACAGGTAAGAAACATCAGCGCTTATAACAAGCGCCTCGAAGAAGCACGGCAAAAAGGCGAAAGCATCATCCGCAAAGTACAGGTGGGCTTTGATCCCGATAGTGGAAAACCCATCTATGAAGAAGAAAGCCTTGATCTAACCCCACTGCCGATGATCGTGGTCATTGTCGATGAAATGGCTGACTTGATGCTGGTCGCTGGTAAAGATATTGAAGCCCTTATTCAGCGTCTCGCGCAGATGGCCCGCGCCGCAGGCATTCATTTGATCATGGCGACGCAGCGACCGTCCGTAGATGTTATCACTGGAACCATCAAGGCGAATTTCCCGACTAGGGTCGCTTTCCAGGTCACCTCAAAAATTGACAGCCGCACCATTTTAGGCGAGCAGGGCGCGGAACAACTTCTGGGTATGGGCGATATGCTGCATATGGCACCGGGTGGGCGCATCACCCGTGTTCACGGCCCCTTCGTTGATGATACTGAAGTAGAGCGTGTCGTAGAAGCCCTGAAAAAACAAGGCAAACCAGATTATCTAACCAACATTGTTGAAGAACCAGACGAGGGGTTCGATAGTGACTTCCTGCAAAATTCGCAAATGACCCCAAATTCTGGAAAACCAAGCGGTGATGAACTATATGACCGGGCAGTTGCTATCGTGGCGCGGGATCAGAAAGCATCGACCAGCTACATACAGCGCCAGCTTCAAATTGGTTATAACCGCGCCGCCAATATCATTGATAAAATGGAGCGCGAAGGCGTCGTCAGCAGCGCAAACCACGTTGGCAAACGTGAAGTGCTTGTCGGTGATCATTCGGAAGATTACTGATCCCCATAAACCGCAATCATCAACCGACGTAAAATGGGAAGCATATCCGCCTCGCTTTGATCTTCTTTAAAATAACCTGTGTAAACAACAACTGTATCTTTGTCCGGATTGACGAGAAGACCCTGTCCGGCCCACCCTCCTTTATAGAAATCATTATTGTCATAGACCTCATCCCACTGGTAAATTGGGTAACGGACATCATCGTCAAGCTGTCCGGCCTCACGGGAACGGTCAAACAATTTCTCGTTTCCGCCAGTTTTAAGAAGCTCAATAAATCTATCCGACATTATTTGCTCATCAGATACCGTTTCATAGCTGGGTGTAAAGAGAAGGCCAAATCGCGCCACATCCCGCACACGAGCAAGCAACCCGCCGTGAGCAATTGGCACGCCGTAACGCGGAGCTAGAAATGATGCATCACTTTCCGCGCCAATTTTACTCCAAACTTCTTTGGTAACCGCATCCTGATAAGGTAGTCCTGTTATCTCCTCAATCAACCAGGTTAAAAGAAATGTATTGGCGCCACTATATTGAAAATCAGTTCCTTGTTCGGTGTAGCGGGGCGCTTGGATAGAAGCCATTAATTCGTAGGGATTATCAGGGGAACTTTCGTCAAAATGACCATCCCCCACCGTCATGGAGTATTGATAATAACAACTTTCCTTGTCCACATACTCTTCAGCACATGAAACGCCCGTCGCCATATCAAGAACATTGCGAATCTTTACACCCTCGTACGAGGACCCTTTTAGTGCTGAAATATAATAATCAATAGGCTTTGAGACATCAACCTCACCGCGGTCCTCCAATATAGCAATAACAGAGGAGGCAAAGACCTTGGCAACGGACCAGTAAACTGGTTTTTCGTATGGTTCTTGTCGCGGATATGCTTCATAAGCGACTTTCCCCTTATGAAGGATCACCAACCCCATTACAGTGGTATTATCACTTTTGAGAAACTCTTCAAAATCCATCAAACCTTCCGGTGTTTCAACCTGAAATGAGCCAATCTCTGGATTCTCATCCCGTTCCAGCATTTTAACAGGCCCGTCGCGGTATAGGTTTACTGTTGGCATAAAACGGTGTAGGTTTTTAAAGTTCCACGCCATGTCCTCACCATTTACTGTCCACCAGATACCATCCCTTGGAAGGCGCAATATCTGATCACGGGTTTCATTCACAGTTGATGACGAGCGAAATTCTTTAGAAACTCTATCAGAATTGTCCTGCTCACAAGCAGGAAGTAACAGTAGAGCGACAATGGTTACTAAAATAGATTGTGTAGATCTCAATGAGGGCCCCCTCCGCTGCAAGTTATGATTATTTTAATTTATATTGTCTAATTTCTACCGTAATGTACTACTACAGTTGCTTTAAGAGCAACCCGCATTATTTGATATAGGAATGGTATGGTCCAAATGAATAGAAAGTTTTTTACTATAGTATCTATTTCTATTGCCTGCGCTTTTTCAAGCCACGCATATCAGGAACCCGTTACTTCAAGCGAAGAACCAAAAGCCAAAATGGTCGATTTTGGCGTTCCGCCGATCGTAATTTCCGGCGAAGACCGTGATAGCATTCTCACAAAAGTTGAAGACAACTTGAATGGTATCAGGTCATTAAAAGCAACTTTTATACAGCGCGGCCCCGAAGGCAACGTTGATGAAGGCACCCTTTTTCTAGAAAGACCCGGTAAAATAAGATTTGAATATGCCAATGATAATCCAATTCTAGTGGTCAGTAACGGCGATATGCTTTCATTCGTTGACTATGAAATTAAGCAAGTGAGCCGCTGGCCCATCGATAAGACACCTCTTGGCATACTTGTTAACGATCAAATTGATCTCAACGACAAAGACATCGAAATTCCCGAGATGATCCGTTTTGCCGGACTGATCAAAATGTCGGTGCTACAACCGGATCAAAAAGATCAAGGCTATATTACGTTGATATTCGAAGAATCGACTATGGAACTGAAATCATGGGAAGTGGTTGATGTGCAGGGCTATACGACCCGTATAGCGCTTGTCAATCCAGAATATAATGTTGCGGTTGACGGCAAGCAGTTCACCTTTAATGACCCAAGACCTCAGCGAAACCGCGGACCAAGACGGTAATTGCTTTACATATTCAATAATTTTTTCGCCCTCTTGAAATCTCATAATCCATCCCTATATGTATATTATGGATCAGGGCGATATAGCATTTCCGACCTCCCTCAGAAATCTATTTTTCTGATCCTTGGATCAAGAGGTTTTTTCCTTTTTCCCCTCCCTCTTGTTCCAATAAACTGAAGCTTGACCCGGCCAGTTATCTGGCCGGGTTTTTTATTGTCAATTATTCTTGTGGATAACCACCGATCAGACTAATTTGCATCTAAGAGGAATTTTTATGACAGAAAATAACGAAGACGAATTTGATGATTTCAACGTCAGTGAGGAATATCCCACATTGATGCAAGTCGCACGATTTGCCGATCTTATACAAAAGACGAACTGGTTTCATCATATCGGTGAAGAATTAAGCGGTGAAACCATCAAAACCTCGCGCGACTATCTCGAAGCGCTTGGATTTCCAGAAGGCTATCCAGCTGAAGTTCCCGACTGGCAAGACGCAATTGCCTGCCTAGAGACCAATGACTGGAACAGTCCGGCTTGGGAAGCAGAAGAACAGCTCGCCGCATCGCTAATTACTGAAACCCTTGAATTTATCGAAGAAGATGTGCTTGAGGTCGCCCTGACCAATATCACTGGAAAAGCATCCGAACATATCACTAATGCCGTTGAAAGCGCCTCTATGCGCTGGGGCGTAGAAGATGAAGAACTCCTACGTGCCGCCATTGGTGCGGCCGTGCAGTGCTGCTATCAGGCAGCTCTTGTCATCGCTGCTGGCGAAGAAGAAGAACATCCTTTCGCCCTTAAATTCCGGCTCTATGAAAGTGGTCACTGGCCCCTTGGTGTTGCTGGAAATACCCTCAATATTTTTTAAGTTAGAAGAGCATATATAATGACAAAGATCCGCCTCATCACCTGGAATATAAATAGCGTCCGTGCCAGACTTTCCATCGTTGAAAAGCTTCTCGACCGATATAACCCGGATATCCTGTGCCTTCAGGAAACAAAAGTGCAGGACCATATGTTCCCAACCGATGTATTTGACAAATACGGTTTAAGGCATCACGGCCTCGCTGGCCAAAAAAGCTACCATGGTGTTGCAACACTGAGTAAATTGCCCTTTTCATCAAGTGACCGTATCAACTGGTGCGAAAAAGGCGACGCCCGTCATATCGAAACAGCCTTTGAAAACGGCCTTAAGCTTCATAATTTTTATGTCCCTGCGGGTGGTGACACACCTGACATTGCTCTCAATGACAAATTCGCTCATAAGATGGATTTCCTCGCCGAGATGACCAACTGGTCTCATGAACTGCCGGACGACGGAAAGCATATCATGGTCGGCGACCTGAACATCGCTCCGCTGGAAACCGATGTCTGGTCCCACAAACAACTAGTCAAGGTGGTCAGTCACACACCAGGGGAGTGCAGTGCCTTAAATTCAGTGCAGCAAGCACATAATTGGTTTGATGTCATGCGGCATTTCGTCCCCGAGCCCGAACGACTTTATAGCTGGTGGTCATACCGCGCTCGCGATTGGCGCACCTCAAATAAAGGCCGCCGACTTGATCACATCTGGTGCAGTCAGAGCCTTAAGAATAACATGAAGTCGATGGCAGTGCTGGAAGACGCCAGAGGGTGGGAAAAACCGTCCGACCACGCGCCGGTGATGGTGGATATCGAACTTTAGGCTATTTGTTCTTTTCAAGAATCCCCGTAGCAACATCAACCACATCTTTAGTGAAATTCATCATCTTCTGTCCACCGTCCACTGGCAGAACCGCTCCGTTTATTGACGAGGTCTTGATAAGATGAAAAACAGAGGAGGCGATATCCTCGGCCTTAAGGGGTGTACCAACAAAATTGAGGTGGCTGGCCAGATCAAAATTTTCTTGCGATTGTGTTTCACTGATCAAAGTAAGCCCCGGTGCAACGCCATTTACGCGCACTTTCGGGCTAAAGGCCTGGGCCATCATCTCTGTCGCGCCATAAAGACCAAATTTACTGAGGCTGTAGCTGTAAAAATCCGCATTGAGCGCAAAAACCTTGCTATCAAGAATATTAACGACACTTCCCCGCTCTTCATCCGAAAGCATGTTAAATAATCCACGCGCCAGTTGCATGGGACCGCGTAAGTTTATGTTCATATGATTTGCAAAGCTTGCTTGCGTGAAATCTTCCGCTTGATCAACGGAAAACAGTGAGGCGTTATTGACAACATGCTTCAGTTTATGCCTACTTGCGGCAATATCTTTGATCATTTGTTCAACAGCATCATAGTCGCCAAGGTCACATTGAACACCCTCGCCGCCAGCTGCAAATTCACCCAGCACTTGAGCCGCTTCCTGGGCGCTATTATGATGATGTAGAAAAATGTAAAATCCGGATTGGCTAAGCAGTTTGGCAATCTCTTTGCCAATACGTTTGTTTGCCGCTGTTACCAATACTGCACCCGTCATTCAGCAGCCTCAAGATCGTTTATTGACATATCCGCTCGTTTCCACCACGGCGTATCCGGCCCTCCGTACTTGGCCACAGATATAGCCTTGTCCGGATCGCCTGAAAAAATAACCGTGTTTGTTGGTGTTTCTTCTATTTCAACTCGGTTGCAGCGCATATTTATGCTTTCATGTGCAAGAAACGAATTTATTTTTGCATAAAAACAGGCGGCAAGAACCTCAGTGGTCGGATCGCCCGGCGTGATGAGAATATGTTTGAGGTTTTCCGGTTCATTTTCTTTAAAATAATCTAGAAGCGGATCCTGATTGCTGAGCTGCATACTATGATCAACCGCATTGTCGATCCAATTATGCCAAGTACTTTTTAGTGATTTAAATCCGTTGCTCATGTTGCTATCGCCGTCCAGCGTGTCATCGCCGTTATTGACCAGATGAACTTTAACAAATTCATTATGTCCATGCGGCACAAAGCACTTGCTGTCTTTTAAATTAAACAGCCGGTGGCTCATGCAGTATCGTCGTGTAAAACATATCTCAAACATCATGATGCGCTTGATATAGAATGATTGGCGAAGAGTCTAGTTATTTCCCATGCTATATCCGCCGGATTCTGTGAGTATAATCTTCGCTTTTGAAGGATCCCCCTCTATCTTTTGCCTTAGCCTATAGATATGGGTTTCGAGTGTATGAGTTGTAACATTGGAATTATACCCCCACACTTCATTAAGCAGTTTTTCACGGGAAATCGTCATGCCCTCTGCCCGTTTTAAATACTTAAGGATCGCCGTTTCTTTTTCAGTGAGCCTTATTTTTTCATCAGTTTCATTATTAGTTAGAATTTTATCACCCGGCTTGAACATATAATGACCGACGGGGTAGCTTGCGTCCTCACTGATAAGGTGCTGGCGCAGTTGAGCCCTGATCCGCGCCAGAAGAATGCCAAATTTAAAAGGTTTGGTGACATAATCATTTGCCCCCGCGTCAAGTCCGAGTATGGTATCAGCTTCAGACGCATTGGCAGTCAGCATGATGATCGGCGTGGTGATTCCGGATTTTCGCATCATGCGGCATACTTCTCTGCCATCAATGTCCGGTAGACCCACATCAAGAATGATCAGATCAAATTCATTATCTTTTACCGCCTCAAGTCCAGCCTTTCCGACATCGCATTGCTCGGTTTTAAATTCTTCATGAAAAGATAACTGAAGGGCAAGGTTTTCCCGAAGATCATCGTCGTCATCGACAAGTAATACTGTATAAGTATGGGTCATGCTGCTTTCTCTGTTTTTGTTCTTAACTTCATATTATATAAGTCGTATAACCATATACAATCTAAATAAATGTAATTGAGAGCACAGTGGATAACAATTCCGTGATCAATCAGAAACTTGTCAACGTTGAGCGCGCCGCTTCAGACATCAGGCGCGGCGGTAGCGTTGTCATTGCTGGTGACAACAGTGCCTTACTCGTCACGTCCGCAGAGTTGATTACCGATAGCCGCCTTAAATCCTTCATGGATTTATCAGATGGTGGTGCGCTCATAGGCCTTACCTATAACAGGGCTAATATCCTCAAAATCTCGCCGCGTTCAGGCGACGTCGCGTTGGTTTGTATAAAGGATTATATGAACAGTGGTGTTATTTCCTCAATGGCTGATCCCGCAGACGACCTAATAAAAGTTATGCAGGGGCCATTTCATGTATCTGACCAAGTACCGATGGACGCCCATGATGCTGGCATAAAATTATGCAAAATAGCCAACTTGCTGCCAGCCGCCATTTATTCAACCCCGCTAGATAATGCGGACGAATGGGCGGCAGAAAACAATATCCTCATAGTCGCGGCGTCGGATGTTCTGAACCACTCTTTAAATGATGCTCTTTCGCTTAATATAATCACATCAGCTAGTGTTCCGCTAGCTGGCGCCGAAGCAGCAACTATGGTCGCCTTTCGCCCCGAAGATGGCGGCACCGAACATTTCGCCATTTTAATTGGTGACCCCCCGCGTGACGCACCCGTCCTGACCCGCATTCATTCCGAATGTTTTACTGGCGATCTTCTTGGCTCCCTCAAATGCGACTGCGGCGAACAAATGCGCGGCGCCATTAAATATATGGACGAGGAGGGCGGAGGTATACTTCTTTATCTTGCGCAGGAAGGACGCGGCATTGGTCTCATCAACAAGCTTCGCGCCTATCATCTGCAGGATCAGGGCTTTGATACAGTGGATGCTAATGAACGGCTCGGTTTTCTAAGTGATGAGCGTATTTTTGAGCCCGCAGCGCAGATGCTTAAAAAAATGGGCTACGGTTCTGTGAAACTACTAACCAATAACCCTGACAAGGTCGCGGGGCTGGAAGCCTGTAATATTACGGTAGCGGAACGAGTGTCTCACAGGTTTCCTTCAAACACCCACAACGATCTTTATCTGAAAACCAAGAAAAAGCGCTCCGGCCATTTGCTCTAATTCCGGCACTATTTTAGACCAATAAGAATAAGGCCAATAGCTGATAGCAAGAATCCTATTTTTTGGTTCAAGTTTAATCTTTCGCCAAAGAATAGGAACGACAACAGCAATATAAAGAACATATCGAGCGAAAAGATCGTCACAACCACACTACCCGGCCCGCCTTTAAGCGCAGCTATATAAAAATATAATCCGCCGTAAGAAACAAGACCCGTTGCGCCGCCGATGATCATTGTTTTCAATTTTGAAACTTTCGCCGGCCACGGCTTTTGCCTATTTATTAAGATCAGAAAGACAAATGCTAAGGCGCAGTATGCGTATGCCACTGCAACAACGAGCACACCAGACAGGCCGGTCTCATTGACCACTTTTAGGCCGCCATTGCGAAATGCCAGCAAAATAATACACGCGATCATTATAAGAAACCAGGTGCTATTGGTCGCTTTTTCATGACCGCCCATTCTTAGGTTTACGATCATCATTGCCGCAAAGAAGAACAGTATGCCCAAACCTTCCTTCCAGCTAATAGCTTCCCCATAGTAAACCGAGGATAAAATGATAACGATAACAATATTTGCCTTTGCAAAGGCTGATGTTAACCCAGCAGGGCCATGACGCATTCCTTGTGAAAAAGCGAAATTTCCTCCCGCAGATCCAAGGCCAACTATAGCCGCCAATATAAAGTAATCAGTGCCGTTAAACTGACTGAGCCTATCAAAACCGTCCATAAAAAAGCAGATAGCCCCCACACTATAAAGGCTGACAAAGAAATAGTTATCATCCGCCAGGTTATGAGCATTCCATTTAAAAAGAATGCCGCCGATGCCAAACATGAGCGCACCAAGTACGGCCTCTATTATATAAAAATCCAAGCCAGTCTATTCCGCTATGTGCCTTGTGGCTTCGGAAAATTCGTCAAACTCTTCCTGCCAGTCCGATTTGCGGTTAGTGGCACGAACTTCCACTGCGGTTACCTTATATTCCGGGCAGGATGTCGCCCAGTCACTGTTATCGGTGGTGATAATATTCGCGCCCGATTCCGGCATATGGAACGTGGTATAAACCACGCCCGGCTGCATATTCTCGGTAATTTTGGCTTCTAGCACAGTTTCTCCCATACGGCTTTGGATACGCACTAAATCACCGTCGGCAATCCCTCTGTTTTCCGCGTCATGCGGATGAATATCAAGGGTGTCTTTATCGTGCCAGATATTATTCTTCGTGCGCCTTGTTTGCGCACCAACATTATATTGGCTGAGTATACGCCCTGTGGTCAGGATAAGCGGGAACTTGCGGCTTGTGCGTTCTGTGGTCGGCACATATTCGGTGACAATAAAATTGCCTTTACCGCGCACAAAACCGCCAATGTGCATAATCGGGGTGCCGTCCGGTGCCGCATCATTGCAGGGCCACTGAATAGATCCTTTTTCATCAATTTTATCAAAACTAACCCCGGTAAAGGTTGGCGTCAGACGGGCAATTTCATCCATGATTTCGGATGCGTTCGCATAGGACATATCATAGCCCATAGCCCGGCCCAACCGACAGGTGACTTCCCATTCATCCATACCAGTGACCGGTTCCATCACTTTACGCACACGGCTAATGCGCCGCTCCGCATTGGTAAAGGTGCCATTTTTTTCAAGAAATGAAGTTCCGGGCAGGAACACATGTGCAAAACGCGCCGTTTCATTGAGAAAAAGGTCCTGTACAATCAGGCAATCAAGTGCCTTCATCGCCGCTTCCACATGATGGGTATTAGGATCTGACTGGGCCACATCCTCGCCCTGAATATACATGGCTTTATAAGTTCCATCCACCGCAGCGTCGAACATATTTGGAATGCGGTGACCCGGTACGGGGTCGAGTTCCACACCCCAGTCTTTTTCAAACACTGCCCTGACGGCGTCATCGCCCACAGGACGGTAGCCTGGCAGCTCGTGCGGAAACGATCCCATATCGCAGGAACCCTGAACATTGTTTTGCCCCCGTAACGGATTAACCCCCACACCCATTTTACCGATATTCCCTGTCGCCATAGCGAGGTTCGCCATACCGATCACCATGGTTGACCCCTGAGAGTGTTCCGTGACCCCAAGGCCGTAATAAATGGCGGCGTTTCCGCCAGTTGCGTAAAGTCGTGCCGCTGCGCGAATGTCGTCTGCGGCGACGCCTGTATGTTTTTCGACCTCTTCAGGGCTGTTTACAGGATCCAGTATAAAGTTGCGCCAATCATTAAAGGCCTCAGTATCGCAGCGCTCATTGATATAGTCCTGATCCATCAGGCCCTCGCTCATCACCACATGGGAAATGGCATTGATCATAGCCACATTAGTACCCGGTTGCAGCGGCAAATGGTAATCCGCCTTGATATGCGGCGATTTAACCAGTCCCGTTTTACGCGGGTCAATAACGATCAACTTGGCACCGTCACGAAGTCGTCTTTTCATCTGGCTGGCAAAAACCGGGTGGGCATCAGGCGGGTTGGCCCCGATTACCATCATAACGTCCGTATCCATCACACTATCAAAAGTCTGCGTTCCTGCCGATGTGCCCAGCGTTTCACGAAGGCCGTATCCTGTCGGTGAATGACAGACGCGGGCACAGGTATCAACATTGTTATTTTGAAACGCCGCACGGATCAATTTTTGGACCACAAACACTTCTTCGTTGGTACATCTCGACGAAGTAATACCGCCGATAGATTTGCGGCCGTGTTCTTTCTGTATCGCCATCAATCTATCAGCAGAGAATTTTATCGCCTCGTCCCAGCCAACTTTCTTCCACGGATCAGTGAATTTATCCCGGATCATCGGGCTTAGTATCCGGTCTTCATGAATCGCGTAGTCCCAGGCAAAGCGCCCTTTTACGCAGGAATGACCGTGATTTGCCATCCCATCTTTCCATGGCATCATCCGGACAACTTCATCATCCTTGACCTCTGCTTTAAAACCGCAGCCCACGCCGCAATAGGCACAGGTGGTCACAACACTTCGTTCAGGCTTTCCGATTTCTGCCACACGTTTTTCAAACAGGCTATCGGTTGGGCACGCCTGCACGCAGGCCCCACAAGATACACAGTCCGAAGCAAGGAAGCTCTGGTCCGTACCAGCCGCAATTTTACTGTCAAAACCACGGCCATCAATGGTCAGCGCAAATGTTCCCTGCACCTCTTCGCAAGCCCTTACACAACGCGCACAAAGAATACATTTGGCCGGATCGAAACTAAAATAAGGATTGCTGTCATCAATGATGGTTTTTAAATGATTGTGGCCATCGGTACCATATCTGTTTTCTTCAAGACCAACAAGCCGCGCCATGTCATGCAGCGGGCTATCTTCATCCGGGTGATCGGAAATATAAAGCTCCATGATACCACGGCGAATTTTTGTCAGACGGTCCGAAGTCGTCTTAACCGACATTCCATCGGCCACTGGCGTCGTGCATGACGCTGGCGTACCGCGCACTCCGTCAACTTCCACCAGGCAAAGACGGCAAGAGCCGTATTCTTTAACGCTATCCGTGGCACAAAGACTTGGAATATCCACATCAACCTCACGGGCCGCGCGCATGACGGATGTACCCTCGGCTACGGTTACTTTTTTACCGTCAACCTCTATCGTCACTAATTTATCCGACGTCTTTTCGGGCGTACCGTAATCTTTTTCAGTAATAAGGCTCATTTCATCAATCCTTAAAGTCGTCTGGCCATTTGTTCAGCGCGCTTTTCACTGGTATTGGCGTCATGCCACCCATGGCACACAGCGATGAGGTATCCATAAGATCGCAAAGTTCTTCCATCAAATTATAATCCTGGCGTTCAATCAGCTCAGACCCACGGGTAGAACCAATTCGGCACGGTGTACATTTACCGCAACTTTCAATGGCGCAGAAGTCAAAGGCAAATTTGGCCTGATCTTTCATGTTCGCCGTTTCGTCGAATATAACGATGCCGCCATGGCCAAGTACTGCACCCGCCTCAGAAAAGGCTTCATAATCCAGCGGCAATTCAAAGTCGTCTTGTGAGAGATACGCGCCAAGTGGACCGCCCACTTGCGCCGCTTTAACTGGCTTACCGGACCAGGTCCCGCCGCCAAAGTCATTGATCAACGCACCAAGACTGATACCAAATGCCTTTTCTACCAGACCGCCGCACCTCACATTACCAGCAAGCTGGAAGGCTATTGTACCACGCGAACGGCCAATTCCAAAATCTTTGTAATAGTCGCCACCTTTATCCAAGATGATCGGCACACTGGCAAGCGAAAGAACGTTGTTAATAACAGTCGGTTTTCCAAACAGGCCAACATGGGCCGGAAGGGGTGGTTTGGCACGAACCATACCGCGTTTGCCCTCAAGGCTCTCAAGCATCGCCGTTTCTTCGCCGCACACATAGGATCCGGCACCAATCCGCACCTCAATATTAAAACCCTTGCCACTGCCACAAATGTCAGGGCCCAAGTAATTCTGTGCTTTTGCGGTCTCAATGGCGTCGTTTAAGACGACTTTAGAGAGCGGGTATTCACTGCGCAGATAAATATATCCCATTGTCGCACCGACCGCGAGCCCTGCGATGATCATGCCCTCAATCAGGCAAAAGGGATCGCCTTCCATCAGGATCCGGTCAGAAAAAGTCCCACTGTCGCCTTCATCGGCGTTACAGCAGATATATTTTTGCTCTGCTTTTGCTTCAAGTACCGTGTTCCATTTAATACCTGTCGGGAAGGCGGCGCCGCCACGCCCACGTAACCCTGACGTCATGACGTCATCAACAATTTCTTTTGGAGACAACTTAAGCGCCCTCGTAAGCCCTTTAAATCCATCATTTTTGATATAGTCGTCTATTGAAAGTGGGTCTATAAGACCGCAGCGGGCAAAAGTAAGGCGCTCTTGGTTCTTCAAATAATCAATCTCCGCTGTCAGACCCTGACAAAGGGGATGGTCTCTACCCGTAAGAAAACCGGCATCATGGAGCGAGTTGATATCCTCTACACTAACCGGACCATACGCCACGCGTCCTTGGTCAGTTTCCACTTCCACCAACGGCTCAAGATAAGTCATGCCCCAAGTGCCGTTGCGGATAACATTAATCTCTTCCGGCAGGGCCGAAATGGCTGCGGCTACATCATCTGCACCCATGGAAATTGACGCGGCGTCCCTTGGAACATATACAGTAATCATGATGCGCCCCCCGCTTTAACCAACTTTTCAAAGTTGTCCGAACTTACACGGGGATGAAGCGTGCCGTTGATCTCCACATTGGGTGACAGGGCACAATTTCCAAAACAATAAACCGCATCAAGCGTGTAATCTTTGCTTGTTTCACCGACATTGAGCCCAAGAAGGTCAACAATACGGTCGGTAAGCTCCCGGCTTCCCATGGCTTGGCAGGCTTCGGCCTGACAGACACGGACCACTGTTCTGCCTGATGGTGACGTCCTGAAGTCATGATAATAACTTATGACACCATGGACCTCAGCACGGGATATATTAAAGCCATCGGCCATTATATCCACTGTTTCCTTAGGCACATAGCCAAAAGCTGCTTGCACCGCATGTAAACATTCGAGCAGGCCGCCAGGCATTTTTTTAAACCGTTCAACAATATCTGCTGCTTGCGTCAGATCGGTCATGTTTTAATCCAGTATCCTTGCGTGATGTTTAAGATGATCTTCAACAAAACTTGAGATGAAGAAATAGCCATGATCATAACCCTGATGTCTACGAAGAATTAATTTTTGTTCGACGTCTTCGCACGCCGTTTCAAATCGTTCCGGCATAAGTTGGCTTTTAAGGAACGGATCATCAAGCCCCTGGTCAATAAGGATTTCTGCGGATGACGATGCGTCGCCACCTGCCGAAACAAGCGCACAGGCATCATAGTTGGCCCAAGCGGTTCGGTCCTCGCCAATATAATTACCCAGTGCCTTATGACCCCAAGGACAATTCATCGGACTAACAATCGGGGCAAAAGCCGAAACCGATTTAAACTTATCTCTATTCTTGAGATAAATGGTCAGCGCCCCGTGACCGCCCATAGAGTGGCCAAAAATTCCGATCCGGTTCTTGTCCACTGGAAAGTTGTCTCCTATTAGTGCATATAGCTCATCGGCAACGTAGCTGTACATATTATAGTGTTCGCTCCACGGTTCTTCCGTGGCATCCACATAAAAGCCAGCGCCTTTGGCAAAGTCCCAGCCGTCCTCGTCAGGAACATGATCACCGCGCGGTGATGTGTCCGGTGCAATAAGGATTATTCCAAGTTCTGCCGCTATGCGGTATGCGCCCGCTTTGGTGGTGAAGTTGTCTTCAGTGCAGGTAAGCCCTGCCAGATAGAAAAGCGCTGGACAATTGCCACTTCGGGCCTGTTCCGGCAGAAAAACACTAAAATTCATATCGCACTTGGTGCTATCTGCGGCGTGACTATAGTAATTAACCATGCCACCATGACATCTATGGGCTGACTTGAGTTCCATGTTTAGTAAACCACCACACTGCGAATTGATTTGCCTTCATGCATTAAATCAAAGGCATTGTTAATTTCATCAAGCGGCATGGTATGAGTGATCAAATCATCAATATTGATCTTACCATCCATGTACCAGTCCACAATTTTTGGAACGTCTGTACGGCCACGCGCGCCACCAAAAGCAGAACCCCGCCAAACACGGCCGGTGACCAGTTGAAATGGTCTAGTCGAGATTTCCTGTCCGGCACCGGCAACGCCAATGATGATACTCTCACCCCAACCTTTATGGCAGCATTCAAGTGCCAGACGCATGGTGTTCACATTACCGATACATTCAAAGCTGTAATCAGCACCGCCGTTGGTCAGATCCATGATCGCTTCCATAACGTCGCATTCTTTCGGGTTGAGGAAGTCAGTCATACCAAACTTTTTAGCTATTTCGATTCTCGCCGGGTTGATATCGACACCGATAATCTTATTGGCGCCAACCATCCGGGCCCCCTGAATAACATTAAGACCAATACCACCAAGACCAAAGACGACAACGTTAGAGCCTGGTTCCACCTTGGCATCAAACGCCACTGCGCCAACGCCTGTGGTTACACCGCAACCGATATAACATACTTTCTCAAAATCCGCATCCTTGCGTACTTTCGCCACCGCTATTTCCGGTAGAACCGTGTGATTTGAAAAAGTGGAGCATCCCATATAATGAAGTATAGGCTCGCCGTCCAATTTGAAGCGGCTGGTCCCATCCGGCATCAAGCCAGCACCTTGGGTTTCGCGAATCTTCTGACACAAATTTGTTTTTGGATGAAGACAATAGTCACACTCGCGACATTCCGGCGTATATAACGGGATAACATGATCACCAACCTCAACCGAGGTTACACCTTCGCCAATCTCCACAACTACACCAGCCCCTTCGTGACCAAGGATAGCAGGAAATGCACCCTCCGGATCATCTCCCGAAAGGGTAAATGCATCTGTGTGACAAATTCCAGTCGCCTTTAGCTCAACCATAACCTCGCCAGCTCTTGGCCCTTCCAAAGTTACCGTTTCAATACTAAGCGGTGCACCCGCTTTGAATGCAACTGCTGCCTTTGTTTCCATTTTAACGTCCTTCTATTTTTTTCTTTAGTATTTTAATTGTTCAGCGATCACCTTAAACTAATCTTTCATGATTGCGATGATAAGTTATATTTATGGTCACGTTTTTATTTCGTCACATTTAGAACTTTATTATACAAATGTACAATTATATTTCTAGCGTTATCTTAAAAACTCTCTTGTTTTTGTTATAGCGTCGGCAAGTCCAACTCGTTCCACTGTGACATCTTCTGGAAAACAACTCAATAGCCGAGTTGGTGTCGCGCCATCAAGCATGACAAACACGCCTTTGTCGCTCTTTTTTCGGATCAGTCGGCCAAAGGCCTGCTTCATACGTAGCCTAGTGATCAGATCATCATACGACCTTTTTCCAAAATGCTCCCGCCTCGCTTTATGCAAAATAGTTGGACGCGGCCACGGCACCTTATCAAACACACAAAGCCGAAGCGAGTTTCCCGGCACATCAACGCCGTCTCTGACCGCGTCCGTCCCTAGAAGACAACTATGTTCAACGGTTCGAAATATATCAACCAGCGTTGCCACATTTATAGGGTCCACATGCTGGGCAAAGATCGGCAGATGCGCCTCTTCAAGTGGTTCAAGCAACCGCTTATAGACTTCCTTGAGCCTACCAATAGCCGTAAACAACCCAAGTGCCCCCCCGTCTGACGCCAAGAAAAGCTCTCGATACGCTGATGCCAACTGGTCCAGCGAACGGATATTGAGATCTCCAACAATAAAAACCCGGGCTTGTTTCTCATAATTAAATGGCGATTTGAGACTGTGGCGCGCAGGAGGATTTATGAAATGTGCCGCACCGGTCCTGATCTCTGCACTGTTCCATTCGATATCTGGGTTTTGATTTTCAGTCAATCTGTCGCGCAACGTTGCCGACGTAATCATCGCACCATGAGCTGGTTTTAAGACCACGTTGGCAAACGGAAGACTAGGATCAATCCAGTGGCGATACATACCAACATCGCGCTCATGGCCGCCAATGCGGCTAAGTTCAAACCAATCGACAAATTTCTCGTCTGTGACAACGCCGTTCATGAAGCCTTCAAGCATGGGTATCCACCCGTCCGATATGCTCTCACTGCGGCGCGTTATACTTCTCGATACAGAATCGAGTCTGTTTCGAGTTGCACTGTCCAGCTCGTCCGCCTCTTGATCAAGTTTTTTAAGAAGGAGCGCAGATAACCTCTTGAGGGGCATATTCAGATCATCTAGGGCAAGCTTAAGCGTCTTGGCCGCTTCTATAAGATCATCGGAAGGATCGCTTGTGTAACATTCAACCGAGTGGTAACCCTCATTCGCATTGGCCCTTGCATATATTTGTCCTCTGATCAGCGATAAGAACTTTTCCATTGGCCCAAACGGACCACCTTCTACCAGCCGTCCATGCCAGCCATCGGCAGGAAGACAAGCGGCCGCGGCATAGGTTTTGTTGAGAAACTCACCGGCTTCTTCTTCGTCCATAATTAGATCATCAAGGCGTCCTTTGAGACCTTTGCCGCGTCGGCCCTTTATTTCAGCGCCCCTGATCCAACGCCTAAGCTCCAGACCCTCCTGACCTGTCAAGTGGGCCGAAAAAACATTGTCTGACGCATCAAAAAGATGATGTCCTTCATCAAACACATATCTGGTCGGCAGATCGGCTTCCCCTTGTCTGGTTGCACTTTGCACCATAACCAGCGCATGATTGGCAATAACCAGGGTGGCATATTTCGCTTTGCGCTGCGCCTTTTCGATAAAACATTTCTTATAATGACTGCATGCAGAATAAACACATTCGCCGCGTCGATCAGTAAGTTGCGATAATCTACCGACGCCAAAAGTTTCGCCGAGCCACGAGGGAAAATCACCGCCTATCATATCACCATCGCGACTATAGCGAACCCATCTGCTTACCAGCCCCAGCAAAATTTTACCTTGCGGCTGCGCGGCCGTCGTGCTGATCTCCTGCAAATTTAGTAGACATAGATAATTTTCTCTTCCTTTGCGAATAACAACCTTCTGCTTTTTTTCCTTCTCGTTCGCATACAGGCGGTCAAGCTCCTGATCAAGCTGGCGTTGCAGATTCTTTGTGTAGGTAGAGAGCCAAACGGTTCCACCATTTTTCTCCGCCCACAAACTGGACGGTGCAATATAGCCTAGTGTTTTACCGATCCCGGTTCCCGCTTCCGATAATACCAACGTGGGCTCATCTTCGCTTTCAGGAAGATCGAAGGCCCGCGCGGCTTTCACGGCATAATCAATCTGACCCTCTCTATTTTCTGCTTGATCACCAAGAAGTCGGTTAAGTCTTTGTTTGGTTTCTTCTTCACTAACCCGCTCCTGCCCCGGCGGCGGGGGCGGCGCCTTTTCTTCCCATTCGGTCAAGTGAGCCCAAACCTGATAGTCTTGCTGTTTTTCAGCATTTTTCAAGGCCCCGAGAATAAGCGGCCCCCATTTCCAACCTGCCGCACTCATAGTGTAGGCCGTGGCCTGGACCCCTTCCGAATATTTATAACCAGGCGAAATAAGCTCGTTAAAAAGCAGTTGAGCACTTCTTATAAGCACCGCCGCTTCATCTTCGTGATTATCGTCCGTGCCAGGTAGCTCGAGCGCAACCGTGAGCCCTAACGGGAGCGGTAGACAAAATTCTGCAGGACGGACAAAGGCAAATAATTCCAATATATCAAAGCACCCCGACAGGTCCGCCTGTAGATGGCGTTCGTTAACTGGCCGATTGCAGATCAGAAAATCATGATCCCGCAGTATTTTTCGCAGCTCTGATAATGCATATGTCTCAACCTCACCATCAGGAGTTACAATAACACCGCCAAGCGGGCCGACAACAAGTGCAGGCAATTTTGAAAGTGTGTTAAAGGGATCGGGAAATTGGAGGAGCGCGCTGGTCATGGAGCCTAATCATTCATTATAATTAAAAAGACTATAACCAGCCACTCGTGAGGGGAAAAGCTAAATTCAGAGATAATATGCAGAAACAGCTGTTGACCTTACCCACTTTTAGTCCTATGAAGCCCTGAATTGTGCGGGATTTATGAGAAATCCAGCCATCATTTAATGAAAGCGAAAACAATGTCTGTAACACCGGAAATTATTGAGTTTGCTCGTGAGAGCAAAGCGTGGCCTTTTTTGGAAGCTGAAAAGCTGATCAAACGTCTCGAGAAATCCGGCAATAAAAAAGACTATGTTCTCTTTGAAACAGGTTATGGTCCGTCCGGACTTCCGCATATTGGAACCTTTGGAGAAGTGGCCCGCACCACTATGGTGCGCAATGCGTTTGAGCTGCTTACCGGCGAGAAGACCAAAATTGTATGCTTTTCTGATGATATGGACGGCTTTAGAAAAGTGCCCGATAATCTGCCCAATCAGGAAATGCTCGCACAAAATATAGGGCTACCGCTGACAAAAGTGCCCGATCCCTTTGGCACCCACGAAAGCTTTGCTCATCATAACAACGCCCGTCTGAACAATTTCCTTGACGGTTTTGGTTTTGATTATGAGTTTGTCAGTGCGACCGAAGCCTATAAAAGCGGCTCTATGGATGAAACACTTCTAAGAATGCTCGGTGCATACGACGGAATCATGAACGTTATCCTGCCGACACTTGGCGAAGAACGCCGAAGAACCTATAGCCCGTTTTTGCCAATCTGCCCACGTACGGGTGTAGTTCTTCAGGTTCCGGTGATCGATCGCGACCTTGAAGCCGGCACCATAACCTACAAAGATGAAGAAACCGGAGATGCCGTGACGGTACCCGTAACCGGTGGACACTGCAAAATGCAATGGAAAGCCGATTGGGCCCTGCGTTGGGTAGGCCTTGGTGTAGACTATGAAATGGCTGGTAAAGACCTAAGCGAGAGCGTAAAGCTTTCTTCAGCGATCACCCGTATCCTTAAAAGCACGCCACCGGAAGGTCTCAGTTACGAACTCTTCCTCGATGAAGATGGATCAAAAATTTCCAAATCCAAAGGAAACGGTATCTCGATGGAAGAATGGCTCAAATACGGCACTCAGGAAAGTCTATCACTTTATATGTATCAGTCGCCCCGCAAGGCAAAGAAACTTTATTTTGATGTTATTCCAAAAACCGTGGACGAGTATCTCAACCACTTGAGCAAATTCCCCGCGCTTGAGGGCAAACAGAAATACGCTAGCCCAATATGGCATATTCACGGTGACAATCCACCGAAAGAGGAAGTGCCAGTTAGCTTTGCCTTACTTCTAAATTTGGTGAGTGCCAGCAATGCTGAGGATAAAGAAACCCTTTGGGGCTTCATCAGTAATTATTCGAAGGGTGCAACGCCAGATCAATACCCAATTCTTGACCAGCTGGTTGGATATGCGCTTGTCTATTACGAAAACTTCGTTAAGCCCAACAAGAATTACCGCGCTCCTACAGAGGCTGAGAATGCAGCGCTTATATCACTTCGTGACGCAATCGCATCTACTGATGATGATGTGGACGCTGGTGAATTACAAACTCTTGTTTTCTCTGTCGGCAAAGAATTCGAGTATGATAATCTGCGCGAGTGGTTTGGTGCGCTTTACGAAATACTCCTCGGTCAGAATGAAGGGCCGAGAATGGGTTCGTTCATCGCCCTTTACGGAAAAGAAAAATTTATTGAATTAATTAATCAAGCTATCATAAAGAGTTAGTATTGTAATTTAATGTAATTTTGATCGAAATGTGCAGATTAGTTGATATAAATGCGCTAAGTTCTTAAAAATAATCAAGTCCATTAATGTTACATTAATTTATCTTATGTAAGTTACGGGTCGAAAAGCAGTTAGTTTGTGTGCGTATTTTTAGGAATAAAAAGAAAAATCAAAGAAATACTTTGAGGAAGAAATGTATAAATTAAACTATAAAAATTTCTGGAAACGAGCTTTCGACTTTTTCGCTGCACTATTAATTCTTGCCGCATTAACACCATTGCTCGTTATCTTCATGGTTCTTATCAGATGTAAAATGGGAAGCCCTATTTTCTTCACACAAGACAGGCTCGGCTATAACGGAGAAGTTTTCAAAATCTGGAAATTCCGCAGCATGACCAATTGCCATGATGAAAATGGCACGCTGATGCCAGATGAATACCGTCTGACCCGCTTTGGCAAGTTTCTCCGCGATTGGAGCATTGATGAACTTCCTCAGCTTTTGAATGTACTCATCGGTGATATGAGCCTGATCGGACCCCGTCCGTTCATCGCAGAATATGCGTCAAGATATACCTCTGAACAAATGCGGCGTCACGAAGTTCGCCCAGGCATCAGTGGTTGGGCGCAAATTACTGGTCGCAATTCTATAAATTGGAACCAAAAGTTTATCCTTGATGTGTGGTACGTGGATCATTGCAGCCTTACTCTTGATCTAAAAATCCTCTTCTCCACAATCCCTCTTGTTTTGTTGAGAGCTGGTATCACGGCGGACAACCATGCGACAATGCCAGTATGGACAGGCAATGACGTTGGCGAAAGTAAATCACCCTCAGAATAACCCACGAGTAAGATTACTTTTGATAAATGCCGGACAGCCTGTTCGGCATTTTGTGGTTTTGGAGCCGAACACATTTCCTTTTTGTAGTTACTATTCCGAAACCTTTTTGCTGCGCAGTTTTTTAAGATTACCTTTTCGTTTTTTACCTTCGATTCGCCTCGTTTTAGACGCAAAAGTCGGTTTCGTTTTTTTGCGCGATTTCGGTATTGTCGCCGCTTTCTTAAGAAGTTCAACCAATCTATCCACGGCCTCTGCTCGGTTGCGCGTTTGTGAGCGGGTGCTATTCGCGGTCATGATAATTACACCGTCACTGGTCATGCGTTGACCAGATAATTTTTCAAGGCGGTTAAACATGGCATCATCTAAACCCTGACAGTTTTTTGCATCAAAGCGAATTTGCACAGCGCTTTCAACCTTATTGACATGCTGCCCGCCCGGACCAGGAGAACGAATAAACCGAACTTCGATATCATCCTCATCAATATAAATATTTTCTGTTATTTTCAACATTTGTTTATTCATGGCGTTTCACAAATTTTTTATTCGTCTAAGACATTTAATGTGACTATGATGCTTGGACTTTAATTGATCGGAGTTAAGAATGAAGTTTAAAATTACATCTCTGTTTATTTGTGTGCTTCTCACACTGTCATCTGCTGTAGCGAATGATACGCCAATGATCGAATATGAGCAATACTCTCTGGCCAATGGCCTAAGGGTTGTGGTCCATACAGATAAGAACGCGCCAATTGTTGCTGTAAACGTTTGGTATCACGTCGGATCAAAGGACGAGCCACAGGGAAAAAGTGGGTTTGCCCATCTGTTTGAACATTTGATGTTCAACGGCAGCGAAAATTATGATGATGATTTTTTTAAGCCGCTTCAGGAAATTGGTGCCAGCCGCATCAACGGAACCACATCCCGGGACCGCACCAATTACTACCAAACCGTACCCGTTGGGGGCCTTGACCGTATTTTATGGATGGAATCCGACCGTATGGGACACTTGCTTGGCGCAATCGCAGAAGAGAAACTCGTTGAACAACGAGATGTGGTCAAAAACGAAAAACGCGAGGGGGAAAACCAGCCCGGCGGCACATTATATTCCCGCATTTACGAAGGGGTCTACCCGATCGATCACCCTTACCACCATTCAACCATTGGATCTATGGATGATCTTGATAATGCCTCCCTGGAAGACGTAAAAGCCTGGTTTACGGAATATTACGGTCCAAACAATGCCGTCATCGTCCTAAGCGGCGATATTGACGTTGACCGCTCAAAAGAACTGGTGGAAAAATACTTTGGTGATATTCCAGCTGGACAACCGCTTTCACAGAAAAAATCATGGGTCCCCATTCACGAAACCAACCGATATGAAGTGATGGAGGATCACGTCCCCCAAACCCATCTCACCTGGTCATGGGCTGTGCCGGGGCGCACCAGTAAGGACTTTGCTGAGCTTGAAGTTGCCGCCGCAGTATTTGGTGGCGGCCGAAACAGCCGGCTTTATAAAAATCTGGTTCATGAACAGGAGCACCTAAATAGTGCCTCCGCGTCATTAATCCCGGGCGAACTTTCAGGTATATTCATGATAACCGCCGAACTTAAATACGGCGAGACCGCCGAAGAAATGACTGAGGTCGTGGAAAACATGTTCGCAGAATTTCTGGAAGATGGCCCGACAACCAAAGAGCTCAACCGCGTAAAATCATCCATCGAAAATAGTATGATCCGTGCCATGGAGAGCATTTCCAGCAAAGGCTCGATTCTGGCCAGCGGCGCTATATATGCAGATGACCCGGGATTTGTTCACAAAAAACAAGCCTGGCAAACCGCGTCGACAAAAAAAGATATCCGCAATGTTGCAAATAAGTGGCTGAGCAAAGGATTTTACAAGCTCGACATGGTGCCTTTCGGCAACTATAAAACCGTGGAAACCACAGCTGACCGCAGCAAAATGCCTGATTTTAGCTCTGAAGCAGAAATAAAATTGCCTCCTCTTCAACATGCGACCTTAAGCAACGGTATAAAGGTAACCCTTGCCGAACGTCATAGTGTGCCGACCGTTAATCTCGCTATGCGTTTCGATGCTGGCAGGGTAACCGACCACGCTGTAAAGTTTGGTACTGCGTCCTTTACATTTGGCAATATGAATGAAGGCACCAAAACATTGCCCTCGTTGGAATTTGATGACCGTAAAACCCAACTTGGCGCACGTATTGGCTTTTCAAATGGATTAGATAGCTCCAACATCAGCCTTTCGGCACTGAAAAAAAATCTATCGGACTCTATTGAGCTTTGGGCAGACGTCGTCAGAAATCCTGCCTTCAGATCAACAGACATTGAACGCGACAGATCGTTAACCCTTGCCCAGCTGGAAGAAGCGAAAATGAGCCCCGGAAGCATCGCTGGAAGCCTGCTTACCAAAATCCTCTACGGCGATGATCATGTCTATAGCGGTCGCACCATACTGGAACGCGAGATAATGGTACGCAACATTAATCGCCAGGATCTCGTTGATTTTCACGAGATGTGGATCAGGCCCGACAACGCGGAAATATATGTGGTAGGCGATACAACCCTCGGCAAAATAACCGAAGAACTTAATAACGCATTTGGCGACTGGCAAAATCCGGACCGACCCAAAGGGATCAAAAATTTAACTGATGCGCTTTATGCTGATAAAAGTCGTATCATACTCGTTGACCGTCCAGAAGCGGTGCAATCGATAATCCTCGCGGCTCATTTAGTTTCCTCGTCAACCGATAAAAATGCGTTTAACGTCAACGCCATGAACGATATTTTAGGAGGAGAGTTTACCTCACGCATCAACATGAACCTGCGTGAAGACAAGGGTTGGTCATATGGCGCGGGCAGTTCTATTGGGCAGGCTATCCAGCAGAGGTCCTTCCGGGTCAACACTTCCGTGCAAACAGATAAAACGGCTGCCGCTATGGGCGAAATTGTTAAGGAAATAAAAGATTATCAATCAAACCGCCCACCAAGCGCAGAGGAGTTGGATTTGATGGTAAAAGGAAACACGCTTCCACTCCCTGGCCGCTTTGCCAGCAATCGCAGTCTTATTGGTTACATCATGAGCAACGAACATTACGGTAGGCCTTATAATTACGCTGAAACACTCTATGATAAATATGCATCCCTTACCCCTGAACTATTGCAGAAGACTGCTCAGGAGTATCTTCGCCCCGATGCCATGACGTGGATCGTTGTCGGAGATCTCGCAAAGATCGAGGGCAATATTCGCGCCCTCGAACTTGGCGATGTGGAAGTCTGGGACGAGAGTGGCAACAAGATCAGATGATGAAAGAATATTTTATGCCCCACCCAATCAGGAACACTCTTTTTGCCAGCTTTCTACTTTGTTATTCACTGTCACTTGCACCAGCATATGCTCAGGACACAAAAGCAATTGACACCGAAATGCAAAATGCGCTTGAACAAGTGGCTTCAGGATCAGTCCCCGGTATATCGGTTGCTATCGCATCCCCTGATGGTGTGGTTTGGTCCGGTGCAGCCGGTTATTCTAACATCGAAGACAGGCATCCCGTTTCCCAAACCCACCTATTTGGTATTGGTGATATCACGAGTCAATATATCGCAACGGTTATTATGAAAATGGCGGAAGACGGTATAATTGACCTCAATCATACCCCCCGCGATATATTGGGCGACACAGTTGAGGGCATCGCAAATGCCGACAGTGCAAATCTTTATCAGCTTCTCAATCAAACCAGTGGTATATATTCATGGGCAGATGATGCTGATTGGGCCAGGCGGGGTCGCGGCGTCCAGATGAACCCCAAATATCTCTGGCGCAGAGATGAACAATTAAAATATATCACCCATGATCTACATCCTGCCGTTCATAGCCCCGGCGAAGATTACGCCTATTCAAAAAGCAATGTCAGCCTTCTCGGGTTGATCATCGAAAAATTAACCGGGGGACCTGTGGAACTTGAAGTAAAAAGCCGGATTTTGAACCCTCTTAATCTAAAAAATACTTACTTTGATAGCTTCGAGGAAGTTCCGGCTGGTAGTCTGGTGGGAAGTTATCATCTTGCATCCGACGACTTTATTTCAAAAGTTGGCATAAATTCCAAGTTTGAATTTGGCCTTAACCGCCTGATCGATACATCGGGCGCAAGCTTATCATCGGAAGGTTTAGCGGGCGGCATCGTTACGTCCGCACGGGAGCTTGCGTTATTTTCGGCTGCGCTCTGGAGTGGTAAAATACTAAGCGGGGACGATTTTGAAAAAATTAGTCCCGCAAAAATAAACGGGCAAATTGGCCTTCACAGTGAAATCCTCGGCTTCACAGCAGACATCAGAAAAATAGAAGGAAGCGAGTTGGTCATTGTGTCATTTATTAATCTGGGCGCCGTAAACAGTGGTGAAAATGACGTTAAATCCTATCTCGACAGCTATTTGGATAAAATAATTCTACCAATTGCAGAAAAATATGCGAAATAAAATTAAAATATGATAAGTAAGCCTTCAAATTAATCTATTCGGAACACAGTGCATGACCGCCAGCAAAAAAATAACTATTACAAGGCCAGATGATTGGCACCTTCACGTTCGCGATGGCGCGTTTCTATCTTCTGTTCTGCCGGATACAGCGGACCGGTTTGCACGGGCAATTATCATGCCGAACCTTACTGATCCGGTCACCACAACTGAGCGAGCCAGCGAATATCGTGACCGTATCATTGACGCACTGCCCAATGAGCACAAGCTCACCTTTGACCCACTTATGACGCTGTACCTCACCAATCGGACCAACGCCTCAGAAATTAAGAAGGCGCGCGACAGCGGTTTCGTGCATGCGGTCAAATGGTATCCTGTTGGCGCCACCACCAATTCTGAAAAAGGGGTGAGTGACATTGTCGCTTGTTATGATGTCCTTGAGGCTATGGCCGAAGAAGGTATGCCACTTCTGGTTCACGGTGAAGTCACCGACCCGACCGTCGATATATTTGACCGCGAACGCGTGTTCATCGACCAATTCTTAAGCGGCATCATCAAAAATTTTCCATCCCTAAAGGTTGTGTTTGAGCATATCACCACCGAAGACGCTGTCTCGCTGGTTGAAAATGCCTCGGAGAATGTCGCGGCGACGATTACTGCCCATCATATGCTGCTAAACCGAAATGCGCTTTTTAAAGGCGGCCTTCGCCCTCACCATTATTGTCTTCCAGTGTTAAAGCGGGAAACGCACCGCAAGGCCCTTGTTAAGGCGGCAACCAATGGCAGTAAAAAATTCTTTCTTGGAACTGATAGTGCCCCTCATACCCAAATGACAAAAGAAAATGCCTGCGGCTGCGCGGGAATATATTCTTCCCACGGCGGTATAGAATTTTACGCAGAAATTTTTGATAAGGCAGGGGCCCTAGATAAGCTTGAGGCTTTTGCCAGCTTCAATGGACCCGATTTTTACGGCTTACCACGCAACCGTGACAATATCACCTTGTCACGCAAACAGTCTAAAATTGCCGACAGCATCCCATTCGGTGACGAGTACTGTGTGCCGCTCCGCGCTGGCGGCACTCTTGAATGGGCCCTCGATTAAAAGAAAACGTCGACAACCTTGTGAACGGATGTCAGCGTACTGAACTCTCCCCCCGCATCGCGGTTGGTAAGGATGACAGCCGTGAAGTTTTTTGACGGTATCCGGTACAGGATATTTCGAAATCCGATCGAACTGCCAGTGTGATAAAGGATATCCATTCCTTTATAAGTCTCTATACGCCAGCCATAACCATAATCCATAAATTTGCCATCATTGGTTTTATGATTGGTAAAGGCCATATCAAGATACTCTTGGCCAAGCAGTTGGTCCGTATAAAGCGACTGGTCCCATTTATAGAGGTCCTCAAGATTTGAATAGATCCCACCATCGCCAAGCACCGCGCTATAAGTACTTTGATCCGTAAGACGTACTCCGCTTTCTTCAATGGTATAACCATATGCTCGGTTTGTGACCTCGTTTATGCCGTTTTCGTAGGCAAGCGTATTGTTCATTTCCAGCGGATCAAATATATTTTCCTTTAGATATTCGCGAAAACTGGTGCCTGTTACCTTTTCAAGAATTTGAGTAAGAACCGCATAAGCCGTATTGCTATATCTGTGTTCTTCGCCAACTGGAAAATAAGTCTCGTCCACGCTCATCATAGACGCAAGTGCATCTTTATCTTTTAATTGACGGGCTAGCCCTTCAGGTTCCATGCCCTCATAATCGTAAAGGCCTGATGTGTGTTGCAAAAGATGCTCAATGGTGACGCTTTTTCCGTAATCCGGAAACCCCGGAAAAATATCCGTCAGTGCCGTATCCAGCGACAACGTTCCCCGTTCAATTTGTTGCAGGATGCTCATCGCCGTGAACTGCTTGGTCACCGACGCGAGGCGAAAATTTGTTTTTGCTGTCACAGGCAGGTTTTGTTCGAAATCGGCAATGCCGTAGCCTTTTTGTAAGACGGTTTCACCCTGAATGATCATCACTGCCGCCCCGGGCATCTCAGGCGAATTATAATCTGCGAAGATTTGATCCACCTCCGCGAGTTTCTGCTCCATGGTTTTTTCTCCCCCACATGATGCTAGTAGACATAGGCATGCCATTAAAAATAGTTTTTTCATCTCTTTTCCCTCAAATTGTTAAAGTGCCGCTATAGCAAAATGCTGCAGGCCCCGACATTACCGGCGAGACATCATCCTTATAGCTGATCTTTAGCACGCCGCCTGGCATTTCAACATAAGCATAGTTACTTTTTATCAGTCCTCTCGCCCGTGCTGCTGCCACCACCGCACATGACCCGCTACCGCAAGCCTGGGTGAGCACACCCGGCCTTTCATAAACCTGAAATTTTATACGGGTATCATCAAGGATCTCGGCTATCCCGATATTTGCCGATTGTGGCAATAGTGCATTTTTCTGTATACGGGCACCGACCCCAGCCACATCAATTTCCTCAAAATCGTCCACAAAAAAGACCAAATGCGGATTGGCCACATTGACCGCGACGCCGTCCTTTACGGCTCCGTCCACGATATTCACGTGCAGAGTGTCACACTGCTTCGCAAGGGGTATTTTCTCCCAGTCAAAGGATATTTTACCCATCTCAACACTGATATTGGCACCGTCTCGTTTACAATTCAATATTTCAAAATTAATCTCAAGACCAAGTTCATCAAGACCACTTTCTTCGAATAAAAGCAGCGCCACACAGCGGGTTGCATTGCCGCAGGCTTCAACCTCCGGTCCGTCCGGATTATAAATTCTTACTCTGGCGTATGCACCGGCACCCGCTTCACTCACAGGCTCTATGACCAGAAGTTGCTCGGCCCCAATTCCAAGGCGCGGATCGCAAAGAGTAACAATTTCCGCTGTGCTAGGTTTGAACGGCTGTTCACGCCCATCAACTACGGCGAAATGGTTTCCAAGCCCCTGCATTTTAACAAACGGGCGGCCTTGCTGAGCGATATCAAACCAGTTCTTCATCTTCATGTACTTTATGTGTTAAAAAGAGACGCGATCGCGTCGGTTACATAATCCATGTTCGCCTCGGTAAGACCCGCCATGTTGACACGGCCATTGGCCATGAAAAAGATGCTATGATCTTTAATCAAAGTCTGTATCTGATCTTCACTTAGGGTTAAATAAGAAAACATGCCATTTAGACCTTCAATATAACCGAAGCCGCTATTGGGGGCCTTTTCTTTCATTTGTGACACAAATAACGTGCGCATTTTCTTTACACGATTTCGCATTTCATTCACTTCTGAAATCCATTCCTCCCGCAAATCTTCGGTACCAAGAATGTGAGCCACCACAGCAGCGCCGTGATCCGGTGGCATAGAATAATTGGCCCGCACCGCACCAAGCATGTGAGAGGCATTTTTTGTATGTTCGTCTGCACTTGGAGAAATTAATGTAATAGCGCCTGCGCGATCACGATACATGGCGAAATTCTTTGAACAGGAACTTGCTATCAATGCTTCTGGTAGCTTTGTACTCATTACGCGGGCAGCATAACTGTCTTCTTCAATGCCATTCGCAAACCCCTGATAAGCAAAATCGACAAATGGTACTAGGCCTTTTTCCAACATGAATTCTGCCAGTTCATCCCACTGATCATGGGAAAGATCGGCGCCCGATGCGTTGTGGCAACAACCATGCAGAATAATCACATCACCAACTTTTGCACTGCTTAAGTCCTCCAACATTCCTTCGTAGAGAAATTCGCCCGCTTTAGTGTCATAGTAGCGGTATTGTTTAGGGTTTAATCCCAATGACTTTGTGATCGCCGTATGGTTTGGCCAAGTAGGGTTTGAAATCCATACATTTGCATTCGGGTTACACTTCTTAACGAACTCAAGTCCTATGCGAATCCCACCTGTTCCCCCTGGTGTCTGAAACGTTGAAACACGGCCTTCATGAACCGCCGGATGATCGCCGCCAATAAGCATGTCCTGGACCAGCTTATTAAATTCCGGATTACCCGCCGGTGAAAGATAGGTTTTGGTTTCCTGATTACTCACCAGAAATTGTTCCGCTTTTTTAACACTATTCAGAATTGCCGTATGTCCGTTGGCATCCTTATACACGCCAACCCCCAAGTCCACTTTGTTGGGGTCCGTTGATTCTTTATACATTTTGGAAACGAGAAGAATTGGATCATCGCCCATTTCGGATAAACCACTAAATAACATATATACTTTTCCTTTTATTTTTCAGAAATGGCCAGATTTACACCCAGGCCCATTAAGGTTGAGCCAGAAACCCAGCGCATTATTTTTTGTGACCGTTCTGACTTCCTAAGACCGCCAATGACAACCGATGTCAAAAAGATTACCGCAATGTCCACAATCGAAAATAGAATATTGTTGATCGTACCCAGAATAATAAACTGCAGCCATAACGGATAGGCCGCAGATGGATCAACGAATTGGGGCAGAAAGGCGATATAGAAGATGATCACTTTCGGATTTAGGATCTCCACCATCATGCTGTCAAAGAACACCTTTTTGCTCAGACTGCTTTTTACATGGGGAAGTTCACCAGCATCGAGCTTACCGCGGATCATATTGATCCCAAGCCACACCAGATAAAGTGCGCCGCATATTTTTAGCGCCGTGTAAGCAAGTGGTGCGTGGGTAAATACAGCAGAAAGCCCCGCCGCCGCGGCCGCGATATGAACGAAGCCGCCAATATGAATTCCTAGTGCAGCAAATGCACCGCCGCGCTTTCCCTTGCTCATGGTTTGGGCCGCTGTATATAAAATAGCCGGCCCGGGAATAAAGGCAAATATAATTGCCGCTATAGCAAAAGGTAAAAGTTGTTCAATTGACGGCATTGAGCTTGTCCTGGTTCGTTAGTTAATCCCGCACCTTACAACGTTAAAATGCAACGCTCAACCAACATAATGAGGCAAATGTCATAATTGATTAAAAAATGGCCCTTGATGTCTCAATTTTTTTGACTATTCTTGGCAATGCATCTGAATCAATAGAAAAAGGATGATGTTTTATGATTTTAAGATCCTATAGCCGGTAATTTGACGCCAATGTGCGTTTAACTATATCCGGAAATCAAAACCAAAGTTCCAACCCGAACTTTTGAAGCATTGTGCCTGCTATAAATGGGCGCAACATTACCGATATTCTTATAGGTTTAAAACAATGTCACTAGATATAAAATTACTATCCAAGATGGGCTGGGAGCCCTTTTTCCAACAACAACTCAGTGCCCAGGAATGGGAACAAACAACACCGTGCCGCGTTACCGCCGTACACCGTGGGCAACTCATTTTAACATCAGCAGACAGAGAAATCATTTTACCGCTCACAGGAAAAATTCTTACCGATGACAATCTTTTACAATCAACCGTCGGCGACTGGCTACTACTTGAAAAAGAGAGCGAAAAATTCGTCCGTCAACTGGAACGCAAAAGTCTTTTCAAAAGAAAGGCTGCCGGCACAGCCAACCGACATCAACTTGTTGCGGCAAATATAAACACGCTTTTTTTAGTAACATCCTGTAACGAAGACTTTAATATATCGCGATTAGAGCGTTATCTTGCCCTTGCCTATGACGCAAAGGTTGAGCCCGTTATTATCCTGACTAAAATCGACCTCGCCGAAGACGTCAATAAATTTGTCGATCAGGTTAGGGCGCTCGATGACTTGCTAATGGTCGAGCCGGTCAATGCTCTTGAACCAAAAACGCTGATATCTTTGAAGGCTTGGTGCAAAGCAGGACAAACCATCGCGCTTATGGGCTCTTCCGGTGTTGGCAAATCCACGATCGCCAATGGTCTTGGTAGTGTTATCCAAAAAACGAGCAAAATCCGCGAGAGTGATGCCAAAGGCAAACACACGACCACACACCGCTCGCTACTTCCCCTAAAGGACGGTGCCATACTGCTTGATACGCCGGGTATGCGCGAGCTTCAAATCACCGACTGTGAGGTCGGTGTTGCAACCGTATTTGCAGATATTGAAACGCTATCTGCTAATTGTCGCTTCAATAACTGCAGGCATGATAACGAACCGGGCTGCGCGGTTCGCGTAGCGATTGACGCAGGTGACCTTGAACCCAGAAGATTGGCGAGTTACGGCAAACTGATGGCCGAGCAGGCCCGAAATGCTGCAACGCTCGCCGAAAAAAGACAAAAAGATAAAGAGCTTAGTAAGTTTTATAGCAGGACCATTAAGCAGTCTCATAAACTCAAAGGCATGACCTAAGTTCAGCTAAAGAGATGCGGCCCTTTCAATATGAAAGAGCCGCATCTCAAAACATTTTTTAGACCTATTCGGCCGGCTGTTCCGCAGGCACCGCTTCGGCTACTTTGACGAAGCGACTGGTAATCACACCGGCCGTCATGGAGCCGTTCACGTTAAGCGCCGTACGCGCCATATCAATTAGCGGTTCAATAGAAATCAGCAGCGCGACGATTTCAATAGGCAGTCCCATCGCCGGCAGCACGATCATTGCGGCAAACGTAGCGCCGCCACCAACGCCCGCGACACCAAATGAGCTGATCGTGACAATACCCACAAGCATAGCCAGGAATTGAAAATCAACCGTAACGCCAACAGTGGGCGCGACCATTAAGGCAAGCATTGTTGGATAAATCCCCGCGCAGCCATTTTGGCCAATCGTTGCGCCAAAAGACGCGGCAATATTTGCGATGGCCTTTGGCACACCCAATTTTTCAGTTTGCGCTTCCACATTAAGCGGGATACACGCCGCAGAACTTCTTGACGTGAACGCGAAGGTTAGAACCGGAAACACACCGCTGAAGAAGCGTTTCGGGCTAAAGCCGGTTAAACTGAGAAGTCCGCCATGGATAAAGAACATGACGGCGATAGCGACATATGAGGCAACAATAAATTTACCCAGATTAAGAATATCGGCAAGACTCGAGCTCGCCACCACCCTGACCATTAACGCCATCACACCATAAGGCGTGAAAGACATAATCATTTGAACCAGTTTCATGACGATGGCTTGAATGACGTCAACACCTTTTGAAAAGGCTGCTTTATGCTCAGGATGTTCTTTCATGGCCTTAAGCGCTGCGATACCAAATAGAATTGAAAAGACCACAACCGATATGATTGACATCGGCCCCGCACCACCCGATAAACTTGAAAACACGTTTCTGGGAATAAAGGAGACGAGCATAGACGCCACGCTCAAATTCTCAACACGTCCCTGCCTGCCTTCGATTGAGATCAGACGTGCCGCTTCGCGGTCACCACTAACCATACCTTCAGCACTCAAGTTGAATATATCTGTAACCCCAATGGCAACAATAGCTGAAATCATTGTCGTAAACACAAGCACGGCAACAACCGACCCGCCAATTTTACCAAGCGAGGTCACTTCATCAATTCGTGTCACCGCCGCAATCATTGATATGACGATAAGCGGCATAATGATCATGTAGAGAAGACTGATATATCCATTGGCGATCACATTGGTCCATTCTAGCGTTCCAGTTATCACATCCGGACTAGCGCCCGAATAAAGTCCCTGAAGCGCAAAACCGAAGACAACGCCCGCGACGAGCCCCATCAGAACTTTACGGGAGAGTTTCATATCCCCCTTGCTGAATTTCGCGAGCAAAATGATAAGCCCGGCAAAAACAGCCAAATTTGCTATTACTGTATATGTCATTAAATAATTCCCTTCGTACAAAAGGCGCGGAAAACCCGCGCCAAAATCCCCGTGCGTTTATTAAATAGCTCACGTGCCCATTAGAGAATAGTATTCTAACTCATAACTCATTTATTAGTCAAATTAAAATATTATTCCTAAATTTCTATTATTTTAGTATTTATTTGTCCGCACATGTCCGATTAGATATACATTTCTACATATTTCACATATGCAGAACCAAATTCTAACGAATGGCGTCTCCGTTGGTATATCAAACCAGTAAAATATGGATTTTGTAGTGCCGTGTGGGTCGGCTAAAAGTGATTACAGCAGTTGGCAGATATGTTCCAGGTCGTATTCGACAATCAGATTAACGGCGTCTTCAGCTAACAAATTTTTAGTTTTAAGATGAATTTGTGGCTTCTCAGATGATTCGGGTGGGCTGTCGGCGCCGATCCTAACAGACAATTACCTATTGTCTGAATTTAAGTCCACAAGAGACCGCTTTGTCTCAACCCAAGTTCCTTTGACAATAACCTTTGCTGGGTTATATTCTGTTCATCAAAGAATAAAAATTCCAAAAGGGGAGAAAATAATGATAAATATTCGCATCCTTCTTGTCGGGGTCGTGCTCGCAATATCCGCGTTCTCGGCTCAGGCGCAGGACTATACAAAATATACCGAAGACGCCCTTAAAAAAATTCTCAGCGAAATCGCTACGGTGGAAACCAAGGTGCTGGTTCCCATGCGTGATGGGGTTGGGCTTTCCACCGACATTTACCGGCCCAAGGACGCCGAAGGTCCAGTGCCGACAATTTTTGTCCGTACACCCTATAATATGAATGTGCCGTCAAGGCGTACACTCTACAATATCGTCGAGGCGGTGAGCCGCGGCTATGCTTATATTCTCCAAAATGAACGCGGTCGTTATTTCTCGGAAGGCAAGTTTGAGATCCTCGGCTACCCACGAACCGACGGCTATGACGCCCTTGACTGGGTCTCAGCTCAGTCATGGTCCAACAACAAAGTAGGCACCATCGGCTGCTCTTCAACCGCAGAATGGCAGCACGGTCTCGCTGCGATGAACCATCCAGCTCACGCAGCGATGATTCCCCAAGCGTCCGGCGCTGGTATCGGCAGGATTGGCGAGTTTTGGGAGCATGGTAACTGGTACACGGGTGGCGTACAGCGCATCCTGTTTTTCATCTGGCTTTACGGGGTCGATAATCCACTCCGCGCGGAAATTCCTGAAGGCCTAAGCCCGGAGATTCGCACCCAAATCAGCCAGTATAATGATCTATCGACACGCAAACCGGACGTGGATTGGGAAACACAAATTTTCCATCTGCCAATCCAAGACCTGCTCACCAGTCTAGGTGAACCTGAAGGTACGTTCGAAGACTTCGTAACGCGCACCCCGGCCTCCGAAGGCTGGTTTGAAGGCGGCCTATATCATGACAATGAGCCTTGGGGCGTACCTGGCCTTTGGTTTAATTCATGGTACGATGTCTCCATCGGTCCAAATATGGCACTGGCAAATCACGCCCGCGCAAACGGTATCGATGCAGAAGTTCGTGAAAACCAATATGTTGTTGCCGCACCAAACAACCACTGTCAATTCGCAAGTCTTGGTCCTGATTTTACCAGTGGTGACCGCGATCTTGGTGATACATCCTTTGATGTGGACGGTCTTGTTTACGCCTGGTTTGATAAATGGCTCAAGGGCGATGACGATGCGTTTGACCCGAATACGCCGCACAATCAGTATTATACAATGGGTGCCAATAAATGGCAGGGGGATGATCAATGGCCACCAAACGCTGCCGAAGAAGTTCGCCTATACCTCCATTCCGGTGGTAATGCCAATAGCCTTTACGGTGATGGTGTCGCAAGCTTCGATGCACCGACCGGGGACGGATCAGACAGTTTTGATTATGATCCCATGATCCCGGTAAAAACCATTGGTGGTGGCGATTGCTGTAACGGCGGAATTGTCACCGCTGGTGCCTTTGACCAGCGAACTATTGAAGCACGCAATGACGTTCTTGTTTATACCACTGCGCCACTTGAAGAACCAATTGAAGTGACTGGCTTTGTTGACGCGATCCTCCATGTTTCATCAAATGCCAAAGACACCGACTTTGCCGTGAAGCTAGTGGATGTTGCACCGGACGGCACTGCCTATATCATTGATGATACCATCTTCCGCGCGCGCTACCGCGAAGGATATGATAAACAGGTGATGATGGAAGAAGGTGAAATATATAAGCTTGATATGACACCAATGACCACAAGCATCGAGTTTCAGAAAGGACATCGCATCCGTGTTGAGGTGACATCATCAAATTTCCCGAAATTTGTTCGCAACCTCAATACTGGCGGCAACAACTATGATGAAAGTGAAGGGATAGTCGCGCACAATACGGTTCATCTTTCAAAAGATCATCCATCTTATGTTGTGCTACCGATTGTAAAATAACGCTAATTTTAAAGCCCGCTAGACAAACTTGCTAGCGGGCTTTACTATGTCTATCTGCTGAACATTGTCCCACCAAGCATGCACTTAGCACCGAAATAATAATAACAGGGTTTCAGGTGAGTTTTAAATAACCACGGAACTAAAAGTATGCATGTTGATACCACAAAACAGTTTGCTGCAGTTGCAGTAAGCAAGATCAACTATTATCGAAAAAATCCCGTTGGCTTTTTTATGTCAACGATGATGGCTGGAGCCTATGTAGGCATTGGAATAATTCTGATCCTGACCCTTGGGAATGAAGCTGAACCTGCTTCGCAGAAGATGATTATGGGGTGCTTTTTCGGCATTACCCTAACGTTGATCGTATTTGCCGGGGCTGAACTCTTTTCCGGCCATACCATGTATATGACGTTTGGTTTTTTCTACGGTAAAATAGGTGCCACAACGGTGATCAAAGACTGGATCATTTGCTGGTACGGAAATCTCTTTGGCGCCTTTATGCTTGCTATATTATTCGTTCTTGGCGGCGGTGGCGGCTGGATGGATGACAGCTCTGCTCTTGTCCATCAACTTGCTTACAATAAAATGAACGGTAGCATTGTTGAGCTTGTCGCGCGGGCAATTATTTGTAACTGGCTGATCTGCCTAGCAATATGGATGGCATCCAAAACAAACAATGATACTGCCAAGTGCATACTCATATTCTGGTGTCTGTTTGCGTTTGTTGCGGCCGGTTTTGAGCATGGCATCGCCAATATGACAGTATTTGCCATTTCCCTGATGGGCAACCATCCTGAGGGGGTTGATATCATGGGCATGCTTTATAATTTGGCCTGGGTCAGCGTTGGCAACATTCTTGGCGGTTCCGGCTTCATTGGCGTCGCATATTATTTGACGTCCAATGCGATCATCAAGGGCAAAAAACCCCTTATTGAGGACTAATTAACTCTGCCGATATTCATAATGTAAACTTTTTTTCCAGTCTTTTCCACTTTTTTGGCTGTGGAGGACTTCTTTTGTGAAGCTCTTGCATACCTGCTCTATGGTGGGCAGTATAATCCATAGCATCGATCCATTTGGGCCACACTTCTTCGCCTCCAGCATATATTTCAAAAACGATCGACGGTCCGACATTATATTTTCCTCTATTTATTTAGCGACTATAAATGAAATATAAGGAAACTCAAAGGGTGGGAAAATGAGAAAAAAATTGCTTTAACGGGATTTTTGGGCACTCTAATCATATCATGTGCCACAGCCACCCACATAGATGTGGTGACATTGGGACCTGACACATCGACATCCTGTCCCGCCGATAAAATACCGATGGATACTGGTCAAACCGACCGCATGCTAAGAAGTGAATCATGACCCTCAAATGCCGCTTTGATGGATGTCCGTATGATTTGTGTAAAATTCTGAAAAAAATGACAAATATTGTGCCCTCACCGCAACAAAAAAATGGCTTGCCCGTTAACCATATGGTTTGTTTTTTTTCAACGGTTTAAGCCGTTAAAAATTGAGTTAATCTTAAGAAATTATTAACCCAACGTAATCCTGCGCTTTAAAACGGCATTTATACTTTTGACCGACGCTCCTTAGTATGATAGTATTTTCGTGGGCAAAATGCGTGTCTTGACGCTAAAATTAAATGGTTGAGTAATTCATTGATTGCACGGAAAACAAGACGTATCTGATAGATAGACTTGCCCAAATTGAACTGGTGATTTAAATGATCGCTGTTTTGAAATAATTGTTGAACTAGTTGATGAAATTATTTATTAGTCAGTAAACTTAAGAAGAAGAGTATAAAGAGTATGATAAACAAAACCATATCCACAATTTGTGTATTTGTTATGGCGCTTGGCGTAATGAGTACAGCAGCAAATGCTGAGACGTTGGATTTTACCGTAAATCCTTTTATTGGCTCAAACGGCACATTCGCTGGAACGACTTACACAATATCTGCCTCCGGCGGCACTCTCACCACTGCACAATCCTTTGACGGTGCTAACGTTGCAGAATGTTTTGGCCTCGCCTGTACGAATGATGGCCTCGGGGTCAATAATGGCGGTGGTAACGATGATGATGACGAGATCTCCTCTGCTGCACCTGGTCAGTCAATCACAGTCGATTTTGGTGCCGTAGTCAATATTACTGGCCTTGCTTTTCTAGATTTATTCACTGATGATGAAGGCTCCAATGCTGCTGAGGTGGCGCGCGTGACTTACAATGGCGGATCTATGGATTTTGCTGCCGATGCTGGTCAAGTCAGATTTGACGGCTCAGCTGGGTTTTTATCCGCCAGTGCTTTGAACTTATTCACTAACCAGTTGGTGTTTACTGTTTTCAATGGTGCCGCTCAAAATAGAGGATATGGCGATTATGCACTAGCGTCCATCGTCGGTATTTCTGCTGTTCCGATCCCTCCTGCATTGCTTATGTTTGGTGCTGCACTTGGATTTACTGGTTGGTTGGCCCGCCGCAGGAAAAGATCAAACAATCCATTTTGAGATTATTTCCGCTACATAAATAAATTGTTATCAAAGCCGGATTGGGGGATTTTAGTTCCCCGATCCGTTAATATTTTTATTTCCTATTTACAGAGAAAATTTGCCCTATAATATCCAGTGTTTATACCTAAGAATTATTTTGAAGGAACGTGCACAGCAATGGACATAACTGACTTAAGAATATTATTTCTGGGGAACTGTGCAGATCCCGAAACATCTGAAAAAGCCTCTGGTGTTGTTGCCTCGAAATTGCGCTACCACCAAGAAATATTTCAGATCTTGTCAGAATTATGTGGTGAGTTAATCGGATCAAACGATCCTGAAGACCTGTTTAAAAGAAAAAACGAATATGATTATGTCTTCTCACTATTTAACCGCATGGGTTTTAGATTAAGTGAAGTTTATCCATCAGCTGTCTGCGAATATTTGAGAGTACCGTACCTTGGTGCCAGCCCCGACATCAGAGGGATCGCAGAAAACAAGGGATTATACAAACGTGTCGCCAGTTCCTGTGGCATGACGGTTGCGCGAAGTACATCAATTTATCCCGGTAGAAAAGTAGAAAAGCCAGATGATTTAATGGCTCCTTATTTTGTGAAGCCCCAGGAAGGAGGGAATTCCGAGTGGATAAGGTCAAGTTCACACTGTGTTGACTGGGACGCCGCCAAAAAGGAAATAGATTTTCTGTTGTCTAAAAACCTTCCCGTTCTCGTGGAAGAATTTGTTGAAGGCATTAATTTAACCGTGCCCGTGCTGGGAGGACAGGAGCCACAGGTGCTCGGCGTGATTGAAGTCCCAACCCACGAAACACACAACGTTCTTACATCCGAAGAGAAATTGCAGGATCATGGTGATATGTCATACAAGATTTTTGAAAATCCAGATGTCCAGAAAACTATCTCACGCCACGCGACCCTATTAAATGAGGCTCTCACACCCATTGATTATTTTCGCATCGACTATCGATACGACGCGAAAAAAAATCAACTTACAACACTGGAACTTAATGTGTGTTGTGATATTAGTTCGTTTGGAAGTTTTGCTTTTGCGGCGGCACAAAATGACCTCTCCCAAAAAGATCTGGTTGAGAAAATTTTACAAATCAGCCTTTGTCGTCAAAAATATGCGGATAAAAATGGCTAGAACCACCTCATTAAATCTAGACGAGCTTGACTCATATATAAGCGGGAAATGTGGCGGTAAAGAGTTTTACTTTGGCTGTTGGTCGCCAGACGATCACGGTTTTCAACTGCCTGCAATTCCCAATCATTTCCAGGTCGAACAGGCAAAGAACTGGATAGCCATTAGAAACAGCGCCGAGAATGCAGCTGGCCTACTTTTTCCCAAGACAAACGATCTCGATCCGGAGATTGTTATTTTTAGGGGATATTTATCTGAAGCCGCAATTCATTCATATTCACCTGCTGAACGTGTCAAGGACTATTGGTCAGATGATTTACTGAGGCGCCACAATGGAATTTTCAGTGCTGTAAGAATATCAATGAATGGACGTGAGCTGAGTATCGTAACTGATATCTTTGGCCTGAATCCGATTTATGTACGAAAAATTGGCAGTTTGGTTTTCTTTTCATCAACCCCCGCACTCCTCTCTCTGAAAGACGATACCCCCAATAAAATGTCATGGTTTATGAGGCTTGCCAGCGGATTTATTCCCGGTAGAGAAGCCTTAAGCGAAGATGTTGAACTTGCGCCTGAAGCAAGTGTCAGCACGTACACCGCTCAAGGACTTAATATCAAGAAATGGTATAACTATGATGATTTTCCCAGGGGTGACGAAAAGGTCACCGATACCGCGTTAGAGATCTCAGAACAAAAATTTTCAGTGGCTATGGAAAGATGTCGAAACGTTCACTTTGGCGATGTGGTGCTACCCCTCTCAAGCGGATATGACAGTCGGCGAATATTCGCTCACCTGGAAGATAACAAAACTCCGTTTAGCGCTTGTACAGTTCAGTCTCTGCTCGAGGGCGGAGAAGATGTAGAGGTCGATTGTGCTGTGCAAATCACGCATGATTTTAATATTGACCTTAAACTTTTTAAATACCCTTCACCGGAAGACTGGCACAACAATGATATTCAAAGAATATATAGCATGGATGCGCAGAGTCAGGATCACACATGGTCGGTGCCTTTATTTACACATTATGATAACCAGGCGTGCAGTTTTTATGACGGCACTGGAGGGGATATCTTCGGCTTTAATGATTGGGTATTTCGTGGACATCTTGAGAAAATAGTTCCAAAAAAGATGCCGAGTATATTGGACAAAAGCAAATTTCCCCCTTTTGACGCGATGAAACAAAAATTGATGGACTGGAAAATTCAGCCGTTCAAAAGCTCTAACAGCAATATATTGACTTTTTTACTTTGGCAAACCAGAAAAAGTTCAATTACATGGGCACAGCAACAGGCCAGGCCTGGGCATTTAATGATCTATCCATATTTTGATCTGGACTATATCCATTCTATGTTGCGATTTGCCAATGAAGATCAAGTGGTCAACAGGCCGCAGAAGGCAATCCTTTATAAATACTGGCCGAGGCTTGCGTCCTACCGTGGCACACGGGAGATGCCAAAGAGTGCCAAAAATATTCTCTATAGGCGGAAACAAAATAATCAGTATTCCCTTAAACAAATAGTCGCTAAAGCGCTTAAAAACAAAAGTGACCCCCAAAATACTTACTATCTTTTTACCTTCCCTGCCAGGTGGGCATTATATCTTTCTCAATATATTAGCCTAAACAGCCTTCCAATCTGGTGGTTGAAAGCAGCGGCGGAGCTTATATTCTGGTGGAATTCTCGGCCAAATATTATTGAGTTGGATAATGTCGAACACCTTGATCAAGATTGAGCACTAACTGTCTATTCCGTATTTATGGGCCGATAAAAACCCGTTTTTTTAAATTAACCCGACTTTGCTTGTATTAAGTTTTAATAGGCCTATGGTGAGCCCAAGGTTAATAACCCTACTCCTCTTTGAAAGTTATGTAATGATCAATGATCAAATCTCAAGTCGCTCTCTGAAACTTGAAAACGCAGTTCTGTTTACACTCCTTATAATCACTCTGATGTTTGCGTTCGATGCTTCCGCACAAAATCTAAAGGCCTCTATCCCGGAAAATTCTGAGTATACAAATTATGGGGACGGTTGGAGGTGCGTGGCCGGTTATCAAAAACAAGGGAAACATTGCGCCGCTGTTATAGTGCCTGACAACGCCTTTCTCTCCGGATCATCATATAGGCTTGGCTGGGAATGTAGTCATGGTTTCAGAGAAAGTGATGATAAATGCGTCGCTATAATCGTTCCGGAGAACGCGCATTTGGCGGCCTCAGAATACGGTACGGGTTGGAGCTGCAATAGAGGGTACCGTGAAAATGATGGCTCTTGCGATAAAATTGCCGTGCCAACAAATGGCTATCTTGATGTAGATAAATACGGTAACGGATGGAGCTGCAACCGTGGCTTTATACCTAATAACAATGAATGTCAGAAAATAACTGTCCCGGAAAACGGCTTTCTGTCCGGTTCAAGTCGAGGTACGGGATGGGAGTGTGAGCGCGGATATAGACAGGCAGGGGTTCAATGTTTGGCTATTAGGATTCCTGAAAATGGATACCTAGACGACGATGGGAGAGGTTCTGGTTGGAGTTGCAGCAGAGGGTTTTCATTTGTAGGGCAAGAGTGCCGAGCCATCAATTTACCCTCCAATGCTCACATCTCATATGGCGGTAATGATTGGGATTGCAACAAACCATACCGCAAAATAAACAACCAATGTGTTGCCATGTAAATGGAATATATCACTAATGCACGGACCGTTTAATCCAATTTCTGGCTATCTATTTATTTCTCGGTGACAGCATCCAAAGAACAATTGCCACAAGGAACAGCGCAGGTACATCCCCCATCATGTGGCCCATTTCATAGCCATCCATCATTGCCTGTGCCGCCATGATGGCACCATGAACAACACTTGACCAAATGGTAAATGAAATAAGGCTGGCATGTTCCTGTGGGTTTGTCGAAGCCTTTATCAGAAAAACCCCGAGCACAAAATAGACCCCGCAAATCATCTGAAGATAATATTCCCCCCCGCCACCGTGCCAGACCCAGCCCGACGGCCAGATAAGTCCGAGCGGATAGATCAATAGAAAGATTATTCCGAATAGTTTTAAAGCCAGTTTTAAATATTTTTCACGCGTTTCAGTACTCATATTAGCCCCTCCTTTATATAATAAGCATCAGAAACTAAACAAAAGCTAATCAGATCATATATATCATTTTGCTGCTCTCTTGTAAATTCGGAGCCCTATTTTCGAAATCCTGCTACACGTAGTTCGTCAATTTTTTTCTGCATATCCAGAACTTTTTGCGGATAGAGATCGGCGACATTCTTCTGCTCTGCCTCGTCAGCAAGAAGATTATAAAGCTGAGCGTCCGCTATAAAGCCGCCCTCTATATCTTTGTCCGTCGCAACCCACTCGGCTCTTATTCGCCGCGCTTCTTCGGTCGGAACAATGTATTTCCAGCTTCCCGAGCGAATGGAGAGGGTAGCGGCGGATTCTTCAATAATATAGTCCCGGGCGTGATCAGATATGCCAAGATATGCAGAAAGCGTATCTAGACTGTCCATAGCTTCCCCCGCTTCGAGCTTAACATCAAGCAGGCTCGCTAGCGATGCATATAGATCAACTTGTGAGATCAGGGCGTCGCTGACACCAGGGTCCACAGACCCAGGCCACCGCAGAATAGTTGGCATGCGGGTTCCGGCCTCAAAGGCGCTATATTTACCACCGCGATAAGGGCCAGCGGGTCGGTGATCGCCCAGACGCGCAACCGCCTGATCCGCATACCCATCATCAAGGACGGGGCCGTTATCGCTGGTAAAGAGAACGATGGTATTCTCCTCTATGCCAAGCGCCTGCAGCTCAGTCACGATCTCACCAACCACCCAATCGACCTGAGCAATAGCGTCACCGCGCGGTCCCATCTCACTTTTTCCAAAAAATTTCTCATTTGGCATGCGTGGTACATGAATATCGTGGAAGGAATAAAAGAGGAAAAATGGATCATCAACACTTGATTTTATAAAATCACGAGCCTTATCCGTAAATACAAACGGGATTTGCTCATCGTCCCAGAGCGCTGCTTCACCGCCGCTCATAGAGCCAATCCGGGCAACACCATTGATGATCGTTTCATTATGCTGTGGATCAGCGTCATATCTTACCAGGTCGGGTCTTTCGGAGCCATGAGGACGATTGCCAACCTTATCACTATAACTTACTTCAATTAGATCGGAAGGGTCCAAGTTAACAACATCATGATTTTCGAGATATACAGTTGGCACTCGGTCCCCAGTTACCGGCATGAGAAAACTATAATCAAATCCGATCTCAAGTGGCCCAGGCGTAACCGCCACATTCCAGTTGATATTTCCGTCGCCAAGGCCGAGGTGCCATTTCCCTATCACAGCTGTTTTATACCCAGCTTTTTTAAGCATTAGAGGCAATGTCGGCTTGCCCGGCTTGATCAGCGCCGGGGCGTCACCCTCTAAAATATCACTTTCAATGCGAAATCCGTGCTCACCAGTGAGGAGCGCATAACGGGACGGCGTACAGGTTGCGGCTGTGCTGTGCGCATCGGTAAAGTTAAGCCCTTCGGCCGCAAGCTGGTCAATATTGGGCGTGCTCACCGCCGTTGCGCCGTTGACACCAATATCGCCGAACCCAAGATCGTCCACATACAGAATGATGATATTGGGCGCCTTCTCCTGAGCCGTATCAACTGATGCTTCACCGCATGCGGTGACGGTAAGTAAACTAAAGCCAAACAGCATTTTGAACAAACGAATCACCAACATTTCTCCCTCCACAATCATTGAAACGACTTTACCATCCCGAGCATGATTTTAGAAAACAAAAAGGCCCCGCAAACGGAGCCTCTTAAAAGATTGATGAGGGCTGATCAGATCACACCCGGGAACGCCCCACCATCAAGCAGGATATTTTGCCCCGTAACAAAGCCGGCGTTTGCGGAACAAAGCCAGCCGCACGCTGCCCCGAACTCTTCTGGACGACCAAAGCGACCAGATGGGTTAGCTGCCATACGGCCAACGCGCGCATCATCTTCGCTGATCCCTCTTGCCTTGGCTTCACCAGCAATGACTTCAGCGATGCGGTCCGTTTCAAATGGCCCCGGCAGAAGGTTATTAAGGGTGACATTGTCTTTCACGGTTGTCCGGGCAACCCCGGCCACAAACCCGGTTAATCCTGCACGCGCCCCGTTCGAAAGACCAAGCACATTGATCGGCGCTTTAACGGCCCCGGACGTGATGTTGACGATGCGTCCGAATTTGCGTTCGATCATGCCGTCAACCACTGCTTTAATCAATTCAATCGGAGTCAGCATATTGCTATCAAGCGCCTTGATCCATGTGTCACGGTCCCAATCGCGGAAATTTCCGGTTGGCGGACCAGCAGCGTTATTAACAAGAATGTCCGGATCAGGGCAGGCGGCCAGTAGTTTTTCCCGGCCATCCACTGTGGTAACATCGCAGGCCACGGCGGTCACTTCTGCGCCCGTCGCATCACGAATTTCCTGTGCTGTTGCTTCCAACGTTTCTGCATTGCGGCCATTGATAAAGACATGGGCTCCGTCGCCTGCCAGCGTCATGGCACAGGCTTTACCAAGTCCTTTTGATGACGCGCAGATAATAGCTTTGCGTCCCTTAATTCCTAAATCCATCGATTTTTTCTCCTAATAATTTAAATTAATTTCGTTATATCGTGTTCTAAAGTTATTCACTTATCTGTTTTTTCTCACTGGTATTCAATTCTGTTATACTGACCCAAGCGCCGCCACAGCCATCGCGGCGCCAGCCCAGCAAGGATCAATGACGGGTATACCCAGCAATTTCTGTAACCATTCCCGGTGAATACCCATACCAGCACAGCCAAGTATAATTGATGTCGCCGCGTGCTCTTTAACAAGCTGCTTGCCGACCTTCTCTATTCGGGGCCGAGCGCGGCTTTTATCTTCCAGATCAAGAACCCCCAGATTAAGGGCTAGATCCGCCGCTAACATATTGGATAGTCCGGCACGTTCAACCTGTTTGATGTGACGTTCAACCGAAACATCCAAAATCGAAAGCATTCCGAATTTACCGCCCATATTCGCTGCGACATGCATGGCACTTTCCGCAATGCCAAACACATTTTGATATCCCAGCGCTCTCAGTTCTTCAACACCCGGATCACAAAAGCATGCGATGACATAGGCATCATAATCCGATTGTCGCACATATTTGGTAACCAGCTCATGAGCAAGGGCCACGTCTTCGCGGCTTTCTATGGCTTCGGGTGCAGTGTCAATCTGATCATAGTCAATGCTCACATTGAACAGCGCCGCAGGCGCCGCAAGTTCCCCAGCCATTCCTTCTGTCACAGAGCAGGACGAGTTGGCATTAAGCATGAGCAGACGTGGTTTGGTGTTATTTGTCATAACCTATAGGCCCCAGTGATCCAAAATGCTTTTACGAATATTGTTTAAATGTCGGGCCATACGTGCAGAGGCGAGAGCGCCATCACGTTTTTCCAGCGCATCAATTATATCAAGATGTTCTTTGTTACCCGGTTGCATTCTGTTGGGCAGGCGTTCATGATCAAACATGGCGGTACGGCGTCTAAGATCAACGATCAATTCAATAATAAATTTGTTGTTTGAGGCCTTCGCTACGAAGTTATGAAACATGTCATCAACTTCACGAAGCTCTGTCGCTTTGACATTTCTTTTTTCCAATAGTTTCTCGATGGTTGCGCGCATTCTTTGAAGCTCTTTAGCGTCGACGTTTTTAGCCGCTTCTCTTACAGCGTCACATTCAAGTAATTTTCTAACATGAAGTATTTCAAAGAATTCTTTTAAGCGCACCTCGCGAACATACACGCGTCCACAATTTCGCTCCACGAGCCCTTCCGCTTCAAGTCGGTTGATGGCTTCCCGCACCGGGGTTCTCGACACATTTAGCATATCGGCGAGGCGGCGTTCCTGAAGCGGGTCGCCGTACGCCAACTCTCCATTTAAGATCATTTCACTGATCAGGCAATATGTGCGCTCCCCCAGGTTATCAACATCCACGTCAATCTCTTGATATTCAACAGTATTTTCCAACTTATCCACAGGCCTTTCTAGAGTTAACGCTTTACGTGATTTGCTTACTTGATTAATTGGTGTGCCAATGGTATACCATTTGAATACCAAATTCAAATATTAAAAATTGTCCTCGCTTGGGCAAGGATTTAAGAAATATGACAGCGCTTTACGATCTGGTGATAAAAAACGGACAAACCGTTACAGATAAACAAAAAATCAAACAGGATATTGCTATAACGGATGGCAAAATTGTCACACTCGGTGAAAATTTGGAGGGAGGTGCACGCGAAATTGATGCGGAAGGCCTTCTTGTTTTACCCGGCGGCATAGACGCCCATTGTCATATTGAACAAAAATCCTCCACCGGCATCATGACCGCCGATGATTTTTATAGTGGATCCGTTTCTGCCGCTTTCGGCGGCACGACAACCATTCTTCCCTTCGCCGCTCAACACCGCGGCCAAAGCCTTCGTGAAGTGGTCGACGATTATATGGCGTGCGCCGCACCAAAGTCCGTTATTGATTTTGGCTTTCATTTGATTATATCCGACGCGTCCGATGCCATTATCGGTCAGGAACTTCCAGCCATGATTGAGGACGGCATAACGTCTTTTAAAATATATATGACATACAATGATCTGAAGCTCGATGATTATGAAATACTCAATGTCTTAGCCGCCGCTAGGCGCGAACAGGCAATGGTCATGATCCACGCTGAAAATCACGATGTCATTCGCTGGATCACTGAAAAATTATTGGACCAAGGATGCGGTGCACCGCGATATCACGCTATTGCCCATGCACAAATAGCCGAGAAAGAAGCCACCCATCGCGCCATATCACTTGCGGAACTTCTCGATACGCCCATGTTGGTTGTTCATGTCTCCTCGGAAGCCGCCCTTAATGAAATAAGACGTGCGCAAAAAAGGGGCCTAAAAATTTACGGCGAGACTTGCCCTCAATATCTGTTTCTGACCATTGATGATCTTGATAAGGATGGCATGGACGGCTCTATGTTCTGCTGTAGTCCACCACCCCGTGACAAGGAAAGTCAGGAAGCAATCTGGAGCGGGCTTATCGATGGCTCGTTCACGGTTTTCTCTTCTGACCATGCGCCGTACCGCTATGATGGTTCGGGAAAGCTCGCCGCAGGGCCGGAACCTACATTTGATAAAATTGCCAATGGCGTGCCCGGCCTTGAAATCCGCATGCCGCTATTATTTTCTGAAGGCGTTCAGACAGGCCGGATGGATATTCACCGCTTTGTCGAGGTGACCGCGACCAACGCCGCCAAAACATATGGACTATATCCGCGCAAGGGCACCATTGCCGTTGGATCAGACGCCGATCTTGCCCTGTGGGATCCAAAAAAGCAGGTTGAGATTACCGCGGATGCCATCCATGATAATATGGACTATACACCTTATGAAGGTATGGTCGCAAACGGCTGGCCCATAACCGTGATCAGCCGTGGCCGCATAGTCATTGAAGATGAAGAATTAAAAGTAGAACGTGGTTCTGGTGAGTATCTGAGGCGGGACCGCCCTGAAGCAGCAAAGCCACTAGAAAGGCTCGTACCGGAAATGGATCCGGAAAAAAATTTTAACGCCAAATTTATTTGAGGATAATAAAATTGACTGCACTCCTTAATGAACAAGCCAAGGGTGTTTACATTATTGCTGCCACCCCTTTTTTTGAAGATGACAGTATTGATTATGACAGTATCGATCGGCTGACCGATTTCTATCTAGAAAAGGGTGTCAGCGGTATCACGATCCTTGGCATGATGGGTGAAGCACAGAAACTTACACCGGAAGAATCAATGGCCGTCATGAACTGCGTGATTAACCGAGTCAACGGGCGTGTGCCTGTTGTCGTCGGTGTCAGCAACCCTGACATGGAAAAACTGATCGCGCTGTCAAAGTCCGCTATGCAATCCGGTGCCGCCGGCGTCATGATTGCACCGAATCTTTCTCATGATTGCGATGAAGTCATTTTTGACTATTATGCCGAAGTTGATAAAGCGCTCGGATCAAGCATACCAATAATATATCAAGATTTTCCTCTCATCACCAAAGCACCTGTTTCCGTAGACTGTTTAATGCGCATCATACGCGAAATCCCGCAAGTCGTGATGCTTAAGCACGAAGATTGGCCGGGTCTTGAAAAACTTTCAGAACTGCGTGCAAGATCAAAAGCGGAGGGCCTTCGCCGCATCAGCATTCTTTGCGGCAATGGGGGGCTTTATCTACCACAAGAACTTGCCCGCGGTGCTGACGGTGCTATGACCGGGTTTGCTTATCCGGAGATGCTGGTAGCTGTCTGTGAAAAATTTGCCGTTGGCGATCTGGACGACGCTGAAGATTTATTCGATCTATACCTGCCAGTTGTCAAGCATGAGCAGCAGCCAGGATACGGCCTTGCGGTTCGCAAAGAAACCCTGCACCGACGCGGCGTTATTACATCGGCCAGAGTCCGCACACCGGGACCAAGCATGTCCACCGCAGATCATAAGGATCTTGATAGGTTGCTAGAGAGACTTGATAAAAGACTGGCACGTTCATGACCGATAAAAAGGGTAAAATATTGAACCCCGCCTGTTTTACAGTCTTGAAAATTGCCCTCTTTTTCTTCATATGGCCCTTCATTTCAGTCGCTCAAGATGCTGACGAACCCATTATCGTTGGTGCCAATATTGGCAACGTACCCTGGGAATTTCAGGATACGGATGGAACGTTCATTGGTTTTGAAGTCGATCTGGTTGTTGAAATTGGCAAGCGCTTAAACCGTGAAGTCGATATCATCAACATCCCTTTCAATGGCCTGTTCGCGGCCGTTCAATCGGGCCGCATTGATATGGCTATTTCTTCCATTGGCATCACCGACAAACGCCTTGAAAGCGTATCTTTCACTCAACCTTATTATGACAGTGACCAGTCACTGACGACGATAAAGGGAGGCGGTATTTCATCGCTAGAGGACCTCCGCGGTGAAATTGTTGCCGTCGATACCGGTTCCACCGGGGATATGTGGGCCACAGAAAATCAGGATAAATATGGTTTTACTGAAATTCGCCGCTACGAAGGGCTAGCGCCCGCTATGCTTGATGTAGTAATCGGCCGGGTCAAAGGTTATATCAGCGATATTCCCGCACTTCTTTATTATACTAAGGATAAACCCAACCTTGAAGTGGTCGAGCGCATCCCCACTGGCGGCAGATACGCCCTTATGCTGGGAAAAAATAGCGCCATTGCAACAGAAGTCAATGACACCATAAGCGCCCTGAAGCAAGAAGGCTTCGTAAACGATATCCACGCAAAGTGGTTTGGTGCCCTTGCAGAAGACACCACATCGACCGTGAGAGTGGTCCCCATGCCAACGGCAAATGAGGGGCTTATTTTCGATTTTGTGGAGACATTCCTGAATATGGAGGTGTTTATACAAACTTACCCGATGCTGATTGCTGGCTTGATCACCACAATTCAACTCGGCTTGCTTGCCATTGTCGCTGGTCTGGCTTTTGGGCTTTTCCTTGCCCTCAGCCGCCTATATGCTCCTAAAGCAGCTCAACTGATTGCCAAAGCTTATATTGATATATTCCGCTCTATCCCGCTTTTGGTGCTGCTGATAATCATCTTTTATGCGCTTCCTTTTGTCGGCCTTAGCTTCTCCCCCTTTAACGCCGCCGCTGTTGCGCTGACCTTGGTTTCCGGCGCCTACACCGCAGAAATTTTCCGCGCCGGCATCGAAGCCATCCCCAAAGGACAGTTTGAAGCCTCGGACGCACTTGGGCTCAGCTATAAAGACACTATGGTCGAGATTATCCTGCCACAAGCCATTAAGATCGTCATTCCACCGCTTACAAATAACTGCATCAATGTTATCAAAGATACGGCGCTCGCCTCTGTGGTCGCTATGCCGGATTTGTTGAAGCAAGCCACCCAAGCGCAAGCCGTGGCCGCCAATCCAACACCTCTCATTGCTGCTGCGGTGATATACCTGATGTTCCTGCTGCCTCTGGTACTTTGGGTATCGCGCCTTGAGGTTAAGTTTAAGAGGGAGAGCCGCTGATGACTGCTCTAATTAAGCTTGAAAATGTCACCAAACATTACGGATCTTTTCAGGCCCTCTCCGGCATTAATCTTGAGGTGTCGGAAGGCGAGGTGGTCTGCGTTATCGGCCCGTCAGGTTCAGGGAAATCCACCATGATCCGCTGCATTAATTTACTTGAGCAGTATGATCCTTCGGGCAAAATTCTTGTGGATGACATTCTGGTTCAAAAAGGTAAAAATCTCAAAAACGTCCGCGCCGAAGTGGGCATGGTCTTTCAGAGCTTTAATCTTTTTCCACACCTCACCATCCTCAGAAATGTAATGCTGGCCCCCATGAAAGCAAAAGGCTTGAGTGCCAGTGCAGCGGAGAAAATAGCAAAGGACCTGCTTGTTAAAGTCGGAATTTCCGAGCAGGCCGATAAATACCCCGCCCACCTTTCCGGCGGACAGCAACAACGGGTTGCCATCGCCCGCGCCCTTGCCATGGAACCAAAAGCATTATTGTTTGATGAGCCAACGTCGGCACTCGACCCTGAAATGGTCGGTGAAGTGCTCGACGTGATTAAAAACCTTGCGACAAGCGGCGTTACCATGATTGTGGTCACCCATGAAATGGGTTTCGCCAGGCAGGTCGCAGACCGGGTCATCTTTATGGATGGCGGACAGATTGTCGAGCAGGGAAGCCCGATTGAAATTTTCGATGCCCCTAAAGAGGTTCGTACACAGAATTTCTTGAAAGCGGTACTCAACCACTAAAAATAAAGGAAAAACCAAGTGGCACTAGATATGAAATATGTACGGGATCAGTTTCCTGCCTTAAAAAATGAGTGGGTATTTATGGACAATGCCGGCGGCTCGCAGATCCTCAAGGGCTGCGTCGACAATATTTCTGAATATTATTATTCAAACAATGTCCAGCTCGGCGGCAGTTATGATATCTCGCAAGCCGCGTTTAAGGCCTACGGTGAAGGCCGCGGGAAAGTAGCCACTTTGTTTAACGCCGCCCGCGCCGACGAAATCGTTTTCGGCCCGTCAACAACCGTGCTGCTACAATTTCTCACAAAATCTATGGCAAGCCAGTTTAGCGCCGGTGATGAGGTCATCGTTACCATCACCGATCATGAAAGCAATATTGGCCCATGGGTGTGGCTTGAAGAGCGTGGTGTCATTATTAAATTCTGGCCTATGAATAAGGAAACTTACGAACTTGAACTAAGTGCGCTTGACGCACTGATGACAGACAAAACAAAACTGGTCGCCTTCACTCATGTTTCAAACTTGCTCGGCACCATAAATAATGTCAAAGAAATTACCGACTTTGTCCATGCTCGTGGCGCTCTTGTTTGTGTCGATGCCGTGGCCTATGCGCCGCACCGCGCCATTGATGTCCAGGACTGGAATGTGGATTTTTATGCCATTAGTCTCTATAAAACATACGGCCCTCATCATGCGGCTCTTTATTGTCGCTATGACCTTATGCAGGAACTAGATAGCCTTTATCATTATTTTTATGGCAAAGATAAAATCCCCGCCAAAATGGAACCCGGCAATGCCAATTATGAGCTTTCATACGCCTCTGGTGCCATCGTCGATTATCTGGTTACGCTTGGTGAACAAGCCGGGTCCACCGGATCACGGCGCGAAAAGCTTGAAGCGGCCTTTGCGGACATTGAAGAACAGGAGACCATTCTCTGCGAACAGGTCCTCAGTTATCTCCGAAAACGCAACGACTGTGATATTCTAGGCATTAAAGACGGCAATGACTCCCGCCGGGTCCCAACCATCGCTTTCAGAATTGATGGTAGAGATCCTGAACAGATTTGCCTAGCCATGGATAAACATAAAATCGCCGTTCGATTTGGCGATTTTCACGCGCGACGGCTCTGCGATAGCCTCGATATTACCAAGGATAACGGTGCAGTACGTATCTCGCTCACCCATTATAATACGGTCGAAGAAGTGGCTAAACTCATCACCGCCCTTGACAAGGTGCTAACCGAATAGAGCCTTACTTATTTCATCGAGAATTTCAGGATCATCTAAAGTTGCCGGGGCCGAATACGCTTCTTTTCCGGCAATGCTGCTCATAACCCGCCTTAAAATTTTTCCAGATCTGGTCTTGGGAAGTCTTTTAACGATTACAGCGTTCCTAAAGCTGGCGACCGCACCAATTTCAGCGCGCACGGCTTTGATGCTTTCCTCAATAATATCACGATCTAATTTCACCACGCCGCTTTTTAAGACTATAAATCCGTAAGGCACTTGACCCTTAAGCTCATCATCAACGCCAACAACCGCACATTCCGCAACATCCGAAAGCCCTGCAAGAACTTCCTCCATTGCCCCGGTCGAAAGGCGGTGACCCGCGACATTAATCACATCATCGGTACGCCCCATAATGTAAAGATAGCCATCTTCATCCTTGTGACCCGCATCCCCGGTCAGATAATAACCATCAAACTCGCTAAAATAAGTATCTATGCAGCGCTTGTCATCTTTCCAAACAGTCAGCATGGCGCCCGGAGGGAGTGGCTCCTTAACGACAATATTGCCCAGCTCTCCTGCTGGCACTTCTTCACCCTCATCACTGAACACACGAACATCGAATCCTGGCGAGGGTTTGCTTGAGCTTCCGTATTTTACCGACAGGTGCTCAATCCCCATAAAGTTGGCACATATGGACCATGCGGTTTCTGTCTGCCACCAATGATCAATCACTGGAACTTCCAATATATCCTCCGACCATTTTACCGTATCCGGATCTGCACGTTCGCCGGCCAGAAACAGCGTTCTAAATTCTGAAAGATCGTAATTTTTTAGCAGTTCTGCCTTGGGATCTTCTCGCTTAATGGCGCGGATCGCCGTTGGTGCCACAAAAAGCGCATTCACTTTATGATCCGAAATCACCCGCCAAAAAGCACCTGCATCGGGTGTTCCAACGGGTTTTCCTTCATAAAGTATCGTAGTGCACCCGCGGATAAGTGGTCCATAAACAATGTAGGAATGACCGACAACCCAACCAATGTCCGATGCTGCCCAGTATACATCGCCGGGATCCATGGCATACACATTTTTCATGCTCCAATTCATAGCCACCAAATGGCCGCCATGGTCACGCACAATTCCTTTTGGTACACCGGTTGTTCCGGATGTGTAAAGAATATAGAGTGGATCAGTGGCTTCCAATATAGCACAATCTGCCGGGAGGGCAGCTTCCATCAACGAAGACCATTTGAAATCACGCCCTTCTATGTAACTTGCCTCACATTCCGGCCTCTCTACGATAACCGTTTTGATTGCAGTTCCAGCCAAATCCATCGCCTCGTCAAGCAGCGGTTTATATTTTATGATTTTGCCTGGCTCAAGACCACAGGTCGCCGACACAATGACTTTTGGGTCGGCGTCCTTTATCCTTTTGGCCAGCTCCATCGCCGCAAAGCCACCGAAAACAACTGTGTGCACAGCACCAATCCGCGCACAAGCCAGCATCGCCATAACCGCTTCTGGGATCATCGGCATATAAATCAGCACCCGGTCTCCTTTTTCAGTACCAAGGTCCCGCAGCACACCAGCAAATTTTGCAACATGTTCCTGAAGTTCGCGGTAGGTGAACTTTCTAAATGCGCCGGTCATGGCACTATCATAAATCAGTGCGGTGCGCTCCCCATGGCCCGCCTCCACATGGCGGTCAAGGGCGTTATAACATGTATTTGTCTTTGCCCCGGAAAACCACCGATAAAGCGGCGCATTTTCGCTGTTTAACACAGTATTCCACTTTTCAAACCAACTCAGCTCTTTGGCAGCGTCGGCCCAAAATTCTTCCGGATTTTGCTGCCAGCTCTTGTAAATTTCCGCATAGGTATTGTCGCTCATGATCACACTGTCTCTAATTTTTTGGTGAGCATACACGAGGCTTAAATGAACAAAAAGATCTATATTTTAAAATACGTACAAGTTTGCCAATTTATTCTGCCTTAAAGGTAATGCGGAAAGTTATTTTTGGCTCTGGCTCAATAGGACCAGATTGTATCATTTATTTTATTATGCACCTTTCGACCCACCATATAGTGGCTTGGAATCGTAAATGGTGCCTGAAGTTGGTCTCCGCGGGCAAGCCAATTGTCTCTCTTGCTGCCAAAGTCTGCTGAAACAAAATCCTGATCATGCCTCGAAATAAATTGACACAGCTTTTCAAGACGCTTCTGGTTTATTCTGTTTCTTGTGAGGGTTGCGTATTGAAACCCATCTTTTTTAATATATTCAAAAGGGTGGGTGAGGATGACGATATTTTCGACGCCTGCCTGCCTCGCCTTTTTGAGAATATATTTCATTTCGGGCCAAGAACAACTGGTAATTTGCAATGTTTTTATGTTCTTCTTTCCCAGAATATTCGTATCCTGATAAGAAAACACCGGCAGTTCCATCACACCATCAATTGTTTTTCTCCCGCCCGTTAAATAAAGCTCTGGCTGTTCCGGCTCATTCACACCTACACCAATATTAGACGCTAGCGGTATATTTAACTCTCTCATTACCCGATAAATATTCAGGTCAGCCACCAAACTTCCGGTTCGAATAGCATCCGGGCGTTTTCCCGCCAGCTTTTCAAAAACTTCTATTGTCAGCTCGAAAATTCTCTTCAGTTCCAGATAGTCTCTGCCCGCACAACTGTCATTGGTCGGAAAGCTGCCAATTTCAGGGTCTTTATTAAAATTGAGCCAACAAGGGTGCACATGAAGCTGCGCGTCCTGACCCGCCTTCAATATTCTCTCCATCACCGATTTCATCGGCTGGTCACCAAAGTAAAAATACTGTGCACACTCAACAAAGAAACTGGCTTTTATATTATATCTATCAAATGTATCGAGCATAAAACCAAGTCCATGCTCTCTGCCCTCTATAGCACACAAAATCGCGGGCTCCGCCACCGGCTTATATTTATCTGGATCACCAAATGCTCCCGCAACACTGCATTCGGTATCTATTGTTATGCTTATTTCAGTTCGTTCCAACATGCTTCCGATTTATCATATAACCCTTTAGAAATAGTTATATCATGAAAACATTGTCTGTATAGAAGCAATTGGAGGGCGGTTGGGTTCGCTGCACTCGCCTTACTGAGGCTTCGTTCTGCCTTACATTGCACTACACAGTCAACGGTTTTTCGGACTATTATTTCATCGTGATTTTAATCACGGCGTCCCATTCTTGCCAGGCTTCTTTGGCAAGCGTCAGTATAATATGATCATCGCCCTTTTTAAAATCGACTTTCTGTCCGTCTTTCAGCATAGTGACGTCTGCAATTTCCATGCCCTTCATCGGTAGAATAAACTGGCTATCCTGCCAGTCCATGACATGGACATAAATGACATTACCCTTTTGTGTGGTCACACCCCACGGGCGCGGGCCAACGGGACCACCCCGTGTGCCATATATACTTTCCCCATAAATTTTAAGCCACTCGCCCATTTCATTATAGGTTTGAATATTTTCTTCCTGAATTTGCCCGTCGGGCATCGGCCCCGTATTCATCAGATAGTTGGAATTTCTACCGGCGGCCCCGACCAAGTTCTGGATTAGCTCTTGCGTCGATTTAAATCGATCATCAATCAGATTGAACCCCCAAGAGCCATTCATGGTTTGTGCCATTTCAAGCGGCATCCTGTTGCTGATGAAAGTTGTGTTGAAGCCAGCGTCATTCTCCCCCGGAAGGTCCTGTTCAAAGGGCTGGACGTCTTCCCCGGGATAGGGCTTCACATGATGGTTATTGATGATCAACGCATGGGGTTGTAAATCATGGATCAATTTATAGGTTTCTTCAAGGCGCCATCGATCTTTCATCGGACCCTTTTCCTGATCCCACCAGCCATCGAACCAAATCCCGCCAATGGCACCGTAATTAGTAAGCAGTTCTTTTAATTGCGCATTCTGATAATCAATATATCTGTCCCAATCACCTTTTTCCGCCCGGCCAGTATAAACATTACCCGTTCTGCCCCGCGGGTAATAATCGGGATGATGCCAATCAAGCTGGGAATAATAGAAAAAAAGCTTTATGCCCTGTTTGTCACAGGCGGCTTTTAGCTCTTTTAAGATATCGCGTTTAAAGGGGGTGCTATCGACGATATCATAATCGCTGACGTTGCTGTCATACATGGCAAAACCGTCATGGTGCTTTGACGTGATCGTAATATATTTGGCCCCTGATGCCTTAATCTTATTCACCCATTGATCGGCGTTAAATTTTACAGGATTGAAATATCCGGGCAATCTTTCGTATTTATCTATGGGTATTTGTTTTTCTTCCATGATCCATTCGGCGACATCCTTTTCCCCGGCCCCTGCCATTAAACTATAAACCCCCCAATGAATAAAAATCCCGAATTTTGCATCCTGAAACCACTGGCGTGCCTGCAAATTTTCCACCGATGGTTGATAGGTATTGCTGTTCTCCTGCGCAAATCCGCTACCGCATGATCCCACAATCACAATCCATAAGAATATTAAAATAAACGCCGGTTTTTTAGTCATAATATTTCACTACACCTTTTACGTTAAAATAACTTGATGACTTTTGTCCGGTCCCTACACCAGATGGCCTTTCAGTATATATGATGAGGTTTTGCTGTAAACTGATAGATAGATGAACAAACCCCACCATAGATGTATGCTTATAAGCAAAAGAAAGTCGCAATAAAAGACACAAACTTTTTACAGAAATTCCCGCACAAGTTTTTTGATCACCATCTTGGATTGATTCCCTTCATTTAAGGTTTCTATCTCCATACTGAAGCGACATCGCTCGTCCGTGGGCGTCACGACAGTAAGATCGTTAATATCCGCAGTGGACCCCATCCTATGTCGTGCATATTCCGGACCATACTTGCGCGGTGGCAAACGCGTATTGATTAACGCCTCGATATCCGAGGTCCCTTGTATGTCACCGAAAGGTGAAGCCGTTGACCACAGCGCATCTGGATGAAACAGGCTAGCCGCACCTTTGCCATCTCGCCTATCAACACAATCGAGGAACCGCATCAAAAACAGTCGCTTGGAATTTCGTGCAGCATAACTCGTGTGAAGCAATGCTTGTGCCTGAGCGGAATTCGGTTCCTTCAATTCTGTGGCATACAATTTTTGAACGTCCTGGTTTTCATACGAGCGTCGTCGCGGCGCTTGTTTGTCGATCTGATAAATTGCCTGCATGCGCTTCTCCAGCACAAGTGGGTCCATTGATTTGGGTTCACCACCACCCCCCAGACATCCACCAACACATGCCATAACTTCAATGGCGACGTATTCATCTCGCCATGTTTCCGTTTCCAACATACGTTGCGCAGTTGCAATTCCATTACATACGGCGACTTTACCTATACCGGGAATTTTGGCCGTTTTCACTCCTGCGCTAACGCCGCGGAGTTGATGCCATTCCAGCGGAAGCGAGTTTTCCTCATCGATAAAATGGGATGCTGTACGCACAACAGCTTCCATAACACCGCCCGATGCACCAAATATCTGTCCAGCACCTGTGCTTTCACCAAGCGGATTATCGAAATCACCAACTTCCGGTAACGTGCTAAACGCGATACCTCGCGCCTTAATCATTCTGGCCAGTTCACGCGTGGTGAGGACGTGGTCAAGATCGCCTGATAAACCAGGCCGAACCGCCTCATCTTTTTTGGCAGTGCAAGGCATTACACTAACAACGTAAGGTTCAGATGTGCTCTCTACAAAGTCAGCACCGAGCGTACGAGCAAAGGCACCGCGTTTCGTGAGGGCACCGTGCATTTGCTGTGGTGATTTTGTTGTACTCAGGTGTGGTAGAAGATCAGGTCTGTTGATTTCCACCCAATTCACCCATCCTGGACAGCAGGACGTAAAAAGCGGCAACCGCTTCTGGTTCTTGAATCGAGCAAGAAACTCTGTTGCTTCTTCCATGATCGTCAAGTCAGCCGCAAAATTGGTATCAAACACATAATCAAAACCCAGTTTTCTCAAGGCATTTATCATTCTGCCGGTGCTTACGGTGCCGGGTTTCATTCCGAACTCTTCACTAATAGCAATGCGCGTTGCAGGCGCAACCAGTACTGCAGATATTCGTCTGCGTGTGTCAATAGTATGAAGAACATCGTGCCAGTGTGGCGTCTCGATCAAAGCGCCGACTGGGCAAACAAGTGTACATTGGCCGCAGGAGATACAGTTGGTGTCAGCTAGAGATTTATCGAACACAGTGACGGGCAAACGGTCTGAACTACGCTCTGCAAACCCGATCACGTGTTGTTGTTGTCCCGGCTCACCACACGCTTCTACGCACAAACCACATTCTATGCATTTTGACAGATCAAGCCAGATACTCGGTGATGTGTGGTCAGTCAGTCCATGCTCTAGATGTTCTGGCGACCCCATCGGAACCTTTCCCCAACTTTCCTCCAATTGATACTCGCTAACAAAATTCTGTAACTTACAAGATCCGCTGACTTCACATCGCATGCAATCGTTTGGGTGGCGGGCAAGCAACCATTGCGTATCTGTCTTACGAAATTCTTGCAGTTCTCTGGAATCTGTTTCTATGATATCCCCATCGTTTGCTTTAGTAATACAGGCAGGCTCTGGTCTGGCTTTACCATTAACATTCACGAGACACATACGGCACACGGCATTGCTCGGCAATCGAGGATAGTAACAGAGTGTGGGAATGTACACGCCAGCTCCCTTGGCTGCATCGAGTAATGTCGAACCATCATTCAATTCGACAGATCTTCCATTAACAGTAAGCGTGATCATTTTGTTGTCCTATCGGCCTTGTCAAAGAAATTTGTTGTCGCAAATTTTTTATCCCATATTTTATTTCAATAACTATATCATTTAAATATTTCAAACATAACCCGGCAATTATTAAGTTGCTCGTATTCCTTTATATCCGTTCACCACTTTCTCTAAGGCAATTAGAAGACATGCTCTGCGAAAGATGAATAGACATTCGCTACGACGCCATAAGATTATAACAAAATAACCTTGGTCCAGTGTACTGGCGGCACGGATTGGAGGAAAGCGCCATTCACACACAATGAATTTTCAGTATTGGCGGTAATCATGAATGTCCGCTTTGGGTGGCGGTCTCAGCCTGTCACCGCAACACTTTAATCAATATAGAAGTAGATGGAGTGTTTGATTTTCAATCTTTAATTCAACCCTTCTTAACAGCATTAAGATATTTGGCCTCAGGGTTGGATTTGCCATCAGCCACTTCACAACTACGCCAAGGATCTAGCCCTCCCCGTAATTAATAATAATGACTGTTTAATTATATTGATTGACTCTATATTTTGATCAATTATATTTAAGGTATGGAATCAACACACAAAGATATACTCAAGAATCACAAGCTAAGCCTAACAGCAGTGCGCTTAGCTATTTTAGACGCTTTGGAAACGAAGCCCCATTCCGATGCTGAACAGCTTTTTAAATTAGTGAAACACAAGATATCCACAACCTCAAAGCAAGCGATTGTAAGCGGCGGTGACAAACTAGTCCACTGAAGCGGCGATA